>JAESFM010000001.1_pt1 | contig 369845 bp, 326 predicted proteins | sample 9266171 | NCBI WGS metagenome assembly JAESFM01 (sample SAMN14505069, study PRJNA617099) | algae metagenome | isolation source: Hassallia sp. WJT32-NPBG1 and co-occurring heterotrophs from well developed... | place: USA: Mojave Desert, Joshua Tree National Park, California | collected 2006-06-22 | reverse complement strand
CCGCCCGAACGCGCGATGCGCTGTGGGACACCATCGGCCAACTGCTCGACGCCTTCAGCCCCAACGAGTGCCAGAACTACCTTGCCAACTCAGGCTACGCGTTCGACTAAACCTGAAATGCTCTAAGTTCACGGCGCGCCTCGGAATCGGGCGCGAGGCGACGATCGTGTCGCTGCCGTCAGGGAGCCAAGGGACATGGCCAGGAAACTCGTATTTGGGACGAACGGCCCCGAATGGATCGAAACCACCGACGTTACCGGCTTCGATGGCCTGACGGTCTATGCCCGGGGCGGCAATGACGGCGTCTGGGGCTCCAGCCTGAATGACAGGCTCTATGGTCAGGACGGCAACGACATGCTGTTCGGCAATGGCGGCAACGACGCCCTGAACGGCGGCAAAGGTAACGACCAGCTCTTCGGCGGTGACGGCAACGACCTGCTGGAGGACTATGCTGGCGTGAACACCCTCTATGGCGGGGCCGGCAACGATACCCTGTTTGGCAGCGTCAACGACGATACGCTGCAGGGCGACGACGGCAACGACGTCATCGGCACCGGCCTGGGCAACAACACCGTCTATGCCGGCACCGGCAACGATACCGTCTATGCGGACAGCGGCAACGACCTCGTGGTCGGCGATGCCAGGAATGACTACATCGACGTGAGCAGCGGCAACAACACCGTCTATGGCGGCGCCGGCAACGACTACGTGCGCGCCACGGGAGGCAACGACTTCATCACCGGCGATGACGGCAACGATCATCTCGACGCCGGCAACGGCAACAACATGGTCTTCGCCGGCGCGGGCAATGACACGGTGCTGGTCGGGGCCGGGGTGCAATTCGTCACGGGAGACGGCGGCAACGACACGATCCTGGGGTCCGGCATCGCCAGCGGCCAGTTCTACGGCGGCGAAGGCAACGACTTCATCTTCGTCACAGGCGGCAGCGCCTTCATCACCGGCGATGGCGGCAACGATTCGATCTTCAGCGCGGTCGACAGCAACATCGACACGATCTATGCCGGCGAGGGCAGCGATTACGTCAAGCTGGTCGCCTCGATGACCGATACGCTGGCCCGCGACATTGTCGATGGCGGCAACGGCTATGACGTGCTGCGGCTGAGCGTCACCGACGAGATCTTCCAGTCGGCCGCCTTCACCAACCAGCTCGCCGGACTGAAGGCATCCATGGCGAGCACCCCCTGGGCGCAATACAGCTTCGCCACCATGGGCGCCAAGATAAGCGGCTTCGAGAGGGTCGAGGTCGAGACGACCCTGACCTTCGACAAGGAGGTGCTTGCCGAGGGCGCAGAGCACCCGCTGACCTCCTATGCCGGCTTCAACTTCGCGCAGACCGGCCTCTACAACCCGGATGGCAGCCTCGGCTATGCCACCCGGTCCGGCCAGAACCTTGCCTTCATCGGCGAGGCCGATGGCATCGACCGGGACGGCTACCCCGGCGTCGCCGGATCACCCATGGTGATCACCCGCGCGGACGGAGGCGACTTCCAGCTGACGAAATTCTTCGCTTCCTCGGCCAGGAGCGATGTCTTGGCCTTGAAGGTCGAGGGCTACAACAATGGCGTCAAGGTCGGCGGGATCGACGTGGTCGTGCCGAAGGGCGCCGCCGAGCAGGTGGATATCGCCGATGGCCTGAATTTCGGCGTGGTGGACGAGATTCGCTTCGGCGCCAACAACTACTTCGGCATCGATGACCTCACCGTGATCGTCTGATTGGCCTGGGGGCGGGGCGCGGCCCTGCCCCCTTGCGACCGTCAGGCGCCGGCCATGGTGAGGCCCTCGACGCGCACGGTCGGGCTGTCGGTGCCGCGGCGGAACTCCAGGTCGTCGGCCGGGGTGAGATGGAGCAGCATCTCGCGCACGTTCCCGGCGATGGTGACCTCGGAGACCGGCTCGGCCAGCGCCCCATCGCGGATCATGAAGCCGGCGGCGCCGCGGCTGTAGTCCCCGGTGACGCCGTTGACGCCCATGCCGATCAGCTCGGTGACGTAGAGCCCCTCCCGGATATCGGCCATCAGCGCCGTGGGCGTCAGGCTGCCGGCGGCGAGGTAGAGGTTGGTCGGCGCCGGGCCGGGCGGGCCGCCGGTGCCGCGGCTGGCATGGCCGGTGGAGGCCATGCCGAGCTGGCGGGCGCTGCGCCAGTCGAGGATCCAGGTGGTGAGCACCCCATCCTCGACGATGGCGCGGCGGATGCCCTGCATCCCCTCCCCGTCGAAGGGCCGGCTGCGGAAGCCGCGGCGGCGGGTCGGGTCGTCGATCACCGAGAGGCCGGGGGCCATGACGCGCTGGCCGAGCCGGTCGCGCAGGAAGCTCGTCCCCCGCGCCACGGCGGCGCCGTTGATGGCGCCGGCGAGGTGGCCGAGCAGCGAGGTCGCCACGCGCGGGTCGTAGACCACGGGGATGCGGGCGGTCTTCGGCCGGGTCGGGTTGAGGCGGGCGACCGCCTTCTCCCCGGCGCGGCGGCCGATGGCGGCGGCATCCTCGAGGTCGGCGAGGAAGACGGCACTGGAATAGTCGTAGTCGCGCTCCATCCCCGTCCCCTGCCCCGCCAGCGCGGTAGCGGAGATGGAATGGCTGGTGCGGGCATACTCGCCCGCGAAGCCGTTGGAGGCAGCGAGCGCGATGGCATAGCGCGAGAAGCCGGCATCGGCGCCTTCCGAGTTGGTCACGCCGGCGATGGCGAGCGCCGCATCCTCGGCGGCGGCGCAGCGGGCGATGAGCTCCTCGGCGCTGGGCTCGGAGGGGTCCTCCAGCTCGAGGGCGGAGGCGATCAGGCCGTCCGGCGCATCGGGCAGGCCGGCGAAGGGATCCTCCGGCACGACCTTCGCCATGGCGACGGCCCGCTCGGCCAGGGCCTGGAAGCCGCGGGGCGAGGGGTCGGTCGAGGAGACGATGGCCTGGCGCTGGCCGAGGAAGACCCGGAGGCCGAGGTCGAAGCCCTCGGCGCGCTCCAGCTGCTCGATCTTGCCGAGGCGGCGCTGGACGGAAAGCGAGGCGGAGGCCACGAGCAGCGCGTCCGCGGCGTCGGCCCCGGCGCGGCGGGCGGCGGCGACGAGGTCCTGGAGGAGTTCGGCATGGGAGGTCATGGCCCCACCCTAGACCAAGGCAGCGGGGCTTGAACCAGGAACTTCCCCCTCCGCCGGCCGAGCCTTGCCGGCCCGGCCGCCGCGGCGGGGCGCCCTCCCCTACCCCGGGCGCAGCGCCGCCCAGACCCGGGGCGGCGTCAGCGGCATCTGCAGCCGGTCGGCCGCCGCGGCATGGCCGGCGCGGGCCAGCGCATCGGCGACGGCGCTGACCACGGCGGGCGTCGCGCCGATGGTGCCGAGCTCGCCGACGCCCTTCACCCCGAGCGGGTTGGTGCGGCAGGGGATGGACTGGTCGAGCTGCGTCACATAGCCATGGGCGAGGTCGGCGCGGGGCATGGCATAGTCCATGAAGCTCGCCGAAAGGGGCTGGCCGCTCTCCGGGTCGTAGGCGACCTGCTCGGCCAGCGCCTGGCCGATGCCCTGCAGCGCGCCGCCGACGATCTGGCCCTCGACGATCAGCGGGTTGACGACGCGGCCGGCATCGTTGGCCGAGACGTAGGAGAGGACCCCGACCTCGCCGGTGTCGGGGTCGAGTTCCACCTCGCAGACGTGGCAGCCATTCGGCCAGGTGGGGCCGGAGACGGAGTGGCTGATATCGACGAGGATGCGGCCCTCCGGCTGCCGCGCGGCGAGGTCGAAGAGGCCGATGCGGCGGTCGGTGCCGGCGACACTGATGACGGCGTCGCGGTATTCGAGGTCGGCAGTGGCGGCCTCCAGCGCCTCGGCGGCGAGGTCCTTCGCCGTGTCGACCGCCTTGTCGGAGGCGACCTTGATCGCCGAGCCGGCTGTGAAGAGCGAGCGGGAGCCGGCGCTGCCGAAGCCGCTGCCGCGGTCGGAATCGCCGAGCACCACCTTGATCTGCTCGATGGGGACGCCGAAGACGTCGACGGCGAGCTGGGCATAGCTGGTGGCGATGCCCTGGCCCATGGCCTGGGTCGTCGCATAGACCTCGATCTCACCCTCGCCCTTGACCGCGACCGTCACGCGCTCCTCGAAGACGTTGCCGCCGGTCCATTCGAGGAAGGTGGCGATGCCACGCCCGCGCAGCTTGCCCCTCGCCCCGGAGGCGTCGAGGCGGCCAGCGAAGCCCGCCCAGTCCGCGGCCTTCAGCCCCTCGTCGAGGATGCGGGCGAAGCTGCCGCTGTCGTAGGTCTGGCCCATGGCATTGGTGTAGGGCATCTGCTCCGGGCCGATCATGTTGCGGCGGCGGAGCTCGGCCGGGTCGATCCCCATCTTGCGCGCGGCGGCGTCCATCAGCCGCTCGATCAGGTAGATCGCCTCCGGCCTTCCGGCGCCGCGATAGGGTGCGGTCGGCGGGGTATTGGTCAGCAGCGCGGTGAAGCGCAGGTCGATCGTCCTGATGTCGTAGATGCTCGTCGAGACCCAGGGGCCGATCATCAGCTGGATGGCGACGCCGGCGGCGCGCTGGTAGGCGCCCATATCGGCCAGCGTCCTCACGCGGAGGGCGAGGACCTTGCCATCTGCATCGAGGGCGAGTTCGGCGCGGCTCTCGGTGTCGCGGCCATGGGTTGCCGAGAGGAAATCCTCGAGCCTCGTCGCCGCCCATTTCACCGGGCGGCCAAGCTTGCGGGCGGCGAAGGCGACGACGCCGTCCTCCGGGTAGAGGCCGGTCTTCATGCCGAAGCCGCCGCCGACATCGCCGACCAGGACGCGCACCTGCTCGGGCGGGATGCCGAGGATCTCCTTGGCCAGCGTGTCGCGGGCGCCGGAGGGCATCTGGCTGCTGAGGCGGAGGGTGATGCGGCCGCTCGCCGCGTCCCAGTCGGCGAGCGCCATGCGCGGCTCCAGAGAGGCCGGGGCAAGGCGCTGGTTGACGAGGTCGAGCGAGACGGTGTGCGCGGCGCGGGCGAAGGCGGCCTCGGCGGCGGCGGCATCGCCGTAATACGTCTCGGCGACGACATTGCCGGTCGCCGCCGGCCAGACCAGCGGCGCGTCCGGCGCGCTGGCGCGGGCGAGGCCGATGACGACGGGGAGTTCCTCGTACCCGACCTCGATGGCCTCGGCGGCGTCGCGGGCCTGGCCGGGGCTTTCGGCGATGATGGCGGCGACGGCCTCGCCGGCGAAGCGGACCGTATCCGTCGCCAGAATCGTCCTCGGCGGGGCGGCGAGCGGCGAGCCGTCCGGCCGCTTGAAGGGCAGCGCGACGCCGAGCGGCTTCACCCCGGCGGCTTCCAGCTCGGGACCGGTGATGACGGCGAGCACGCCCGGCATCGCCAGCGCCGCGGCGGTGTCGATGCCGGTGATGCGGGCATGGGCATGGGGCGAGCGGAGGAAGACGAGATGCGCCTGGCCGGGGAGCGAGACATCATCGGTGAAGCGGCCGGTGCCGGAGAGCAGCGCCGCATCCTCGATGCGCCGCACCTTCTGGCCGCTGCCGAAGCGGCCGAACCCGGCCTCCATGCCATCCGCTGCCATCTGTCGCTCTCCTGCCGGTCTCGTCGGGCGAAGCTTAGCAGCGGGTCGGCAGGGGGCGACAGCCCCGGCCGGTCGATGTAGCCTCGGCGCCGTTGCTTGACCGGATGGAAGGACAGGATGCCTCGATCAGCCATCGTGCTCGGCGCCGGGATGGTCGGCGTCTCCGTCGCGCTGCATCTGCGGCGGCGCGGCTACGACGTGGTGCTGGTGGACCGGCGGGAGCCGGGCGAAGGCGCCTCCTTCGGCAATGGCGGGCTGATCCAGCGCGAGGCGGTCTTCCCGCATCCCTTCCCGCGCGAGGCGAGGGAGATCGGGCGGGTGGCGTGGAACCGCTCCATCGATGTCCGCTATCACCCGCTCGCCATGCCGGGCTTCATGGCGCCGCTGCTGCGCTACTGGTGGCATTCAGAGCCGGCGCGCTACGCGGCGGCGGTCGCGGGCCATGCGGCGCTGATCCGCACCTGCCTCGACGAGCACCTGGCGCTGGCGCGCGGCACGGAGGCGATGGCGCTGCTGCGGCCGATCGGCTGGATGCGGCTCTACAGCTCCGCGCCGATGCTGGAGGCGGCGGTCGCCCAGGCCGAGCAGGCGCAGCGGGAGCATGACGTCAACTTCGTCGCCCTCGACGGGGCGGCGCTGGCGGAGGCGGAGCCGCATCTGCTGGCCATGCGGGCGGGGGCGATCCATTGGACGGATCCCCTCTCGGTCAGCGACCCGCATGCGCTGACGCTGGCCTATGCCGGCTTCTTCCAGCAGGAGGGCGGCGCCTTCCGCATCGGCGACGCCGCGACGCTGCGGCGCGCGGGGGCGGGCTGGGCGGTGCGGACCGCGGAGGGCGAGGTGGAGGCGGCGGAGGTCGTCATCGCCCTTGGTGCTGCGGCCGGCGAGGTGACGCGGCCGCTCGGCTATGCGCCGCCGCTCTTCGGCAAGCGCGGCTACCATATGCATTACGGGCTCCGCGGCAATGCCGTGCTGCACCGGCCGGTGCTGGATACCGAGAGCGGCTTCCTGCTGGCGCCGATGCGCGCCGGCGTCCGGCTGACGACGGGGGCGGAATTCGCCAGGCCCGGCGCGCCGCCGACCCCGGTGCAGCTCGAGCAGGCGGAGCCGGTGGCGCGCCGCCTGCTGCCGCTCGGCGAGCGGGTGGAGGGCGTGCCCTGGATGGGCGTCCGGCCCTGCACGCCGGACATGCTGCCGGTGATCGGCCGGCTGCCCGGGCAAGCGGGGGCGTGGTGCGCCTTCGGCCATGCGCATCAGGGGCTGACGCTCGGGCCGACGACCGGGCGGATGCTGGCCGAGATGATGACGGGCGAGCAGCCCTTCGTCAGCCCGGAGGCCTATCGGCCGGAGCGCTTCCTGCGGCGCGGGATGGCGGCCTGACGGAAGGGAGATGGCGTGATGGCGCGGTCGATCCTGGTCTTCTACGGCTCCTATCGCTCCGACCGCACCGGCATCCGGCTGGCGCGCTACGTGACCGAGGGCTTCGCCGCGCGCGGGGCCGAGGCGGAGCTGATCGATGCGCAGGCGATCGGCCTGCCGATGCTCGACCGCATGTACAAGGAATATCGAAGGGCGGGGCGCCGGAGGCGATGGAGGCGCTCGCCGGCAAGCTGCGCCGGGCGGATGGCTTCGTCTTCGTCACCGGCGAGTATAACTGGGGCGTGCAGCCGGGGCTCAAGAACCTCACCGACCATTTCCTCGAGGAGTGGTTCTGGCGACCGGCGGCGATCGCCAGCTATTCCGCCGGGCGGCTCGGCGGGGCGCGGGCCAACCTCGTCTGGCACGGGACGCTGTCGGAGATGGGGATGGTCGTCATCTCCAGCACGCTGATGGCGGGGCCGATCACAGCGGCGCTCGATGAGGAGGGCAAGCCCACGGGCGATGGCGGCGCGGCGCTGGAACGGGCCTTCCCGCGCTTCGCAGCCGATCTGGAGTGGTGGGTGGATGCAGGGCGGGCGCAGCGGGAGCGGCAGTCGCCTCCCTACTGAGCGCGCCCGGGTCAGTTCACCCCGACCGCGCCGCCGAGCACCTCGCCGATGCCGCGATGGATGACGAGGTCGGCGATGTCGTCGAGGCCGGTCTCCTGGTTGTTGACGATGGCAAGCTGCGCGCCGATGCGCTTCGCCAGTTCGGGGAAGCCGGCGGCGGGGTAGACTACCAGCGAGGAGCCGAGGACGAGGCAGAGATCGGCGGCGAGCACCGCCTCCTGCGCGCGGCGCATCGGGCCTTCCGGCATGGACTGGCCGAAGCTGATGGTCGCGGTCTTGATGAGGCCGCCGCAGCGGCGGCAGCCTGGGATGTCGCCGCTGCGCTCGAACTCCTCGCGCAGTTCCTCGATCGAGTAGCGGGCGGCGCAGTCGAGGCAGGCGCCGTAGGTGGTATTGCCGTGCAGCTCGATCACCTGCGCTTCCGGAACGCCGGAGGCCTGGTGCAGGCCGTCGATGTTCTGGGTGATGACCTCCGCGACCTTGCCCTCGCGCACCAGCCGGGCAACGGCGCGGTGGCCGCGGTTTGGCTCGGCGGCGCGAAGCCGGGCATCGGCGGCGAAGCGGCGGCGCCAGCTCTCCCGCCTGGCCTCGGCGGAGGCGAGGAAGTCCTGGAACATGATCGGCTTCATCTGCTCCCACACCCCGCCGGGGCTGCGGAAGTCGGGGATGCCGGATTCGGTGCTGATGCCGGCCCCGGTGAAGACCACGATGCGGCGCGCGGCCTCAATCATGCGGCGGAGGTCGGCGATGTCGCGGTCGTCCATGGCTCAGCTCCGGTGAAAGACCAGGGTGAGGTTGTTCGCCGGCATGGGCTCGACAATGGGTGCGGCGAAGCCCTGGGCGGCCGCGGCCTCGGCGACGGCCTCAAGGTCGCGGAGGCCGAAGGCGCGGTCGCGGGCGCGGAGGTCGGCATCGAAGGCGGCGTTGCCGGGCGCGGTATGGGCGCCGCCCCGCTTGAAGGGACCATAGAGGATCAGCGGGCCGCCGGGCGGCAGGCAGGCGGCGGCGCCCCGCATCAGCCCGAGCGTCGCCGCCCAGGGTGCGATGTGGATCATGTTGACGCAGAGTACGGCATCAGCGGCGGGCCAGCCGGGCCCCGTCGCATCGAGAAGGATGGCGGGGCGGCAGTTGGGCAGGCCGGCGCACCAGGCATCGATGCCCGGCAGGGCGTCGGGCTCGCGCTCGCTCGGCTGGAAGGCAAGCTGCGGCAGGGCGGCGGCGAGGAAGGCGGCGTGCTCGCCGGTGCCGCTGGCGATCTCGAGGACGAGGCCGGCGGGGGGCAGGTGGCGACGAAGGGTGGCGAGGATGGGCTCGCGGTTGCGCAGGGTCGCGGGGGCGTGGCGGCGGGGATCGGTCATGCGAGGCCGATGCGCTCCCGAACCTGGCGGAGCTCCGCCGGCGTAACCCGCGCCCCGGGCCGCCGCACGCGCTGCCTGGAGGTGGCGGTCGCAGGGGTGGCGAGCGTCCGGGATGGAAGAAATGGTGTCGTCGAGGCGGACCGAGACGGGACGCCCAAGGCGGATGCTCCAGGGATGGCCAAACTGTAGCGGGCTGGTGAACACGATCAAATACCGGTCCGGCTTGCTCTCCGCCGCCTTAACCACCGGCCCCGGGCGGCGATGGCGCCCGTGGTGCCGGCGGGCGGTAGAAGGCGAGGCCGTGGTGCGCGGCATAGGCCTCGAGGCGCCGCGGGTCCTGGTCGGCCCAGGCCAAGCCGACATGCCCGTCCGGCCGCAGCAGGTAGGCGGCGTCGCGCCGCAGCCCGGCCTGCCCGGCCGCATCGCTCCAGGGCCGGGCCGCAGCATCGAGGCCGAGGCGCACGGCCGCGGCGGCGAGGCCGGGCGAGAGCGCGCCATGCACCGCGAGGCGCCAGCCGAGGCTGGCCATACTCCCCTCCCCCGGCACCCAGGGCATACGGTCGCCGCCCGCGACATCGCCCGCCTCGCCCTCGCTCAGCGCGCTCTGCGGATAGGCGATGCGGATCTGCGACAGGATGCGGAAGAAGGCATGGCGCGCGGCGGAGAAGCCGGCGAGGAAGGGCAGCAGGTGCGGCACCACCCAGTGGCGCAGCAGCCGCCCGCCCCGGCCGCGGCTGACTACGGCCTGGAAGGCGCGGTCGGTGGTTTCGACCAGGTTGCGGCCGAAGGCGATGCGCTCCGGCTCGTAGGTGTCGAGCAGGGCCGGGGCAGCCTGGCCGCGCAGCACGGCGGCGAGCTTCCAGGCGAGGTTGACCGCGTCGCCGATGCCGGTGTTCATCCCCTGGCCACCGGCGGGGCTGTGGATGTGGCCCGCATCGCCGGCGATGAAGGCGCGGCCGGCGCGGAAGCGGCCGGCGATGCGGTGATGGACATGGTAGGTGGAGAACCAATTCACCGCCTCGACCCAGATGCCGAGCAGCCCCTCGGCCGGGGCGCGGACATCCTCGAAGCCGAGATCGTCCCGCCCGTCCAGCGCCTCGGGAAGGATGCCAAGCAGGCGCTGCTGGCCGCTCCGCACCGGGAACATCAGCGCGAGGCCGCTTGGGTCGAGGTTGATCTGGAGGTCGGTCTGGAAGGGCCCGGCGATCCGCACATCCGCCACGTAGAAGCGCTGGCGGTAGGTGCCGCCGGGGAAGTCGAGGCCGAGGGCCTGGCGGACCCGGCTATGGGCGCCATCGCAGCCGCAGAGGAAGGCGGCCCGGCAAACGGTCTCGCCGGCGCCGTGGCGCAGCCGGGCCTCGATGCCCTCCGGCGTCTCGGTGAAGGCGAGCAATTCCGTGCCCCATTCGATGGCGATGCCGGCGGCGTCCAGTTGCTCGACCAGGAAGCGCTCATGCTCGTCCTGCGGGAAGGCCAGGGCGAAGGGATAGGGGCTGAGGCCCTGGCCGAGGTCGGCCAGCGCGACCCGCGCCACCACCTCGCCATCCTCGCGGAGCTGGACGGCGGGCAGGCGGATGCCGCGTCCGACCACGCCCTCCGCGATGCCGAGGGCTTCGTAGAGTTCCAGCGTCCGGGCCTGGACGACCATGGCACGGGAGGCTTCGCCGGGGCCCGCGGCCCGGTCGACGATGCGGCAGGCGATTCCCCGCTTCGCCAAGCTCAGGGCCAGGACGAGGCCGGTCGGGCCGGCGCCGGCGATCAGCACCTCGGTCTCGGACATTGCCATGCTCCCGTTGACAGGCATAACTGACCCCATGGTCAGTCCTGACGCAAGCAAAAATGACCAATCGGTCAGATCACGCGGCCCAAGCCCGGCCAAGACCGCCCGCACCCGCGAGGCGATCCTCGGCGCGGGGCTCGACCTGTTCCTCGGCCAGGGCTTCGACGGCACGCGGATGGCGGATGTCGCGGCCCGGGCCGGCATCGCCAAGGGCACGCTCTACCTGCACTTCGCTGACAAGGCGGCGCTGTTCGAGGGGGTGTTGCGGGAGGTGATCGCCGGGCCCCTCGCCGGCCTGACGGAGGACGCGCCGGCGCAGGGCGAGCGGGTGCGGGACTTCCTCGCCCGCATGGCGGGGCTGGTGCTGCGGGACATGGAGGGCACGCGCCGGGCGGCGGTGCTGCGGCTGGTCATCACCGAGGGCGGGCGCTTCCCCGTGCTGGCCGAGACCTATCATCGCGTGGTGATCGCCCCGGGCGCCGCCGCCTTCCGCCGGCTCGGGCGGCTGGCGCTGGAGCGCGGCGAGCTGCGCGCCGACGGGCTGGAGCGCTTCCCCCAGCTCCTGGCCGGGCCGGTGGTGCTGGTGACGCTGTGGAACGGCCTCTTCACCGCCGAGCCGAGGATCGACCCGGAGGCGATGTTCCTCGCCTGGCTCGACCTCGTCTTCGGTCCAAGTCTCCTGCCGGAGGCCGGGCCCCTCCCGCCGGAGGCCGGGAGGGGCTAGATTGGCCCCCGATGCGATATCTCAGCACCCGCGGCCAGGCCGCGCCCCGCGATTTCGAAGGCGTCCTGCTGGCGGGCCTCGCCGAGGATGGCGGACTGTTCCTGCCCGAGGCCTGGCCGAGCCTGTCCCCTGCCGAGTGGCGGGCCTTGCGGGGCCTGCCCTATGCCGAGCTAGCGGCGCGGCTGATCCACCCCTTCGCCGGGGAGTCGCTCTCCTTCGAGACGCTGCGAGGGATGACGGGGGAGGCCTATGCCGGCTTCGGCCACCCGGCTATCGCGCCGTTGGTCCAGCTCGATGCGCGCAGCTTCGCGCTGGAGCTGTTCCACGGGCCGACGCTCGCCTTCAAGGACATGGCGATGCAGCTGCTCGGGCGGCTCTTCGACCATGCGCTGGCGAGGCGGGGGGAGCGGATCACCATCGTCGGCGCCACCTCGGGCGATACCGGCTCGGCGGCGATCGAGGCCTGCCGGGACCGCCATGCCATCGACCTCGTCATGCTGCACCCGGTGGGGCGGACCTCGGAGGTGCAGCGGCGGCAGATGACGACGGTGCTGTCGCCGAACGTCGCCAACCTCGCCATCCGGGGCAGCTTCGACGACTGCCAGGACCTGGTGAAGGCGATGTTCAACGACGCGCCCTTCCGCCAGGAGATGCGGCTGGCGGCGGTCAATTCGATCAACTGGGCGCGGGTCGCGGCGCAGATCCCCTATTACGCCCATGCGGCGCTGGCGCTCGGGGCGCCGGACCGGCCCGTCGCCTTCTCGGTGCCGACGGGGAATTTCGGCAATGTGCTCGCGGCCTGGGCGGTGCGGCGGATGGGGCTGCCGGTGGAGCGGCTGATCATCGGCGCCAACCGCAACAACATCCTCGCCCGCTTCCTGGCCTCGAACGACATGTCCATCCGCGCGGTGGAGCCGAGCCTGTCGCCGAGCATGGACATCCAGGTGAGCTCCAATTTCGAGCGGCTGCTCTTCGAGCTGCTCGGGCGCGACGGCGCGGCGACGGCGTCGGTGATGGGGCGCTTCCGCAGCGAGGGGCGGATGCCGGTGTCCGATGCCGCCTGGCGCGAGGCGACGGGGCTGTTCCAGGGCTTCACCCTCGACGATGCGGGGACGCTCGGCGAGATCCGGCATCTCTGGCGGAGTGCCGGGTATCTCGCCGATCCGCATACGGCGATCGGCACCGCGGCGGCGCGGGCGCTGGCGCCGAAGGAGCCTTCGATCCCGGTCATCGTTGCGGCGACGGCGCATCCGGCGAAATTCCCCGATGCGGTGGAGGCGGCGATCGGCCTCCGCCCGCCGCTGCCGCCGCGGCTGGCCGACCTCTACGAGCGGGAGGAGCGCTATGCGGCGGCGGAGCCGGACCTTGCCGCCGTCGAGGCGCTGGTGCGCAGCCATGCGTGGCGGAACTAGCCGCCCACTCGCGCCCGCCCCTCCCCGGCCCCATATCGTCCCCAATGCCAGTATCCCCTGCCACAAGGTCCCTCATGTCCGAAGCCGTCCGCGTCACCCGCCTCGCCAATGGCCTCACCATCGTTTCCGAGGCCATGCCGCGGGTCGAGACAGTATCCTTCGGCGCCTATGTCTCCGCCGGCACCCGCCATGAGAGCGAGGCGGAGAACGGCGTCTCCCACTTCCTCGAGCACATGGCCTTCAAGGGCACGGCGACGCGCGACGCGGCCGCCATCGCCCGCGAGATGGAGAATGTCGGCGGCCACCTCAACGCCTACACCGCTCGCGAGCAGACCGCCTATTACTGCAAGGTGCTGAAGGAGGACCTGCCGCTCGCCGCCGACATCATCGGCGACATCCTGACGCATTCCACTTTCATCCCGGACGAGCTGGAGCGCGAGCGCGGCGTCATCCTGCAGGAGATCGGCCAGGCGAACGACACGCCGGACGACATCGTCTTCGACCATTTTCAGGCGACGGCCTATCCCGGCCAGCCGATGGGCCGCCCGACCCTCGGCACCGAGGACGTCATCAAGCGCATGAAGCGCGAGGCGCTGACGGGCTATATGCGGCACCATTACGGGCCGGAGCGCATGGTGGTCGCCGCCGCCGGCGCGCTCGACCACGACCGGCTGCTGGAGCTGGTGGAGCGGCACTTCCGCGACCTGCCGCAGGTGGCGCCTCCGCCGCCCGAGGCCGCGCGCTACACGGGCGGCGAGTTCCGCGAGGAGCGCGACCTCGACCAGGTGCATATCGTGCTCGGCTTCCCCTCCTGCGGCTACAAGGACCCGCTGCACTATCCGAGCATGCTGCTGAGCACGCTGCTCGGGGGCGGGATGTCCTCGCGGCTGTTCCAGGAGATCCGCGAGAAGCGCGGCCTCGTCTACTCGATCTACTCCTTCGCCCATCCCTTCGACGACAGCGGCCTCTTTGCCGTCTATGCGGGCACCGGCGAGGCGGAGGCGGAGGAGCTGGTGCCGGTGACGCTCGAGGAGCTGCGCAAGGTGCAGACCGGGGTGACGCAGGACGAGCTGGACCGCGCCAAGGCGCAGCTCCGCGCCAGTCTGCTGATGAGCCTCGAGAGCACCGGCAGCCGCACCGAGCAGCTGGCGCGGCAGATCCAGGTGCATGGCCGCATCATCCCCGTCGAGGAGACCAAGGCGAAGATCGCCGCGGTCACTATCGAGCAGGTGCAGGAGGCGGCGCGGCAGGCCTTCCGCGGCACGCCGACGCTGGCCCTGCTCGGCCCGGCGGGCAAGGTGCCGGGCGTCGACGAGATCGCCGCCAGCCTGCGTTGACGGGCGCGCGAGCGAATATGTGAATATTCAATCGCGCCGCATCCCCCCTACCCTCCCCTGATCGAGAGCTCCGGCCAACGGGGCGCACGGTGCGGAAGCGCCGGGACAATCAGGGAGTGGGGCATGAAGCGGCGCGATTTCCATCGGCTGGCCGGCGGCAGCCTGGCCTTCGGATTGGCTGGTCCCTTGGCGGCCCCGGCGGTCCGGGCCCAGGCGAAGCGGAGCCTCGCCTTCGTCGTCAATGTCTCGGCCGATTTCTGGACCATCGCGCGGCGCGGCATCGAGAAGGCGAACCGCGAGCATCCCGAGTTCGATATGGAGATGATCATCCCGGGCCAGGCGAGTGCCGCCGAGCAGCGCCGCATCCTGGACGAGCTGCTGGCCCGCAAGGTCTCGGGCGTCGCCATCTCCGCCATCAACCCGGCGAGCCAGACCGACGTGCTGAACCGCGTCGCCGAGCAGTCCGTGCTGTTCACCACGGACAGCGACGCGCCAGCGAGCAAGCGCATGCTCTATATCGGCACGGACAATGTCGCCGCCGGCCGCGCCGCGGGCGAGCAGATGAAGAAGGCGATGCCCGAGGGCGGCCGCGCCATGCTCTTCGTCGGCACCATGGATGCCGACAATGCCCGCGAGCGGGTGCAGGGCATCCGCGAATCGCTGCAGGGCGGCAAGATCGAGGTCATCGACGTCCGCACCGACGAGAGCGACTTCGCCCGCGCCCGCCGCAACGCGGAGGATGCGCTGTCGCGCGAGCGCAACCTCGGCATGATGGTCGGGCTCTGGGCCTACAACACGCCGCAGATCTACCAGGCGGTGCGCGAGGCCGGGCGGCAGGGCCAGGTGAAGATCGTCGGCTTCGACGAGGATGCGCTGACCTTGCGCGGCGTCGCCGACGGCACCATCCATTCGACCGTCGTGCAGCAGCCCTACGAGTTCGGCTACCGCTCGATGAAGGGGCTGATCCGCGTCGTGAACGGCGACCGCGGCTGGATCCCGGCGAGCAAGCAGGACATCGTCGAGACCAAGGTCATCGACCGGACCAATGTCGGCGAGTTCCAGTCCTACATGCGGGGCCTGCTGCGGAGCAGCTAGCGTGCTGCTTGAGTTGGACGGAATCGGCAAGTCCTATCCCGGCGTCCGCGCGCTCGACGATGTCTCCCTGCATCTGGCGGCCGGCGAGGTGCTCGGCCTCGTTGGCGAGAACGGGGCGGGCAAGAGCACGCTGATGAAGGTGCTCGGCGGCGTAGTGCGGCCGGATGCCGGGCGCATCCGGCTGCACGGCCGGGATTTCCCGGCGCTCACCGTGGCCGAGGCGGGGGCGCAGGGCATCGCCTTCGTGCATCAGGAGCTCTCGGTCTTCGACAATCTCGACGTCGCGGCCAATGTGCTGATGGGGCGGGAGCCGGTTATTGGCAGCAGGCTTTGGGGCGGGCCGCTGCGGCTGGTGGACCGGCGCGCGGCGCGGGCGCAGGTGGCGCCGCTGCTGGCGCGGCTCGGCGCGGATTTCGGGCCGGAGGCGTCGGTCGCCGCCCTCTCCATCGCGCAGCGGCAGATGGTGGAGATCGCGCGCGCGCTGTCGATGCGGGCGCGCATCATCATCCTCGACGAGCCGACCAGCAGCCTGACGCTGTCGGAGACGGACCGGCTGCTGGCGACCATCGCGGCGCTTAGGGCGGCGGGGACGGGCATCATCTATATCAGCCACCGCCTGGGCGAGATCACCACCTGCGCCGACCGCGTCACCTGCCTGCGCGACGGGCGGGTCGTCGGCCATCTGGCGCGCGGCGAGATCAACCATGCGACGATGACGCGGCTGATGATCGGGCGGGACCTGAAGTCGCTCTACACCCCGCCGGCCACGGCGCCACGCGAGGCGGGCGGCCTCCGCATCGAGGGGCTGGTGACGGAAGCCTTCCCGGACCGCAGCATCGACCTGGCGCTGCGGCCGGGGGAGATCCTCGGCCTTGCCGGGCTGGTCGGGGCGGGGCGGACCTCGCTGGCGCGGGCCCTCTTCGGCGTCGAGCCGGCGCTCGCCGGCCGCATCAGCCTCGGCGGGGAGGAGTTGCGGATCCGCAACCCGCGCGAGGCGATCGCACGCGGCATCTACCTCGTGCCGGAGGACCGCAAGCGCTCCGGCCTCGTGCTCGACATGTCGATCGCCGAGAATGTCTCGCTGCCGGACCTCCCGGGACATGCGCGGGCGGGGCTGTTGCGGGGCGCGTCGGAGGCCAGGGCGGCGGAGGCGCAGCGGCAGTCGCTGCGCATCCGGACGCCGGGCGTCGCGGTGAAGGCGGGGACCCTCTCGGGCGGCAACCAGCAGAAGGTGGTGCTCGGCAAGTGGCTGGCGATGCGGCCGCGCGCCCTGATCTTCGACGAGCCGACGCGCGGCGTCGATGTCGGCGCCAAGGGCGAGATCTACGCGCTGATGCGCGGCCTCGCCGACCGCGACGTCGCCGTGCTGATGATCAGCAGCGACATGGAGGAGGTCATCGGCGTGAGCGACCGGGTCGCGGTGATGCATGAGGGCCGGATCGCCGGCATGCTGGAGCGGGCCGAGGTGGACGAGCCGAACATCCTCCGCCTCGCCACCGGGCAGCGGCCGGAGCGGCACATGGCCACGGCGGAGCCGGCGTGATGGGGCGGAAGGAGCTCGGCCTCGCGGTCCTCATCGTCGCCATCGCGGCCATCACGGCGGCGCTGAACCCGCAATTCCTCTCGACCGTCAACCTGATGAACATGGCCAACCTCATCGGCCTGTTCGGCATCTTCTCGATCGGCCAGGGGCTGATCATCATCACCGGCGGGATCGACCTCTCGGTCGGGTCGATCTTCGCGCTGCTCGGCGTCGTCTTCCTCGACCTCACCGCCAATATGGGCGTCGCCTGGCCGATCGCGCTGATGATGGTGCTGGCGCTCGGCCTGGTGATGGGGCTGGTGCACGGACTGCTGGTCACGAGGCTCGGGCTGCAGCCCTTCGTCGTCACGCTCTGCGGGCTGCTGATCTATCGCGGCGCGGCGCGCTACTACACGGGGGACAGCACCATTGGCCTCGGCTATGCCGAGGGGCTGGACGGGCTGGCCTGGCTGGCGGCGGGGCGCAGCTTCGGCGTGCCGCACAGCTTCCTCGCCCTCATCGTCGTGGCGCTGGCGATGGGCGTGGTGCTGCACCGCTCGGTCTTCGGGCGATACCTCTTCGCCGTCGGGCGGAACGAGGAAGCGGCGCGCTACTCGGGCATCCGCACCGGGGCGGTCGTCACCGGCGCCTATGTGCTGGGCGGGCTGCTGGCGGCCTTCTCGACCATTCTGCTGGTCTTCTACACCAGCTCCGTCTCGCCCTCCTCCTTCGGCAATTTCTACGAGCTCTACGCCATCGCCGCGGCGGTGCTCGGCGGCTGCTCGCTGCGCGGCGGCGAGGGGAGCGTGCTCGGGATCGTGCTGGGGACGGTGCTGCTGCAGATCCTGCAAAACCTGGTCAACATCCTCGGCATCCCCTCCTCGCTCAACTTCGCGGTGATGGGGGGCGTGATCCTGATCGGCGCGCTGGCGGACCGGCAGCTCGCGCGGCGCAGATCGGCGCCGGCACCGGTAAAGGGGGCGATGGCGGCGGCCGAGTAAGCTAATAGCTCTTCGGCTGCTCAAGCACGCGCTCGGCGATGAAGGAGAGGATCATCTGCTCCGAGACCGGGGCGATGCGGCAGATCATCACCTCGCGCAGCAGGCGCTCGACCACGTATTCCTTGGCATAGCCCATGCCGCCATGGGTCAGCATGGCGCGGAGGCAGGTCTCGTAGCCCGCCCGCGCGCCGAGCAGCTTCGCCGCATTCGCCTCGGCGCCGCAGGGGCGGCCCGCATCGTAGAGCCAGGCAGCCTTCATCACCATCATCCAGGCGCTCTCGAGCGCGGCCCAGCATTCGGCGAGCGGGTGCTGGATCGCCTGGTTCTGGCCGATGGGGCGGCCGAAGACGCTCCGCTCCCGCGCGTAGCGGCTGGCGCGCTCCAGCGCGTCGCGGCCGATGGCGATGGCCTCGGCGGCGATCAGGATGCGCTCGGGGTTCAGGCTGTCGAGGATGTAGGAGAAGCCGCGGCCCTCCTCGCCGATGCGGTCCTCCTCCGGGATGAAGAGGTCGTCGATGAAAACCATGTTCGAATCGACGGCGGCGCGACCCATCTTCGGGATGCGCTGCACCTCGACGCGGCTGCGGTCGAGATCGGTGTAGAAGAGGGTGATGCCGTCGGAGGGGCGCCGCGCCTCCTCCTTCCGAGTGGTGCGGGTCAGCAGCATGATCTTGTTGGCGACCTGGGCGGTCGAGGTCCAGATCTTGCGCCCGTTCACGCGGTAGCCGCCGGGCACCTTCTGGGCGAAGGTGGTGATGCTGGTGGTGTCCAGCCCGGCATTCGGCTCGGTGACGCCGAAGCAGGCCTGGTCGGTGCCGGCGACGAGGGCCGGGATCCAGCGCGCCTTCTGCTCCGCGGTGCCGTGGACGACGATCGGGTGCGGGCCGAACATGTTGATATGCAGCGCCGAGGCCGCGCCCATCGCACCGCCATGGCGAGCGACGGTGTGCATCATCAGCGCCGCTTCCGTCACGCCGAGGCCGGCGCCGCCATGCTCGGGCGGCATGGTGATGCCGAGCCAGCCGCCCTCGGCCATGGCGCGGTGGAACTCACGCGGAAAGCGGGCCTCGGCCTCGCAGTCGCGCCAGTAGTCGTCGCCGAAGCGGCGACAGGTGGCGGTGACGCCCTCGACGATCGCCTCCTGCTCGGGGGTGAGGCCGAAATCCATCTTTTCTCTCCCAATCCGGCCGAGGATCGGCCGGGCGGCGCCGGAGGGCAAGCGCTCACGCTGGCGTCGGGGCGTGGCGGCCGTCCTTCGCCATGCTCGCGGAACGAGCCACAGCCGCTGCCGCGATGCCCGCCCCCTGCCCGGGACCGGCGGACCAGGTTGCGGGGCCCCGGGCCCGGCCAGGGCGCCTGCTCGCTTGCCAAGCCTGCCGGTTCGGGCCAAGACCCATTACCTGCCACGCATCCCGGAGACAGCCATGGCCTCGGCGTTCGACCGCATCGCCGACATCATCGCGGAGACCAGCGACGTCCCGCGCGAGACGATCCGGCCGGAGAGCCATGTGATCGAGGATCTTGGCATCGACAGCCTCGACTTCCTCGACATCGTCTTCGCCATCGACAAGGCCTTCGGCATCAAGGTGCCGGTGGAGGCCTGGACGCAGGAGGTGAATTCAGGCGCGGCGCCGGCCTCGCAGTATTTCGTCATGGAGAACCTGGCGAAGCGGATCGAGGAGCTGGTGGCGGCCAAGTCCGGCGGCTAGGCCGGTGCAGCTCGAATACTTCCGGATGATCGACCGGGTGGTCTCGGCGGATGCCGAGGCCATCGCCGCCGAGGCGGTGGTGCCGGAGGCGAGCCCGGTCTTCGAGGGGCATTTCCCCGGCCATCCGCTGGTGCCCGGCGTGCTGCTGCTGGAGACCATGGCGCAGGCCTCGGGCTACCTGCTGCTGGCCCGGCTCGGCTTCGCGCGCATGGCCTTTCTCATCGGCAGCAAGGAGCTCAAGCTCAGGCGCTTCGTGCGGCCGGGGGAGCGGCTCTCGGTCACTGCCAGGCTGGTGCATGAGGGCTCGGGCTATGCGGTCACCGACGCGGCCATTGCCAACGAGGGCAAGCGCATCTGCGAGGTGCGCGAGATGAAGTTCAGCCTGGCCGACTTCCCGGCGCCGGAGCTCGCCGCGACGATGCGGGCCGAGGCGGCGCGGATCGGGCTCGGCGCATGAGCGAGGCGGTCTGGATCACCGGCATCGGCCTTGCCTCCTCGCTCGGCGAGGGGGTGGAGGTGCATCGCGCGGCGCTGCGCGAGGCCGGGCTGCGGCCGGCGGTCGACGAGGCGGGCTTCGCCCCCTTCCCCATTCATCCGATGCCGGCACTCGCCTTCGACGCGCAGATCCCGAAAAAGGGCGACCAGCGGCAGATGGAGCCCTGGCAGCGGCTCGGCACCTATGCGGCGGGGCTGGCGCTCGACCATGCGGGCGCGCGCGGGCTGGTGGGCGACATGCACCTGCTCGTCGCCGCCGGCGGGGGCGAGCGCGACGTGGCGCTCGACGAGGCGATCTGCGCGGAGCTCGCCGCGCTGCCGCCGGAGGAAGCGGGCGCGCTGCTGAACGAGCGGCTGGCGAATGGGCTGCGGCCGACGCTGTTCCTGGCGCAGCTCTCCAACCTGCTGGCGGGCAACATCTCCATCGTCCATGGCGTCACCGGCTCCTCCCGCACCTTCATGGGCGAGGAGGCGGCGGGGGCGGAGGCGGTGCGCATCGCGGCGGCGAGACTCGCCGAGGGACGGGGCGAGGTGGCACTGGTTGGCGGGGCCTATGTTGCCGGGCGGTGGGACATGCTGCTGCTCTTCTCGACCTCCGGCGGGTTGTGGCGCGGGCCCTGGGCGCCGCTCGTCGAGCGGCCGGGCGGCGGGATGGTGACGGGGAGCATCGGCGCCTTCCTGGTCCTGGAGACGGAGCGGCATGCCCGGGCGCGCGGGGCGCGTGGGCTGGCGCGGCTCGGCGCGGTACGGAGCGGCGCGGCGCGGCGGCGCGGCGAGGACAGCGCGCGGGCGAGTGCCGCGGCGCTGGCCGAGGGGCTGGCGTTGCGGCCGGGCCATGCCGCGATCTCCGGGGCGAGCGGGGCGCCGGAGGCGCTGGCGGAGGAGCGGGCCTTCCTCGCCGGCCTGGCCGGGGCGGGTCCGGTGCGCTTCACCGCCGACCTGCTCGGGCATGGGGTGGAGGCGAGCTTTCCGGCCAGCCTGGCGCTCGGTGCCCTCGCCATCGCCGAGGGCCTGGCGGCGCAGGCGCTGGTGACGGGGTTCGGCCTGTGGCGCGGTGAGGCGCTGGCCCTGCTGGAGGAGGCGTGATGCGCGACCATCTCGGGCGGCCCCTGGTCGCGGTGACGGGGATGGGGCTGGTGACGCCGCTCGGCTTCGGGCGCGAGGAGAGCTGGCAGGGACTGCTCGCCGGCCGGTCGGGGATCCGCCGCATCACCCGCTTCCCGACCGGGCACCTGAAGACGACGATCGCCGGGCAGGTGACGCTGCCGGGGGAGGAAGCGCTCGCCTCGCCGGAGCGGGTGGAACGGATGGCGGGGCTCGCCGCGGCGGAGGCGGTGGGGCAGGCCGGGATCGGCGGGCGGTTTCCCGGGCCGCTCTTCCTCGGCATGCCGCCGGTCGAGGTCGAATGGCCGCAGCGGCTCGAGCTGGCGCGGGCCGGCGCGGGCTATCAGGCGATGATCGCGGCGGCGGCGGGGCGGCTCGGATTGTTCGAGACCTTTCTCTTCGGCGGGATCGGCGAGCGGCTGGCGGAGCGGTTCGGCACGCAGGGCGCGCCGGTCTCGGTGACGACCGCCTGCGCGACGGGGGCTTCGGCGATCCAGCTCGGGCTGGAGGCGATCCAGCGGGGCGAGACGGCGGCGGCGCTCTGCATCGGCGCGGAGGGGAGCGTGGCGCCGGAGCCGATGATCCGATTCTCGTTGCTCTCGGCGCTGTCGACGCGCAACGACGAGCCGGAGCGGGCCTCGCGGCCCTTCGAGAAGACGCGCGAGGGCTTCGTCATGAGCGAGGGCGCGGCGGCGCTGGTGCTGGAGAGCCTGGAGACGGCGCAGGCGCGCGGGGCGGAGGTGCTCGGGCTGGTGCTCGGCGCGGGCGAGCGGGCCGACAGCTTCCACCGCACGCGGAGCAACCCGGATGGCGGGGCGATCATCGGCGCGATGCGCGCGGCGATCGCCGATGCGGGGATCGAGCCGGCGCAGATCAGCTACGTGAACGCGCATGGCACGGGCACGCCGGAGAACGACAAGATGGAGACGCTCGGCATGCGCGCCGTCTTCGGCGAGGCGCCTCCCCCGATCTCCTCGAACAAGTCGATGATCGGGCACACGCTCTCGGCGGCAGGCGCGATCGAGGCGGTGGTGAGCCTGCTCTCGATCCGCGACGGGATGCTGCCGCCGACGATCAACCACGAGGTGCCGGACCCGACGATCCCGCTCGACGTGGTGCCGAATACCGCCAGGCCAGCGAAGGTGGAGCGGGTGCTGTCGAACAGCTTCGGCTTCGGCGGGCAGAATGTGTGCCTGGTACTGGGGGCGGCTCCATGAGGGCGTTGCAGCTTTTCGGCGACCGCGACACGCGGCTGGTCGAGGTGGCGGAGCCGGCGGCGCCGGGGCCGGGCGAGCTGCAGCTCCGCATGCGTGCCGTGGCGCTCAACCATATCGATGTCTGGGGCTGGCGCGGGATGGCCTTCGCCAGGCGCCGGCTTCCGCTGACCGTGGGGGCGGAGGCGGTCGGCGAGGTCGTCGCCATCGGCGCGGGCGTCGAGGGCTGGCGCATCGGGCAGCTCGCGGTGCCCTACGGGGCGCAGACCTGCGGCCAGTGCCGCGCCTGCCGGGAGGGGCGGGACAATCTCTGCGAGGCCGTCTCCGGGGTGAAGGGCTTCCACCTCGACGGCTTCGCGCAGGAGCGGGCCAACCAGCAGGCGAGGCTCTGCGTACCGGTACCGGAGGGCGTCGGCGTCGAGGATGCGGCCTGCGCGGCGATCACCTTCTCGACCGTCGAGCACATGCTCTTCGACAATGCGCGGCTGGAGCCGGGGGAGACGATCCTGGTGCAGGCGGCGGGCTCCGGGATCGGCACCGTCGCGGTCAGGATGGCGAAGGCGATGGGGTGCATCGTCATCGCCACCGCGGGCTCGGACAAGAAATGCGAGCGGGTGCGGGCGCTCGGGGCGGACCATGTCGTCAACTACACGACGGACCGCTTCGAGAGCGTGGCGCGCAAGGTGACGGGGAAGCGCGGCGTCGACGTGGTGTTCGAGCATGTGGGCGCGACGACCTGGGCGGGATCGCTGCTCTCGCTCCGGATGGGCGGGCGGCTGGTGACCTGCGGCTCGACCTCCGGCGTCTCGGCGGAGACCAACCTGATGATGCTGTTCCAGCGTCAGCTTCGCATCATCGGCAGCTTCGGGGCGGCGCTGCGCAACGTCGCCGACGGGCTCGGCAAGATGGCGGGCGGGACCCGGCCCGTGATCGACAGCACCGTCCCGCTGGAGGGCTTCGCCGGGGCGCTGGCGCGGCTAGAGACGCGGCAGGTCTTCGGCAAGATCGTCGTCACGCTCTGAGCATGCGCGACAGGGCGGTCGCGGCGCTGGTGCGGGGGCTCTTCGCGGTGGTGCGGGCGCTGGGGCCGGACCGGGCGGGGGCGCTGGGCGCCTTCGTCGCGCGGCGGGCAGGGCCGCTGGCGAAGGCGCATCGCATCGCGCTCGGCAATGTGGCGGCGGCGTTTCCCGGGCTGTCGGCCGAGGAGCATGCGCGGATCGTCGGCGAGGCCTGGGAGAATCTGGGGCGGACGGCGGCGGAATACGTGCATCTCGATTGGATCTGGGATTTCGACCCGCAGGGCGCGCCGGGGCGGATCGAGATCGCGCCGGAGGTGGTGGAGCGGTTCGAGGCGCTGCGCGAGGACGGGAAGCCGGCGCTCTTCTTCGCGGCGCATCTGGCGAATTGGGAATTGCCGGCGGTCGCGGCGGCGAAGCATGGGCTGCCCTCCGCCGTGCTCTACCGGACGCCGAACAACCGGGCGGTGGCGGAGTATATCCGCGCCTTGCGCGAGGGGATCATGGGGCGGCTGATCGCAGCGGATGTCGCGGCGCCGGTCCGCATGATGGAGGCGCTCGACGAGGGGCTGCATGTCGGCATGCTGGTCGACCAGCGCTTCGGGCGGGGGCCGGTGGTGCCCTTCCTCGGGCGGCCGGCGGCGTCCAACCCGCTGCTCGCGCGGCTGGCGCGGCGCTTCGATTGCCCGGTGCATGGAGCAAGGGCAATCCGGCTGCCCCGCGGGCGGTTCCGGCTGGAGCTGACCGAGGCGGTGGAGCTGCCGCGGGACGAGCGCGGGCGGGTGGATGTGGAGGCGGCGACGGCGCTGCTCAACCGGATCGTCGAGGGCTGGGTACGGGAGCATCCGGGGCAGTGGCTCTGGATGCACCGGCGGTGGCGCTAGGCCTCAAACCCTGAGGGCGGGGCAGGCCGGCGCGTTGAGTTCGAGCGCTTCCGGCGCGGCGCTTGAAGGCTTCAGGGCTGATTGGCGACGGGGGCCGTGACCCAACCCTGGAAGGGCGGCTCGCCGCAATCGCCGCACCAGAGCTCGCGGTTCAGGCCGATTAGGTGCAGGCGCGCATCGCGGCCGACCAGGGCGATCAGCCGGGCGCGGCTATAGGTTTGGGACCGGCAGCCGCAACGCAGGCAAAGTGCCTCGTCACGCGCCAGGTCGTTGACCGTGAGGGCAAAGGCAGGGTCCATGACGAGGACAAAGGTAGAACATCCTTGCCGGTTCCACAAGCTTGTTCTATCGGTCCCGCATCGTTTCAACCGCTAGGTGGCGGTGGCGGTGCAGCCAGGACCGTTGCGGTTGAAGCTGGTGATGCGGCCTTCGCGCGACTCAAAGACTAGCACGCAGCCCTCGGCCCCGCCGCCATAGCCGCCGAGGCCCAGACCAAGGCCGGTGCCGACCCCCACGCCGCCACCGAAACTGCCGAAGCCGAGCCCGATGCTCGGGAAGACGGCGGGGCGGCTGGAGGGGCGGACGAACTCGTATTGCAGCAGGCGGCGGCCATCGCCCTCATAGGTGCGGCTGGGGACGCCGAGATTGGCGACGACATCCGCTTCCGACCGGCCGACATAGGTGCCGATGCGGCGGTCAAATTCGGCCGTGGTGCCGGAGGAGCCGCAGGCGGCGAGCAGCAGGGGCAGCAGCAGGAGGAGGCGATGCATCGGCAAAGGCCCGTCCGCGGGCGGCGGGATTGCCGGCGCGGCCTTTGACAACGTTCGGCGGCCGGCTTGGATCCATCAGGCGGTGAGCTGGGCGCTGCGACCGGCATTCACATCGAGGGTGGTGCCGGAGATGGTCGGGGCGCCGGGGCCGCAGAGGAAGGCGATGGCATCGGCGATCTGCTCGGGCGGCAGCACGGGGATCGGCAGGGCATGGCCCGCGAAGGCCGCGGCGCGGCGCGGGTCGGGCTGCGGGGCGTCGCCGCCGCGATGGACCATGGGTGTCTCCACCGCCGTCGGGGCGACGGCGTTGACGGTGATCTCCTCCGGGCCGAGCTCGGCGGCGAGGGACTTCATCAGCCCGGTCAGCGCCCATTTGGTCGCTGCATAGGCGCCGGAGTCGCGGACGCCCATCCGCGCCTGGACCGAGGTGACGATGACGATGCGGCCTCCCCTGCCCCGCCGGCGCATGCCGGGGAGCATCGCCTGGATGGTGTTGAGGGTGCCGGTGAGGTTGACGTCGAGCATCGCCTGCCAGGCCTCCGGGGCGGGCTCGGCGAGGGCGCCATTGATGGCGATGCCGGCATTGGCGACGAGGAGGTCGGGGCCGCCGAGCTCCGCCTCGATCCGCTGCGCGGCGGCGCGGAGGGCGGCGGCGTCGCGGATATCGGCAACGAGCGGGACGGTGCGGACCTGCTGCTCGGCCGTGAGGCGGGTGGCCTCGGCGAGCTCGGCGCGGCTGGCGAGGCGGTAGCCGCGCAGCGCCGGGATGGCCTCCGGGTCGGCGATGTCGAGCAGGGCGATGTCGGCGCCGAGGCGGGCCAGGACGATCGCGGTGGCGCGGCCGATGCCGCGGGCGGCGCCGGTGACGAGGGCGGTGCGGCCGGTGAGCGGGCGCGCCGGCTGCGCCGCGGCGGGGGTGGCGGCGAGGGCCAGGGTGGCGGCGGCGAAGAGCTGGCGGCGTTCGGTCATCGGCATCCTCCGATGGGGCAACGCGGCGGGGGGCGCTATGCTCCATGGATGCCGACCGATCCCTTCGCCGACCTGCTCGCCCACCTGCCGGTGCCGGAAGCGGCGCGGGAGGCGCTCGCCCGCCGGATGGCGGGGCCCGGGCGGCACTATCATGGCATCGGACACCTGGCGCTGCTCTGGGCGCGCTACCGGGAGTACGGGCCGGCGGCGGGGCTCGGCGATGCGGCGACGGCACGGCGGATGGCCTGCGCCATCGCCTGGCACGATGCCGTCTACGAGCCGCAGCGGCGGGACAACGAGGCGCGCTCGGCCGCGCTGTGGCGGGAGGCGGCGGGCGAGGCGGGGCTTGCTGTGGAGGAGGTCGAATGGGTGGCGGGGACGATCCTCGCCACGGCGGATCACCTGGGATACCGCGCGGGACCCGTGGATGGGGCGCGGGTCCTCATGCTGGATCTCGACCTGACGCCGCTCGGCGAGGCGCCGGAGGTCTTCGACCGCAACACGGCGCTGCTGCGGGCGGAATACGTCCATCTCGACGAGGCGAGCTGGCGGGCGGGGCGCAGGGCCTTCCTCGCCGGGCTGCGGGAGGTGGCGGGGCTCTACCGGACGCCGGTGATCGCGGCCGCCTTCGAGGCGCAGGCGCGACGGAATATCGAGCGGGCGGTCGCCGAGGATGGCCCGGCCTGACGGCTTCAGTTCAGGTTGGGTGGGTTTGCCTGGTTGGGCGGCGGCAGGGGGGTGCTGGCGGTGGTGTCGGGCGTGGTGCGCGCCGCGCCGCCGCCGGGATCGGTGCGGGGGCGGCCATCGGAGATCTCGGCCGGCTTGGGGGCCGGGGGTGTCGCATTCGGCGCCGGCCGGGGGATGGGGCGGTCGACGCCCTGCGCGGGAGCCGTGCCCTGGGCCGCCGCGGCGAGGGGCAGGGCGAGCAGGGCGAGGGTAAGGAGGAGGTGCATCGCCACACAACGCTGCGTGCGAAGCGCGGGTTGCGGTGAACGCGGAGCCGCTTGCGGCGTTGGCCCTAAAGATCGGGTGCGGGTGGCGCCCGGAAGCGGGGCCTCGCATGACCGAACAGAATGACTCCAGGTTGAATGCGCGCCGGCGCTTCTTCGGCGCGCTCGGCCTTGCCGCGATGGCGGCGCCGGCGGCCGCGATCGAGGCCGATGGCGGCACGGGCGGCTTGCCGCCGCAGAGGGAGAGCGAGGCGGAGAAGCGCAAGCCGCGCTACCGCGAGACCGACCATGTGCGGGCCTTCTACCGCACCAACCGGTACTGAGTGCCATGCTGATCCGGCGGAGCGAGGGACAGGCGGCGCGCCAGCGGCTGGCGAGCGCCTATCAAGGGCTGAGCGCGGGGGGAACGGACCGGCGCGGTTTCCTCAAGCAGGCGGGACTCGGGGGTGTGGGGCTGGCGGCGCTCGGCGCCATGCCGCCGGTCATGACCCAGGCGGCGGAGGGGACGCGCCCCGCCGCGGCGATCCAGCGGGTGAAGAATGTCTGCACCCATTGCTCGGTCGGCTGCAGCGTCATCGCCGAGGTGCAGGCCGGCGTCTGGACCGGGCAGGAGCCGGCCTATGAATCCCCCATCAACCGCGGCACGCATTGCGCCAAGGGAGCGAGCGTGCGCGAGCTGGTGCATGGCGGGCGGCGGCTGAAATACCCGATGAAGCTGGTCGGTGGGGAGTGGCAGCGCCTCTCCTGGGACCAGGCGATCGAGGAGATCGGGGCGAAGCTGCTCGAGATCCGCGAGCGCAGCACGCCGGAGGCGGTGTTCTGGCTGGGCTCGGCGAAATTCACCAATGAGGCGGCCTACCTCTTCCGCAAGTTCGGCGCCTTCTGGGGAACGAACAACACGGACCATCAGGCGCGCATCTGCCACTCGACCACCGTCGCGGGCGTGGCCAATACCTGGGGCTACGGAGCGCAGACCAACAGCTACAACGACATCCGCAACGCCAAGACCATGATCATCATGGGCGGCAACCCGGCGGAATCGCACCCGATCGCGGTGCAGCACATCCTGGCGGGGCGCGAGCTCAACCGCTCGCACCTCTTCGTCGTCGATCCGCGCTTCACCCGCACGGCGGCGCATGCGACCGAGTATGTGCGCATCCGGCCGGGGACGGACATCCCCGTCATCTGGGGGATGCTGTGGCACATCTTCGAGAATGGCTGGGAGGACAACGACTTCATCCACCAGCGCGTCTACGGGATGGACGAGATCCGGCGCGAGGTGGCGAAGTGGAACCCGCGCGAGGTCGAGCGCGTGACCGGCGTGCCGGAGGGGCAGCTCAAGCGCATGGCGCAGGTCTTCGCCACGCAGAAGCCGGCGACGCTGATCTGGTGCATGGGCGCGACGCAGAAGACGGTCGGCACGGCCAATGTCCGGGCCTTCTCGATCCTGCTGCTGGCGACGGGGAATGTCGGCAGCGCGGGCACCGGGGCGAACATCTTCCGCGGCCATACGAATGTGCAGGGGGCCACCGACATGGGCCTCGATGTCTCGACCCTGCCCGCCTATTACGGGCTGGACGAGGCGGCCTGGCGGCATTGGTGCCGGGTCTGGGATGTCGACTACGAGTGGATGCGCGGGCGCTTCGTCGAGAAGAAGTACATGGAGATGCCCGGCATCCCGAGCACGCGCTGGTTCGACAGCGTGGTGCTACCGCGCGACCAGGTCGACCAGCCGACGAACTGCAAGGCGATGTTCGTCATGGGCCATGGCGGCAATACCGTCACGCGCATGCCGGAGGCGGTGAAGGCGCTGGAGCATTTGGAGCTGCTGGTGGTCGCCGACCCGCACCCGACGACCTATTCGCAGATCTCGGACCGGCGCGACGGGACCTACCTGCTGCCGATCTGCACGAGCTTCGAGACGGTCGGCAGCCGCACCGCCTCCAACCGCTCGATACAATGGGGCGAGAAGGTCGTCGAGCCGATCTTCGAGAGCCGCAACGACTACGACGTGATGTATGCGCTGGCGCGGCGCCTCGGCTTCGCCGAGCAGATGTTCAAAAACATCAAGGTCGAGAACGGCGTGGTGGTGGTGGAGGACGTCCTCCGCGAGATCAACCGCGGCACCTTGGCGCTGGGTTATACCGGCCAGTCGCCGGAGCGGCTGCGGCACCACATGGCGAACCAGGAGCATTTCGACGTGACGACGCTGCGCGGGCAGCCCGGCACGCCGGTGGAGGGTGAGGCCTACGGCCTGCCCTGGCCCTGCTGGGGGACGCCGGAGATGAAGCACCCCGGAACGCATATCCTTTACGACACCTCGCTGCACGTGAAGGAAGGCGGCGGCACCTTCCGCGCCCGCTTCGGCGTCGAGCGCAACGGCGAGACGCTGCTGGCGGAAGGGAGCTACAGCAAGGGCTCGGAGATCCAGGACGGCTACCCGGAATTCACCGTCGCCGTCCTGAAGAAGCTCGGCTGGTTCGACGAGCTGACCGCGCATGAGAAGGAGTCGATCGCCCGCGTCGGGGGGGCTAATATCGACCGCGTCTCCTGGTCGACGGACCTCTCGGCGGGGATCATCCGCGTCGCCATGGAGCATGGCTGCCTGCCCTACGGCAACGGCAAGGCCCGCGCCGTCGCCTGGAACCTGCCGGACCCGGTGCCGGTGCACCGCGAGCCGATCTACACGCCCCGGCTCGACCTGATCCCGACACCGGAGCAGGCACGGGTGCTGGCGGCCAATCCGCAGGCGATCGCGCCGGACGGAACCTACCCGGCGCTGCGCGACAGGCGCGGCTACCGGGTGCCGCATCTCGGGCTCAGCATCCAGATGCGCTCACATGAGGTGGTGAAGGAATTCCCGATCATCCTCACCTCCGGCCGGCTCGTGGAATACGAGGGCGGCGGCGAGGAGACGCGCTCCAACCCCTGGCTCGCCGAGCTGCAGCAGGACATGTTCATCGAGATCAACACGGCGGATGCGCAGGCGCGCGGCATCGGGCCGGGACAGTGGGTCTGGGTGCTGGGGCCGGAGAACGGCTCGCGCATCCGGGTGAAGGCGCTGGTGACGGAGCGCGTGGCGCGCGGCGTCGCCTTCATGCCCTACCACTTCGGCGGTTGGTGGCAGGGCGAGGACCGCAGGCGCTTCTACCCGCCGGGGACGGACCCGTACGTGCTCGGGGAGAGCGCGAATACCGTGACCACCTATGGCTATGATCCGGTGACCTTCATGCAGGAAACCAAGGTCACCCTCTGTCAGATCAGGGCGGCCTGACCCATGGCGCGATTGAAGTTCCTCTGCGACAGCGACCGTTGCATCGAGTGCAACGCCTGCGTCACCGCCTGCAAGAACGAGCACGAGGTGCCCTGGGGCATCAACCGGCGCCGCGTCGTCACCATCAATGACGGCAAGCCGGGCGAGCGCTCGATCTCCATGGCCTGCATGCACTGCACCGACGCGCCCTGCGCGGCCGTCTGCCCCGTCGCCTGCTTTTACGGCACGGAGGACGGGCTGGTGCTGCATGACAAGGATCTCTGCATCGGCTGCGGCTACTGCTTCTACGCCTGCCCCTTCGGCGCGCCGCAATATCCGCGCGTCGGCAATTTCGGCGGGCGCGGTAAGATGGACAAGTGCACCTACTGCGCCGGCGGCCCGCAGCAGGACAGCACCCCCGTCGAATACATCCAGTACGGCAGCAACCGCATCGCCGAGGGCAAGCTGCCGCTCTGCGCCGAGATGTGCTCGACCAAGGCGCTGCTCGCGGGCGATGGCGAGATCATCGCCAGCATCTACAAGGAGCGCGTGCAGCAGCGCGGCTACGGCTCCGGCGCCTGGGGCTGGCGCACCGCCTATCGAGAGGAACTGCCGGCATGATGCGGCTCGTCATGGCGCTGCTGCTCTTGCTCCCGCTCGGCGGGGCGATGGCGCAGCAGGGATCGGGCTCGCCTCCGGCCGGGGCGCCCTCGGTGCAGTCGGCGGCGCCGGAGGTCGGCGCGGGGCGCGGCGGCCCGGGCAATGCCGACCAGCCGGCGACGTCCGAACCGGCCACGCAGACCGGCGGGCCGCGACCGGCGCCGATGCCGAGGAAGCCGCGCGTGGAGGTGGAGCCGATCCCGGCGCCCCCGCCCCTCACCTCCCGGGCCGACACCGATGCGGCAGCGCTCGAGGCGCGGCATGCGGAGAATGGCGGCGTCATCGGCGGCGCGGTGAGCATCCCGAACCAGTCGGCGGGCATCCTCATCCAGCCGCAGGGGCGGGACTGGCGCGGCTTCCGCGAGCGCATCCTCACCATCGCAGGCGCCGTGATCCTGCTTGGCACGGTCTTCATCCTCGCCGGGCTCTACCTGCTGCGCGGGCCGCAGCGGATCGATGCGGGGCGCTCGGGGCGGACGCTGCATCGCTACGGGGCGTTCGAGCGGATGAACCACTGGATGGTCGCCGTCAGCTTCGTGCTGCTCGGCCTCACCGGCATCAACATCACCTTCGGGCGCACGCTGCTCAGGCCGGTGATCGGGGCCGAGGCCTTCACCACGCTGACCCTGGCGGGGCAGGCGGTTCACCAATTCCTGTCCTTTCCCTTCGTCGTCGGGCTGATGGCGATGGTGGTGGTCTGGGCGCGGGACAACCTGCCGAGCCGGGTCGACATCGCCTGGCTCAAGGCCGGAGGGCCGGTCGCCAAGGGGCATCCGCCGGCGGGGCGGTTCAATGCGGCGCAGAAGGCGCTCTACTGGTTCGTGCTCGGCGGCGGGATCCTGGCGTCGGTCTCGGGCTACCTGCTGATGGCGCCGGGGCTGCTCGACAATGTCGTCAACCAGCAATGGGCGCATGTGCTGCACGGCGCCATGGCGATGGTGATGATGGCGGCGATCCTCGGCCACATCTACATCGGCACGATCGGCACCGAGGGCGCCTTCGAGGCCATGGCGACGGGGCGCGTCGACTACAACTACGCCCGTGAGCACCACAGCCTCTGGGTGGAGGACCGGCTGGCCGAGGCGCGGCGGACGGCGGCGGGCGCCGATTAGGCAGAGAGGCGGTCAAGCGGGAGCAGGAGTTCCACCGCGAGGCCGCTGAGCGACCAGTGGAACAGGGCAGCGCCGCCAAGCTGGGCGGCGCTCTGCGTCACCAGACGGTGGCCGAAGCCGTCGCGCTTCGGCTCGGGGGCAGGCGGGCCGCCGGATTCCTCCCAGACCAGGCGCAGCGCGTCGCTGCAGCCCTCGCGCGGGATCATCGACCAGCGCAGCGCCACCTGCCCCTCCGGCCGGCCGAGGGCGCCGTACTTGGCGGCGTTGGTCGCCATCTCGTGCAGGGCCAGGGCGAGCGGCGGGGCAGCGGTGGGGCCGAGCCGGACGGCCGGGCCGGCAAGAGCCAGGCGCCGGGACTGCGTTTCGAGTTCGGAGCGGAAGGGGTCGAGCAGGGCCTCGGCCAGGGCCGCCAGCGCGGTGCCACCAGGCTCCATCACCAGCGCGCCGCCAAGTGCCGGGCGCACCAGGTCATGCGCGCGGGCCAGGGCCTCGATCCGTCCGGTCAGCGTCGCGCGCATGGCGGCGGGACTTGGCGCGGTGCGGGCGGTGAAGCTCACCAGGCCTGCGATGATGGCGAAGAGGTTCTTCACCCGATGGTCCAGCTCGCGCAGCAGCAGCTCTCGCGCGCGGTCGGCGCGGCGACGCTCCGTCACCTCCTCGCAGATGATGCCGATGCCGGTCACCTCGCCGGTCTCCGGGTCGCGCACGGGGTAGAACTGCTCGACCCAGTCGCGCTTGATGCCCGGGAACTTGGCGGTCTCGCCGGTGATCTCGATGCCGGTCAGCGGCTCGCCGGTTTCCAGCACCTGGCGAAGCAGCGGCTCGGCGGCCTCGCGCACATCGGGCACGAGCTCCCAGAAGCGGCGACCGAGATGGGCCTCGACCGGGAAGCCGTTGATCTCGGCCAGCGCCTCGTTGATGCGGACGAAGCGGAGCTCGCGGTCCATCTGGGCGAGGCCGAGCGGGGCGGTGCGGTAGAGGCTCTCCAGATCATGCAGGCGGCGGCGGGCCTCGCGGGCGCTGGCGGCCTGGCCGGAGGCGGCGCGGTGCTGCTCGGTCAGGTCGAGATGCGTGCCCGCAATGGCGAGCGCCCGGCCTTCCGAGTCGCGCTCCAGGGCGCGGGCGCGGGAGCGGATCCAGACCCAGTGGCCGGCGGCGTGGCGCATTCGCAGATCCGCCTCGTAGTGCTCGGCCATGCCCGATCGGAGCGCGGCGAAGCGGGGGCGGGCGATGGGCACGTCCTCGGGGTGGATCAGCGCGGCGAGGGCAGGAAGCGCAATGCCCTCGGCGGGCGCCGGTAGGCCAAGCATGGCGGCCCAGCGGGGCGTGACCTCGATCAGGCCGGAGGCGGCGTCCCAGACCCAGGCGCCGAGATCGGCGCCAGCCAGCGCCACCTCCAGTCGCCGGTTGGCGACGATGAGGGCCGTCTCCGCCCGGTTGCGGCGGATGGTGGGGACGAGGCCGATGGTCAGCACCACCCTCCCCTCCAGAGTAAGGCGACGGGCGCGGATCAGCACCGCCTCCGGCGGGCCGGCGCGACGGGCGAGGCGTGCGTCGAAGAGTTCGGGGCGCTCGGTGGCCTCGACCGTCGCCAGGCGCTGACGGAGGGCGGTGCCGTCACTGAGGGCATGGGCCCAGGTCTCGCCGACAGCGCCGGGGTGGCAGCCGAGGAGATGTGCCGCCTCGGCATTGCCCGCGAGGGCCTCGCCGGTCGCCGGGTCGAGGAAGAGGGCTGCCACGGGAGCCACTGAGAGCAGGGCCGCGGCCCGGTCGGCGAAGCCTGCGGGGGCGGGCGCGGTCATGGCGATCCGGTCAGGGGCAAGCGCGGCGGTCCGGGACTGCGGGGGGCCTCCGTGACAATCGCCCCGGCGCCGCCGCCGTGGCCTTCACCTTTCCGTCATGCGGCGCAGCATGCCGATGATGCCGGAGAAATCGACGTCGCCATGCCCCTCGTCCTGGAAGCGGCGGTAGAGCGCGAGGGCCTCGGCGCCGAGCGGGGTCACGGCGCCGGCGGTGGCGGCGGCCTCCTGGGCGAGGCCGAGATCCTTCGCCATCAGCGCGGTGGCGAAGCCGGGCCTGTAGTCGCGGTTGGCGGGGCTGGCGGGGACCGGGCCGGGGACGGGGCAGTAGGAGGTCAGCGCCCAGGACTGGCCGGAGGACTTGCTGGCGACGTCGAACAGCGCCTGGTGGGTGAGGCCGAGCTTCTCGGCCAGGACGAAGGCCTCCGCGGTAACGATCATATTGGCGGCGAGCATCATGTTGTTGCACGCCTTGGCGGCCTGGCCAGCGCCGGCGCCGCCGCAATGGACGAGGCTGCGGCCCATCGCCGAGAGGATGGGCGTGGCCGCAGCAAAGGCGTCCTCCGGGCCGCCGACCATGAAGGTGAGGGTCGCAGCTTCGGCGCCCATGGTGCCGCCGGAGACAGGTGCGTCGAGCATCGGGCGGCGGGCGGCGGCGGCGACCTCGCGGGCGGTGGCGACGTCGATGGTGGAGCAGTCGATGAGGATGGCGCCGGGGCCGGCGGCGGCGGCCATCCCCCCTGCGCCGAGCCAGGCGTCACGGACATGGCGGCCGGCGGGGAGCATGGTCAGGACGACATCGGCGCCCGCGGCGGCCTCGGCGGCGCTGCCGGAGGCGATGCCGCCGGCGGCGACGAAGCCAGCGAGCGCCTCCTGCGAGAGGTCGAAGCCGCTGACCGCATGGCCCGCCTTCAGCAGGTTGCGGGCCATGGGGCCGCCCATGTTACCGAGACCGACGAAGCCGATGCGTGCCATTCCCTGGCCCTCCCCTGATGTGACCCGGCGGCAGTGTGCCGTGGCCGGGCCAGGGCTTCCAGCGGGGGCGGCGCCCGGCTATCGCTGCGGTGCCGCATTCGATCGGAGCATCGGCAGCACGCTTGCGACGGGCCGCGGCGGTCCTTGCTCCCCGGTCGACCGGTCGCGTCCGGGCCGCCGGGCTGAACCGGGGCGGCCGCGGGGCGCTTCTGCCGTGAGAGAGGCAGGAGGAGGATCCCGTATGCGCAGGATGATGCTGGCGGCGCTCGGCGTCGCCGCGATGGGCACGGCCCAGGCGCAGGACATCGGCGAGCGGCTGGGGCGGGCCTGGCAGGAGCTCCAGGGCGGGCAGCAGGGGCCGGCCCAGACCGATCCGCGCTATGATCCCCGCTACGACCAGCGGCCAGGCGGGCCGGGTTACGGCGGCGAAGACCGGCGCTACAGCGAGAACGACCGGATGCGGGCGCTCGACGAGGCGGAGCGGCGCCTGGATGCGCAGCAGCGGCAGATCGACCAGGAGCGCCGGCAGATCGAGGCGGAGCGGCGGCGGCTGACGCGGTAGGGCGTCGGGCCGGGCCCCGGCCCGGCCATGATCGGGGTCAGCCCGCCGGCTTGTGGCCGTTGCGCTTGCGCTCGCCGTTGCGGCGGAGGAGGAATTCGCGGCCGATCTTGACGCGCGCGACGCCGTCATAGGCGACGATGTCGGCCGTCGCGTAGGTCTCCGACCAGGTGTCGGGGATGAAGCTGCCGGTTCCAACGACGTCGAGCGGCGCCTTGGCTTCCGCCATGACGCGGCACTTGCCAACGCCGAAGCCGGAGGAGGCGACGATGCGCACCTTGGGGAAGCCGGCCTCGTCCAGCGCCTCGCGCATGCGCCAGATGGCAGCGGCCGAGACGCCGGTGCCGACGAGGTGGCGCAGCTCCGTCTCCGAGCGGTAGCGGCGGATGGCGCCGGGGGCATGCCGCTCCAGCACGGCATAGCTCTCGGCCGGGTCGAGGCCCTCGAGGAAGCGGCCGCCATGGGTGTCGAGGCGGACGGCCATGCGGCCCTCGGCGGCGAGCTCGGGGAAGCGGCGGCAGACGGCCAGCCCGTCCGTGACCTCGCGGCCGAAGTAATCCACGAGGACGGTAAGGTTCTCCTCCGGATAGGTCTCGTGGAACATCTCGGCGGCGCGGAGGGTGCTGCCGGCATAGCCGATCAGCGCATGCGGCATGGTGCCAGAGCCGCGCGGGGCGCCGAACCAGTGGGCGGTGCTGTCCGTCGCATTGCCGGCGAAGCCGCGGGCGCCCTCCTTGCGGGCGGCGGCGCTGCCGACGCCGGCCGCATAGGCCATCATCTCCTGCATCTCGGCGCCGGCGCAGTGGCGGGCATCCATGGCGAGGAAGGTGACGGCGGGAAGCTCGAGGCACATCTGGTAGGCGTTGTGCGCGGCGACGCAGGGGGGCCCCAGCTTCTGCAGGTAGAGCGTCTCGAGGTCGGCGAGCTGGGTGAAAGGCCCTGTCAGATAGAGGATCGGGTCGCCGGCGCCGACCCAGGTGCCCTCGGGGTGCATCACCTCGATGTCGAATTGCGTGCCGCGGTCGCGCGCCACGCCCTCCAGCCAGTCGAGCATCAGGCGCGGGGCGCTGACGACGGGGCGGCGGAGGAAGACCGCATAGGTGACCTGGCAGTCGCCGAAGCGCTGCACGATGGCCCGGGTGCGGTTGAAATAGACATCGGTGCGGCCGGCGATGGCCTCGTCCGAGGCGCTGCGGAGCGGGGCCTGGTCCATCGCTACTGCGCCGCCTGGGCCGGCATGGCGGGCGCGCGGCGCGCCTTCAGCTCGGCGGCGATGAGGAAGGCGAGCTCCAGCGACTGCTCGGCATTCAGCCGCGGGTCGCAGAAGGTCTGGTAGCGGAGGGCGAGGTCGGCCTCCGACAGGCGATGGGCGCCGCCGAGGCACTCCGTCACCTCCTGCCCCGTCATCTCGACATGCACGCCGCCGGGCTGCGTGCCCTCGGCGGCATGGGCGTCGAAGAAGCGGCGAACCTCGGTTAGGATCGCATCGAAGGGCCGGGTCTTGTAGGCGCCGACGCTGGTGGTGTTGCCGTGCATCGGGTCGCTCAGCCAGACGACGTTGCGGCCGGCACGCCTCACCGCGCGCAGCAGCGGCGGGAGCTTCGATTCCACCTTGTCCGCGCCCATGCGGGAAATGAGGGTGAGCCGCCCCCTCTCGTTCGCCGGGTTCAGGCTCTCGGTGAGGCGGACCAGCTCGTCCGGGTCCATGCTGGGGCCGACCTTCATGCCGATCGGGTTCTTCACGCCGCGCAGGAACTCGACATGCGCGCCGTCGGGCTGGCGAGTGCGGTCGCCGATCCAGAGGAAATGCGCCGAGCAGGCATAGCTGTCGCCGGTGGTGGAGTCGACGCGGGTCAGCGCCTCCTCATAAGGCAGCAGCAGGCTTTCGTGCGAGGTGTAGAAGTCGGTCTCGCGCACCTGGGGCAGGCCGTCCATGCCGCAGGCCTGCATGAAGCCGAGCGTCTCGTCGATGCGCGAGGCGAGGTCCTGGTAGCGGTTGGCGAGCGGGCTGCGGGCGACGAAGCCGAGATTCCAGCGATGGACCTGATGGAGGTCCGCATAGCCGCCGGTCGCGAAGGCGCGGAGCAGGTTCAGCGTGCCGGCGGATTGCAGGTAGGCGAATTCCATCCGCGACGGGTCGGGAATGCGGGCCTCGGGGGTGAATTCCGGCGCGTTGATGATGTCGCCGCGATAGGAGGGCAGCGTGACACCGCCCTTCGTCTCGGTGTCCGAAGAGCGGGGCTTGGCGAACTGGCCCGCCATGCGCCCGAGCTTCACCACCGGGGTGCCGCCGCCGAAGGTCAGCACCACCGCCATCTGCAGCAGCACGCGGAAGGTGTCGCGGATGATGTTGGCGGTGAACTCGGAGAAGCTCTCGGCGCAGTCGCCGCCCTGGAGGACGAAGCCCTGGCCGTCGCCCGCACGCGCGAGCGCGGCCTGGAGGCGCCGGGCCTCGCCGGCGAAGACGAGCGGGGGGAAGCGGGCGAGCCGCGCCTCGACCTCGGCCAGCTTCGCCTGATCGGGGTAGTCCGGCACCTGCCGGATCGGCATGTCCCGCCAACTGCCGGGATGCCAGCCGCGCGCCACCATAGTCTGCACTCTCCCTTTGGAGGGGCGACCCTAACCGAATCGCGCAGGCAGGTGAACCCGGGAGCTATTCCGCCGCCGCACGGATACCGGCTTCGCGCGTGCGGGTGCGCAACGTGACGAATTCCTCGGCCGCGGTCGGGTGGATGCCGATGGTGCGGTCGAAATCCTCCTTGGTAGCACCCATGGCGACGGCGATGCCGATGCCCTGCATGATTTCCGGCGCATCCTCGCCGAGCATATGGGCGCCGACCACCTTCCGCGTCCGCTGGCAGACGACGAGCTTCATCAGCGCGCGCCGCCCCGGCCGGCCGCTGATGACGTGGCGCATCGGGGTGAAGCGGGCGAGGTAGATGTCCACCGGGCCTTGCACCACCGCATCCGCCTCCGTCATGCCGACCGTGCCGATGGGGGGCGAGGTGAAAACAGCGGTCGGGACGTTCTCGTAGCTCGCATGGCGCGGGTTGTTGCCGAAGAGGGTGTCGGCAAGGGCGTGGCCGACGGCGGTGGCCATCGGGGTCAGGTTGAGGCGGTCGGTGACATCGCCGATGGCGTAGATGTTGGGGGCGGTGGTGCGGTGCTCGGCATCGACCTCGATGGCGCCGCGGGCGGTGCACTCGATGCCGGCGGCGGCGAGGTTGAGGCCGTGCGTATTGGGAACGCGGCCGGTGGCGAAGAGGATGGCATCCGCCTCCAACCCCTCCCCGCCCATCAGGCTGAGGCGAAGATGGTCGCCCTGATGGTCGATGCGCGCGAGGCGCCTGTTCGGGTGCATGCGGATGCCCTGGGCCTGCAGCGCCTCGGGCAGGGCCTCGCGGATATCCTGGTCGAAGCCGCGCAGCGGCAGGACGTCGCGGTAGACCACGTCGACCTGCGCGCCGAAGGTCTGGAAGACGCAGGCGAACTCGAGGGCGATGTAGCCGGCGCCGATGACGATGAGGCGCCTCGGCACATCCTTGAGGTCGAAGACGTCGTCGGAGAGCATGCCGAGCTCGGCGCCGGGGATGTCCGGCCGCGTCGCATGGCCGCCGACGGCGACCACGATACGCTCGGCGGTGACGCGCTTGCCGCCGACATCGAGCGTATGGGCGTCGACGAAGGTGGCACGGGCGTCGAAGCTGGTGACGCCGGCATTGCCGAGCAGCTTGCCGTAGATGCCGTTGAGGCGGGCGATCTCGGCATCGCGCCGCGCCTTGAGGGCGGCGAGGTCGAAGCGCCCCTTCTCCACTTGCCAGCCGAAGGCCGGCGCGTCGTCGGCCCAGAGGCCGTACTCGGCAGCATTGACCATGATCTTCTTCGGCACGCAGCCGACATTGACGCAGGTGCCGCCCCAGAAGCGCTCCTCCGCCACGCCGACCCGGGCGCCATGCCCGGCTGCGATCCGGGCGCAGCGCACGCCGGCCGAGCCGCCGCCGATGACGAAGAGGTCGAAATCGTAAGTGCTCATGCGCGCCTTCCCGTGCCGGGCCCGTATCTGGGTGCCGGGGACCGGCGCGTCCAGCCTGCGACGGCGGGCCGGCCGCGGCAAGCGTCGGGGCTTATTGCGAATGACTATTACTTGCGTTACACGCGCGCCATGCGACCTCTCCCGCTCGATGCCCTGCGCCAGGCCAGTGCCGAAGCCCTCGCCGCCGCCTTCGGCGGCCCGCCCGAGGAGGCGGCTCGCTGGATCGATGCCGCTGCCCGCTACGGGATGGTGGAGGCGCAGCTGCTCCTCGGGCAGATCCTGCTCGACGGGCGGGGGATGCCGCAGGACATGGCGGCGGCGCGAGGCTGGTTCCGCGTGGCGGCGGAGGCCGGGAGCCTTGCGGCGCGGACCATGCTCGGGCGCTGCCACGAGATGGGCTGGGGCGGGGCGATTGACGAGGCGGCGGCGCTGGCCTGCTACCGGGCGGCGGCGGAGGCCGGGCATGACTGGGCGCAGTACAACCTCGCGGGGATGCTCTGGCGCGGGGCAGGCACGGCGCCGGACCGGCGGGCGGCGCTCGGCTGGTATCGCCGGGCGGCGGAGCAGGGGCACGCCAAGGCGCTGAACATCCTCGGGCGCTTCCTCGAGGAAGGCTGGGAGGCACCGGCCGATCCGGTGGCGGCGGCGAAGCTCTATCGCCGGGCGGCGCAGGGTGGGGATTTCCGCGGGCAGTTCAACCTGGCGACGCTGCTGGCGGCGGCGGGCAAGGTCGAGGAGGCGCTGGGCTGGTTCCGCCGGGCGGCGGTGGGCAGCCCGGCGCGGTTCCGCAACGGGGTGGTGGCGCAGCTGGCCGGGCGGCCGGAGGCGGCATTCCGGGCACTGGCCGCGGAGATTGCTGCAGGCAGGTGACCAGGGCAGGCCGGTTGATCACGGGAGAACCGGCGTGGCGATCGCCTGCCGGTGCTAGAACAGGATGCCGCCGGGGCGACGGCGACGCGGCTGCAACGTTGCGGCGCCGAGCCTTGGGGACGCGCAAGCAAGCCTGCCGTCCGCATGGTCAGCCATGCGATGAAAACGGCGTCACGCAACTCGACGATCCATGTCGACGAAACAAAAATAGTTGCATTTATAAAATTTTCAGGCCAAAGGATGGCCCGGTATTCCAACCTGGAGTGGTGAGATGCCAGAGCCACTGGGTGAGAAGATTTTCGACGCCGGGGCGCTCCAGGATAACGGCTTCTACCGCGACGGTGACCTCGAAGAGGGTATCTGCGCTTCGGCAAGCTGCCACTGGATTGCGAGGACGATCCAGAACGGCGTGCTCAAGAATGTCGGCATGATCGGATCGGCCCACAAGATCACCCTCACCCAGGCCGCTTACGAGTTCGGCAGCCTCAGCAAGGGCAACACGAATGCCGAGGACGAAGCATCACTGGCGGAGGCCTGCGGGCTGACCGTGGTGTCACGCAAGGTGGCAGCGGCGCCGACCTCTCCCGAGGCGCGACGCGAGATTGCCATCCTCGATCTCGAGGCCAATCGCCAGACATCGGGCCCGGTGTATTTCTGGCTCGGCCTGAAGCGGCAAGGTGGTGGCCATGCGATCGGGATCCAGATGTGGTGCCTGGCGCATGTCTATCTGTTCGACGCGAATGTCGGGCTCTACCGCTACAAGCCGAACGAGTGGGCGAAAGGATTCGAACACCTTCTCACCAAATGCTACCCGGGCGCGAACGGCTCGACGAAATACAGCCAGCCTTCCGTCGTCAGGAAGCTGACGCCTGGTTGACGCCCCGTGAGGCGTGAGGGTTGTCGCGCCGGACTGCAACTCGGTGGGGTGATCCGCCCTCCGGCCCGGCCAGGCCTCGGCACCTTGCTTTCGGTGGCGCCCAGGCCTGTCGAATGATGCGGCGGTACCGAGGCGGGATGCGAATGTCTCCTCGAATGTCACGCCAGCCTCGGCGGTCTGCCCCCACCGCCACGGCCTCGACCTTGCGGGTGGCGTCACCCGCGGAAGGGCAAGGCCGAGACGTCGGGAGCGCGGCCCTCAGCTGCCGATGCCGCCCAGGGCGAGGTACTTCACCTCGAGATATTCCTCGATGCCGAGATTGCTGCCCTCGCGGCCGAGGCCGCTCTGCTTCACGCCGCCGAAGGGCGCGACCTCGGTGCTGATCAGCCCCTCGTTGATGCCGATCATGCCGGCCTCCAGCGCCTCCGCCACGCGGAAGATGCGGCCGACATCGCGGGCGTAGAAGTAGGCGGCGAGGCCGAAGGGGGTGTCGTTGGCGAGCGCGATCGCCTCCTCCTCCGTCCCGAAGCGGAACAGCGGCGCGACGGGGCCGAAGGTCTCCTCGGTGAAGATCATCGCCTCGTGCGGGACATTGGCGAGGATGGTCGGCTCGAAGAAATTGCCGCCGCGCGCGTGGCGCTTGCCGCCCGTGACGATGTTGGCGCCGCGCTTGGTCGCATCGGCGATATGCTCCTCGACCTTCTTCACGGCATCCTCGTTGATGAGCGGGCCCTGCGTGACGCCCGGCTCCATGCCGTCGCCGACCTTCAGCGCCTCGACGGCCGCCTTCAGCTTCCCGGCGAAGGCGTCGTAGACGCCGTCCTGGACGAGGATGCGGTTGGCGCAGACGCAGGTCTGGCCGGTGTTGCGGTACTTGCTCGCCATGGCGCCCTGCACGGCGGCGTCGAGGTCGGCGTCGTCGAAGACGATGAAGGGCGCGTTGCCGCCGAGCTCCATCGAGGTCTTCTTGATGGTCGGCGCGCATTGCCCGAGCAGGATGCGGCCGACATCGGTGGAGCCGGTGAAGGTGAGCTTGCGGACCAGCGGGTTGCCGGTCAGCTCCTTGCCGGTCTCGCCGGAGGGGCCGGTGATGACGTTGCAGACGCCGGGCGGCATGCCGGCGCGCTCGGCGAGCACCGCCAGCGCCAGGGCCGAGAAGGGCGTCTGCGAGGCGGGGCGGATGACGCCGGTGCAGCCCGCGGCCCAGCCGGGGCCGGTCTTGCGGGTGATCATCGCCGCCGGGAAGTTCCAGGGCGTGATGGCGGCGAAGACGCCGATCGGCTCCTTCGTCACGATGATGCGGCGGCCCTTGGCGTTCTGCGGAATGGTCTCGCCGTAGACGCGCTTCGCCTCCTCGGCGAACCACTCGAGGAAGCTCGCGGCATAGGCGATCTCGCCCTTGCTCTCGCTGAGCGGCTTGCCCTGCTCGGCGGTCATGATGGCGGCGAGGTCGTCGGTGTTCTCGAGCATCAGGTCGAAGAGGCGGCGGAGGATGGCCGAACGCTCCTTCGCCAGCATGGCGCGCCAGGCGGGCTGGGCGCGGTGCGCGGCCTCGATGGCACGGCGCGTCTCGGCGGCGCCCATGGCGGGGACCTGACCGACCACCTCGCCGGTCGAGGGGTTGCGGACGGCGATGGTCTTGCCGCCATCGGCCTGGACCCATTGGCCATCGATGCAATTGGCCTGGCGGAACAGCTCCGGATCCTTGAGGGGGAGCTTGGCGAGCGTGTCGAGCATGGCAGCGTCTCCTTCTTGGGGCGGAGGATAGGCGCCCTCCCTGGCCCTGTCACCGCGTCGACCGGGGCACGGGGCCGGACCCGGCCTTCGGCGCCAACCGGCAGGGAGAGGATGCGTTCCGTGGCGCGCCGGATCATCGAGAGCGCGGCGCCGCGGAAGGCCGGACCCGACCGGGGCGCTGCCACCGCACGGCCTCATGGCCTCTTGCGGCCCGGTGACGCTGCAGAGGGGGCTCGGCGCAGTCCCCAGCCCCGGTGGATGACGATCGCGTGATGGACGGCGCGGCGACAATCCGCGCCACACACGCCAAGATGACGACGCGGCCCATCGACAGCGCTGCGATGGATGACGATTTTTGAAACTGCGGTGGTGCAGGCGAGTCCGGCACGGCATCCCCGTCATGGGATCCTTCGCCGGGATGGTATCGAGCGCAGCTTACATCATGTCATTGACCCCGTCCGGCCGCGCGCCCCCCCCATGAGCAAGGCCAGCGACGCCTCTTTCGACCTCACCAGCTGCGACCGGGAGCCGATCCATCAGCTCGGCCAGGTGCAGCCCTGGGGCTTCCTGCTCACCGCAACGACGGATGGCACGGTGCGCCATGCGTCGGCCAATGTCGTCGAACACCTGAAGCTGGCGCCGGAGGCGGTGATCGGGCGGCGGCTCGACCAGCTGCTCGACCGCCGCTCGCTGCACGATATCCGCGCACGGCTCCAGGGACTGCAGGGGCTGCACCAGACCGATCGGCTCTTCTCCCTGCCGCTGGTCGCAGGCGGGCCGGACTACGATGTGGCGGTGCATTTCGCCCCGGGCGACGTGCCGATCATGGTGATCGAGGCGGAGCCCTCGGCCGCCGAGCCGCGCTTCGATGCCGTCGGCACGGTGAAGGGGATGATGTCGCGCCTGCTGCGCGCCAACGACCTCGCCGGCATGCATGACCGCGCGGCGCGGCAGGTGCGGGCGGTGCTCGGCTTCGACCGGGTGATGATCTACCGGTTCGACCAGGACGGCACCGGCGAGGTGGTGGGCGAGGCGGCGGCGGAGCGGCTCGGCTCCTTCCGGCGCCTGCGCTTCCCGGCCTCCGACATCCCGAAGCAGGCGCGGGCGCTCTATTGCCGCAACTGGCTGCGGCTGATCGCCGATGCCGCCGCGCGGCCGGTGCCGGTGCTGCCGGCGCCGGTGCCGGGCGAGGCGGTGCTCGACCTCTCCTCCTCCGTGCTGCGCAGCGTCTCGCCGGTGCATATCGAGTACCTGCGCAACATGGGCGTCGCCGCCTCGCTCTCCATCTCCATCATGCGCGGGGACGAGCTCTGGGGGCTGATCGCCTGCCACCATGCGGAGCCGCTGCTGCCGAGCTTCCAGCGGCGCAGCGCGGCGGAGCTATTCGGCCAGCTCTACTCGCTGCAGATCGAGAGCCTCGAGCGAGCGGAGGCGGCGCGGCACGACACGGAGGCGCGGGCGGCGCATGAGCGGGTGCTCTCCGCCGTCTCGGCCGAGGAGGATCTCGGGCGCAGCCTGCAGCGGATCGCCGAGGAGATGCGGCTGCTGATCCCCTGCGACGGCGTCGCCATCCATACCGCGTCGCATACCGAGCTGATCGGCAGCACGCCGGACGAGGCGGTGGTGGAAGGCATCATCGGCGCGCTGAACCGGGCCGATACCTCGCGCATCTTTGCGACGCGTGAGATCGCCAGCCACTACCCGCCAGCGTCGGGGCAGGCGGAGCGGGCAGCGGGGATGCTCGCCATCCCGATCTCGCGGGCCTCCCGCGACTACCTCATCCTGTTCCGGCGGGAGCTGGTCCACAGCATCGCCTGGGCCGGCAACCCGGCGAAGGCGGCGGAGCCGGGGACGGACCGGCTGCATCCGCGCCGCAGCTTCGAGGCCTGGCAGCAGGAGGTGCGCGGCCGCTCGGCGCCCTGGCTCGATGCCGAGCGGCGGGTGGCGGAGGCGCTGCGCGTCACCTTGCTGGAGGTGGTGGTGCGGCTCTCGGCGAGTGTCGCCGACCAGCGCCGCAGCACCAATGACCGGCAGGAGCTGCTGATCGCCGAGCTGAACCACCGCGTGCGCAACATCCTCGCGCTGATCCGCGCGCTGGTGCAGCGCAGCCGGGAATCGGCCGAGACGCTGGAGAGCTTCGTCACCGTGCTCAACGGCCGCATCCAGTCGCTCGCCCGGGCGCATGACCAGCTGACCGACGACCGCTGGGGGCCGGTTGCGCTGCGGGGGATGATCGACAGCGAGTTCCACGCCTATCTCGGCGACAAGCAGCAGGAGCGGACGAGCCTCGCCGGGCCGCCGGTGCTGGTGGAGCCGCAGGCGCTGACGGTGCTCGCGCTCGTCGTGCACGAGCTGGCGACCAATGCGGCGAAGTATGGCGCGCTATCGGACCGGCACGGCGCCGTCGATGTGCGCTGGGAGCTGAAGCCGGACAACACGCTGCTGCTGCGCTGGCGGGAGCGCGGCGGGCCGCCGGTCTACCAGCCCAACCGCCGCGGCTTCGGGACCACGGTGATCGAGCGCTCGATCCCCTTCGAGCTGCAGGGGCTGGCCGATGTGCGCTACCTGCGCGAGGGGCTGGAGGCGGACTTCACCATCCCCGCGCGCTTCGTGCAGATCGGCGTGGAGACGGCGCAGCCTGCCGCGGCGCCGCCGCGCAAGGCGCATCCGCTGCGCGTCTCCGGCACCGCCATGGTGCTGGAGGACAGCACGCTGCTGGCGATGGACGCCGAGGAGATCCTGCTCGAGCTCGGCTTCGACAAGGTGGAGGTGGTAGGGACGGTGCCGGCCGCGCTCGCGGTGATGCGGCGGCTCGGCCGGCAGCTCGCCTTCGCGCTGCTCGACGTCAATCTCGGCGACCAGACCAGCCTGCCGGTGGCGCAGGCGCTGTTCGCGGCGGGCATCCCCTTCGCCTTCGCCACCGGCTACGGCACGGGGATCGACCTGCCGCCGGAGATCGCCGAGGTGACGGCGGTGGTGCCGAAGCCCTACCGGCGGCAGGACATCGCCGAGCTGGTGGGGCGCACGCTGGGCTGCGGCTGACTTATTCCACCGTCACGCTCTTCGCCAGGTTGCGGGGCTGGTCCACATCGGTGCCCTTCAGCACGGCGACGTGGTAGGCCAGCAGCTGGACGGGGATGGCGTAGAGGATCGGCGTGGCAAACTCGCCGATCCGCGGCAGGACGATGACGCGCTCGGCGAAGCGGCTGAGCGCGCGCTCCCCTTCCGCATCGGTGAAGGCCATGACGCGGCCGCCGCGGGCCGCGGCCTCCTGCAGGTTGCTGGCCGTCTTCTCGAAGAGCGGGCCTGAGGGGCAAAGGGCGATCACCGGGACGTCGCTGTCGATCAGCGCGATCGGGCCGTGCTTCATCTCGCCGGCCGCGTAGCCCTCGGCATGGATATAGCTGATCTCCTTCAGCTTCAGCGCGCCTTCGAGGGCGATGGGGAACATCGCGCCGCGGCCGAGGAAGAGCACGTCGCGGGCCTTCGCCACCTCGGCGGCCAGCTCGCGGATCTGCACGTCCTGCTCGAGGATGGCGGCGGCCTGGCTCGGCACCTCCAGCAGGGTCTGAGCGAGGCGGCCCTCGTCGAGCGTCGACAACTCGCGCCGGGCGCGGCCGAAGCCGATGGCAAGCGCCGCAAGCACGGCGAGCTGGGCGGTGAAGGCCTTGGTGGAGGCGACGCCGATCTCGGGGCCGGCGACGGTCAGCAGCGCGCCGTCGCTCTCGCGCGCCATGGAGGATTCAGGGACGTTGACGACAGAGAGGACGCGCTGACCGCCCTCCCGCAGCAGGCGGAGGGCGGCCATGTTGTCGGCCGTCTCGCCGGACTGGCTGATGAGGATGGCCGCACCCCCCTCGGCGAGCGGCGGGTTGCGGTAGCGCAGCTCGCTGGCGACATCGGCATCGACGGGGAGGCGCGCCAGCTGCTCGATCCAGTAGCGGCCGACCATGCCGGCAAGGAAGGCGCTACCGCAGGCGCTGATGGTGAGGCGGGTGATCTTCGCCGGATCGAAGGGCAGGCGCGGCAGGCGCACTTCCAGCGTCTTCGGATCGAGATACTGGCGGAGGGTGTCGCCGAGCACGGCAGGGTGCTCGTGCAGCTCCTTCTCCATGAAGTGGCGGTAGTTGCCCTTGCCGACGGCGGCGCCGGAGACGGCGGTGACGGTCACGCGGCGCTCGACCGGCTTGTGCGCGGCATCGAAGAAGCGGGCGCCCTCGCCATCGACGGCGACCCAGTCGCCCTCCTCGAGATAGGCGATGCGGCGGGTCAGCGGGGCGAGGGCCAGCGCGTCGGAGCCGACGAACATCTCGCCCTCGCCGAAGCCGACGGCAAGCGGCGCGCCCTGGCGGGCGGCGAGCAGCAGGCGCGGATGGCCGGTGAAGATGGCGGCGAGGGCGAAGGCGCCGTGCACGCGCGTCAAGGCGGCGGCGAAGGCGGCCTCGGGCTCCCGGCCCTGGTGGAGGAAGTCGTCAACCAAGCGGACGAAGGTCTCGGTGTCGGTCTCGGTCTCGAAGACGGCGCCCTTCGCCTCGAGCTCGGCGCGCAGCTCGGCATGGTTCTCGATGATGCCGTTGTGGACGACGCTGACGCGGCGGGTGCTGTGGGGGTGGGCGTTGCGCTCGGTCGGCGCGCCATGGGTCGCCCAGCGGGTGTGGCCGATGCCGGTGGTGCCGGGGAGCGGGTCGCGGTCGAGGGCGCCGGCGAGGTTGCCGAGCTTGCCCTCGGCGCGGCGGCGCTCGATATGGCCGTTCACCAGCGTGGCGATGCCGGCGCTGTCATAGCCGCGGTATTCGAGGCGGCGCAGCGCCTCCAGCAGCAGGGGCGCCGCGGGGGCCTTGCCGATCACTCCGACGATCCCGCACATGGCTACCTGCCCTTCCCTTTGAAGCCGCGCCCGGGCTTCACCGCCTGGCGGCCGCGGGCGATGCCCATGGCGTCGTCCGGCACGTCCTCCGTGATGACGCTGCCGGCGGCGATGAGCGCGCGGTCGCCGATGCGGACCGGCGCCACCAGCGCCGTGTCGCTGCCGATGAAGGCGCCGGCGCCGATCTCGGTGCGGTGCTTGGCGACGCCGTCGTAATTGCAGGTGATGGTGCCGGCGCCGATGTTGCTGCCGGCGCCCACCGTCGCGTCGCCGAGATAGCTCAGGTGGTTGGCCTTGGCGCCGGGGCCGAGCAGCGCCGCCTTCAGCTCGACGAAATTGCCGACATGGGCCCCCTCCCCCACCTCGGTCCCCGGACGCAGGCGGGCATAGGGGCCGATGACGGCGCCACGCCTCACGATGCAGGATTCGAGATGGCTGAAGGCGCGGATCTCGACCTCGTCCTCGACGGTCACGCCGGGGCCGAACACAACATGGGGCCCGATCGTCACGTCCTGGCCGAGGCGTGTGTCCCAGGAGAGGAATGTGCTCTCGGGGGCGATGAGGGTCGCGCCGCCCTCCATGGCGGCGGCGCGGAGGCGGGACTGCATCTGCGCCTCGAGCCCGGCCAGCTCGGCGCGGCTGTTGGCGCCGGCGAGGTCGGCCTCCTCCGCCTCCTCGGCCAGCACCCGGCGGCCCTCGGCGACGGCGAGGGCCACGACATCGGGCAGGTAGTACTCGCCCTTGGCATTCTCGGCGCGGATGGCGGCCAGCCAGCGGAAGAGGTCGGCGGCGGGGGCGCAGAGGACGCCGGCGTTGCAGAGGGGGATGGTGCGCTCCGCCTCCGTCGCATCGGCCCATTCGACGACGCGGAGCACCGTGCCGGCCTCATCCGTCGCCACCCGGCCGTAGCGCGCGGGGTCGGCCGGGCGCATGGCAAGCAGGGCGAGGCCGGCCTCCGCCCGACGGGCGAGAAGGCGGCGGAGGGTCGCGGCCGGGATGAGGGGGTTGTCGGCATAGAGGACGGCGACGTCGCCCGGGTAGCCGGCGAGGAGGGGCGCGGCCTGGGCGGCGGCGTGGCCGGTGCCCAGGCGCTCGGCCTGCACGACCGTCGCATGCGGGCGGGCGGCGGCTTCCAGGGCAGGCATATCGGGGCCCACCACCACCACGATGCGGTCGAAGACCGGCTCGCAGGCGGCGATCAGGTGGTTCAGCATCGGCCGGCCGGCGATGGGGTGCAGCGCCTTCGGCAGCGCGCTCCGCATGCGGGTGCCGAGGCCGGCGGCGAGGATGATGGCAGCGGGCATGGCATGGGGGTTAGTCGCGGAGGGGTGGCCGGGGCAAGCCTCATGCGCGTCAAGATCGATTGCCGGATGTGACCGGGCGGGTAAGGGTGGGGCATGACCGCTCCCGTCGCCCTGTTCGACCTCGATGGCACGCTGGTGGACAGCGTGCCCGACATCCATGCCGCGCTGGACCGGATGATGGCCCGGCTCGGGCGGCCCGGCTTCGGCCGCGTGGAGGTGACGGCGATGATCGGCGACGGGGTGCGCGCGCTGGTGGAGCGGGCGCTGGCGGCGCGGGGGCTCGGCTTCGACCAGGCGGTGCTGGAGGGGTTCGGCGCCGACTACACGGCGCATGCGGCGGAGGCGACGGCGCTCTTCCCCGGCATCGCCGAGGTGCTGGAGGGGCTGGAGAAGGCGGGGTGGCGGATGGCGATCTGCACCAACAAGCCGGCCAAGGCGACGGCGGCGCTGCTCGGGGCGCTCGGGATCGGTGGGCGGTTCGCGGCGGTGGGCGGGGGCGACAGCTTCCTCGTGCGGAAGCCCGATCCGGGGCATCTGCTGGCGACGCTGCGGGCGGCGGGGGGCGAGGTGTCGCGCGCGGTGATGGTGGGGGACCACCGGAACGATGTGCTGGCGGCGCGTGGGGCCGGGGTGCCGTGTCTCTTCGCCGGATGGGGGTATGGGGCGCCGGAGATGGCGGACGGGGCGGCTGAAGTGGTGGACAGGCCCGAGGCGCTGCTACCGGCGCTGCTGGGCCATCGTATGGGCTGAGCCGCCGGGCTCGACGCTCACCAGAACGGCGCGGACGGTGCCGAACCAGCGGGTCGGCAGCTCGATGCGGACGGGCAGCGGGCCGCGGCCCGGCAGGGGCTGGCCGAGCCAGATATCGGCCATCTGCGGGCGGCGGGCCTCCTCCGGGTCCTGGTCGTCGAGGCGGCCGGCGATCAGCCGCCCTTCGAAGACGCATTTGAGGGCGGGGCCGCCGAAGCCGCCCTCGGCCGGGAGCACGCCCTGGCCCGCGGTCTGCACCGCGTAGTCGGCGCGGCGGCGGCCGTCGAAGACCCGCGCGCCGGTGTCGCAGCGGCCGGTGCGCGCCACCACGCGGGTGAGCTTGGCGAGCGCCGAGAGCGCATCGACGGTGCCCGCCTGGAGCGATTCGGGGACGGCCTCGCGATGGGCGTTCGGCGGTTCGAGGGCCTGGAGGATGGGCATGCCGGCGGGGGTATAGTCGATCGCCGCCACGCGGCGGTCGCCGCGCCAGGTGCCGCTGACGCGGTAGCGGACGGGCACCGGCTCCGTGCCGCGCCAGCTGCCCTCGGCGGTCGTCACTTGGTCGCCGCTGGCGAAGAAGCCGGCCATGCCGGTCATCTGGATGCGGGTGCGGACGAGGTAACGGGGGCCGTCGATGTCGAGCAGGGCCTCGACCTTCATCACGGTGAGGCCAGCGGCGTGGACCTCGTAGCGGGCGACGAGCGGCTCGGCCCGCGCGGCGGCGGGGAGCAGGGCGAGGCCGAGGGCGAGGGGCAGCATGCGTCCCATGCCGGAGGATATGGGGCGCAGGCGGGGCCGCTCAAGCCTCGGGGAAGAGGCGGTTGGGCGGGCGGGGCAGGCCGAGATTCTCGCGCAGCGTCCGGCCCTCGTACTCCCGGCGGAAGAGGCCGCGGCGCTGCAGCTCCGGCACCACGCGGTCGACGAAGTCGTCGAGCCCGCCGGGAAGCCAGGGGAACATGATGTTGAAGCCGTCCGCGCCGCGCCCCTCGAGCCAGGCCTCCATCTCGTCGGCGATGGTGTCCGGCGTGCCGACCATGGCGAGGCCGGCATAGCCCCCAAGGCGCTGGGCGAGCTGGCGGACCGTCAGCCCCTCGCGCTCGGCCAGGGCGATGGCCCGCTCGCGGCCGGTCTTGCTGGCATTGGTCTCGGGGATGGGCGGCAGCGGGCCGTCCGGGTCGAAGGCCGAGGCATCGGTGCCGAGGGCGATGGAGAGGGAGGCGATGGCGCTGTCGTAGTGGACCAGGCTGTCGAGATGGGCGCGCTTCGCCCGCGCCTCCTCCACCGTGTCGCCGACCACGACGAAGCAGCCGGGGAGGAGCTTCAGGTGCTCCGGGTCGCGGCCGAGGGCGGGCATGCGGGACTTGATGTCGGCATAGAGGCGCTGGCCCTCGGCGAGCGTCGCGACGCCGGCGAAGACCGCCTCGGCGGTCTCGGCGGCGATCTGGCGGCCGGCCTCGGAGGCGCCGGCCTGGACGATGACCGGCCAGCCCTGGATGGGGCGGGCGACGTTCAGCGGGCCGCGCACCTTGAACTCGGGGCCCACATGGTTGAGCGGCTTCACCCGGTTCGGATCGAAGAAGATGCCGCTCTCCACGTCGCGGATCAGCGCGTCGTCGGCCCAGCCGTCCCAGAGGCCGGTGACGACCTCGTAGAATTCGCGGGCGCGTTGGTAGCGCTCGCCATGGGCCATGTGCTCGTCCTGACCGAAATTCAGCGCCGCGTCGGGGTTGGAGGTGGTGACGAGGTTCCACCCTGCCCTGCCGCCGCTGATATGGTCGAGCGAGGCGAATTTGCGGGCGATGTGGTAGGGCTCGTTGTACGTGGTCGAGGCTGTGGCGATGAGGCCGATATGCTCCGTCACCGCGGCCAGCGCCGGCAGCAGGGTCAGCGGGTCGAAGCTGCTGACGGTATGGCTGCGCTTCAGCGCCTCGATCGGCATGTTGAGCAGCGCCAAGTGGTCCGCCATGAAGAAGGCGTCGAACCTGCCGCGCTCCAGCGTTTGAATAAAGCGCTTGTAGTGGCCGAAGCTGAAATTGGCATCCGGGAGGGCGCCGGGATAGCGCCAGGCGCCGGTATGGATGCTGACCGGGCGCATGAAGGCGCCGAGCTTCAACTGACGCTGGCTCATGGCGATGGCCTCTCGCTGTTGCGGATCAGGTGCGAATGGCGAAGCCTCCGCGCAAGGCCGGACGGGAGCGGCGCGCCATGCTGAAACCGCTGGGCAGGCCCAACCCCTACGACGTGCGCCAGATGCTCTGGCTGCTGGAGGAGCTTGGCCTGCCCTTCAAGCAGGATGCGTGGGGGCGCGGGCACCGGCCGACCTCGGAGCCCCCATTCCTCTGCCGCTCAACCCGCTCGGCACGGTTCCGGTGCTGGTGGATGGGCCGGTGGTGCTGCGAGAATCGCATGTGATCCTGCGCGACCTCGCGGCGCGGGAGCGGGCCACGCATCTGCTGCCGGAGGGGACGGCGGCGAGGGCGCAGGTGGAGCAGCGGAGCGAGCTTGGTCTTGCGCCCCGGAGCAACCCTTGGGCGGTGACGCAGGCCGTGTGAAGCATGCGCAGGCGATGCGGCGGGTGGTGGCGGCGCTCGGCGGCACGCAGCCCCACCGACATCCCGGCGGGCTTCCTGGTGGGTCGCTGGTTCTCGCTGCAAGGCGGCGAACAGCCGGTGGTGCCGGCGCTGGCGGGGTAACACGAGCGGCTCTCGCAGCGGCCGGCCTGGCGTGCGCATGTCAAGAGTGGGTCGGTATGACATCCCCCGCAGGTTTCACCTTTTTATATCGTTTAATAAAATAGCACCACGATCGTGGAAAGGTTGTCTTTGACAGGGCAGGACGGATCGGCTCTTCTCCGCAGGCCGATGGGCTGCGCCATGCTGGTCATCCCACCGGAGCGGAGCCCGACCGATGCCCATCGCCCGCCGCACGCTGCTCGCCGCCGGCCTGGCCGCCCCCGGCCTCGCTGCCCCGAACCTCGCCGCCGCGCAGGCGCCGCGCGTGCTGAAATTCGTGCCGCAATCCGATCTCGGCGTGCTCGATCCGGTCTGGTCCTCGGCCTATGTCGTGCGCAACCACGGGCTGATGGTCTTCGACATGCTCTACGGGATGGATGCGCGGTTCCGCATCCAGCCGCAGATGGCCGAGAGCCACGAGATCTCCGAGGATGGGCTCACCTGGACCATCCGGCTGCGCGAGGGCCTGCGCTTCCATGACGGGGCGCCGGTGCTGGCGCGGGACTGCGTCGCCAGCATCCGCCGCTTCAACGCGCGGGACGGGCTCGGCCAGTCGCTCGCCGCGGCGACCGAGGAGTTGGCGGCGGTGGATGATCGGAGGCTGCGCTTCCGGCTGAAGCGCCGCTTCCCGCTGCTGACCTATGCGCTAGGCAAGCCCGGCTCGCCGGTCTGCGTCATCATGCCGGAGCGGCTGGCGGAGACCGACCCCTTCCGGCAGGTGACGGAGATGGTGGGCAGCGGGCCCTACCGCTTCCTGCCCGGGGAGCGGGTGGCCGGCGCCCGCGTCGCCTATGCGCGCTTCGAGGGCTATGTGCCGCGGCCGGGGCCGGCGGCGAGCTTCACCGCGGGCGGCAAGCAGGCGCATTTCGACCGGGTGGAATGGCAGGTGCTGCCCGATCCGGCGACGGCGGCGGCCGCGCTCCGCGCCGGCGAGGTGGATTGGTGGGAGTCGCCGGCCTTCGACCTGCTGCCGATGCTGGCGCGCGACCGCAAGCTGGCGCTGACACAGGGGGAGCCGCCGGGCTTCATCTCCACGCTGCGCTTCAACCAGCTGCATCCGCCCTTCGACAACCCGGCCATCCGTCGCGCGGTGCTGCCGGCGCTGTCGCAGGCGGACTACATGACGGCGGTCGCCGGCGCGGTGCCGGACGGGTGGCGGGATGGCGTCGGCTTCTTCGCGCCCGGCACGCCGATGGCGAGCGATGCGGGGATGGCAGCGCTGACCGGGCCGCGTAGCCTGGAGGCGGCGAGGCAGGCCCTGAGGGATGCCGGCTACAAGGGCGAGACGGTGGTGCTGCTGGCGCCGGCCGACTTCCCCCTGCTGAAGGGGCTCGGCGATATTGGCGCCGACCTCCTTCAGAAGATTGGCTTCAAGGTCGACTACCAGCTGACCGACTGGGGCACGATGCTGCAGCGGCTGGTGCGGCAGGAGCCGCCGGCGCAGGGCGGGTGGAACGCCTTCCACACCAACTGGGCCGATCTCGACCAGCTCGACCCCGCGGTTCACCAGTACCTGCGTGGCAACGGCCGCATGGCGCGGCCGGGCTGGCCGGAGAGCCCGAGGCTCGAGGCGCTGCGCGAGGCCTGGCTCGCCGAGGAGAACCCGGACGGGCAGCGGCGCATCGCCGCCGAGATCCAGCTCCAGGCCTTCGAGGACCTGCCCTACATCCCGCTCGGCCAGCTGCGGCCGAGCTCCGCGCACAAGCGGGAGCTGACGGGTTTCACCGGCGGCTTCGCCATTTTCTGGGGAGTGCGACGTGCCTGACCTCTCGCGCCGCGCGGCGCTGCTTGCCGCCCTCGCCGTCCCTTCGGCGGCGTGGGCACAGCCGGGGGCCTTCCCCGGCCAGCCGGTGCGGCTCGTCGTGCCCTTCACCCCGGCAGGACAGACGGACATCATGGCGCGCCTGGTCGCGCAGCGGCTGACCGAGGACTGGGGCAAGCCGGTGCTGGTCGAGAACCGCGCGGGCGGCAATGCGATGATCGGCGCCGATGCGGTGGCGAAGGCGGCGCCCGATGGGCATACGCTGCTCGCCATCACCCTGACCCATGCGGTGAATGCCTCGCTCTTCCCGCAGGGCCCCTATGACTTCCTCCGCGACCTCAAGACGCTGACGCTGCTCGGCGCGCTGCCGCTGGTGGTCTGCGTCCGGGCGGAAAGCCCCTGGACCTCGCTCGACGCGCTGGCGGCGGCGGCGCGGGAGCGGCGGCTCAATGGCGGCTCCTCCGGCACCGGCTCGCCGCCGCATCTGGGGCTCGAGATGTTCCGCCGCGCGGCGGGCGCCGGGGACCGGCTGCAGCATGTGCCCTATCGCGGCGGGGCGCCGGCGGTGACCGACCTCGTCGCCGGCAACCTCGACCTCGTCATCGGCAACCTGCCGGAGGTGATCACCCAGGTGCAGTCCGGGCGGCTGCGGGCGCTGGCGGTGACGGATGCGGTGCGGCACCCGCTGCTGCCGGATGTGCCGACCACGGCGGAGGCCGGCCTGCCCGCGCTCCGCATCACCAGCTGGACGGCGATCCAGGCGCCCTCGGGCCTCGCCGAGCCGCTGGCGGAGACGATCGCGGCGGCGATCCGCCGGGCACTGGCCGATCCCGCCCTGGTGCGCAAGGCAGGTGAGCTCGGCTTTACCCTGATTGGCGCCGGGATGGCCGAGTCGCGGCGCTTCGTCGCGGCCGAGGTGGCGCGCTACGCGGCGGTGGTCGCGGAGGCGGGAATCCGGGCCGAATAGGGCCTCGCAAGGGGCTTGCCAGCGGCTGGCGATGCCCCTATCAACCCCCTCCCGAGCGGATCGGGTGCGTAGCTCAGCGGTAGAGCATTGCCTTCACACGGCAAGGGTCACAGGTTCAATCCCTGTCGCACCCACCAGCGCCCGCTCTCCAACTCTCCGGGCCGGATTGGGCCATGAAGCTGGTGCGCTATCCTAATAAGCGCGATATCCTGCGCGACCCCACAAGCAAGGCGGGAGTAGGCGGCATGACGATCGCGCGGGTGCCGGTTCCGCATCCGGCGAGGCTGCGCCCGGGCGCATCGCCACAAGGCGCCGGGCCGGACCGGGCATGAGGCTGTCCTCTCGCATCCTGCTGGTCATCGCCATCTGCCTGCTGCCGACGATCGCCCTCCAGCTTGCCTTCAGCTGGTCGCAGTGGTCGCAACGCAAGGCGCAGCTCGACACCGTCGCCATCCGCCAGGCGGAGCTGCTGGCTGGCACCGTCTCGGGCATCGCCGAGGGCGCGCGAATCCTGCTGGGGGCGGCGGCGGAGTACCGCCAGGTCCGCACCTTCGGGGCGGATTGCGATGCCCGGCTGTCCTCGCTCCGGCATTATGCCTTCGGCTATGCCTTCATCGCGCTCCTCGACGAATCGGGGCGGGTGCGCTGCTCCTCGGACCCGGTGCTGCTCGGCCAGGGGGAGCCGCCGGCCTGGGCGGCGCCGGCGCGGTCGGCGCTGAACTTCACCGCCGGGCAGTTCACCCGCGTGCCGCACCTGCCGGGCGGCGTGCTGCCCTTCTTCCTCCCGACCGCGGCCGGGCCGGACGATGCGTCGCAGGCGGTGCTGGTCGCGGCGCTCGACCTCGACTGGCTGGCGCGCAGTCTCGCCGGGCTGAAGCAGAGCGGCGCGGCGCTGCTGACCAATGGCGTGCTGACCATCGCCGATGCGGATGGCAAGATCCTGGCGCGCGACGTGCGGCATGAGGAGTTCGTCGGCGCCCGCTTCCCGCCCTCGGCGCAGCCGCTGCTGGCGGCGACGCGGCCGGGGACGCTCCGGCTCCACAGCATCGACGGGACCTTCCGGCTGGTCGGCTACGTGCCACCGACGCCGTCGAGCCACAACCTCGCCGCCGTGGTCGGCTTCGCCGAGCCGGAGTTGATGGCCGATGTCGAGCAGCGTGTTGTGCGCGGCATGCTGCTGATGGCGGCGGTGGCGCTTGTGGCCTTCCTGCTGACGCGGCTGGTGGCGCGGCGCTTCATCGAGGCGCCGACGCGGGCGCTGCTTGCCGTCGCGCATCGTTGGGGCGAGGGCGACCTGGCGGCGCGGGCGCCGGCACGCGACAGGCGCTCCGAATTCGGCCAGATCGCCGTGGCCTGGAACGCCATGGCGACCCGGCTGCAGCGGCGGGAGGAGGAGTTGCGCCACCATGCCGATGCGCTCGAGGCCCGGGTCGAGGAGCGGACGCGGGAGCTGCGGCGCAGCAACGAGCGGCTGAGCGCCGAGATCGAGGAGCGGCGCCAGGCCGAGGCGGCGCTGCTGCAGGCGCAGAAGGTCCAGGCGGTCGGCCAGCTCGCCGGCGGCATCGCGCATGACTTCAACAACGTGCTGCAGGCGGTGCTCGGCGGCACCAGCCTGATCCGGCGGCGGTCGGAGGATGCCGACGCGGTCCGCCGCCTCACCGCCATGGTGGAGGAGGCGGCGCGGCGCGGCGAATCGGTGACGCGGCGGCTGCTCGCCTTCTCCCGGCGGGAGGAGTTGCGCGCCGTGCCGATCGAGCTCGGCCGGCTGCTCGGCGACCTGCGGGAGGTGCTGGCGGCGACGCTCGGCGGGCGGATCCGCGTCGAGGCGGTGGCGGCGCCGGGGCTGCCGCTGGTGCTGGCCGACCGCAGCCAGTTCGAGACGGTGCTGCTCAACCTTGCCACCAATGCGCGGGATGCGATGCCGAACGGTGGCACGCTGACGCTGCGGGCCGCGGCTGGCCGGATCGGGCCCGAGAGCGGCATCGAGGGGCTTGCGCCGGGCGAGTATGTGCAGCTCTCGGTCGAGGACACCGGCGAGGGGATGGACCGGGCGACGCTCGCCCATGCGCTGGAGCCCTTCTTCACCACCAAGCCGCTCGGCCAGGGCACCGGGCTCGGCCTCGCCATGGCGAACAGCTTCGCCCAGGGCTCGGGCGGGGCGCTGGCGATCGAGAGCGAGCCTGGGCGGGGCACGCGCATCTCGCTCTGGCTGCCGGTGACGCAGGCGGATGTGCCGGTGGAGCGGGTGGAGATGGCGGGCAGGCGCGGGGATGCGGCCGGGCGCCCGCTCGGCCGCCGGCCCCGGCTGCTGCTGGTGGATGACGAGCCGCTGGTGCGGCGGATGCTGGCCGGCGAGCTGGCCGATGCCGGCTACGAGGTGGTGGACGCGGCCGATGGCGCGCTGGCGCTCAGCCTGCTGTCGCGTGGCGAATCCTTCGAGCTGCTCATCACCGACCTCGCAATGCCGGGGATCGATGGCGTCAGCCTGATCCGCGAAGCGCAGGAGCGCCATCCCGGCCTGCCGGCAATCCTGGTGACCGGCTATGCCGGGGATGCGGCGACGCTCGCCGTGGGCACGGTGGTCGGCGGGCCCTTCGCGCTGATGCGCAAGCCGGTCTCGGGCGCGCGGCTGCTCGACCAGATCGCCGCGCTGCTCGCCGCGGCGCGGCAGCCGGCCGGGGTTGACTGAGGGCCGGAGCGCAATCGCCGGTCGCGCCGCTCATGCGGTCAGGCGGGGTGCGAAGCCATGATCCGCGACCGCCGGTCGCGGTTCAGCGCATCGAGGCGCAGCCGCGCCGGACATGGGCCATCTCCGCATCCGTAAGGCTGGCGCCCTGCTGGAAGCGGAAGACGGCGTCGCTGCAGCGCCGGTCGATCGGCAGCGGCGTGCGGACCGGGTGGCGGGTCGTGGCGGCCACGGTCAGCGGCGGGGCGTCGGGCGGTGGTGGCGGGCCAGCAGGCTCGGCGAGATCGACGGCGCGGGACTCTGCGGCGCGGGCCGGGGCCGCGGCCAGCATGGGGGCCGGGACCAGCATGGGGGGCGGCTCCGCCGCAACAGGCGCCGGCGCCGGTTCGAGCGGCAGGGGTGCGGCCTCGGCGACGAGGCCGAAGCCGAAGCCGGGCGGCGCGGGTGCCGGCTCGGCCGGCATCAGCAGCGCTGTGACGAAGCCGAGGCTGAAAATGCCGAGCACGCCGCAGCCGACCAGCCCTGCGCGCACCATGCGCGCCACCGGCAGCGTCATCCAGGGCCGCCAGCGGCGAACCAGGAGGGACGGCTCCGGCAGCGGGCCGTCCAGCGCCTCCCAGGTCACGCTGGCCTGGAGCGTGCGGCGCAGCACGCCAAGCCAGCGGCCGCGATCGGCGATGGTCAGCACCTGGTCGTAGGCGAAGGCGTCCTCGATCCGGGCGCGGAGGCCGCCGAGTTCCTCCGCCGTCACCTCGACCTGGATGATCGGCAGGTAGCCGCGGCACTGGAAGGAGAAGTCGACGGCGTTCAATAGGCGGCGGAGATGCGCCTCGGCCTGCGGGGTGCGCATGGGCAGGAGGTCGACCAGGGCGACGCCGATCTCGGCATGGGCGAGGACGAAGCAGCCGCCGCCGGCGACGTGGCTGGCCTCGCCGGCGCGGCAGCGGCCGATCAGTACCCAGTCGGGCGGCAGCACGGCCTCGAATGCAGGCTGGAAGTCGAGCAACTTGGGCGGCATCGCCGCGGAGCCATCCGTTGCGGGCAAGGCAGCGCCGTCGGCCGGTCCTTCTGGGCGCACAACAACCTCTCGGGCATGGTCCGGGGCAGCCCGCACGCGGAGGGCTGCCATCGCATGGCTCTGTACGGGCGCCGGGCGCGGCACGGAAGGCGGATTACCGGCCCTTCGCCAAAGCGTGTACGGATGCCGCTCCGGGCAAGCGGGCCGCGGGCCGGGCGGCTTCCGCTCAAGCATTCAGGCCGATGCATTGGCATTCCAGCGGGTCCATTCCAGCGTGCTGGCGCGTGGTTGATCAGTAATACCCACGCTTCCAGGAAAAGACCCCTTGCCGGGTGCCAATGATCTTGGCCATGGTCCGCGTATGAGGGCAGGACCACGACCCAGGACGGAATTCCACTGGCGATGCGCCCTGCTCAACATCTGCGCGATATTAGGTGCCCTTTATACCGTCGTACGCGAGGGCTGGGACCTCAACACCGATGGGCTGCTGAGCCTGCAGGAACTGGCGCTGGTCTTCGTCCGGCTGCTGGCCTTCCCGGTGCATGTGATCATGCAGATCATGCCGGCCGCGGTGCTCGGGCTGTTCGGCCTGCCCCCGGATGCGCCCTGGCCCTCCTCCGCCCTTGTCGCCGTGCTGCTGAGCCTGCCGCTCTGGGGCATCTTCGTGATAGGCGGGCTGGTGCTGGAAGCCTGGCTGGAGCTCTCCGCCGAGGGCTCGGACAAGGGGCGCGGGCCGGTGCGCGGCATGCCGCGGGTCTAGTCCGCCCCCCATGGTCACCGGGCCGCGGATCGTGGCCCGGCTTGCCCGTCTCCGGCGTGGGTCACGCCTCGGGTCCTTCCGGTCCCCCGCGATCACGCTCTAGCCCTCGATGCCGTCGAGCTCGCGCCAGTCGGGTGGCGCCGCCTCCAGCAGGCGGCCGGCGCGGAGGATGATGCGGTCCGATTGCGGGCGGCTCAGCCATTCGGACCAGGAGCGGGCGCGGAACAGGATGAGGTCGGCCGGGGCGCCCTCGCGGAGCAGGCCGGCCTCGGGCAGGCGCATGATCGCGGCGGGGGTTGCCGTCGCGGCGCGGGGCCAGGCGGCGACCGGGTGGTCGAGATGCAGGATGCGCGTCGCCTCGCGGTAGACCTCCACCATGTCGAGGTCGCCATAGGCGAGGAACGGGTCGCGCGTATTGTCCGAGGCGACGGAGACGGGGATGCCGGCGGCCTGCATCTCGTGCACCAGCGTCACCCCGCGCCAGCGCGGCGTGCGGCCAGGGGCCCGATCCTGCAGGTAGAGGTTGCACATCGGCAGGACGATGACGGCGAGGCCGGCCTCGGCGCAGAGGCGGAGGGTCTCGCGCACATGCGCCTCCGGCTGGAGGGCGAGCGAGCAGCAGTGGCCGCACTGGATGCGGTGGGGGAAGCAGCGGCGGAGCGCGGTCGCGGCGATCTCGCGGAGCGCCCGGGCCCCGGTCTCGCCGCTCTCGTCGACATGCAGGTCGAGATCGAGGCCACGGGCCTCGGCCAGGGCGAAGAAGGCGTCGAGGCGGGGCTGGAAGTCGGCCGGCAGCGGGTCGGCGGCATCGCCCGAGAGGCGCGTCACCATGCCGAGCGCGCCGCCCGCGGCCGCGACCAGGTCGGCGAGCGCCCTGCCCTGCTCGCCGTCGAAATCCTCGAGCGGGGCGATCGAGCTGGCCTGGAGGGCGATGCGGCCGGACCAGGCCTCGCGCAGGCGGCGGAAGACGCGCCAGGAGGCGGGCGTCTCCAGATGCGTGCGGAGGGCGACGCTGCCATGCGCCTCGGCGCAGCGGAGGCCGAAGGCGAAGCGGGCTTCGATGCCGGCCTCGGTCCACCGGGCGCGGTCGGCGGCGGCGGCCGAGAGGGCGCCGGGGAAGTCGCCGCCGAGGTTGGGGCTGCGGGGCCAGATCTGGCCCTTGTCGAGATGGGTATGGCCATCGACCAGCCCGGGCCAGAGCTGGCCACCGTCGAGGCTCGGGCCCGCGAGGGCGGTGCCGGGAGGGGCGAGGGCGGCGACGCGGCCGTGGCTGATGCGGAGGTCGAGGCGCACCAGCCCCTCCGCATCGGCTGGGGCCAGAAGGGCGGCCGCTGCGGAGGGGAGCAGGGCGGCGGGCGCGCGGGCGTCGCGCAGCCAGAGGTCGGGGCCGGCCGCGGCGAGGGCCTGGCGCAACCGCGCCGTCGCCGCCCCTCCCGCCATCAGCGCGCTGGTGCGGGCGGCGGGGTCTCCGGCCGGCCGTGATGCTGGCCACCGTGATGCTGGCCACCGTAATGCTGGCCGTGGCGGTGCGGGCGGGCGGGCAGCTCGTCGAGGGTGATGCCGTTGTCGCCATTGGCGTCGAGGGCGCGGAAGCGGGCCTCAGCTATCGGGCGAATCTCGTCGAGGGTGACGCGGCCGTCGCGGTTGGCGTCCGCGCCGCGGAACATCATCGCCACCATGCGGGCCTGCATCGGGCCGATCTCGGGCGGCGGCGGGGGCGGCGGAGCGCCGGCCGAAGCCGGGGGCGGCATGAGGCGGGCGGTGGTCGCCTCCTCCAGCACCAGGGCACCGTCCCTGTTGCGGTCGGCCTCGGCGAAGCGGGCCTGGACGAAGGACCAGCCCTCCTCCTGGGTGATGCGGCCGTCGTTATTGGCGTCGAGGCGGGCGAACATGCCGGCGGGGCCGCGGGCGGGCGGCGGCGGGGCAGGCTGGGCGAGGGCGGGCAGGGCGACGGCGACCAGGGCGGTCCCGAGCAGTGCCGAACGAAGCGTCCTCATGGGTACTCCTTCAGGCCATCTGTGGCCCCGTCGAGAGTCGTCGCTCCATGTAACCCGCGCATGACGCCGCAGGTTAGGAAAGGTATCATTTGCGGCGGGGCGTGCCCTCTTCGCCCAGATCCCACCACATTCCGGCAAAGGCGAGCAGGCCCTCGCGCGCCGGGGCGATCAGCAGGTGCTCGTCCGGGCCATGCTGCTTGCAGCCGTTGTAGCTGTGCGGCACCCAGACCAGCGGCACGCCGAGATGGTCGACGAAGACATCGCCCGGCAGGCCGCCCGAGCTGTTCGGAATGATCTGCACCGGCTTGCCGAGGCTGCGCTCCATGCTCGCCTGCGCCCAGCGGACCCAGGGGTGGTCCGGGGCGGTGCGGCTGGCGGCCATGCGGATGCCGGCATTCTCGATCCGCACCTGCTCCAGCCCATGCGCGTCGAGATGATGGCGCAGCGCGGCCTCGAAGCCGGCCGTGTCGGAATCAACGGTGTAGCGGATCTGGCAATGGGCGCGGGCGTCGGGGGCGACGGCATTCACGGGGTTCTCGGGCCGTCCGCTGATCATCGAGAGGACGATGAGGCTGTTCCAGCCGTAGATCTTCTCGGCGGGCGTCAGGCCGGGCTCGCCCCAGCCCTCGTCGATGGTCGCCGCCCCCTCCCCGCCGCCCACCGGGCAGCCGGCCAGCACGCCGCGCACGGCGGCGGGGACGCCATTGCGGGGCAGCCAGTCGCGCACCAGGATCTTGCCGTTGCGGTCCATGATGGTGGAGAGCGCATGGGCCAGGATGATCGCCGGGTCGGTGGTCAGCCCGCCCCAATGGCCGGAATGGACGCCGCCCTCGCGCAGCCTGACGACGAGGTCGAAATGCCAGGTGCCGCGGGTGCCGGTGGCGATGGTCGGCACCTCGGGGTCGACGCGGGGGCCGTCGGAGGCGATGAGCGCATCGGCGGCCAGCGACTCGGCATGCGCGGCGACGAATTCGCGGAGGCCCTTGCTGCCGCGCTCCTCGGCCATTTCGAGGACGAGCTTGACATTGAAGCCGAGGCGGCCGCCGCGCTCGGCCAGCACCGCCTCCAGCGCGGCGAGGTTGATGGCGTGCTGGCCCTTGTTGTCGGCGGTGCCGCGGCCGTACCAGCGGCCCTCCTCCTCGGTGAGCGCCCAAGGGGCGAGGCCGGCGCGCCATTGGTCCTCGAGGCCGCGGACGGTGTCGCCATGGCCGTAGAGCAGGATGGTGGGGCGGGAGGCGTCCTCGATCCGCTCGGCGGTCAGGATGGGGCCGAAGCCGGGAAGCGGGTTCTCGTGGATGGCGGCGGCGAAGCCCATGCGCTCCAGCCAGGGGCGGATGCCCTCGGCGAGATAGGTCTCGAGGGCTGCCTCGGCGCCGGGCTCCTGCGAGGTGGAGGGGTGCTCCACCAGCCGGGCGAGCAGCGACCTGAAGCCCCCTTCGTCGAAGAAGCGGGCTGCGCGGGTCAGGGCGCCGTCACGAGAGGGCATGGATGATCCTCGGCAGGTCTCGGAGCGCAGTGTGGCCGAGGCGGCGGATCCGGACAAATCCTATCCGGTTGGTTGCAGACGGGCGCCGCCGGGATCGGCATCCGCATCGGATGCGGCAGGCCTCGCCAGGGCGGTTTCCGTTCGACCTGGCTCGCGGAACCCGGCTCCAGCCTGCTGTCTGGTCGAGCGGATTACTCCGGTCGGGTGCTTCCACCTGATCGGAGTTCGCTCTAGGGCCGCGCCGCGCGCCAGAGCAGGAAGGGCGCCAGCTCCGGCAGGCGGCGTGGCTCGGCCAGCGGGCCGGTGAGGCGGAGCGCGATCTCCGGCGCCTCGGCGACGGGACGGGCGGCGAGGCGGAGGTCGAGGGCGAGGCGGGCGAGGTCGATGGTACCGCTCGCCGTCGCCGCGCCGCCGCCTTCGGCCGCGAGGCTTGCGGAGGAGAGGGCGATGCGGCCTTCGGCAAGGCTCGCCTTCACCTCCAGCCGCTCGAAGGCGGTGGCGCCGCCGGCCAGCGCGGCGCGGAGGGCCTGGTCGGGGGTGGGCCAGGCGGCGGCGGCCTGCAGCGCGGCGAGGTCGGCGCCGATCAGCATGCCGTCATGGATCGTGAGCGCGGCCTGGCCGCCGAGGGTCGCGGCCAGCGCCGCCATGCTGTGGCCGGTGGCGCGGAGGGCGGCCTCGGCCTCCACCCGCCCGGCGCCGAGGTCGAGGGGCAGGCCGAGGAGCGGCTCGCCGATCGTGGCGTCGTCGAGCATCGCGTCGAGGGCGAGGCGGGGCGGGCTGGCGGCGCCCTCGACGCGCAGGCTGCCGCGCAGGGCGCCACCGGCGAGCCGCGCCTGGAGGTTGTCGAGACGGAGGGTGCCGGCCTCCAGCCTCAGCGCAGTGGAGACGGCGTCGAGCGGGGTCCAGCCGAGAGGCTCGAGGCGGGCGGCCTCGAGGGCGAGATCCGCATCCAGCAGGGCGAGGCGGTCGAGGCCGAGGGGGGTGGCGCCGCGAAGCGCGGGCGTCGGCAGGGGCAGGCGCTCCGCCGCGATTCGGCCGGTGAGGCGCGGGCGGGGTGCGGCCAGGGCGAGGGCGAGCTGGCTGCGCAGGCGGAGCGTGCCCGCGACGAGGTCGAAGCGGTCGGCGGTCAGCGTGGGGGTGCCGCCGAGCTGGCCCGCGAGGCTGGCGATCAGCGAGAAAGACCCCTCCCCCAGCCAGTCCGTCACATCGGCGCCTGAGAGCAGCGCGAGGAGGCGCGGGGCGCCCGGGTGGCGGAGCGTCAGCGTGCCGGTGCCGCGGCGGGCGCGGGCATCGAGCGTCGCCGCGGTCTCGATCCGGAGGCTGCCGAGATCGCCCTCGGCCCTGAGCGCCACCGCCTCCGGTGGGCCGCCGCCGGAGAGGCGCAGCGCGATGGGCTGGCCGAGCAGCGGCGCCCAGCCGGGCGGCAGGAGCGGCGCGAGGATGGCGGCGTTCGGGCCGCTGGCCTCCAGCGTCAGGTCGGACACACGGGGCGCGGGGGCGAGCTGGGCGGAGCCGGAGGCGGCGAGGTCCAGCTCGCCGAGGCGGAAGGCGAGGCGGCGGAGGGCGAGCCTGCCGTCCTCGATGGTGGCGTCGAGCGTCGCGCGCTCGGCGGCGAGCTGCCGCCAGGAGAGGCGGTCGGCGGCGAGGCGGAGGTTGAGGTCGATCGGGCCGAGACTGGCGGCATCGGGCAGCAGCCCGTCGAGGTCGAGCCGGTCGAGGCCGAGGCCGAGGCCGACCTGCGGCCGGGCGCCGCCGAGGCGGAGCGAGCCGGCGCCCGTCACCCGCGTCTCGTCCACGGTCGCGGCGATGTCGGAGAGGGTGGCCTGGCCGTTCTCGAGCGCGAGGCGGAGGCGGCCTTCCGCCGAATGGAGGCGGGCGGGGTCTGTGCCGGCGAGCGGCAGGCCGAGGGCGGCGAGCGTCTCGCGCAGGGCCTGGCCGGCGAACTGCACGGCCAGCTCCACGCGCGGGCCGGCGGTGGCGCCGGCGACCTCGAGCTGCATCTCGCCAGGGAGCAGCGCCGAGACGTCGGAGAGGGTGAGGCGGTCGCCCTCGAGGAAGAAGCCGCCGCGGAGCCGCCGTAGCGGGATGCCGCCGAAGCCGGTCGCCTCGGCGGAGAGGTCGATGCTGACCGGGAGCGGCAGCGCGCGGGTGGTGCCGCGGGTCTGGCGGAGGGCGGCGAACCAGGCATCGAGGTCGAGCCGGCCGGCGGCGAGCGCGATGTCGAGCCGGGACTCGGGCGCGAGGCGGAGGGTGGCGGCGCCGCGGGCGGGCTGGCCGGCGAGGTCGATGGAGAGGTCGTCGGCGGCGAGGAGATCGGCGGCGACGGTGAGACGGCCGGTGGCGCGGAAGGCGACCGGCGGGGCAGGCAGCAGGAGAGAGAGGTCGGGGCCGGCGGATTCCATCCGCCCGTCGAAGCCGTCCGAGGCAAGGACGCCGCGGGCCGTCAGCGTCGAGCCGGCCAGGGCGAGGGAGAGGTCGAGCGGGGCGATGCCGTCGAAGCCGGCGCGGCCGAGCTGGCCGGCGAAGCGGATGGCATAGCCGCGCCAGGCGAGCGTGCCTTCCGCGCTGAGCGCCTCGGCGGCGGCGCCCGTCTGCAGGCGGGCGTTGAGGGCCTCGAATTGCAGGCCGCCGAGCCTCAGGCGGCAATCCTCGAGGCGGGCATCGAGGGCGGAGAGCCATGGCGGCGGGCGGAGGCTCGGCAGGGCGGTCGGCGGCCAGGGCATGGTGATCTCGCCGCCGACGAGCGCGATCTCGCGCGGCTCCAGCCGGCCGGAGACCAGGCTGGCGAGGTCGAGGCGGAGGCGCATGGCCCGTGCCGTGATGGTCAGCCCGTCATTGTTGGAGCCGATGGCGACGGCAGCCGCCTCGACGCGCGGCTGGGGCAGCAGCGTCAGGGTGATCCGGCCGCCGAGCGTCACCGGGCGGCCGAGCTGGGTGCTGGCGATCTCGGCGAGCTGCGCGCGGTAGGGCTCCCAGTCCAGCAGGCGGGGGCCGACCCAGAGCGCGACGCCGAGCAGCGCCAGCAGGGGGACGAGGATGGCCGCGAGGCGGCGCATCAGCTGGCGGGCGGGCCCCAGCCGCCGCCGCCCGGGGTCTCCACCACCAGCGCATCGCCGATGGCGAGCTCGGCGCTGCCGCTGTTGCCGGGGATGGGTTCGATGGCGCCGCCCGCGCGCTCGACCCATTGGCGGCCGGGCATGCCGTCGGCGCCGCCCGCCATGCCATGCGGGGCGACGTTGCGGCGGGAGGCGACGACGATCGCCTGCATCGGGCGAAGGAAGCGGATTCGCCGCCGGGCGCCGTCGCCGCCGCGCCACTGGCCGGGGCCGCCGGAATTGCGGCGGATGGAGAACTCCTCGAGGCGGACGGGGTAGCGGAGTTCGAGGATCTCCGGGTCCGTCATGCGGGTATTGGTCATATGGGTCTGCACCGGGCCCCAGCCGTCGAATCCAGGGCCGGCACCGACGCCGCCGCAGACCGTTTCATAGTACTGGTAGAGGTCGTCGCCGAAAATCACGTTGTTCATGGTGGCCTGGGCCGAGGCGCAGGCGCCGAGCGCGGCCAGCAGGGCGTTGCAGGTCATCTGGCTGACCTCGGTATTGCCGGCAACGACGGCGGCGCCCCCTCCCTCGCCATGGGGCAGCGGCGAGAGGAAGGTGCCGGCTGGGACGACGATCTCGAGCGGCTTGAGGCAGCCGTCGTTGAGCGGGATCTCCTCGCCGACCAGGGCGCGGAAGCAGTAGAGCACGACGGCGCGGCAGACGGCGGCCGGGGCGTTGAAATTCGACGGGCGCTGCGGGCCGGTGCCGGTGAAGTCGATCACGGCGCGGCGCCCCTCCCGGTCAACGCGGACGGCGACCACCAGGGGCGTGCCGTCGTCGGTCGTGGTGCGGAACTCGCCGTCCTGCAGCCGCGCCAGGACGCGGCGGACGCTCTCCTCGGCATTGTCCATGACGTGGCGCATATAGGCGCGGACGGTCTCGAGTCCGTGGTCGCGGACGGCGCGGCTCAGCTCCTGCACGCCCTTCTCGTTGGCTGCGATCTGCGCCTTGATGTCGGCGACATTCACGTCCGGGCTACGCGCCGGGTACCTCGCCGAGGCGAGCAGGGCGCGGAACTCGGCCTCGCGGAAGCGGCCCTGCTCGACGAGGAGGAAGTCGTCGATGACGACGCCCTCCTCCTCCAGCGTGCGCGAGAGCGGGGGCGTGGAGCCGGGGGTCAGGCCGCCGATATCGGCGTGATGGCCGCGGCTGCCGAGGAAGAAGAGAATCTCCCCGCCGGCCGCGTCGAAGACGGGGGTGATGACGGTGACGTCCGGCAGGTGGGTGCCGCCGTTATAGGGATTGTTCAGCGCCACCACGTCGCCGGGGCGGAGCGTCTTGCCACGCAGGCGGATGACGGTGCGGACGCTCTCGCCCATGGCGCCGAGATGGACGGGGACGTGGGGGGCGTTGGCGACGAGGCCGCCCTCGCTGTCGAAGATGGCGCAGGAGAAGTCGAGCCGCTCCTTGATGTTCACGCTGAGCGAAGTGTTCTGCAGGACGGCGCCGGTCTGCTCGGCGATGGACATAAAGAGGTTGTTGAAGAGCTCCAGCATCACCGGGTCGGGCCGGCCGGTGACCTCGGTATGCGTCGCCTCGCGTGGCGTGGTGCGGCGGAGGATGAGGTGGTTGAGGGGCGTCAGCTCGGCGGTCCAGCCGGGCTCGACCACCGTCGTCGCATTGGCCTCTCGGATCAGCGCCGGGCCGGGGAGGCGGTCGCCGGCGAGCAGCGATTCGCGGTCGTAGACGGGGGCGGCGTGCTCGGCGCCGGCGGCGAAGAGGGGGACGGTGTCGAGCAGGGGGATGACGTCGCCTGCCGTGCGGGCCGGGAGCTTCGCCTCCTCCACCGCTTCGCCGGCGGCGGTGACCTCGGCGATGCAGGCCTCGACGACGACCTGCCGCTCGGGCGTGGCGAAGCCGAAGCGCGCACGATGGGCGGCGGTGAAGGCCTCGAGCAGCGCGGCATGCTCGCCGAAGGGGATGGGGAGGAAGCTGTCGGTGCCCTCGTAGCGGAGGTGGAGGCGGCGTGCGGCGGCGATGCGGGCGGCTTCGGCGCCCTGGCGCAGCAGCTCGGCGCGGCCCTCCTCGGCAAGGCCGTCGAGGGTGGCGGCGAGGCCGCCCATCGAGGCCGGCGTAAGGGGGGCTTCGACGGCGGCCTCGCGGATCACCGTCTGGTCGGCGAGGCCCATCCCGTAAGCCGAGAGCACGCCCGCGAAGGGGTGGATGAAGACGGTCTCCATGCCGAGCTCGTCGGCGACGAGGCAGGCATGCTGGCCGCCTGCGCCGCCGAAGCACTGCAGCGCGTGGCGGGTGACGTCATGGCCCTTCTGGATGGAGACCTGCTTGATCGCGTTCGCCATGTTGGCGACGGCGACGCGGAGGAAGCCCTCCGCTACGGCGCGGGGCTCGGGCGCCTCGCCCGTCGCGGCGGCGATCTCGGCGGCGAGCGCCGCGAATTTCTCGCGCACCACATCGGCGTCGAGCGGCTGGTCGGCGTCGGGGCCGAAGATCGGCGGGAAATGGTGCGGCTGGATCTTGCCGACCATGACATTGGCGTCGGTCACGGTGAGCGGGCCGCCGCGGCGGTAGCAGGCGGGGCCAGGGACGGCGCCGGCGCTCTCCGGCCCGACGCGGTAGCGGGCGCCGTCGAAGGCGAGGATGGAGCCGCCGCCGGCGGCAACCGTGTTGATCGCCATCATCGGCGCGCGCATCCTGACGCCCGCGACCAGCGTCTCGAAGGCGCGCTCGAACTCGCCGGCATAGAGGGCGACATCGGTGGAGGTGCCGCCCATGTCGAAGCCGATAATGCGGTCGAAGCCGGCCATGCCGGCCGTGCGGGCAGCGCCGACGATGCCGCCGGCGGGGCCGGAGAGGATGGCGTCCTTCCCCTGGAAGTGGCCGGCCTCGGCGAGGCCGCCATTCGACTGCATGAAGTAGAGGCGGAGCTTGCTCTGGCCGGCCGATTCGCGCCCTCCGCCTGCGGCGTCGGACGATCGGACGGCGTTCAGCTCGCCCGAGACCTGCTCGACATAGCGGCGGAGGATGGGGGAGAGGTAGGCATCCACCACCGTCGTGTCGCCACGGGGGACGATGCGTGGCAGCGGCGAGGCCTGGTGGCTCAGCGAGACCTGGGGGAAGCCGACCTTGCGGGCGATCTCGCCGAGGCGGAGCTCGTGTTCGGGATGTGCCCAGGCATGCATCAGCACGATAGCGACGGCGCGGATGCCCTCGGCGTGGGCGGCTTCGAGGGCGGCGCGGGCGGCAGCCTCGTCGAGCGGCTCCAGCTCCTCGCCGGAGACGGCGATGCGGCCGCCGATCTCGGCGACGCGCTCATGCAGCAGGTCGGGGAGCCGTACCGCGAGGTCGAAGAGGCGGGGGCGGGCCTGGTTGCCGATGCGGAGCATGTCGGCGAAGCCGCGGTTCACCAGCAGCAGGACGCGCTCGCCCTTGCGCTCCAGGAGCGCGTTGGTGGCGACCGTCGTGCCCATCTTCACCGCCTCGATCACGCCGGGCGGGATGGGGGCGTCCGGCGCGATGCCGAGGATCTGGCGGATGCCGGCGACGGCGGCGTCGCGGTAACGGCCGGGGTTCTCGGACAGCAGCTTCGCCGTGGTGAGGCGGCCGGCGGGGTCGCGGGCGACGATGTCGGTGAAGGTGCCGCCGCGATCGATCCAGAACTGCCAGCCTGCGTCCATGATCGCCTCCGTTCGCGCCGTGATGGCGCCCCCTCGCCTGCCGCGCAAGGCCGCCGCCATCTCGTTGACGATTTATCGATATTTTGTCAATGTTTGCGCATGGTCGCGCCCCGCCCCGCCGTCTCCTCCGCACATCTAGCCGCCGGCGCCTCGCCGGGGCTGTCGGAGATGGAGTACGGGCTGATCCTCGCGGGGCATGCCTTCCAGCGCTGGATGGTGCTCTGCGCGGCGGCGGCGGGGGCGGCGGGGCTGTCGCCTGTCGAGGTGCTGGTCCTGCACACCGTGCACCACCGCGGGCGGGCGAAGCGGCAGGCGGAGATCCTGCTCGCGCTCGGCATCGAGGATGCGCATATCGCCACCTATGCCATCCGCAAGCTCGAAGGCGCTGGCCTGGTGACGACGAGCCGGCAGGGCAAGGAGAAGCTGGTGGCGGCGACGGCCGAGGGGGCGGCGCTCTGCGCGCGCTATGCCGAGGTCAGGGAACGGCTGCTGGCGGGGGCGGTGCGGGAGGACGGGCCGCCGGGCGCGGCGCTCTCGGAGGCGGCGCGGCTGTTGCGGACGCTCTCGGGCTTCTACGACCAGGCCTCGCGGGCGGCGGCGACGCTGTGAGGCGGGTCCTGGGTGGTCCGGTGAGGAACAGCGACAGTCAACAGCCGGGCTGCCCTGGAACTCTCGGTATCGCGAGCAATTCCGGCGACAGTCGCCGAGTCGGCAGACTCAATATTGATTGCCACTCGCCTAGTCTTCGCCATGTAAAACCGTAGCGACTCGCATGGCGAGGAGCCGGCTGCTGCCGCCGATACCGCAGCGACGAGCGCGTGGGGGTGCACATCGCTGGTTGTGACCGGGAAGGTACCAGCGAGGGCAGGTGCCGAATCGGTCCGGCGGCCCGTCAGCGCGAAGGCTGGGGCGGATGGGGGTGGCGGTCAACCTTTCGCGCCGGCTAAGGGCAACCCATCTTGCGGAGGTGCGGGGCCTCTCCCCGGCCGTCCCGGCGTGGTAGAGGCTAGGGCGCGAGAGCAAGGGGTGCGGCGCTTGACCCTCTGGGGCAAGATCATCGGCGGGGTGACGGGATTCATGACCGGCGGGCCGCTCGGCGCCGTGGTCGGGGCGGCGCTCGGCCATGCGGCGGACCAGGGCGGGCGCGGCGCGGGCAACCCCTTCGGCGCGCTGCTCGGGCGCTCCGCCGTGCGGCAGGCGGCCGATGCGGCGGCGCTGCTCGGCAGCAAGGAGCAGCTCTTCGCCATCACCGTCGTCGTGCTGGCCGCCAAGCTCGCCAAATGCGACGGGCCGGTGAAGCGCGAGGAGATCGACGCCTTCAAGCGCCTGTTCCGCATCCCGCCCGAGAACCTGCGGGAGGTGGCGGCGCTCTTCGACCAGGCGCGGGACAGCGCCGACCCGCCCGAGCCCTTCGCCGAGAAGCTCGGGGAGAGCTTCGCTGACAACAAGGGGATGCTGGAGGACGTGCTCGGCGCGCTGTTCCAGATCGCCCGGGCAGACGGGCCGCTGACCAAGGCCGAGCTTGCCTTCCTGCAGGGTGCGCAGCGCGGATTCGGCCTCGATGCGGCCGCTTGGGAACGCGCGCGGGACGGTCAGAGCTCGCGCGCCGGCGCCGCGGTCACGCCGAGCGGGCCGGACCCCTATACCATCCTCGGCGTGCCGCGGGATGCGCCCGATGACGCGGTGCGCCAGGCCTGGCGGCGGCTGATGCGGGAGAACCATCCGGACAGCCTGGCCTCGCGCGGCGTGCCGGCGGAGTTCGTCAAGCGGGCGACCGAGAAGGTCGCCGAGATCAACGCGGCCTGGGACCGGGTGAAGCGGGAGCGGAAGCTCTGAGGACAATCGAGGCGCCGAGTCCCAACCAGGATGCGCGGCCGGCGGGCCTGCCGGTCGACATCCTGCTGCTCCACTACACGGGGATGCAGAGCGGGACGGCGGCGATCGAGCGGCTCAGGGACCCGTCGGCCAGGGTCTCCTCGCATTACATGGTGGAGGAGGACGGCACGGTCTTCCGTTTGGTACCGGAGGAGCGCAGGGCCTGGCATGCGGGCATCTCCCACTGGCGCGGGCGGAGGGGCCTGAACGACCGCAGCATCGGCATCGAGATCGTCAATCCGGGGCATGAATGGGGGTATCGCCCCTTCCCCGCCCTGCAAATGGCCGCCGTCTGCGACCTCTGCCTCGAGGTCCTCGCGCGGCATCCGATCGCGCCCTGGGACGTGGTCGGGCACAGCGACGTCGCGCCGGACCGCAAGCAGGACCCGGGGGAGCTCTTCGACTGGGAGGGGCTGGCGGCAAACGGCGTCGGGCTCTGGCCCGGGGTGGCCGCCACGCCCGCGCAGGCGCGGCCGGAGGCGCTGCTGGAGGCCATCGGCTACCGGGGCGACCTGCCGCTGCCCCTGCTGCTCACCGCCTTCCAGCGGCGCTGGCGGCCGGAGCGGGTGGATGGCGTCGCCGATGCCGGCTGCCTGGCGCGGCTGGCGGCAGTCGCGGCGATGATTCCGCCGGCAGCGCCCGAAGGCGATTGACGCGGGGCGGACCGGGGGCGCATGACGCCGCCGCGTCAGGTGGCTGGGCGGCCGCTGGCATCGCCGCGAGGCGGTGCTGGAGGAAAGTCCGGGCTCCACGGGAATACGATGCCGGTCAACGGCCGGCGGGGGTCAAACCGCAAGGGGCGGCCCTCAGGGAAAGTGCCACAGAGAAGAGACCGCCGGGCCGCCGCGAGGCCGTCCGGCAAGGGTGAAACGGTGCGGCAAGAGCGCACCGCGCCCCCGGCAACGGGGGCGGCAGGGCAAACCCCATCGGGAGCAAGGCCGAATAGGGGCGACCGGCGCGGGTGGGTTTCGGCCCACTTGGCGCAGGGGCATTCCCGCCCCGTCGCCCGGGTTGGCCGCGTGAGGCGCGCCGCGAGGCGCGTCCCAGAGGAATGGTCGCCTCGTCCCCGGAATTCCGGGGGCGGACAGAACCCGGCTTACAGGCTGCCTGGCGCATTTTCCCCACAGGTTCATCCACAAAGGTGTCCACAGGAAGCACGGTGCGGGGAAAGAACAAACCGGGTAAGTATAACATATTGCTTTCGATTGCAGATGATTTCTCATGCGGTGACGATACGCGCCGCTAAGGCCTTAGGAATCGGGCAATTTGTCGCCCGCATTTAGTGGGCCGAAATGGTATTCGCGCTTGTGGTCCCACGAAATCCCGTGCTATCCCAAGTCATCCCGACGATGGGTCCAAAGCTCGGGGGGGCGAGGGATCCAAAGCGGGATGGTCGGGCGAGCCGGCGGGGTCGGGGGGCCCCGCCGGCCGCTGATCCCCAGGGGCCGGAAACGCCCCTGAGCGCATCCTCCCCGAAGGGCAAGTCAACAAGCGGTCACTGGGGGGCGGTCGCTGGGCGATGTCCGAGTTCATAGGCACCGTGGGTGGGGGGTACGACGCGAAGAAGGGGCGCATTTCGGTGCCTTCCCTCTTCCGCGGCCAGCTTGCCGGCCCTGGCGCCATGGAGATCATCCTCCGCCGGTCCCGCCACAATCGCTGCATCGAAGTCTGGCCGAAGGCGGATTACATGGCCGAGGTGGAGGCCCGCGTGGCCGGGCTCAGCAAGCTCTCGGCGGAATACCAGTCGGTGATGCGCAAGCTCGTCGGCAAGATCCATACCCTGACCCTCGACCCGGACGGCCGCGTGGTGATGCCGAAGGAGCTCGCCGAGCATGCGGGCTTCGACGGCGAGCTGCAGTTCAGCGGGCGCGGCGCCTATTTCGAGATCTGGAGCGCTGCCGCCTTCGCCGAGGAAGAGGCACGGCTCGATGCCGAGGACGAGGGGGGCGACGTATGAGTGCCCTCCCCGGCCATGTCCCGGTGATGCTGGCCGAGGTGCTGGAGCAGCTCGCCCCGCGCGACGGCGGCGCCTATTGCGACGGCACCTTCGGCGGCGGCGGCTATGCGGGCGCCATCCTCGAGGCAGCGCGCTGCACCCTCTATGCCATCGACCGCGACCCGGAGGCGATCGCGCGCGGCGCGGCGCTCGCCGCGCGGCATCCGGGACGGCTGCACCTGCTTGAGGGGCGGTTCGGCGAGATGCTGGCGCTGCTCGAGGCGCGCGACGTGACGCTGCTCGACGGCGTGGTGCTCGACCTCGGCGTCTCCTCCTTCCAGCTCGACGATGCCGAGCGCGGATTCTCCTTCCGCGGCGACGGACCGCTTGACATGCGGATGTCGAAACATGGGAAGTCCGCTGCGGACCTCGTCAACACGCTGGACGAGTCGGAGCTGGCGGACGTGCTCTATCAACTGGGCGAAGAGCGTTATTCGAGGCGCATCGCGCGCGCGATCGTCGCGGCGCGGCGCGAGGCGCCGATCACCACCACGGCGCGGCTTGCCGAGCTGGTGCGCGGCTGCATCCCCCGCGACCCGTCGGGCATCGACGGCGCGACGCGGAGCTTCCAGGCGCTGCGCCTCGCGGTGAACGACGAGCTGGGCGAGGTCGAGCGCGGGCTCGCCGCTGCCGCCGCGCTGCTGGCGCCGGGCGGGCGCCTCGTCGTCGTCGCCTTCCATTCGCTCGAGGACCGGCTGGTGAAGCGCTTCATGGCCGGTGCTGCCGGGCGCCAGGCCGGGGCCTCGCGGCATGACCCGGCCTCGCTCGCCGGGCGGGCCGCGCCGCCCGGGTTCCGCCTGCTGACGCCGCGCGCGCTGCGCCCCGGCCCGGCCGAGACCGATGCCAATCCCCGCGCCCGGTCCGCCCGGCTGCGCGCGATCGAACGCCTGCCCCTCGACCACCCCGCCGCATCCCGGGACGCCGCATGATCTTCCGCCCCTTCACCTCGCTTTGCCTCGTCGCCTTCCTCGGCGCCGGAATGCATGTCTACAGCACCAAGCACGAAGCCGCGGTGATGGACCGGGAGCTGCGCTCGATCGCCCGCAAGGTCGAGGAGGCGGAGGCGCGGACGCAGACCCTGCAGGCGGAATGGGCCTGGCTGAACGAGCCGGAGCGGCTGCGCGCCGTCGCCCAGCGGCACCTGCCGGAGCTGGAGGCGATGCAGCCGGCGCAATTCGTCCGCGCCAGCGAGGCGGAGCGGCGGCTGCCGGCGGTTGCCGCCTATGACGGGCCGGTCGCGCTCTTCGCGCCGCGCGAGCCGGTGATGCCGGCGGGGAATACGGCGCTCGCCCTGCTGCCGCGCGTCGCGGAGCCGGTGGTGCAGGTGGCGGTGGCGGCGCCGGCGGCCGCGGTGGCTACATCGGTGGTGGCGCGGGCGCCGGCTCCGGTCGAAGTGCCGGCGGTATCCGACATCGATCTCCCTGGCCTGCCCTTGCCGCCGCCGGAGCCGGTGGCGCCGCCGCTGGTGCGGCTCGCCCTGCCGGCGGCGAAGCCTGTGGATGCGCCGCCGCGGCCGACGCTGGTCGACCTGGCGCGGGCGACCCAGGCGCGGCCCGCGGAGGCGCGGCCGGCGGAGGCGCCGCGCCTCGCCGAGCCGGCGCGCCCGACGCAAGTGGAGCTGGCGCGGATGACCGTCCCGCCGCGGCCGGCGCCGAAGCCGGCGGCGCGCCCGGCCGAGATCGCCGCGCTGCCGCCGATCGCGGCGCCGGTGCGGGCGCCGATGGCAACGCCGGTGACGCAGGTGGCCGTCTCTGCCCCGCCGCGCGCCGCGGCGGCGGCCCCGGTGCAGGCGGCTGCCGCGCCGGCGCGGGCGGCGGTGCCTTCCTATGCGGCGGCCGGTGGCGGTTCGGCGCTGGGGCTCGGCGGGCAGGCGATGCTGCCGCCGCCGGTGCCCTTCGGTAGCGCTTCCGCAGCGACCCTGAACGGGGCGATGGGCCGGTGAGCGGCCCGCAGGACGACCTGCGGGCGCCGCCCTCGCCGGATTCGGCGCCGGCCGGGCGGCCCCGGGTGGCAGGTATCGGAGCGAGCCTCGCCGCCACGCCCTCGCGCGCGCTGGTGCGGATCGCGGCGCCGGAGCTGGCGCGGCGGGCGCAGATGGAGAAGACGCGCGGGCGGCTGGTCATCGCCGCGGGCGGCTTCGCCGTGCTGTTCGGCGCGGTGACGCTGAAGCTCGCCTTCGCCACGCTGATCGACCCGATGACGCCGAGGCCGCGCGCCGCGGTGCGCATCCCGACCGGCGAGCAGACGAGCGGCCGCGCCGCCATCACCGACCGCAACGGCGAGGTGCTCGCCGTCTCGCTGCAGGTGACGGAGCTCTATGCCAATCCGCAGGAGATCAACGACCCGGCGGAGGCGGCCGACCGGTTGCTGACCGTGCTGCCGGGTCTCGACCGTGAGCGGCTGGTGGCGCGCATCAGCCCGCGCATGGTGCCGGGAACGGAGCGGCCGGTGGAGTTCGCCTACATCGCCCGCAACCTGCCGCCGCGGCAGCAGCAGGCGATCAACGACCTCGGCATCGCCGGCTTCCATTTCCGGCCGGCCGAGCGGCGCTTTTATCCGCAGGGCTCGGCGGCGGCACATGTGCTCGGGCAGGTGGATGTCGACGGGCGCGGCATCGCAGGCGTCGAGCGCAGCTTCGACGAGCGGCTGCGGACGGAGCGCGGGCCGCTCCGCCTCTCGATCGACGTGCGGGTGCAGGTGGCGCTGCGCGAGGCGGTGCAGAAGGCGATCAGCGACTACAACGGCATCGGCGGCGCCGGCGTGCTGATGGACGTCAACACGGCCGAGGTGCTGGCGATGGTCAGCCTGCCGGATTACGACGCCTCCGACCCCGGCGGCCTGCAGCGGCGCGCGCAGCCGGGCCAGGCGGCGGCACAGGCCCCGGCGCAGCCGATGGTCCGCCAGGCGGTGGCGCGGCCGCCGGCGCCGAGCGTCGTCAGCCAGGACCAGGACCCGCATTTCAACCGGGCGACCGTCGGACTCTACGAGCCGGGCTCGACCTTCAAGCTGCTGACCGCGGCGATGGCGCTCGACCTCGGCACCGCGCAGGTGTGGAGCAGCTACGATGCCAGCCGCCCCATCCGCTACGGGCGCTTCACCATCAGCGACTACAAGGGCAAGAACCGCGTCCTCAGCCTGCCGGAGGTGATGGCCTATTCCTCCAACCTCGGCGCGGCGCATATGGCGGTCGCCGTGGGGCCCCCGCGGCACCGGGAGTTCATGGGGCGGATGGGAATGCTCCAGCGGCTCGGCGTCGAGCTGCCGGAAGTGGCGCGGCCGCTGGCCCCGACGGCGAATGGCTGGCGCGACATCAACACGATGACCGTCGCCTTCGGCCACGGCATCTCGGTCACGCCGCTGCACGTCGTCAACAGCATCGCGGCGCTGGCCAATGGCGGCATCCTGCGTGCGCCGACGCTGGTGGCGCAGGCGCCGGATGCGCAGCGCGAGGGCACGCGCGTCATCTCCGAGCGGACCTCGGAGACGATGCGGCGGCTGATGCGCCTCGTCGTCACCGACGGCTCTGGCAAGGGTGCCGACGTCCCCGGCTACTTCGTCGGCGGCAAAACGGGCACGGCGCAGAAGGTCGGGCCGCGCGGCGGCTACCTGCAGGACAAGCGCATCGCCGCCTTCGTCGGCGCCTTCCCGCTGAACGCGCCGCGCTACGCGATCTACGTGATGGTCGACGAACCGAAGCCGAATGCGCAGAGCCATGGCTATGCGACGGCAGGCTGGGTGGCGGCGCCCGCGGCAGGCGCGGTGATCCGGCGCGTCGCGCCGATTCTCGGCCTGGTGCCGGAGACGGGCGAGCGGATCCCGCAGATCCAGCAGGCGATCGCCATACCGCTGCAGCCGGGGCGGCCGCCGCGTGCCGCGCCGCCGCCGGTCGCCGGCGCGCCGGCGCCGCGCGGGACGCCGGCGGTGACGCCGCCGGCCGCGCCCGGCACGGGCGTCGCGCCGGGTCCGAGCCTGGTGCCCCCTGCCCCTTCGCTGCGCCGTACCGAGGCGGAGCCGCCCTCCGGCCTGCTCCGCCTCGCGCTCGGCCCGACCTCCCCGCGCGAGGCCGGCCTTGCGCCTCGATGAGCTCCTCCGGGCCGGCGGTCTTGCGGCCGATGCGGCGGGCGATGCGGCCGGGCGGCTGATCCGCGGCGTCACCGCGGATAGCCGGGCCGTGGCACCGGGGATGCTCTTCGTCGCCCTGCGGGGGGCGAAGCAGGACGGGCGGGCCTTCATCGCCGATGCGGTGGGCCGGGGTGCGGCCGCGGTGCTGGCGCCGGAGGGCGGGGGTGCTGCGGCGGGGGCGCCGGTGATCGGCGCGGCCGATCCGCGGCGGAGCCTTGCGCTGATGGCGGCGGCGCTGGCGGGGGCGCAGCCGGCGACCGTCGTCGCGGTGACCGGCACCAACGGCAAGACGAGCACGGTCGACTTCCTACGCCAGCTCTGGACGCTGGCGGGGCGGCGGGCGGCCTCGCTCGGGACGCTGGGGCTGATCGCGCCGGGCTTTCCCGGCGGAGCGAGCCTGACGACGCCGGACCCGGTGGCGCTGCATGGGCAGTTCGCAGCGCTCGCCGAGGCGGGAATCGGGCATGCGGCGATCGAGGCCTCCTCGCATGGCATCGAGCAGCGGCGGCTGGACGGCGTGCGGCTGGCGGCGGCAGGCTTCACCAACCTGACGCGGGACCATCTCGACTATCACGGGACCATGGCGGCCTACCGGGCGGCGAAGCTGCGGCTGTTCGAGACGCTGCTGGAGCCGGGGGCGGCGGCGGTCGCCTCCGCCGAGATGGAGGGCGAGACTCTGGCGGCGCTGCGCGGCGTCGCGGCGCGCCGGGGGCTGGAGCTGCTGACAGTCGGCGAGTCGGGCGATGCGGCGCGGCTGCTGGCGCATCGGCCGCTGCCGGATGGGCAGGCGCTGGAGATCGCCGCCTTCGGCCAGCGCCAGGCGGTGCACCTGCCGCTGCCGGGGCGGTTCCAGGCGGACAACGTGATGATGGCGCTGGCGCTCGGCGTCGCCACCGGACTGGAGCCGGGCTCGGCGATGGCGCTGCTGCCGCGCCTCGAGGGCGTGCGCGGGCGGATGGAGCTTGCGGCGCGGCTGCCGAATGGTGCCGCGGTCTATGTCGACTATGCGCATACGCCGGATGCGCTGGAGCGTCTGCTCGGCGCGCTCAGGCCGCATGTGGCGCCGGGCGGGCGGCTGCATGTCGTCTTCGGCGCGGGGGGCGACCGGGACCCCGGCAAGCGGCCGCTGATGGGCGCGGCGGCGGCGCGCGGGACGGACCGGGCCTGGGTCACCGACGACAATCCGCGCAGCGAGGAGCCGTCCGCGATCCGCGCGGCGGTGCTGGCGGGCTGCCCGGGCGGAATCGATGCCGGGGAACGGCGCGGGGCGATCGCCCGGGCGCTCGAGGACCTAGCGCCGGGGGATGTGCTGGCGGTTGCCGGCAAGGGCCATGAGAGCGGGCAGACGATCGGCGGGGTGACGACGCCCTTCGACGATGCCGCGGTGGTGCGGGAGCTCGTAGGATGAGCCTCTGGACCGGCGAGGCGCTGCGGGCCGCGACGGGGGGGAGCCTCCGGGTCGATGCCGCGGTTACCGGCGTCTCCATCGACAGCCGGAGCGTCGGGCCGGGCGAGCTCTTCGTCGCGCTGCGCGACGTGCGGGACGGGCATGACTTCGTCGCCGATGCGCTCGGGCGCGGGGCTGCGGCGGCGATGGTCGACCGCGACCCGCAGGGCCTCGGCGCGGGGGCGCCGCTGCTGCGCGTCGGCGACACGCTGGCGGGACTTGCCGCGCTCGGCGGGGCGGGCCGGGCGCGGACGGCGGCACGGGTGGTCGCCGTCACGGGGAGCGTTGGCAAGACGGGGACGAAGGAGATGCTGCGGCTGCTGCTCTCCGGCGCCGGCGCGACCCATGCCGCGGTCGCCTCCTACAACAACCATTGGGGCGTGCCGCTGACCCTCGCGCGGATGCCGACGGAAAGCGCATTCGCCGTCATCGAGATCGGGATGAACAATCCGGGCGAGATCGCCCCCCTCACCCGCCTCACCCGGCCGCATGTGGCGATGGTGACGAATGTGGGCGCGGCGCATATCGGGCATCTCGGCAGCCTCGAGGCGATCGCGCAGGAGAAGGGCAGCATCGCCCTCGGGCTGGAGCCGGGCGGCGTCGCGGTGCTGCCGGCGGATGACGCGATGCTGCCGCTGCTGCGGGCGGCGGTGCCGGCGGGGCATCCCATCATGACCTTCGGGCCGGGCGGCGAGGTTGAGGCGCTCGACATCCGCGCGGATGCGGAGGGAAGCAGCGTCGCCGCCTCCATCGGCGGCCGGCGGGTGGCGTTCCGGCTCGGGGCGCCGGGGGCGCATCTGGTGCGGAACGCGATCGGCGCGCTGGCGGCGGTGCAGGCGCTCGGCTGCGATGCGGCGGCGCTGGCGCCCCGGCTCGCCGAGTACCGGGTGATGCCGGGGCGCGGCGCGCTGGAGCGCATCCTGACTGCCGATGGTGGCGCGGCCACGCTGCTCGACGAGGCCTTCAACGGGCAGCCGCCCTCGGTGCGGGCGGCGCTCGCCGTGCTACGGATGCTGCCGGCGCGGCGGCGGGTCGCGGTGCTCGGGCAGATGGGCGAGCTCGGCGACTTCTCGGTTGCCGAGCACCGCGGGCTGGCGCCGCAGGTGCGGGAGGCGGCGGATGCCGTCTTCCTCTGCGGGCGGGACATGCCGCATTTGGCTGCGGCGCTGCCGCCGGGCCTGGTGCTGGCAGTGACGGAGACTTCGGCTGAGTTGGCGCCGCTGGTCGCGGCGGCGCTGCGGGATGGGGATGCGGTGCTGGTCAAGGGAAGCAAGGCGACGCTGATGGGCAAGGTGCTCTCGGCGCTGAGGGGGCATTCGGCGTGATCTTCAACCTCTTCGCGCCCTATGCGGAGGATTTCCCCCTCTTCAACCTCATCCGCTACACGACCTTCCGGGCGGGTGCGGCGTGCCTCACCGCGCTGGTTCTGTCGCTTGCCCTCGGGCCGACGGTGATCAACTGGCTGCGCGGCTTCCAGCGCGGCGGGCAGCCTATTCGCGCCGACGGGCCGGAGAGCCACCTCATCACCAAAAAGGGTACGCCGACCATGGGGGGCGTGCTGATCCTGCTCGCCCTCGTGCTCGCCACGCTGCTCTGGGCGGACCTGCGCAACGGGCTGGTCTGGGCCGCGCTCTTCGTCACCGTGGGCTATGGAGGCCTCGGCTTCGCCGATGACTGGCTGAAGGTCACCAAGCGCAATACGAAGGGCGTCTCGGCGCGGGGCAAGCTCATCTGGCAGGCGGGCGTCGGGCTGGCGGGGGCGATCTGGATCGTGCTGCTGCTGCCGCCGGCGGTGGCGACGGGGCTCGCCTTCCCGGTCTTCAAGGAGACGCTGCTGCCCTTCGGCTTCCTCTTCCCGCTGGTCGGGATGCTGGTGCTGATGGGGGCGTCCAACGCCGTCAACCTGACGGATGGGCTCGACGGGCTGGCCATCGTGCCGGCGATGATCGCGGCGGCCGTCTTCACCCTGATCGCCTATCTCGTCGGCAACCGGGTCTTCTCGGAGTACCTGCAGCTGCATTCCGTGCCGGGGGCGAATGAGCTCGCGGTGTTCTGCGCGGCGCTGATCGGGGCGGGGCTCGGCTTCCTCTGGTTCAACGCGCCGCCGGCCGCGGTCTTCATGGGAGATACGGGGTCGCTGGCGCTGGGCGGGGCGCTGGGCGCGGTCGCCGTCGCCACCAAGCATGAGATCGTGCTGGCGATCGTCGGCGGCCTTTTCGTCGTCGAGACTGTCAGCGTCATCATCCAGGTCTTCTGGTACAAGCGCACCGGGCGGCGCGTCTTCCTGATGGCGCCGCTGCACCATCATTTCGAGAAGAAGGGCTGGGCCGAGGCCACCATCGTGATCCGCTTTTGGATCATCGCCATGGTGCTCGCGCTCGTCGGCCTGTCGACGCTGAAGATCCGATGAGCCGCTTCACCCCCTTCGCTGGCGAGCGCATCGCCCTGGTCGGGCTCGGCAAAGCCGGGCTCCCGGCGGCGCGGCGGCTTGCCGGCTGGGGGGCGGAGGTCACCTGCTGGGACGACCGGGAGGAGGGGCGCATCGCGGCGCGCGAGGCCGGGCTCGCCGTCGAGGATCCGTCGCAAGGCGCCTTCCGCTGGGATGCGCTGCTGCTCTCGCCGGGGATCCCGCACCGGCTGCCGCGGGTGCATCCCGCCGCGGCGGCGGCGATCGCGGCAGGGCGGCCGGTGCTGTGCGATGTCGACTATCTCTACCGGGCCGTCCGGGCGGCGGGGTCGGGCGCGCGCTTCACCGGGATCACCGGGACCAATGGGAAATCGACCACGACGGCGCTGCTGCACCACCTGCTGCGGGCGGCGGGGCGCGAGGCGGAGGCGGGCGGGAATCTCGGGCCGGCGGCGCTCTCCCTCAATATCTTGGGAATAGATGGCGTATACACACTCGAGATGTCGTCATACATGTTGGAGCGAATCCGGCAGGTGCGCTTCAACCAAGGCGTGATGCTGAACCTCTCGCCAGACCATCTCGACCGGCATGGTGACATGGCGGGCTACCTGGACGCGAAGGCGCAGGTCTTCGCACGGCAGGCGCGCGAGGATCTTGCGGTGCTCGGCATGGATGACGACTGGAGCCCGCGGCTGCGCGGGGCGCTGGCGGGTCGGTTCCGCCCCGTATCGGGCGAGGCGAGGCAGGTGGGCGGGATCTGGGCCGAGGGGCGGATGCTGCGGGACGATGACGGGGCGATCCTCGACCTCGCCGAGGCCCCTGCCCTGCCCGGCAGCCACAATGCGCAGAACGCGGCGGCGGCGGCGGCCTGCGCGCTCGATCTCGGGCTGGCGCGCGACGAGGTCGCGGCTGGGCTGCGCAGCTATCCGGGGCTGCCGCATCGGCAGGAGCGGGTCGGCACTTGGCGCGGCGTCGCCTTCGTCAATGACAGCAAGGGGACGAATGCGGACAGCACGGCCAGGGCGTTGGCGAGCTACGGGCGCGTCGTCTGGATCGCGGGCGGCATGGCGAAGGAGGGCGGGATCGAGAGCCTGGCGCCCTTCTTCCCGTGGGTGGCCGAGGCGCTGCTGATCGGGCGGGACGCGCCGCTGCTGGCGGCGACGCTCGCGGCGCATGGCGTGCGGCACCGCGTAGTCGGCACGCTGGACGTGGCGGTGGCCGAGGCGGCGGCGAGTGCGGCCGCGGGGGCGGCGCCGGTCGTGCTGCTCTCGCCGGCCTGTGCCAGCTGGGATCAGTTCACCGGTTTCGAGCAGCGGGGGGAGCGGTTCCGCGCCCTCGTCGCCGGGCTGGCCGAAGGGAGGGCCGCCTGATGGCCATTTCGCGCTCCGACAACTCCGTCCTCGGCCGCTGGTGGTGGACGGTCGACCGCTGGACGCTGGCGGCGCTGCTCATCCTCATCGGCTTCGGCTACGTGATGATGCTCGCGGCGAGCCCGGCGGTGGCCGAGCGCGTCATGGGCAGCGGCTCGCGCGAGCTGCTGTTTGCGAAGCAGGTGGTGTTCCTCGTCCTTGCCGCGGCGGTGATGGTGATGGTTTCGCTGCTGACGCCGCGGAACATCAAGCATCTGGCGATCCTCGGCTGCCTCGGCGCGCTGGTGCTGACGGCGGCGACGCTGGTCATCGGCTTCGAGACCAAGGGCGCGCGGCGCTGGCTGGCCTTGCCGCTGATGGGGACGATGCAGCCCTCCGAATTCCTCAAGCCCTGCTTCGCCGTCGTCGTCGCCTGGATGCTGGCCGAGGGCAAGGCGGCGGCGGCGCGGCGGATCGCGGCGGGGGAGCGGGGGCTGGCGCTGTTCCATGCGCAGCGGCTCTGGCCGCTGGCGGCCTTCGGGCTGCTCGGCGCGGTGGCGGCGGTGCTGAAGTTGCAGCCGGATTTCGGCATGCTGATGGTCGTCGTCTGCATGTTCCTGGCGCAGTTCTTCGTCGCCGGGCTGAACCTTGCCTTCGTCAGCGCGCTCGGCATCGGCGGCGTCGGGCTCGCCATCGGCGCCTATTTCACGCTGGACCACGTGCGGAGCCGCGTCGATCGCTTCCTCGATCCCTCCTCGGGCGACACCTTCCAGATCACCAAGGCGATGGAGGCCTTCGGCAATGGCGGGCTCTTCGGCCGCGGGCCGGGCGAGGGGCGCGTCAAGAACGCGCTGCCGGATGCGCATGCGGATTTCGTCTTCGCGGTCGCGGGGGAGGAGTTCGGCTTCATCGTCTGCCTCGTCATCCTCGTGCTCTTCGCCTTCGTCGTGGTGCGGGGGCTGATCCGACTCCTGGGGGAGGCGGAGCTCTTCGTCATCCTGGCCGCCACCGGCCTGCTGGCGCAGTTCGGGCTGCAGGCCTTCGTCAACATGGCCTCCTCCCTGCACCTGATCCCGACCAAGGGGATGACGCTGCCCTTTGTCTCCTATGGCGGCTCCTCCGTGCTCGCCATCGCGCTCGGGATGGGAATGCTGCTGGCGCTCACGCGGAAGCGTGCCTCGCGGATGGATGTCGTGGCATGAGGCCCGCCGATTCACGCCTTCGGGCTGCGCCCCTCGGCGATCGGAGGGCAGAATGAGAGGGCCGGCGGTGAATCCGATCGTGATCGCGGCGGGCGGAACGGGTGGGCATCTGTTTCCGGCCGAGGCGCTGGCGGCGGAGCTGCTGGCGCGCGGCGAGCGGATCGCGCTGATGACGGATGCACGCTCGGCGGCCTTCGAGAGCGCGGCCTTCGCCAATGCGGAGCGCTTCGTGCTGAAGGGCTCGGGGCTGTCGGGGCGCGGCGTGGTGAGCGCAGCACGCGGGGCGGTGGCGCTGGCGGCGGGGACGTTGCAGGCGCGGCGGCTGGTGCGGCGGCTCGGCGCCTCGGCGGTGGTCGGGTTCGGCGGCTATCCGAGCGTGCCGCCGCTGATCGCGGCGCTGACCATGATCGAGCCGCAACCGGTGACGGTGCTGCACGAACAGAATGCCATCCTCGGCCGGGCGAACCGGCTGCTGAGTCGGCGGGCGAATGCTCTCGCCCTCTCCTACGCGGCGACGGGGCGGGTGCCGGACGGGGCGCCGGTGCATGTCGTCGGCAACCCGGTGCGGCCGGCGCTGGCGGCGCTTGCGGGCCATGGCTATCCGGGGACCGAGGGGGCGCTGCGGCTGCTGGTCGTCGGCGGCTCTCTTGGCGCGCGAATCTTCGCCGATGTGGTGCCGGCAGCCGTTGCGGCGCTGCCGGAGGGGCTGCGCGGGCGGCTCGTCGTCGCGCAGCAGTGCCGCGCGGAGGATCTCAACAGGGTGCGCGAGGCCTATGCAACGGCCGGCGTACCGGCGGAGCTCTCGCCCTTCTTCCCCGATGTCGCGGGGCGGCTGGCGACGGCGCATCTCGTCATCGCCCGCGCCGGGGCGGGGACGGTCGCGGAGCTCGCCTGCGCCGGGCGGCCCTCCATCCTCGTGCCGCTGCCCCATGCGATCGATGATCACCAGTCGGCCAATGCCCGGGCCATCGCCGAGGCCGGCGCTGCGACCGTCGTGCCGCAAGGGCGCTTCACCCCTGCCGCGCTGGCCGAAGACTTGGCGCGCCAGCTCGGCGACCCTGCCGGGCTGAAGCGCGCCGCCGCCTCCGCCGCCCTGCTCGCCCAGCCGGACGCGGCGAAGCGGCTGGCCGATCTCGTTCTCTCGCTCGTCAGGGCGCGTGCCGCCCAGGAAACCCGCTGATGCGTGCGCTGCCCCTGACCATCGGTCCCATCCACTTCGTCGGCATCGGCGGCATCGGCATGTCCGGCATCGCCGAGGTGCTGCACAACCTGGGCTACCAGGTGCAGGGCAGCGACATCGCCGAGGGCTACAACACGGCGCGGCTGCGGGAGGCCGGCATCCCCGTCGCCATCGGACATATGGCGGAGAATCTGGCCAGCGCGCAGGTCGTCGTCGTCTCGACCGCGGTGAAGAAGGACAATCCGGAGGTGCAGGCGGCGCGCGCCGCGCTCATCCCCGTGGTGCGGCGGGCGGAGATGCTGGCCGAGCTGATGCGGCTGAAGTGGTCGGTCGCGGTCGGCGGAACGCATGGCAAGACGACGACGACGAGCCTCGTCGCCTGCGTGCTGGAGGCGGCGAAGATCGACCCGACCGTCATCAATGGCGGCATCGTCAATGCCTATGGCACCAACACCCGCCTCGGCGAGGGCGAGTGGATGGTGGTCGAAGCCGACGAGAGCGACGGCAGCTTCCTGCGCCTGCCCTCGGTCGTCGCCATCGTCACCAACATGGACCCGGAGCACCTGGACCACTGGGGCACGGCGGAGGCGATGAAGGACGGCTTCGCGCAGTTCGTCTCGAACATCCCCTTCTACGGCTTCGCGGTGCTCTGCCTCGATCATCCCGAGGTGCAGGCGATGATCCCCCGCCTCGACCGGCGGATCGTCACCTATGGCTTCTCGCCGCAGGCCGATGTGCGGGCTGAACGGGTCATCACCGACCGGATGGGGGCGACCTTCGAGGTCGTCGTGCAGGACCGGGCGACGAAGCGCAGCCGGACGATGAAGCCCTTCCGTCTGCCGATGCTCGGGCAGCACAACGTGCAGAACGCGCTGGCGGCAATTGCCGTGGGTGTGGAGATGGAGATCGACGAGGCGACGATCAGGAGCGCGCTCGCCGGCTTCAAGGGGGTGAAGCGGCGCTTCACCCGGGTCGGCGAGGCGGGCGGCATCACCGTGATCGACGATTACGGCCACCATCCGGTCGAGATCGCGGCAGTGCTGAAGGCGGCGCGGCAGGCCGGCGCCAGGGACGTCATCGCCGTCGTGCAGCCGCACCGCTACTCGCGGCTGGCGACGCTCCTCGAGGATTTCTCGAAATGCATGAATGACGCGGGGACGGTGATCGTCGCCGACGTCTATGCCGCGGGCGAGCAGCCGATTCCCGGCATCGACAAGGATGGGTTGGTCGAGGGGCTGCGCTCGCACGGGCATCGCAGCGTTGTCGCGCTGCCGGGACCCGACAGCCTGGCCGAGATGATCCATGCCATTGCCAAGCCGGGCGATTACGTCGTCTGCCTCGGGGCGGGGAACATCACCGCCTGGGCGCATGCGCTGCCGGAGCAGCTGGCGGCGCTGCAGCCGGGCTTCCGCGCCACGCCGCTGAGGCGGGCATGAGCGCGCGGGCGATGCACCACGCCATCCCGCATCTCCGCGGGCGGGTTCGGGCGGGGGTGGCGCTGGCCCCGCTCACCTGGTTCCGCGTCGGCGGAGCGGCGGAATGGCTGGTGCGGCCAGCGGATGCGGAGGACCTGGTCACGCTGCTTGCCGGGATCGCCCCGGGGATGCCGGTGACGGTGCTCGGGGCGGCGTCGAACCTCATCATCCGCGATGGCGGGTTGCCGGGCATGGTGCTGCGGCTGGGCGGGGCTTTCGGCGAGGTCGTCGCAGAGGCGGATGGCGTCGTCGCTGGCGCCGCCGCGCTGGATGTCACGGTTGCGGAGCATGCGGCGGCGGCGGGGTTGAGCGGCCTCGAATTCCTCTGCGGGATTCCGGGCAGCATCGGCGGCGCCGTTGCGATGAATGCGGGCGCCTACGGCAGCGAGGTACGCGACGTGCTGGACTGGGCCGAGGTGGCAACGGCCAGCGGCTTGGTGCGGCTGGACGCCGAGGCGCTGCGGCTCTCCTACCGGCACGCGGTGCTTCCGAAGGGCGGCATCGTCGTCCGCGCCCGCTTCCGGGCGCAGCCCGGGAACGCGGCGCCGCGCATGGCGGAGATCCGCGCGGCGCGCGAGGCGACGCAGCCGGTGCGGGCGCGGACGGGCGGCTCGACCTTCAAGAATCCACCGGGCCAGAAGGCCTGGGCGCTGATCGATGCGGCAGGATGCCGCGGCCTGGTGCGCGGCGGCGCGCAGGTCTCGGAGAAGCACTGCAATTTCCTCCTCAACACCGGCACTGCCACGGCGGCGGAGCTGGAAGCGCTCGGCGAAGAGGTCCGCGCCCGGGTGCTCGACCACAGCGGCATCTCCCTCGACTGGGAGATCAGGCGAATCGGAGTTGCGGCATGACCCATGTGGTGGTCCTGCATGGCGGGATCTCGGCCGAGCGCGAGGTCAGCCTCGCCTCCGGGCAGCAATGCGTGGCGGCGCTGCGCGAGGCCGGGTTCGAGGTGACGCCGATCGATGTCGGGGCCGATCTCGCCGCGACCATCGCCGCGATCCGCGCGGCGAAGCCGGATGTCGTCTTCAACGCCCTGCACGGGCGGTTCGGCGAGGACGGCTGCATCCAGGGCGTGCTGGACTGGATGGGCATCCCCTACACGCATTCGGGGCTGCGCGCCTCCGCACTCGCCATGGACAAGGTGGCGGCGAAGGCGGTGTTCCGCGCCGCCGGCCTGCCGGTGCCGGCGCATCGGCTGCTGGAGCCGGAGGAGCTGGAGGCGGAGGACCCCCTGCCCCGGCCATATGTCGTGAAGCCGGTGAACGAGGGCTCCTCGGTCGGGGTGCATATCCTCAGGAAGGGCGACAACCGGCGGGCGGAGATCGCGCAGAGCTGGCGCTTCGGCCGGACCGTGCTGGCGGAGGAGTTCATCCCCGGCCGCGAGCTGACCGTCGGCGTGCTCGGGGACCGGGCGCTGGCGGTGACCGACATCATCGCCGATGCGGGCGAGTTCTACGACTATTCCTCGAAATACGCCGAGGGCGGGTCGCGGCACGTGGTGCCGGCGGCGATCCATCCCTCGGTGCGGGAGCAGGCGATGGAGGTGGCGCTGGCCGCCCATCGGGCACTCGGCTGCCGCGGGGCGACGCGGGCGGATTTCCGCTATGACGACACGGCGGGCGAGCCGGGGCGGCTGGTGCTGCTCGAGGTGAACACGCAGCCCGGGCTGACGCCGACCTCGCTGCTGCCGGAGCAGGCGGCGCATTCCGGCATGGACTTTCCCGCGCTTTGCGCCTGGATGGTGGAGCAGGCCTCCCATGGCTCCTGACACGCCGCGCCCCACCCGCAGCAAGGCGCCGGTCCGGCGCAGCAAGGCGGAGGCGACGCCCTCCCGCCCCAGCCGGCTGCGGCTCTGGCTGCGGCGTCGGCGCGGGCTGCTGCGGCCGGCCGGGCTGGCGCTGGGCGTCGGCGGGGTCCTGGTGGCGGCGGCGCTGGCGACGATGGCGGCCGATCCCTACGGGCGGCTCACCGCGCTCTGGGACGGGGCGGCGGAGATCGCTGGCAATGTCGGCCTCACCGTGCAGGAGGTGACGCTCGAGGGCAGCCGCAACACGCCGCCCGACCTGGTGCTGGAGGCGCTCAACATCCGCCGCGGCGACCCGATCCTCGCCTTCGACCCGCGGGTGGCGAAGGAGCGGCTGGAGCTGATCGCCTGGGTCGACCAGGCCCACGTCGAGCGGCACCTGAACGGCACGATCCGGGTGCGCATCACCGAGCGGCAGCCCTTCGCCATCTGGCAGCGGGACGGGCGCTTCTCGATCATCGACGAGAAGGGCGAGGTCGTCTCCAACGAGAATATCGGCGCCTTCGGGCGGCTGCCGCTGATCGTCGGCACGGGCGCGAACCGTATGGCGGCGCCGATGGTCGCGCTGCTGCGCACGGTGCCGGAGGTTCAGGACCGGACGCATGCGCTGGTGCGCGTATCGGAGCGGCGGTGGAACCTCCGCCTCCGCAACGGCGTCGACGTGCTGCTGCCGGATGGGCAGGAGGCGGCGGCGCTGACACGGCTCGTGGAGCTGCAGCAGAAGCAGGGGCTGCTCGACCGGCCGCTGGCCTCGATCGACCTGCGCCTGCCGGACAAGCTGGTGCTGCGGCTGCCCTCGCAGGCGGCGCCTGCCGCGCCGGAGCCCAGCATGCAGCGGGTGAGGAGTGGGCGGGGATGAATCAGCTCGTTCGCCTGGGCCACCACGAGGGGTTGCCGGTGCAGGGGCGGCGCCGGCGCGGCGCGCGCAGCGGCATCTTCGGCGTGCTCGACATCGGCACGACCAAGATCGTCTGCGTCATCGCCCGCATCGAGAATGACGGCGAGCCCCGCGCGCTCGGCTTCGGCTGGCAGCGGGCGCGCGGCATCAAGGGCGGGAACATCGTCGACCTCGAGGAGGCCGAGCGCGCCATCCGCGCCGCGGTAGGCCAGGCGGAGGAGATGGCGGACACCCAGCTGAAGGGCGCCATCGTCAACCTCTCCTGCGGACAGCCGGAATCGCGGCAGCAGAACATCCAGTGGCCGATCGGCGGGCGGGCGATCACCGAGGCCGATCTCCGCGCCATCATGGGCGAGGGCCGCCGGCGCAGCGCGGAGGACGGGCGCGAGACGGTGCATGCCTTCCCGCTCGGCTTCACTGTCGACGCGACGCCGGGCGCCGAGGACCCGCGCGGCATGATCTGCGAGAGCCTCGCCGCGAAGTTGCACATGGTCGATGCGGCGCAGGCCTCGCTGCTCAACCTCGGGGCGACCTTGTTGCGTTGCGACCTCGTCGTCGAGGAGCTGGTCTCGGCGCCCTTCGCCGCCGGCCTCGCTACGCTGGTCGAGGACGAGAAGCAGCTCGGCGCGACGGTCATCGACATGGGCGGCGGGACGACGAGCATCTCGGTCTTCGCCGAGGGGCACCTCCTGCACACGGCGCAGATCCCGGTCGGCGGCTGGAACGTCACCAACGACCTCGCACGCGGCCTGTCCACGCCGATCGCCCATGCGGAGCGGCTGAAGACGCTGCATGGCGGCGTCCTCGGCGCGCCGGACGACGAGCGCGAGTGGTTGCCGGTGCCGCAAGTGGGCGAGGAGGAGGACCAGATCGCCCGCATCCCGCGCGCCATGATCATCGGCATCATCCGCCCGCGGCTCGAGGAAACCTTCGAGCTGGTGAAGGACCGCCTCGAGGCGGCGGGACTCAGCCAGGAAATGGGCCGACGCGTGGTGCTGACCGGCGGCGCGAGCCAGCTCGTCGGCGTGCGGGAGCTCGTGGCGCGCGTGCTCGAGCGGCAGGTGCGGCTCGGCCGCCCGCATCCGGTGCGCGGTCTGCCCGAGACGGCGTCGGGCGCCGCTTTCGCTGCGCCGCTCGGGCTGCTCGCCTGGGGTGCGGGCGAAGGACGGCCGCTGCTGGAACTGATGCCGGGGCTCGAACGTCCTGCAAGCAGGTTCCGTCGATTCGTCAACTGGCTGCGTGATCTCGCATGACCTTGTCGATGAAAATTTCTTTGTGGATAACCGGGGCGAATCGCGGCGGCGCGGTGATGTCCCGGTGCATGAATTGCCCCTCTCGTTTACGTTGCCGCGAGGAGATCCCCGCATGACCCTCAACCTGACCCTGCCCGTCATCCAGCACACGGATTTCACTCCGCGCATCACCGTCATCGGCGTCGGCGGCGGCGGGACGAATGCGGTCAACAACATGATCGCCATGGGCCTCGAAGGGGTCGAGTTCGTCGTCGCCAATACCGACGCGCAGTCGCTGGTGCACTCCAAGGCGGAGAAGCGGGTGCAGCTCGGCCCGCACCTGACGCAGGGGCTCGGCGCCGGCGCGAAGCCTGAGATCGGGCGCGCCGCCGCCGAGGAGGCGACCGAGGAGCTCGCGCGGCATCTCGACGGCTGCCACATGGTGTTCATCACCGCGGGCATGGGCGGCGGCACCGGCACGGGCGCGGCGCCGGTGATCGCCCGCATGGCGCGCGAGCGGGGCGTGCTGACCGTCGGCGTGGTGACGAAGCCCTTCGACTTCGAGGGCCCGAAGCGCAAGCGCGCCTCCGAATCCGGCATCGAGGAGCTGCAGAGTTTCGTCGACACGCTCATTATCATCCCGAACCAGAACCTGTTCCGGATGGCAACCGAGCGCACCACCTTCGCCGAGGCCTTCAAGCTGGCCGACGAGGTGCTGTACGACGGCGTGCGCGGCGTGACCGACCTGATGATCAAGCCGGGCCTCGTCAATCTCGACTTCGCCGACATCCGCACCGTTATGGCGGAGATGGGCAAGGCGGTGATGGGCACCGGCGAGGCCGATGGCGAGGACCGCGCGGTGAAGGCCGCCGAGCGCGCGATCAGCAACCCGCTGCTGGACGACGCCTCGCTGCGCGGGGCGCGGGGCGTGCTGATCAACATCACCGGCGGCTACGACATGACCCTCTTCGAGGTCGACGAGGCCGCGAACCGCATCCGCAAGGAAGTGGACGAGGATGCGCAGATCATCTTCGGCACCTCGGTCGAGGAAGACCTGAACGGGCGCCTGCGCGTCTCCGTCGTCGCCACGGGCATCGATGCGCAGCAGGCGCAGGTGGCGGCGCCGGTGGCCGTGCAGGCGGCGCCCGTCGCGGCCGTGGCGCCGCAGGCCGGGCTGACCATGCTGCCGGGCGGGCGCCCGGGCCGGCCGGCGGCGACGGCCGGCATTGCGCCGAATGCCGGGCCGCTCGGTGCGCCCCGGGTCATGCCGGCGCGCGGCGGCGCGCTGCGGACGGCGGTCGCGGCGGCGCCCACCGCGGCAGCTCCGGCCCAGGCCAATCCGCCACCGAACTTGCAGGTCATGGTCCAGGCGGAGGACGAGCCCGTCGCCGCGGCGGCAGCGGCCCCGGCGGTGGTTCCGGTTGGCGTGCCGCAGGCGCCGGCCGTTCCGGCGCGGTCGGCATCGGGTGGTTTCCGTGGGTTGTTCGGCCTCGTGACCGGCGCCGCGCAGAACGGCATGCGGCGCACGCTGCCGGAGCCGGCCCCGGCACCGGTCGCGCCACGGCTCGATCAGCCGGCGCCGCAGCGCCCGGCCGAGCCGCCCCAGGGCCAGGTGGATTTCGAGATTCCGACCTTCCTGCGCCGCCAGTCGAACTGACGCCGCAGCCGAATCGGTCGCCTGGAACGGGCCGCCCTGACCGGGGCGGCCCGTTTCTTATCCGCGCTCATCACGGGTTGCGCCTGCAATGTGCGGCGCAAAAAGCTTTTCAAATCAATGGTTTGTGGCGTAATATGAAGTAATAAGCCTTGACTCGCGCAACCCCGGGGGCGGTGCCAGGTATTGGCCTGGGCACACGCCTCAACGACATCCTGGCTGCCTCACCATAAGGCGCCGGGTTTCAAACAGGGGTAGGCATGGACGGATACTTTCCGCTTGAGACAGGGCGCCGCCGGACGCTGAAGGCCGCCATCGGCTGCGTCGGCATCGGCCTGCACAGCGGCAAGCGCGTGAGCCTGACCCTGCGCCCAGCCGAGGCCGGAGCCGGCATCCGCTTCCGCCGAACCGATATCGGGGTCGAGATCCCGGCGCTCTACGATCAGGTGGTCGACACCCGCCTCTGCACCGCCCTTGGCCTTGCCGGGGCGCCGGAGGTGCGGGTCGGCACGGTCGAGCATGTGATGGCGGCGCTGGCCGGCTGCGGCGTCGATGACGCCATCGTCGAGCTGGACGGGCCGGAGGTGCCGATCCTCGACGGCTCCGCCGCGCCCTTCGTCTTCCTGATCGACTGCACGGGGCTCGTCGCCCAGGCCGGGCTCGGCCTGCCGGAGGCGATCGAGGTGCTGCGGCCGGTGCGGGTGCAGGATGGCGAGGGCCCGAACGCGGCCTGGGCCATGTTGGAGCCGACCGGCGGCGACCGGCTGGAGGCCTCGCTCACCATCGACTTCCCCGACACGGCCATCGGCCGGCAGTCGCTCGAGGCCCGGATCTCGCCACGGGAGTTCCGGGCGGAGCTGGCCGAGGCCCGCACCTTCACCCTGGCCGAGGAAGTGGCGCGCCTGCGCTCCATGGGCCTCGCCCAGGGCGGCAGCCTCGCCAACGCCGTTGTCGTCGATGGGCCGCTGGTGCTGAACCCGGGCGGGCTGCGCCAGGCGGATGAGTTCGTCCGCCACAAGCTGCTCGACGTGGTGGGCGACCTGGCCCTCGCCGGCGCGCCGATCCGCGGGCGGTTCACCGGGCATCGCTCGGGCCATGGGCTGAACAACCGGTTGCTGCGGGCGCTCTTCGCCGATGCGGCCAACTGGCGCGCGGTGCCGGACTTCAGCCTGCCGCAGGCGCTGCCGGTGCCGGCGATGGAATTCGCGCAGGCCCGGCTGCCGGCGGCGGCGGTCGCCTGACGCCGCTGTCCGGGTCCCTGTGGACCCGGGCGGCCCTGTGCTATACAGCCGGGCCCTTCCCTACGACCGGTCCGTGATGATCCGACGCCTCACCCCACTGCTCTTCCTCTGGCTCGCCATCGCGGCCTTGCCGGGCTGCTCGCTCTTCGGCAACTGGGACGGCAAGCAATCGACCCTCGAGACCGAGCGCCAGACGACGGCACGGGCCAACAACGTCGTCGACCGGTCGCCTGAGGGCCTCTACGCCGCGGGGATCGAGGCGCTGCAGGCGCGACGCTACCAGCCGGCGGTGGACCTCTTCGACCAGGTGGAGCGGGACCATCCGCTCTCGGCCTGGGCGACCAATGCGAAGATCATGTCGGCTTACGGCGAGTACATGCGCAACCGCTACACCGAGGCGCTGGGCGCGCTCGAGCGCTTCGTCCAGCTGCATCCGGCGCATCGCGACATCGCCTATGCCTATTACCTGCGGGCCCTCTGCTACTACGAGCAGATCGCCGAGGCGGATCGCGACCAGCGCACCACGGAGCAGGCGATGGCGGCGCTGCAGGACGTGGTCAACCGCTTCCCCGACAGCGCCTATGCGCGGGATGCGCGGCTCAAGCTCGATCTCGGCCGCGACCACTTGGCAGGCAAGGAGATGAATATCGGCCGCTTCTACCAGCGGCAGAAGCTCTACGGCGCGGCCATCGGGCGCTTCAAGAAGGTGGTCGAGGACTACCAGACCACCAACCACGTCCCTGAGGCGCTGCACCGGCTGACCGAGATCTACCTGACACTCGGCCTGGTCGACGAGGCGAAGAAGACGGCGGCGGTGCTCGGCCACAACTTCCCCGGCAGCCCCTGGTACCAGGACAGCTATGCGCTGCTGGTGGACGGGGCATCGCCGGCACCGGGCGACCGGCCGGGCTTCGCGCGGCGGGCCTGGAACTGGATCTTCTAGCCAGGCATGCTCGCCTCCCTGGCGATCCGTGATGTGGTGCTGATCGAACGGCTCGACCTGTCCTTCGGGGCCGGGCTGACGGTGCTGACCGGCGAGACGGGCGCCGGCAAGTCGATCCTGCTCGACAGCCTTGGCCTCGCCTGCGGGCAGCGGGCGGAGGCCGGCATGGTGCGGACCGGCCAGCAGCAATGCTCGGTCGCCGCCGGCTTCGTGCCGCCGGAGGGGCATCCGGCGCATGCCATCCTGGCCGAGCAGGACATGGAGGCGGAGGAGACGCTGGTGCTCCGCCGCACCGTGCAGGCGGATGGGCGGAGCCGGGCCTTCGTCAACGGGCAGCCGGTCTCGGTCGGGCTGCTCAGGCGGCTGGCCTCGACGCTGGTCGAGGTGCAGGGGCAGCACGACCAGGTGGGGCTCGCCGATCCGGCGACCCATGCGGGGCTGCTCGATGCCTTCGGCGGGCTCGAGGGGCGGCGCAACGCGGCCGGTGCGGCATGGCGGGCCTGGCGGGAGGCGGAGCGCGGCCTCGCCGCGGCGCGCGAGGCGATCGCCGCAGCGCAGCGGGACGAGGAGTTCTTGCGGCATGCGGTGCAGGAGCTCTCCGACCTGGCGCCGGTGGAGGGCGAGGAGGAGGAGCTGTCGCAGGAGCGGCAGCGCCTGCAGCAGGGCGAGCGGCGGGGCGAGAGCATCGCCAGCGCGCTGGCCGAGTTGCAGCCGAAGGACCGGCGGCGCGGCGGGCCGGCGGAGGCGCTGCGCAGCGCGGCCCGCTCGCTGGAGCGGCTGCCGCCGCCCAATGAGGAAGCGCAGGCCATCGTCGCCCTGCTCGGCGCCGCGCAGGACTCGCTCGCCGAGGCGGAGACGCTGCTGCAGCGGCTGATGCTGGAGGACGGGCCCGATCCGCGCCGGCTGGAGGTGCTGGAGGACAGGCTGTTCGGCCTGCGCGCCGCGGCCCGCAAGCATGGCGTGGCCGTCGTCGAATTGCCGGCGCTGCTGGTCTCGCTGAAGGAGCGCCTCGGCGCGCTGGATGCGGGCAGCGGGCAGGTGGCGCGGCTGGAGCAGGCGGCGGGCGAGGCCAGGCGCGCCTATCTGGCGGCGGGCGAGGCGCTGTCGGCGGCGCGGCGCGAGGCGGCGGGGCGGCTGGAGCGGGCGCTCGCCAAGGAGCTGCCGCCGCTGAAGCTCGACCGGGCGCGCTTCTTCGTCGAGGTCGCGGCGCGGGATGAGGGCGGCTGGGCGGCGGATGGGATGGACCGCGTCACCTTCCTCGTCTCGACGAATCCCGGCCAGACGCCGGGACATCTGCAGAAGATCGCCTCGGGCGGCGAGCTGTCGCGGCTGATGCTGGCGCTGAAGGTGGTGCTGGCGCGCGGCTCGCCGGTGCCGACGCTGATCTTCGACGAGGTGGATGCGGGCATCGGCGGCGCCACGGCGGCGGCGGTCGGCGAGCGGCTGGAACGCGTCGCCGAGCGCCTGCAGGTGCTGGTGGTGACGCACAGCCCGCAGGTGGCGGCGCGCGGGGCGCAGCAGCTGCGCGTGGCGAAGCAGGTGAAGGGCGAGCGGGCGACGACGGTGGTGGAGCCGCTCGACAAGCGCGAGAGGCGTGAGGAGATCGCGCGCATGCTGGCGGGCGAGCGGGTGACGGATGCGGCGCGGGCGGCGGCGGACAGCCTGTTGACGGGTGGGTTGCTGTGATCCGCTTGGCCCGGCCGGGCGACGAGGTGGCGCTGGCTACCCTGGCCGAGGCGCTGAACATCGAGGATGACGAGCCGCTCGGCTTCATCACCACGGAGACGATGAGGCGGGACTTCCTGTCGGCCGACCCGGCCGGCTTCGCGCTGGTGGCGGAAGGCCCGGGCGGGGCCATCATCGGCTATGCGACGGTCTTGCCGGGCTATGATTCGACGCGTGCGCTCCGGGGCAGCCATCTGGGCGATCTTTTCGTCCTGCCGGTGGAGCGGCGCCGGGGCGTGGCGCGGGCGCTCGTGCAGGCGGTCGCGGCGGAAACCCTGCGACGGGGCGGCGTGATGGTGCTGTGGACTTCGAAGCCAGGCAATGATGGCGCGGCCGCCTTCTACAGGAGCCTCGGCGCGGACTCCGAGCCGCTGACGGCGTGGCAGCTGGACGGGGACGCCCTTGCCAGGGCGGCGGGAGGGGCCGCATGAGCCTGCGCGCCCGCCCACCGGAACAGCTGACGGATGAGGAGGCGGCGGCGGAGCTGGCGGCGCTCGCGGCCGAGATCGCGGCGGCCGACATCGCCTATCACCAGAACGACGCGCCTGAGATCACCGATGCCGAGTACGACGCACTGCGGCGGCGCAACGCGGCGATCGAGGCGCGCTTCCCCGAGCTGAAGCGCAGCGACAGCCCGAGCGAGGCAGCGCCCGGTGCGGCGCCGGCGGCGGGCTTCGCCAAGGCGCAGCACGGCACGCCGATGCTGAGCCTCGACAACGTCTTCAACCCGGAGGAATTCGCCGAGTTCACGCGCACCATCCGGCGCTTCCTGCGCATTCCGGAGGAGGAGGCGCTGCGCTTCGTCGGCGAGCCGAAGATTGATGGGCTCTCGGTCAACCTGACCTACGAGAACGGCGTCTTCGTCCGTGGCGCGACGCGGGGCGACGGGACGCAGGGCGAGGACATCACCCGCAACCTCGAGACTCTGCGCGAGAGCGAGCTGCCGCGGCGGCTCGGGCCGGATGCGCCGGCGCAGATCGAGATCCGCGGCGAGGTCTTCATGGCGAAGGCCGATTTCATCGCCTTCCGCGACGAGCAGGCGCGGCTGGCGGAGGAACGCGAGCAACGGCGCGAGCGGGGCGAGAAGGTGGGGCCGGAGATCCGCATCCCGGCCAATCCGCGCAATGCGGCTGCCGGGTCGCTGCGGCAGCTCGACCCGGAGGTGACGGCGCGGCGGCCGCTGCAGGTCTTCGCCTATGCGCAGGGGACGTCGAGCACGCCGGTGGCGGAGACGCATTCGGCCTATCTGGAGACGCTGAAGCGCTGGGGCTTCCGGGTCAATCCGCTCTCGGCGCCGCTGCCGGACGAGCATGCGGCGGCCGAGTTCCAGGCGCGAATGGGCACGGAGCGGGCCGGGCTCGACTACGATATCGACGGCGTCGTCTACAAGCTCGACCGGCTTGACTGGCAGTCGCGGCTCGGCTTCGTCGGCCGGGCGCCGCGCTGGGCGATCGCCTGGAAATTCCCGGCGGAGCAGGCGACCACCACCCTGCTGGAGATCCAGATCCAGGTCGGGCGGACAGGGGCACTGACGCCGCGGGCGGTGATGCAGCCGGTCAATGTCGGCGGCGTCATGGTGCAGCATGCGACGCTGCACAACGAGGACGAGATCGCCCGCAAGGATGTGCGGATCGGCGATACCGTCGTGCTGCAGCGGGCGGGCGACGTCATCCCGCAGGTCGTCTCCGTGGTGCTGGAGAAGCGGCCCGAGGGAGCCATGCCCTTCGCCTTCCCCGATCGCTGCCCGGCCTGCGGCAGCCACGCGGTGCGGCCGCCGGGCGAGGTGGTGAAGCGCTGCACGGGCGGGCTCATCTGCCCGGCGCAGACCGTCGAGCGGCTGAAGCATTTCGTCGCCCGCAATGCGATGGATATCGAGGGGCTCGGCGAGGAGAACATCCAGAAGCTCCACGACGAAGGGCTGGTGCGCGGGCCGGCAGACATCTTCCGCCTGGCGCAGCATGCCGAGCGGATGCGCGGCTGGGAGGGCTGGGGCGCACGCTCCAAGCGGGCGGAGGAGTCGAGGAAGGTGACGAACCTGCTCGCCGCCATCGAGGCGCGGCGCGCGCCGCCCTTCGACCGCTTCATCTTCGCGCTCGGCATCAGGCGCATCGGCGAGGCGAATGCGAAGCTGCTGGCGCGGCACTACGGCACCCTGCCCGATTGGCGCGAGCGGATGCTGGCGGCACGCGTCATCGGCTCCGAGGCGCGGGAGGAGTTGGGCTCGATCCAGGGGATCGGGCCGGCGATCGCGCAGGAGCTGGTCGACTTCTTCGCCGAGCCGCGCAACCTCGCCGCGCTCGACGAGCTGGCGCGCGAGGTCTCGCCCGTGGCGGTGGCAAGCGCGGCGGCGGGGGACAGCCCCTTTGCGGGCAAGGTGCTGGTCTTCACCGGCACGCTCGAGACGATGACGCGGCCGGAGGCGGAGGCGCGGGCGGAGACGCTCGGCGCCAAGGTGACGAAAAGCGTCTCGGCGCGGACGGATTTCGTCGTGGTCGGCGCGGATGCCGGCAGCAAGGCGAAGAAGGCGGCGGAGCTTGGCCTCCGCGTGCTCAGCGAGGCGGAATGGCGGGAGATGGCGGGGTTCGGGTAGGAACCCTTCCTTAACCCCTCGCGGGCGATGCTGGGCGGGCAAAACGCATCATAGGGCCATGCTCACCGCAGCGGATCTCAGCTTCTGGGCCAGGCAGGCCTATACCCAGGCGACGCCGCCGGCCCTGGGCGGCGGTGCCGCCAGCCCGGCCGTGCTGGCACCGGCGGGCGGCGGCGGGGTGCAGGACAGTGTCGAGCTGTCGCCGCAGGCGCGGCTGCTGCTCGGCCTCATCCAGGCGATGAATGGCGGGCAGGCACGGCCTTCCGCGCCGCAGGTCTATGGCCCGCCGGGGATCAGGCTGATGGCGCCGGGCTCGGGGACGCTCATCGGCGCGGGCCATGTCGCGGCGGTGTCGGGCAGCAGCGGCCCGCCGGCGATCGCGGGCGCGCAGGTCGATCCGGCCTCGATGGGGAGCGTCACCTCGACGGCCGCCATCACCCCTGCGGGCGGCGCCGCAACGGAGGTCACGGCAGGCGCGGGCGACACCCTGATCAGCGCCCATGCGCTGGTGGCCGACCGGGCGCAGTCGGCCACGCTGCGGATCACCACGGGCAGCGGCAAGGACCTGATCGCGGCGGAGACGACGGGGCGGCTCAGCCTCGATGCCGGCGCGGGGGACGACCAGGTTTCGGCGCGCTTCGGCGACTTCAGCGACATCGATCTTGGGGACGGCGCCAACATGGCGACCATCACCGGGCATTACGGCACGGTCCGCAGCGGCAAGGGCAGCGACGTGATCGCGGTGCAGGGCATGGGGACGACCGTCGTGTCCGGCGCCGGGAACGACACCATCAGCGGGGCGCAATGGGTGGATGCGGGGACGGGGAAGGACACGATCCATCTCGGCAATGCCGCGCTCTCGACGCTGGTCTACCGGCCGGGCGACGGGGCGGATGAGATCACGTTGCCGCCGAGCGAAAGCGGCGTGCGGCAGGGTGGCTCGCGGCCGGTGATCGGCGACGAGAGCGGGCTGGTCGAGGCGCAGGCGATCGGCATCGCGTACTGGGGCGGCTTCAGCATGGCACTGCCGGCGGCGGGCGAGCCGGGGCATGGCAGCGCCCACACGGCGCTGGTGCTGCAGGGCTTCGGGCCGGATGACGTGACGGCGACGCTCACCGGCACGGACCTCACCCTCACCCTGCCGGGCCGGGGCGATTCCATCACCATCCGCAACTACACGCCGGGGCGGGTGAGCTTCGTCTTCGATGACCGGGCGGGCGAGGGGAGCCTCGCCGGGACGCGGAGCCTGGCCGGGATCAGCTGAGCGGGCGGCAGGCCTCCTCCAGCCATGCCGACGTGGCGCCGTCGCAGCCGGGGGCGACCAGGGCCAGCAGGCGGGCATGATAGGCATCGACCCAAGCGCGCTCGGCGGGCGAGAGTAGGGCGGGCTCGATCAGGGCGCGGTCATAGGGGGCGAGGGTCAGGGTCTCGAATTCGAGGAAGGGCTTCGTCTGGTCGGGCTGCCGCTCGGACTCGCGGACGAGGAGGAGGTTCTCGATGCGGATGCCGTACTGGCCGGGCAGGTAGTAGCCGGGCTCGTCGGAGAGGATCATCCCGGCGGCCAGCGGCACGGGCTTGGCGGCGCGGCTGATGGAAGCGGGACCTTCATGCACCGAGAGGAAGCTGCCGACGCCGTGGCCGGTGCCGTGGTCGAAGTCGAGCCCGGCCTGCCACAGGGCGTGGCGGGCGATGGCGTCGATATGCGGGCCGGCGACGCCCTTTGGGAAGCGCAGCGTGGCGAGGCCGATATGGCCTTGGAGGACGCGGGTGTAGCGGGCGCGGAGCGTCTGCGGCGCCGGGCCCGGGCCGGTCCATAGGGTGCGCGTCACGTCGGTGGTGCCGTCGAGGTACTGGCCGCCGCTGTCGACCAGGTAGCACTCGTCCGGGCGGATGGGGCGGTTGCTCTCGGGCGTCACGCGGTAATGGACGATGGCGCCGTTCTCGCCCGCGCCGCTGATGGCGGGGAAGCTTTCCGCCTGGAAGAGGGCCACCTCCCGGCGGAAGGCGAGCAGGCGCTCGGCCGCGCTGATCTCCGTCTCGCGGCCGGTCGGCGCGGCGGCGGCGAACCAGGCGAGGAAGCGGGCAAGCGCCACCGCATCCCGCCGGTGGGCGCTGCGGGCGCCTTCGCGCTCCACCGTGTTCTTGCAGGCGCGCGGCAGGCGGCAGGGGTCGTCGCCCGGGGCGATGGTGGCGCCGGCCTCGCGGAGGCGGGCGGCGAACCAGGCGGGCGTCGCCTCCGGGTCGAGGCGGACCGTCCTTCCGGCCAGGCCCGCGAGGGCGGCGGGGAGTTCGGCGCGGGGTCGGACCACCACGTCATTGCCGAGATGGGTGCGCGTCTCGGCCGGGACCTTGGCCGGGTCCATGTAGACCTCGGCCGAGGCATCGGCGCGGAGCAGGGCGAAGCCGAGGGCGAGCGGGGTGTGGTCCAGGTCGCCGCCGCGGATGTTCAGCAGCCAGGCGAGGGAGTGGGGGTCGGCCAGCACGGCGGCATCCTCGCCGGCGGCGCGCAGGGCCTCGGCGGCAGTGGCGCGCTTCTCGGCGGCGGCGACGCCGGCATAGCGCAGCGGGTGCGGGCGGGCCTCCGCCATGGGCGGGGCGGGGCGGTCGGTCCAGGCGGCGTCGAGCGGGTTGGCGGCGAGCGGGACGAAGGTGAGGCCGGGACGCTCCAGGCGGGTGAGCGCGGCCTCGGCATGGAGCCAGGGGTCGTAGCCGATGCGCCGGCCCGCCGCGTGCTCGGCAATCCAGTCGGCGGCGGGCTGCTCGGTGATGTGGCGCTGCTCCCAGAGAGAGGTGTCGCTCTGCTGGGCGGCCTGGGTGGTGTAGCGGCCATCGGTGAAAAGGGCGGCGCGATCCATCAGCACCACGGCGAGGCCGGCGCTGCCGGTGAAGCCGGTGAGCCAGGCCAGCCGCTCGCCCGAGGGGGGGACGTACTCGCCGAGATACTCGTCCGCCCGGGGGATGAGGAAGCCGTCGACCCCGGCGCGGGCGAGTTCGGCGCGAAGGGCGGCGAGGCGGTCGGCGGGGGTCATCGGCAGTCCTCACGGATTGGTAAAGCAAAAATGCAGGGATTGTGGCAAAGCCCCGCATAATGCGCATGGCTCCGCTGTGCTCTTCGCGTAGGCAACAATCGGCTTTCGAGCCTAATTGCTGCAGTGCGAAGCGAGACGGGAAAGCCCGCCCCGCAAGGATTGGAACCCAGACGATGGACGCCCGCATGACCAAGGCGGAGGCAGCCCTGCTGCTTCCCCTGCCCCGCAACCCCGCCGCCGAGCAGATCGCCTCGCTGCGCGAGGCGGCCGGCCGCGCGAACCAGGCGGCCCTGCTGCGTGGCCTGGCGCGGATCGCCGATGCGATCCTCGGCTGGCCGGCTCGGGCCCGGCTCCGCGCCGAGCTGGCTGCGCTCTCCGAGCGCGAGCTGACCGATATCGGCCTGACCCGCGGCGATCTCGGCCGCATCGTCCGCGGCGACGTGAAGCGCTAGGACCCCAGGCATCGCTATCGGCGCAGGACCAGCGTGGTCCAGGCGCCGATGGCGACGCGCCGCTCCAGCCTGAGACCCTGGCGGCGATGCGCCGCCAGTACCATCCGCGCCTGGCTGCCGAGCAGCCCGGCAAGGATGGCGGTGCCGCCCGGCGCCAAATGCTTGGCCAGCTCATGCGCCATGGCGCAGAGCGGCCGCGCCAGGATATTGGCGAAGATCAAGTCGTACTGCCGGCCCTGCATAGCCCGGCTCCTCCAGCCATCCGCCAGGCGCGGATGCAGCAGGCGCTGCAGCCCGTTCAGCGCCGCATTCTCCGCCGCGACGCGCACCGACCAGGGATCGATATCCGTTGCCAGGACAGGGCGCTTCAGCGCCTTCGCCGCCGCGAGGGCGAGGATCGCCGAGCCGGTGCCGAGGTCGAGCACCCGGCGCGGGCGGCGATGCGCCATGCCCTCGAAGGCCATCAGGCAGCCCTGGGTCGAGGCATGCTCGCCGCTGCCGAAAGCGAGGCCGGCATCCAGGCGCAGGACGATGCGGCCATAGGCCGGCGGGTTCGGCAAATGGGTCGGGCGAATCAGGAAGCGGCGGCCGACCCGCGCCTCCGGGAAGCTCTCGATGGTGCGGGCGAGCCAGCCTTCGGCCTCGATCGGGCCGGCCTGCAGCGCGGGCGGGTCGATGCCGGAGACGAGGGCGGCGAGTGCCAGCGCGCCTTCCAGCGCCTCCTCGCCGGCGCCGGCCTCGCGGACGCCCTCCAGCCGCCAGGTCTCGGCCGGCTCCTCGCGGAAATAGGCGACCGTCGCGCAGACGGTCTGCAGGGCGGCCTCGAAGGCGGGAAGGGCCGTCTCGGGCAGGCCCTCGATCGCCAGCACTTCCAGCGGCTCGGCGCGGCGGCGGGAGAGCATCAGGCGCGCTCCAGGAAGCTGTCGAGCACGCGCTTCGGGTCGGATTTCTCGAAATCGACCTCGACGCGGTTGTCGTCCACCGCCGTCACCCGGCCATAGCCGAACTTTTTGTGGAAGACGCGCTCGCCGGGCTTCAGCGGCTCGGCATGGGAGGGGCGGGACTGCACCTCCCAGGCGCCGGCCTCGATGACGCGGGGCTTGCGGGCCTGGAGGCCGCCGGCGCCGGCGAAGACGGAGGGCGTGTCCACCATGCGCTGCCGGGCCATGCTGGCGCTGCCTTCGCGCTGGATATGCGCGGCTGGCAGCTCCTCGAGGAAGCGGCTGGGGACGGAGGCGGACCAGTTGCCGTAGATGCGGCGGTTGGCGGCCGCCGAGATGATCGCCTGCTTCCGCGCGCGGGTGATGCCGACATAGGCGAGGCGGCGCTCCTCCTCGAGGCCCTTCTCGCCGCCCTCCTCCATGGCGCGGGCATGGGGGAAGAGCCCCTCCTCCCAGCCGGGGAGGAAGACGGTGTCGAATTCCAGCCCCTTCGCCGCGTGCAGCGTCATCAGCGAGAGGCGGTCGCCGTCCGAGTTCTCGTCATTCTCCATCACCAGCGCGACATGCTCGAGGAAGCCGGCGAGGCTCTCGAATTCGCCGAGCGCGCGGATGAACTCCTTCAGGTTCTCGAGCCGGCCGGGCGCCTCGGGCGATTTGTCCTGCTTCCACATCTCCGTGTAGCCGCTCTCGTCGAGGAGTGTCGCGGCGGTGACGACATGGCCCTCCTTGTCGAGACCCTCGCGCCAGCGGGCGAAGCCGTGCATCAGCTCGGAGAGGGCGGCGCGGGGCTTGGCGGTCAGGCTCGGCAGCAGGCGGGCGGCGGCTGAGGCCAGCGGGATGCCCTCGGCGCGGGCCAGCTCGTGCATGCGCCGCATCGCCGTGTCGCCGAGGCCGCGCTTCGGCGTGTTGACGATGCGCTCGAAGGCGAGGTCGTCGGCCGGCTGGGCAAGGACGCGGAGATAGGCCATGGCATCGCGGATCTCGGCGCGCTCGTAGAATTTGAGGCCGCCGATGACGCGGTAGGGCAGGCCGAGGGTGATCAACCGCTCCTCGAAGGCGCGGGTCTGGAAGCCGGCGCGGACCAAGATGGCGATCTCGGCCAGCTTGTGGCCGCTGCGCTTCGCGGCCTCGATCCGCTCGCCCACCATCCGCGCCTCCTCCTCCGAATCCCAGAGGGAGACGACGCGGACCTTCTCGCCGTCGGCATCGTTGCGGCCGCTGCGGAGCGTCTTGCCGAGCCGGCCGCTGTTATGGGCGATGAGGTGGGAGGCGGCGGCGAGGATCGGCTTGGTCGAGCGGTAGTTCGACTCGAGACGCACGACCTTGGCGGTCGGGAAGTCCTTCTCGAAGCGGAGGATGTTCTCGATCTCCGCGCCGCGCCAGGAATAGATCGACTGGTCGTCGTCGCCCACGCAGCAGATGTTGCGGTGCGACTGCGCCAGCAGGCGGAGCCAGTAATACTGGACGAGGTTGGTGTCCTGGTACTCGTCCACCAGGATGTAGCGCAGGCGGCGGTTCCAGTCGGCGAGCACCTCCGGGTGGGTGCGGAAGATCTCCGTCATGTGGAGCATCAGGTCGCCGAAGTCGCAGCAGTTGAGGTCCCGCAGGCGGGACTGGTAGGCGGCGTAGAGGCCGCGGGCCTTGCCCCCGGCATAGTCGGTATCCTCCACCGGGGTGACGCGCCCGGGCGAGAGGCCGCGGTCCTTCCAGCGCTGGATCTGGCCCATCAGCCCCTGGGCGGGCCAGCGCTTCAGGTCGATGCCGGCGGCCTCCATCACCTGCTTCAGCAGGCGCATCTGGTCGTCGGTGTCGAGGATGGTGAAGCCGCTGGTCAGCCGCACCAGCTCCGCATGGCGGCGCAGCATGCGGGCGCAGAGGGCGTGGAAGGTGCCGAGCCAGAGACCCTCGGCGGGCTGGCCGAGGATGGCGGAGACGCGCTCGCGCATCTCCCGCGCCGCCTTGTTGGTGAAGGTGACGGCCAGCACCTGGCCGGGCCAGGCGCGGCCGGTCTTCAGCAGGTGGGCGAAGCGCGTGGTCAGCACGCGGGTCTTGCCGGTGCCGGCGCCGGCCAGGATCAGCACCGGGCCGTCGAGGGTCTCGACCGCCTCCCGCTGCTCGGGGTTGAGGCGGGCGAGGTAGTCATCGCCGGGCGAAGGGGGGTGGGGGAGTGGTGCGGACACCCGCCTAGCTATAGAACCTTGGGCGAGCCTCTCCAACCGCGGCGGCACCCCCCTGCCCTCCCTCCTCGATTGGTTCGCGCGCCATGGCACGGCGCTGCTGGCGGCGAGCATCCTCGCCGGGATCGCCTGCGGGCCGGTGGCGACGGCGATGCGCGGCGTGGTGACCCCTGCGGTCGCCCTGCTGATGACGCTGGTGCTGCTCAGGATCGACCCCGCGCAGATCCTGGCCTGGGTCCGGCGGCCCTGGCTGGTGGCGGGGCTTTCGGCCTGGTTGTTGCTGGCTTGCCCGCTGATCGCCTATGGGGCGACGCGGGTGGCAGGATTGGATGGGCCGCTCGGCGCGGGCCTCGTGTTGATGGCGGCGAGCTGCGCGGCGACGACGGCGCCGGCCTTCGCCCGGCTGAACGGACTGGATGCGGAGATCAGCCTGCTGGTGGCGCTGGTGACGACGGCGCTGGTGCCTTTCACCGCGCCGCCGCTGGCCTTGGGGCTGCTCGGGATCGACCTTGCCATCTCCGTGCCCGGGCTGATGCTGCGGCTGGGGCTGGTGGTCGGGCTGCCGGCGCTGGCGGCGGTGGCGCTGCGCCGGCTGCTCGGCCCGGCGCGGCTGGCGCGGGCCGGGCGCTCGGTGGATGGGCTGACGGTGCTGGTGCTGGTCGTCTTCGCCTTCGGGGTGATGGACGGGGTGCAGGCGCGGCTGCTCGCCGAGCCGTTCTGGGTCCTGGGCGGGATGGCGCTGGCGCTCGCCGGCAATCTCGGGCTGAACGCGCTGACGGCGCTGCTGCTCTGGCCGGGCGGCGTGCGGCTCGCCCTGGCGGCGGGGCTGCTGGCGGGGAACCGCAACCAGGCACTCTTCCTTGCCGTGCTGCCGGCGGCGGCCGATCCCGGGGTGCTGCTCTTCTTCGCGCTCGGCCAGGTGCCGATGTTCCTCAGCCCCTTCCTACTACGGCGAGCCTACCGGCGGCTGCTGGAGGCGTGTTGAGCAGCGGATGTAACTCCCGCAGTTTGATTCACTTTTAGGCGGGTTTTGGTTTGACGAGATTATCAACTTTAGGTTGTATACGGAGGCCGGCAGCACCGTCCGGTTGTCAGAAGCGAGATCACCATGCCCGTCATTACAGGTATGTCCGGCAACGATACGTTGAAGGGAACTGCCGGCATCGACACGATCACTGGCGGTACAGGGGCAGATCTGATGACCGGCGGGGCCGGTGCAGACCTGTTCGTCTTCAGGACCGGCGACGGCAAGGACATCGTCAACGATTTCCAGCTCGGGGTGGACCGGTTGTCGATCAGCAGCAGCGGTTACACTCCCTGGTTGTACCAGACGAGCGTCAACGGCCTCTACGGCACCAGCCTCGTCTACAACGGGTCCTGGAGCGACTCGATCTTCCTGCCCGGCCTGACCAACCTGAAGCTCGAGTGGCTGACCAACCCGTCCACGGTCCCGGCGGCGAATGTCGCGCAGACGGTCTTCAACCCGGCCAGCCTCACCGCCGGGACTGGGCCGGACAGCCTGGTGCTGAAGATCAGCCAGGACCACTGGAACGGCAACGCGCAGTACACCGTGAGGGTCGACGGGGTGCAGATCGGCGGCATCTTTACCGCCTCCGCCCTCCGGGGCTCCGGGCAGTCCGACACGCTGACCCTGAGGGGCGACTGGGCGGCGGGCACCCACAGGGTCGAGGTCAATTTCCTCAATGACGGCTGGGGCGGGACGAGCGACACCGACCGCAACCTCTATGTCGAGAGCGCGACCTATGCCGGCGCCTCGGTCAGCGGCGCCACGCTGAGCCTCGGCCGGGCCGGGCCGCAGAGCTTCTCCTTCATCGAGCAGCCGCCGGCAGATCCTTTCCCGCCGATATTCATCACCGCGGGCACGGGGCCGGACAGCCTGGTGCTGAAGGTCAACCAGGATCACTGGAGCGGCAGCGCGCAGTACACCGTCAAGGTCGATGGCGTGCAGGTCGGCGGGACCTTCACCGCCTCCGCCCTGCGCAGTTCCGGCCGGTACGACACGCTGACGCTGAAGGGCGACTGGGCGGCGGGCACCCACAAGGTCGAGGTCAACTTCCTGAACGACGGCTGGGGCGGCTCGGTGGCGCAGGACCGCAACCTCTATGTCGGCGGTGCCACCTATGGCGGGAAGGAGGTGGCGGATTCGAGCCTCTTCCTGGGCTCGACCGGGGCGAAGAGCTTCTCCTTCTTCGAGGCGCCGCCGGCCTCCGACAACCTCACCCTCACCGGCACGGCGGGCAACGACGTGCTCACCGGCAAGCTCGGCGCGGACACGATCAGCGGCGGCGGCGGCCACGACACCATCACCGGCGGCCTCGGCAACGACCGCCTGACCGGCGGCACCGGCGTCGACGTTTTCGTCTTCAAGCCGGGCGACGGCGCCGATGTCATCACCGACTTCAAGGCAGGCGAGGACCGCCTCTCCATCGCCACCGACGGGACCTTCGCGGTCTGGCAGGAGGCGGCAACGGTCAACGGCGTCAGCGGTACGCTGGTGCATTACGGGCCTGGCACGGGCGACACCGTGATGCTGGCCGGCGTCAGCGGCGCCTGGATGAACACGCTGGTCGACCCGACCTGGACCTATGCGGCAGCCGCCAAGACGGGCGAGTTCGGCAGCTTGGTCTTCCAGGACGAGTTCAGCGGCACCAGGGTCGATCCGACCAAGTGGCCGATCAGCTATGGCGGCTCGACCTACTGGAACGGCGCCTTCCGTTGGGACAACTCGCAGGTCAGCGTCGGCGACGGGGCGGCCAAGATCGGCATCACCAAGCAGGCCGACGGGAGTTGGGCGACGGGCGGGCTCGCGACCACGCCGAACCAGTGGAACCCGGGCTTCTCCTTCACCTACGGCAAGGTGGAGATCATGGCGAAGATGAGCGCTGAGGTGACGGGGATGGGGCCGGTCTTCCTGCTCTGGCCCGAGGCGCAGGGCGTCTGGCCGCCGGAGCTCGACATCCTCGAGACCCCGAAGGGCGACGGGATGGCCACGCAGCACTGGCCCGATCCGGTGACAGGCGGCGATGTCTTCAAGAGCCACATCTACGACATCGACCTGACCCAGTGGCATGTCTACGGGCTGGAATGGACGCCGGACCGGGTGTCGATGACCGTCGATGGCCAGGTGATGTACACCTTCACGGAGAACATTCCGCACATCAAGATGACGGTCGGGCTGCAGGGCCATGTCGGGGCGCCGGCCGATACCTGGTACGGCGGCGTGCCGGGGGCGGATGCGCCGAACCGCTACGACATCATGGTCGACTTCGTCCGGGTCTATGACTGGGTCGGCTAGCCTTTGAGGCGGGGCCGCCCTCGGGCGGCCCCGCCTTGTCACACATCCGGGTCGCCGCGGCCGCTCGGGTCCATGTTCGGGTCGTGGGCGATGCCGCCGCCGCTGCCCTGCGTGTAGGCGGCCGTGCCCCCTGCCCCGCCGCCATTCGGCGCCATCCGCCCGCCGCCGTGGATGTTGCCCGTCGCGCCGCCCTCCATCGGCGAGACGCCGGTGCGGTCGGGCCGGGCGATGCCGGCCTCGTCGGTCGCGGCGGTGCCCTCCTCCATATCCTCCGGCGACTGGCCGCTGACCACCATGGCGCGGGCCTGCTGAGCAGGCATGGTAAGCCAGACTCGGTCGCCCTCGACCATGCGGATGGCGCCGAGCGGGACATGGTGGTGGTGCCGGCCGGTGCCGTCCGGATCATCCTGCCTGGTCAGCTTGATGTGGCCGCGCTCCATGCGGTCCACGGTGCCGACATGCACGCCATCGGCGCCGACCACTTCCATATGCGGGCGAATCTCGCCGGATTCCGACATTCCTGCCTCCTCTTGCTGGGGCAGGAACGGCGGAGCGGCGCGCGGGATGCCTATTCGGCCGCCTGGTTCAAGCGCCGCGCGTAGTCGGTGAGCGCCTCGGGCGGCACCGGCTCGATCGGGGTGAAGTCGCGGTGGGCGATCCAGTCCGGCCGGGTCGGCGTGCGGATGTGGTTCGAGACGGCGTTGAGCGTCAGGTAGACGATCTTCCGCGGATAGGGGGTGATGTTCGGCGCCGAGCCATGGACGAGGTTGCCGTGGAACATCAGCACGCCGCCCGGCTTGCCGGTCGGGGCGACGATGCCGCCCTCCTGCACCAGCCGCGTCACCACGGCGTCATCGAGGGTCCAGAGCGGGTAGGAGGTGGTGGAGGTATCGTGGCCGGCCTCGAGCGTACCGTGGCGCTGGCTGCGCGGGATGAGCATGAGGGGGCCGTTGATCGGCATCACCTCGTCGAGGAAGACCGCGATGTTCATGGCGCGCGGCTCGGGCATGCCGTCGTCGCGGGCCCAGGTGCCGTAATCCTGGTGCCACTGCCAGACATCGCCGGTGAAGGCGGCCTTCGCGTTGATCTTGAACTGATGCATGTAGAGCTGCTCGCCGAAGATCTGCTCCACCGGGCCGATGAGCCGCGGATGGGCGCCGAGCAGGCGGAAGGCTTCGTTGAAGGTATGGGCGGCGAAGGCGGTGCGCGGGGCACCCGACTTCTCGCGCCAGATCTCGGGGCGGTTCTCGGCGTAGATGGCCTCCGCCTCGCGAGCGAGGACGGCGACCTCCTCCGGGTTGAAGGTTTCGGGCAGGAAGAGCCAGCCCTCCTCCTCGAATTGGCGAAGTTGTTCCGCGCTCAGCGGGCCGTGCTGCTGCATCGCCGTTTCCTCCTTGGACGTTGTGCGGACTGTAGGCCGGGCCGCGCCCGGGGCTCAAAGCCTTTCGGGCGGCAGGATGGGCCCCAAAGCCAGAGGGAGGTACCGCCATGCCGAACCCCATCCCCCGCCGGCCAGTGCTGGCGGCGGCCCTCGCCCTGCCGCGGCTGGCCCGGGCCGAGGCCTGGCCGGCGCGGCCGGTGCGGATCATCATCTCCTGGCCGCCGGGGGGTGGGGCGGATATCCCGATGCGGCTGGCCGCGCCCGCCATGCAGCGAGTGCTCGGCCAGCCGGTCGTGCTGGAGAACCGGGCGGGGGCAAGCGGCTCGGTCGGGGCCGGGGTGGTCGCGCAGGCGGTGCCGGATGGCTACACCGCGCTTGCCGATACCGCGGCGGGGGCGGTCAACAACCTGCTGATCCCAGGCCTGCCCTACGACTTCGCCGCGGCGCTGGTGCCGGTGAGCCAGATGGTGAAGTCACCGCTGCTCTGCGTGGTGCGGCCGGACCATCCCGCGCGTGACCTGCAGGGGCTGATGGCGCGGCTGCGCTCGGCGCCGGGGCAGATTCCCTATGCCTCCTCCGGCACCGGGACGGCGACGCATCTGGCGCCGGCCATGCTGCTGCGCCAGGCGAAGGTCACGGCGAACCACGTCTCCTACCGGGGCGGCGCGGCCTCGGTGGCGGGGATCCTGGCGGGGGATGCGGAGTTCGTCTTCTCCACCCTGCCCCAAGCGGCGCCGCTGGTGCTGGAGGGGCGGCTGCGCGGCATCGCCGTCACCACCATCGAGCGGCTGGCCAACCTGCCGGGGGTGGCCACCGTCGCGGAGCAGGGCTTCCCCGGCTTCGACGTCTATGACTGGCTCGGCTTCTACGTGCCGCGGGGGACGCCGGAGCCGGCGATCGGGCGGCTGGCCGAGGCCGCCGCGGCCGGCATGCGGGACCCGCAGGCGGTGAAGCGGCTCGGCGAGATCGGCATGATTCCGGTCGGCAGCAGCCCGGCCGATTTCGCCGCCTTCTTCGCCGATCAGCGGCGGCGGATGGGGGAGCTCATCCGCGCCGAGGGCATCAGGGTGGAGTGACGGGCTGCGGCCGGGCGCCCAGGATATGGGCGATGGCGTAGACAAGGTCGGGCCGGTTCAGCGTGTAGAAGTGGAACTCGTCGACGCCATTGGCCTGGAGCAGGCGTACCTGCTCGGCGGCCAGCACGACGGAGACCATGCGCCGGGTCTCCGGGTCGTCGTCCAGCCCCTCGAAGAGCCGGCCCATCCAGCCCGGCACGCCGGCGCCGCACATGGCCGAGAATTTCTTCATCTGATTGAAGTTGGAAACGGGCATGATCCCGGGGACGATCGGCAGGGTGATGCCGGCCGCGGCGCAACGGTCGAGGAAGCGAAGATAGACCTCGCTGTCGAAGAAGTACTGGGTGATCGCCCGCGTCGCCCCGGCATCGATCTTCCGCTTCAAGTTGTCGAGGTCGTGATCATGGGAGAGCGCCGTCGGGTGGGTTTCCGGATAGGCGGCGACGCTGATCTCGAAGGGCGCGATGCGGGCGAGGCCGGCGACCAGGTCGGCGGCATAGGCATAGCCCTCCGGATGCGCCTCGTAGCGCTCGGCGCCGGCAGGCGGGTCGCCGCGGAGTGCCACGATGTGGCGGACGCCGGCCTCCCAGTAGCGCCGGGCGACCTCGTCCACCTCGGCGCGGGAGGCGCCGACGCAGGTGAGGTGGGCGGCGGGCGTCAGGCTCGTCTCCTTCACGATGCGGGCGACGGTCGCATGGGTGCGGGCCTGGGTGGTGCCGCCGGCGCCGTAGGTGACGGAGACGAAGCACGGGCAGAGCGGCTCCAGCCGGCGGATGCAGGACCAGAGCTGGGCCTCCAGCGCGTCGGTCTTCGGCGGGAAGAACTCGAAGGAGAGTTTGGGCGGGGGCAACTCCGCGAAGTTCGGCAGCCCGCCGAAACGGGGGCCGGTCAGCCAGCGTTGCAGGGTTCCCTGCGGCGGGACTTCGGGAAGGGCATGGTCCATGGCGGACTATCTGCCCATCCGGGATCACCTTCGCAAGCGTCACGTCGCGCAACAGTTCCGGGCATTATCGGTTACATCCGACCGATGCTATACTGGGGGAGGTGTGGGCCTGTCGGCATGGCATGGGGGTGCATGGCATCCTGCCGACGAATCCCTATCTTATACGCAACCATGCCAAGACCGATGAGGGCAACCGGACCGATGCGCCAACTCAACAGATTTCGCCTATCCGGTGCCCGGGCTGCCCTGGCGGCTCCTTTGGCGGCCCCTCTCCTGGCGGTTGTCCTGCTGGCCGGCTGCGCGACGCGACCGCCTGCCTCGGACCCGGATGCCGTCGCCGAGTACCGCCAGAACAACGACCCGGCGGAGCCGACCAACCGGCGGCTTTTCGCCGTCCACCAGACGATCGACCAGTATGCGCTGCGGCCGGTCGCGGTCGGCTACCGCGCGGTGGTGCCGCCGCCGGTGCGGACGGGCATCCGCAACGTGCTCGGCAACCTGCGGACGCCGGTGATCCTCGCCAATGACATGTTGCAAGGCGAATCGCGCCGGGCCGGCGACACGCTCGGGCGGTTCGTCATCAACTCGACGCTCGGCGTCGGCGGCATTTTCGACGTCGCGGAAAGCTGGTTCGGCGTGCGCGGCCATGCCGAGGATTACGGCCAGACCCTGGCGCGCTGGGGCGTCGGCGAAGGGCCCTTCCTCTTCATCCCCGTGCTCGGCCCCACCAACCCGCGCGACCTGGTGGGCTTCGGCCTCGGCATCGTCTCAGACCCGCTGAGCTGGTTCGGCCAGGGCGCGGTGGTGGACGGGCTGGTCTATGGCCGCGCTGGGATGACCGTGGTCGACACGCGGGAGAGCCTGTTCGAGCCCCTCGACAGCGTGAACCGCACCTCGCTCGACCCCTATTCCACCCTGCGCAGCGCCTATCGCCAGCGCCGGGCCGCCGAGATCAGCAACGCGGGAGAAGTCGCGCCCGCAGCCGCCGGCAGCACGGGCTTCGGCGTTGGCACCGGCATGGACCAGCAGCGCAGGTAACGCCGGTCCGGGAGACAGATCACCATGCAAGACCTCGACCGCCGCGCCCTGCTTGGCACGGCCCTCTTCCTCACCATGGCGGGTTTCGCCCGGCCGGCGCTGGCCCAGGCGGATATCGGCCGTGCCGCGAATTTCATCCAGTCGACCGGCCAGGAGCTGGTGGCGGCGGTCAACGACCAGACCCGCGACGTCGCCGTTCGCCGGCAGCGCGTCGCCGCCATCCTGCGCCGAGCCGTCGATGTGGAGGGCGTCGGCCGCTTCATTCTCGGTCGCTGGTGGCGCCAGGCCTCGCCGCAGGAGCAGCAGGAGTACATGAAGCTCTTTGAGGAGACGCTGATCCGCAACCTCTCCGCCCGCTTCGGCGAGTATCAGGGCGTGCGCTTCGCGCTCGGCCGGACGCAGCAGCGGACCGAGGACGACGTGCTGGTGAACACGGTCATCGAGCGGCCGAACACGGCGCCCTTCTCGCTCGATTGGCGCGTGGCGGAGATCGGCGGGCAGCCGAAGGTCGTCGACGTGATCGCCGAGGGGACCTCGCTGCGGCTGACCCAGCGGAGCGAGTATTCCAGCGTGATCCAGCGCAACAACGGCTCGATCGCCGCGCTGCTGCAGGCGATGCGTGGGCAGATCCAGCAGCTCGCGCAGCGCGAGCAGGCGCGCTGAGCCAGGCGGCCCGGGGCGCACCCCGGGCCTAGATGCGGCTGTCGTAGACGATCATGCGGCGCCCGCGGTAATCGAAGGCGTCGCATTCCGTCATGCCGATATCCCGCAGCACATGGCGGGAGGCCTGGTTCTGCTCCCAGGCCACGGCGATGATGCGGGCGAGGCCGGCGCGGTGGCCGAAATCGAGCCCGGCCTTCGCCGCCTCCCGCGCATAGCCATGGCCCCGGCATTCCGGCCAGAGGGCGAAGCGCAGCGCGATGCCGCGCCCGTCGGGCCGCTCCATCAGGCCGGAGATGCCGAGGAATTCGCCGCTCTCGGTGTGGAAGACGCACCAAGTGCCGTAGCCGCGCTGGGACCAGAAGGCGATGTCGTCCTCGAGCTCGACGCGCGTCATCCCCTCCGTGCGGATGCCATGCAGCATCAGCTCGAAGACGCGCGGGTCGCCTTTCAGCCGGACGAGGTCCGGCAGGTTCTCCTTGCCCGGCGGCGCGAGGGTCAGCCGCGCCGTGCGGACCAGCCGTGCCGGCATGGGCACGGGATGCGCATGGCCCATGCGCCGGCTACCGGGTGAGCGGGCGGTACTTGATCCGGTGCGGCTGGTCGGCCGCGGCGCCGAGGCGGCGTCGCTTGTCGGCCTCATAGGCCTGGAAGTTGCCCTCGAACCACTCGACATGGCTGTCGCCCTCGAAGGCGAGGATGTGGGTCGCCAAGCGGTCGAGGAACCAGCGGTCGTGGCTGATGATGACGGCGCAGCCGGCGAAGTCGGCCAGCGCCTCCTCCAGCGCGCGCAGCGTGTCGACGTCGAGGTCGTTGGTCGGCTCGTCGAGCAGCAGCACGTTGTGCGGGTTCTTCAGCATCTTCGCCAAGTGCACGCGGTTGCGCTCGCCGCCCGAGAGCACGCCGACGGGCTTCTGCTGGTCGCCGCCCTTGAAGTTGAAGGCGGCGCAATAGGCGCGGCTCGGTACCGTGCGCTTGCCCATGGTGATCTGGTCCTGGCCGCCGGAGATCTCCTGCCAGACGGTCTTCTTGTCGTCGAGGCTGTCGCGGCTCTGGTCAACATAGCCGAGCTGCACGCTCTCACCGACGGTCATGGTGCCGCTGTCGGGCTTGTCGACGCCGGTGATCATCTTGAACAACGTGGTCTTGCCGGCGCCGTTCGGGCCGATGACGCCGACGATGCCGCCCGGCGGCAGCTTGAAGGACAGGTCGTCGATCAGCAGCCGGTTGCCGAAGCCCTTGCGGATGGCGTCCGCCACGATGACGGTGTTGCCGAGGCGCGGCGCGGGCGGGATCTGGATCTCGGTCGGGTCGGGGGCGCGGTCCTGGCTGCGGAGCAGCAGCTCCTCATAGGCCTGGATGCGGGCCTTCGATTTCGCCTGGCGGGCGGAGGGGCTGCGGCCGATCCATTCCTGCTCCTCGGCGAGCTGGCGCTGGCGGGTGCTCTCCTCCTTCTCCTCCTGGGCGAGGCGCTTGCGCTTCTGCTCGAGATAGGCGGAGTAGTTGCCCTGGTAGGGGATGCCCCGGCCGCGATCGACCTCGAGGATCCAGTTGGTGACGTTGTCGAGGAAGTAGCGGTCGTGGGTGACGATCAGCACGGCGCCGGTGTAGTCGCGCAGCGTCTTCTCGAGCCAGGAGACGCTCTCGGCATCGAGGTGGTTGGTCGGCTCGTCGAGCAGCAGCATCTCCGGCTTCTCGAGCAGCAGGCGGCAGAGTGCCACGCGCCGCCGCTCGCCGCCCGAGAGGGTGGTCACCGGGCTCTCGGCCGGCGGGCAGCGCAGCGCGTCGAGCGCGATCTCGACGGTGCGGTCGATCTCCCAGCCGCCTCCGGCGTCGATCTTCTCCTGCAGGTCGGCCTGCTCGGCGAGCAGGTCGTTCATCTTGTCGTCCGACATCTCCTCGCCGAAGGCGAGGGAGATCTCGTTGAAGCGGTCCAGATGCGCCTTCATCTCCTTGAAGGCGAGCATGACGTTCTCGCCGACGGTCAGGTCGGGCTCGAGATGCGGCTCCTGCGGCAGGTAGCCGACGCGCACGCCCTCAGCCGCCCAGGCCTCGCCGCCGAATTCCTTGTCCTGCCCGGCCATGATGCGCATCAGCGTCGACTTGCCGGCGCCGTTCGGGCCGAGCACGCCGATCTTCACATCGGGCAGGAAGGAGAGGGTGATGCCTTTGAAGACCTCGCGCCCGCCCGGATAGGACTTGGTCAGGTCTTTCATCACATAGGCGTACTGGTAGGAGGCCATGGGCATCGGTCCTGAGGAGGCGTTTGGCCCTGGTTTCTAGCGAAGGGGGCGGGTGATTGAAAGCGCCGCCCGGGCATGGGACGGTCCGCGCGCCGATCAATGCGATGCCATGCGGCTGAGGGCCCCGGCTGCCATCAGGCGCAGCAACCACGAGGAGTCCGCCATGCGCCTTCCCCTAATCAAGCCAGACGCGCTGACCGAGGAACAGAAGCCGCTCTATGCCGACATGCGCGCCGGCATCGAGAAGAATTTCAAGGGTTTCGCCACGATCGACGGCGAGGGCGCGCTGCTCGGCCCGTGGAACCCGTGGCTGCACCAGCCGCAATTCGGAGGGCCGATCTGGGAACTGACCAAGGCAATGTCCTTCTCGCCGAGCCTGCCGAAGCCCGTGCGGGAGATCGCCATCCTCGTCACGGGCGCGCATTTCCACTCGGCCTATGAAATCTACGCGCATGTCATCGCCGCCGAGCAGCGCGGCCTCGCCGACGACACCCTGGCGACCATCGTCGCCGGCCAGCGGCCGGGCGACCTGCCGCGCGACCAGGCCATCGCCTATGACATCGCCTCGGCCCTGGTGAATGGCGGGGTGCTGCCGGCGCTGAGCTACCGGCAGGCGGTGCAGGAGTTCGGCGAGCGTGGCGCGGCGGAGCTGATCTACCTGGTCGGGCTCTACTGCATGGTCTCGGTGACGCTGAACGGCTTCGACGTGCCGGTGCCCGAGGAGGAGCGGCGCTGAGCATGCGCCCCGGCACCGCGGCGCGGCGGGGGCACCGTATCGCCGCCCGGCGCCTGAGGACCGCGTCGGCCTTCGCGGAAAGGCTTGCGGAAGCCGAGGCTGCCCGGCCGCGATTCCGAACCGCCTGCCGCCGGGGGTGTGGCTGTTGCCGAGGCCAACGGCCACGGCGAGTATCGGCGAATGAGCGCGATGGGCCCGGCAGGACTCGAACCTGCAACCAAACCGTTATGAGCGGTCCGCTCTGACCGTTGAGCTACAGGCCCCTCGCCCGCTGAGGAATGCCGGGCGGCGCGACGGAAGGCAAGCATCGGAGGCAAGGTCCATGAGCGACGAGGACATCCGCGACATCCTGCTGACCACCCGACGCATCGCCGTGGTCGGAGCCTCGGCCCGGCCGGAGCGGCCGAGCCATGGCGTCGCCGGCTTCCTGGTGGAACGCGGCTACGTGGTGACGCCGGTCAATCCCGGCCTCGCCGGCGGGGTGCTGCACGGGGCGGCGGTGGCGTCGAGCCTCGAGGCGGCGGGGCCGCTCGACATGGTCGATGTCTTCCGCCGCAGCGAGGAGGCAGGGGCGGTGGTGGATGAGGCGATTCGCCTCGGCGCCCGCAGCGTCTGGTTGCAGCTTGGCGTGCGCGATGACGCGGCCGGCGAGCGGGCGCGGGCGGCCGGGCTGCGCTTCGTGCAGAATCGCTGCCCGGTGATCGAATGGCGGCGGCTCGGCCTGCCGGGACGCATCGCTGCCGCTTGAAACGGTTCGGGTGCCGGGCCACTTCGCCGGCATGGCCGCGAGGGCCGGACCAGCCCGGGAACAGGGCGGCGGCTGCCGGGGCGAGGCCAGGGAGACACGAGGACCATGAACGACGACGAACGCCGCATTATCAGCCAGTTCGTGGAGCGGATCGCCGGCGCATCGCCCGCCGCGCCCGCGCCGGGGCCTTGGGGAGGCAGCAGCGTGCCGGCGACCCAGTCGCGGCCGACCCTGCCGCCGGTCGACCGGGAGGCGGATACGCTGATCGCCGACCTCTTCGCCCGCTACCCGGAGGCGCGCTACCGCATCACCCAGACCGCCTTCGTGCAGGAGGCGGCCCTGGTCGAGGCGCAGAACCGCATCCGCCAGCTGGAATGGGAGGTGCAGAATGCGCATGCCCAGGCCCAGGCGGCGCAGCAGCCGCGCAGCGGCGGGCTGTTCGGCGGCATGTTCGGTGGGGGTGGCGCCAGCCGGCCGCAGCCGCAGATGACGCCGCCGCCGCAGCCGGTCTATCCGCCGGGCCACAACCCGGGGATGCTGCAGCAGCAGCGTGGGGGCTCCGGCTTCCTTGGCACGGCGCTGACCACGGCGGCAGGCGTCGCCGGCGGCATGGTGCTCGGCAACATGCTGATGAATTCCTTCTCCGGCAGTGGCGGCGCCGCGGCGGCCGCCTCCGACCCCACCGGCGGGGGCTTCGGGCAGGAGGCCGTGCCGGCTTCCTCGCCCTGGACCGACCCCGGCGCGGCCGCGGCTGAGCAGGGCTGGGGCAGCGGCGGCCAGGACTATGCCGCCACCCAGGACGCGACGGGCGGCGGCTACGACACGGGCGCCAGCAACTACGACACCGGCGGCATGGACGATGCCGGCGGCGACTACGACGAAGAGGTCTGATTGATGCCGCGCATGGGCTGAGGGATGCTCGGCCCATGCGCATCCCGGACCTTGACCTCGACCTGCTCCGCTGCTTCGTCGCCGTGGCGGAGCGCGGTGGCTTCACCGCCGCCGGGGCGGCGCTCGGCCTCACCCAGTCCGCCGTCAGCCTGAAGGTGAAGCGGCTGGAGGAGGTGGTGCAGCGCCGCGTTCTCGAGCGCACCAGCCGCAGTGTCGTGCTCACGCGGGATGGCGAGACGCTGCTCGCCTATGCGCGGCGCATCCTGGCCCTCAATGACGAGGCGGTGCGGCGGATGGTCGCGCCGCCGGTGACCGGGCGGCTCCGCCTCGGCGTCGCCGACCATTTCGTGCCGCGCAACCTGGCGCCGCTGCTCGCCCGCTTCGCCCGCACCTATCCCGAGGTCGCCCTCGAGGTGGAGGTCGGCCGCAGCCATGAGCTGCGGACGGCGCAGGAGCGGGGCGCGCTCGACCTGGTGCTGGGCAAGCGTCGGGATGGCGAGACGGAGGGCCGGCCGATCTGGACCGAGGCGGTGGTCTGGGTCGCGGCCCCGGACTGGGCGGCGCCGGCCGGGCGCCCCCTGCCGCTGGCGATGCTGCCGCCGGGCTGCATGTTCCGCGACCGGGCGCTGGCGGCGTTGGCCCGGGCGGGGATGGGCTTCGAGGTGGTCTATGTCTCGGCCAGCCTCCTCGGCGTCGCCGCGGCGGCGCAGGCGGGCTTCGCGCTGAGCGTGCTGGGGCGGAGCGGGATGCCGTCGGGCCTGGTCGAGGTGCCGGGCCTACCGGCGCTCGGGACGGCGGAGATGTGCGTCTTCGGCGATGCCGCGGGGCAGAACCCGCTGGCCGAGCCGCTCGTCCATTTCATCCGGGAGAGCCTGGAAGGGCCAGGGCTGGCAGCGGCGGCCTGAGCCGGGCCGCCAGCCCCTCCGCCGACTACCAAAGGCTTGCAGCGTCTAACAGAACCATCGTTGGACGACGCACGAGGCGATGAGGACTGAGGCGAGGGTCACGAAGGTCGAGTGGATGTCAGCGCGGCGCTCGTAGCGGATCGCCAGCCGCCTGAATTGCTCGAACCAAGCCAAGGTGCGCTCCACGACCGCCCGGTGCCGCCCCCGCTTGGCGCGGCTCTCAATGCCGCGCCGTGCGATTCGGGGCTTGATGTGGCGACCGACCAAGGCGCGAGGGCAGCGGTCGTGGTCATAGGCCTTGTGGGCGTGCAGCTTGCTGGGTCTCTAGCGCGACCTGCCCCAGGATAGTCGGACGAGCGGCACAGCGTCGACCACCTCCTCCAGCATTCTGCTGTCATGCACGTTGCCCTCGCTGCCCTGGCGGGCGCGGCGGCCTTCGTCCTGCTGCGGAGGAGTGGGGTCTGCCGGGACCCGGCGCTGCTGGCCGGCCTGGTGCTCTGCTTCGCCATCCGCGCCGCTGCCATCGCCCGCGGCTGGTCGCTTCCCGCTTATGCAGCGCGACGGGATTGAAGCGGCGACGAAGCTCGGCCACTCTGCCTCCAAAAGATGGAGGTCACGTCATGTATCGCCGGAGCCTGCCTGCCCTGGGTGCTGCCCTGCTCGCCACGCCCGCCCTGGCGCAACAGGCCTATCCGGACCGGCCGATCCGCTTCATCGTCCCCTTCCCTCCCGGCGGCGCCACCGATATCTGGTCCCGCCTGATCGCCGAGGCGATGAGCGGCGATCTTGGCCAGCCCATCGTCATCGAGAACCGCAGCGGAGCGGGCGGGATGCTCGGCGCGGAGTATGTCGCCAAGGTTTCTGCCGACGGCTACACGCTGCTCTACACCATCAGCCCGCTGATCCAGTCGCCGGTGGTGTTCCGCCGCTGGCCCTACCAGCCGCTCGAGGATTTCGCGCCGATCGGCAAGGTGGGCACGACGCCCCTGCCCTTCTGCATCCGCCCGGAGATCCCGGCCAGGACGCTTGCCGAATTCGTCGCCTATGCGCGGGGCAAGGACCTCGCCTTCGGCTCCTATGCCGCCGGCTCCTCGGGCCATGCCTTCGCGCAGCTCTTCTCCGATGTGGAGAAGCTCGGCATGACGCATATCGCCTATCGCGGCGAGGCGCCGATGCTGACGGACATCCTCGGCGGGCGAATCCAGTGCGGCTTCCACAGCATGACGGCGGCGGGGGACTACATCCGCTCCGGGCGGCTGCGGCCGCTGGCGACCCTTGGGCGGCGGCGCATCCCCTCCATGCCGGAGCTGCCGAATTTCCTCGACCTCGGCTATCAGGATGCCTTCGGCATGGCCGGCTTCATCGGCCTCTTCGCCCCGGCACGGGTGCCGCAGCCGATCCTGGCACGGCTGGTGGAGAGCTTCGCCGGCGCCATGCGCAACGAGGCGGTGCTGCGCCGGCTGATGGAGATGGACACCATCCCCGGCTACCTGCCGCCAGCCGAGTTCAAGGCCGAGATGACGATTCAGCTCCAGCAATGGACGGAGCTAGCGACGTCGATGAACCTCACGGTGGATGGCTGAGATGATCCACCGCCGCGCCCTGGCCGGCCTGCTGGCCCTGCCCGCCCTCGCCCGCGCGCAGGGCAGCTATCCGGACCGGCCGATTCGCTTCCTCGTGCCCTTCCCGCCCGGCGGCGGCACCGATACCTGGGCGCGCATCGCCGCCGAGGGTATGCAGGCCGAGCTCGGCCAGCCCATCGTCATCGAGAACCGTGGCGGCGGCGGCGGGCTGATCGGCACCGAGGCTGCGGCCAAGGCGCCGGCGGACGGCTACACGCTGCTCTTCACCATCACCACCCATGTGCAGACGCCGGTGGTGATGCGGCGCTTCCCCTACGACCCGGTGGCGGATTTCGCGCCCATCGGCCGGCTCGGCACCACCTCCATCCTGTTCTGCGCCGGGCCGAAGGTGCCGGCCGAGATCAGGACCATGGCGCAGTTCGCCGCCTGGGGGCGCGGGCGGGACCTCTCTTTCGGCTCCTACGCGCCGGGCAGCACGGGCCATGCCTTCGCGCTGATGCTGGCGGAGGAGGCGAAGCTCGAGATGACGCATGTCTCCTATCGCGGCGAGACGCCGATGCTGCAGGACATGCTGGGCGGCAACATCCATGGCGGCTTCCACAGCATGGCGGCGGCGGGGGAGATGATGAAGGCCGGGCGCATCCGGGCGCTCGCCGCGAGCGGGGACCGCCGCGTCCCCTCCATGCCGGATGTGCCGAACCTCAAGGAGCTGGGCTTTTCCGACCGCTTCGGCTTCAGCGGCTTCTCCGGCCTGCTGGCCCCGGCGCGGACGCCGCAGCCGGTGCTCGACCGGCTGACCGCGGCCTTCCGGGTGGCGGCGATGAAGCCGGAGACGCAGCAGCGGCTGCTGGCGATCGACACCATCCCGAGCTACCAGGACCCGGCCGCCTTCCGGGCGCAGATCGCGCGCAACCTGCGCGAATGGACCGAGATCTCGGAGCGGCTGAACCTCAGCATCGAAGGCTGAGGCGCCGCATCCCAAGGGAGGAATTCATGACGGCAAGGATGGGACGGCGCGGGGTGCTGGGCGGGGTGGCCGCGGCGCTGGCGGGCAGTGCTGCGGCGCAGGAGGCCTGGCCGGCGCGGCCGGTGCGCATCATCGTGCCCTTCCCCGCCGGGGGCACGACGGACCTGCTGGCCCGGCTCTATGCTCAGCGGCTGACGGAGACGCTCGGACAGTCCGTCGTGGTCGAGAACCGCGGCGGCGGGGGCGGCTCGATCGGGGCGGATGTGGTGGCGAAGGCGGCGCCCGATGGCCATACGCTGCTGTTCCACAACCTCACCTTCTGCACGACGACGGCGGCGCTGGAATTCGCCGGCCGGGCGCCGCACCGGATCGAGCAGGATTTCGCGCCGATCTCCATGGGCGCCAACGTGCCGATGATGCTGCTGGTGAACCCCTCCGTCCCGGCGCGCGACCTGAAGGAGTTCATCGCGGTGGCGAAGGAGCGGGGCAACCTGTTCTACGGCTCGACCGGGCCGGGCAGCACCATCAACCTGGTGGGCGAGGTGCTGAAGCGCGAGGCGGGGATCCGCATGGACCACATCCCCTTCCGCGGCGCGGCACCCCTGGTGCAGGACATGCTGGCGGGCCGGATCCAGTTCGGCGGCGACCAGCTCTCCTCCTCGCTCGCCAATATCAGGGCCGGGGCGCTGCGCCCGGTCGCCACCCTCGCCGCACAGCGGGCGACGGCCCTGCCGGATGTGCCGACCGCGCGGGAGCAGGGCTATCCGAGCATCGAGCTGCTCGGCTGGAACGGCTTCTTCGCCCCGGCGGCGACGCCGGCCCCGATCCTGGCGCGCCTGCAGCAGGAGGTCGCGGCCGCGGCGCGGCACCCCGATGTGGCGCGCCGCATCGCCGAGCTGGGGGCCGAGCCGGGCGGCAATTCGGCGGAGGAATTCGGCGCCGCGGTGCGCGCGCAGCTCGCTCAGGTCCGCCCGCTTGTGGCGGAGCTGCGGATGCAGGTGGAGTAGCGCGTCAGACCGGCGGCGGCTTGCGCAGCTCCGGCTCCACCAGGCGGGCGAAGGGCACCTCGCCCGCCGCCGCGACGCCGGCCTCGCCGAGCGCCGCGCGCGGGTCCGGGGCGTTGCGCATCGCCTTGTAACCGTCCTCCGCCTCCCAGCCGGCGCTCCAGGCGAGCAGGTGGATCCAGTTCACCACCCGGACCGGATGGTTCTGCTCCAGCCCGACGCATTCGCGGTGGCAGGAATGGAAGATGGTGCAGAGCGTGTCGGCGCCCGTCTCCGCCATGGCGGCGAGCGTCGCGCGCTGGGCATCAGCGAGCGCTCCCGGCACGGCGGCCAGCGAGGAGCACATATGGCCGGGCACGCGGCAGGGATGCTCGACCAGCTCGAGGCCGGGGATGAGGCGGAGCAGGTCCGGCACCAGGCCGTTCACCGGCACCCGGCCATGGAAGCCGAGATGCACATGCAGCAACACCCGCGCCGGGACCGGGCGGGTCAGCACCGGGCGCAGCGCCTCGCGCCGCGCATGCAGCACCTCCGTCACATGCACGGTCTCGAAATTGGTCGGCGTGACCGGCGCCATGCTGTCCTGCATGTTCATGTGGCAGGAGGGGCACCAGGTGACGACCGTGCCGCGGCCCGTCGCGTTGAAGCCCTCGATGGTGCGGCGGGCCATGCCCTCGTTGATGCGGGCATTGGCGTCCTTCGGGCTGCCGCAGCAGGAGGCCGGGCCGCCGGTCGGTGCCGCCTCGACGCCGACCGCCTCCAGCAGGCGCGCGGTGGCGCGGATGACCTCGCCATGGCGGGTCATGTTGCAGCCATACCAGAAGATCGCCTTCTCGCCGGTCACAGCCATTCGCGCTGCTCCTCCTCGGTGAGGGTGAGGCGGGCGAAGGCCTTCACCTTGGGCGAGAACTGGGTGTCCTCCTTCACCTCGATCAGCGGGGCGTCGCCGAGCGCGCCCTTGGCCCGCCAGGTGGCAAGGCGGAGCATGAAGGCGGGGTCGATGCCCTCGCGGCAGGCGGGGGTGCAGATGCCGCTGCGGGTGCAGGCGGCGATCCAGGCGCGGGCCTCGGGCGTGCCGGGACCGGCGAGAAGGATGTCGCGCATCCCGGCGGCGACGGCGATAGGCCCGGCCTCCGCGACGCCCCGGGCGTAGGGCGTCATCGGGCAGGCACGGACGCAGTCGCCGCAGGCGGTGCAGAAGGCGGCGAGGCGGGCGCTCTCGCGGCGGATATGGTCGGCGAGGCTCATGGGACGAAGCCTCGCCCGGCCCGGCCTGGCCCGCAAGCTATTCCGCCGGCGCGCGGAAGCCGAGCGGCACGGTCAGCCCGGTGACCTGGGCGAGCAGCCGAGGCGCCGGAGCTTCCGCATGCGCCGCGGCAGCACGCCCTCGCTGCTCGAGGCGCCGAGGGCACCTGGACTTAGAGCCGCGACAGCCAGCGTGCCGCGATCCTGCGTTTCCTGCTACCAGCCGTTCACCCGGTCCCAGACCGCGATGACCGCGTCGTTGCCATCCACGACGTGGTAGCGGTCATGCGCCGCGGCGGTCAGGCAGCAATGGTTGGGCGCCACCCGCAGCCGCGTGCCGAGGGGCAAGGCCGGCATCGGCGCATCGTTGCGGACTTCGCCATGCTCCTGATAGGCGCGGGCGATGATGGCCTCGCCGAGGCTCGGCCGGCCGAGCCGGTCCAGCACCAGGCCGAAGCCGTAGTCGCGCGGCGCCGCCTGGGTGCTGCGATCCTTCGAGAGGGCGAGCGCCCCCGCATCCAGCATCAGCGTGTTGCGGGCGGTGCTGCGGCCGATGACGGAAGCGAGGACGGTGAGCGCGATGTCCTCCACCGCATGGGTACCGAGCTGGGCCTGGAACAGGTCGCCGAACATGTAGACCCCGGCGCGGACATCGGTGACGCCGTCCATCCGCCTTGCGTGCAGCGCCGTCGGCGAGGAGCCGAGGGAGACGATGCGGACGGGCAGCCCCGCCGCGCGCAGCCGGTCGGCCGCGAGGGTGATGCCCGCCCGCTCCGCCTCCGCCACGGCCGCCATGTCGTCCGCGCCGCGGCCGTTGTAGCTGTGGCCGGAATGGCTGAGCACGCCGGCGAGGCGGGGGCCGAGGGCGGCGCCGATCGCCTCCAGCAGCGGGTCCTCGGGGGAGATGCCGCCGCGGCCCTCGCCGACATCGACCTCGATCAGCGCCTCGATGGGGCCTGGGTGGAGGGCGATGGCGCGGGCCACGTTGAAGTCGTCGGTGATGACCTTCACCGCCGCGCCCGCCTCGTTCAGCGCGGCGACGGCGTCGAGCTTCGCAGGCACGATGCCGACGGCGTAGATCTGATCGCGCCAGCCAGCCTCGGCGAAGTAGCGCGCCTCGGCGAGGGTGCTGACTGTAATTGGGCCAAAATCCGGCGAGGCGAGGCGGGCGACCTCGCGGCTCTTCGCGGTCTTGAGATGGGGACGGAGGAGGAGGCCAGGGTGGCGGGCGACGGCCGCCTGCATCGCCGCGAGGTTTCGCTTCAGCAGGGCGAGGTCGAGGACGAGGCAGGGGGTGGGGAGGTCATCGAGGGTCACAGCGCCACTCCCAGCAGCTCGGCGATTCGGGACGTCGCCTTCAACCCGGTGCCCGTCAGCACCAGCACGGTACGCTCCTCCGGGCGGATCGTGCCGATGCCGAGCAGTTTCGTGAAGGCGGCGGCGGCCTGGGCGCAGGTCGGCTCGACATAGATGCCGCGGCCGGCGAGGTCGAGCGTCGCGGCGGCGATCGCCGCCTCGCTCAGCATCACCGCCCCGCCCTGGGTCTGGCGCAGCACGCCGATGCATTCCGGCAATCGGAGCGGCTGGGCGATGGCCGTGCCCTCGGCGATGGTCGGCCGTGCCGGCTCCGGCTCGAGGTCGAGGAAGGCGCGGGCGATGGGGGCGCAATGCGCCGGTTGCGCCGCGAAGATGCGCGGCAGCCGCTCGATGCTCCCGGCCCGCAGCAACTCGCTGAAGCCGATGGCGCAGCCGAGCACGTTGGAGCCCGCGCCGCAGGGGATGATGACATTGTCCGGCGCCTGGAAGCCAAGATCCTCCCAGAGCTCATAGGCGAGGGTCTTGGTGCCCTGGAGGAAATAGGGGTGCCAGTTGTGGCTGGCATAGAAGATGTTCGCCGCCTCGCGCAGGGCCGCATCGGCGCAGTCCTGCCGGCTGCCGGGCACCAGCTCGATCTCCGCCCCCGAGGCGCGGCTCTGCACCGTCTTTGCCGGCGAGGTGCTGGCGGGCACCATGATCTTCGCCCGCATCCCGCCCGCCGCGGCATAGGCGGCGATGGCAGCGCCGCCATTGCCGCTGCTGTCTTCCAATACCGCCTGCACGCCCTCGGCGCGCAGCAGGGAGAGCATGACCGAGGCGCCACGGTCCTTGAAGCTGCCGGTCGGCATGAACCATTCGCATTTCAGCAGCGCCTCCGCCCCACCGAGGCGCCGCGGCACCAGCGGGGTGCAGCCCTCGCCCATGGTGACGGGCTCGCCCCGCAACGGCGGCAGGGCGGCGCGGTAGCGCCAGAGGCTGCGGGTGCCACGGTCCACTTGGTCACGGCCGATGCCGGGCAGGTCGGTGAGCAGCAGGGGCTCCCCTTTGTCGCCACACCAGCGGGGGGCGCCGAGCGGCCAGGTGCGGCCGGTGCGCGGGTCGAGATAGGCCAGAGTTTCCATGGGGGCGTCCATGGGCCGAGACTTGCCCTTTCGCCCGCCGGCGGCAAGGCTTGGCGGCATGGACAGCCTGCATCGCCTCGCCGCCGACCTCGTCGCCATCGACAGCCGCTCCGCGATCTCGAACCTTGCCATCGCCGAACGGATCGAAGCGGAGCTGGCCGGCTTCGAGCTGGAGCGGCTCGACTATGTCGATGCGGCGGGGGTGGCGAAGCGGGCGCTGGTCGCGCATCGCGGCCCGCTGGGCGGCCATGCCCTCTCCGGCCATATGGACACGGTGCCGGAGACGGGCTGGACGGAGGATCCCTGGGCGCCGCGGGTCGAGGGCGGGGTGCTGCACGGGCTCGGCAGCGTCGACATGAAGGGAGCCGTCGCGGCCTGCATCCTCGCCGCGCGATCGGTGCCGGCGGATGTGCCGGCGACGCTGCTCCTCACCACGGACGAGGAGACGACCAAGGCGGGCGCGCGGGCGGTGGCGGGGAGCGCGCTGGCGCGCTCGCTCGGCCTCCGTGGCATCGTCGTCGCGGAGCCGACGGGGCTCGTGCCGGTGCGGGGGCATCGCTCCTCGGTCAACGTCACCGCCAGCGCCCATGGGGTGCAGGCGCACTCGTCGGGGGCGGCGGGGCGGAACGCCAACTGGGCGATGATCCCCTTCCTCGCCGAGATGCGGTCGATCCATCTCCGGCTGCGGGAGGATCGGGCCTTGTGGGATGCGGCCTACGATCCGCCCTTCACCGACTTCAACCTGGTGATCGACAACCACGGCACGGCGGTGAACGTGACGGTGCCGCTGGCCACCTGCCGCATCAAGTTCCGCGCCAGCCGGAGCCTGGACCGGGAGCCGGTCCTCGCCGAGATCCGCGCGGCGGCGGAGCGGGCCGGGGTGGAACTCGCCATCGCGGCCGAGGGGCCGCCGCCGGAGCTCGCCGAGGACCATCCGCTGGTGCGGCAGGCGGTGCGGCTGGCCGGCCAGCCCGCGCGCACGGCAGCCTTCGGCACGGATGCCTCGGAGCTCCAGGCCCTTGCCCCCTGCGTGGTGCTCGGGCCGGGTGCCATCGGCACGGCGCATACGCCGCGGGAATGCGTGGAGCTCGCCGCGCTGGAGGCTGCGGTGCCGCTCTTCGCCCGGTTCCTCTCCGAGGGGTTAACACGCTGAGATGTAACGAAAGGGGCGCAATTCGGCGGATGGTCGCCTATATCGGTGGCGGTGGTCCCTCCCACGGAAGACGAGCCAAGATGAGCCCCGCACGCGCCAGCCTCGCGCTGATCCTCCCGCTCTCCCTCGCCGCCTGCGCCGTCGCGCCGCCGAGCGGACCGAGCCTCTATGCCATGCCGGCCAAGGGCAAGGACCTGGCCCAGTTTCAGAACGACGATGTGGGCTGCCGCAACTATGCGCAGTCCTCGATCGGCATCACGCCGGGCCAGGCGGCGAACCAGTCGGCGGTCGGCAGCGCCGCGGTCGGCACGGCGCTCGGCGCCGCGGCGGGCGCGCTGCTCGGCTCGGCCGGCGGAGCGGCAGGGGCGGGCGCGGCGATCGGCGCCGGGGCCGGGCTGCTGACCGGCTCGGCGGTCGGCGCCAACAACGCCCAGGCCTCGTCGGGCAGCCTGCAGGGGCGCTACGACGTCGCCTATGCACAATGCATGACCAGCGCCGGCAACACGGTGCAGGCGCCGCAGCCGGCCATTACCGCCTATTCCGTGCCGGCCTATGGCTATTCGGCGCCGGCCTATGGCTATGCGGTGCCCTATGCCTATCCGGCCTATCCCTACCACTGGGGGCCGAGCGTTTCCCTCGGCTTCTATGGCGGCCGGGGCTATTACGGCCGGCCCTGGGGCTGGCGGCGCTGGTAGGCCTCCACTCGAGCCGGAGATCCAGCTCCTCCACCGTCCGGGCCCAATTGGCGCCTTCCTGCCGGACCGTCTCGGCGCGAGGCGGTCGAGGAATCCCGGCGTCGCCGCCGCGGTTGTCGGCGACGACGGTCCGGCCGGTCGCCGGCGCGAGGAGCTGGGAGAGCTCCCGAGCGGTGATGCCGGTGCCACCAGCCGCATGGGACGCGACGACGGTGACCGCGCGGCGCCCCGGCTGCGCCGAGGCCGAGCAGCAGGCTCCGGCGGACAGGATGGGTGATGGCGGCCCTCCCAGACTCGCTGAACATCCGCCCCGCCCCGGACCCGGCGACCGGCCGAAGCAATACCGTCCTTGTTGCATCATTGGCGCTTGATCCTTCGCCGCTTTCCGCGTTGACCTAGGAGCGCAGCCAAACAGGGGAGGAAACTCATGGCACGGGTCGCACTGGTCACCGGCGGGCAACGCGGCATCGGCGCCGCGATCAGCGAGGGGTTGAAGGCGGCCGGGCGAACGGTCGTCGCCAGCTATGCGGGCAACGATGCGGCCGCTGCCGCATTCACCGAGCGCACCGGCATCCGCTGCTACAAATTCGACGTCGCGGACTACACCGCCTGCGCCGAGGCAGTGGAGAAGATCGAGGCCGAGGTCGGGCCGGTCGACATCCTCGTCAACAATGCGGGCATCACCCGCGACGGCACGATGAAGCGCATGAGCCGCGAGATGTGGGACAGCGTCATCGATACCAATCTCGGCTCCTGCTACAACATGGCGAAGCTGGTCTGGGACGGCATGTCGGCGCGGAAGTTCGGCCGCATCGTCAATATCGGATCGATCAACGGCCAGGCCGGCCAGTACGGCCAGGTGAACTATGCCGCGGCCAAGTCCGGCATCCACGGCTTCACCAAGGCGCTGGCGCAGGAAGGCGCGCGCATGTCGATCACCGTCAATGCCATCGCGCCCGGCTATGTCGACACCGAGATGGTGCGCGCCGTGCCGCCCGACGTGCTCGAGAAGATCATCGCCCGCATCCCGCGCGGGCGGCTCGGCACGGCGGAGGACATCGCGCGCGGCGTCGTCTTCCTGACGGCGGACGAGGCGGATTTCATCACCGGCTCGACGCTCTCCATCAACGGCGGCCAGCACATGTACTGACGCCGTCCGCGACAAGGCGGAAGGGTCGCCGGCGGCGGGGAACAGCCTTCGCCGCCGGCCGTTTATGGCATCTCCCGCATGCAAGGAAATGCCAGTGAGCAACAAGCACAACATTGGTTCCGACAACCCGGGCGACGGCCGCAGCATCGACACGCCGCGTCCGCCCGACGACCTCGAGCGCAACCCCGGCATCGGCACCTCCAAGGGCATCCATTCGCGTACCGGCGTTGATCCCGAGGTGATCGAGGGCGAGAACACCATCGAGGGCGACGTGCTGAACGATGTCAGCCCCTCCGGCGCCGTCACGCCGAACCGCGTCGGGCGCACCAACAAATAGTCCCCAAATAGTCCCCCTGGCCTTCCCGCGCCGTGCGCGCCATGCTCGGCGTGGGAGGGTTCCGGAATGGGTTATGCGGTCCTTGCTTTCGACGGCGACGACGAGGGCGCCCTCGGCCGGCGCATGGCGGCGCGGGAGCGGCATCTCGCCGTGATCAACGCATGGGCGGCCGATGGGCGGCTCGCCCTCGGCGTGCCGCTCTTCACCGCCGCGGGGCGGCCGGCGGGCTCGCTGATGGTGCTGGAAGTACCGGACCAGGCGGGGCTCGACGCCTATCTCGCCGCCGAGCCCTTCAACCAGGAGGGCGTTTGGCAACGGGTGGAAACCCACGGTTTCCGCATCGCCCCCCTGCCCTACCGGCCGCTGCCGCAGCCCGGCGCGCCGGTCGCCAGCGCGCCGACCCACACCGTCGTCATCGCCATGGACGGGCGGGATGACGGGGCGGAGCAGCGCCGCCTCGCCGTGCGCGGCGCGCATATGGAGCGGGTGGCGCCGATGGCGGCGGACGGGACACTCGCCCTCGGCGGTGCCATCCTCGACGCGGCGGGGCGGATGACCGGCTCCATCGCCGTGATCGCAAGGCCGGACGAGGCTTCGGCCCGGGCCTGGCTGGCGGAGGACCCCTATGTGACCGGCGGCGTGTGGCAGGAGATCACGCTCCATCCGACGCGCTTCGCGCCGCTCCCCTACCGGCCGCTGCCTGGCGCGGCATGAGCCACGACCTCCGCATCTGCTTCGTCGGCGACAGCTTCACCGCCGGCGTCGGCGATGAGACGGCGCTTGGCTATGTCGGGCGCCTCACCGCGGCGGCCTGGGGCCGGGGGATGCCGACCACCTCCTACAATCTCGGCGTCCGCCGCGACACCAGCGCCGACATCCGCCGCCGCGCCGAGGCGGAGGTGTTGGCGCGGCTGCTGGCCGCGAGCGGGGACACCCATGCGGTGGTGTTCTGCTTCGGCGCCAATGATGTCACCTTCGAGGACGGCATGCCGCGGGTGCCGCTGGAGGCGACGCTCGACAATGCGGCGGCGCTGCTCGGCTGGTCCGCGGCGCGCTGGACGACGCTGATGCTGGGGCCCCCGCCGGCCCTCCACGATGCCGGCCACGATGCACGCGCCGCCGCGCTCTCGCCCGAGCTCGCCGCGGTGGCGGCGGCGGTGCAGGTGCCCTTCCTGCCGCTGCATGCGCCGCTCTCGGCGAGCAGCGCCTGGCGGCATGGCGCGGCGAAGGGCGACGGCGTCCATCCCGACAGCGTCGGCTATGCCGCCATGGCGGCGCTGATCGAGGCCTGGGCGCCATGGCGGAGCCTCAGCGGCGGCTGACCGGGGTCGCGCAGGGCCCGCCGTCGGGGATTAGGGCCCGGTGAAGATCCGGGCCGCCGCCCAGCTCACCAGCGAGACGACGATCGAGCCGAGCAGCGCCGGCCAGAAGCCATCGACCCGGAAGCCCGGCAGCAGCGCAGCGGTAAGCCCAAGCATCGCCGCGTTGATGACAAGCAGGAAGAGGCCGAGGGTCAGGATCGTCAGCGGCAGGGAGAGCACCACCAGCACCGGCCGCACCACCGCATTCACCAGGCCGAAGATTAGCGCGGCCAGCAGCAGGCTCGTCATGCCGCGCACGGCGATGCCGGAGACCATCTGCGTCGCCGCCCAGAGGGCGAAGGCGGTGATGACGAAGTGGGCGAGGAATCCCATGGAGGCGTCTCCGCAAAAGCTGCGGCGCAGCATATGGTGCCGCCGCCTTTCGGGAGGCCATTCAACTTGTCGAACAAGGCGACACTGGCCGGCTGCGCCGCGCTCGCGCTCTGGGCCTTCCTTGCGCCGCTCGCGCGGCTGGCGCAGCCGCTGCCGCCGCTGCTGCTGACGGCGCTCGGCTTCGCCGCCGGCGGGGTACTGGGGCTGGCGGTGGTCGCGGCGCGGGGGCGGCTCGGCGCGCTGCGGCAGTCGCCGCTGGCCTGGGCGCATGGGGTGGGCGGGCTGGCGGGGTACCATGCGCTCTACTTCGCGGCGCTGGCGCTGGCGCCGCCGCTCGAGGCCAATCTGTTGAACTATCTCTGGCCGCTGCTGATCGTGCTGCTGGCCGCGCCGCTGCTCGGGCTGCCGCTCGGGCCACGGCGGCTGGCGGGGGTGGCGCTGGGCGCTGCCGGGGCGGCGGTGCTGCTGGCGGGCGGGGCAAGCTTCCCGGCCGAGGCGATGGCGGGCTTCGCCTGCGCCATCGGCGCGGCGCTGACCTGGGCGCTCTATTCCGTCCTCTCTGGCCGGCTGGCAGGGGTGCCGACCGAAGCGGTGGCGGGGTTCTGCCTCGTCTCCGCGCTGCTGGCGCTGGCGGCGCATCTCGGCGTCGAGGCGCCAGCCATGCCGGAGCCGCGGCAATGGCTGGCGGTGGCGCTGATGGGGCTCGGGCCGATGGGGGCCGCCTTCTTCCTCTGGGATGTCGGGATGAAGCGGGGCGACCCGCGCCTGCTCGGCACGCTCGCCTATGCGACGCCGATCGCCTCCACCCTGCTGCTGATCGCGCTCGGCGAGGGCAGCCTTACCTGGCAGGTTGCGGCGGCGGCGGGGCTCGTCGCCGGCGGCGGGGTGCTTGCGGCGCGGGCCTGATCAGCTCCCGACCTTCAGCGTGCTGGTGAGGCCGCGGAGGCAGGCGAGGATGGAGAGGGGAGTGATCCGGCCGGTACGGGGATTCTCCTCGCTCGGCACGTTCTCAATGGTCATGGTGAGGCGGGCGGCGGCGGCCTCGACGCGGATGGTGTGGGTGTTCCGCGTCACTGCCGGGTCGGCCCAGATCTCGACCATGGTGCGCTCCGGGCCGATGCCGGCCAGCGCCAGCGCGGCGGCGACGTTCACATTGGCCGGGAAGCCGCGCGCCGCGTCGAAGGCATTGCCCTGGAAGACGAGGCGCGGCGCCGCGAGCCCCGCCACCTCGATGCCGTTCTCGACCAGGTAGGGCGCGCCCTCGAGGCCGCGCGGGGGCTTCCGCGTCTCGATGGTGACGCTCGCCACCTCGCCCTCGGCGACGGCGCGGACGGCATCCAGCCCGAGCAGGGCGCCGGTCGGGACGACGATGCGGGCGCCGGTCTCGCGGGCGCGCTCGACGAGGTGCATGCGCGGCAGCAGCGCGCCGACGCTGCTCGGGACGAAGATGCGGCCGCGGGCGATGGCGGCCTCGGCGATGGCCCCGAAGACGGCTGCGGGGGCCGCCTCCACCACCACATCGGCCTCCCCGGCGAGGTCGACGAGCGGGACGAGCGCCGGCGGGCTGCGGAAGCCGGCGATGGCCTCGCGGGCCTTGCCCTGGTCCCGCGCCGCGACGGCGGTGAGGCGAAGGCCCTCCACCCCCGCATCCAGCGCCCGGGCCAGATGGCCGCCAATGGCCCCGAGGCCGCCGATCGCGACGCGCAAGCTGCCTGCCATGTCCCCGTCCCTCCGTCCCCGAGCTGTAGCGGAAGCGCGAGCGGGGCGGAACCCGGGAGCGCTCCCTGCTTTAGCGCAACGACACATACGAAAGGAACACGCGCGATGACATTCCCTCGCCTGCTGCCCGGCCTTGCCGCGATCGCCCTCCTGGCCGGCCTCGCTGCCTGCGGCAGCTCGCCGCGGGACGGCACCGCGAACAACCCGCCTAGCACAGCGCTGCAGCGGGCCTATGACCGGGCGACGGACAGCCCGCGCACCTCGGCCGACGGCCGCGGCAACAACCCGAGCGGCACGGCCGCCGAGCGGACGGTGGACCGTGCGGCCGGTACCGACCTTTCGGGCGCCTATCCGCGCCAGGCCGATGGCCGCCCGGGCAATCCGCCGGGCACCGCGGCGGGGCGGGCCTATGACCGGGCGACCGGCTCCAACACCTCGGGCGCCAATCCGGCCAACCGCTAGGCCCGGCGGCGGGCGCAGGCCGGGGTCCCGCGACGCCGCATGACGGCGTCGCGGGGATCACACGACGGGGCTGCGCCCGCCATCCACGTTGATCGCCGTGCCGGTGACATAGCCGCCGAGCTGGCTGCACAGGTAGAGGGCGAGGCCGGCGAACTCCTCCGGCTTGCCGAGGCGGCCGACGGGCACGGGCCGGCCCATCTCCTCCTTCCACTCCTCCCAGGTGATGTTGCGCTGGTCGGCCGCGTGGCGGCGGACCCACTGGTCGCTCTCGATGATCCCGACCAGCATCGCATTCACCAGGATGTTGTGCTTCGCCCCCTCATTCGCCTGCACCTTGGTCAGCGCCATGCCGGCGGCGCGGCTGACCGCGGTGGGCGCACCCTCGGCCGGCGGGGCCTTCGCGCCGATGTTCAGCACGTTGATGATCCGCCCCCAGCGCCGCGCCTGCATCCCCGGCCAGCACAGCCGGGCCAGGCGGATGGCGGCGAAGAGCTTGAGGTCGAGGTCGCTCTGCCAGAGCGCGTCGGAGACCTCGAGGAAGGGGCCGCGCTGGCTGGTCCCCGCATTGTTGACCAGGATATCGACCCCGCCGAGCGCCCGTTCGGCGGCGGCGAAGGCCAGCTCGCAGCCCTCGGCCGTGGCGATGTCGGCGGCGATGGCGGCGACCTTCGCCTGCGGGGCCGCGGCGCGGAGCTCGGCTTCCGCCTGGGCCAGGGCCTCCTCCCCGCGGGCGACGATCGCCACATGGCCGCCCGCCTCGGCGAAGGCGCGCGCCATGGCAAGGCCTAGGCCCTTCGATCCGCCGGTGATGAGCGCGGCACGGCCGTCGAGCGTCAATTGCACGGATCTCTCCCCCATGTCCTGAACGGGCGCATCCTGGCCTGGGCCGACGGCATGGGGAAGGAGGGGTGGGGCGACCTACGGGGCTCGAACCCGTGACATTCGGCACCACAAGCCGACGCTCTGCCAGCTGAGCTAAGGCCGCCACACAATCCCGCCGCGGCTGGCACCGCGACGGGGCAGGACATAGGGCTAGCCGGCCACCGCCGTCAACTGCTGGCCGCCCCGCGAGGCGACCCAATTCCGCAGCCGCTCCAGCGCCGCATCGATCACCGCCTCGCCCTTGCAGAAGGCGAAGCGGGCATAGTGATTCGGCGCGTCGGCGCTGGCGTAAAAGGCGGTGACGGGGATGGCCGTCACCTTCGCCTCCTCGGTCAGCAGGCGGCAGAAGGCCACGTCGTCGCCCTTGAAGCCGAGCGGACGGAAATCGGTGGTGATGAAGTAGCTGCCCTGGGTCGGCAGCACGCCGAATCCGAGCTCGGCGAGGCCCCTGGCCATCCGGTCGCGCCGGGCCTGGAGGCTGGTCGAGAGGCCCTCGAAATACGCATCGTCCTTAGCCAGCCCGACGGCCACGCCGCGCTGCAGGTTGGGGGGCGTGGTGAAGGTGAGGTTCTGGTGCGCCTTCGCCACGTTCGGCGCCAGCGACCGGTCGCAGGTGATGTAGCCGACCTTCCAGCCGGTCAGGCTGAAGGTCTTGCCCGCGCTGCCGATGCGCATGCAGCGCTCCCGCATCCCCGGCAGGGTCATCAGCGGGATGTGCTTCCAGCCGTCGAAGGTCAGGTGCTCGTAGACCTCGTCGCAGATGGCGTAGCAGTCGTGCCGGGCGATCAGCTCGGCGATGAAGGCGAGCTCGGCGGCGGTGAAGACCTTGCCGGTCGGGTTCATCGGCGTGTTGAAGAGGATCGCCTTGGTCTTCGGGCCGAAGGCGGCGGCAAGCTCGGCCCGCGGCAGCTCCCATTTCGGCGGCGAGAGGCGGACGAGGCGGGGGACCGCGCCCAGCATCCGCACCACCGGCAGGTAGGTGTCGTAGAGCGGCTCGATCAGGACGCATTCGTCGCCCGGGTTCAGCACGGCCATGAGGCAGGCAGTGATCGCCTCTGTCGCGCCGGAGGTGACGATGACCTCGGCATTCGGGTCCGCCTCGATGCCGTAGAAGCGCCGATTGTGGGCCGAGACCGCCCCGCGCAGCTCCGGCACGCCGGTCAGCGGCGGGTACTGGTTGCGCCCGTCCTTCAGCGCCGCGGCGGCTGCCTCGATGACGTCCTCCGGCCCGTCATAGTCGGGGAAGCCCTGGCCGAGATTGATCGCGCCGTGCTGGACGGCCAGCGCCGACATGACGGTGAAGATGGTCGTGCCGGTGGCCGAGAGCAGGTCGTTCTGGGGCTTCATCCGCCCGATGCCTTTCGAAGCCGGGTTTCGATCCCTCCTTATATCGGGGCTGGCGCCCGCGCGGCAAATGCACCTTCCTTGGGCAGAGTGATGCCGCAAGAGGCGGATCCAGGTGCGGAACCAGCGGATTCCCCGGTCGGGCCGGATTGAACCGGTGGCACGGGCCGTGCAAAACATCCGCCACGGCAATGGCGCAACGGGTGCCGCCGCGGGAAACGTCAGGCCGGGTTGGTCCGGGGTCGGTGTCCCGAGAGGGACCAAACACGCTGCAACGCAAAGCGGAGCCGATGAAAAAGATCGAGGCCATCATCAAGCCCTTCAAGCTCGACGAGGTGAAGGACGCGTTGCACGAGATCGGCCTGCAGGGCCTGACCGTGGTCGAGGCCAAGGGCTTCGGGCGCCAGAAGGGCCATACGGAGCTGTACCGGGGGGCGGAGTACGTCGTCGACTTCCTGCCCAAGGTGAAGATCGAGGTGATCTGCACGGACGACCTGGTGGACCGGGCCGTGGAGGCGATCTCTCAGGCCGCACGCACCGGGCGGATCGGCGACGGCAAGATCTTCATCTCCGACATCCAGGAGGTGATCCGCATCCGCACCGGCGAGCGGGGCGACGACGCGGTCTAGCAGGATCGCGGATGCGCCGCGGTTTCCGGATTTCGCGATACGCCGGAATGGTGCATCAGTGCGGGGCATCAGCCGCAGCCGGGTTGCACCCGCGGCTGGCGGTGGAAAACCCGGCCAGGCGGCCGGGTCGCGCGGCGGGCCATGCCCGCGGCGCGGCAGGGGGCATCGTGGGGGCGCCGCAAGGCGCCCTGGGACCAGTGGTACAGGATAGAAGCGCATGACGGACAAGGCAGCCGCCGTCTCCAAGGTCATGGAGATGATCAAGGAGCACAGCGTCGAGTACGTGGACTTCCGTTTCACGGACCCGCGCGGCAAGTGGCAGCACACCGCCCAGCACGTCTCCACCATGGAGGCGGAGGTGTTCGAGGACGGCATCATGTTCGACGGCTCCTCGATCGCCGGCTGGAAGGCGATCAACGAGTCCGACATGATCCTCATGCCGGATCCCGAGAATGCCTGCATGGACCCCTTCTCGGCCAAGCCGCAGCTCATCCTGTTCTGCGACATCATCGAGCCCTCGACCGGCCAGATGTACTCGCGCGACCCACGCTCGACCGCGAAGCGCGCCGAGGCCTACCTGAAGTCGACCGGCATCGGCGACACCGCCTTCTTCGGCCCCGAGGCCGAGTTCTTCGTCTTCGACAGCGTGAAGTTCGGCACGGGCGGCAATTTCGGCCACTTCTCCCTCGAGTCCGTCGAGGGCCCGGGCGCCAACATGAAGGACTACCCGGAAGGCAATATGGGCCATCGGCCCGGCGTGAAGGGCGGCTACTTCCCCGTCAACCCCGTCGACAGTGAGGTCGACCTGCGCGCCGAGATGCTCTCGACCATGATCGAGATGGGCGTCCCCGGCGAGAAGCACCACCATGAGGTGGCGCAGTCGCAGCACGAGCTCGGCACCAAGTTCGGCCCGCTGGTGCAGCAGGCCGACTTCATGCAGATCTACAAGTACTGCATCCACAACGTCGCCCACAGCTACGGCAAGACCGCGACCTTCATGCCGAAGCCGGTCTATGGCGACAACGGCTCGGGCATGCATGTCCACCAGTCGATCTGGCGGGACGGCAAGCCGCTCTTCGCCGGCAACGGCTATGCCGACCTGTCGATGGAGGCGCTCTACTACATCGGCGGCATCATCAAGCACGCCAAGGCGCTGAACGCATTCACCAACCCGCTGACCAACAGCTACAAGCGGCTGATCCCGGGCTTCGAGGCGCCGGTGCTGCTGGCCTATTCGGCCCGCAACCGCTCCGCCTCCTGCCGCATCCCCTATGCGACGAGCCCGAAGGCGAAGCGCGTCGAGGTCCGCTTCCCGGATCCGGGTGCGAACCCCTACCTCGCCTTCTCCGCCATGCTGATGGCCGGCCTCGACGGCATCAGGAACAAGATCCATCCGGGCGACCCGATGGACAAGGACCTCTACGACCTGCCGCCCGAGGAGCTGAAGGGCATCCCGACGGTGTGCGGCTCGCTCCGCGAGGCGCTGGGCTCGCTCGAGGCCGACCACGAGTTCCTGCTCGCCGGCGACGTCTTCACCAAGGACCAGATCGAGAGCTACATCGAGCTGAAGTGGGGCGAGGTCTACCGCTTCGAGCACACCCCGCACCCGGTCGAGTTCGAGATGTACTACTCGGTCTGATCGGGACCGATGCCGAAAGGGGGCCGCGCCGCGAGGTGCGGCCCTTTTCGATTCGGGGACGGCTGCCCTATCCTCGGCGGGGAGAGGAAACGCCATGCCAGAGACGCTGTCGACCGATGCCACCGGCCCGCTGAAGGGCCTCCGCGTGCTCGACCTCACCGCCGTGGTGCTCGGCCCCTTCTGCACGCAGATGCTGGGCGACTGGGGCGCCGACATCATCAAGGTCGAGCCGCCGACGGGCGACCTCGTCCGCAATTCCGGCGTCCACCGGAACCGCGGCATGGCCTCGGTCTTCCTCGGCATCAATCGCAACAAGCGCGACCTCGCCATCGACCTGAAATCGCCCGAGGGGGCGGAGGTGCTGCGCCGGCTGATCCCCCGCGTGGACGTGCTGGTGACGAACATCCGCCCCGCCGGCATGGCGCGGCTGGGCTTCGGGCCGGAGGAGTGCCGGGTGCTCAACCCGCGCCTCGTCTTCGCCGTCGCCACCGGCTTCGGGCAGGACGGGCCCTACCGCGCCAAGCCGGCCTTCGACGAGATCATCCAGGCCTCCTCCGGCTTCGCCGACATCGTCGGCGAGGACCAGGGCGGGCCGGCCTTCGTGCCCTCGCTCATCGCCGACAAGGTGACGGGGATGGCGCTGCTCTCCGGCGTGCTCGCCGCGCTCTATCACCGCGAGCGTACGGGCGAAGGCCAGCTGGTCGAGGTGCCGATGCTGGAGACGCTGACGGCCTTCCTCAGCGTCGAGCATCTGGGCGGCCTCGGCTTCGAGCCGCGCCACGGCCCGGCCGGCTACCAGCGCCTGCGCCACCGCAAGCCCGCGCCGACGAAGGACGGGCACATCACCCTGCTGCCCTATTCCTCGGCCAATTGGGTCGCCTTCTTCACCATGGCGGGACGCGAGGACCTGATCGAGACCCTTTCCGTGCGGGACCCGGTGAAGCGCAACGCCAATATCGAAGCCGTCTACGCGGCGATGGCCGAGGTCGCGCGCAGCAAGACCACGGCGGAGTGGCTGGCGCTGTGCGAGCAGCACGACATCCCGGCCACCGGCTTCACCCGCATCGAGGCGCTGACGGAGCATCCGCACCTGAAGGCGGTCGGCATGTTCGAGGAGCATGACCACCCGAGCGAGGGCCGCATCCGCATGGCGAAGCCGCCGACGCGATTCGAGAAGACGCCGGCCAATATCCGCCGCCTCGCCCCGCGCCTCGGCGAGCACACGGTGGAGGTTCTGCAGGAGCTTGGCTTCACCGCCGAGGAGATCGCGGAGATGCAGGCGCGCAAGCTGATCCGCCAGGTATGACGCCCTCCCTCTCGCCCCGCATCCAGGCCACTGCGGCGCCTGCGATCCCGACCGTGCGCGGCTGGGCCTCCCGCTACGCCGGCGCGGCCGGGCCGCTGATCGACCTCACCCAGGCCGTGCCCGGCTATCCGCCGCATCCCGATCTGCTGGCGCGCCTTGCCACCCTCGCCGGCGACCGCGCCACCTCCGGCTATGGCCCGATCGACGGCGACCTGCCGCTGCGCGCGGCGCTCGCCGAGGACATGGCCGGCTTCTACGGCGCGGACATCGCGGCCGCCGACATCGCCATCACCGCGGGCTGCAACCTCGCCTTCGCCATGACGATGGCGGTGCTCGGCGGGCCGGTCGTGCTGCCGGTGCCTTGGTACTTCAACCACCGCATGGCGCTCGAGATGGCGGGCATCCCGGCCATGCCCCTGCCCTGCCGCGCCGAGGACGGCTTCGTCCCGACAGCAGAGGGCATCGAGGCGGCGCTCAGGGCGGGCGGCCGCGTGCTGGTGCTGGTGACGCCGAACAACCCGACCGGCGCCGTCTATCCCGCCGCGCTGATCGCCGAGGCCGCCGCGCTCTGCCGCCGCCATGGCGCCTGGCTGGTGCTGGACGAGACCTACCGGGACTTCCTGCCCGCCGAAGCCTCTCCGCCGCACGACCGGTTCCGGGACGCCGGCTGGCGCGACGGCCTCGTCCATCTCTACAGCTTCTCGAAGGCTTATTGCGTGCCGGGGCATCGCGTCGGCGCCATCGCCTGCGGCCCGGTCTTCCGCGAGGCGCTGCTGAAGGCGCTCGACACGCAGCAGATCTGCCCGCCGCGCGCCGCGCAGGCGGCGCTTGCCTGGGCGGTGCCGGCGTTGCGCGGCTGGCGCGAGGGCAACCGCGCCATCATGGCCGAGCGCGGCGAGGCCTTCCGCAAGGTCGCGTCGCAACTGCCCGGCTGGCGGCTGGATGCGCATGGCGCCTATTTCGCCTATCTCCGCCTGCCGCCGGAGGGGCCGGGGGCGATGGCGGCGGCCGAGGCACTGGCGACGGAGCGCGGCCTGCTGGCTCTGCCGGGGCCCTTCTTCGGCCCGGGGCAGGAGCGGCATCTGCGCCTCGCCTTCGCCAATGCCGAGCTGCCGGCGATCGGCGCCATCGCAGTCAGGGTAAGCAACGAAGAGGCTGCAAGGGCCTGAAGTTTTCGTGCTCCCGGTGAACAGCGGCATGGGCTTCCCGTTGGTGCGCTGTCGCACGACGAAGGGAGACGACGACATGGCATCGAAGCAGGACGGCCGCCAGGGCGATCATGGCCAGGGCGATGTGAAGCACCCCGAGACCGACCGCCGCCTCAAGGAAAACCGCGGCAGCGAGGGCGGTCAGTCGGGCGGCCAGCATGCCGACAACACCGGCCAGCGCGGCCAGGTGAAGGATCCCGAGCATGACGGCCGGCTCAAGGAGAACCGCGACCAGGGCATCTCCAAGCACACCACGGACGGGCGCCAGGATGTCGAGCATGGCGGCCAGGGCCGGGTGAAGGACCCCGAGAATGACGGGCGCCTGAAGGAAAACCGCTAAGCCGGTCAGCAGGCCGGGTCGGGCGAGACGAATCGCTCAAACCCGGCCTCCGCCTTGCCTGCACGCAGCGGCACGCACGCTGCGGGCGGCTCGGCAAGGAAGGCGACGCCGCGGTCGGCCAATGCACCGAGCACCCGGTCGAGATGCCGCATCGCCCCGTTCGGCAAATCATGCAGCACCATCAGCAGCGGCGCCGTCGCTGCCTCCGCCATGGCGAATGCCGTCTCCGGCCAGCCATCGGGATCGGCGAAGTCGCGCGGTACCGCATTCCACAACACCATCGTATGGCCGCCGGCCTGCAAATGCGCCGCCGCCGAGGCATTCAACAGATGCGGCCCGAGCGCGCCGCCGCCGCCATTCGGGCGAAACAGCCGCGCCGGTTCGCGCAGCGTCCCGAGCAGCGCATCCGTCTCCATAATTTCACGGACCGCCTCGGCGCCGCCGCGGCGGCCGAGTGGTGCGCCATGCGTCAGCGTGTGGTTGCCGACGGGATGGCCTTCGGCCCGCGCCCGCTCCGCCAGCCGCCGCGCTGCCAGGTCGCGCAGCCGCTCGCCGACGACGAAAAACATCGCCGGGATGCGGCGGCGGGCCAACACCTCGAGCACCACCTCCGTCACCCCCGGCGTCGGCCCGTTGTCGAAGCTAAGGCAGATCGGCTGCATGCTCAGGCCAGCGCGAATTTGGCGACGCAGAGTGCCGCGATCAGCCAGACCGCCCCGCTCACCTCCTGCGCACGTCCGGCCAGCAGCTTCAGTGCCGCATAGGTGATGAAGCCGATGCCGATGCCGGTGGCGATCGAGAAGGTGAAGGGCATGGCGAGCGCGGTGATGACGGCCGGCACGTACTCCGTCATCTCGTCCCAGTCGATGGAGCGCAGCGCCTGCGCCATCAGGCAGGCGACGAAGACCAGCGCCGGCGCCGTGGCGTAGCCGGGAACCGCCGTCGCCAGCGGCGCGAGGAAGAGCGTCAGCAGGAAGAGCATGGCGACGGTGAGCGCCGTCAGCCCTGTGCGCCCGCCGGCCTGGATGCCGGAGGCGCTCTCGATGTAGCTCACCGTCGTGCTGGTCCCGAGCACCGCGCCCATGATCGCGCCCCCGCTGTCGGCGAAGAGCGCGCGGCCGAGATTGGGCACGGTGCCGTCCTTCCGCATCAGCCCGGCACGGTGCGTGGTGGCGATCAGCGTGCCGGTATTATCGAGCAGGTCGGCAAGGAAGAAAGTGAAGACGATGCCGACGAGGCCGAGGCTGAGCGCGCCGGCGATGTCCATCTGCAGGAAAGTCGGCGCCAGCGAGGGCGGCGCGCTGACGATGCCGCTGAAGCTGGTCAGGCCGAAGGGCAGGCCGAGCAGCGCCGTCACCAATATGCCGATGACCAGCGCCCCCGGCACCCGCCGCGCCGAGAGCCCGGCGATCAGCAGGAAGCCGAGGCACGCGAGCTGGGTTGAGGTCTCGGAAAGCGGGCCCAGCGTCACCAGCGTCGCCGGATGCGCGGCAACCAGCCCCATCCCCTTCAGCCCGATCAGGCCGAGGAAGAAGCCGATCCCCGCCGCGATGCCGAGCTTGAGGCCGAGCGGGATGCCGTTCACCAGCCACTCGCGGACGCGCAGCAGCGAGACGGCGAGGAAGATCAGCCCGGAGAGGAAGACCGCGCCGAGCGCCACCTGCCAGGAGACGCCCATGCCGCCGACCACGGCGAGGGCGAAATAGGCGTTGAGCCCCATCCCCGGAGCGAGCGCGATCGGGAAGTTCGCCAGCAGCCCCATCAGCGCCGAGCCGATGGCGGCAGCGAGGCAGGTGGCGACGAAGGCGGCGCCCGCATCGATGCCGGCGGCCGCCATGATCTGCGGGTTGACGATGACGATATAGGCCATGGTGAGGAAGGTCGTGGCCCCCGCCAGCACCTCCCGCCGCGGCGTGCTGCCGCGCGCGCCGATCGAAAACAGCCTCTCGAGCATTCTCACCCCTCATTCGCCTGGATCATCTCCCGCACCCGCGGGTAGATCGCCTGCGCATAGCGCCGGCCGCTGAAGACGCCGTAATGGCCGACGCCCGTCTGCAGGTGATAGCGCCGCATCGTCACCGGCACGCTGCGGCAGAGGTCGAGCGCCGCCATGGTCTGGCCGATGCCGCAGATGTCGTCGCGCTCGCCCTCCACTGCCATGACGGCGGTGCGGCGGATCGCCTCCGGCCGCGCCGGTCGGCCGCGCCAGGTGAAGCGCCCCTCGGGCAGCGCGTGCTCCTGGAAGATGGCGGAGACGGTCTCGAGGAAGAACTCGGCCGGCAGGTCCATCACGGCGAAATACTCGTCGTAGAAGCGGCGGTGCATGGCGGCCTTCGCCACCTTGCCATCGGCGGGGTGCCAGACCTGCCGGTGATGCGCCCGCATGTGGCGCTCGAGATTCATCCCCATGAAAGCGGCGAGCTGGAGCATGCCGGAATAGACCCGCCGCCCCGCCCCCTGGTGGCGCCAGGGCACGCGGTCGATCAGGTTCCGCTCGAACCAGGCGATGGGCCGGGCCTGGGCCAGCCGGTTCACCTCCGTCGGATGCTGGCGGGTGTCGATGGGACCGGCCATCAGCGTCATCGAGCGGGGCGAGGCCGGGTTGCGGTCCTCGGCCATCAGCGCGACGGCGGCCAGCACCGCGGCTACCGGTTGGCAGACCGCCAGCACATGCCCGCCCGGCCCGACCTCCGCGAGGAATCGCATGACGTGCTCGATGAAGTCGTCGAGGCCGAAGCGCCCGGCCGCCCCCGGCACGTCGCGCGCATTGTGCCAGTCGGTGATCCAGACATCGTGGTCCTGCAGCAGAACCTGCACCGTGCCGCGCAGCAGGGTCGAGAAATGCCCCGACATCGGCGCCACGACCAGCACGCGCGGCAGGCGGATGTCGAGGTCCTTCCTGAAGTGCAGCAGGCTGGCGAAGGGCGTGGCAGCGACGACCTTCTCCTCCACCTCGGCCAGCCGATTGCCGACCCGCACCGGGCCGATTTCGAAGGCCGGACGGCGATGGGTGATGCCGGCATGGCCGAAGGTCTCGAGCGTGCCGCGCAGCACGTGCAACGCGTCGAGCGCCGGGTACCGCGCCTGCACCTGGGAGAGAATCTGGGCCACGCCACGCGCCTGGAGCCGCCAGGGGGACAGCAGGTCCTGCCCGGCCTGGAGCATCTGATAGATCATCGGCGGTTCCAATCGCGCCCGGTCTGCAACGCCGCATGGTGACAGCAGAGCGCGGTTTCGCAACTGCGAACCGGCTGCTAGCCTCGCGGCGGGCAGCAGGGGAGAGCGGAATGGCGGAGAGCAGGCGACGCAGGCCGGCCCGCCCGCAGCCCGAGACGCCGAAGGCGGTGCTCCGCATCAGCAGCCGCAACTACTCCTCCTGGTCGCTGCGCGGCTGGCTCATCCTCCGCCTCTCCGGCCTGCCCTTTGAGACGGAGCTCGTCTCGCCCGACGACCCGGCGACGCGGGCGGAGCTGCTGCTGCAGTCCTCCTCCATTCTGCTGCCCTGCCTGCTGCATGACGGGGTGGAGCTCTGGGACACGCTCGCCATTGCGGAATACCTGAACGAGCTGCAGCCGGAGGCACGGCTGATACCGGAGGAGCGGGTGGCCCGCGCGCGCTGCCGCTCGATCAGCGGCGAGATGCATGCGGGCTTCCATGCGCTGCGGTCCTCCTTGCCGATGAACCTCCGCGCCCATGTGCCGGGCTTCACCGTCTGGTCGGCGGCGCGGGCGGATCTCGAGCGCATCTTCGGCCTCTGGCGCGGCTGCCTCGCCGGCTGGGGCGGGCCCTGGCTCTTCGACGACCGGCCGACGCTGGCGGATGCGATGTTCGCCCCGGTCGTGCTGCGCTGCCGCAGCTACGACGTGGCACTCGACGACTCCTGCGAGGCCTATGCCCGGACGATCCTCGGCTGGCCGGAGGTGGAGGAATGGATTGCCCCGGCGCGGCAGGAGCCGGAGGCCCGCATCACCGAATTGGAGTATGACGCCGAGTTCTAGTGCAACCCATCGTTATCAGGCGTGGCTTGACCGCATCGCCCGGACATCGTTACCCCTCCCGCCAGGCGGGCCCTGGATCGTCCTGTGGCACGCAGCGAAGAGCCGGGCATGTCGCCAGGATGACCAGGGCTCGACCCGCGGCGGGGGAACTGCCGGCGACCGAGCGGCCCCGCCATGGCGGTGCGCTGCGGCTGCTCCTCGCCGCGGCCATCGCCCTTCCCCTGCTCATCACCGCCGCCGGCGGCTGGCTCACCTGGCAGCAGGTCTGGCGCGAGGCGGAGCATGAAGTCACCCATGCGGCCGATGCCTCCGCCGAGTATGCCGCCGGGGTCTTCGACGGGCTGATGCTGCGCATCGACCGTGCCGACGACATCCTCTCCGGCCTGTCCGACGCGGAGATCCGCGCCCAGGCGGCGGAGGTGCATGAGCGGCTGAAGCGCGCCTCGACCAGTGGGCCACGGGCACCGGACCAGCGCGCGCCTTTCATCTTCGTTTATGACCGCGAGGGCGAGGTGCTCGTCACCGGCAACATCTTCCCGACGCCGCGCGGCGACGGGGCGGACCGGCGCGAGATCACGACCGCGTTGCGCGGCGCCGATGCACCGTCCCTGCTGGTCTCGGCGCCGCAACTCGGGCGGATCACCGGCGAGGCCTTCTTCACCATCGCCCGCCGGCGCGAGAGCGGCGGCAACGGCCTGCCGCCCGGCAGCTATGACGGCGTGGTCAGCGCCTCCACCTATATCGGCGATGTCGCCGCGGCGCTGCGCCGCCTCGCCACCGAGCGCTATGGGGATGTGCTGAGCCTCGTCCGCACGGATGGCGTGGTGCTGGCCCGCTCGCTCGACATCGCGCCCGGCACGCGGCTGCCGGAGGGCAACCCGGTGATGGCGGCGATGCGGCAGGGCGCGGAGCGCATCGCCAACAGTGGCCGCTCGGGGCTCGACGGGGTGCGGCGGATCGTCGCCTATCGCCGAGTGGACGGCTATCCGGTCTATGCCTCGGCGGCGCGGCCGCATGCGGCGATCTTCCGGCGCTGGGGCATCGCGGTCCTGCCGCTGGCGGCAGCGGGCATTCCCGCGAGCCTCGCCCTGCTCGGCCTCGCGCTGGTGGTCCGGCGCGGGCAGCGGGACCTCGCCACGGCGAATGCGGGGCTCGAGCGGCGGGTCGCTGCCCGCACCGCGGCGCTCAGCGAGAGCGAGGCGCGGTTCCGTGCCGCGGTGGAGGGCGCCCCCTTCCCCATGATGCTGCATGCCGAGGATGGCAGCGTGCTGGCGCTCAGCCGCGCCTGGACCGCGATCACCGGCTATGCGCCCGCCAGCATCCCGACCTATGCCGACTGGGCGCGGCGCGCCTTCGGGGCCGAGGCGGAGGCGCGCATCGCCGAGCTGGCCCAGGGCTTCGTGGAGGAGGCGTCGGCGACGCCGGGCGAGGCTGCGGTGCGGACGGCCACGGGCGAGCGGCGCATCTGGGAGTTCCACGACGTCCCCGTCGGTGCCCTGCCGGATGGGCGGCGGCTGCGCCTCAGCGCCGCGATCGACGTCACCGGCCGGCGCGAGGCGGAGGAGCGGCAGGCGCTGCTGATGCGGGAGGTCGACCACCGGGCGAAGAATGCCCTCGCCGTCGTGCAGGCGGCGCTGCGCCTGACCCCACGCGAGGATGCCCGCGCCTTTGCCGAGGCGGTGGAGGCCCGCGTCGGCGCGCTCGCCCGGGCGCAGGTGCTGCTGGCCGAGGCGAATTGGCGCGGCGCCGACCTGCGCAGCCTGGCGGAGGGGGCGATGGCCGCCTTCCTCCCGAGCGCCGCCCTCGTCGCCGACTCGCCGCGGGCGCAGCTCGAGGGGCGGCCGGTGCGGCTGGCGGCGACGGCGGCGCAGCCGCTCTCCCTCGTGCTGCACGAGCTGTCGACCAATGCGGTGAAATACGGCGCGCTCTCGGCCCGCGGCGGCGCGGTGGTGCTGTCCTGGTGGAAGGACCCCGGCGCCGGGCTGCTGCGGCTGCGCTGGGAGGAGCGTGGCGGCCCGCCGGTCGCGGCGCCGCCGAAGCGGCGCGGCTTCGGCTCCCGCGTCATCGAGGCGACGGTGCGCAACCAGCTCGGCGGCCAGGTCGTGCAGCACTGGGTGCCGACCGGGCTGGTCTGTGACCTCACGCTGCCGCTCGACCGCGTCGCCCTCGCCGAGGAGGACGAGATGGCGGCCGGCTAGGCCGGGCGGGGGGAGTTTCGCTATCGGCAGGACCGGACGGCCCTGGCACTGTGGCGGGATGGTTCTTCCTCGTGCTTTCGCGCCGCTCAGGCATTCCGTCTTCCGGACGCTCTGGCTGGCGACGCTCGCCAGCAATATCGGCGGCTGGATGCAGAACACCGGCGCCGGCTGGCTGATGACCAGCCTCTCCCCCTCCCCCTTCATGGTCGGGCTGGTGCAGGCGGCGACCATGCTGCCGGTCTTCCTGCTCGCCCTCCCGGCCGGTGCCCTGGCCGACATCGTCGACCGGCGCCTCTTCCTGCTCGGGGCACAGGCCTGGGTGCTGCTGATGGCGCTGATCCTCGCCGTGCTGACGGCGACGGATGCGATCGGGCCCTGGGGGCTGCTGGCGCTGACCTTCGCCATCGGCATCGGCAGCGCGATGAACTTCCCCGCCTGGGCCGCCACGACCAACGAGCTGGTGCCGCGGGAGGATCTGGTCGGCGCCATCGCGCTCAACGGCATCGGCTTCAACCTGGCGCGCGCGGTGGGGCCGGCGCTCGGCGGCTTCGCCATCGCCGCCGCGGGGCCGGAGGCGGCCTTCGCGCTGAATGCGGCCGCCTTCCTGGTGCTGATCCTGGCGCTGATCTTCTGGCGCCGGACCGAGGCGCCGCGGCGGATGCCGAAAGAGCACCTGCTCTCCGCCATGCGGGCCGGGATGCGCTTCGTCTCGGCGAGCCCGGCGATGCGGGCGGCGATCCTCAGGGCCTGCGCCTTCTTCCTCTTCACCGCGGCGGTCTGGGGGCTGCTGCCGCTCTTCGTCCGGCAGCAGTTGGGGCTCGGGCCGCAGGCCTTCGGGCTGATGCTCGGGGTGATGGGCCTCTCCGCCGTCGCCGCCGGCTTCGCCCTGCCGGCGCTGCGCGGGCGGCTCGACCGCAGCGGCACGGTGTTCTGGGCCTCGATCCTCGCGGCCGTCTCCATGGCGGTGCTGGCCGTCGCGCATCACTGGGCGATGGCGGCGCTCGGGATGCTGCTCTACGGCGCGGCCTGGATCGCCGCGGGCAGCACCCTCTCCGCCGCAGCGCAGCTGGCCGCGCCGGGCTGGGTGCGGGCGCGGGCGATCGCCATCTACCAGCTCAGCTTCTTCGGGGTGATGGCGCTGGGCTCGGCCCTGGCGGGGTGGCTCGGCGGCAGCTTCAGCGTGCCGCTCGCTCTCGGCGTGGCGGCGGCGGGCTGCGCCATCGCCGCCGTGCTGGTCCGGCCATGGCGGATCGACAGCCTGGCGATGAACGAGGCGCCGGGCACGGCCGCCGCCATGCCGCAGCCGGAGGCGCCGGCGGCGGAGCTGCGCGGCCTGCTCGGCGAGGCCTCGGGCCGGGTGATGGAGGTGGTGCGCTACCGAATCGACCCGTCGCAGCGCCGCGTCTTCCTCGCCGCCATGCAGGAGGTGCGGCGCGTGCGGCTGCGCTCAGGCGCGGGCAACTGGAGCCTCTACGAGGATGTCGCCCATCCGGAGCGCTGGGTGGAGCTCTGGACGGTCGACAGCTGGACCGAGCACCTGCGCGAGGAGCAGCGGCTGACCGAGGGCGACCGAGCCGCCCTGGCCCGCGCCGCCGCCCTGCACCACGCCGGCGAGGACGGGGCACCGGAGGCGTCGCGCTTCCTCAACGTGAACCCGTGATCAGGCCGCGTCGGGAGCCGGCGGCGCGGCGGGGGTATCGATCTCGCTCATCCACATCAGCAGGATGCCTGCGGGGCAGCCGAGCAGCGAGGCGAGCTGGGCTTCTCCGACGGCGACCAGCCCGGCCGTCAGCAGAAGCGCGGCGGCGATCGCAGCCCGGAGGTTCGTCCGCGGCACCTGCATCAGCCCGGCCATCGCCTCGTCCCCCTGCCTGCAACCGTGGCGGAGCCTAGCGCCCCGCAGGGCGGCCGGGGGATGGCGGTGCGGTGGCCGTCGGCCCATCCCGACCGAAACGAGGTCGCACACGGGTTTGTCATTGCGGCGGGTGCGTCCAAGACCCGGCTTTTGCGCTGCGGCAGGGAGACGCCTGCGGTCCCGGGGGTCTTCTCTCCGGGGCGGGCGTTCCACATGTTACCGGCAACACGACGGAGAGGAGTTCCCCATGGCGCAAGCCGCCAAGACCCACGCCACCCGCAACGACGTGCCGAGCAATGCCAAGCAGGTTTCGATCGGCGTCCTCCAGGCCTGCCTGGTCGACAGCATCGACCTCTACAACGCCACCCGCCAGGCGCATTGGAACGTGAAGGGCCCGCATTTTGGTGCGCTGCACCAGCTCTTCGAGGAGTTCTACAAGGCGCTGCAGGAGTCGAGCGACGAGCTGGCCGAGCGCATCGTCCAGCTTGGCGGCACCGCCAATGGCGTGACGCAGACGCTGGCGGCCAGCACCCGCCTGCCGCCCTACCCGACCGATATTTATGCCGGCATGGACCATGTGGCCCAGCTCGCCGACCGCTACGCCATGGTCGGCAAGTCGCTGCGCGAAGGTATCGACACCACGGATGAGGCAGGCGATGCCGACACCGCCGACCTGCTGACCGAGCAGTCCCGCGCTGCCGACAAGATGCTCTGGATGATCGAGGCGCATCTGCCGCAGGACCGGGCCCAGTAAGCCACAGCTGAGCCACACCATGGATGCGGGCGGCGGGGCGACTCGCCGCCCGCATTGTGTCTGGGCTCCCCGATCGCTATCTTTGGAGGATCAGGGGAACAAGACATGAACGATCTTTTCGGCGGTCGCCGCCCCGGCGGCAAGGGCGGCATCGCCACCGTGCTCGAGGCGGCCAGCTACTCCGCCAAGGATATCGAGGTGCTGGAGGGGCTCGAGCCCGTCCGCCGCCGGCCAGGCATGTATATCGGCGGCACGGATGAGAACGCCCTCCACCACCTGGCCGCCGAGATCATCGACAATGCCATGGACGAGGCGGTGGCCGGCCATGCCGACCGCATCGAGGTCGCGCTCGAGCCGGGCAACTGGCTGACCGTCCGCGACAACGGGCGCGGCATCCCGACCGACCCGCATCCGAAATTCCCGAAGCTCTCCGCCCTCGAGGTGATCTTCACGACGTTGCATTCCGGCGGGAAATTCTCCGGAAAGGCCTATGAGACCTCGGGCGGCCTGCACGGCGTCGGCTCCTCGGTCGTCAATGCGCTGGCGGAGCGGCTGGAGGTGGAGGTGGCGCGCGACCGCACCCTCTTCACCCAGGCCTATGCGCGCGGCAAGCCGCTCGGGCGGCTCAAGAATGCCGGGCCGATCCACAACCGGCGCGGCACCACCATCCGCTTCCGGCCGGATCCGGAGATCTTCGGCAAGCTGGAGTTCTCGGCGGCGCGGCTCTACCGGCTCTGCCGCTCGAAGGCCTATCTCTACCGCGGCGTCGAGATCCGCTGGTCCTGCGACGCCTCGCTCGCCACCGGCGACACGCCGGCCGCGGCGACGCTCCATTTCCCGGGCGGCCTCGCCGATTTCCTCGGCTCGGCGCTCGAGGGGCGCAGCCAGGTCGTCCCCACCCCCTATGTGGGGGAGGCGAGCTTCCCGGAGGGCGCCGGCCGCTGCGAGTGGGCCGTCACCTGGCTCGAGCAGGGCGACGGCTTCCTCTCCACCTATGCCAACACCATCCCGACGCCGCAGGGCGGCACGCATGAGGCCGGGCTGCGCGGCGCGCTGGTGAAGGGCCTCCGCGCCTATGGCGAGCTGAAGAAGGAGAAGCGCGCGGCGAGCGTCACCGCCGAGGACCTGTTCGGCGGCCTCGCCGGGATGCTCAGCGTCTTCGTGCGCGACCCGCAATTCCAGGGCCAGACCAAGGAGAAGCTGACCTCCCCCGAGGCCACGAGGCTGGTCGAGACGGCGCTGCGCGACCATTTCGACCATTGGCTCGCCGGCGACCCGACGACCGCCGGCAACCTGCTCACCTGGGCGATCGAGCGCGCCGAGGAGCGCATCCGCCGCCGCGAGCAGAAGGACACGCCGCGCAAGTCGGCGACGCGCAAGCTCCGCCTCCCCGGCAAGCTGGCCGACTGCTCGCGCGAGAGCGCGGAGGGGACGGAGCTCTTCCTCGTCGAGGGCGACTCGGCCGGCGGCTCGGCCAAGCAGGCGCGCGACCGCGAGACCCAGGCGGTGCTGCCGCTGCGCGGGAAGATCCTGAACGTCGCCTCCGCCTCCGCCGACAAGCTGCGCCAGAACCAGGAGCTGAAGGACCTGATCGAGGCGCTTGGCTGCGGCGCGGGCGAGCGCTTCGACATCGCCCGCCTGCGCTACGGCCGCATCGTCATCATGACCGATGCCGATGTGGACGGCGCGCATATCGCCGCCCTGCTGATGACCTTCTTCTACAAGGAGCTGCCGGAGCTGGTGCGCCAGGGCCGGCTCCATCTCGCCCAGCCGCCGCTCTACCGGCTGCAGCATGGCGGCAAGTCGGTCTATGCGATGAACGATGCAGACCGCGAGCGCATCCTGAAGCGCGAGTTCAAGCCGAGCCACAAGGTCGAGGTCAGCCGCTTCAAGGGCCTCGGCGAGATGCCGCCCTCGGCGCTGAAGGAGACGACGATGGATCCGAAGCGCCGCACGCTGCTGAAGGTCGTCCTCCCGCCCGAGGAGCGCGCCCGTACGGCCGAGCTGATGGAGGCGCTGATGGGCCGGAAGCCCGAGCTGCGCTTCAAGTTCATCCAGGAGAACGCCGCGAAGCTCGACGAGGCGGAGGTGGACGTCTGACCCGGCGGCATTGTTGTTGAGGCGCGGCACCATATCCCCCAGGGTGCAGCCCGCCTCCCTCTCGTGACCAGGGTCCCCGATGTCCGCATCCATCCGCGCCTTGCTCGGCTTCGCGGCCGCCGTGCTCTCCGTCCTCACCTTCCATCAGGGGATGTGGGGCCTGCTTCACGTCATCGGCTGGGCGCCGCTGGCGCCCTACCCCATGAATCCGGTGCCGCCGCTGGGCGTGCCGCTGATTGCGAGCCTCTGCTTCTGGGGCGGGCTATACGGCATTCCCTATGCCCTGGCGCTGCCGAGGCTGCCGCGCATGCCGGGCTGGCTGAGCGGCCTGCTCCTCGGGCTGCTGGCGGCGATGGTCGGCTGGTTCATCGTCGCCCCGCTGAAGGGTCAGCCCATGGCCGGCGGCTTCAACCCGATGCGGATGCTGATCTCGGTGCTGATCAACGGCTTCTGGGGCGTCGGCGTCGGCGTCATCCTGCCGATGCTGCTGCCCAGGTCGGCGCAATCCCGACTGGCGTCGTTCCGCAGGTAGGGGGCATTATCGCAGCGGCGGGGGGAGGCTGGAGGAAGCTGCATGCCAAGGCGGGGCGCGTCCCTGGACAACCACGGGCGCGTCGGCCTTGCAGGGCATCTGCTCGGGCTGGTGCTGGCGGTGCTGATGCCGAGCCTCGCCCTCGGCGGCGTCACGGCATGGCATCTCGCCGGCCTCTATCGCTCCGCCTCTGAGGAGAGACTCAGCGACACCGCGCGCGCCCTGGCGCTGGCGGTGGATGGCGAGTTCGAGATCTTCCAGACCGCCGCCCTCGCCCTCGCCACCTCGCCGCTGCTGCGGCTCGAGGATATCGGTCCCTTCCGCGCCTGGGCGATCACCGCGACGACGCGACTCGGCGCCGCCGTCGTGGTGCATGAGGCGACCCCGGGCTTCCCCCAGCTGCTGAACACCCTGCGGCCCGATGGCCTGCCGCCGGAAGCGAGCCCGGCCACGCCGCCCGCCGCCGCCGCCGAGCTGGTCCAGCGCACCCTGCTGAGCCGCCAGCCCACCATCTCCAACCTGTTCGAGAGCCCGGCCACCGGCCGCCCGATGGCCGCCGCCGCAGCCCCGGCGCCCGATGCCCAGTCGGTCGTGGTGATGGTGATCCCGGGGGAGCGGCTGGCGCGGCTCCTCGTCGACCAGGGGCTGGACGGCGGCGCCATCGTCGCCATCACTGACGCGCAGAACCGCGTCGTCGCCCGGTCAAGCGAATACCGGCGCCTCTCCGGCGGCGATGCGGTCACCGTGCCCTTCGGCAGCGGGACCGAGGCGAGCGGCCTGTTCCAGGACGCCGGCAGCGAGGGCCCGCCGGTGCTCTACGCCTACCGCCGCCTGCGCCGGGCACCGGGCTGGAGCGTCATCGTCGGCGAGCCGCTGACGAATTATCATTCGAGCTGGCGGCGGCCGCTGCTGGTCTTCCTGGCCGGCGGCGGGCTCGCCCTCGGCCTCGGCCTCGGCCTCGCGGTCTCGCTCGGGCGACGCATCCGCAGCCCGGTCCTCGCCCTGGTGCGGCGGACCGATGCGGTGGCGAGCGGCCCGGGCGCGGCCCCGCCGCCGGCCCTGCCGCCCAGCCCCGTCGCCGAGTTCGAGGAGCTGCGCCAGGCGATGGAACGGGCTGATGCCGCGCTGCGTGCCGGCGAGGCGGAGTTCCGTGCTGCCTTCGAGCAATCCGCCGTGCCGATGCAGCAGACCGATTGCGCCACAGGCTGCTTCCTCAGCGTCAACCAGGCCTTCTCCCGGTTGCTCGACCGCCCGCCCGAGGCGTTGATCGGCCTTACCTTCTCCGAGGTCACCCATCCTGAGGACCGCCAGGTCGATCTCGCCGGATTCTGGCGCGTGGCGCGTGGCGAGGTGCCCTCCTACGAGGGGGAGAAGCGCTTCATCCGGCCGGATGGCTCGGTCCGCTGGGTGCGCATCGCCGCCTCCCCGGTGCGGGATGCCCGTGGCCAGCCGGTCCGCACCATGGCGGTGGTGCTCGACGTCACCGCCCAGCATGAGGCGGAGGCGGCGCGCCGCAGCAGCGAGGCCTGGATGCGGCTGGCGCAGGAGGCCGGCGGCATCGGTTCCTGGGATGCGAATACCGAGACCGGCACGCTGCGCTGGTCGGACCAGAATTACCGGCTCTGGGGCCTCGACCCCGGCACGCCCCTCACCGAGCAGTTCATCCTCTCGTTGATCCATCCCGATGACCACCATGCGGTGCAGCTCCAGCAGCGGATGGCCATGGACCCGGACGGGCCGCTTCCGATGGAGCTCGAGTTCCGCATCCGCCGCGGCTCGGACGGGGCGGAGCGGCGGCTGCTTTCGGTCGGCGAGCGGAGCTTCGCGGCCGATGGGCGCCTCATCGGCCATCGCGGCATCATCCAGGACGTCACCGAGCGGCGCCAGGCCGAGGAGGATCTCCGCCGCAGCGAGGAGCGGCTGCGCCTGGCCCAGGAGGCCGGGGGCATCGGCTCCTGGGAGTTCGAGGTGGCGACGGGCGCGCTCTTCTGGTCGGAGAGCTGCCATCGACTGCACGGCACCGACCCGGCCGAGCCGCTGACCGACGCGGCCTGGCGCGAGTTGATCCTCGAGGAGGACCGGCCGCGGGTCCTGGCGATGCTGGATACCGCGCTCGCCGGCACCGCGACCGCCTGGGAGGCCGATTTCCGCATCATCCGGCTGAACGACCGGGCGCTGCGCTGGATCAACGGCCGCGGCAGCATCCTGCGCGACCCGGCGACCGGCCAGGCGGTCCGCGTGGTCGGCATCGGCATGGACGTGACCGAGCGGCGCGAGGCGGAGGAGCGGCTGCGCCTGCTGGCCCGCGAGGTGGACCACCGGGCGAAGAACGCCCTCGCCGTGGTGCAGGCCGCGCTGCGCCTGACGCCGAAGGATGATGCCGCCCGCTATGCCCAGGCAGTGGAGGGCCGGGTGAACAACCTCGCCCGGGTGCACAACCTGCTCGCTCAGGCGCGCTGGTCCGGCACGCGGCTGCACCTGCTCGCCGAGGGGGAGCTGGCGCCCTTCCTCCCCGCCCGTACCGGCGGCGACGAGCGGGCGCCGCGGGTCGTGTTGGAGGGGCCCTCCGTGCTGCTCGGGCCGAGCGCGGCGCAGGCGATCTCCATGGCCCTGCACGAGCTGGCGACCAATGCGACGAAGCATGGCGCGCTCTCGGCACCGGGCGGGGTGGTGCGGCTGTCCTGGGTGCTCGACCATCCGGCCGGGCTGCTGCGCATCCGCTGGACCGAGACGGGCGGCCCATCCATCGCAGGCCCGCCGGAGCGTCGCGGCTTCGGCAGCCGGGTGATGGAGGGGACGATCCGCGACCAGCTGGGCGGCGCCGTTCGCCGCGACTGGACCCCGGCCGGGCTGGATTGCGCGCTGGAGGTGCCGCTCGGCCGGCTGGCCTCCGATCTCGACGAGGGCGTCTCGGACCGGCCGCTCTTCTCGCAGATCAAGGACTGATCAGGCGGCGCGCGGCGCCGGGACCTGCAGCCAGAACGGGCTGCCGGGCTGCCCGTCCGGCCGGTCGGCATGCCCGACCTCGCCGCCCCGCTGCGCGGCGAGCCGGGCCGAGACCGACAGGCCGAGGCCCCGCCCCGCCCCGCCCGCCCGGATCCTGGTGGGCGAAGTCCTGGAACAGCCGGTTGCGCAGCCCGGCCGAGACGCCGGGGCCGTGGTCCAGCACCTCGGCCCGCAGCAGTCCCCCCGCCGCCTGCCAGGCGAGCCGCAGCCGCACCTCGCCGCGACAGCCGAAGGTGACCGCATTGTCCAGCAGGCTGCAGAGGATCTGGCGCAGCCGCCGCTCATCGGTGCGGAGGCGCGGCGGCAGAGCCGCGGCGTGCGCATCTCATGGCTGGCGGCACCGAGAAACCGGCTCTTGGCCTCGCTGGCCGCCGTCGCCGCATCGCGGGCGGTGAAGCGACATTCGCGGTCAGGCGTGTCGGACGCCTTGGGCAAGCCGGTCACGTCCAAGGCGGCGATCGTCCGGAGGCGGGCGGCATCCGGCGGCGGGAGCACATCGAGGCGTCCTTCGTCGGCCTTCGTCATCCGCGGCCTGGAGCCGCAGAAGGCCTCAAGGTCATCGTCCGGCAGGATGGCATTCCGCAGGTAGGGAAAGTCCGCCTGCCAGCACAATCATCGGAATATAGTATACATCACTTTCTGGCGAGATCGCCCCACTCCCGTCCTGGTCACGCTATCTCGATCCAGCACTGGCGAAACCGGTGTCGACCTGTATCGGCCTTGGAGATGCCATGCCCTGCTCCGAGCCTCCTCGACTAATGCCGGGCCTCCGGTCCTCCGTCCGGCCGCTGCATCGGCCGCTGGCCTGGCTGCTGGCCGCCGCGATCGGCCTGCCGGCCGTGCTGCTCGCTGTGAGCGGCTGGCTTTCCTGGGAGGCGGCCTGGCGCGAGGCCCGGAACGAGGTGGCGCGAGAGGCCGATGCCGGCGCCGAATACGCGACACGGCTGCTGCTCAACTATGGCATTGCTGCCAGCCGCCTCGACGACTTGCTGCATGGGTTGGGCGATGCCGAGATCCGGGCCCAGGCCGCGACACTCGGGCCGGCGGCGCGGGCCCTGGCGACGGAGCTGCCGCAGCTCGCCCAAGCCGCTGTCTTCGACCGGCACGGCGAGGCGCTGCTGCTGACCAGCGACCGCCCCCACCCGGCCGGGCCGGCGGGCGCCGGCACCGACTTCTTCCAGGCGCTGCAGGCGCCGGGCGCGCCGCCGCTGCATCTCGGCGAGCTGATCGTCAGCCCGGTGGACGAGCGGCCCGTCTTCACCATCAGCCGCCGCCGCAGCCATACCGGCAATGCGCCGGCGCCCGGCGGCTTCGACGGGCTGGTCAACCTGGCCGTCGAGCCGGAGGCGGTCGCCGAGGGGCTGCGCCGGCTGCGCGCCGCGAAGACCGACGTCATCGGCCTGCTGCGCACCGACGGCCGCATCCTCGCCCGCACCACCGGCCTCGACGCCCCGCTGCCGCCGCTGCCGGCCGAGGCGCGGTTCCACGCCATCGCCGCGGCCGGTATCGAGCGGGCGACCATCGCCGAGGAGACCACGATCGACGGCCGACCCTGGCTGATCGGCCTGCGCCGGCTGGAGGGCTTCCCGGCCTATGTCGCCGCCATGCGCTCCCGCGCCGCGATCATCGGCGCCTGGCGCGAGGCGATGCTGCCGCAGCTCGCCATCGTCCTGCCGGCCATGCTGGCGCTGCTCGGCCTCGCACTGATGGTCTGGCGCGGCCAGCGGCAGCTGATCGAGGCGAATGACCGGCTGGAGGCAGGCGTCGCCGAGCGCACCGCGGCGCTGGCCGAGGTCACCGAGGCGCTCGACCTGACCCCCTGCATGATCACCGGCCTCGACGGACGCGTCCTGTACTGGTCCGAGGGCTGCGTGCGGCTTTACGGCTACAGCCGGGCGGAAGCGCTCGGCCGGCGGGTGATGGAACTGCTGCGCACCGAATTCGCCGCGGGCGGGCGCGAGGGGCTGCTCGCCACGCTGCTCCGGCACGGCCAGTGGCAGGGCGAGCTGCGGCAGTACCGGCGCGACGGCAGCCTGATCGTGACCGGCGCGCAATGGGCCCTGCGCCGCGACCCGGAGACGGGGGCGCCGCGGTCCATCGTCAGCACCCGGACCGATCTCAGCGCCCTGCACCAGGCCGAGCACGCGCTCCGCCGCAGCGAGGCGCGGCTGCAGCGGGCGCAGGAGGCGAGCGGGGCGGTGGCCTTCGAGCTGGCGGAGGACGGCTCGGTGGTGGCGGATGCGGCGATGCCGGGACTGTTCGGCCTGCCCTCGAGCGAGCCGCTGACCCTGGCGCGGCTCGCCTCCCGCCTCGACCCCGCGGATTGCCGGCTGCTCGCCGGGGCCTATCGCAACATGGCGCGGCATGGCGGGGCCTTCAACCTGGAGTTCCGCATTCACCGGGCCGATGGGATGGAGCGCTGGCTGCTGGCGCGGGGCGAGGCGCAGCCGCGGCCGGCCGGCGGCTTCGCCCCGCGGCTCGCGGCCGGCATCGTCCTCGACGTCACCCAGCGGCGCCATGCCGAGGCAGCGCTGGCGGCGAGCGGGGAGCGGCTGCGGCTGGCCCAGGAGGCGGCGGGCTTCGGCATCTACGACCACGACTTCCGCACCGGCGCCGTGACCTGGGACAGCCGGATGCGCGCCTTCTGGGGCCTCGGCGAGGAGGCGCCGGTGACCGGCCGCAACTTCCTCGCCGGGCTGCATCCCGAGGACCGGCCGCTGCGCCGCGCCGCGATGCGCCTCGCGCTGGACCCGGAGGGGCCCGGCACCTACCAGGCCGAGTTCCGCGTCATCGGCGTGGAGGAGCGCTGGATCTTCACCATCGGCCAGGTGCATTTCGAGCGGGGCCGGCCGGTGCGGCTGACCGGCCTCGCCCTCGACATCACCGAGCGCAAGCGGAGCGACCAGCGCAACGAGCTGCTGATGCGCGAGGTGGACCATCGCGCCAAGAACGCCCTCGCCGTGGTGCAGGCGGCGCTGCGGCTGAGCCGGGCGGAGACGCCGGCGGAGCTGGTGCGGATCGTCGAGGGGCGGGTTGCCGCCCTGGCCCGGGCGCAGACCATCCTCGCCCGCCGCCGCTGGGAGGGGGCGGAGCTGCATGCCCTGCTGGAGGGCGAGCTGGCGGCCTTCCTCACCGGGATCAGGCTCGACGCGCCGCGGGCCGAGTTGCACGGGCCGCCGGTGACCATCGCCGCCGCGGCCGCCCAGCCGCTCAGCATGGCGGTGCATGAGCTGGCGACCAATGCGATGAAGTACGGCGCCCTGTCCCGCCGTGGCGGGCTGCTGCAGGTGAGCTGGCGGCTGGATGCCGGGCAGCGGGTGCTCAGCCTGCTCTGGCGCGAGCGAGGCGGGCCGGAGGTCGCGGCGAACCCGGCGCGGCGCGGCTTCGGCTCTCGCGTCATCGAGCAGACGGTGCAGGTGCAGCTCGGCGGCGCGGTGAGCCGGCGCTGGCTGCCGGGCGGCCTCGCCTGCGAGATCACCATCCCCCTCGCCCGCCACGACGGCGCGGAGGAGAAGGCGGCGGCCGCGTGAGGCTCAGGCCAGCAGCCAGTCGCGCAACAGCGCGGTCACTGCCTCCGGCGCCTCCATCGGCGGCAGGTGGCCGCAGCCGGCGAGGCGGTGCAGCCGGGCGCCGGGGATGCCGGCGGCGATCTCCTCGGCCAGCTCGGGCGGCGTCAGCAGGTCGGCCTCGCCGACCGCGACCAGGGCCGGCAGGCGCAGCCCGGGCAGGTCCGGGCGCGAATCGGGCCGGGCGAGGATGGCCGCCTGCTGACGCAGGAAGGCATCCCTCCCGACGCGCTCGGCCATCGCCATCACCGCCTGGCCGACCGGCCCCGCCAGCCGGTCCGGATGCACGAGCTGCGGCAGCAGCCGCGGGGTGACGCCCTTGAACAGCCCGCTGCGGGCGAGCGAGATCAGGCCGCGGCGGCGCCGCGCCTGCTCCGGCGTATCCGGCCGGGCGGAGGTGTCGAGCAGGGCGAGCCGTGTCACCCGCTCCGGCGCCTGGCGCACGATCTCGAAGGCGAGGTAGCCGCCCATCGAGAGGCCGGCCAGGGCGAAGCGCGGCGGCGCCGCGGCCAGCGCGCGTGCGGCCATGGCGGCGAGGCTGCTGTCCTCTGCCACATCCGCGACATGGCAGCGGGCGATGCCGCTGAGGCCGGCGACCTGCGCCTCCCACAGCGCGGCATCGCAGAGCAGGCCGGGCAGCAGCAGGAGGTCGACGGGGTCGGGCATGGCGGCCCTGCCTCTACGGGGCGGGAAAAGCCGGGACAAGCCCTGCGATCCCTTGATTTTCGGCCGCCATTGGCGCATATGCGCGGCGGACCTGGAACGGCAGCCTTGCGAAAGGGCGAGCCGGGCGTCGGTTTTCGGCCATGTGGGCCGCCATGCCGCCGCTGTCCCGGCGAAGGAACCGACCGCACTTGACCGATACCCCCGACCGGCCCGCATCCGACGCGGCCGAGACTGCGCATAACGACGGCCAGGCTGGCGACCACCAGGCCGAGACCCTGCCTGCCGCGGCCATGGCAGCCGAGCCCGCGCCGGCCCCGGCGCCCGAGGACGCCCCGGAATCCGTCATGGCGGAGGACGCCCCGGCGGTGATCGAGCTTGCCGCCGAGGCCCCTGCCGCCGACGCCGACCCAGCCGAGCTGCCGCCGCCCGCCATCGACGCCGCCGCCGCGTCCGAGGAGGATCAGTCCTCCGAGGACGACGAAGGCGACACGGAGGAGGACGAGGACGACGAGGAGGAGGACGGCGAGGACGAGGCCGAGGCGCCCCGCACCACCTTCGCCGATCTCGGCCTCTCGGAGCCGATCCTCCAGGCCGTCGCCGAGGCCGGCTATGTCTCGCCGACGCCGATCCAGGAAGCCGCCATCCCCATCGTGCTGATGGGCCGCGACGTGCTGGGCTGCGCCCAGACCGGCACCGGCAAGACCGCCGGCTTCACGCTCCCGATGCTCGACATCCTGGCCAATGGCCGGGCCAAGGCGCGCATGCCGCGCAGCCTGATCCTCGAGCCGACGCGCGAGCTCGCGCTGCAGGTCGCCGAGAATTTCGTGAAGTACGGCAAGCACCTCAACCTGGTGCATGCCCTGCTGATCGGCGGCGAGAGCATGAACGACCAGCGCGCCGTGCTCGAGAAGGGCGTCGACGTGCTGATCGCAACGCCCGGCCGCCTGCTCGACCTGTTCGAGCGCGGCCGCATCCTGCTCGCCGACTGCAAGGTCCTCGTCATCGACGAGGCCGACCGCATGCTCGACATGGGCTTCATCCCGGATGTGGAGCGCATCGTCTCCATGCTGCCGCCGATGCGGCAGACGCTGTTCTTCTCCGCCACCATGGCGCCGGAGATCCGGAAGCTGGCGGATGCCTTCCTGCAGAACCCGAAGGAGATTTCGGTCTCGGCACCCGCCAGCGTGGCGACGACCATCACCGCCGGCCTGCTCTGGACCCGCGAGCTCGACAAGCGCGAGGCGCTGCGCCGCCTGATCCGCCGGGAGGAAGTGCAGAACGCCCTGATCTTCTGCAACCGCAAGATCGAGGTGGATGTCCTCTACAAGTCGCTGAAGCGGCACGGTTTCTCGGTCGGCGCCCTGCATGGCGACATGGACCAGCCGAGCCGCTTCGCCACGCTGAACAAGTTCAAGGCGAACGAGCTGCAGCTTCTGGTCTGCTCGGACGTCGCGGCCCGCGGCATCGATATCGGCGGGCTCAGCCACGTCTTCAACTTCGACGTGCCGTACCACGCCGAGGACTACGTCCACCGCATCGGCCGCACCGGCCGGGCGGGGAAGCAGGGCGCGGCCTTCACCATCGCCACGCCCGACGATGCGCGCAACGTCGCCGCCATCGAGAGCCTGACCGGCAAGCCGATCCCCCGCATCGAGGTCGAGGGGCTCGACCCGATCAGCAACGAGGAGATCGCCGAGGCGGCCTCGCGCCCCAAGCGCGGCCGCGGCGGCAGCGCCGGCCGTGGCGGCGGGCGCGAGCGGGATCGTGGCGGCCGCGGCGACCGTCGCCCGGCGCCGCAGGCCGACCGGCCCGAGCGCGGCCCTCGCCCCGAGCGGAGCGGACGCGACCGGCCCGAGCGGGAGCGCGGCGAGCGTGACCGGCCGGAGCGCAACCGCGAGCGGGACCGTGCCCCGGTCGCCGCCCGCGAGGAGCGCCCGGTCCGTGACGAGCGCCCCGTCCGTGACGAGCGCCCGATCCGCGAGGAGCGGGCTCCGCGCGAGGAGCGCCGCTGGGACCGCGAGGCGCCGCGCCGGCGCGACCGGGACCGCGACGATCTCGGCCCGGCCGTGGTCGGCTTCGGCGATGCGGTGCCCGCCTTCATGCTGATCCCGATCCCCAGGCCGCGCCGCGAGCAGCCGGAGCAGGAGGCCGAGGCGGCCTGATCGCCGCCTCGACCCGACTTGTCCGACCGCGCCCCAGGCGCCAAGTGTCCGCGGCATAAGAGCCCGAGGAGCCAGCCATGAACGTCGTCACCCAGCCCTCCAAGCGCATGGCCAGCTTCGCCTGGGAGGATGCGCTGCTCCTCGAGGACCAGCTGACCGAGGACGAGCGGATGATCCGCGAGTCGGCGCACCAGTTCTGCCAGGAGCGGCTCTTCCCCCGCATCCTGATGGCCAACCGGCACGAGACCTTCGACCGGGAGATCATGAACGAGTTCGGCGAGATGGGCTTCCTCGGCGCGACGCTCGAGGGCTATGGCTGCGCCGGCGTCTCCTACGTCGCCTACGGGCTGATGGCCCGCGAGGTGGAGCGGGTCGACAGCGGCTACCGCTCGGCCTTCTCCGTGCAGTCCTCGCTGGTGATGTACCCGATCCACGCCTTCGGCTCGGAGGCCCAGCGGGAGAAGTACCTGCCGAAGCTGCGCACCGGCGAATGGGTCGGCTGCTTTGGTTTGACCGAGCCCGATGCCGGCTCCGACCCCTCCTCGATGCGGACGCGGGCGAAGAAGGTCGATGGCGGCTACCTGGTCTCCGGCTCCAAGACCTGGATCACCAACGCGCCGATCGCCGACCTCGCCGTGGTCTGGGCGAAGGACGACGAGGGGATCCTCCGCGGCTTCGTCCTCGAGAAGGGGATGAAGGGCCTCACCTTCCCGAAGATCGAGGGCAAGTTCTCGCTGCGCGCCTCGACCACCGGCATGATCATGATGGACGAGGTCTTCGTCCCGGAGGAGAACCGGCTGCCGGGCGTGAAGTCGCTGGCCGGCCCTTTCTCCTGCCTCAACCGCGCCCGCTACGGCATCGCCTGGGGAGCGCTCGGTGCCGCCGAGTTCTGCTTCCATGCTGCACGCGACTATGCGTTGAACCGCACCATGTTCGGCCGGCCGCTGGCGCAGACCCAGCTGGTGCAGAAGAAGCTCGCCGACATGGAGACCGAGATCACGCTCGGCCTGCAGGCCGTGCTCCGCGTCGGCCGGCTCTTCGACGAGGGCAAGGTCGCGCCGGAGATGATCTCCCTGGTCAAGCGCAACAATTGCGGCAAGGCGCTCGACATCGCCCGGCTCGCGCGGGACGTGCATGGCGGCAACGGGATCGTGGACGAGTATCACGTCATCCGCCATGTCATGAACCTCGAGACGGTGAACACCTACGAGGGCACGCATGACGTGCATGCGCTCATCCTGGGTCGGGCCATCACCGGGCTGAACGCCTTCGGGGGCTGATGGCCCTGCGGTGTCCAGCGCTCAGGACGGGCCGGAGCGTGAGCGGACGATCCAGGTCGCCATCGCGCCGGCCTCCCGGCTGACCGACCGGGAGAGGGCCATCCGCAACGGCCCTTCCAGGGTCCTGCTCGGCGAGCGGTCGCGCCTCGCCGGGCTGGCCTAGCTTATCCGTCGGGCTATCACCTGCCGCGTTCTGGCGGCGATGGCGCGCTGCGCCCCCGTCGTGCTCTCTCTCGGCGGCGCCTTCCTCGGCCTGGGCGCTGGCGCTGCTGCTGGCTGTGGCGCTCGGCGTCTTCCTCGCGGAGGTGCGGATCGCCTCCCACCACCTGCCGCTGACCGGCCGTAAGGACTGAACCCTTGGAATTGCTTGTCGACGCGATGGGCGCCGCTGGCGACGGCGTGGCGCAGGCGGCGGGCGGGCCGGTCTTCCTGCCGCAGACCTTGCCGGGGGAGCGGGTGCGCGCCCGCCTCTCCGGCAAGCGCGGCGAGGTCGAGGCCTGGCTCGCGGAGAGCCCGGAGCGCGTCGCCCCGCCCTGCCGCCACTTCCCGGCCTGCGGCGGCTGCGTGCTGCAGCATTGGGACCTCGCCCCCTATGCCGCGTGGAAGCGCGGGCGGCTGGTGGAGGCGCTGGCGCGCGCCGGCTTCCCCGATGCGCCGATCGCGCCGCTGGCGATGACGCCGCCGAACAGCCGGCAGCGGGCCGATCTCGGCCTCGAGCGCCTGGCCGATGGCCGCGTGCAGATCGGCTTCCACCAGCGCGGCACGACCCACCTCGTGCCGATGCAGGAATGCCATGTGCTGCGGCCCGAGCTGGTCAGGCTGCTGGCGCCGCTCGCCGTGGCCTTGCGTCACCTGGAGGGGCTGCGGCGGCTCGGCTCCGCCGTCATCAACCTGCTGGCCAGCGGGCCGGACATCCTGCTGCGGACCGATGCGCCGCTGACGATGCGGGATCGGCGCCTGCTGGCCGCGCTCGCGACCGAGCAGCGGATCCCCCGCATTGCCTGGGGCGGTAAGGGCGGGCCGCCGGAGGTGGCGGCTCAGCTCGGGCCGGTGCGGCATCTGCTGTCCGGGGCGGAGGTGGTGCCGGCGCCGGGCGCCTTCCTCCAGGCCAGTGCGGAGGGCGAGGCGGCTATCATCGCCGCGCTGCTGGAGGGGCTGCCACGCAAGCTGCCCGGCCGAGCCGCCATCGCCGATCTCTATGCGGGGCTCGGCACGCTCAGCATCCCGCTCGCCGCCCGCGCCCGCGTCACCGCCTTCGAGGCGGTGCCCGAGGCGGTCTCGGCGCTGGCGACCGCCGCGGGCAAGGCCGGGCTGCGGGTGAAGGCAGTGCGGCGCGACCTCGACCGGCAGCCGCTGGCCGGGCCAGAGCTGCGCGAATTCGCGGCCGTGGTGCTCGACCCGCCCTTTGCCGGCGCGGCCGAGCAGTCGGCGCTGCTGGCCCGGGCCGGCGTGCCGACCATCCTCTACGTCTCCTGCAACCCGGTCGCCCTGGCGCGGGATGCGAAGCCGCTGCAGGCGGCCGGCTACCGCGTCACCACGGCAGTGCCGGTCGACCAGTTCCTCTGGTCGCCACATCTGGAAGCGGTTGTCGCCTTCACGCGCTGATCCTGCTGCGGAATGGCTTGATCCCCGTCGGCTCCACCCCACCAATAGGGGAGCACTAGCCTGCGATCGCCCGGCGTGGACTCACCCCGGGCGTGAATCGCCGGGCCAACGGATGCCGGTCCCGGCGTGGCGTGGCGGAAGCCAGGCCTTGCCGCGACCAGCGCGGGAGGGTTCCATGACCGATACCACCAGCCGCCGTCTTGCCCTGGGCGGCCTCGCCGCCGGGCTCGTCGCCCCGGCCTTGCTGAAGGGGGCGGCGGCGCAGACCGCGCCGGCCGCCACGCCGGCTGCGGCCAGCCAGGCCCCGGGCTTCTATCGCTTCAAGGTCGGCGGCTTCACCGTCACCACCGTGCATGACGGCTTCTTCGAGCGGCCGCTCCAGGGCTTCGTGCGCAACGCGCCGCTCGAGGAGGTCCAGAAGGTTCTGGCGGAGAGCTTCCTGCCGACCGAGGCCATGCGCATCCCCTTCACCGTCACCTTCCTCGACACCGGCAGCCGGCTCGTGGTCTTCGACAGCGGCAATGGCGTGCTGCCGCCGACCGCGACGCAGGGGAAGATGATCCAGAACATGGCCGCGGCCGGCATCGACCCCGCCAGGATCGACCTGGTCGTGATGAGCCATTTCCACGGCGACCATGTGAACGGCCTGCTGAACGGCGCCGGCGGCGCCGCCTTCCCGAATGCCGAGGTCGTCGTCCCTGCGGCCGAGTGGGCCTGGTGGAGCGACACCGGCAACGAGACCCGCAGCCCCGAGGGCCAGCGTGCCACTTTCGCCAACAGCGCCCGTCGCTTCGCCCCCTACCAGGGCAAGATCCGCCAGCTGGCGGCAGGGGCGGAGGTGATCCCCGGCATCCGGTCGGTTGCCGCCCATGGCCATACGCCGGGCCATACCTGCTACCTGATCGCCGACGGCAATGCCCAGGCGATGTTCCTCGCCGACACCACCAACCGGCCGGAGCTGCTGGCCCGCCGCCCGGATTTCCACGCCGTCTTCGACTTCGACGCCCAGATGGCCGAGGCGTCGCGGCGGAGGATCCTCGACCAGGCCGCGACCGACCGGATCCGCGTCACCGGCTACCACTTCCCCTTCCCGGCGAACGGCTACATCGCCAAGGAGGGCAACGGCTACCGCTTCGTCCCGGCGGACTGGTCGGGCAGCCTCTGAGGCCGGGGCCCTCGTCGCGGGGGGGGGGTAGGGTGCGCGGATATCACCCAGTCGTCGCCGCGGCGACATTGCAGCGTCACGGAGCGCGGGCTATCCGCTGAGCATCATGGAAGCCGTGGCCCGCGACCCGATCGAAGCCCTTCGCCCCCGCCGCCTGCGGCGGAAGAAGCCCCTGCGGTTCAAGAGCGGCCTGCCCGGCGGGCGGCTGTTCGACGTCTTCGAGGACCGGCCGCTCGGCGGCCGCGTCCGGGCGGTGCGGCGCATCGCCTCCGTGCTGCTCTGGACGCTGGTCTCGATCCCCATCCAGGCTGTGCTGCTGCTGCTGCCGGGGCGGCCGAAGGTTGTCTTCGCCCGGGTCTATCATGCCGTGCTCTGCCGGCTGATCGGGCTCAGGGTGCAGGTGATCGGCAAGGCGTCGGGGGAGAAGCCGGTGCTCTTCCTGTCCAACCACTCCTCCTGGCTCGATATCCTGGTGCTCGGCGGGACGCTGGAGGGCTGCTTCGTCTCCAAGGCGGAGGTCGGCACCTGGCCGCTGATCCGCACCGTGGCGCGGCTCGGCCGCACCGTCTTCGTCAGCCGCAGCCGCGGCCGGACGGGCTCGGAGGCGGAGGCGATGAAGGCGCGGCTGGCGGCGGGCGACAGCCTGATCCTCTTCCCCGAGGGCACCAGCAGCGACGGCACGCGGGTGCTGCCCTTCCGCAGCGCCTTCCTGGCGACGGCGGGCATGGCGCGGCAGGTGCAGCCGGTCTCGCTGGTCTATGACCGGCTGGGCGGGCTGCCGGCCTGCCGGCGCGACCGGCCGCTCTTCGCCTGGTATGGCGACATGTCGATCGCCAGCCATTTCTGGCGACTGGCGCGGCGCGGCGGGGCGCGGGCGACCGTGGTGCTGCACGAGCCCTTCAGCCCTTCCGCCCTGCCCGACCGCAAGGCGATGGCGGCGGCGAGCTGGGCGACGGTCTCCACCAGCGCGGCGCAGCTGCGGCAGAACCGGCCAGCGGCGCCGCTGGCCACTGTGTGACCCTGCGCGGGATGACTGGCGACTGTGTGAGCAGAGCAGGCTTGACCGGGGCCGCCGCGAAGCCCGACGCTTCGCCTACGATGCGATTCTCGCCCTTCCCCGGGGCGATGCCCCGGCCCCTCGCCGCTTGACCGCGGCCTCCTGCCTGCGCATGTGCGCAAGCAGCATCGGCGCCGCCGCGCCGATGGGGTGGAGTGGGCTCTTGGCATGACGGGTACCGACGCAGCGACACGGAGGCGGCTCTTCCTCCGCACCTGGGGCTGCCAGATGAATGTCTACGACAGCGCCCGCATGGCGGATGTGCTGGCACCGCTCGGCTACGCGCCGGTGGAGGCGCCCGAGGGGGCCGACATGGTCATCCTCAACACCTGCCACATCCGCGAGAAGGCCAGCGAGAAGCTGTTCTCCGAGCTCGGCCGGCTGCGCGAGATGAAGCGCGAGCGCGAGGCCGCCGGCGGGGGGATGGTCCTCGCCGTCGCCGGCTGCGTGGCGCAGGCCGAGGGGGCGGAGATCACGCGCCGCGCCCCCTGGGTCGACATCGTGCTCGGGCCGCAGACCTACCACCGCCTGCCGGAGATGGTGGCGCGGGCCAGCCGCGCGGCCGGCGCCATTATCGAGACGGAGATGCCGGTCGAGCAGAAATTCGACCACCTGCCGGAGCAGGCGGCAAGCCAGGGCATCACCGCCTTCCTCACCGTGCAGGAGGGCTGCGACAAATTCTGCTCCTTCTGCGTGGTGCCCTACACGCGTGGCGCGGAGTATTCGCGTCCGGCGGCGGCGGTGGTGGCCGAGGCGCGGCGGCTGGTCGCAGGCGGGGCGCGGGAGATCACGCTGCTCGGCCAGAACGTCAACGCCTATCACGGCGAGGGGCCCGGCGGCCGGGTCTGGGGCCTCGGGCGGCTGATCCGCGCGCTGGCGGAGATCCCCGGCCTGCTCAGGCTGCGGTATACCACCAGCCATCCGCGCGATATGGACGACGACCTGATCGCGGCGCATCGGGAGGTGCCGGCGCTGATGCCATACCTGCACCTTCCGGTGCAGTCGGGCAGCGACCGGGTGCTGGCGGCGATGAACCGGGGGCACACGGCCGCCCACTTCCTCGCCGTCGTCGACCGGCTGCGCGAGGCGCGGCCGGATCTTGCCCTCTCTTCCGACTTCATCGCCGGGCATCCGGGCGAGACGGCAGAGGATTTCGCGCGGACCATGGCGCTGGTGGAGCGGGTCGGCTTCGCGCTCGCCTACAGCTTCAAGTACTCGCCGCGGCCCGGGACGCCGGCGGCCGGCGCACCCTTCCAGGTCCCCGAGGCCGAGAAGGATGCGCGGCTCCAGGCGCTCCAGGCGCTGCTGAGGTCGCAGCAGGACGCGTTCAACCGGTCCCGCGTCGGGATGACGGTGCCCGTGCTGCTGACCGGGCCGGGCCGGCATCCCGGGCAGGTCGCCGGGCGTTCTCCCTGGTTGCAGCCGGTCCACCTGGCCGCATCGCTCGATCTGGTCGGGCAGGAGGTGCCGGTGCGCATCCTGGCGGCCCATCCCAACTCCCTCTCCGGCCTGCTGGCGGCCGGAGAGCATGTCCCCGCAAGCCTGCCCGAAGAGGAGCCCGCCCCCGCTTGAACACAGCCCCCATCGTCTTCCGCGCCGGGGAGGCGCGCGGAGCGCGGCCCACCTCCCCTCCCCCATCGTCGCCCGAGCAGCGGAGCGTCACGCTGCAATTCGACGATAATGCCCTGCTCCCCCTTCTCTACGGGGAACATGACCGCCATCTGGCGCGGATCGAGCAGCGATTGGGGGTCCGGCTCGGCTCGCGGGGCAACAGGTTGACTATTGCCGGCGGGGCGGGGCGGACCGAAGTGGCGGAAGTGGCGCTGAAGGCGCTGTGGCGGCGGCTCGAGAAAGGCCAGCCGGTAGGAACGGCAGAAGTGGAAGCAGCCTTGCGCATGGCCGAAGGGGACGCCGAGGGCGATCCGCGCCTGCCCTTGCAGGACCGGCCGGAAATCCGCACCCGCAAGGGGGCGATCGCACCGCGCACGCCGGCCCAGGCGGCCTATATCGACCTGCTGGCGCGGCAGGAGATGGTCTTCGGCATCGGCCCGGCCGGTACCGGCAAGACCTACCTCGCCGTGGCGCAGGGCGTCGCCCTGCTCCAGGCTGGGCGGGTGGACCGCATCGTGCTCAGCCGGCCGGCGGTCGAGGCGGGGGAGCGGCTCGGCTTCCTGCCCGGCGACCTGAAGGAGAAGGTGGACCCCTATCTTCGCCCGCTCTATGACGCGCTGCACGACATGCTGCCGGCGGAACAGGTGGCGCGGCGGATTGCCTCCGGGGAGATCGAGATCGCGCCGCTGGCCTTCATGCGCGGCCGGACGCTCGCGCATTGCTACGCGATCCTCGACGAGGCGCAGAACACCACGCCGGCGCAGATCAAGATGTTCCTCACCCGCATGGGCGACGGAACGCGTATGGTGATCACCGGCGATCCGACCCAGGTCGATCTGCCGAGTGGCCAGAGGAGCGGGCTGACCGATGCGCTGACCATCCTCGACGGGGTGGACGGCATCGGCGTCGCCCGCTTCGACGAACGCGACGTGGTGCGCCACCCGCTGGTGGCGCGGATCGTCGCGGCTTATGGGCGGGCCGACAGCCAGGCGGGGCAGCCTGGCCGGGGGCCGAAGAAGGACCGTGATGGAACCGGACAGTTGCCGTCCTGACGACGAGACCCTGGAGGATCCCCTCCAACCGGCATCCCCCGAGGCACAAGGTGGGGGGGTGCAGGTCGACATCCTGGTGGAGGACCCGGCCTGGCGGCGCTTCTTGCCGCGGGCCGAGGCCCTGGCACGCCGCGCCGTCGCCGCGGCGCTGGCCGGGAGCGGGGCGGAGGGCCTCGTCACGGTGCTGCTGGCCGATGACCGCATGCTGCGCCGGCTGAACGGCGAGCATCGCGGCCGCGACAAGCCGACCAACGTCCTGAGCTTCCCGGCCGGGGCGCCCGGCCATCTCGGCGACATCGCCCTCGCCCTCGGTGTCGTGCGACGCGAGGCGGAGGCGGGCGGAAAGGCGCTGCCTGCGCATTTCGCCCATCTCGTCGCCCATGGCGCGCTGCACCTGATCGGCCATGACCACCTCGCGGCCGGCGAGGCGCGGCGGATGGAGCGGGCCGAGGCGCGGGCGATGCACCGGATGCGCCTGCCCAACCCGTGGAGGACTGCGGCATGAGCGCCTCGAACGGCAATGGCCGGGACGGGCTGCTCTGGCGCCTGCAGAGCCTGCTGCGGCGACGCGAGGCGGAGAGCGTCCGCGACCGCATGGAGGAGCTGATCGAGGAGCAGCAGGCGCCGCGCGACCCGGGCGAGGCCGGCAAGGACGATACCGGGCTCGATGCGCAGGAGCGCGCGCTGCTCGGCAACGTCCTCAAGCTGCGCGACAAGACCGCCGGCGACGTCATGCTCCCGCGCGCTGACATCATGGCAATGCCGGAGGACTACACGCTGGAGCAGGCCATCCGCCTCATCCAGCGCGACGGGCACAGCCGCTACCCGGTCTTCCGCAAGCAGCTCGACGACATCGTCGGCATGGTCCACATCAAGGACGTCTTCGCCAGCGTCGGCAACGACGCCTCCTTCGACATGAAGGCGATCCTGCGCAAGCCGCTCTTCGTCGTGCCTTCCGTCTCCGTGCTCGACCTGCTGCTGCAGATGCGCCAGGCGCGGATCCACATGGCCCTCGTCGTCGACGAGTATGGCGGCATCGACGGCCTCGTCACCATCGAGGACCTGGTCGAGACCATCACCGGCGACATCGCCGACGAGCATGACGAGCCGGGCCCGCCGCAGCTGGTCGAGAAGCCGGACGGCACGATCGAGCTCGATGCGCGGACGCCGGTGGAGGTCTTCGAGGCGATGCTCGGCCCGGTGCTGACGGATGAGGAGCGCGCCTCCGACATCGACACCATGGGCGGGCTGGTCTTCAACATCGCGGGACGGGTGCCGGCCAAGGGCGAGCTGGTCTCGCATTCCTCCGGCCTCGAATTCCGCGTGCTGGACGCCGATCCGCGGCGCATCCGCCGGCTGCGGGTGCGGCGGCCGGGGATGCAGCAGAAGCAGGCGGCGGAATAGGGCGGGAGGGCCGGGGCCATGGCGTTCAAGGGCAAGCCGCCGGGCAGTGGGTCGGGCGAGATGTCCCGCACCACCCAGGCGCTCCGCCCCGCCATCGCGTTGTCGGAGGCGGAGGCGCGCAAGGCCCGCGCGCTACGCCGCCAGGGCGAGGCGCCGCCGGTGATCGCCGAGCGGCTCGGCCTGCCGCTCGAGGAGGTGGAGAAGGCCCTCGTCCAGATGCGCAACCCCCGCCCCGAGACGACACGGGGAACGCTCAACGTGACGCTCGCCGCGCATCGCTTCGTCCTCAGCGAGCGGCAGGGTGACGAGCCGCTCTGGCAGACCATGGACCGGCTGGTGGATGAGCTGATCCGCCGCCGGGCCGAGACGGCGCGGCGCAGCACCACCCGCCGCAGCGGCCAGGCGGCGGACGACTGGCTGCCTGGGCTAGATACGCCGGAGCCGGAGCGGCCAGGCTGAGCCAGGGAACCAGACCCGCCTACGATACGTTCCAGGTCGTACAGCCTGGGGTTGGGCCTTGCCCGCCCGAGGCCTGGATCGTTTCGGCGGCCTCCCGTTCGGGCGACGAGCCGGACGCATGGGAGGGAGGATGACCGCGCAGCCCGACACCGCCGATGGCGATCCGCCGCGGGTCTCGACCGGCAGCGCCGGCCTCGACCACATCCTGGGTGGCGGCTTCGACGCCGACCGGCTCTATCTCTGCGAGGGGCGGCCCGGCACCGGCAAGACCACCCTCGCCCTGCAATTCCTCCTGGAGGGCGTGCGACGCGGCGAGCGAGTGCTCTACATCTCCCTCTCCGAGACGGAGCGGGAGCTGCGGCTGGTCGCCAAGCGCCATGGCTGGTCGCTCGACGGCATCACCGTCTTTGAACTGGTGCCGCCGGAGGCGAGCCTCGACCCGAACCGCGAGCTGACCGTCTTCCACCCCGCCGAGATCGAGCTGAACGAGACGACGCAGCTCGTCTTCGACCGGGTGATGGCACTGAATCCGGCGCGGATCGTCTTCGACAGCCTCTCCGAGCTGCGGTTGCTGGCGCAGAGCTCGCTCCGCTACCGCCGGCAGATCCTGGCGCTGAAGCATTTCTTCACCAGCCGCGACTGCACGGTGATGATGCTGGACGACATGTCTTCCAAGGCGGATGACCTGCAGCTCCACTCCATTGCCCATGGCGTCATCTTCCTCGAGCAGATGGCGCTCGACTACGGCTCCGAGCGGCGGCGGCTGCGCGTCGTCAAGATGCGCGGCATGCCCTTCCGCGGCGGCTACCACGACTTCACCATCCGCCGCGGCGGGCTCGAGATCTATCCGCGGCTGGTGGCGGCCGAGCATCGCGGGCCGCCGGCGACGGGGCTGGTCGGCAGCGGCAGGCCGGGGCTCGATATGATGCTCGGCGGCGGCCTGGAGCGCGGCACCAGCATGCTGCTGCTGGGCCCGGCCGGGGTCGGCAAGTCCGCCCTGTCGCTGACCTATGCGCTCGCGGCGGCGGAGCGCGGCGAGCGTGCGGTGGTCTACGCCTTCGACGAAGGCGTCTCCACCATCCTCACCCGCGCCGCGGCGCTCGGCATTCCCCTGCAGCCGGCCATCGAGACCGGGCTGGTCCGCATCCAGCAGATCGACCCGGCGGAGCTCTCCCCGGGCGAGTTCGCGCATCTCGTGCGCAGCTCGGTCGAGCTGGAGGGGGCGCGGACCATCGTCATCGATAGCCTCAACGGCTATCTGAGCGCCATGCCGGACGAGCGCTTCCTCATCCTGCAGATGCATGAGCTGCTGAGCTTCCTGAACCAGAGCGGCGTGCTGTCCATCTTGGTGCTGGCGCAGCACGGGCTGGTCGGGCCGATGCAGACGCCGGTGGACATCAGCTACCTCAGCGATGCAGTTCTCATGCTGCGCTATTTCGAGTTCGAGGGCGTGGTGCGGCGGGCGCTGTCGGTGGTGAAGAAGCGGAGCGGGGCGCATGAGCGCTCCATCCGCGAGTTCCGGCTCGGACGCGGCGGCATCGCCATCGGGCCGCCGCTGCGCGAGTTCAGCGGCATCTTCACCGGCACGCCGCAGTACAGCGGCACCAGCGCCCCCTTGCTGCCCGATGATGAACCAGGCCAGTTCTGACCTCGCCCGCCCGCGGGTGCTGGTCCTCGCCCCCACCGGGCGGGACGGCACGGCCTCGGCCGACCTGCTGCGGCGGGCGGCGCTCTCGGCCGAGGTCTGCGCCGACCTGGCGGAGCTGATGGACGGGCTGGAGGCGGGGGCGGATGCCGTCTTCGTCGCCGAGGAGGCACTGATCGGCCGGCCGATAGAGCCGCTGCTCGACTGGGTGGAGCGGCAGCCGCCCTGGTCCGACATGCCCTTCGTCGTCCTCACCAGCCACCGGCAGACGCCGCAGGCGGTGGCGGGCCGGGCGCGGCTGGTGGCGGCGCTGCGCAACGTCTCGCTCCTGGAGAGGCCGGTGCAGACCATCACCCTCACCAGCAGCCTGCAGGCCGCGGTGCGGGCGCGGCGGCGGCAATACGAGGTCCGCGCGCACCTGGCCGAACGGGAGCGGGCAGCCCGCGGGCTGGAGGAGCTGGTCGCCGCGCGGACGCAGGAGCTGGAGGCGGCGAACGGCGCGCTGCGTGCCCAGATCGCCGAGCGCGAGCGGGTGGAGGAGACGCTGCGCCACGCGCAGAAGATGGAGGCGATCGGCCAGCTCACCGGCGGCGTCGCGCATGACTTCAACAACCTGCTGATGGTGATCTCGGGCGGGCTCGACATGCTCGGGCGGCAGCGGGACGCGGCGCGGCAGCAGCTGCTCATGGACGGCATGCGCCAGGCGGCCGGGCGCGGCGCTGCGCTGACCCGCCAGCTTCTCGCCTTCTCGCGGCGGCAGGCGCTGAACGCGGAGGCGGTCGACCTCGCCCGGCAGATTGGCGGCATGCGGGAGCTGCTGGACCGCAGCCTCCGCGGCGACGTGCATGTGACGCTCGACTTCGCGCCGGGGCTCTGGCCGGTGGAGGTCGACCCGGGCGAGCTGGAGCTCGTCGTGCTGAACCTCGCGGTGAATGCCCGGGACGCGATGCCGGAGGGCGGCACCATCGTCATCCGCGGCGAGAACCGGCCTGGGCTCGAGGCGCATGGGTTGCGCGGGGATTTCGTCGCCCTCTCGGTGGTCGATACCGGGACCGGCATGCCGCCCGAGGTGCTGGAGCGGGTCTTCGAGCCCTTCTTCACGACGAAGGACATCGGCAAGGGCTCCGGGCTCGGCCTGGCGCAGGTCTATGGCTTCGCCCAGCAATCGGGCGGCACGGTGCGGGTCGACACGGCGCTCGGGCGGGGGACGACCATCCTGCTGCTGCTGCCGCGCTCCGTCCGCGCACCCGCTGCGGCGGAGCGGCACCTGATCGACCTGCGGGTCGAGCGGCCGTCGGAGACCCCGATCGGCCATGTGCTGCTGGTCGAGGACGACGACGAGGTGGCGGCGCTGGTCGGCGAGATGCTGATCGCGCTCGGCTTCGAGGCGACCCGGGCGGCGAGCGCGGCGGCGGCGCTCGGGGCGCTGGCGGATGGGCGGGGGATCGACCTCGTCTTCTCCGACGTGATGATGCCCGGCGGAATGAACGGCGTCGAGCTGGCGCGGGAGGTCCGGCGCCGGCGGCCGGACCTGCCGGTGGTGCTGACCACGGCCTATGCCGAGGCGGCCAGGCGTGCCGCCGAGGCCGAGGGCATCGCGCTGCTGCCCAAGCCCTACCGGCTGGAGGAACTGGCGGCGGCGACGCGGATGGCGCTCGGCCGGCCGTGACCATCCTGGCCCCGCCGCGTTGAGGCGGGATGGACGCCAGCAAGGATCCCTTCGATATCGACCTCGTCTTCCGCATGCTGCGGGAGGCGGTGGCGAGGCTGCCCAAGGCGGCGATGTTCGAGCTGCGCGACCGCGGCCATGGCTCGCCCTTCGAGCAGCTGGTGGCGGCGCTGATCTCGGCGCGCACGCGGGACGAGGTGAGCCTGCCCGTCTCCGAGCGCCTCTTCGCCGTGGCGAACACGCCGGCGGCGATGGCGGGGCTAGAGGAGGCGCGGCTCGTCGGGCTGCTGAACGGCGCGACCTTCCCGGAGCCGAAGGCGCGGGACATCCTCGCCCTCTCGCGCCGGATCGCGGAGGCCGGGTCGGTGCCGGACACGCTCGAGGGGCTGATGGCGCTGCGCGGCGTCGGGCCGAAGATCGCGGCGCTGACGCTCGGCATCGGCTTCGGCAGGCCCGCCATCTCGGTCGACATCCATGTGCACCGCATCGTCAACCGCTGGGGCTATGTCGCGGCGCCGACGCCGGAGCGGACGATGCAGGCGCTGGAGGCGGTGCTGCCGGAGCGCTACTGGATCGAGATCAACGAGCGGCTGGTGCCCTTCGGCAAGGCTATTTGCACCGGCGAGCGGCCGCGCTGCGAGGGGTGCCTCCTGGTCCGGCAATGCCGGCAGGTGGGGGTGCTGCCTACTCGTCCCGCCGCGGGCGGGCCAGGAGTTGCGCCATCGCCTCGGCGACGGTCGCCTCGCCCGCCAGCAATGCGGTGACGGCGGCACAGACGGGCAGTTCCACCCCGGCGGCCGTGGCACGGGCGAGCAGGGCGGGGGCGGTGCTGGCGCCCTCCGCGACGCTGGCCTTGCCCGCCAGGGCCTCCACGAGGGTGACGCCGCGGCCGAGGGCGAGGCCGAGCGCGGTGTTGCGGCTGGACGGGCCGGTCGCGGTCAGCAGCAGGTCGCCGAGGCCGGAGAGGCCGGCTGCGGTCTCGGTCCGGCCGCCGAGGGCGGCGACCAGCCGGGAGAGCTCGACAAGGCCCCGGGTGATGAGGGCGGCGCGGGCATTCTCGCCGAGCCCGGCGCCGATCACCGCCCCGGCGGCGATGGCGATGACATTCTTCGCCGCCCCGCAGACCTGCACGCCGAGCGGGTCGTCGCTGCCGTAGAGACGAAAGCCGGGGGTGGCGAGAAGGCCAATGGCAGCCTCGCGCAGGGCCGGGTCGCGGCTGGCGAGCACGGCGGCGGCGGGCAGGCCGGCGGCGACCTCATGAGCGAAATTCGGCCCGGAGAGGATGGCGGCCGGATGGCCGGGGCGGAGCTGCTCCAGCAGCTCGAGCGGGAAGCGGAGGCTTCCCTGCTCCACCCCCTTCGCCGCGAGGATCAGCGGCGGCAGCGGCACCGGCAGCCGGGCCAGCAGGCCGCGCAGATGCTGCGTCGGGACGGCAAGGATCGCCGCCTCCGCGCCGGCCAGCGCGGCGGGGTCGGCGGTGACGGCGATGCTCGGCCCGAGCGCGATGCCGGGCAGGTGGCGGGCATTTTCTCGCGCCGCGGCGATGACGGCGGCACGGGCCGGGTCGCGCGCCCAGAGCGTCACGGTGCCGCCGGCGCGCGCGGCCTGCACCGCGAGCGCCGTGCCCCAGGCGCCGGCGCCGATGACGGCGAGGCGGGCCACCTCCTCTATTCCCCGGCGATGCGGGTGATGGCCCAGCCCTCACCCGGCTCGCGCATGCCGAGGCGCTCCAGCAGGGCGGGGAGGATGGCGCCGGCCGCCGCCTCGAAATGCCACGGCGGGTTGGCGATGAGCAGGCCGCAGCCATTGAGCCGCTGCGGATCGGTCGGCTCGCGCAGCCAGAGTTCGGCGGCGATCAAGTCGCGGACGCCGCCCTCCTCCAGGGCGGTGTGGAAGGCGCGGACCGGGGCGCGATGCTTGATCGGATACCAGCAGGCTTGGATGGCGGCGCGGAAGCGATGGGCGACGAGGGCGATGCCGGCGGTCATGCGCTCGAACTCGCCCTCCTGCTCGAAGGGCGGGTCGACCAGGACCAGTCCGCGGCGTTCCGGGAAGGGCGTGAGGGCGCGGAGCGCCTCCCAACCGTCGCGTAGGTGCACGGCGACCTGCGGGTCCCGCCGGAAGCGGGCCCGCAGCACCGCATGGTCCTCCGGATGGAGCTCGCAGGCGAGGAGCCGGTCCTGCGGGCGGAGCAGGGCACGGATCAGCGCGGGGGAGCCGGGATACCGGGCCGGGGCGCCCGCGGCCCGGATCAGGTCGAGGTAGTCCGAGAGCGGCCCGCCCTCGATATCGAGCAGGCGGAGGATGCCGCGCTCCGCCTCGCCCGTGCGCCCGGCCTCCGGCGCGGCGAGGTCATAGGCGCCGAGGCCGGCATGGGTGTCGAGCACGCGGAAGGGTGCAGGCTTGGCGGCGAGCGCCCGTAGCAGCGCGGCCAGCAAGGCGTGCTTCATGCAATCGGCGAAGTTGCCGGCGTGGAAGGCGTGGCGGTAGTTCACACGGAAGAACTTCGTTGTATTGCAGGAACACTTCGGATCGTGGGCATGTCTTTCACCCCCAGCGTTCTATTCGAGCCGCGCTGCATCGGAACTGGACCCGGCTATAGGCCGCCTTCGTTTGTTGAATCGCATTTCCGTGATATCGTTGGCCATGTCCTCCATCGTGCTCTGAGAGATTGCATCCATCATGTTCGCCGGTAAGCGGTTGGCGGCTCTGGCCGATCATCTCGAACTCCTTGGGCAACGGTTCGAGACCAAGCTCACGGAGGCAGCGCAGCTTCCTGCCGGCCTATCGCCCTCCCAATGGAGCCGGATCGCGGAGGTGCCAGCCAGGCTCGACCGCATCGAGCAACGCCTGGAAGAGATTGTGCAGTACTTCGGCCACCATCTCGCAGTTGTCTCGAATTCGCAGTCCACGTATCTCGGCGACCACACGGCGCTGACGCGGCTTCGCTCCGGCCAGAGCATCTACGTCGACACCCGAAGCGTGGACCTCGGCTCCCATCTCCTGCAAACCGGGTTGTGGGAGGAGGGCTACATGAAGCTCTTCTCACGTCTCATACGCCCCGACGACACCGTCCTCGATATCGGCGCCAATCATGGCGTCTACAGCATGGCGGCTGCTCTCGCAGCCGGGCCTCGAGGCGCGATCCATGCCTTCGAGCCGAATTCCCGGCTGGTCAGGCTGGTTCGCGGCAGCTTGGCGATCAATGGCTATGGCGGGTTTGCGCAGGTGCATCAGGTCGCGGTCAGCGATGCCGAGGGCGAGACCATCCTCTCCTTCGACCCGGCCTGGTCCGGGGGCGGCCATATCGGCCAAGCCAGCAGCGGAGACGAGCGGGAGGCCCAGCCTTGCAGGGCCGTGCGGATCGACGACCTGTTCCCCGACGCCGTCTTCCGCGCCGACGTCATCAAGATGGATGTCGAAGGCTTCGAGGACCGCGCCATCCGCGGCATGCTCCGCCTTCTGGAGCGGTCGAGCACCGTGAAGATGATGATGGAGTTCGCGCCGGCCATGATGGGGCGCTCGGGCGTCACGGCGGAGGAGACGGTCAGCATGCTGCGGCAACTGGGCTTCCGCTTCTGGTCGATCCACCATGACGGCAGCATCCTGCCCGAGCCCGTCGTGGATTGCGCCGTCGGGCCCGACACCGTCCGCAACATCCTGGTCAGCCGCCAGGACATCGACTAGGCCAAGGCCGGTCAGGGCAGGCAGAGCGCGGCGATGCCGGCGGCCACCTCGGCCGGCTGGCGGAGGCTCGCCGGGTCCTCGCCCGGCATGGCGACGGCGCGGAGCCGCGTCGCCACCGGCCCCGGATCGACGAGCTTGACGCGCAGCGGCGTACTCTCGACCTCCGCCGCCCAGGAGCGGGCCAGATGCGCCTGCCCCGCCTTGCCGAAGCCGTAGAGGCCCCAATAGGCGCGCGGCGCCTCGGCCACCGCATCGGCGAGGAAGACGGCCCGGCCGGCCGGCGCCGCGCGCAGCGGCGGGTCGCAGGTGCGGATCAGCCGCCAGGTCGCGGTGAGGTTCACGGCAACGCTCTGCTGCCAGTCGGGCGGCATGATGTGCGCGACCGGCGTCAGCTTCGCCAGCAGCCCGGCGGCATGGACGAGGATGTCGAGACGGCCGAAGCGATGCACGATCGATGGGCCGAGCATGTCGATCTTCTCGGCATCCTTGGCGAGGTCGAGCGGGAAGAGCGTCGCCTGGCCGCCCTCGCCGCGGATGGTGTCGTCCAGCTCCTCCAGCGCGCCCTGGGTGCGGGCGGTGAGCACGCAATGCGCCCCCATCCGCGCCAGCTCCAGCGCCACCGCGGCGCCGATGCCGCGCGAGGCGCCGGTGACGAGGGCGACCGAGCCCTCCAGCGGCCCGGCCATCAGCCGACCTGCAGCAGCGACAGTTGCCGGTCGCTGTTCGCCTGGGCGTCACTCAGCGGAATGGCATAGTCGCCGGTGAAGCAGGCGTCGCAATAGGCCGGCTTCGCGGTGTCGCGGCCGGGCTTGCCCAGTGCCCGGTAGAGGCCGTCGAGGGAGATGTAGGCGAGGCTGTCGACGCCGATGATCTTCGCCATCTGCTCGAGGTCGTGCGTGGCGGCGAGCAGCTTGCCGCGCTCCGGCGTGTCGATGCCGTAGTAGCAGCTATGGGTCGTGGGCGGGGAGGAGATGCGCATGTGCACCTCGCTCGCGCCGGCGGCACGGACCATCTCCACGATCTTCTTGCTGGTGGTGCCGCGGACGATGCTGTCGTCGACGAGGATGACTCGCTTGCCCTCCAGCATCGGGCGGTTGGCGCTGTGCTTCAGCTTCACGCCGAGATGGCGGATCTGGTCGGTCGGCTCGATGAAAGTGCGGCCGACATAGTGGTTGCGGATGATGCCGAGCTCGAAGGGGATGCCGCTCTCGACCGCGTAGCCCATCGCCGCCGGCACCCCGCTGTCGGGCACCGGGACGACGACATCCGCCTCGACGCCGCTCTCGCGCGCCAACTCGGCGCCGATGCGCTTGCGGGTCTCGTAGACCGGGGTGCCCTCCACCACCGAATCGGGCCGGGCGAAGTAGATGTACTCGAAGATGCAGAAGCGGTCCGGCTGCTTGGCGAAGGGCTTGATGCTGTGCACGCCCTTGTCGTCGATGATGATGATCTCGCCTGCATCGATGTCGCGGACGAATTCGGCGCCGACGATGTCGAGGGCGCAGGTCTCGCTGCACAGCACCCAGGAGGTCGGCACCCCCTCGGTGCCGCCCATCCGGCCGAGGACGAGGGGGCGGACGCCGAAGACGTCCCGCGCGCCGATCAGCGCGCCGTCATGCAGGGCGACGAGGCTGTAGGCGCCCTGGACCTGGCGCAGCGCGTCGATCAGCCGGTCCACCACCGTCGAGTAGAGGCTGATGGCGATGAGGTGGATGAAGACCTCGCTGTCGGTCGTGCTCTGGAACAGGCAGCCGCGGTTCACCAGGCTGCGGCGGAGCGCCAGCGCGTTGGTCAGGTTGCCGTTGTGCGCGACGGCGAAGCCGCCGAAGGCGAAGTCGGCATAGAGCGGCTGGACGTTGCGCAGCGCCGTCTCGCCGGTCGTGGCATAGCGGTTGTGGCCGACCGCGGCGCGGCCGCGCAGCGAGGCCATGATCTTGGCGTCCGAGAAGGTGTCGCCGACCAGGCCGCGGCCCCGATGGGCGTGGAAGATGCCGCCCTCGTCGAGGCTGACGATGCCGGCCGCCTCCTGCCCGCGATGCTGCAGGGCATGCAGGCCGAGCGCCGTCAGCGCCGCCGCGTCATTGGTGTTCCAGATGCCGAAGACGCCGCATTCCTCATGGAATTTGTCGTCATCCGGGGTGGCGAGTGGCGGAGCCTGTTCGGTCATGGGATGGTCCTCACGTCCGGTTGCGGGCAGGCGGCCGCTCGAAATCTTCCTGCGTGGGAACGGGGCGGGCCGGTGGGGAGGCCACGCGGGGGCGGTACTCGGCGGGGAGCTGGGCTGCGAGCCATTGCGCGCCGTCGATGACCAGGGGCAGGGAGCGGGCCTCCCGCACCGGTTCCGGCCAGCGCTCGGTCGCGGGCAGTACCATGCCGCCGAGGATATAGGCCAGGATCACGAGAAAGGCACCCCGGGCGATGCCGAAAAGCATCCCCAACGCCCGGTCGGTGCCGCCGAGGACGGAGTTCTGCACGAGGCGTGCGATCGAGGCGATGATCACCTTCAGCACGATCAGCACGACGAGGAACACGCCACCGGTCGCCAGCGCATCGGCGAGCCAGGGCGGGTCGACCGTGCCCTGGAGCAGGGGCGCGACGGAAGGACGCAGGACGAGGGCCAGGGCCGCGGCGCCGATCCAGGCCCCGACCCCCAGCACCTCCTGCACCAGTCCGCGCAGGAAAGCGAGCACCGCCGAAACGGCCAGCACCGCCAGGACCACAGCATCGACCCAGGTCATTGTGTCGGGGATATAGCGACGGGGGTTGGGGGTGTCCACGCGCACCAGCGGTAGGGCTGGGCCGCGCAGGGCACGGGTGTGGCCGAATTACCCGGCCTTGGCCTGCTCCTTCCGCACCGAGCGTCCGGCGAAGGGCGCGACCAGGTCGGCGAGGTGGCCGATCTCGGTGAGGCGGAGGCCGTCCGGCGCGCTCGGGGTGCGGCCGCCGCGGGCGACTCGGCGGGGCAGGACGGAGGCGGCGAAGCCGAGTTTCTGCGCCTCGCGCAGCCGGGCCTCGGCCTGCGACACCTGGCGGACTTCGCCGGACAGGCCGACCTCGCCGAAATACACGGTCTCCGGGTCGGTCGGGCGGTCGGTGGCCGCCGACACGAGGGCGGCCGCGACGGCGAGGTCGGCCGCGGGCTCGGCGATGCGCAAGCCCCCGGCGATGTTGAGGTACACGTCGTTCATGCCGAGGGTCATGCCGCAGCGGGCCTCGAGCACCGCCATCAGCATGGCGAGCCGCCCCGAATCCCACCCGACCACCTGCCGCCGCGGGCTGCCGCCGGCCGAGGGCGCGAGCAGGGCCTGCACCTCGACCAGCACCGGCCGCGTCCCCTCGATTCCGGCGAAGACCGCGGAGCCGGAGACGTTGCCGCGCCGCTCGGCGAGGAAGAGGGCGGAGGGGTTCGGCACCTCGACCAGGCCGCGCTCGGTCATCTCGAAGACGCCGATCTCGTCGGTCGCGCCGAAGCGGTTCTTCACCGCGCGGAGGATGCGGAACTGGTGGCCGCGGTCGCCCTCGAAATAGAGCGTGGCGTCGACCATGTGCTCCAGCACCCGCGGGCCGGCGAGCGTGCCCTCCTTGGTCACATGGCCGACCAGGACGAGGGCGAAGCCGCGCGTCTTGGCCAGGCGGATCAGCTCGGCCGCGCAGGCGCGGACCTGGGCGACGGTGCCGGGCGCGGAATCGAGGGCGTCGAGCCAGAGCGTCTGGATCGAGTCGATCACCACCAGCGCGGCGTCCTGCTCCTGCTCCAGGCTGGCGACGATGTCGCGCAGCGCGGTGGCGGCGGCGAGCGCCAGCGGCGCCGTCTCGAGGCCGAGCCGGAGCGCGCGGAGGCGGACCTGCTCCACCGCCTCCTCCCCGCTGACATAGAGGGCGCGGTGGCCGGCCGCCGCGATGCGGGCCGCAGCCTGGAGCAGGATCGTCGACTTGCCGATGCCCGGGTCGCCGCCGACCAGCACGGCGGAGGCGGGGACGATGCCGCCACCAAGAACGCGGTCGAGCTCGGGCAGCCCGGTCGGGATGCGCGGCGGGGGGGCGGAACTGCCCTGGAGGCTGACGAATTCGACGCGCCGCCCGCCCGCCACCTTGGCCGCCGGGCCGGGGCCGCGGGCGGAGGCCGGGGCTTCCTCATGCAAGGTGTTCCACTCGCCGCAGGCATCGCAGCGGCCCTGCCATTTCGGGTGGACGGCACCACAGGCCTGGCAGACATAGCGGGCGCGGTCCTTGGCCAAGCGGCCACCTCCATCGGCACGAAACAGGAACATGGAGCAGCGCCGCCCCTGGCGCAAGCCTGGACCGCGACGCCCGGCCGGCGCAGGCTGCGGGCATGAGCAGCAGCCCCCTCCCCTTCCCCATCCATGTCTGCGGCATCGAGGAGCTGGGCGGCCATTGCGCTACCGGCGTCAGCCACGTGCTCTCCATCCTCGACCCGGAGCGGGCCGAGCCGGAGGCCTTCGGCAGCTTCGGTGAGCATGCGCGGCTGGAGCTGCGCTTCCATGACGTCATCGAGGAACAGCCGGGCCAGGTGGCGCCGGGGCCGGAGCAGGTGGCGGAGATCCTAGACTTCGGCCGCGGGCTCACGGCGGAGCGGACGGCCCGGCTGCTGGTGCATTGCCATGTCGGCATCTCCCGCTCGACGGCGGCGATGAGTCTGATCCTCGCCCAGGCTCGGCCGGAGGCAAGCGCCGAGGAGGTGCTGCGCAGCATCCTCGCCATCCGCGACAAGACCTGGCCCAATCTGCGGATGCTCGAGCTCGGCGATGCGATGCTCGGCCGCGGCGGGGCGCTGCCGCGGGCGGCGGCGGCGATCTACCGGCATCAGCTCGTCATCCGTCCGCATCTGGCCGAGGTGATGCGCAAGGCCGGGCGGGGGCGGGAGGTGGATGCCGCGGAGGCGCTGGCCTAGCCGCACCGACCATGATCCGCGATCACCCGGTCGCGGATCGTCATGCCCTCATCGGGCTTCTCGATGAAGTCCACTGCCCCGTCCTGCCGTCCGGGGTGGCATGCGCAATTTCCCTGGATCGCGCGAGTACCGAAACAGTATCATCCCTGCCCGAGACTCATTTTCAGGTCGTTACACAATGGATGATCGGCATTACCAGGGTCGCCCTGGCATAGCAGGGCGCATCGGCAGTGCCCCGGCGCTGCCGGGCTTCACCCGGATGAGCGAGGCGGAGGCCCACGACCTCACCCTCTTCGTCGCGCCGGAGCGGCTGCAGAGGTCGCGCCGCATGTTGGCGGCCGGCCTGTTCCGCCTCGACCCAACCGAGGACCGGGGGCCGAGCAACGACAACCGCGCCTGAGCGGCGCGGCGCGGCCGTCAGAAATCCGGGTCGGAATAGTGCTCGGGCGGGGCGAGGCCGCTGATGCGGTCCGCCAGGATGCCGCGGAAACAGGGGCGCGACTTCATCCGCGCATACCAGTCGCGCGTCGCCTCGCTCAGCTCCCACTTCACGTCGCCGATATAGTCGAGCGTCGAGAGCTGCGCCGCGGCGGCGAAATCGGCGAGGCTGATCTGCGAGCCGGCCAGCCAGGCGCGGTTCTCGGCCAGGTCGCCGATGTATTCCATATGCATCTTCATGTTCTGGTAGCCGGCCCGCATGGCCGCGGCATCCGGGTTGCCGCGGCCGAGGAGGCGCTTCAGCTGCTTCTCGTAGAGCAGGTTGCGGGTGACCTCGGTGTGGAATTTATGGTCGAACCAGGCAATCAGCCGGCGCACCTCGGCCCGCTCGCCGAGCGTCCGGCCGAAGAGCGGCACGTCCGGATAGGCTTCGTCCAGATACTCGCAGATGGCGTAGCTGTCGGCGATGGTGAAGCCGTTCTCCTCCTGCAGCACGGGCACGGTGCAGGCCGGGTTCATCGCCAGGAAATCCGGCCGCCTCTCCCAGACCCGCTCCACGCGAAGCTCGAAGGGGATGCGCTTCTCCGCCAGGGCCAGGCGGACCTTTCGGGAAAAGGGCGAGAGCGGGATGTGATACAGGGTTCGCACGGCAGGGGCTTATGGCACCCGCGCCGCGACAGCGGAAGGCGTTCCGCAGCTCCCGCTGGGAAGCGGGGTGGATTCGGCGTAACAATGTCCCCGACAGGGAGGACGCGCGCCATGACGCTCACGGTCTCGATTGCCGAAATGGCGGTGTTCCAGCGGCTGAGCCGGGCCAGCCGCCGGGCGGAGCCGGAGGACATCCGCTTCGCCGGGCAGAGCGATATCGGCCCGGAGGACGTGGCGACCTTCCGCGAGGCGACGCGGCGCCTCGGCCTGCTGATCATCATGCGCTGCCCGAAGCCGGGCGCCGTCGCATTCCACGGCGTGGTGCAGCCGAAGCGTTGGGCGGATGGGCACGACAGCGCCGGCAACACGGTGAAATCGGGCGAGAGCGGCCTTGGCGTCCATCCGGAGCGCGGCAACATCTTCGTCTCCGACTACGACATGATGAGCCTCTGGGCGCGGAAGCCGGAGGGCGGATACCGCAAGCTCTTCGCCTCCGCCCTGATCTCCGGCGCCGAGCGCGGCCGGTGGACCAAGGAGGCGATGGATGCGGTGCGGCTGCTGAATGCCGGGCTCCAGAGCAGGCTCCAGCACGGCGCGCAGGACGACTTCACCCCGCCGCATGGCCACCAGCACCCGGGGGTGAAGCCGGATACCCGCTTCGCCGCCTTCCGCGAGGGCGAGGCGGCCTATCTGGCCGGCATGGCGGCCTGCAAGGCCTATTACGGCCAATGGGGTCTCTACTGGCCCTACAACAACGAGGGCCAGTTCACCCGGGCGCTGCGCCCCGAGGGCTGAGGGCGGCCTATTCGGCCGCCACCGCCGCCTCGTCCTGCATCGGCACCGGCAGGTACTTTGCGAATTCCTTCGGCACGACCTGCCAGAAACGGCCGCGCTCCGTCTCCCAGTCGTTCAGCAACCGTGCGGCGAGGCGGCTGCCCGTCTCCGCCACATGCCGGCCGATGAGCACCTGGAGATGCGCCTCCCAATGGTTGGAGGCGAGGCGGGACCAGAGCAGCGTGTCCGGGTTGACGCGGCGCTCGAAGCTCTCCTCCGGGTCATAGATGAAAGCCATGCCGCCGGTGAAGCCGGCGCCGAAATTGTCGCCGACCGCGCCGAGGATGACGACGGTGCCGCCGGTCATGTACTCGCAGCCATTGGCGCCGCATCCCTCGACCACCGTCGTTGCCCCGCTGTTGCGGACGGCGAAACGCTCTCCCGCCTGGCCCGCGGCGAAGAGCTCGCCCGCCGTCGCGCCGTAGAGGCAGGTGTTGCCGATGATGGTGTTCTCGTTCCAGACGAGGCCCGAGGATGGCGCCGGCCGCACGACGATGGCGGCGCCGGAGAGGCCCTTGCCGACATAGTCGTTGGCATCGCCCAGCACCTCGAGCTTGAGGCCGCGCACGGCGAAGGCGCCGAGCGACTGGCCGGCCGTGCCGCGCAGCCGAACCGTCAGATGGCCCCGCTGCAGCCCGGTCATTCCGAATTTCCGCACGATCTTGCTGCTGATCTTGGTGCCGATGGCGCGGTGCGTGTTCCGGATGTTGTACTGCAGCTGCATCTTCTCGCCGCGCTCGAAGAGCGAGGCGGCGTCGCGGATCATGTCGGCGTCCAGCGTCTCCGGCACCTCGTTGCGGCCCTCGAGGGTGCAGTAGCTCGGGTGGCCGCCGGCATCGGCCTGGACCAGCAACGGGTTCAGGTCGAGGTCGTCGAGATCCTCGGAGCCGCGGCTGACCTGCTTCAGGAGGTCGGTGCGGCCGATGACGTCGGTCAGCTTGCGGAATCCGAGCGAGGCGAGGATCTCGCGCACCTCCTCCGCCACGAAGGAGAAGAGGTTGATCACCTTCTCCGGGCTGCCGGTGAACTTCTTCCGCAGCGTCTCGTCCTGGGTGCAGACGCCGACCGGGCAGGTGTTGCTGTGGCACTGCCGGACCATGATGCAGCCCATCGCCACCAGCGAGGCAGTGCCGATGCCGAACTCCTCGGCGCCGAGCATGGCGGCGACGACGACGTCGCGCCCGGTCTTGATGCCGCCATCCGTCCTGAGCTTCACCCGGTGGCGCAGTCGGTTGAGCTGCAGCACCTGATGCGTCTCGGAGAGGCCCATCTCCCAGGGCAGGCCGGCATACTTGATCGACGAGACGGGCGAGGCGCCGGTGCCGCCGGAATGGCCGGAGACCAGGATCGCATCCGCCTTCGCCTTGGCCACACCTGCGGCGATGGTGCCGATGCCGGAGCGGCTGACCAGCTTCACGCAGACCGTCGCCTCCGGGTTGATCTGCTTCAGGTCGTAGATGAGCTGCGCCAGGTCCTCGATCGAGTAGATGTCGTGATGCGGCGGCGGGGAGATGAGCGTGACGCCCGGCGTCGCATGGCGCAGCCTGGCGATGATGCCGCTGACCTTGAAGCCGGGCAGCTGGCCGCCCTCGCCGGGCTTCGCGCCCTGCGCGACCTTGATCTCGATCTCGCGGCAGTTGTTAAGGTATTCCGCCGTCACGCCGAAGCGGCCGGAGGCGATCTGCTTGATGGCGCTGTTGGCATTGTCGCCGTTGGCGCGCGGGCGGGCGCGCTCGGGGTCCTCGCCGCCCTCGCCGCTGTCGGACCTGGCGCCGATGCGGTTCATGGCGATCGAGAGCGTCTCATGCGCCTCCGGGCTGAGGGCGCCGAGCGAGATGCCGGGGGCGACCAGGCGCTTCCGGATCTCGGTGATGCTCTCCACCTCCTCGAGCGGCACGGCGCTGCGGCCCTCGCTGCGGAAGTCGAGCAGGTCCCGCAGGGCGACGGGCGCCTGGCGCCGCACCGCCTCCGAGTAGCGCTTGAACTTGGTGTAGCTGTCGGTCTCCACCGCCTCCTGCAGCGTGTGGATCAGGCCGCCGTCGAAGGCATGGCTCTCGCCGCGCAGCCGCCGCTTGTAGAGGCCGCCGACGGGCAGCGTGATGACCTCGGCGTCCCAGGCGCGGCGGTGCAGCGCCAGGACGCGGCGCGCGATGCCCTGCAGGCCGATGCCGGAGATGCGGCTCGGCACGCCCGGGAAGAACTCCGCGACGAGCGCGCGGGAGAGGCCGATCGCCTCGAAATTCATGCCCCCGCGATAGCTGCTGATGACCGAGATGCCCATCTTGGACATGATCTTCAGCAGGCCCTTGTCGACCGCCTTCTTGTAGTGGGCGACGCAATCCTCGAACGAGACATTGCCGAAGAGGCCGCGGCGATGCCGGTCGGCGATGCTCTCCTGCGCCAGATAGGCATTCACCGTCGTCGCGCCCGCGCCGATCAGCACGGCGAAGTAGTGGACGTCGACGCATTCCGAGCTGCGGACATTGAGGCTGGTGAAGGTGCGGAGCGAATGCTTCACCAGATGCGTGTGCACGCCGCCGACGGCGAGGATCATCGGGATCGGTGCACGGCCCGCCGACTGCGTCTCATCCGTCAGGATCACATGGGCGCAGCCGGAGCGCACGCCCTCCTCCGCCTCGCGGCGGATGCGGTCGATGGCGCGGCGGAGGCCGGCCGCGCCCTCATCGGCGGCGAAGGTGCAGTCCACTTCGCAGGCGGTGGCCCCCATGTAGCCGCGCATGGCCGCGAACTCGGCGTTGGACAGCACCGGGCTGTCCAGCATCAGCATGTCGCACTGCGTCGGGTCCTCGTCGAGGATGTTCCCGAGATTGCCGAGGCGGGTTTTCAGCGTCATCACCCGCGTCTCGCGCAGGCTGTCGATGGGCGGGTTGGTGACCTGGCTGAAGGTCTGGCGGAAGTAGTGGTGCAGGCCGCGATACTGGCCGGAGAGCACGGCGATCGGCGTGTCGTCGCCCATGCTGCCGACGGCCTCGGCGCTGTCCTCGACCATCGGGTGGAGGATGGTCTCCATCTCCTCCAGCGTGTAGCCGACCGCGAGCTGGCGGCGCCTCAGCTCCTCGCCCTGGAAGGCAACGGGCTCGCCGGCGCCGGCGCGGACGATGCCGTCAATGCGGGTGGTGCGCTCCGTCCACTTGCCGAAGGGATGGCGGGCCGAGAGCTCGTCCTTCAGCTCGGCATCGCGGTAGAAGCGGCCAGCCTCGAGGTCGACGCCGATGCACTGGCCGGGGCCGACCCGGCCCTTGGCGGCGACGGCATCCTCGGAGACCTTCACCATGCCCGTCTCGGAGCCGACGATCAGCAGCCCGTCCACCGTCTGGGTGTAGCGCAGCGGGCGGAGGCCGTTGCGGTCGAGCCCGGCGATCACCCAGCGGCCATCCGTCGCGGCGATGGCGGCCGGGCCGTCCCAGGGCTCCATCACGGCGTTGCAGTAAAGGAAGAACTCGCGGTGGGCCTGCGGCATCGTCGCGTTGTTGGTGATGCTCTCGGGGATCAGCATCGACTTCGCCATGGGCGCGTCGCGGCCGCCGCGGACCAGCAGCTCGAAGACGTTGTCGAGCGTCGCCGTGTCGGAGCCGCCGGCCTGGACGACCGGCTTGATGTCCTCGAGATGCGCATCGAGCAGCGGGTGGGAGAGCCGCGTCTCGTGGCTCTTCATCCAGTTGACGTTGCCGTGCAGCGTGTTGATCTCGCCGTTATGGGCGAGGGTGCGGAAGGGCTGGGCCAGCTTCCAGGTCGGGAAGGTGTTGGTGGAATAGCGCTGGTGGTAGATGGCGAAGCGCGAGGCGAAGCGCGGATCGCTGAGGTCCGGGTAGAACTCCGTCAGGTGCTCCGCGAGGAACATCCCCTTGTAGATCAGCGAGCGGCAGGAGAGCGAGCAGAGGTAGAGCTCGGCGATCTGCGCCGCGATGGCCTGCTTCTCGATCCGTCGGCGGATGACGTAAAGGTCGCGCTCGCAGGTCGCCTCGTCGCGCAACTCCGGATCGTAGATCAGGATCTGCTCGATCTCGGGCCGCGTCGCATTGGCCTTCTCGCCGATGCAGCCGACGCCGATCGGCACCTGGCGCCAGGAATAGATGGCGTAGCCGGCCGAGAGGATCTCCGTCTCGACGATCTGGCGGCAGCGCTCCTGCGCGCTGAGGTCGCTCTTCGGCAGGAAGATCATGCCGACGGCGATGCGGCCCGGGCGCAGCCGGTCGCCGCCGCGCTGCACCACCTCGGCGAAGAAGTCCTGCGGGATCTCGATATGGATGCCGGCGCCGTCGCCGGTCTTGCCGTCGGCATCGACGGCGCCGCGGTGCCAGACGGCCTTCAGCGCATCGATGCCGGCCTGCACCACCTTGCGCGAGGGCTTGCCGTCGAGCGCCGCGACCAGGCCGACGCCGCAGGCATCATGCTCGGTGGTGTCGACATGCGCCTCGTCGCGGAGGCGGGCGGCGCTCGCCTGGTAGGCGCGGGCGAAATCGGATCCGGTTTCGGTCATCGCTCTCACTCCGCCGCGGTGGCGAGCGTGCTCGCCTTCTGCGTGACATAGGCCTCGATCTGGTCCGCGGCGTCGCGCCCGTCGCGGATCGCCCAGACGACGAGGGAGGCGCCGCGGACGATGTCGCCGCCGGCGAAGACGCCGGGCAGCGCCGTCATCATCGTGCGGTGGTCGACCTTCAGCGTGCCCCAGCGCGTCACGGCGAGCGCCGGCTCGTTGAACATCGCCGGCAGGTCCTCTGCATCGAAGCCGAGCGCCTTGATGGCGAGGTCGCAGGGCACGGCGAACTCGCTGCCGGGGATGGCGGCCACCTGCTGGCGGCCGGTCGCATCCGGCAGGCCGAGATGCATGCGCGTCGCCTGCACCGCCTCCACCTTGCCGGCGCCGATGAAGGCGTCGGGGGCGGCGAGCCAGGTGAAGGTCACGCCCTCCTCCTCGGCGTTCTTCACCTCGCGCATGGAGCCCGGCATGTTCGCCTTGTCACGGCGATAGAGGCAGGTGACGGCCGAGGCGCCCTGGCGGATGGCGGTGCGGACGCAATCCATCGCCGTGTCGCCACCGCCCAGCACGACCACGCGCTTGCCCTTCGCGTTCAGCGCGCCGGAGGCGAAGGCAGGGACATCGTCGCCGAGGTTGTCGCGGTTGGAGGCCGTCAGGTAGTCGAGCGCGGGGACGATGCCGGGGAGGTCGCTGCCCGGCACCTCGATGTCGCGCGCCTTGTAGACGCCGGTGGCGATGAAGACGGCGTCGTGCTTCGCCCGCAACTCGTCGATGGTGATGTCGGTGCCGACCGCGACATTCAGGTGGAAATGGATGCCGCCCGCCTCGAACAGCTTCCAGCGGCGCAGCACCACCTCCTTCTCCAGCTTGAAGTTGGGAATGCCGTAGATCATCAGCCCGCCGACGCGGTCGTAGCGGTCATAGACATGGACCTGCCAGCCGCGGCTGCGCAGCCGCTCGGCCGTGGCGAGGCCGGCGGGCCCGGCGCCGATGATGCCGATGCTGTGCGGCTTCTCCTGCCGCGGGCTCGGCGGTTTCACCCAGCCATTTGCCCAGGCGGTGTCGTTGATGTACTTCTCGACGGCGCCGATGGTGACGCTCTCGAAGCCTTTCTCGATGACGCAATTGCCCTCGCAAAGCCGGTCCTGCGGGCAGATGCGGCCGCAAATCTCGGGGAAGGTGTTGGTCGCCGAGTTGACCTCATGCGCCTCCTCGAGCCGCCCTTCCGCCGTCAGCTTCAGCCAGTCCGGGATGTTCTGATTGAGCGGGCAGTGGATGGAGCAGAAGGGCACGCCGCACTGGCTGCAGCGGCTGGCCTGGGCGGAGGCGGCCTCGGCGGCGAATTCGCGGTAGATCTCGCCGAAGTCGGAACGGCGGGCGGCGATGTCGCGCTTTTCCGGCTGCGCCTGGGAGAGGCGCACGAATTGCAGCATCCGTTCGGCCATGGCGGCGTCCCCGCTTTCTCGATCAAAGGCGATGCAGGCGCGCAGCGCCGCAGCCGCCTCGGCTGATGACAGGCGCAGCTTTACGGCGCCGCAGGACGTCGCGCGAGTCTTTTTTCGCCGAAAGGTCAGCCAAACTGACCTGATTTCGAGGAAGGCAAGCCGGCGGGAAGGATCTACGGAACCTTCCCCGGGCCAACAGGTCCGATTCGGGCCTTTCAGCCGACCTGCACTGGTCGGCGCCCACCGCCGGTGCGGAAGCGGCGCAGGTAGCCGGGCACCACGGACTCGATCGACTTGGGGGCGATGCCGAGATCGGCGAGACCCGGCATCTCCGGCGCGGCGACATTGTCCCGCTGCAGCATGAGCAGCTGGTCCTCGGTCAAGGGCGGGTTCGGGAGATAGCGGCCGAGCGAGACCTGCAGCTTCACCAGCCCCTCCGGCAGCTCGACCAGCGGGCGCCGGTGGCCGGTAGTGTCGAGGATGAAGCGCAACAGCTCGCGGAAGGTGAGCACGCGCGGCCCGGCCAGCTCATAGGTCTTGCCGAGGGCATCCTCGCGCTCGGCGGCGGCGATCACCGCATCCGCGACATCGCCGACATAGACGGGCTGGAACCGCGTCTTGCCCGCGACCACCGGCATCACCGGCAGCATCCGGGCGAGGCCGGCGAAGCGGTTGAAGAACTGGTCCTCCGGCCCGAAGACGATGGAGGGGCGAAGGATCGTCGCCTTCGGGAAGGCGGCGCGGACGGCCGCCTCGCCCTCCGCCTTGCTGCGGCCGTAGCGGCTCGGGCTCGCGGCATCGGCGCCGATCGCCGAGACATGGACCAGCCGCACCACCCCGCCGGCCGCGGCCAGCCGCGCGATCCGCTCCGCGCCCTCCGCCTGCACGCGCTGGAAGTCGCCGGAGGCGCGCTCCGCCAGGATGCCGACGAGGTTGACGACGAGGTCCGCCCCGGCGATGGCGCGGGCGAGCTGGCCCTCATCGCCGAGATTGGCCGCCAGCGGCACGATCTGCCCGACCATCCCCTGCGTCTGCAGGAAGCGTGCCCGCGCCGGGTCCCGCCCCGCCACGCGCACCACCCAGCCACGCGCCGCCAGCCGCTGCACCACATAGCGGCCGATGAAGCCGGCCCCGCCGAAGACGGTAGCGACCTGACGAATGGTGGACTGACGCATGCGGAAGCGCTCCAACTGGACGGCGGCCGGACCATAGGTCCGCCGTGGTACAACGCCAAGCGGCGCGGCAAAGCCGCTTGACGCCGGGCGCGGGGCCTTCTATTTGCGCGCTCCCGGCGGAAATCCGCCGCCGGCTCCGCAGCCTGTGCCCAGGTGGTGGAATTGGTAGACGCGCTGGCTTCAGGTGCCAGTGACCGCAAGGTCGTGAAGGTTCGAGTCCTTTCCTGGGCACCATTCCCCGTCACGGGGACCGCGCATTGGGCACGACCCTCTTCTCCCCTCAGCCGGCCGGCCGCGGCAACGCTGCCGCCAGGAGCCCCGCCGTGATCCGCCTGCACCGCCATGACCTGCCCGATGGGCTCGATTTCGGCAGCATGGTCGCCATCGACACGGAGACGATGGGGCTCAACCCGCATCGCGACCGGCTTTGCCTGGTGCAGCTCTCCTCGGGCGACGGCAATGCGGAGCTGGTGCAGATCATCCCGGAGAGCCTCGGCGGCCGCGGCGCCGATTGCCCGAACCTCAGGCGGCTGCTGGAGGATCCGGCGGTCACCAAGCTCTTCCACTTCGCCCGCTTCGACTGCGCGGCGATGCACCAGCATCTGGGCGTGACGGTGGCGCCGGTGATCTGCACCAAGGTCGCCGCCAAGCTGGTCCGCACCTTCACCGACCGGCACGGGCTGAAGGACCTCTGCAAGGAGCTGCTCGGGGTCGAGATCTCGAAGCAGCAGCAAAGCTCGGACTGGGGCGCGCCGGAGCTGTCGTCGGAGCAGTTGGCCTATGCGGCCTCCGACGTGCTGCACCTTCATGCGCTCTGGGCGAAGCTCGAGGGGCTGCTGCGACGCGAGGGGCGGCTGGATCTGGCGGAGGCCTGCTTCCGCTTCCTGCCGGCGCGAGGGGCTTTGGACCTCCTCGGCTATGCCGAGCCGGATATCCTCTCGCACTGATTGCCTGCCGAATTTGCAACGACTAACCGGTTGTCAAGGCCGAACCAAGGTTTTGGCACGATTCTTGTCCGTCATTGCCTGATGCGTTGACCCCTGGGCCTCGGCAGCCCATAGATGGGGTGTGCAGATGCGAACAACCATTCCAGGGCTGTGCCCTTTCGGGCAGCAGGCGGCTCCGTGAAGCCCGACCGGCCTACCCCGGCCCGGCCCTTGGCTGTGCGCATGCCGCTCCCGGCCGACCGCGCCATGCTGCCGCTTTCGCGCGAGCGCCGCAGCTTCAGCCAGGGGCAGATGGCGCGCCGCCGCTTCTTCGTCCGCTGGAGCAAGCGGCTGCTTCCGGCCCTCGCGCTTGCGCTGCTCGGGCTGGTGGTGTTCTGGCCCGAGATCGAGGGCAACGAGGACCGCTCCCGCGTCAGCTTCCGCCGGATGGTGATGCCGCGGGCGGAGGGGCTGCGGGTGGTCAACCCGCGCTACCAGGGGATCGACGACCTGAACAGGCCCTTCACCGTCACTGCCCGCGCCGGCCAGCAGCCGGGGGCGGAGCAGGTGCTCGACCTCGACGAGCCGCGGGCGGACATCCTCCTCTCCGACGGCGCCTGGGTCTACCTGCAGGCTCATGGCGGGCGGTTCGACCGCGCCGCCAACCATCTCGACCTCAAGGGCGAGGTGACGATCTACCACGACAGCGGCCTGATGATGGTGACCGAGACGGCAGCGGTCGAGACCGAGGCCGGCATCGCCAGCGGCGACGACCCGGTAGCCGCCCAGGGCAGCTTCGGCACCATCACCTCGGACGGCTTCCGCATCCGCGAGCGCGGCGCCGTCGTGGTCTTCACCGGCCGCGCCCATGCCGTCCTCGAAGGCGGCCGGCGATGAGGCGCTGGTTCCTCGCCGCCCTGCTGGCGCTGCCCATGCACGCCATGGCCCAGGGCATCGACCTGTCCCAGGGCGGGCCGGTGGATGTCACCGCCTCGGACGGCATCGAATGGCGCCAGGCGGAGCAGGTGGTCATCGCCCGCGGCAATGCCCGCGCCATCCGCGGCAATGTCACCATCTATGCCGACCGGCTGCTGGCCCGCTACCGGCCCCAGGCACGCCCGGGCGAGGCGCAGTCCCGCGTGGTGCAGCCCGCGGCGGCGGCCGGCAGCCCGGACCAGGCACTCGGCGGCGGCGCGAACGAGATCTGGCGCCTCGAGGCGGAGGGCAATGTCCGCATCGTCACCGAGACCGACACCGCCCGCGGCGACCGCGCCGTCTACGACATCGACCAGTCGGTGCTGGTGCTGACCGGGCGGGGCGACCTCTCCCTCACCACGCCCAGCCAAGTCATCACGGCCAAGGACAGCCTGGAATACTGGTCGGCGCGGAAGATGGCCGTTGCGCGCGGCAATGCCGTGGTGGTCGACAGCGCCGAGGGCGGGCGCCGGATCACCGGCGATACCCTCGTCTCCTACATGCTGGACGGGCCGGGACAGGCCAATGCCGCGCCCGCGCTCCCCCCGGTTGCGGCGAAGCCGGGCGAGAGGCCGGTACCCGGCCAGGGCAAGGTCGACCGCGTCGAGGCCTTCGGCAATGTCGAGATCCGCACCGCGACCGATGTCGTGCGCGGCGATCGCGGCGTCTACAGCGCGGCGACGGGCATGGCGCGGCTGCTCGGCAACGTGCGGATCACCCGCACCGACAACCAGATCAACGGGCAGGAAGCGATCGTGAACCTCCGCACCAATGTGGCGCGGCTGGTCTCGGCGCCGGGCGCCCGGGTGCAGGGGCTGATCATGCCGAACCAGGACGCGGAGCGGTCCGGCGACCAGGCCCCTGGCCGCGGCGCCTCGCCCCAACCCGCCACGCCGGAGCGCCGCAGCCGATGAACCAGACGATGCTTCCCGTCGAAGCCGGCGGCCCCAAGCTCCGCGCCATCGAGGGCGAGGGCGGGCTGGTGGCGACCGGGCTCGGCAAGCGGTACCGGAAGCGCCCGGTGGTGCGGAACGTCTCGATCAACCTGAAGCGCGGCGAGGCGGTCGGGCTGCTCGGGCCGAACGGCGCCGGCAAGACGACGACCTTCTACATGATCACCGGCCTCGTCCAACCGGATGAGGGGAAGGTCGTCATGGACGGCCATGACGTGACGATGCTGCCGATGTACCGCCGCGCGCGCCTCGGCCTCGGCTACCTGCCGCAGGAGGCCTCGATCTTCCGCGGCCTCTCGGTCGAGGACAACATCCGCGCCGCGCTCGAGGTGGTGGAGCCGGTGCGCGACCGGCGGGAGCAGATGCTCGACGCGCTGCTCGCCGAATTCGGCATCGCCCATCTGCGCCGGGCGCCGGCGCTGGCGCTCTCGGGCGGCGAGCGGCGGCGCTGCGAGATCGCCCGGGCCCTTGCGACGCACCCGGCCTACATCCTGCTCGACGAGCCGTTGGCCGGCATCGACCCGATCGCGGTCGGCGAGATCCGCGACTTGGTGAAGCACCTGAAGAACCGCGGCATCGGCGTGCTCATCACCGACCACAATGTGCGCGAGACGCTCGAGATCATCGACCGGGCCTATATCCTCCACGACGGCCAAGTGCTGATGGAGGGGCTGCCGCACGACATCGTCGCGCATGAGGGCGTGCGGCGGGTCTATCTCGGCGAAAGGTTCAGCCTCTAGTTCATGCGGCACGGCATCGCCTCGCCCCCTTCGGCCGGACGGAGCGCCTGAGCATGTCGCTGGCGCCTCGCCTCGACCTGCGCCAGTCGCAATCGCTGGTGATGACGCCGCAGTTGCGGCAGGCCATCAAGCTCCTGCAATCCTCCAACCTCGAGGTGTCCGCCTTCGTCGAGGAGGAGCTGGAGCGCAACCCGCTGCTGGAGCGGGACGAGCGCACGCCGCCCGGCCCCGATGCCGGCCACCGGGTCAACACCTCCCCCGCCGTCGCCGAGGGCGCCGACAGCCATGCCGCCGCCGTCTCCGATACGCTGCCGAGCGAGGCGACCGGGCCGCTCGATGCGGAATGGGACAATGTTTATGACGCGGGCGGCGGCTATGAATCCCCCTATGGTCGCGGCGGCCGCGCCGATTTCGGCCAGGATCTCTCCGGCATCGAGGACCTAGCCGCCGGCGCGCGGAGCCTCCGCGAGCATCTCGGCGAGCAGGTCCGCATCGCCTTCCACAATCCGCGGGAGCGGCTGATCGCGGCCCAGCTCCTTGCCCTCGTCGACCCCGCCGGGCGACTGGCGGTGGAGGACGCGCAGATCGCCGCCGCCCTCGGCTGCCAGGAAGCCGAGGTCGCCAATGTCCGCGGCCGCATGCAGCGCTTCGACCCGGTCGGCATGTTCTGCCGCAACCTCGCCGAATGCCTGGCCGTGCAGCTCGCCGAGCGCAACCGGCTGGACCCGGCGATGCAGGCGTTGCTCGACAATCTCGACCTGATGGCCCGGCGCGACCGGGCAGCGCTGATGGTTGTCTGCGGCGTCGACGCCGAGGACCTGACCGAGATGATGGCCGAGCTCCGCCGCCTCGACCCGAAGCCCGGGGCCAGTTTCGATGCCGCCCCGGCCCCCGCCCTCGTCCCCGACGTGCTGATGCGCCGCGCCCCGGACGGCGGCTGGCTGCTGGAGCTCAACCCGGAGACCCTGCCGCGGGTGCTCGTCAACCGCGGCTTCCATGCCCGCTGCCAGGTCGGCTCGCGCAACAAGGAGGAGAAGGCCTTCCTCGCCGAGCGGCTGCAGAGCGCCAACTGGCTGCTGAAGAGCCTGGAGCAGCGGGCCAATACCATCCTCAAGGTGGCGAGCGAGATCGTCCGCCGGCAGGACGGGTTCCTGCGCCACGGCGTCGAGTATCTCCGCCCGCTGATCCTGCGCGACGTTGCGGAGGAGGTGCAGATGCACGAGAGCACCGTCTCCCGCGTCACCGCCAACAAGTATATCGCGACGCCGCGCGGCACCTTCGAGCTGAAATACTTCTTCACCACCGCCATCGCCGGGACGATGGCCGGCGAGAGCCACAGCGCCGAGGCGGTGCGGCACCGCATCCGCGCCATGATCGAGGCGGAGGATGCGGAGGCCATCCTGTCGGACGACGCGATCGTCGATCGGCTTAGGCAGGAAGGCGTAGACATCGCCAGGCGAACGGTGGCCAAATACAGGGAAGCGTTGCGCATCCCATCATCCGTGCAACGCAAGCGGGAGAAGGCCGTCCCGGCCTGATCCTGCCGCGGGGCGCATCCCGCGCCCCCGGCCCCTGCCGGGCGGCCCTTCCGATCGAACGGAAGGGGGTTTGTCCACATGCACATCACCGTCGCAGGCAAGCAGGTCGAGACCGGGGAGGCGCTGAAGGCGCATGTCCGGGACGGGCTCGCGGGCATCGCCCGCAAGTATTTCGACCATGCGCTGGAGGCGAACGTCACCTTCCGCCGCGACGCCAAGGGCCGGATGGGGGCCTTCTTCGCCTGCGACATCAACCTCAAGGCCGGCCGCAACCTCTTCATGCGCGGCGAGGGCGAGGGGGTGGATGCGCACAAGGCCTTCGAGGTCGCGGCCGAGCATGTGGCCAAGCGCCTCCGCCGCTACCGCCGGCGGGTGAACGACCATGCCCGCAGCCTCGCCGAGGACCGGCCGGTCGAGGCGGCGACGCAATACGTGCTGCAGGCCGAGCCGGAGGAGGCCGAGGAGGAGGCGGAGCCGAAGGGCGAGCACAGCCCGATCATCGCCGAGCAGCCGACCGACATCGCCCGGCTCACGGTGAGCGAGGCGGTGATGCGGCTCGACCTCACCCAGGCACCGGTGCTGATGTTCCGCAACAGCGGCTCCGGCGCGCTGGCCGTGGTCTATCGGCGCCCGGATGGCTGCGTCGGCTGGATCGACGCGCAGGCGGTCTGAAGGCGCCGGGGCCCCGGGCCGGCCGGCCCGGGGCTGCCGCGTTCAGTGGACGCGGACGGCGGCCAGCTCGTGCTGCTCGATGGCCGCGATCGCGAGCTCCGCGGTTGGCGCGGCGCCGATCGGGGTGCCGTCGGCGGCATGGATCGACATGGCCTTCACGCCATTCACCACGACCGGGCGGATATAGGCGATCTCCTGCACGCCGAAGCTCGCCCAGTCCTGCAAGGACAGCTCACGGAGGGCGAGGGCAGCCTGGTTCGCATCGCCCGAACCGTTGGAAAACTGATCGTTCTTCATCGCACTCTCTCCTTTCGGCATGGCCCCATCCGGGCATCCATGCGCAACGGCGCCCGTGCCGGGGCTCAGCCCCGGCTGGCACGCCCCTCGACAACGGGCAGTGACGCCCCGCTGACCGTTCGTGTCTCAACGCTGCGGGAGCCCGGCCCGTTCGGTGCACTTCCCTGCGAAGCGCCATCGCGGCCCCCGCCGCCGTTGATCTGGATGGTCCTGACCCGCACCTCCGGCTGCGGCCGCTGCAGGTCGACATGCAGCAGCCCGTTGTCGAGCCAGGCGCCCTCCACCTCGATCCCCTCGGCCAGCACGAAGGCGCGCTGGAACTGCCGGGCGGCAATGCCGCGGTGGAGGAAGATCCGCCCCTCCGAGTCGTCGCGTTGCCGGCCGCGGATCACGAGCTGGTTGTCCTCCTGCGTGATCTGCAGGTCCTCCATCGCGAAGCCCGCGACGGCGAGGGTGATCCGCAAGCGGTTCTCGGCGGTCTGCTCGATGTTGTAGGGCGGATAGCCGTCGGCGTTCTTGGCGACGCGGTCGAGCATCTGCTCGAGATGGTCGAAGCCGAGGAAGAGCGGCGAGCCGAAAACCGATGGACGCGACAAGAGCAGGGCCTCCTCATGCGGAGCGGGGCGGGCGGCCGGGCCCGAAGCACCCGGCTGCGTCATGGATTTTGTCAATGGCAGGGCCGGTTGCAAGGGGGGATCACGGGGGCTACATCGCCCGCTCCCATGTCCAGCACCGATCCTGTCCTTCTGCCGATCCTGCTCGTCCCCGACCCCCGGCTGCGCGCCAAGGCGCGCCCGGTCGGTACGGGCGATGCCGATGCCATCCGGGCGCTGGCGCCGCGGATGCTGGACGCGATGTACAAGGCGCCCGGCATCGGCCTCGCCGCCCCGCAGGTGGGGGAGCTGCTGCGGCTGGTCGTCGTCGACCTCCAGCCGGAGGACAAGCCGGCGCCGATCGTGTTGGTGAACCCGGAGATCGTCGCCGCCAGCACCGAGCTTTCGACCAGGGAGGAGGGCTGCCTCTCCCTCCCCGGCCAGTATGCCGATGTCACGCGCCCGGCGCGGGTGAAGCTGCGCTACCTGGACCTCGGGGGGGCGAAGCGCGAGATCGAGGCGGAGGGGCTGCTGGCGACCTGCCTGCAGCACGAGGTCGACCATCTCGACGGCGTGCTCTTCGTCGACCACCTCTCCGCCCTGAAGCGGAACATGCTGCTGCGCAAGCTGGCGAAGGACCTGAAGGCGCGGGGCCGGCCGTGAGGCTCGCCTTCATGGGCAGCCCGGATTTCGCCGTGCCGGCGCTCCGGGCGCTGCACGGGGCGGGGCACGAGGTCGCGGCCGTCTACTGCCAGCCTCCACGCCCGGCGGGGCGGGGGCAGAAGAAACAGCCCTGCCCGGTGCATCGCGCGGCGCTGGAGCTCGGCCTACCGGTCCGGACGCCGGCGCGGCTCAGGAAGGATGCGGCCGAGCATGCCGCCTTCGCCGCGCTCGGGCTCGAGGCGGCGGTCGTCGCCGCCTATGGGCTGATCCTGCCCCGCCCGATGCTGGAGGCGCCGCGGCGCGGCTGCCTCAACATCCATGCCTCGCTGCTGCCGCGCTGGCGCGGCGCGGCGCCGATCCAGGCCGCGATCCTCGCCGGCGATGCCGAGAGCGGTGTCACCATCATGCAGATGGAGGAAGGGCTGGATACCGGCCCGATGCTGCTGAGGGGCACGGTGCCGCTCGGCCCGCGCAGCACGACGCCGGAGCTGCACGACGCGCTGTCGGCCATGGGCGCGCGGCTGGTGCTGGAGGCGCTCGAGCGGTCGCCGCCCGCCATCCCGCAGCCGGAGCAGGGCGCGACCTATGCGCCGAAGCTCAGCAAGGCGGATGCGCCGCTCGACTGGCGCTTGGCCGCTGCCGTGCTCGACCGCCGGGTGCGGGCGCTGAATCCCTGGCCGGGCACCGCCTTCACCCATTCCGGCGAGGCAATCCGCGTGCTCGCCGCCGAACCCGCCGAGGGCGCCGGCCCGCCCGGCACGGTTCTGGACGACGCCGCGCTCATCGCCTGCGGCGAGGGCGCGCTGCGCCTGACCCGCCTGCAGCGCCCGGGACGCGGGCCGCTCGCCGCGCTGGAATTCCTCCGCGGTTTCCCGCTGCCGCCCGGTACGGTACTGGGCTAGGGCGGCTCCCATTCGCATGGCTCACAGCCCCCGTTCCGGCGGCTGTGCGGCGCGAGCGATCCGCCCCGCCCGGGCATCGCCCCCCGTCCGGAAACTACCCTTATGCCCCTCTATGCGCTGACGCTCGAATATGACGGTGGCCCCTTCGTCGGCTGGCAACGCCAGGGCAGCGGCCTCTCCGTCCAGCAGGTGCTGGAGGAGGCGGGCGCCGTGCTCGACGGCGGCGCCATGCCGCTCGCCGTCGCCGCCGGGCGCACCGATGCCGGCGTCCACGCTGAGGGCCAGGTGGCGCAGCTCGCCCTCGCGCGGGACCTGGCGCCGGAACGGCTGCGCGAGGCGCTCAATTTCCACATGAAGCCGCACCCGCTGGTGGCGGTGCGGGCCGCGCTGGCGCCGGAGGGCTGGAATGCCCGCTTCTCCGCGGTGCGGCGCGGCTATCGCTTCCGCATCCTCAACCGCCGCGCCCGGCCGGCGCTGGAGGCGGGGCGGGTCTGGCACGTGCCGATGCCGCTCGACGCCGGGGCGATGCATGCGGCGGCGCAGGGGCTGCTCGGGCGCCATGACTTCTCCGCCTACCGCGCCGCCGCCTGCCAGGCGAAGACCCCGGTGCGGACGCTGGAGCGGCTGGACGTCATGCGCCAGGGCGACGAGGTGGTGATCCTCGCCGAGGCGCGCAGCTTCCTGCATCACCAGATCCGCAACCTGGCGGGCACTCTGTTGGAAGTCGGCCTCGGCAAGCGCGGGGCGGACTGGCCGCGCCGCGTGCTGGAGAGCCGGGACCGCGCCCGGGCCGGGCAAACGGCGCCGCCGGAGGGGCTGACCTTCCTCTTCGTCCGCTATGCCGAGGAGATCGGCTGGACCTAGCCCCCGCTCAGCCGCCCGACGACCCCGCCGACGGCGAGCCCCAGCGCCAGGTCGAGCACCACGAAGGCCACCGCCATCCCGCCCGGGATGCGCAGCGCGCTCCGCGCCGCGAACCATTCGAGCCAGAGCGCATAGCCGATCCCCGCCAGCCCCAGCCCATGCGCCAGCAGCGGCGGCAGGCCGAGCTCCGTCGGCACGGTGACCGCCATCATCACCAGGTACTGCAAGACATTCGTCCAGTTCCAGGCGGCGAGGAAGCGCGGCCATTCCGCCCGTCGCCCCGCCGCCTCCGCCAGCGGCTGGGAGAGCAGGGCGAAACCGACCCAGGCGCAGGCATAGCCGATCAGCTCCGCCGCCACTCCGCGCAGCAGGCCGGGATCCGGCCCGCCCGTCTCCGACCAGGCGAGGAAGCGGAGCGCGAGGAAGGCCGGCAGGCAGATCGCCGCCGCCCAGAAGCTGCGGCCGGCGCCGGCGGCGGAGCCCTCCATCAGCAGCAGCCCATCCACCCGCCCGCGGCCGAGCAGCAGGGCGCCGCGCAGCCCGGCCTCGATGACAAGGCGATGCGGGACGGGGCCGGACGGGTTGGTCAGCCGAGGCTCTCCTCGAGCACGGCGCGATAGAGCGCGGCGAGGCCATGCAGCTCGGCTACCGGCACGCACTCGTCGGCCTTGTGCATGGTGCTGCCGACGCCGCCGAGCTCCGCAACCGGGCAGTAGCGCGCGAGGAAGCGCGCATCGGACGTGCCGCCGCCGGTATCGAGCGCAGGCGCCTCGCCGGTCTGCCGCTCCACCGCGCGCTTCAGCGCGTCGACGAAGGGGCCGGGCGAGGTCAGGAAGCTCTCGCCCGAGCAGTCGATGCGCATCTCGTAGCGCGCCTCCTCGGCCCGCAGCGCGGCATGCAGGTGCTCGGTGAGGCCGGCGCTGGTGTGCCGGTCGTTGAAGCGGATGTTGAGCATCGCCCGCGCCTCGCCGGGGATGACGTTGTTCGCCGCATTGCCGACGTCGAAGCCGGTGACCTGTAATGTCGTCGGCTCGAAGAACTCGCTGCCCTGGTCGAGCGGCTCGGCCGTGAGCCGGTGCAGCACGCGGACCAGGCGATGGATCGGGTTGTCGGCACGCTGCGGATAGGCGCTGTGTCCCTGCGTGCCGAGGAGGGTGATGTAGGCCGTCATGCTGCCGCGCCGCCCGACCTTGACGATGTCGCCGAGCCGCGCGCGCGAGGTCGGCTCGCCGACCAGCGCCATGTCGGGGATCTCGCCCCGCGCCGCGAGCCAGTCCAGCACGCGCACCGTGCCATCCTTGGCCGGCCCTTCCTCGTCGCCGGTGATGAGCAGGCTGATGCTGCCGGGCGGGTTGGGGTTGGCCGCGAGATAGTCGGTGAGGCCGGCGACGAAGGCGGCGATCCCGCCCTTCATATCGCAGGCGCCGCGGCCGTAGAGCACGCCATCACGGACGGTCGCGGCGAAGGGGCCGTCGGTCCAGCCCCCCGCGCCGGGCGGCACCACATCGGTATGCCCGGCATAGCAGAAATGCGGCCCCTCCGTGCCGCGGCGGGCGAAGAGGTTCTCCGTCTCGCCGAAGCGCATCCGGTGGCAGGTGAAGCCGAGCGGGCGCAGCGCCGCCTCCAGCACGCCGAGCGCGCCGGCATCGGCGGGCGTCACGCTCGGGCAGCGGATCAGCGCCTGGGCGAGCGGCAGCGGATCGGTCGGGACGTTGCGCACGGGCTCAGTCGCGCAGCAGCTCGTTGATGCTGGTCTTGGCGCGCGTCTGCGCGTCGACGCGCTTGACGATGACGGCGCAGTAGAGCGCGGGGCCGGGCGAGCCGTCCGGCAGCGGCCGGCCGGGCAGGCTGCCTGGCACCACCACCGAATAGGCGGGGACGCGGCCGACATGCACCTCGCCCGTCGCCCGGTCGATGATCTTGGTGGAGGCGCCGAGGAAGACGCCCATGGACAGCACCGCGCCGCGCTCGACGATGACGCCCTCGGCGACCTCCGAGCGGGCGCCGATGAAGCAGTCGTCCTCAATAATGACGGGGTTGGCCTGCAGCGGCTCCAGCACGCCGCCGATGCCGACGCCGCCGGAGATGTGGCAGTTCCGGCCGATCTGCGCGCAGGAGCCGACGGTCGCCCAGGTATCCACCATGGTGTTGCGGTCGACATAGGCGCCGACGTTGACGAAGCTCGGCATCAGCACGACGCCGGGCGCGATATGGGCGGACTTGCGCACCACGGCGCCGGGGACGGCGCGGAAGCCCGCCTCCTTGAAGCGGTTCGGCCCCCAGTCGGCGAATTTCAGCGGCACCTTGTCATAGGCCCCGGCGGCGGTGTCCATCGGCACCGAATCGGTGAGGCGGAAGGACAGCAGCACGGCCTGCTTCAGCCACTGGTTTACCCGCCAGCCGCCGCCCTCGCCGTCCGGCTCGGCAACGCGCGCCTGGCCGGCATCCAGCGCCTCGAGGGCGGCCATGACCACGTCGCGGTCCTCGCCGCGCGTCGCCGAGGAGACGGTGTCGCGGCGTTCCCAGAGGGATGCGATCGGGGCCTGGAGGGCGGAGAGGGTCATCGGCGAGGGTCCCTGGGAGGAAGGCGGGCGGACCATGCCGATGCGGGCGCGCGAATGTCAACGCGAGCCGGCCTTAACCCGGCGTTCAGCCGCTTCGGGGCATGCTGCCGCGCATGGACCCGGCCGATCCCGCTCCCCCGCTCGCCCGTGCCGGGATACCTGGCGCCCTGCTGGAATCCCGGCAGCGGTGGCAGGACTTCACCGGCCTCGCCGCGGATCTCGCCTTCGAGACGGATGCGGCGGGACACCTCGCCTTCCTATGGCCGGAGGGGGTGCTCGGGGCGCCGGCGGCATCCCTGCTCGGCCAGCCGGCCCGCCGCCTGCTGCTGCATCCCGAGCCGGACCCCTTTCTCACCCGCCAGCCGGCGCGCGGCCTGCGGGCCTGGTTCGCCCGGCCGGGGAAGGAGGCCGCCTGCTTCAGCCTCGCGCTGGTGCCGCTCTCGGATGCCGCCGGGCGCTTCGCCGGGCTGCGCGGCATCGGCCGGGACGTCACCGCCAATTTGCGGGAGGCGGAGGCACAGGCCGCCGCCCTGCGCCGCGCCAAGGCGTTGGAGACGCTGGTGCGCCGGGTGCGCCGCCAGGTGCTGGCGCCACGCATGCTGACCTCGACGCTGGAAGCCCTGGGCCCGGCCCTTGGCTGCTCCAGCGCCGCCGTGCTGGAGATCGGCGCGAACGGGCAGATCAGGACGCTCCACCGGCATGGCGCCGAGCCCACCGCGCTCTTCACTGCCCTCGCTCCGATGCTGGAGGTGATCGTCCCCGCCTTCGGCACCGGCCCGGCGGGCGAGCCGCTGGCGCTGCTGCCGCATCCCCATCGCGTCATCCCGCGCCATGCGCTGCTCGCCTGGCGCCAGGCCGGGGCCCGGCCCTTCGACGAGGATGACGCCCATCTGCTCGTGGCGGCCGCCGACCTGCTCTTCGTCGCCCTCGGCAACCAGTTGCTGCAGCAGGAGCTGGAGGTCCAGGCCCGGACCGACGGGCTGACCGGCCTGCTGAACCGCCGCGCCTTCCTCGAGGATCTCAACCGCCGGCTCGACCGGATGGACATGGCGCCAAAGGCCGAGGAGCGCGGCGCGCTGCTCTTCCTCGACCTTGACAATTTCAAGCCGCTGAACGACCGCATGGGCCATGAGGCGGGCGATTCCGCACTGATCGCGGTCGGCCGGTTGCTGCGCGACATCGTCCGCCCAACCGACCTGGTGGCCCGGCTCGGCGGCGATGAATTCGCCGCCTGGCTCGAAGGCGCCGACAGCGCCGCGGCCGCCATGCGGGCGGAGACGATCTGCCGCACCGCCGTCACCGTCCTGCCTGGGCTGGTTCCCGGCTTCGCCCTGCCGCTGACCTTCAGCATCGGTATCGCCATGCGGGCGGTCGATGGCTCCGACACGCCGGACAGCCTGATCGCCCGGGCGGATACCGCCATGTATGCGGCGAAGCGGCATGGCCGGAATGGCTGGCGCCTGGCGCCCGGGCCGATGGAGGGGTGATGGGCCGCCATTCTTCCTATGAGGCGGCGAAGCGCCTCGCCCAGGATGGAGCCGAGGTGGAGCGGAGGGCAGTCGCCACCCTGCCCGACACCCCGCCGGAGCTGCTCTACTACCTGGCCGGCGATGGCAGCGCCGCGGTGCGGAGCGCGGTCGCCGGCAATGCCGCGGCCCCCGCCCAGGCGGACCGGCTGCTGGCCGGCGATGCGGACCCGGCGGTCCGCGCCATGCTGGGGCGGAAGCTGGCGCCCCGCGCCGCCGCCCTCGCCATCGCGGAGGACAAGCTCGGCGCGATCGCCTGGCAGGCGCTCTGCAGCCTCGCCGAGGACACCGCGGTGCATGTCCGCGCCGTCATCGCCGAGGAGCTGAAGGCGATGCCGGATGCGCCGCACGACCTCATCCTCCGCCTCGCCGGCGATGTGGCGATGGACGTGGCGGAGCCGGTGATCCGCCTCTCGCCCATGCTGAGCGAGGAGGACCTGCTCGCGCTGGTTGCCGCGCCGCCCGTGCCGGATACGCTGAGCGCCGTGGCCCGCCGGCCGGCGCTCAGCGAGTGCCTGTCCGACGCCATCGCGGCCTCGGCGGATGAGGCGGCGGTCGGCGCCCTGCTCGCCAACCCCTCGGCCGCCATCCGCGAGCAGACGCTGGACGGGCTGATCCTCCAGGCGGCGACCCGCATCCGCTGGCAGGAGAGCCTGGTGCGCCGGCCCTCCCTGCCGCCGCGGGCGCAGCGGGCGCTCGCCCTCTGCGTCGCCGGCCACCTGCTGGAGGTGCTGGCCGCGCGGCCGGACCTTGCTCCCGACCTTGCCCGCCGGCTGCAGGACCGGGTGGAGGCCCGGCTGCTCGAAGGTGCAGCGGAGCCGCCGGCGGGCGCGCGCTTCGAGGCGGCAGCCCTCCGCGGCGACCACGCGGCCATGGTCCGCCTCCTGGCGCAGGAAGCCTCCGTCACGCTTCAGCTGGTGGAGCAGGCGGTGCGGCTGCGGAGCGCCCGGGCGCTGGTCAGCCTCTGCTGGCAGGCGGGCTTCGGCTTGCGTTGCGCCATGCTGGCCCAGAGCGTGCTCGGCCAGCTCGCTCCGGGCGCGGCGCTGGTGCCGGGGCCGGATGGGGACTGGCCCCTCTCGACCGCCGAGATGCTCTGGCAGATCGACCTGCTGACCGAGCCGATGGTCGGGGCGTGACCCGCGCGCCCCTGCATCGCTATGGCTTGATGAGCGTCCCGGCCCCGCTGTCGGTGAAGAGCTCGCGCAGCACTGCATGCGGCACGCGGCCGTCGAGGATGACGGCGCCCTTCACACCGCGCTCGATGGCGTAGATGCAGGTCTCGACCTTCGGGATCATGCCAGCGGAGATCCAGCCGGCGGCGATGCCAGCCTGCACCTCGGCCACCGTCATCTCGGGGATGAGCTGCCTGTCAGGCCCGAGCACGCCGCGCACATCGGTCAGCATCAGCAGCCGCTCGGCGCCGAGCGCGCCGGCGATGGCGCCCGCCACCGTATCGGCATTGATGTTGTAGGTCTGCCCATCCTCGCCGACGCCAACCGGGGCGACGACCGGGACGATATCGGCGCCGATGAGCAGCCGCAGCACCTTGGTGTCGACCGAAGCCGGCTCGCCGACGAAACCGAGATCCAGCACCTGCTCGATATGGGAGCCGAGGTCGCGCACCGTCCTCAGGAGCTTGCGCGCCGTGACCAGGCCGCCATCCTTGCCGGAGATGCCGACGGCGAGCGCCCCTGCCCGGGTGATCGCCTCCGCCACCTGCTTGTTCACCGGGCCGGCCAGAACCATCTCGACCACGTCGAGCATCGCCTCGTCGGTGACGCGCAGGCCCTGGATGAAGGTGGACTGCACGTTCAGGCGCTTCAGCATGGCGTTGATCTGCGGCCCGCCGCCATGCACCACGACGGGGTTCACGCCCACCTGCTCCAGCAGCGCGATGTCGCGGCCGAAGCGCAGCGCCGTCTCCTCCTCGCCCATGGCGTGGCCGCCATACTTCACGACGATGATCTGGTCGTCGTAACGCTTCAGGAAGGGCAGAGCGCCGGCCAGGATCTTCATCGGGTCGGGCGTGTCGTCGGTCATCGGCCGGGGCTCTCCGGTGCTGGCGGCCGGGCTGTAGGGGGGCGGCCGCAGCCGGTCAAGCGGTGCGCGCGAGCGAGGCCATCTCGGCCCGCATCTCAGGGATCCCCTCCCCCGTCCGGCTGCTGGTGACGAGCACCAGCGGGTGGCCGGCGGTCTCGCCGCGGGCCAGCGCCTCAGCCTCGGCGATGCGCTGCTTCAGCCACCAGGGCTTGGCGTCATCGGCCTTGGTGAGGACGATCTGGAAGGGCACGGCCGCCTCGGTCAGCAGGCTCATCGCCGCCCGGTCGCCGGCCTTGGTCTCGATCCGCGCATCGAGCAGCAGCAGGACGCGCCGCAGGGTCGGCCGGCCGCGCAGGAAGTCGAACATCAACCCCTGCCAGTCGGCCTTCACGCTCTTCGAGGCCTGGGCGTAGCCATAGCCCGGCATGTCGACGAGGGTGAGCTGGTCGCCGAGGTTGAAGAAGTTGAGCTGCTTGGTCCGCCCCGGCGTGTGCGAGACGCGGGCCAGCGCATTCTGCCCGGTCAGCGCGTTCACCAGCGAGGACTTGCCGACATTGGACCGCCCGCAGAAGGCGATCTCCGGCCCCTCGGCGGGCGGCAGTTGGTCGATCTTCTGCGAGGCGTAGAAGAAGGTGCAGGGCTTGGTGAAGAGCTGCCGCCCCGCCTCGATCAGCGCGGCGCGCTCCGCCTCGGTCTTCGCCTCGCTGAGGCCGCCCGCCAGGATGGCGGCGTTGGCGGGGAGCGTGTGCTCCGCCATCAGCCCTTCTTCGCCACGGCCGGAACGGCGAGGCCCGGCTTGCCGCTGGCCCGCTTCGCCTCCAGCGTCATGATGTAGCGCTGCTGCAGGATGGAGAGCAGGTTGTTCCAGGACCAATAGATGACGAGGCCGGCCGGGAAGCTCGCCAGCATGAAGGTGAAGATCACCGGCATCCACTGGAAGATCTTGGCCTGGATCGGGTCCGGCGGCTGCGGATTCAGCTTCTGCTGGAAGTACATGGTGGCGCCCATGATCAGCGCCCAGGCTGGCATGTGCAGATAGTGCGTCAGCTCCATCGGGTCGTAGGGGAGGAGCCCGAACAGGTTGAACAGGTTGGTCGGATCGGGCGCCGAGAGGTCCTTGATCCAGCCGAAGAAGGGCGCGTGCCGCATCTCGATGGTGACGAAGAGCACCTTGTAGAGGGCGAAGAAGACCGGGATCTGGATCAGGATGGGCAGGCAGCCGGAGGCCGGGTTGATCTTCTCGGTCCGGTAGAGCGCCATCATCTCGGACTGGGCCTTGGCCGGGTCCTCCTTATGCCGCTCGCGGATCTCCTGCATCTTCGGGCCGAGGATCTTCATCCGGCTCATTGACTTGTAGGCCTTGTTGGCCAGCGGGAAGAAGGCCGCCTTCAGCGCCAGGGTGAAGACCAGGATGGCGACGCCGAAATTGCCGAAGATGGTGAAGAGCCAGTCCAGCGCGTAGAAGAACGGCTTGGTCAGGAAGTAGAACCAGCCGAAATCCACCGCCTTGTCGAAATCCGGGATGCCGAGCCGCTCGCCATAGCTGTCGAGCAGCCGCACCTCCTTGGCGCCGGCGAAAAGACGGATGCCGTTGGTGGCGGTGGCGCCGGGGGCGACGCTCTGCGGCGCCATGGGGCTGAAATCGACCTGCCAGCGATCCTCCGGCCCGCGCGGGCCGGGCTCCGTCGTGTGGCGATAGGCGGCGCGGTGGCGCTGCGCCGGGTCGACCGGCGAGAGTGCCGTCAGCCAGTACTTGTCGGTGATGCCGGCCCAGCCGGCGCCGGTCTCCTGCTCGAGGGCAACGCCGTTGCGCTTGGCCGCCTCGCTCTTGGCATCGCTGTAGGTCTCCTCCCGCAGCCGCCCGTCGAGCACGCCGACGAAGCCCTCATGCAGGATGTAGAAGCCCTGTGTCGGCGGCGTGCTCTCGCGGCGGATGCGGGACCAGGGCAGCACCTGCACCGGCTCGGCGCCGTTGTTGCGCACGCGCTGCTCGGCGGTGAGCATGTAGTTCTCGTCGAGCGAGAGCGCGATCTCGAAGACCTGGCCCCCGCCGTTGTCCCAGCGCAGCGTCACCGGGGAGGCCGGCGCCAGCGCGCTGCCCTCGGCCGTCCAGTCGGTGTCGCTGGCCGGCACGCGGGTGCGGCCGTCCGCCGCGGTCCAGCCCCACTGCGCGAAATAGGGCGCGCCGCCCTCGCGCGGCGCCAGCAGGCGGACGAGCGACGAGTTCTGGTCGACCGTCTCGCGGTAGCCGCGCAGCACCAGGTCATCCAGCCGGGCGCCGCGGAGGGAGAGCGTGCCCTGCACGCGTGGCCCCTCGACCGGCAGGCGCGCGGCGGGCGTCGTCGGCGTGCCGGAGGCGGGCGAGGCATCGGTCGGCGCGCGGAGCGGCCCGGCCGGGCCGGGCGTCGGCGCCGGCTGCTGCGCCTCGGCCGCCTGCTGCTGCTGCACGCGCTGCGCCTCCCGCGCCGGGCGGTTCAGGGCATCGAATGCCAGCAGGATGCCGATCGAGATGGCGATCGCCACGAAGAGGCGCTTCTGGTCCATGGAAAAGCTTCAGCCTTTCGGCAGGGTCGGGGGCGGCACCGGGTCGTAGCCGCCCGGATGCCAGGGGTTGCAGCGGAGGATGCGCCCCGAGGCCAGCCAGGCGCCGCGCAGCGCGCCATGGGTGCCGAGCGCCTCCAGCGCATAATCGCTGCAGGAGGGATGGAAGCGGCAGTTGCAGCCGAGGACCGGGCGCAGGGTCCACTGATAGGCGAGGACGGCGCCCTTCAGCGCGGTGCCGGCGACGCTCATTCGGGCAGCACGCCGGCCTGGCGAAGGGCGCCCCGCAGATCGGAGAGCAGCTTGTCCCAGGGGCGGGCGCCGGTCCCGTCGCGGGCGACCAGCACCAGGTCCCAGCCCGGCGGCGGGGCCTCGCCCAGGGCCAGGCTTGCCAGGGTCAGTCGTGCCGCCTCCCGCAGCCGGCGCTTGGCGCGGTTGCGGGCGACGGCATTGCCGATCTTCTTGGTGGCGGTGAAGCCGAGGCGCAGCCCCCCCTCGGGCTGCGGCAGGGCCTGCAGCACCAGGGAGGGGCGCGCAGCCTTCCGGCCCCGGCCTGCGACCCGGAGGAATTCGCGGCGCCTGGTCAGCCGGGGAAGGCGGCCCGGCATGCGGCATTCCCCCCGCGGCCCGTCAGGCGCTGAGCTTGGCGCGGCCCTTGGCGCGGCGGTTGGCCAGCACCTTGCGGCCGCTGACGGTCGCCATGCGGGTGCGGAAGCCATGACGGCGCTTCCGGACGAGCTTGGAGGGCTGGTAGGTACGCTTCACGATCGATCTCCGAACAGGCTGTGTCCGTCATTGCGCGGACGGCCGGCGACCCTGCGGCTGGGTCCCGGCGAAGGCGGGCAGGTATAGGGAGGGGATGGGGGCGCCGTCAATCGCGGGCGGCGCTCTGGCGCTGCAAGGCGCGCTGGCGTAACCCCGGCCCTCCAACCTCTCTCCTGGGCAAGGGGTAGCGCATGCCGGATTTCGACGTGGTTGTCATCGGCGCCGGCGCGGCCGGGCTGTCCGTCGCGTCCATCTCGGCCGGGCTCGGCCTCAGGGTCGCGCTGATCGAGCGGGGGCGGATGGGCGGCGACTGCCTCAACTACGGCTGCGTCCCCTCCAAGGCGCTGCTCGCGGCCGCCCATGCCGCCGCCTCGGCGCGGCAGGCGGGGCGCTTCGGCATCCGCCTGCCGGCGCCGGAGATCGACTGGGCCGGGGTGCGCGCCCATGTCCAGGGCGCCATCGCCCGCATCGCGCCGAATGACAGCGTCGCCCGCTTCCGCGGCATGGGCGTCGAGGTGATCGAGGCCTCGGCGCATTTCACCGCGCCCGACACCATCGGGGCGGGGGGGCGCAGCCTCACCTTCCGCCGCGCCGTCATCGCCGCCGGCAGCAGCGCCATCGTCCCTGACCTCCCCGGCCTCGACGGCGTGCCCTGGCTGACCAACGAGACGCTCTTCGACCTGGAGGAGCCGCCGGGCCACCTGCTGATCCTCGGCGGCGGGCCGATCGGCCTCGAGATGGCGCAGGCCCATGCCCGGCTCGGCTGCCTCGTCACCGTGATCGAGCGGGGGCCTCGGATCGCCAGCCGCGAGGATCCCGAGCTGGCCGAGGGCGTCAAGGCCGCGCTGATCCGCGACGGCGTCGAATTCCGCGAGGGATCGAAGGTCACGCGGGTCGAGCAGCTCGAGCCGGACAGCCGCGCCGCCCAGGCCGGCGTGGTCGCCGTGCTCGAGGATGGCAGCCGGATCGCGGGCACGCATCTGCTGCTCGCCATTGGCCGGGCGCCGCGCCTCGCCGGGCTGGACCTGGTGACGGCGGGCGTCGAGGCCGGGCCGCGCGGAATCGTGACCGGGCCGGATCTCCGCTCCGTCTCCAACAAGCGGGTCTGGGCCGTGGGCGACATCGCCGACCCGCAAGGGATCGGCCCGCGCGCCTTCACCCATGTGGCGAGCCAGCATGCCGGCATCCTCGTCCGCTCGATGCTGTTCCGCCTGCCCTTCACCAAGGTGAGCTACGCCGCCCTGCCCCGCGTCACCTATACGGACCCGGAGCTGGCGCAGATTGGCCTGACCGAGGCGGAGGCGCGGGAGGCGGGCCATGAGGAGCTCGGCATCTTCCGCTGGCCGGTCGCGGAGAATGACCGGGCCGTGGCGGAGGGGCTGACGGATGGCCTCGTCAAGCTGGTGGTCGGCAAGGACGGGCGCCTGCTCGGCGCCGGGGTGCTGGCGCCGCATGCCGGGGAGATGGCCGGGATGTTCGGGCTGATGATCGGCCGCCGCCTGCCGCTCTCGGCACTCGCCGGCATGGTCCTCCCCTACCCCACCCTCGCCGAGACGGCGAAGCGCGCCGCCGGCGATTATTACGCGCCGAAGCTTCTCTCACCCTTCACGAAACGTCTGGTCGGCTTGCTGAAACATCTGCCTTAGGCATTCATGCCGCCACCGGGCAACAGGAGCTCACACCATGGATCAGGTTCTCGCGGGACGCACCGCCCTCGTCACCGGCAGCACCAGTGGCATCGGCCTTGGCATCGCCAGGATCTACGCCGAGGCCGGGGCGCGCGTGATGCTGAACGGCTTCGGCAAGCCGGAGGAGATCGCCCAGGCCCGCGCCGAGATCGGCGCCCTGCAGGGCGGCGGGGACGCGGCCTACTCGGCGGCCGACCTCTCGAAGCCCGAGGCGGTACGGCAGATGGTCGCCGAGGCCGAGGCGGCGCTCGGCAAGGTCGACATCCTGGTCAACAATGCCGGCATCCAGTTCGTCGCCCCGATCGACGAATTCCCGGATGACAGGTTCGACGCGATCATCGCCATCAACTTCGCCTCCAACTTCCACGCCATCAAGGCGGTGCTGCCGGGCATGAAGGCGCGCAACTGGGGGCGGATCGTCAACGTCGCCTCGGCGCACGGGCTCGTCGCCTCGCCCAACAAGGTGGCCTATGTCTCGGCCAAGCATGCGGTGGTCGGCATGACCAAGACCGTCGCGCTCGAGGTGGCGAAACTGCCGATCACCTGCAACGCCATCTGCCCCGGCTTCGTCCGCACGCCGCTCGCCGAGGCGCAGGTCGGGCCGCTGGCCAAGCAGCACGGCGTCTCGGAGCAGCAGGCGCTCGAGGAGTACCTGCTCGACAAGCAGCCCTCCAAGCGCTGGATCGAGGTGGATGAGGTGGCGCAGATGGCGCTCTACCTGGTCGGCCCGGGCAGCGGCGGGGTGAACGGCGCCGCCCTCTCCATCGATGGCGGCTGGCTGGCGGCCTGATGGACGAGGAGACTCCCGGAGCGGTACCGGCGCCGGCAGTGGCGAAGCCACCGGCGCTCAAGAAGATCAACCTGGCGCTCCAGGGCGGCGGCACCCATGGTGCCTTCACCTGGGGCGTGCTGGACCGGCTGCTGGAGGACGAGAGGCTGGCGATCGACGGCGTCTCCGGCGCCTCGGCCGGGGCGATCAACGCCGCGGTGCTGGTCCAGGGCCTGGCGGATGGCGGGCGGCAGGGGGCGATCACCGCCCTCGACCGCATGTGGCGCGACGTGGCGGCGCGGCTCGCCGTCAGCCCGCTGCGCAACACGCCCTTCGAGAAGGCGCTCTGGGGCTTCGACCTGACCTATTCGGTCGCCTACCAGACCTTCGAGACGCTGACCCGCGTCTTCTCCCCCTACCAGTTCAATCCCTTCCCGATGGAGTTCAACCCGCTCCGGCAGGTGCTGGACGACAACCTGGACTGGCGGCGGCTGCGGCAGGACCCGAAGGCCGTGCGCCTGTTCATCTCGGCGACCAATGTGCGGACGGGCAAGCCGCGGGTCTTCTCCCGGGCGGAAATCAGCACCGACGTGGTGCTGGCCTCGGCCTGCCTGCCGAATGTCTTCCGCGCCGTCGAGATCGATGGCGAGGCCTTCTGGGATGGCGGCTATGTCGGCAATCCGGCGCTCTGGCCGCTCTATTACGAGCGGGGCGCGCCCGACATCGTGCTGGTGCAGATCAACGCCATCATGCGGGACGAGCTGCCGACCAGCGCCACGGACATTATGAACCGGCTGAACGAGATCAACTTCAACGCCTCGCTGATGGCGGAGATGCGGGCGATCGACTTCGTCCAGCGCCTGCTCGATTCCGGGCGGCTGGAGCAGCCGCGCTACCGCCGCATCTTCCTCCATGTCATCGAGGACGAGGAGCGGATGCGCGAGTTCAAGCTCTCGACCAAGCTCAACGGCGACTGGGAATTCCTCCAGATCCTCCGCCGCTACGGGCGGGAGGCGGCGGACCGGTTCCTTGCGCAGCATTTCGACACGCTCGGCAAGGAGAGCACGCTCGACATCCAGCGCTACCTCTGAGGCTGGAGGAGGACGATGCGGGGCGGCTGCCCGCGCCGCACGGCGACGATCGCCACCTGCCGGAAGCGCCGGCCGAGCACCGCGATGCGGCGCGGGTCGCCGCCGATCAACAGGTGCCGCTCCTCCCAACCCCCGGCGCCGCCAACGCCCTCCACCCGCGGCAGGCGCCGCGCCGCCTCGCGCAGCCGGGCGAGCATGCGGTCGTTCCAGCCGCGCGGCATCCTCCGGCTGAAGGGGTTCCAGGCGGTGACGAAAGCCCCCTCCTCCGCGCCCATGCGCCGCAGCAGCGCATCGACCGCAGTGCTGCGCCGGCCGATGCGGGCGCGGGCGCCGTCGGCCTCGTAGGTGGTGCGGCGATAGGCAGCGATCAGACTGGAGGTCATGCGAGCTGGAAGAGCATGGCCTTCAAGTAGGCACTCTCCGGCAGCAGGGGATGCACCGGGTGGTCGGGCCCCGCCCCGCCCTGGAAGAGCAGGCGCCCTTCCCGCCGCGCCCGCCCGATGCCCCAGATCACCGCATCGGCGAACTCGCCCGATGCGACATGATGGCTGCAGCTGGCGATGAACAGGAACCCGCCCGGCGCCACCAGCCCCGCCGCCAGCCGGGCCAGCTTGCCATAGGCCCGCAGCGCTGCCGGCTGGTCCTTTCGGCTCTTGGCGAAGGCCGGCGGATCGGCGACCACCATGTCGAAGCGCGTGCCCGCCTGGCCCATCCGCTCCAGTGCCTCCATCGCCTCGCCCCGCTCGGCCGTGACGCGCGCCGCGAGCCCGTTCTCCGCTGCGCTCGCCATGGCGAGGTCGAGGGCATGGGCGCTACGATCGAGCAAGGTCACCTGCGTGGCGCCGGCCGCGGCGGCGCTGAGGCCGAAGCCGCCGGTATGGCAGAAGGCATCCAGCATCGTCCCGCCGGCGGCGAGGCGCGCGACGCGGGCGCGGTGCTCGCGCTGGTCGAAGAACCAGCCTGTCTTCTGCCCGCCGAGCAGGTCGACGGCGAAGCGCAGGCCCCCCTCCTCGGCATGCACCGGCCCGGCCTCGCCGAGCAGCAGCCGCGTCTCCTGCGCCAGCCCCTCCAACCCGCGCACCGAGGCGTCGTTGCGGGCGACGATGAGGCGTGGGTCCAGCAGGCCCTGCAGAGCCTCCACCAGCGCCGGGGTCAGCGCCTCCATCCCCGCCGTATTGGCCTGGAGCGCCAGCGCATCGCCGTAGCGGTCGACGACGAGGCCTGGCAGCCCATCCGCCTCGGCATGGACCAGGCGGTAATGCGGCGCGTCGAACAGCCGCTCCCGCAGCGCGAGCGCCGCGCCGAGCCGGCCGCGCAGCCAGGCGGCATCGATCGCCGCCTCCGGGTCGCGGTCCAACCGCCGGGCGGCGATCAGGCTGTGCGGGTTGAACAGCCAGGTGCCCTGGCGCTGGCCGTCATCGCCCTCGAGCCGCACGACGGCGCCGGGCGGCAGCGCCTTCGCCGCCGGCGTCATGGCGATCTCGTTGGAGAAGGCCCAGGGGTGGCCGGTTTTGACCCGGCGATCGCGGCCAGGCAGCAGGCGGATGAGCGGATGCGGCATGAGGCGGCGGACCATGCCGCCACGGCGGGCGCAAGTCCATGCGGTTCGCCATCACGCGCGCCCATGAATCTCACCGGTCGGTGCCCTCGCCCGGCCCCCTGCACATCGCCGTCACGGCCCCGCATCGGCGTTGCTTTCGCCGCTGCGGTCACTGCGATGTCGAAAGGCGCGGGGTGGGATGCACGGCCGCCCAAGCCCGGGAGGCAGAACCGGTCCCGCCGCACCGGGAGGCCATCATGGAAGTCTCGAATTTCGAATTGCTGCTGAAGCCGCAATCGCCCGCGAACCCGAGCGGGACCATGGCGGTGGACCGGGTCCTGCAGGGATACTTCCTCGAGATCACCAATCTCGAGCCGGTGCCGCTGCGCTACGCTCTGGAATTCGTCATCTTCCCCCCGCCGGCCGGCACGCCGGACCAGGAGTTCCGCAGCCTCGCCGGCAACACGCTCTGCATCGTCGACACCGGCGGCACGGACAACCGCTTCGGCACGCTGAACGGATCGCTGGCCTCCAGCGTTTTCACGCCGCGCTTCCCGGTGCCGAGCCCGTCGCCCTTTCCCGCCGCCGGCGACCGGCTGATCACCGTGCCCGCCCGGGGCACCGCCCTCGTCGCGGTGCTGCCGAGCGCCTTCGGCGTCATCGACCCGATCGAGATGACGCCGCTCACCATGCCGAAATTCGAGGTGCGCGGCTTCGTCCGCATCCGGCTGCCGCCGGTCTTCCGCAACACCTTCCCCTTCTTCACGCGGCAGCTCGACCGCCCGGCCAGGACGCTGCTGACGCCGCAGAACCGTGCGACCTTCCTCACCGCCAGCAATGCCATCTCCGACCAGACGCAGACCGGCCTGCCGCTGGCCAGCGGCAAAGCGCTGAACGAGATCGTCCCGGAAGCGGGGTTCGTCTTCCCCGTCGCCGCCGGCCTCCGCGGCGAGGGCCAGGCGATGCTCGCCGGCGAGTACCTGCAGAACATCCCGGCCGAACTCCAGGCGGAGATGCTAGCCCTGCTGCTGGCGCGGCTGCCCGAGGATGCGGACCTGCCGGAGCTCAACCGCTCGCTTGCAGCGCTCGAGATTCCGCATACGGTGGAGCGCCGCAAGAAGGCAGCGCAGGCGCGATAGCCCGAGGCTTGCCGCGCGGGGGACCAGCCTTCGCCATGCACATCGCCCGAGACCTGCCGAGCCTCCGCAGCGCCCTCGCCGGGCTCGGCCCCGTCGCGCTGGTGCCGACCATGGGGGCGCTGCATGCCGGGCACCTCTCCCTGCTGGCGGCGGCGCGGCAGGCGGTGGGGCCGGGCGGCGCCGTCGTCGCCTCCATCTTCGTCAACCCGCTGCAATTCGGGCCGGGCGAGGATCTCGCCCGCTACCCGCGGCCGGAGGAGGCCGACCTGGCGATGCTGCGCGAGGCCGGCTGCGACCTCGCCTGGCTGCCGCAGGTCGAGGCGATGTACCCGCCGGGCCGGGCCACGACGATCCATGTCGAGGGCCCGGCCGAGGGCTGGGAAGGCGCGGCGCGGCCCGGCCATTTCCGCGGCGTCGCCACGGTCTGCGCCAAGCTCTTCCTGCAGACCGGCGCGCAGGTCGCAGCCTTCGGCGAGAAGGACTGGCAGCAGCTCCAGGTGATACGGCGGATGGTACGGGACCTCGACCTGCCGGTGCGCATCCTCCCCTGCCCGACGCTGCGGGAGGCGGATGGCCTTGCCCTGTCCTCCCGCAACCGCTTCCTCGCCCCGGAGGAGCGGGCCCGGGCCGTGGCGCTGCCGGGCGCGATGCGGGCGGCGATCGAGGCGATGGCGCGCGGCACCTCGCCCGCCGCGGCGCTGGCGACGGCCCGCGCCGGGCTGGCGGCCGCTGGCTTCGCCCTCGACTACCTTACCCTGGTGGAGCCTGAGAGCCTGCGCGAGGTGCCCGCCCCGCCTGGCCGGCTGATCGCCGCGGCGCGGCTCGGCGGCGTGCGGCTGCTCGACACCATGGCGGCCTGAGCGTAGCCGAGCGCCGTGAGGCCCAGCATGGCGAGGGCGATGGGCGCCTCGTTCAGCCGGATCGGGCCGAGCCGCGGCGCCAGCCCGGGGAATTCGGACTCGATCCCCCGCGTGCCGGGATAGGCGAAGGCCGAAAGCTGCGCGCCGAAGAACAGCGCCGGGCCGAGCGCCGCCCCGCGCACATCGCCCCGCCGCAGCGCCCGACACCCGAGCGCGCCGAGCAGCAGGCCGAAGCTGATCGTCATCGCGTCATGGAAGCGCGCATGCGGCGGCCAGCGCGGGTTGAGGAGATGCGTGCGGTTCCAGTCGATGACGAGGCCATTCAGCGCCGTCGCCAGGTTGAGCGCGGCAAGCAGGCGCCGGCCGCGCATCAGCCGAGCAGCCAGCGCAGCGAGCGCCGCAGCGCCGTGGTGCCGTACCGCTCGAACCAGCGGCCATGGGCGAAGATCACCCGGTCCGGCTCCAAGGCCAGCAGCCGCTCCGCCGCCCGCGCCGCGGCCCGGTGCCGCCAGCGGATGACGGCGCGCAGATAGGGCGGCGGCATCCCGTACGGCGCCACCACGCCGAACATCCGCGCCACCGGCCGCAGCAGCGCCGGCAACCGCTCCGCCTCCAGGTTCAGGACGAGGTCGGTCAGCACCAGCGTCCGGCTCGGCTCGTGGAAGACGGCGACCTCGTGGAAGCCGAGGCCGCCCGGCACGGTGACCAGGGTGATGGCGCCGCCCCAGGCCGCGGGCGGGCTCGGGCGCAGGTCGTGGTCGAGCCGCACCTGGCTGCGCCGCACCTGGCCGCGCTGGCGGAGGCCCGGCGCCGCCCAGGTCACTGCCTCGGGGAAGGCGCGCTGCCAGGCCTCGAGGAAGGTCCAGTGCGCGATGTTCGGCGCCACCAGGTGCCGCACCGGGCCGAGCGAGGCGAGCGCCGCGTCGAGAGCGGGCGAGAAGGCTGTCGGTGAATGCAGCAGCAGGCTGCCATCCGGCAGGCGCAGCACCGTCATCCGCACGGGAAGCTGCGTGCCGAGCGGGCCCTCCATCAGGCTGTCGACGATGTGGACGCCCTCCGCCACCGGCTTCGGCACCTCGAGCGGCGGGTATCCGACCGGTGCCTCCGTATCGAGCAGGCGCGGGCCGTGCCCCGCACGATCCTCGCTGAGGGCGACCACGGCGAGCTCGGTGAGGCCGAGGCCGATGAGCAGCGCCCTCGCCCCGGCCGGCTGCCGCCGCATGGCGAGCCCGGCGCCGAGCAGCGCCGCGCCGCCCAGCACATCGAGCCCGAGATGCTGCCGCATGGTGAGGTGGGGCTGCAGCCCCACCTCGTAATCCGTCACGGCCGAATAGGCGGTGTGATAGGCCCCGGCCGCGCCGAGCAGCCCCCGCACCGGCGGCGGCAGTGTCCGCGAGGCGGCGAGCCCGCCCAGCATCGCCGCCACGCCGTAGTCGATCAGCCCGTGTAGCCGGGTCGGGATCAGCATCGCCTGGTCAGTAGATCCAGTCGCCGGTCGCCTCGTAATTCGCCGTCACCTGCGCGGCGATGGCGTACCAGTCAATCGGCGCCTCGGCGACGGGCGCGGGTGCCGGCTCCGCCGGGGGCAGCGGGGCTTCCGGCGCCGGCGCGGCCACGGGCGGCGTGCCGCCGAGCGGCACGTAGTCGACCTCCGTCACCGTCAGCGTCGTATGCGGGCTGTTGTTGAGCACGCCGATGACGTTGTTCATCCCGCCATTGTCGTAGTCGAGCGGCACATGCTCGGTGGCGATGGCCGTCACCTTGCCGTCGACCTTCCAGGTGATCTGCCCCGGCTCCCAGACCAGCTGGTAGTCATGGAAGACGCCGCCCTGGACACCCTCGTGGTAGCGGACGGCGATGGCGTCCTCGCCGTTGTTGTTCCAGTGCAGCGTGCCGTACTGCCGGCCGCTGCCATCGGGCGCGATCTCGGCGAGGTTGATCTCCTGCCCCGGCCATTGGTTGTCGCCCGGCCAGAGGATGATGGCGGAGCCCGGCCACTTGCCGTCGAATTTCGCGGTGACCGTGTAGGTGCCGTAGCCATGGCCGGAACTGATGGACTCGGCCGGCTCCATCATCCCGGCATTCCCGGTGAGCGTCACCTGGCCAGGGACGGAGTAGTCGGAGCCCCAGTTGTCCGTCAGTGCCCCGTTGCGGAAATCGAAGCTCTCGTTGAAGGGCACGTCGGTTTCGATCATGTTCGTTGCCATAGTATCGGTCCTGATCCCGGTGCTGCCGTTTGCATCGCTGTCGCTGGCTTGCGACGCCAACGCGCAGCAACCGGAAGGGTGCCGCCCTGGCAGGCGGAACGAAGGCCGAAGCCTACATGCGCCGCAGCCAGACCTGCTCGATCGCATGGCCGCACCCCTTGCGCAGCACGAGGCGCGCACGGTGGCGCGTCGGCCGGATGTTCTCGCGGAGGTTCGGCAGGTTGATGCTGCGCCAGATGCCCCGCGCCACCTCCTTCGCCTCCTCGAGCGGCAGGTCGCGGTAGTGGTGGAAGTAGCTGTCGGGGTTGGGGAAGGCGACCTTCTGCAGCAGCAGGAAGCGCTCGATGTACCAGGCCTCGATCTCGCCGATGGCGGCGTCGAGATAGACCGAGAAGTCGAAATAGTCCGAAGCGACGACGGGAGCGCCAGCGGCGTGCTGCAGCACGTTCAGCCCCTCGAAGATGACGATGTCCGGCCGCCGCAGCACCTGCATCTCGCCCGGGATGATGTCGTATTTCAGGTGCGAGTAGACCGGCGCCGCGACTTCCGGCGCGCCCGCCTTAAGCGCATTGAGGAAGGCGAGCATGCGCTTCAGGTCGTAGCTCTCGGGGAAGCCCTTGCGCCGCATCAGCCCGCGCTCCTCCAGCACCCGCGTCGGGTGGAGGAAGCCGTCCGTCGTCACCAGTTCGACGCGCGGATGGTCCGGCCAGCGGGCGAGGATGGCGCGCAGCACGCGGGCCAGCGTGCTCTTGCCCACGGCCACGCTGCCGGCGATGCCGATGATGTAGGGCGGCGGCGCCGCTTGGTGGCCGAGGAATGCATCCTGCGCCATGGCGAGCCGGCGCGCCGCCCGCACCTGGAGGTTCAGCAGGCGCGAGAGCGGCAGGTAGATCTCCTGCACATCGGCGAGCGAGACGGTCTCATTGAGGCCCTTCAGCGCGGCGATGTCGGTGCGCGTCAGCGAGAGCGGCGTGCTGGCCCGGAGCGCCGCCCAGGCGGCACGGTCGAAGACCCGGTAGGCGGGTTCGGCAAGGGGCGGGTCCTCGGGCGGCGGCGCGGCATCCATGGCAATCATCGTGTCACGAGGTGGCGAATCCGGCCAGGGCACGCACCTCGGCGGGGCTCCGCCCGCCCTCCCGCAAGGCGCGGAGGCTAGGCGCCCCCTCCCGCTTGGCGAGGCGTCGCCCGGCGGCATCGGTCAGCAGCCGGTGATGGGCATAACGCGGCTCCGGCCATCCCAGCAGCACCTGGAGCAGGCGATGCAGATGCGTCGCGGGTTTCAGGTCCTCCCCGCGGGTGACGAGGGTGACGCCCTGCAGCGCATCGTCATGCGTGACGCAGAGGTGGTAGCTGGCCGGCACCTCCTTCCGCGCCAGCACCGCGTCGCCGAACTGCGCCGGCTCGCAGCGGAGGCGCCCCTCCCCGACCTCCTCGTAGGACAGGTCTTCCGGCGCGAGCGCCAGCGCCGCCGGCATGTCGAGCCGCAGCGCATAGGGTTCCCCCGCCGCCATCCTGGCCGCCCGCAGGCCGGGCGGCAGGTGCCGGCAGATCCCCGGGTAGAGCGGGCCGTCCGGCCCATGCGGCGCCTGCCCGGCCGCCGCGACCTCCCGCGCGATGTCCGCCCGGGTGCAGAAGCAGGGATAGAGCAGTCCCCGCGCCGCGAGCCGGTCCAGCGCCGCGCAGTATTCCGCCATGTGGCGCGACTGCACCCTCACCTCCCCATCCCAGTCGAGGCCGAGCCAGGACAGGTCCTCGAGGATCGCGGCGCTGTACTCCGCGCGGCAGCGCGTGCCGTCGATATCCTCGACCCTGAGCAGGAACCGCCCGCCGGCCCGGCGCGCTGCGCTCCAGGCCATGAGCGCGGCATGCGCATGGCCGAGATGCAGCAGCCCGGTCGGGCTCGGCGCGAAGCGGGTGGTGACAGGCATGGCCCGCCGGGGTAGCGGGTCGGGCGGCAAGGGAGCAAGCGGCGATGGCAGGCCTTGTGGGACCCCGATTCGGCGCGCAGCCGGGCCAGGCGCGGCAGCTGGTCGTCGTGCTGCACGGGCTAGGCGCCGATGGGCAGGACCTCATCCAGCTCGCCCCCGACTGGGCGGAGGCGCTGCCGGACGCCGCCTTCATCGCCCCCGACGCCCCCGAGCCCTGCGACATGGCCCCCTATGGCCGCCAATGGTTCAGCCTCCAGGACCGCAGCCCCGCCGTCATGGCCGCCGGCGTGCGGGGCGCCGCCGCCGCCCTCGGCCCGCTGGTCGAGTCGGAGCTTGCCCGCTTCGGCCTGCCGCCCGCGGCGCTGGCGCTGGCCGGCTTCAGCCAGGGGGCGATGATGGCGCTCCAGCTCGGCCTGCGCGGCCGCCCCACCCCGGCCGTCATCCTCGCCTATTCCGGCGCCCTGCTCGGGCCCGAGTCGCTGGCGGCCGAGCTCACCGGCAAGCCCCCGGTGCTCCTGGTCCATGGCGAGGCCGACGACATCGTCCCCGTGGCCGCCACCCGCGCGGCGGAGGCGGCGCTGCGGGCCGCCGGCGTGCCGGTCGAGGCAATCTACCGCCCCGGGCTGCCCCATGGCATCGATCCGGCCGGGATCGAGGCCGGCATGCGGGCCCTCGCCCGGGCCTTCGGCGTGACAGCGGGATGAAAGAAAGCCGTCAGCCTGTTGCACCGCGGCAACCGGACTGGCAAGAATGCGCCTGTAGATCGGCGGCGCCACAGGATATGGGGCCTTTCCGCCGAGACAGGCCCCATGGCTTGTTGGCACCGCACCGAACAGGGAGCGGCGCTTGCCTGACGGCGATGGTTATCTCAACGGGTTGATCCCTCGGGCCTCCTTCCGCAAGCTGGGACGGCCCAAATGACCCATGTGTCGAACCTTCAGACCCTGGTGCTGAACGCGGACATGCAGCCGCTCAGCTGGGGGCCGCTCTCCGTCTGGTCCTGGCAGGATGCGCTGGTCGCCGTGCTGCAGGACCGCGTCAACCGCATCGTCGACTACGAGATCGAGGCGCATTCGGCGAGCCAGTCCTTCGCCATCCCCTCGGTCGTGGCGCTGAAGCGTTTCCACAAGCGGCGGAAGGTCGCCTTCACCCGCTACCACGTCTTCCTGCGGGACCGGTTCAGCTGCCAGTATTGCGGCGAGACGCTGCCGGCGAAGGAACTGACCTTCGACCACGTCGTGCCGCGCAGCAAGGGCGGCGTCTCCTCCTGGACCAACGTCGTCACCTGCTGCCAGCGGGACAACCTGTTCAAGGGCAGCCGCTCGCTGCGGGAGAGCGGCCTCCGCCTGCTCTGCACGCCTATCGAGCCGACGCCGCACCAGATCGACGAGGCGGCCAAGCGCCAGGCCCCGCGCGAGAAGCTGCACCGGACCTGGCAGGACTTCCTCTACTGGGATGCCAGCCTCGAGGCCTAGCCCCGGCCCATATCCGGCCCGTGCGGGTCATGCGCGATCCGCCGCAGCCGCCAGCCGAGGCCGAGCAGCACCGCGCCCGTCGCCACCGCCTGGATGGCGACCAGCCAGATCAGCGCCAGCAGCCCTGCGCCCGGCGCCGCGATCATCCAGGCGCCGATGAAGACCGAGATCGCCCCGAACAACCCCATCAGCAGGCTGCGGAGGCGGAAGGCCATCACCAGCCGCACCACCCCCGTTACGATCGACCAGGCCGCCACCAGCAGGACCAGCCCTATCGCCGAGGCCACCGGCGCCAGCAGCAGCAGCGCCGCGGCGACGAGCGAGAGGATGCCGTCGATCCAGAACCAGGCGCCGTGCCGCTCCGGCGGCCCCTTCACGGCCTGGTAGAGCGTCCCCGCGCCATCCAGCGCCATCCAGGCCGCGAGGGCGCCGAGGATCACTGCCAGCCCGAGCCCGGGCACCAGGAAGGCCAGCAGGCCGAAGAGGATGGCGAAGACGCCGCGCAACATGAACATCCACCAGCCGCGCGCCATCATCCGCACCAGCGGGAAGCGGCCGGTAAGCGTCATCGGGCTGGGCTGGGCCTGGGTCAGGGCCATGTCGGGGCTCCATTGCATCCGGCCGCCTTGACGCATGAGGGCCGCCCCCGGTCGCCCGCGCCCAGGTGACAAATCCGTAGGGGATGGGCGAAGCCCGCACCGCCCGCTAGATGGGAGCGCAACGGGGGAGGCCGAATCTCCCGAGCCGGCAGGAGCATGCCCGAGGATGAGCACCACCCTTCCCCCCGAGATCCCGCCGGGCGCCCTCGACGACCAGACCGCCGCCCGCGTGGAGGCGCTGATCGAGGAGGAGGAGGGCGCGCAGAACCGCTACTCCGGCTGGCTCGGCTGGGTCGGCACCGGGGTGGCGCTGGCGATGGCGCTGTTCCATCTCTGGGCCGCCTGGGACATCGTGCCGACCACGACGCTGCGCTTTGTCCATGTCGGCTTCGCCATGGCGCTCGGCTTCCTGCTCTTTCCGGTGGCGCGGCGCTTCCGCCACCGCTTCATGCCCTGGGACTGGCTGCTGCTCGCCGCCGGCATCTACGTCACCTGGTACCTCATCGCTGGCGGCGACGACCTGCTGGACCGCTACGTCTTCCCCGAGCCGATGGACCTTGTCATCGGCTGGATCCTCGTCCTCCTCGTGCTCGAGGTGACGCGGCGTGCCACCGGCTGGGTGATGCCGGTCGTCGCCGGCCTCTTCATGCTCTACGCCTTCTTCGGCAACCTCCTGCCGCCGCCCTGGCGCCACCAGGGCTACGGGACGGAGCGGCTGATCCCCCACCTCACCATCACCCTCGACGGCATCTTCGGCACGGCGGTCGATGTCTCGGCCAGCCTCATCATCCTCTTCACCATCTACGGCGCCATCCTCCAGCTCAGCGGCGCCGGCAAGTTCTTCGTCGACTTCTCCTTCTCGGCGACCGGCGGCAAGGCGACCTCGGCGGGGCGGACGGTGGTGCTCTCCTCCTTCCTGCTCGGTGGGCCCTCCGGCTCCGGCGTCGCCACCACCGTCACCCTAGGCACCGTCGCCTGGCCGATGATGAAGCGCGTCGGCTACCGGCCGGACGATGCGGGCGGGCTGCTCGCGGCCGGCGGGCTGGGTGCCATCATCTCGCCGCCCGTGCTCGGCGCCGCGGCCTTCCTGATCGCCGAGTACCTGAAGATCGGCTACCTCGAAGTGCTGCGCATGGCCATCCTGCCGACCGTGCTCTACTACGCCTCGCTGCTCTTTATGGTGGAGCTCGACCAGCGCCGCATCGGCGCCAAGCACGCCGCGGCGGGCACGGAGCGCGAGGTCATTGCCGTCGAGAGCCCCTGGGCGCTGACCAAGAAGTACGGCTTCCACTTCTCCTCGCTGCTGGCGATCGTCGTCTTCATGGTGCTCGGCTACTCGCCGACGCTCTCCGTGCTCTACGCCATGGTTGTCGCCGTGCTGCTCTCCTTCCTCCGGCGGGACAGCGCGCTCTGGCCGCGCCGGCTGGTGGAGGCGCTGGCCTCGGGCGCGGTGCAGTCGGTCGGCATCGCCGCCACCTGCGCCTGCGCCGGCATCATCGTCGGCGTCATCACCCTGACCGGGCTCGGGCTGAAATTCTCCGAGATCGCCATCCAGGCCGCCGGCGGCAAGCTCGTCATCACCGCGCTCTACACGGCGCTGATCGTCTGGATCGTCGGCCTCGCCGTGCCGGTGACGGCCAGCTACATCATCTGCGCCGTGGTTGCCGCGCCGGCGCTGATCAAGCTCGGCGTGCCGGACTATGCGGCGCATATGTTCGTCTTCTACTACGCCGTGCTCTCCGAGGTCTCGCCGCCGACAGCCCTTTCGCCTTTCGCCGCCGCGGCCATCACCGGCGCCGGGCCCTATCGGACGACGCTCCAGGCCTGGAAATACACCCTGCCCGCCTTCGTGCTGCCCTTCGTCTTCGTGACCGACCCGGACGGCGTCGGGCTGCTGCTCGCCTTCAAGCCGGGCATGGGCTGGGGCGACGTGGCGCTGCAGATCTTCCTCGCCGCCGCTGGCCTCGCCGCCCTCTCCGCCGCCTGCCAGGGCTTCGCCCGGCGGGCCATGGCGGGGTGGGAGCGGGCGGGCTTCGTCATCGCCGGGCTGCTGATGATCTTCCCGGCGCTGGTCGAGGTGGCCTTCGGCAATGCGGTGCCGGCGCCGCACTGGATCGGCGTGGCGCTCGGCGCCGTGCTGCTCGCCCTGCAATGGAGGGGCACCGCACGGCCAGCCACGGCCTGACGAGGGGGCATCGGAGGCAGTGCCTCCGATGCCCCCTCGAGCCTCCCCGGAAACCGGGCGTCAAAGGGCCCTGTAAGCGATGTCGCGGCGGTAGAAGCCTTCGGGCCAGTCGATCAGTCCGACCGCCTGGTAGGCCGCGTCCCGCGCGGCCCGCACCGTATAGCCGACCGCCGTCACGCCGAGCACCCGGCCCCCGTTCGCCAGCACCGCCCCCTCGGGCCCCGCCACCGTCCCGGCATGGAAGACCTGCACCCCCGGCACCGCCGCCGCCCGGTCGAGGCCGCGGATCGCCGTCCCCTTGCGATAGGCCCCGGGATACCCCTCCGCCGCCATCACCACGCAGAGGCTCGGCCGCGCATCCCACTCCAACTCTACCTCGCCGAGCCGGCCCTCCGCCGCCACCAGCAGCGCCGCCAGCAGGTCGGAGCGCAGCCGCACCATCAGCGCCTGGCATTCCGGGTCGCCGAAGCGGACATTGAACTCGATCAGCTTCGGCCCGGACGCGGTCAGCATCAGCCCGGCGAAGAGCACGCCGCGGAAGGGCGCCCCGCGCCGCGCCATCTCGGCGAGGCTCGGCCGGATCACCCGCTCCATCACCTCGGCTTCCAGCGCCGGGGTGAAGGCCGGCGGCGGGGAGTAGGCGCCCATCCCGCCCGTGTTCGGCCCGGTATCGCCGTCGCCGACGCGCTTGTGGTCCTGCGCCGCGCCGAGCGCCACCGCCCGCTCGCCGTCGCAGAGCGCGAAGAAGGAGACCTCCTCGCCCACCAGGCACTCCTCGACGACGACGCTCGCCCCGGCCGCGCCATGGATGCGGCTCTCCATGATGTCGGCGATGGCCGCCTCCGCCTCCGCGACCGTCGCGGCGACGACGACGCCCTTGCCCGCCGCCAGCCCGTCCGCCTTGACGACGACCGGTGCGCCGCGCTCGCGCAGGTAGGCCCGCGCCGCCCCCGCCTCCTCGAACCGCGCCCAGGCCGCGGTCGGCACCCCGGCCGCATCCGCCACCTGCTTGGTGAAGGTCTTGGAGCCCTCCAGCGCCGCCGCCGCCCGGCTCGGCCCGAAGACCTTGATCCCCGCTGCGGCCAGGGCATCCGCCAGTCCGAGCGTCAGCGGCACCTCCGGCCCGACCACCACCAGGTCGATCGCACTCTCCCGTGCAGCCGCCACGAGGCCGCCCACATCGTCCGGCCCGATCGGCAGGCATTCCGCCACCGCCGCGATCCCGGCATTCCCCGGCGCGCAGTACAGCCTCGTCAGCAGGGGCGAGCGGGCGATGGCCCAGCACAGCGCATGTTCCCGCCCGCCGCCGCCGACCACCAGGACCTTCATCGCCAACCCTCCAAACCGCGGCGGCTCTAGCATAAGCTGCGGCGATGGACACACCTCCGCCCACCGCTGCCCCCCGGGCCAACATCCCCGAATTCGCCGTCTCCGAGATCGCCGGGGCCATCAAGCGGACCCTGGAGGAGAGCTTCGGCCGGGTCCGCGTGCGCGGCGAGATCACCGAGCTCAAGCGCTACCCCTCCGGCCATATCTACCTCTCGCTCAAGGACGAGGCTGCGAAGCTCGAATCGGTTATCTGGAAGACCTCGGTCGGCCGCCTCGCGGTGAAGCCGGAGAACGGCATCGAGGTCATCGCCACCGGCCGTATCGGCACCTATGCCGACCGCTCGAAATACCAGCTCGTCATCGACCGGCTGGAATTCGCCGGCGAGGGCGCCCTCCTCGCCCGCATCGAGATGCTGCGGAAGCGCCTGCTGGAGGAGGGGCTGTTCGATGCCGGGCGCAAGCGCCGCCTGCCGATGCTGCCGGCGACCATCGGCGTGGTGACGAGCGAGCGCGGCGCCGTCATCCAGGACATCCGCACCACCATCGCCCGCCGCTTCCCCCGCCGCATCCTGCTCTGGCCAGTCGCCGTGCAGGGCCAGGGCACCGCCGAGCAGATCGCCGCCGCGATCCGCGGCTTCGGCAAGCTGCAGGGGGCGATGCGGCCGGACGTGATCATCGTCGCCCGCGGCGGCGGCAGCCTCGAGGACCTGATGGCCTTCAACGAGGAGATCGTCGTCCGCGCCGCGGCCGAGAGCCCGATCCCCCTCATCAGCGCCGTCGGCCACGAGACGGACACGACGCTGATCGACTTCGCCTCCGACCGCCGCGCCCCGACGCCGACGGCCGCAGCCGAGATGGCGATCCCCGCCCGCACCGACCTCCTCGCCGACCTGGCTCAGACCGAAGCGCGCCTGCTCCAGCTCGGCCGCGCCCTCGTCGAGCGCGCCCGCCGCCGCCTGATGCTCGCCGAGCGCGGCCTGCCGGACCTGCCCAATATCCTCGGCGCCATGCGCCAGCGGCTGGAGGACCGGGGGGAGCGGCTGGGCCTAGCCCTCCCTGGCCTGGTGCAGCGGAAGCGCGGGGAGCTGTCCCGGCTGGCGCCGCGCCTCCCGCATCCGCGCGAGGGGATCGCGGCCCGGCGAGCGGCGATCGCCCTTCTGCTGGCGCGCGGCCGCGCCGCCTGGGGGCGGATCGAGGCGCGTGGCCGCACCGCCCCGCCCATCGCCCGCTTCAGCACTGCCCCCGTCGAGTCGCTGCTGCGCGAGAAGCGGCTGCGGCTGGAGGGGCTGGTGGCGCGGCTGGAAAGCGTTTCCTTCCAATCCGTCCTCTCCCGGGGCTTCGCCCTGGTCCGCGATGCAGAGGGCGCGCCCATCACCAGCGCCACCGCCGTGCCCCCCGGCGGCCGCCTCGTCCTCACCTTCGCCGATGGCGAGGCGCAGGCGACCGCCGACGGGGTCAGGTCAGCACCGAAGCGCCGGGCGCGGGACAAGCCGGCGCAGGAGACCCTGCTGTGATCCGCCGCCGCACGGCCCTTGCCCTCCCCGCCCTGCTGCTCGCCCGGCCGGCCCTCGCCATCCCCGCCGATGGGATGACCCAGGGCGGCCTGGTCCGCGGCCGGGCGGCACCGGGGACGCGGCTGGCGCTGGACGGCAAGCCCATCCGCGTCGGGCCGGGCGGCGAGTACGCCTTCGGCTTCGGCCGCGACCATGCCGCGGAGGCGACGCTCACCGTGACGTCGCCCGGCGGCCGGCCGGAGGCGCAGCGCCTCGCCATCGCCCGGCGCGACTGGCCGGTGCAGCGCATCACCGGCCTTCCACCGTCCCAGGTGACGCCGGACCCGGAGGCGCTCCGCCGCATCGCGGCCGAGCGGGAGCGCCTGGCCGCCGCCCGCGCCACCGACAGCGCCCGCACCGATTTCGCCGCCGCCTTCCTCCTGCCCGCCCATGGCCGGATCAGCGGCGTCTTCGGCAGCCAGCGCATCCTGAACGGGGAGCCGCGGCAGCCGCATTTCGGCTTCGACATCGCCGCGCCGACCGGCACGCCGATCGTGGCCATCACCGCCGGCGAGGTGGTGCTCGCGGCCGAGTTCTTCTTCTTCGGCCGCCTCACCGTCATCGACCACGGCCACGGGGTGAACAGCCTCTACGCCCATATGTCGGCTCAGGACGTGGCCGAGGGAGAGCGGGTCGCGGCCGGCCAGCGGATCGGCGCGATCGGCGCCACCGGCCGCGTCACCGGGCCGCACCTGCATTTCGGCCTGTCCTGGTACTCGACCTGGCTCGACGCCCAGCCCGTCCTGCCTCCCGTCACCGGGTGAAACCACGGCGCGGATCGGCGGTTCACCCCAAGACCGATGAGGAGCGCCCCGCATGAGCGGCACCGAAGCCTTCGCCCAATACCCCAGCCTCAAGGGACGGGTGGTGCTGATCACCGGCGGCGCCAGCGGCATCGGCGCTTCCATGGTCGAGCATTTCGCGGCGCAGGGCTGCCGGGCCGCCTTCCTCGATGTCGACCGGGAGGGTGGGCCGAAGGTCGCCGAGCGCACCGGCAGCCTCTTCCTGCCCTGCGACCTGCGCGACATTGCCGCCCTCCGCGCTGCCATCGGCGAAGTCAGGGCGAAGCTCGGCCCCGTCACCGTGCTGGTGAACAACGCCGCCCGCGACGACCGCCATGGCTGGGAGACGGTCGAGCCCGACTACTGGGACGAGCGGATGCAGACCAATCTCCGTCATCAGTTCTTTTGCGCCCAGGCCGTGGCGCCGATGATGATCGAGGCCGGCGGGGGCTCCATCATCAATCTCGGCAGCGTCTCCTGGATGAAGGCCCAGGGCGGCATGCCCGCCTACACGACGGCGAAGGCTGCCATCCGCGGCCTGACCCGCGGCCTCGCCCGCGACCTCGGCCCCAACAGGATCCGGGTGAACGAGGTGGTTCCCGGCTGGATCTTCACCGAGCGCCAGCTGGAGAAATGGGCGACGCCCGAAGCCGAGGCCGAGAACATGGCCCGGCAGTGCCTGAAGGAGCGGCTCTATCCGCCGGATATCGCCCGGATGGTGCTCTGGCTGGCAGCGGATGACAGCCGGATGGTGACGGCGCAGCATTTCGTCGTGGATGGCGGCACGGTCTGAGCCGGCAGCCGGGGATGCGCGCCCGAGCGCATTCCCGGCATGCCATTCCTCACGGCGCCGTGTTACCCCTCCGCCGGGGAGGGCGCGGGATGGAGGATGGCATGGTTCGTCAGCACGGGAGCATCGTGACCGCCACGATCGCCGGCCGCGAGATCCGCTTCTTCGTCGCGGACGAGCAGGACGTCATCCAGCAGTGCCACGCCATGGGCCAGTTCTACGAGGTCGAGGAGCTGCGGACCATCGCGGAGTTCTTCCCGGCAGGCGGCGTCTTCGTCGATGTCGGCTCGAATGTCGGCAACCACGCGCTCTATGTCGGGAGCTTCCTGCATCCCCGGCAGATCATCGTCTTCGAGCCGAACCCGCCGGCCATCGCCATCCTGAAGCTTAACATCGCCCTGAACGGCCTGCAGAGGCTCGCGGATCTGACCCATCTCGGCACCGGCCTCGCCGATGTGCCGAGCCGGGCCCGGGCCCGGGTGCCGGACGGCAACCTTGGCGGCACCTGGCTCGCCCCAAGCCAGGATGACGACGCCCTGCTCCTCATTCGTGGCGACGATGCGCTGGCGCAGCGCCGGGTGGACTTCCTCAAGATCGATGTCGAGGGCATGGAACTGCAGGTCCTGGCCGGGCTGCAGCAGGCCGTCGCCACCTGGCGACCGCCGATCTTCATCGAGATCGAGAACCGCAACGCCGGGGCCTTCCAGGCCTGGATCGAGCGGCAGGACTACCGGATCGAACGCCGCTTCCGCCGCTACGAGGCGAACGAGAACTACCTCGTCCTGCCCGCAGAGGCCTGAGCCGCAGGCCGATGACGCTCTGCTGCCTGATCCTCGCCCACGCCAAGTCCGCGGTCACCGCACGGCTCGTGCGGCGAATGCTGGACGCCGGCATCGCCTGCCACATCCATGTCGACGCCAAGGCCGACCTCGTCCCCTTCCAGCGGGTCCTACCGGCGGAGGCGCATCTGCTGCCCGAGCGCATTCCGGTCTGGTGGGCCGGCTTCTCGATGATCGAGGCGGTCTGCCGCCTGGCCGAGGCGGCGCTCGCCGAGCCCGCGCATACGCATTTCCTCCACCTCTCCGGCGACACCTACCCAATCAAGCCCATGCCGCGGCTGATCGAGATGATGACCGCCGATGCCGACTGGATCGACAGCGGCGAGATGCCGCCGGATGACCCCATCCGCAGCCGCATCGAGCGCTGCTACCTGCCGGATTGCGCGGTGGGCAATCTCAGCCAGCGCGAATCCTACACCGACCGCCATCTCGATGCCGGCACCGCCGCGCGCCTCGGGGAGTTCGGCCGCGCCTTCGCCATGAAGCAGGCCGGACCCTTCCCTTGGCGCTATTCCAAGGGCGCCAACTGGTGGCTGCTGCGGCGGGAGACGCTGCTGCGCTGCCTCGAGGTCTACCGGGACCGGCCGCACATCGTCGACTGGTTCCGCTACTCCGCCCATCCGGACGAGAGCTTCTTCAACTCCGCCGTGCTCAACCTGTCTGGCGAGCCCGCGGCCCAGGGCTGCCCGATCCTTGCGCTCTGGGACCGCCATCCGCGCCCCTACGAGTTCAGCACCCTCGACGACCTGCCGCTGCTGCGCGGCGCCTGGCAGCCGCTGGCCCGCAAATTCGCCGCCGACAGCCTGCCGCTGCTGGAGGCGATCGATGCCGAGCTCGGGACGGCGCCTGGCTGAGCCGGGCGCCGTCCCACTCGCTCACCCCCCTACTATCCGCACCGGCGTCAGGTCCTGGAACCAGGACCGCGCCTGCACGAAGGCCTGCACCCGCCGGTTCATCGCACGCGGGTTGAGGTCATGCGCCACGAAGAGGAAGAGCGCGTCGTCCACGACCTTCGCATGCAGCTCGGCGACCAGCCGGGTCTGCGCCGCCGGCTCGAATTCGGCGAGGATCCTGCCGATCAGCGCATCGTAGTCCGGGCTGGCGAAGCCGCCCCAGTTGTTCCCCGCCGGCGGCGCCAGGTCGGAGCGGAGGAAGCGGATCATCGCTGTGAAGGGGTCGATCGCCGTGAAGGAGATGTTGATCCCGGTGATGCCGCGGTTGGAGGGCGCCTTCCACCCGTCGCGCCAGATGGTCAGCAGCGTGTTCCATTCGAAGACCTCGAACTCGACCTCGATGCCGACCTCCTTCAGCATCTGCTGGATGGCCTCGTTCATCGCCATCGGCTGCATCTGGCCGGAGCCGCTGGTGGAGATGCCGATCTTGGTCTTCAGCGGGTTGCGCGGCGAGAAGCCCGCCTCCGTCATCAGCTTCCTCGCCGCCGCCGGGTCATGGGACCACCTGAACGTCGGCACGCTGTTCCACGGGTCGCCGAGCGGCAGCAGGCCGGCGCCCTCATCCATCAGCCCGCCGAGCATGCCCTTCATCGCCGCCCGGTCGATGGCGAGGTTGGCCGCGCGCCGCACTCGCAGGTCGCGCCAGGGCGAGCCCTCGCCGGTCGCCAGCTGCCAGGTCCAGTTGTGCGGGTACTGGTTGGTGACGATGGTGAAGCCCGCCTGCTTCAGGCTCGGCACCGCATCCGCCGGCGGCGCCTCGATCCAGTCCACCTGGTTGGAGCGCAGCGCCGCGACGCGGGTATTGGGCTCGGCGAGTGGCAGCAGCACGAGCCGCTCGCATTTCGGCACCCGCTTCGGGTCCCAGTACTCGCCGTTGCGGGCGAGGACGGCGCGCTCGCGGATATTGTAGCTCTCGAGCCGCCAAGGACCGGTGCCGACGGCCTTCGCCATATAGGCTTCCCAATTGCGGCCGGCGGCCTCCCAGGCGCCCTGGTGGACGATGCCGATCCAGCTCACGCCATAGGGCAGCGTACTGTCGACGGTACGGGTCTCGATGGCGACGGCATGCTCGCCGATCGCCTCCCAGGCGGAGACGGTCGGCACGCGGACGCGGCCGAAGGCGGCGGCGCGCTGGTCGAAATGCGGCGCCTCCGTCTTCAGCACGCGGTCGAAGGAGAAGACCACGTCCTGGGCGGTCAGCGGCTTGCCGTCGTGGAACTTCACGCCCTGGCGCAGGGTGAAGGTCCAGCGCTTCGGGTTGGCGGGGTCGACCTTCCACTCGGTGGCGAGGCCGGGCACCAGCACCGCCGGCGCATCGGCCTTCGACAGGTCCCAGTGCACCAGCTGGTCGTAGAGGGTCACACCCATGAAGCGATGGCCCTCGGCGCCCTGGTCCGGCACGCCATTGGTCAGCGGCACCGCAGCGGCAGTCATGCCTACGCGCAGCGTGCCGCCGGCCGCCTGGGCCTGGGCGAGATCGAAGGGCAACACCCCGGCGGCGAGCAGCGTGCCGGCGCTGCCCAGCAGCCCGCGGCGCCTCAGATGCATGGTCATCCTGGTCCCTCGCTCCTGAAAAACGGATGCGAGCGCCCATGCAAGATCGTGACCATTCCGGGTGGCCTCCACGGCGGGCCCCGCCGAGGAGGAGGGCGGTCGCCAGCCAAGCCGGCCGGCCGCGCCTCCCTGCTCTGTGCCCCACCTTGCCCATGCGCTGCCCGGCCGGCCCCCAATCGATAACGGGATCAAGGGGGGGGGGCCGAGCAGGCGCTTCGATGGGTCAGCGGGTGAGGCTGGCCCGCCTGTCCCTGGCATTGTCGAGGCTCCAAGCCCCGCCGCCCGCCGCCGACATGTAGAGGAAGACGAAGCAGTAGAGGATCGCCGCATCCCCGCCGTTGAGGGCCGGGAAGAAATTGCGCGGCGCATGGGCGATGAAATAGGCGAAGGCCATCTCGCCGGCGAGGACGAAGGCCACTGGCCGCGTCCAGAGGCCGATCGCCAGCAGCACGCCGCCGACGAGCTCCATGACCGCCGCGAACCAGATCAGCGAGAACACCTCCGGCCCCACGCCGCTCGCCCGCGGCGGGAAGCCGAACAGCTTCTGGGTGCCGTGCTCGAAGAAGATAAGCGCGGTCACGATGCGGAGGACGGCGAGCAGGCGGGGCGCCCATTCGGCGGCAAGGGTCTGGGTCTTGAGCAAGGGATGTTCCCGTTCGTCGTTGAGGAGCCCGGTTGTCACCGAAACCCGGGCCGATGACCACCCGGCCCGTCGCCCGTCCGGAGCCAACCCCGGCACGCGGCCGGGCCGATCGGCCCTATCCCCCGCCCGGCCGCCTGGGTTAAGCCGCCTTGGATCGAGGAGGGCGCGAATGCCGCATGTCACTAGCCGGCGCGAGGAGGAGATCGAGGCGGCGACCGCGCTGGCGCTCGAGGTGGCGCCGCTGCTCGACGCCGTCATCCTCACCCATTACCGCGACGCCGACACCCTCGACCTGATGCGCCCCGGCGCGACCGAGCTGGAGACCGTCCAGGCGGTGACCCGCGCCGTGGCGGCGGAGCTCGACATGGAAGGGGTGGAGGTCATCGTCCAGCGCGCCGACCGCGCCGCCTTCCGCCGCTGGATGCAGGGCCGCGACGACAGCCCGGCGAACCGCCAGGCCTGGATCGACCGCCCGCGCCTGATCCGCGGCGCCGCCGCCCTCCGCTTGCTCGGCCTCGAGGTCGAGGAGGAGGATGAGGCAGGCCCCGAGCCCCCGCCCTTCGGCCGCGCGCCCGGCCCGGCGGCCGACCGCCTGCTCGCTGCCTATTCGGAGGATGGCGACGCCTTCCACGGCCTGACCCAGGAGATCCTGGAGGCCGGCCGGCTCGACATCCTCGACCTCGCCCGCCGCAAGATCGACGAGCGCCAGGGCGAGGACGGCATGGCGGAATTCGACCGCGCCCTGCTGGCGCTGGCGGAAGGCGGCGAGGTCGGCCCCTCGGGCTGGGCCGCGCTGGTCGCCCTGCCCGTCGCCCTGCCCACCGGCCAGGCTCCCGATGCGGCCGCCCTCTCGGACAGCCTGCTCGCCACGGGATTCTTTGCTGAGACCGAGGAGGTCCGCTTCCTTCCCGGCTGGCGCTCGCCGCAGGCGCTGGCCGGGCTCGATGCAGCCGCCATGCGCCGCATCCTGCTCGACTTGGCCGAGGGCCGCGAGCCGGCCGAGTTGCCGCCCGGCGATACGGACGACCTCGCCCGCCACGGCTTCGGCCTGCTGCTCGGTGTGCAGCTCGACTGGAGCATCCCGACCTGGGAGCAGATCGTCGCCAGCGGCGGCCTGCCGGAGGAGCCCGATCCGGAGGCCGACGAGATGCGCCGCTCCGCCCTTTTCCAGCGCTGGCGGAACACTGCCTTCCGGGAGCATGGCTGCGTCCCGCTCGAGCCGGTGCCGCCCTCCGAGGTCGGCGGCGAGATCGCCGAATTCCTTGCGGAAGCCGGCGACCCGCCTACCGGCTAGAGCATGATCCGCGAGGCGCGGATCATGCTCTAGACGTCGAGGTTCGCGACCTTCAGCGCGTTGTCGACGATGAACTCGCGCCGCGGCTCGACGACATCGCCCATCAGCGTCGAGAAGGCCTTCTCAGCCTCCTCCACGCTGTCGACCTTCACCCGCAGCAGCGTGCGGACCGAAGGATCGAGCGTCGTCTTCCAGAGCTGCTCCGGGTTCATCTCGCCGAGGCCCTTGAAGCGCTGGATGGTCAGACCCTTACGCCCCTGCAGCAGGATGCGGTCGAAGGCCATCACCGGCCCCTGCACCGCGGCGCTCGTGCTGTCGAGCTGCAGCACCGCCTCGCCGCCGAATTCGCGGGTGAGGCTTTCGCGCCGCTCGTCCAGCCAGCGCGCCTCGGCGCTGCGCAGCGCCGCCGGGTTCAGCACATGCCGCTCGGTCACGCCGCGGACGATGCGGGAGAGGATGAGCCCATCCGCATCGGCCGTCGCCTTCCAGCCGCGCTCGTTCGGGTTGGCCATCGCATCCAGCCGGGCCGCCAGCACCTGCGCGGCGGCCAGCGCCCGCTCCGGCTCCAGCGTCAGCGCGCCGGCGACGGCGGCCTGCTCGACGATCTCGGTCGGCACCTGCGAGGCGAGGCGGCGGACGCGGCTCGCCACCTGGCGCAGCACCTCCATCTCCGCCCGCAGCTCCGGCCCGGCAAGCTCCCGGCCGTCGGCAAGGCGCAGCGTGGCGCCGGCCAGCGCCTTCTCGAGCAGGAAGTCCTCGAGCGCGCGGTCGTCCTTCAGGTAGCGCTCGTCGCTGCCGCGCTTGGCCCGGTAGAGCGGCGGCTGGGCGATGTAGAGGTGGCCGCGCTCCAGCAGCTCCGGCATCTGCCGGAAGAAGAAGGTGAGCAGCAGGGTGCGGATATGGCTGCCGTCGACATCCGCGTCCGTCATGATGACGATGCGGTGGTAGCGCAGCTTGTCCGGGTCGAACCCGCCCTTGGCCGGCTCGCCCGGGCCGATGCCGGTGCCGAGCGCGGTGATGAGCGTGCCGATCTCGGCGGAGGACAGCATCTTGTCCATCCGCGCCCGCTCGACATTGAGGATCTTGCCCTTGAGCGGCAGGATCGCCTGATAGGCGCGGTTGCGCCCCTGCTTGGCGGAGCCGCCCGCGCTGTCGCCCTCGACGAGGAAAAGCTCGCACTTGCTCGGGTCCCGCTCCTGGCAGTCAGCGAGCTTGCCGGGCAGGGTGCTGAACTCGAGCGCGTTCTTGCGCCCGACCTTGTCGCGGGCCAGCTGCGCCGCCTTGCGCGCCGCGGCCGAGAGCACGACCTGCTCCAGAACCTGCTTCGCCTCCTTCGGATGGGTCTCGAACCAGTGGGAGAGCGCGTCGGCGACGGCCACCTGCACCACCGGCTGGACCTCGGAGGAGACCAGCTTGTCCTTGGTCTGCGAGCTGAACTTGGGGTCCGGCACCTTCACCGAGATGACGGCGGTGAGGCCCTCCCGCATGTCGTCGCCGATGAGCTCGACCTTCTCCTTCTTCGCCAGCTCCTCGGCATACTTCATCACCACGCGCGTCAGCGCCTGGCGGAAGCCCGCCTGGTGCGTGCCGCCGTCGCGCTGCGGGATGTTGTTGGTGAAGCAGAGCGCCAGCTCGCGCGGCGAGTTGTTCCACCACATCGCCAGCTCGACGCGGATGCCCTCGCTCTCCTTGCTGATGGCGGCGATCGGCGGGCGGAACAGCGGCTCCTTGCCCTGGTCGAGCCATTCGACGAAGGCGGTGAGGCCGCCGCGGAACTGGAAGAAGATCTCATGCGCGGGGACGTGCCGGTCGTCCTTCAGCGCGATGGCGAGGCCAGAATTGAGGAAGGCGAGCTCCCGCAGCCGCCGCTCCAGCACCGCGAACTCGTACTCGACCTTGGTGAAGGTCCCGCTCGACGGCTTGAAGGTGACCTCGGTGCCGGTGCGCTCGGCCGACGGCCCAGTGATGCGCAGCGGCTCGGTCGTGTCGCCATGCTCGAAGCGGATGAAATGCTCCGTGCCGTTGCGCCAGATCTTCACCTCCATCCATTCAGACAGGGCATTGACCACCGCGGCGCCGACGCCGTGCAGGCCGCCGGAGACCTTGTAGGAGTTCTGGTTGAACTTGCCGCCGGCATGCAGGCGGGTCAGCACCACCTCGGCGGCGGAAACCCCCTCCTCCTCATGCATGTCGACCGGGATGCCGCGGCCGTCGTCACGCACGGTGACGCTGCCGTCGCCGTTGAGCGTGACCTCCACGCGGGTGGCGTAGCCGGCCTGCGCCTCGTCGACGGCGTTGTCGATGATCTCGAACGCCATGTGGTGCAGGCCCGAGCCGTCATCGGTATCGCCGATATACATGCCCGGCCGCTTGCGGACGGCCTCGAGGCCCTTCAGGACAGTGATGGATGCGCTGTTGTAATCGGCGCCCGACGCTCCGGTCGGGGTGGATTCGGCGCGCGCGGCGTCATCGTTCATGCCGGCGGCAAGCTCCTCGAATCATCGCTATGGGGACGACACTCTATATAGGGATTCCCGGCGGCCGGGGCACGGGTAAATCGCTATCCGGAACGAGTACGCCGGGCAGGGCCCGGAACCCCTCCGCGGTATCCCGCAGCGGGGCGAAGATGCCGGCATCCGTCCCGGTGAGGAAGGCCTGCGCCGGCAGGGCCGCCAGCGCCCCGAACAGCGCCTCCCGCCGCTTGGCATCCAGATGGGCCGCCACCTCGTCCAGCAGCAGCAGGGGGGCGAAGCCGCGGGCATCCGCGATCAGCCCGGCATGGGCCAACACCACGGCGATCAGCAGGGCCTTCTGCTCCCCGGTGGAGCAGAGCCCGGCCGGCAGCCCCTTCGGCGCATGGGTGAAGAGCAGGTCGGCCCGGTGCGGCCCCTCGAGCGTCGCCCCAGCCGCGGTATCGCGCCCCCGGCTGACGGCCCAGCCCTCCCGCAGCCCATCCTCCACGGCGAGCGCCGGGGCGCCGTCCAGCGCGGCCGCCGCCGTGCACTGCAGGTCGAGCCGGGCCGCCGGGAAGGCGCCGGTGATGCCCCCGAGCAGCGCCCCGTTCAGGCGCCCGACCAGCCCCCGCCGGGCGGCGGCGGCGGCGACGCCGTGGCGCGCCATGGCATCCTCGAGCGCCGCAAGCCAAGCGGGGTCTACCGCCCTGCCCTCCCGCCGCTCCTGCGCCAGCAGCCGGTTGCGCTGGGCCATGGCGTTCTCATAGGCGGCGACCTCGCGGGCATGGTGCGGCTCCAGCGCCCAGACCAGCCGGTCGAGGAAGCGGCGCCTGTCGCCCGCCCCGTCTTGGAACAGCCGGTCCATCTGCGGGGTCAGCCAGACGAGGGCCACCCGCTCGGCCAGCTCCGCCTGGCTGCGCACCGGGGCGCCGTCGAGGCGGAAGACCCGCCGCTCGATGGGCCCGCCCTCCGGCGTGCCGGTGCCGATGTCGAAGGCCTGGTAGGCCGCGCTGTCGAACCGCCCGGCGACGGCCCAGGGCAGCGGCCCCTCCCCCGCCTGCCGGGCGCACTCCGCCATGCGCGCCCCGCGCAGCCCGCGCCCGGGGCCGAGCAGGCTAATGGCTTCCAGCAGGTTGGTCTTGCCGACCCCGTTCTCCCCGGAGACGACGACGATGCGGGACCGGAAGGACACGGTCAGCGCCGGATAGCTGCGGAACTCCCGCAGCATCAGCCGGGTCAGCAGCAGGGCGGGCGGCGGCGCCGTCATGGCGCGCCGCCCGGCACAGGGTCAGGTTTCCTCGTCGCGATCGCCTTCGACCTCGATCTCCTCGCCGATCGCATCGGCCTCGTCGTCGAGTTCATCGGCGTCCTCGACCGTCTCATCGGCCTCGACATCCTCCAGCTCGACGTCCTCCGCCTCGGCATCCGGCACGACGACTCGCTTCTTCAGCTTTTCGTCCACCGGCAGGCTGCCCGCGGCACGGCGGAGGCGCGGCTGCTCGGCCGGCTGCTCGGTACCGCATTTCGGGCAGATGGCCGGCGCTCGGGTCAGGTCGTAGAATTTCGTGCCGCAGGAGACGCAGACACGCTTGAGGCCCAGTTCGGGCTTGGCCATGGGGGAAAGCCTCGTATCAAATGCCCCCGGCACAAAGGGGTGGTGTGGCGGCTTCGTGCCGGGGGCCAGAAATAGGGTCACGCGCATTGCCACGCGGGGCCGGGGCGTGTCAAACGGCCGGGGCCATGTCCCATGACGCCCTTCCCCGGCCGCTCCGCGCCCAGGCGCCCGCCGCGCCCCTCTCCGGCACCCATCGCGTGCCGGGAGACAAGTCGATCAGCCATCGCGCGCTGATGTTCGGGGCGCTCGCCATCGGCACGACGGAGATCACCGGGCTGCTGGAGGGCGAGGACGTGCTCCGCACCGCCGCCGCCATGCGCGCCCTCGGCGCCACGGTGGAGCAGCAGGCCCCTGGCAGCTGGCGCGTCGCCGGGCGCGGCATCGGCGGGCTGGTGGAGCCGGCCGATGTGCTCGACATGGGCAACAGCGGCACCGCGGCCCGGCTGCTCTGCGGCCTTCTCGCCGGCCACCCCATCTTCGCGGTGATGACAGGCGATGCCTCGCTCCGCCGCCGCCCCATGCTGCGGGTGACGCAGCCGCTCGCTACGACCGGCGCCAGCTTCTGGACGCGGGAGGGCGGCCGCCTGCCGCTCGCCATCCGCGGCGCCACGGACCCCCTGCCGCTCGACTACCGCCTGCCCGTCGCCTCGGCCCAGGTGAAGTCGGCCTGCCTGCTCGCCGGCCTCTGCGCCCGCGGCACCACCCGCGTGGTGGAGCCGGAGCCGACCCGCGACCACACCGAGAACATGCTCCGCCATTTCGGTGCGACCGTCCGGGTGGAGGACGCCGCCGAGGGAAGGGTGATCGAGCTCGATGGCCAGCCCGAGCTGCGCGCCGCCCCGATCCTCGTCCCCGGCGACCCCTCCTCCGCCGCCTTCCTCCTGGTCGCGGCCCTGCTCGTCCCCGGCTCGCGGGTGACGATCGCCAATCTCGGCCTCAACCCGCTGCGGACCGGCCTCTTCGCCACGCTCCGCGAGATGGGCGCCGAGTTGCGCATCGAGAATGCCCGGGTCGAGGGCGGCGAGCCGGTCGGCGACTTGGCGGTCACCCATGGCCCGCTCCGCGCCGTCGAGGTGCCGCCCGAGCGAGCGCCCTCGATGATCGACGAGTACCCGGTCCTCGCCGTGGCTGCCGCCGCCGCCACGGGCACCACCCGCATGCGCGGCCTCGCCGAGCTGCGGGTGAAGGAGAGCGACCGCCTGGCCGCGACGGCCGCCATGCTTGCCGCCAACGGCATCGCCGCCCGCATCGAGGGCGACGACCTGCTGGTCGAGGGCACCGGCGGCGCCATCCCCGGCGGCGGCACCGTCGCCACCCACATGGACCACCGCCTGGCGATGAGCGCCCTGGTGATGGGCCTCGCCGCCCGCGCCCCGGTCGCGGTGGACGATGCCGACTTCATCGAGACCAGCTTCCCCGGTTTCGCCGACCTCATGAACCGCGCCGCCGGCGGCGAGGCGATCCGCGCGGCATGAACCTCGTCATCGCCGTCGACGGGCCGGCGGCCGCCGGCAAGGGGACGCTGGCCCGCCGCCTCGCCAACGCGCTCGGCCTGCCCTATCTGGATACCGGCCTGCTCTACCGCGCGACCGGCCGCCGCGTGCTCGACCGCGGGGCGGATCCGCGTGACGCCGCCATCGCCGCCGCCGAGGCCGCCGCCCTCCGCCCCGACGACCTGGCCCGCCCCGACCTTCGCGGCCCGGCCGCCGACATGGCCTCCAGCACCGTCGCCGCCATCCCCGCCGTGCGCGCCGCGCTCCTCGACTGGCAGCGCGAGTTCGGCCGCCGCCATGGCGCGGTGATGGACGGGCGCGACATCGGCACCGTCGTCTTCCCGGAGGCGCCGGTGAAGCTTTTCGTCACCGCGAGCCCGGAGGAGCGCACCCGCCGCCGCTGGCTGGAGCTGCAGTCCCGCGGCGTCGCCGCCGACCAGGAGCAGGTCGCCGCCGAGATCAACACCCGCGACGCGCAGGACTCCAACCGCCCCGTCGCCCCGCTCCGCCCCGCCGAGGATGCCCTCATCCTCGACACCACCGCGCTCGATGCCGAGGCGGCCTTTACCACCGCCCTCGCCATGATCCGGGACCGGCTGAATTCGCTTGACCCCGGCGGGGCAAAAGCCTAGCGAAACTTCGTCCGCGTACCCGCAAGGGCCGCGGCGCCCGCAGTTGAGGGACCGGCATCACAGCAATGTGAGGCAGCCCGCAGCCCAAGGGCCGGGACCGGGCGGGCCGATACGCTGCCCAAGGCACAGGGTCGAACGCGCCTCCATCCGCCCGACAGGGGCGGCCCGGCGCCCGATCAAGCCGTGCCCGGCGGCTCGCCGGGGGCGCAGGACCACAGCCCGCCTTTCGCGGGCAGTTCGGGACAGACAGACCGCATGGCATCCGCCACAACCCTCGCGCTGGGCGCGGGGATCGAAGACTTTGCCGCAATGCTCGACGAGACCCTGGGCCCCGATACCGGCTTCGCCGGCTCGGTCGTCTCCGGGCGCGTCATCCGCATCGATGACGACTTCGCCGTCGTCGATGTCGGGCTGAAGAGCGAGGGGCGCGTCCCCCTCAAGGAATTCGCCCCGCAGGGGCAGAAGCCGGAAGTGCAGGCCGGCGACGTGGTCGAGCTCTTCGTCGAGCGCTATGAGGACCGCGACGGCTCCATCGTGCTCTCGCGCGAGAAGGCGCGGCGCGAGGAGGCCTGGACCAACCTCGAAAAGGCCTACCAGGCCAACCAGCGCGTCAACGGCGTGATCTTCGGGCGCGTCAAGGGCGGCTTCACCGTCGATCTCGGCGGCGCCGTGGCCTTCCTCCCCGGCTCCCAGGTCGACATCCGCCCGGTGCGCGACGTCGGCCCGCTGATGGGCAGCCCGCAGCCCTTCCAGATCCTCAAGATGGACCGCGCCCGCGGCAACATCGTGGTCAGCCGCCGCGCCGTCCTCGAAGAGACCCGTGCGGAGCAGCGCTCGGAGCTGATCCAGGGCCTGAAGGAGGGCATGATCCTCGACGGCGTGGTCAAGAACATCACCGACTACGGTGCGTTCGTCGATCTCGGCGGCGTGGACGGCCTGCTGCACGTGACCGACATCGCCTGGCGCCGGATCAACCATCCGTCCGAGGCGCTGACCATCGGCCAGCCGGTGAAGGTGCAGGTCATCCGCTTCAACAGCGAGACCCAGCGCATCAGCCTCGGCATGAAGCAGCTGATGTCCGATCCGTGGGATGGCGTCGCCATCAAGTACCCGGTGAACGCCAAGTTCAGCGGCCGCGTGACGAACATCACCGACTACGGCGCCTTCGTGGAGCTGGAGCCGGGCGTCGAGGGCCTCGTGCATGTCAGCGAGATGTCCTGGACGAAGAAGAACGTCCATCCGGGCAAGATCGTCGCCACGTCCCAGGAAGTGGACGTGATGATCCTCGACGTGGACGAGCCGAAGCGCCGCATCTCGCTCGGCCTGAAGCAGGCCCAGGGCAACCCGTGGGAGCTGTTCCTCGAGGCCCATCCGCCGGGCTCCGTGGTCGAGGGCGAGATCCGCAACATCACCGAGTTCGGCCTGTTCATCGGCATCGGCCCGGAGATCGACGGCATGGTCCACATGTCCGACCTCTCATGGGAGGAGGCCGGCGAGGCGGCGATGGCCAAGTTCGAGAAGGGCACGGTCATTAAGGCCAAGGTGCTCGATGTGGATGTCGAGAAGGAGCGCATCTCCCTCGGCGTGAAGCAGCTCGAGGCCGACCCGGCCGCGGAAGTGCTCGACAAGGTCCGCAAGGGCGATGTCGTCACCTGCATCGTCACGCAGGTGCAGGCCAACGGCATCGAGGTCCGGGTCGAGGACGTCCTCACCGGCTTCATCCGCCGCGCCGAGCTGGCGCGTGACCGCGGCGACCAGCGCCCCGACAAGTTCGCCGTGGGCGAGAAGGTCGATGCCAAGGTCACCGCCGTGGACCGCGCCGCCCGCCGCCTCGCCCTGACCATCAAGGGCAAGGAGATCGAGGAGGAGCGCGAGGCGATGAAGGAGTACGGCTCCACCGACAGCGGCGCCTCGCTCGGCGACATCCTGGGCGCGGCCATCCGCCGCCGCCGCGAGATGGCCGGCGAGGAGTAATCCTCGGCGCCTTCCAGGCAAGGACGAGACGGGCCGGCGGGGGAAACCCCGCCGGCCTTTTTTCATGTCCGAGCGGAAGCCCGGCTATTCCACGCGGACGTGATACCGTGCTCCGGATTTCGCTAACGGCCGGTCCGGGGACAGGATTATGGATTCCTCTCGCGGCGGAGGCAGGACCCTGCGCCTCGCCGCCAAGCAAGAGGGGAGGAAGACATGTCACGTCGCCTCGCTGCGCGCCTTGCCCTGCTGAGCGGTATCGCCCTGTCGCCCCTGGCGGCCCTGGCGCAGCCGCACGATCACAGCCATGCCGGGGCCTCGCCCGCGCCTTCGGCGCTGGGAGAGCTGGACTTCCCGGTCGGCTGCGCGCCGGCCGTCCAGGCCGGCTTCAACGAAGCGATCAAGCTGCAGCACTCCTTCTGGTACCAGGCCGCCCGGCAGGGCTTCGACCAGGTGCTGCGGCAGGACCCTGATTGCGCCATGGCCCATTGGGGCCGTGCGCTGACCCTGCTGAACAACCCCTTCACCCCGCCGGTCGCCGCCAACCTGCGGGAGGGCCGCGCGGCGCTGGAGCAGGCGCAGCGCATCGGCGCGAAGTCCGAGCGCGAGGCGGGCCTCATCGCCGCCCTGCTGCAGCTTTTCGCCGGCGATGACGGCCCTGGCCACCGTGCCCGCATCGGGCAGTACGAGCAGGCCATGGCGCAGCTGCACGAACGCTTCCCGGACGATGCCGAGGTGGCGATCCAGTATGCGCTCGCGCTGAACATGGCGGCGCCGCCGACCGACAAGACCTATGCCCGCCAGCTCCGCGCGGCGGCCATCCTGGAGCGGGAAGCCGCCCGGCAGCCGAAGCATCCCGGCGTGGTGCACTACCTGATCCACACCTACGACACGCCGGCCCTCGCCAGCCGCGGCGTCGCCGCGGCTGAACGCTATGCCGCACTGGCGGCGGATGCGCCGCATGCGCTGCACATGCCGTCCCACATCTTCACCCGCGTCGGCCGCTGGGAGGAGTCGATCGAGACCAACCGCCGTTCCGCCGAGACGGCCCGGCTGCGGGAGGAGACCTTCGACGAGATCCACGCCATGGACTACATGGTCTACGGCTATCTCCAGACCGGCCAGCCCCGGGCGGCGCGGCAGGTGGTGGCGGAGTTGCGCCGCCTCGACACCTGGACGCCGGACCGCCCGATCGGCGGCTTCGCCCTGACCGCCATGCCGGCCCGGCTCGCCCTGGAGCGTGGCGACTGGGAGGCGGCGGCCAGGCTCGGCACTCGCAGCTTCGGCGTGCCCTATGTCGATGCCATCACGCATTTCGCCCGCGCCCTCGGCGCCGCCCGCGCCGGCCGGCCGGACGCGGCCATGGCGGATGTCGAAGCCCTGAAGGCCGCGGCTGCCGCCCTGGAGGGACGCGACGCCTACTGGCAGGAGCAGGTCGACATCCACCGTGTCGCCGCCGAAGGCTGGATTGCTCTCAGCCGTGGCCAGCCGGATCAGGGCCTTGCCCTGCTGCGCGAGGCCGCCGAGCGCGAGGGCCGCACCGACAAGCATCCGGTCACGCCGGGGCCGCTGGTGCCGGCGCGGGAGCAGCTGGGGGAGATGCTGCTGCTGATGCAGCGTCCGGCCGAGGCCCAACGTGAGTTCGAGGCGGTGCAGCAGACCGAGCCGCGCCGCTTCCGGGCGGTGAACGGGGCCGCCATGGCGGCCGAGCAGGCCGGCGACCGCGCGGCGGCGAGGCGGCATTACGGCCAGTTGCTGGAGATCGCGGCGAAGGCCGAGACTCCTCTTCCGGAACTCGACCGGGCCCGGGCCTTCCTGTCGCAGTAGGGCCGAGCCGGGCGGGCGGCTTTCCTTGGCCGCCGGCCCGGTGCAGGCTTGGGCCATGCCGAACCCAGTCCTTGTCGAGCGCTCCGGCGCCATCACCCGCCTCCGCTTCAACCGGCCGGACCGGCTGAACGCCATCGATGCCGCCATGGCCGCCTGCCTGCGCGAGGCGGTGGACGCCCTGCCGCAGGACCCCGAGCTCCGCTGCGTGGTGCTCTGCGGCGCCGGCCGGGCCTTCATGGCCGGCGGCGACATCTCGGCCTTCGAGGGGCCACAGGCCCTCGCCGAGATCCGCCACATCCTGCAGCCGATGCATGAGGCGGTGGCGGGGCTGGCCGCCCTTCCCGTCCCGGTGCTGGCCAGCGTGCAGGGCGCGGCGGCGGGCGGCGGCCTGTCGCTGGCCCTCGGCGCCGACCTGGTGATCGCGGGCGAGGATGCGCGCTTCGCCCTCGGCTACCTCAAGCTCGGCACGGTGCCCGATTGCGGCGGGAGCTGGGTGCTGCCGCGGCTGCTCGGCCTGCGCGGGGCGATGGGGCTGGCGCTGCTGGGCGACGAGCTGGACGGGCGGGCGGCGCTCGCCGCCGGGCTGGTCAACCGGGTGGTGCCGGCCGCCGAGCTGGAGGCGGCGACCGAGGCCCTGGCCCAGCAGCTCGCGGCCGGGCCGACCGCGGCCTTCGGCCGCGCCAAGGCGCTGTTCCGTGCCTCGGTCGGGCGCGATCTCGGCACCCAGCTCCAGGCGGAGGAGGAGGCCTTCCTCGCCTCCGCCGGCACGGCTGATTTCGCCGAAGGGGTGGCGGCCTTCCTCGGCCGCCGGGCGCCCAGCTTTACCGGGCGGTAGCCACCGGCCGCTTGAACCGGCGCTCGCCGACGAAGGCCATCGCCATCGTCGCCAGGATGAAGCAGACCGAGGCGGCGAAGACCAGCAGCGGCCGCCCGTGGTCCATCAGCGCGCCGTAGATCATCGGCCCGACCGCGCCCCCTATGTTGAAGCCGGTGGTGACGATGCCGAAGACGCGCCCGACGGCGCCGGGCGGCGCCGCGGCGCGCACCAGCATGTCCCGCGAGGGCATGATCATGCCGGAGAAGAAGCCGGCGAGCCCCATCACGCCCACCAGCACCACCGGCCCGAGCGGCACCAGCCCGACCACGGCAATCAGCGCCCCGGTGAGGCCGAAGCCGAGGGCCGCCACGTCGCCATGGCGCGTGGTGCGGTCGGCGATGATGCCGCCCGCCAGCACGCCCAGGGCGCTCAGCAGCAGGAAGGCGCTGAGCGCGACATTGGCGGCGGCGAAGTCGACGCCCCGGCCGTTCACCAGCGCGACGACCGAGAAATTCTGCACCCCGCCGAGCGAGAGGGCGAGCAGGGTGAAGAAGACCGTCAGCATGATGACGGCCGGGGTCAGCACGGATCCGGCCGGCGCCTCCGCCGCCTTGGCGACGGCGGCGCGGGGTGCGGCCGCCTCGTCCCTGGCCAGGGCGAGCGGCAGGGCGGCGAGGATCGCAAGCCCGCCGGCCGCGCCGAGCGCCGCCTCGAGACCGGCGAGGCTCGAGAGGCCGAGCATCAGCGCCGGCGCCATCGCGCCGCCGAGATAGCCGGAGAAGGTGTGGATGGAGAAGGCGCGGCCGATCCGCGCCTCGCCGATGGTGCGGCCGAGGATCTCGTAATCCGCCGGGTGGTAGACGGCGTTCGCCAGGCCGAGCAGCGCGGCCGAGACCAGCAGCACCGGGTAGCTCGGCATCGCCGCGAGCAGCACGAGGGCGGCGGCGCCGAGGCAGAGCCCCGCCACCAGCACCCGGCGCGAGCCGTAGCGGTCCACCGCATAGCCGAGCGGCGCCTGGGTCACGCCGGAGACGATGTTGTAGAGGGTCAGCGCGAGCGCCAGCTCGACGAAGGAGACGTCGAGCCGGTCCCGCAGCAGCGGGAAGAGCGGGGGCAGGACGAGCTGGTGGATATGGCTCACCATATGCGCGCCCGAGACGAGGATGAGCGAGCGCTTCTCCGGCCTGGTCCAGCTGGCAGCCTGCATGGCGGGCATTTCCCCGTTGTCCCAGGTCATCAGATGGGACCATGGCCCAGCATCGCCAGGATCGGCGGCGGAGGGAAGGGATGGCTGGGCAGGGCTGCCCCTACTGGACCGCATCCCTCCCCCGCCGCAGGATCGGCGCGAAGCGGCTGGGGGAAGGCATGTCCGACGCGCCGAGGACGATGTTCGAGAAGATCTGGGAGCGCCATCGCGTCCTCGAGCGGGAGGACGGGCAGACCCTGCTCTATGTCGACCGCCACCTGGTGCATGAGGGCGGCGCCGCGGCCTTCGAGGCGCTGCGCCGGCGCGGCCTCACGCCCCGCGCGCCGGAGCGGATCTTCACCGTGCCCGACCACTACGCCCCGACCGACAGCCGCAGCCTCGGCGACATCCGCGACCCGCGCCACCGCGCGATGATCGAATTGCTGGCGCGCAACGCTGCCGAGCACGGCATCCAACATTTCGGGCTGGGCGGGCCGGATCAGGGCATCGTCCATGTGATCGGGCCGGAACTCGGCCTCTCCCAGCCGGGGATGCTGATCGTCTGCGGCGACAGCCATACCAGCACCCATGGGGCGCTCGGGGCGCTCGCCTTCGGCATCGGCAGCACCGAGGTCGCGCATGTGCTGGCGACGCAGACGCTCTGGCAGCGCAAGCCGAAGACGATGCGCATCACGGTCGATGGCCGGCTCGGCGCGGGCGTCTCGGCCAAGGACGTGATCCTGGCGATCATCGCCCGGATCGGCGCGGCGGGGGCGACCGGGCATGTCATCGAATATGCCGGCAGCGCCATTACCGGCCTCTCGATGGAGGGACGGCTGACGCTGTGCAACATGTCGATCGAGGCCGGCGGGCGGGCCGGGATGGTGGCGCCGGACGAGACGGCCTTCGCCTATCTCGCCGGCCGCCCCTACGTGCCGGAGGACTGGGAGGCGGCGCTGGCCCGCTGGCGCGCGCTGCCGAGCGACCCGGGCGCCGCCTTCGATGCCGAGGTCGCGCTGGATGGCGGCGCCATCGAGCCGATGGTCACCTGGGGCAACAGCCCGGAGGATGCGCTGCCGATCGGCGGCGTGGTGCCGGGCCCCGAGGCATCCGCCGATGCCGAGCGGCGGGAAGTGATGGCCCGGACGCTCGACTACATGGGCCTCGCGCCAGGGATGCGGCTGGAGGGGCTCCCGGTCGACCGGGTCTTCATCGGCTCCTGCACCAATTCGCGGATCGAGGACCTGCGCAGCGCCGCCGCCGTCGCGCTCGGGCGGCGCGTGGCCGAGGGGGTCGAGGCCTGGGTCGTCCCCGGCAGCGAGGCGGTGAAGCGCCAGGCCGAGGCGGAGGGGCTGCACGAGGTCTTCCGCGGCGCCGGCTTCGCCTGGCGGGAGGCGGGCTGCTCCATGTGCGTCGGGATGAATGGGGACATCGCCCGGCCGGGCAGCCGCGTCGCCTCCACCAGCAACCGGAATTTCATGGGGCGGCAGGGCCCGGGGGCGCGGACGCACCTGGTCAGCCCGGCCATGGCCGCCGCCGCCGCCGTCTCCGGCCATTTCACCGATGTGCGGCGGCTGCTGGCAGGGGGCGGCTGAGATGGAGGCCTTCACCCGGCTCACCTCGGCGGCGGTGCCGCTGCCGCGGCCCAACATCGACACCGACCAGATCATCCCCGCGCGCTTCCTCTCCCGGCCGCGGGATGTCGACCATGGCGGCTTCCTCTTCCACGATGCTCGGCGCGTGCCGGGGAGCGAGGCGCAGGACCCGCAATTCCCGCTGAACCGGGAGGAATGGCAGGGGGCGCGGATCATCGTCGCGGGGCGGAATTTCGCCTGCGGCTCCTCGCGGGAGGCGGCGGTCTGGGCGCTCTTCGATGCCGGCTTTCGCTGCGCGATCGCCCCCGGTTTCGGCGACATCTTCCGCAGCAACGGGATGAAGAACGGCCTGCTGCCGGTGGTGCTGCCGGCGGAGGCGGTCGCGGCGCTGACCGCACAGGTCGAGGCGGCGCCGCGCGCCGAGGTCACGGTCGACCTGCGGGCGCTGGAGGTCACCTTCCCCGATGGCGCCGTGCATGGCTTCGAGGTCGATCCCTTCGCCCGGCATTGCCTGCTGGAGGGGCTGGACGAGATCGGGTTGACGCTGTCGCTCGAGGATGAGATCGCCGCCTTCGAACGGCGCTACGGGCGGGAGAATGCGCGATGATGCGAAGGACGGTGCTGATCGGCGGGGCGGTGCTGGCGATGCCGGCCGCGGCGGCGGAGGGCCTGGCGGCGCTCGAGGCGCGGCAGGGTGGGCGGCTCGGCGTCGCCATCCTCGATAGCGGCAGCGGGCGGGTGATGACGCATTGCGGGGAGGAGCGGTTCGCGCTCTGCAGTACCTTCAAGTTCCTCGCGGCCGGGCTGGTGCTGGCGCGGGTCGATAGGGGCGAGGAACAGCTCGACCGGCACATCGCCTATGGGCGGGAGGCGCTGGTGCCCTATTCGCCGGTGACCGGGCCGGGGGCGGAGGCCGGCGGCCTCACCATGGGGACGATCTGCGACGCGGCGGTGACGCTCAGCGACAACACGGCGGGCAACCTCATGCTCGGCAGCTTCGGCGGGCCGGAGGGGCTGACGGGGTGGTTGCGCGGGCTCGGCGACCCGATGACGCGGCTCGACCGGTGGGAGCCGGACTTGAACCTCGTGTTGGCGGGCGAGGAGCGGGATACGACGACGCCGCTCGCCATGGTCGGGACGATGCGGCGGCTGCTGCTCGGCGAGGCGCTGTCGGCAGCATCGCGGGAGCAGCTCGTCGCCTGGCTGGTCGGGTGTCGGACGGGCGATGCGCGGCTGCGGGCCGGCCTGCCGCCCGGATGGCGGGTCGGGGACAAGACGGGGACGGGGCCGGCGCCGCTGGCACCGACCTGCGACGTCGCCATCGCCTGGCCGCCGGGGCGGGCGCCCATCCTCATCGCCGCCTATCTGGACGGGGCGCGGGGGACGAATGCGGAGCGGAGTGCGGTGCTCGCGGAGGTCGGGCGGATCGCAGCGCGGATGGGTTGACGTCCTGAGGGCCGGCGCAAGGGCAGTAGGATCGAACAGGGTTTCGCAGCGCTCAACCCCCTGCTGCGCCCGACGCGCCCATGGGCCGGCCCTGGCGAGGGGCAACCTCAGCTCCGGTAGGAGCCGTTGATGTCGATGTAGCCGTGGGTCAGGTCGCAGGTCCAGACGCGGGCCTTGCCGCGCCCGAGGCCGATATCGACGGTGATCTCCACCTCGCGGCCCTTCATGTGGGCGACGACGGGGGCCTCGTCATAGCCGGGGACGACGCCGCCCTCCTTCGCCATCCAGGTGCCGCCGACGGCGATGCCGAGCCTGTCGCGGTCGGCCGGCTCGCCGGACTTGCCGACGGCCATGACGATGCGGCCCCAATTGGCGTCCTCGCCGGCGATGGCGGTCTTCACCAGGGGCGAGTTGGCGATGGCCATGGCGATGCGGTGGGCGGATCTGGCACTGACGGCGCCGGTGACGTCGATCTGTATCAGCTTCTGCGCCCCCTCCCCGTCCCGGGCGACCTGGAGGGCGAGGTCGAGCAGGACCTCGTCGAGGGCGCGGGCGAAGTCGCGGAGGATGGCGCCGCCCTCGGCGGGCACGCGCGGGTGCCGCGCCTGGCCGGTGGCGAAGAGCAGGACGGTGTCGCTGGTCGAGGTGTCGCTGTCGACCGTGATGCAGTTGAAGGAGCGCCCGACGCCTTTCGACAGCAGGGACTGGAGGGCGGCGGCGGGGATCTTGGCGTCGGTCGCGAGGAAGCTCAGCATGGTTGCCATGTCGGGGGCGATCATGCCGCTGCCCTTGGCGATGCCGGCGATGGTCACCGTCGAATCGCCGATGGCAGCTGTCCGGAGCGCGGCCTTGGGGAAGGTATCGGTCGTCATGATCCCCCGCGCGGCGTCGGGCCAGCGGTCGGGCGCGAGCGCGGCGTGGAGGGCGGGAAGCGCGGCGGTCAGGCGCTCATGCGGCAGCGTCTCGCCAATGACGCCGGTGCTGGCGAGGAAGACCTCGCGGGGCTTGCAGCCGACCAGCTTCGCCGCCGCCTCGGCGGTCGCGGCCGTCGCCTCACGGCCCGCCTTGCCCGTGAAGACGTTGGCGTTGCCGGCATTGACGACGAGGGCGCGGGCGCGGCCGGCCTTGAGCGCGGCGCGGCACCAGTCGATCGGCGCGCCCGGGCAGAGGTTGCGGGTGAAGACGCCCGCGACGGAGGTGCCGGGGGCAAATTCCAGCATCGTCAGGTCGGCTCGGCCCTTGTAGCGGATGCCCGCCTCGATGACGCCGAGGCTGACGCCGGCGACCGCCGGCAGCTCCGGCATCGGTTGGGCGAGCGGGGAGACGGGCAGCGGGCCGGCCATGGACGAAGGCTCTCTGTCAGCGGCGTTGGGGTTGCGGGGCGGCGGGCCGGGCCGGCGCGGCGGGAGCGGGCGGGGCTGCGCCGTCGAGCAGCGAGGGGGCGGGCTGGTCGAGGCGCTCCACCTTCGCCGCATCGCGGGCGCGGGCGACGACCTGCTGCACCTGCTCCTCCAGCATCTTCTGGCGGAGCTGGGCGCGGCTCTCCTCGAAGCTCGGCACCGGGGCGGAGCGGCGCTCCTCCACCTTGATGACATGCCAGCCGAAGGGGCTGCGGACCGGGGCGGGGCTCGTCTGGCCGGGCTGCAGGGCGAAGGCGGCCTCGGCGAATTCCGGGACCATGTCGCCGCGCTTGAAGAAGCCGAGGTCGCCGCCGTTCTGCGCGCCCGGGTCGCGGGAGCGGCGCTTGGCGACATCGGCGAAATCGGCGCCGCCGGCGAGCTCGGCGAGCGCCGCCTTCGCCTCCGCCTCGGTCTGGACGAGAACGTGGCGGGCCTGCACCTCCTCCTCGCCCTGGCGGCGGCCGGCCTCCTGGTCGTAGCGGGCACGGATGGCGGCGTCGGTGACGGCCGGCGTCACCTCGCGGGAGAGATAGGCCTGTTGCAGCTCCTGCTCCTCGGCGCGGCGGATGCGGCGCTGGACCTCGGCATCCTTGTCGAGGCCCGCCGAGCGGGCGGCGTTGGTCAGCACCCGCTCGGTCACGGCGCGGTCGAGGAGCTGGCGGGCGACCTCCGGGGGGAGCATCTGCATCAAGGCCGGGCCCGGCATCGCGCGCATCTCGGGGGGAAGGACGTCCTGGGCGGTCGCCATCACATCCGAGAGGCGGATCGGGGTGCCGTCCACCCGGGCGAGGACCGGGTCTTCCGCCTGGGGAGCCGGCTGGGCGAGCGCGGCGACGGGCAGAAGAAGGGCGGCCGGGAGGAAGGGGCGGAAGGTCATGCGGTCGGGGGGCTCCGGAGGGGCGCCGGACAATGCCGGATGCGGGATGGGGCGGCAAGCGCGCCAGCGTTGACCTGGACGCGCCGCTTGCCTATCTGTTCCGCGCGCCGGGGTCGCGCCCCAAGGTCGTGCCGAGGACGCTGCCCGAAGCCTCGGCTTCGGCCCCATCCGGCGACCCTCGGAGCCACGCCACCGCCGAGGCCCGCGCGGCCACCCCGCGCGCCATCCCGGAGAAGCCAGGTCCGCATGTTCGCCCGCATCGCCCGCGCCCTGTTCGGCACAACCAATGACCGGGCGCTGAAGCGCCTCCAGGCCCGCGTGCCGGAGGTGAATGCGCTGGAGCCCGGCCTCGCCGCCCTCACGGACGAGGCGCTCCAGGCCAGGACCGCCGCGTTCCGCGAGCGGCTCGCCCGCGGCGAGGAGCTCGACGCGCTGATGCCCGAGGCCTTCGCCACGGTGCGCGAGGCGGCGAAGCGGGTGCTCGGCCTCCGGCATTTCGACGTGCAGCTGATCGGCGGCATGGTGCTGCACGAGGGCAAGATCGCCGAGATGAAGACCGGCGAGGGCAAGACGCTGGTCGCCACGCTGCCGGTGTACCTGAATGCCCTGTCGGGCAAGGGCGTCCATGTCGTCACCGTGAACGATTACCTCGCCAGGCGCGACAGCGAGTGGATGGGGCGGCTCTACCGCTTCCTAGGCCTCACCACCGGCGTGATCGTCCACGGGCTGACCGATGACGAGCGCCGCGCGGCCTATGCCGCGGACGTCACCTACGGCACGAACAACGAGTTCGGCTTCGACTACTTGCGCGACAACATGAAGTACCGGCTGGAGGACATGGTCCAGCGCGACTTCAACTACGCGATCGTCGACGAGGTGGACAGCATCCTGATCGACGAGGCGCGGACGCCGCTGATCATCAGCGGGCCGTCGGAGGACAGCTCCGACCTCTACCGCCGGGTGGACGGGGTGGTGAAGCGGCTGGTCGAGGACAAGGCCACCTTCGACAAGGACGAGAAGCAGCGGACCGCGAACCTCACCGAGGAGGGGTCCGAGCGCATCGAGCAATTGCTCCGCGAGGCGGCGCTGCTCGAGGAGGGCAACCTCTACGACTTCCACAACGTCACGCTGGTCCATCACGTGAACCAGTCGCTGCGCGCGCACGTGCTCTTCGCCCTCGATGTCGACTACATCGTGCGCGACGACAAGGTCGTCATCATCGACGAGTTCACCGGGCGCATGATGGAGGGGCGGCGCTACTCCGACGGGCTGCACCAGGCGCTGGAGGCGAAGGAGCACGTCACCGTCCAGCCGGAGAACCAGACCCTCGCCTCCATCACCTTCCAGAACTACTTCCGCCTCTACCCGAAGCTCTCCGGCATGACCGGCACGGCCTCGACCGAGGCGGACGAGTTCGCCGAGATCTACAAGCTCGAGGTGGTCGAGATCCCGACCAATGTCCCCGTCGCTCGGCGCGACAGCGACGACGAGGTCTACCGCTCGGCCACCGAGAAGTACGAGGCGGTCATCAAGCTGATCGACGAGGCGCGGACGCGCGGGCAGCCCTGCCTGGTCGGCACCACGAGCATCGAGAAGTCGGAGCTGATCGACGCGATGCTGACGAAGCGCGGCGTCCCGCATCACGTCCTCAATGCCCGCTACCACGAGCAGGAGGCGACCATCATCGCCCAGGCCGGGCGCCCGGGGTCCGTCACCATCGCCACCAACATGGCGGGGCGCGGCACGGACATCCAGCTCGGCGGCAACGCCGAGATGCTGGCGCGGCAGGAGACCGGCGCCTCCGAGGGGCCGGACTACGAGGCGGCGCTGGCCCGGCACAAGGCGGAGGTCGAGGAGGCGCGGGCCAAGGCCAAGGCGGCGGGCGGGCTCTTCGTCATCGGCACCGAGCGGCATGAGAGCCGGCGCATCGACAACCAGCTTCGCGGCCGCTCCGGCCGGCAGGGCGACCCTGGCGCCTCGCACTTCTTCCTCTCGCTCGAGGACGACCTGATGCGCATCTTCGGCAGCGACCGCATGGGCGGGATGCTGCAGAAGCTGGGGCTGAAGGAGGGCGAGGCGATCGTCCACCCCTGGATCAACAAGGCGCTCGAGAAGGCGCAGAAGAAGGTCGAGGCGCGCAACTTCGACACGCGCAAGAACCTGCTAAAATACGACGACGTGATGAACGACCAGCGGCGCGAGGTCTATGCCCAGCGCCGCGCCTTCATGCAGGCGCCCGAGGTGGCCGAGACGGTCGCCGAGATGCGGCGCGAATGCATCGAGGCGATGGTCTCGACTGCCATACCCGAGAATGCCTATCCCGAGAGCTGGGAGGTGGAGGGGCTCGAGGCGAAGGTGCGCGACCTGCTCGGCCTCGACCTGCCGGTCGTCGCCTGGGCGAAGGAGGAGGGCATCGACGAGACGCAGGTCCGCGAGCGGATCGAGGCGGCCGCCGAGCAGCACTATGCTGCCAAGGCCGCGAATATCGGGCCGGACCTGATGCGCGTCGTCGAGAAGTCGCTGCTGCTGCAGATCTTCGATGCGGTGTGGAAGGAGCACCTGCTGGCGCTCGACCACCTGCGCCAGGGCATCGGCCTTCGCGCCTACGGGCAGCGCGACCCGCTCAACGAGTACAAGTCGGAGGCCTTCGCCCTCTTCAACGCCATGCTGGCCGACCTGCGCGAGCGGGTGACGAGCGTGCTGATGCGGCTCGAGCTGCAGCCGAACGCGCCGCCGCCGATGCCCGAGCCGGTGCGGGTGATGGACATGCGCCACCCGGAGCCGGTCGGCGAGATGGCGATGGCCGGCGGCGGCTTCGAGGCGGCGCCGCTGCTCGCCCCGCCGCCGGTGGCCGAGGGCGTCAACCCGTCGGACCAGGCGACATGGGACCGCACGCCGCGCAACGCCCCCTGCCCCTGCGGCAGCGGCAAGAAGTACAAGCACTGCCACGGCAAGGTCTGACCGACCCGGCCACGCGGCTGCTCCACCGCGACGAGGCGGTGCTGATCCTCGACAAGCCGGCGGGGATCCCGGTGCATGCCGGGCCGCGGGGCGGCGCCTCGGTCGAGGACTGGCTGCCGGCGCTCGCCTTCGGCAAGCGGCGCCTGCCGCAGCCAGCGCACCGGCTCGATCAGGATACGGCGGGCTGCCTGGTTCTGGGGCGGACGAAGCCGGCCCTGGCGGCGCTCGGGGCGCTCTTTGCCGAAGGGCGGGTTCGCAAGACCTACTGGGCCGTGGTTCGGGGCGGGCCGGCCGAGGAGGCCGGCGAGGTCGACGCGCCGTTGCTGAAGCGCAGCACCGCGCGGGATGGCTGGTGGATGGCGGTCGACCCAGCCGGGCAGGCGGCGCGGACGAGATGGCGGGTGATGGGGCGCGGGCCGGGCCTCGCCTGGCTGGAGCTCGCGCCGCGGACCGGGCGGACGCACCAGATCCGGGTGCATTGCGCGCATCTCGGCTGCCCGATCCTCGGCGATGGGCGGTATGGCGGCGGGGAAGGCGCGCTGCACCTGCTGGCGCGGGCCATCGCCCTGCCGCTGGAGCCGCCCGTGGCGGCAACCGCACCGGTGCCGGGTCCCATGCGGGCAGCGCTGGAAGCCTGCGGTTGGCGGGAGTGATTCCGCTGGTGATCCTGCTGCTGCTCGCCGGGCCGGCGGCGGCGCAGCGCAGCGGCTGCGGCATGGGGCTCGGGCTGGACGCGCTGCGCGGGGCGGAGGGGGTCCTGCGGGCAGGGGTTGCGGCGCCCTCGCTGCTCGAGGGACGGGCGGCCGCGGCGGAGGCGGCGCAGTCGCTCGGCGAGGCGGCGGGGAGGCTTGGGGGGTGTGGCTGCGGGGAGGCGGCCGGCCACGCGCAGGAGGCGGCCGCGCTGGCCGAGGCGGCGCGGGGTGCGGATAGCCTCGATGGGGTCCGGCGGGGCCTCGACCGGGCGCGGTTTTCGGCCCGATTGGCGCGGGAGAGGCTGGACCGGCGTGGCTGTTCATGAACGGCGGGCATCGGGCGGCGTTGAGGCGGGCATGCGGTCAAGGATCGAGCCCATGCCTGTGATCTCTCCCCGGAGCCGGCGGCTCGCCATCGGAGCGTGCCTCGCCTTGTTGAGCGGGCCGGCGGCCTTCGCCCAGGGTGGTGGAGGCGGCGGCGGAGGCGGGGGGAGCGGCGGCGGGGCCGCGGGTGGCGCCAGCGGAGCGGCTGGTGGTGGCATGAGCGGCGGCATGAGCGGCGGGACGACCGGGGCGCCCGGCCAGAGCATGGGGCAACGCGGCAGCAACCAGCAGGGCAATGCCACCCTCGGCAGCGGGGCGACCGGCGGAACTGCGGGCGGGGGCCAGGGCGGTGTCGGCCAGGGTCAGGGGAACCAGGGCTTCGGCAATGCCCAAGGGCAACAGGGCCAAGGCAACCAGGGTGTCGGCAACGCGCCGGGGCAGCAAGGGCAGGGCCAGGCGAACCAGGGCCAGCAGAGCCAAAGCCAGCAGAATCAGGGCCAGCAGAACCAGGGCCAGCAGAACCAGGGCCAGCAGAGCCAGAACCCGACGGCCGGCCTCCGCGGCCGCGTCGAGCAGCAGCAGCGGGCTGCGGGAGTCAGCGGGCCGCCGGAGCATGAGCGGCGGCAGCTGGAGGACCTGAACGCGCTCTCCCGCCAGCTCACCCCGCCGGGCACGCCCGTGCCGGCGCCGCATCTCGACGGTGGGTCGCGGGGGCGCTAGGCGCTATTCGAAGGACACCCAGGGCCGCGCGGCCGGGGCGGCGGCCTCGCGCCGGGCGGCGGCGATCTCGGCATCGAGGGCGGCGAGGAAGCGGGAGCGGTCGGCCTTGGTCAGCCGTGCCGGGCCGCCGGTCATCTGCCCCATGTCGCGCATCCCCTGCGAGATGGTGCGGCCGACCAGCGCCCCGCCGATATTGTCCGTGGTCCAGGGGCGGCCCTTGAAGGAGAGCGCGCGGGCGCCCTTCGCCAGGCAACGGGCGGCGAGCGGGATGTCGGCGGTGATGCAGACATCGCCGCGGGCGGCACGCTCCGCGATCCAATCATCGGCGGCGTCGGCGCCCTCGGGGACGAGGACCATCTCCACATTCGGCAGGCCGGGCGGGCGGACGGGGCGGCTGCCGTTGGAGACGACCTTCACCGGCAGGTCCAGGCGGGTGGCGACGCGGAAGGCCTCCTCCCGCACCGGGCAGGCATCGCCGTCGATATAGAGCACCGTCACCGTACCCGCACCTCCGCCCGTGCCGCGCTGCCGGCGGCGTCCAGCACCGTCACGCGGTAGAAGCCGGGGCCTTCGGGGACCCAGGCGGCCTCCCGCTTGGCCGGCTCGGCGGGCAGGGGGCGACCATCGACGAGGAAGGTCAAGGGGCGGCGGCCGCCGGAGGCGCGGAGGGTGACATGGCCCTCCCCTTCCTCCAGCACGGCACCGGGGGGTGGGAAGGTGAGGCGGAGGCGGTCCAGCGTCTCCGCCATGGGCGGGGCCGTGGCCCGGACGGGGAGGCCCCCGCGCGGGGCGGAGGGCAGGCGCTCGAAGATGCGGGCGAGGATGGGGAGGGCGGTGCGGGCGCCGGTGGCGCCGGGCAAGGGCGTGCCGTCCGGCCGGCCGACCCAGATGCCGACGACGTGGCGGGCATCGAGGCCCATCGCCCAGGCATCGCGGCCGCCCCAGCTGGTGCCGGTCTTCCAGGCGATGCCCTGGGGGCCGCCACCGGGGAAGGGGTTGACCAGGATGGCGGCGGCGAGGCCGACGGCGCGCGCATCGAGCACCCGGCGTGGGGTTGGGTCGGGGCCGGGTTGCAGGCGAAGCGGGGTCGCCTCGCCACCGGTCCCGAGCATCGCGTAGAGGCCGGCCATCTCGCGGAGGGTGATGCCGAGGCCGCCCAGGGCGAGCGGGAGGGAGGGGTCGGCGCCGGGCGGCAGGCGCGGCGGGGCGCCGGCCGCCTTCAGCGCCGAGGCGAAGCGGAGCGGGCCGAGCTCCGACAGCAGGGCGACGGCGGGAAGGTTCAGCGACTGGCGCAGCGCATCGGCGACGGTGATGCGCCCGGCGAAGCCGCCGTCGAAATTCTCGGGCGCATAGCTGCCGAAGCGGCGCGGCAGGTCGGCGAGCAGGGTCTCGGGCGCGGCGATGCCGGCCTCGAAGGCCAGCGCATAGAGCATCGGCTTCAACGCCGAGCCGGGAGAGCGCACTGCGCGGGTGAGGTCGAGCGCGCCGGCCCTCCCCTCCGCCCCGAAGGCGCCGCCATGGAGGGCGCGGATTTGATGCGTGCCGATCTCGGCGACCAGGATGGCGAGTGAGGCGCGCTCCGGCAGACCGGCGAGGACCGCGGCCGCAACCTCCTCCACGGCGCGCTGGAGGGGGAGGTCGATGGTGCTCGGGATGCGGCGGGCAGGGTCGGAGCGGGCCAGCTCGCGGGCCAGGTGCGGGGCGAGGCGCGGCATGGGCTGGCGGGCAACGGGAACCGGGGCGGCCAGCGCGTAGCCGGTATCGGCCGGGGTGACGCCGGGGGCGCCGGCGGCGCGGGCCGTCAGCAGGGCGTTGCGGGCAAGGCGGGCGCGGTCCGGGTGACGGTCGGGGCGGGTCGCCTCCGGGCGGCGCGGGATGGCGACGAGGAGCGCGGCCTCGGCCGGGTCGAGCTGGCGGGAGGGGCGGCCGAACCAGGCGAGCGCGCCGGCGCGGACGCCCTCGATATTGCCGCCCATGGGGGCGAGGGTCATCCAGATGCCGAGGATCTCGTCCTTCGAGTAGCGCACCTCGAGCTGCAAGGCGCGGAGGATCTCGATCGCCTTGCTCCGCAGGGTGCGGGGGCGCGGCTCCAGCAGGCGGGCGGCCTGCATGGTGAGCGTCGAGCCCCCGGAGAGGATGCGGCCGGCGCGGGCCCACTGCAGGCCAGCACGGGCGAGGGCCAGGGGATCGACGCCGGGATGCCAGCGGAAGCGGCGGTCCTCGGCGGTGATCAGCAGGTCGATCAGGTGGGGCGGGACATCGGCGGTGGCGGTCGCCAGGCGCCAGGTGCCGCCCGGCGCCGGGAGGGTGGAGAGGGTGCGGCCGTCGCGGGCCACCACCTCCTGCCCCACCGCCTCCAGCCGGGAGAGGTCGGGGGGGAAGGCGCGGTCGAGCGCCCACCCTGCCCCGGCCAGCAGCGCCAGCGCGACCAAGAGCCGGCGCATCAGTCGGCCGGCAGCACCGTGATCCGCCCGGTATTCTGCCGGGCGAAGACCTGCGGCCGGTACATGTCCTCGACCTGGGCGCCGGGCAGCTCGAACCGGCCGGCGGTGACGGCGCGGAGGCGGACGGCGATGCGGAAGTCTGGCGCTTCCGGCGTCAGGTCGAGCGCGGCGGCGAGGCGGTCGTCGAGCGCCGGCGTCGCCGCCGTCTCGCTAAGGGTGCCAAGCCAGGGCATGCCGGCGACCTCCCCGGCCGAGAGGCGGCCGACGATCTCCCACCCCGCCGGCAGGCCCTGCTGGAGGATGGCGCGATGGGCCTCGCGCGTCTCGGCCTTGCCCTCCAGCAGCAGGACGAAGACGGTGTTCTGCTTCAGCGTATCCAGGTTGAGCGGCTGGCCGAAGAGGTCGAGGAAGCGGCGGGTGATGCGCATCCCTGCCCGCCCGGCCGGCGCCGGCTGGGCTGGGATGCCGGTGACGGAGAGGCTGGCCCAGACCGGCGCGTCGGAGAGATTGCGTGCGGTGCCCGGCCCCTGGAGGGCGACGGCGAGGATCGGCGCCGGGGCCTGGGGGGTGCCGTTGACGGCGACGCGGACGGGGCGGCCGTCGCGGCCGAGGGCGGCGGCGGCGGTGACGCCCCAGGCCTGTTCCTGGGTATTGGCCGATTGCGGCGTCAGCTCCGGGCCGGGCAGCGTCGCCTGCAGGCCAGCGAGGCGGTCCGGCAGCAGGCCGCTCTCCTTCAGCAGGGTGGCGACGGCGAGCGCATCGCGCGCGGCTGTGCCGTAGTCGTAGATCCAGGACCGGCGGGCCGGCGCCGCCAGCGCAGCGGCGAAGGCAGCCTCGGCGCGCGGGCGGTCGCCGGCCTTGGCGAAGGCGGCGGCGAGCTGGGCCTTGGCGAGCGGCGTCGGCAGCTGGTCGAGATCCTCTAGCAGGCGGCGGGCGGCGCCGAGGCGGGGGCGGCCGGCGAGCGAGAGCACGTGGAGACGGTAGGCCTGGGCGGCGCGCTCCTCCGGGTTGCTGGCGGAGACGTCCTCGGCCTGCTCGGCGATGGCCTTCAGCGCATCCTCGAGCGCGGCCTCGGGCACGGCGGCGCCGGCGGCGCGGGCGCGCAGCAAGGCCTCCGTCGCATAGGCGCCGGTCCAGTACTGGATCTCGCCCTGGGCGGACCAGAGGCCGAAGCCGCCATCGTAGCGCTGCTTGTTCAGCACCCATTCAACGGCGCGCTGGAGGCGGGCGGCGCGCTCCTCGCCCGCCAGCCCATCGACCTGGCCTGAGCTGAAGGCGAGGAGTTGGGAGGAGGATTGCTCGAGGCAGGCGAAGGGGTAGTTCTCCAAGAGCTTCAGCATGCCGCCGGCGTCGTAGCGTGTCGGGCCGCCGAAGCTGGCGGCGGCGCGCCAGGTGCCGGGGAGCCAGCGGTCGGCGGCGAGCGCCAGCGGGCGCTCCTGGTTGGGCGGGATCTCCTGCGCCGTGACCTCGGTGGTGATGGGGCGGGAGGAGCGGATGGTGATGCGGGCTTCGCGGCTGGCGGTGAAGCCGCCGGGGCCGGCGACGGTCAAGCGGAGCACGCCCTGGCCGGCGGCGGTGGCGCGGAGCGTGCTGGTGGGCAGCGCGCGGGCATTGGGCGCGAGGCGGGCGGCGAGGCGCTCCGGCCCGGCGAGGGCGATGGCGCCCTCGGTGGAGAGGGTCGCCGTGATCTCGCCTTCCGGCAGGTCGAGGTTGCTGAGCAGGACGGGCAACCGCGCCTCGTCGCCGGGGGCGAGGAAGCGGGGCAGCAGCGCCTCGGCGATCACCGGGTCCCGCACCGTCAGCGGCTTGCTGGCGGCGCCGATGCGGTTGCCGGACCAGGCGACGGCCATCAGCCGCAGCTCGCCGGCGAAATCCGGGATGTCGAGCGTCACGGTCGCGGTGCCATCGGGGGCCACGGACACGGGGCCGGAGAAAAGGGCGACCGTGCGCTGCGGGATCTCGATGGCGCCGGCCGAGAACTCGTCGCCGCCCTGGCGGAGGACGGCGAGTTCGCCCTCGGGCGGGGGGATGAGGCGGCCGTAGTCGTCGCGGATATCGATGGCAAGGCGGCGACGGCCCATGAAATGCGGGACCGGGTCTGGGCTCTCGAAGCGGGTGAGGCGGAGGATGCCCTCGTCGACGGCGGCGAGGGTGAGGGTGGCTCCCTCCCCTGCATTCGCCATTTTGATGGGAATGGCGAGGCCCTGGCGGGGGGTGATGCGTGCCGGCGTGTCGATCGAGACCTCGATGCGGCGGGAGCCGGGATCGACCTGCACCCAGGCGAGGCCGAGGGCCCTTCCCGGCTGACCCTGGCGGGTCTCGCCGGGGCGGAAGGCGGTCACCGCCACATAGGCGCCGGCGCCCCAGGCGGCATCGACGGGCACCTCGACCTCCGTGCCGCCTTCGGCGAGCTGGATCTCGCGGAGGGAGACCAGGCGGTCGGTCAGGATGGCGAGGCTGGCGGGGCCGGAGAAGGGCGGGGTGATGCGGATGCGCGCCGTCTCGCCGGGCGCATAGGCGCGGCGGTCGGCGGCGACGTCGACCTTGTCGGGAACCTCGGGCGTCTCGCCGCCGGCCCAGCCGGAGCGGAAGCGGATAGAGGTGATGGCCATGCCGCCCGGCTCCGCCACTTCCAGCCGGTAGCGGCCGAAGGGCAGGCGGCGGGCGAAGCGGGCGGGGCCGGAGGAGGGGACGGCAAGGTCGGCGCTGTCCACCGGCTCGTCGCGCCATACGGTCTCATAGCGGGGGGTGCCGCCGCGGGTGACGATACGCCAGTCCGGGCGCTCGCGCACCAGGCGGGCGCGGAGGCGGGCGGCGACGGGCCTGGCGTCGGGGCTGAGGGCGATGACCTCGAAGCCTGCCTCGGCGCCGGCATCGATGGCGAGGTCGGCGAAGAGCGGCTTCACCCCGATCATCCGGCCAGGGCTGCGCACCGGCAGGGTGAGCGAGGTGCGGGAGGCGCGGCCGCCGGGCTCGTCGATGGAGATGGCGAGCTCGGCCTGGAGGGGACGGGTGGTGTCGGGGGCGCGCGGCAGGGAGAGGGCAAGGCTGCCGCCGCCCTGGTCGTCCAGCGCCTCGATGTCGAAGGGGATGAGGTCGGGGGCGAACTGCTCGTCCGCCAGGCCGAAGAGGTAGTCCTTGAACTGCGGGAAGGGTGAGCGGAGGGCCTGGAGGCGGAGTTCCGCGCTGCCGGTGAGGCCGGCGGCCGGGGCGCCGTAGAGGAAGCGGGCGTTGATGGGGAGGTTCAGCACCTGGCCGGGGATGATGGGGCCGGGTGCGGGGCCGGCCTTCACCTCGAGCCGCTCGGGGACGAAGGCATCGACGCGGAATTCGGCGCGGCCGACGGGCGGGTCGTTGGGGTCGGCCAGGACCTCGAGCGTCCAGACGCCGGACGGGGCGCTGCTGCCGATCGGGATCGGCCAGAGGATGGCCGCACCCGGCGTGCGGGCGGGCACGGCCTCGGCATAGACGCTGCCGTTGGGGCGGCGGAGGCGGAAGCGGGCGGGGAGGTCGAGCGGGGCGCCGCCGGCATCACGGATGAGGGCCGCGGCCTGGACCGTCTCGCCGGGGCGGTAGATGCCGCGATCGAGCCAGGCGAAGGCGTCGATGGCGCCGGGATGCGGGACGCCCGTGGCGCCGCGGTCGGAGAGGTCGAAGGCGGCGCTGTCGAGGTCGAGTTGCACGAGGTCGTCGCCGAGCATGGCCTGCAGGGCCTTCGGCGCCATCGGGCCGGTGCCGCGCAGCAGGGGGGCGGCGAAGCGGACGAGGCCGTCCGGCCCGGTCTCGGCCTCGCCCAGGATGTCGTTGTTGCCGGCGAGCAGTCGGACCTGGGTGCCCGGGCGCGGCTGGCCGGCACCGAGGCCCCGCACCTGCGCCGCCAGCCCCTGCGGGCTGCGCCAGGCGGTGATGCCGAGATCGGTCACCATGATGGGCAGTCCGGCGGCGCGGGCGCGGGTGCCGTCGGCGGGCTTGACCACCAGTGTGTAGAGGCCGGGGCCGGCGGCCCGCAGCGCCTCCGGCAGGGGGATCACCTGGCGCTGGAGGCGGTTGGCCTCGAAGCGGGGCAGCTCGACCCGGCCTTCCCAGACGGTGCGGCCCCAGGTGTCGGGGATGTCCTCCGCCGTCCAGCTGTCGAGGGCACTCCCCGGGCTCCAGCTGCGGCCGAAGGGGACGAGGTTGCGCTCGGTCACCCGCACCACGCGGAGGCTCAGCGCCGAGAGGTTCATGGTGCTGAAGCCGATGCGCGGGGCCTGGCCGCGCGGCAGCAGGAAGCCGCTGGAGTCGAAGATGATGCTCGCCGCCCGGTTGGGCATGGCGATGCGCAGCTCGGCATCGCGGGCGAGGCGCTGGCCCTCCTCGCCCGGCAGGCCGGCGCGCAGCAGCACCCGCGTGGTCGCGCCGTTGGGCAGGCCGAGGATGCAGAGCCGGTCGCCCTCGCGCGTCACGGCGAGGCCGGGGATGGCGGGCTCCGTCCGCACCCAGTCCCCCGGCTGCCAGTCGGTGCGGCGGGCGGGGGGCAGGGTGAAGGCGAGGCAGGCGCGGGCTGGCTCCGCCTCGGGCTCGGTGTTGATGCGGGCGACGAGCAGGCCGGCGGCGCGGCGGGCATCGGCGAGCATCTGGCGGTAGCGGGGGTCGTTCGGGGCACGCTCGAGCACGGCACCCAACGCCTGGAGCTGCTGGGCCGGGCGGTCGAGCCGCTGCAGGGCATCGGCCATGAGCAGGAGCGATGGGATTTCCGGCTCGCCGGCGGCGACCGTCTGGAAGTTCATCCAGGCCGCCTGCAGCGCGCGGGCGGGGTCGGGCGGGGCCTTCTGCAATTGCGCGCGGGCGAGGGCGAGCCAGTGTTCCGGCCGCGGGTCGCCGCCGGCGATGCGCTCCTCCCAGGCCTGGGCTGCGGCGGGCCAATTATTGGTGCGCTCGGCCCCGGCGGCGCGCTGCTCCGCCGCGCTGCGCTGCTGCGGCGTCGCTCCCGCCGGGAAGCGACGGGTGAGGTCGCGCTGCCAGGCCTCGGCATCGGCGGCGAGGCCGGGCAGCTCGAAGCCCTGGGCGCGCAGACTGGGCGGCATGCAGAGCAGGGCGAGAAGCAGCAGAAGCACGCGCATGCGGAGTGGGTCCCATAAGCCCCGGGCAGCCCCGAGCATGGCACGGCGCTGGCAGCAAGGGGATGAAACTGTTGCTGAAGCATGAAACCGTTACGCGTCGCGGCCGTTCCCGCTACCTGACATGGTGGTTGCTACGGATGTGGATCGTCGGGCAGGGCTGCTAACCCGTAACGGTCTGGCATCCATTTTCTGTCAGGAATTCGTGGGAGCGGAGGCAATACGGCGTATATGAGACGCCCTACCACCCCGCTGGTCGGCTGCCGGCCGCGCATGCGGCCCAGGGAGAACCGAGACGGATGACGCGACGCTACCTGCCGCGCCTGCGGCGCCTCGCCTTCGTGACCTTGCTGGCCCTGCTACCGGCGGGGCTGGCCTGGTCCCAGCAGGGCGGCAGCGTGCCGGTCACCACCGATCCCGTGCAGGTCGGGCCGGTGCCGGTCGAGATCCTCGCCAATGGCATCGTCGCCTCGGAATCGGTCATCACCATCCGCACGCGGGTGGATGGGCAGATCGAGCGGGTGCATGTGACCGAGGGGCAGATGGTTCAGCGGGGGCAGCCGCTCTTCACCCTCGACTCCCGCCAGGCCCAGGCGCTGCTGGCGCAGCAGGAGGCGCAGCTCGCCAGCAACCGGGCGCAGGAGTCCCGCACCCAGGCCGACGCCAAGCGCTACCAGTCGCTGCGCGGCGAGAGCTTCGCCTCGCAGCAGCGCTTCGAGCAGGCGCAGGCGGATGCGCTGGCCGCCGCAGCCAATGTCCGGGCGACCGAGGCGCTGATCCAGCAAACGCGGCTCGGCATCGAATACGCGACAATCCTTGCCGAGATCGACGGGAGGCTCGGCGCCATCCCGCTGCGCGCCGGCAATTTCGTGCGCCAGGCGGAGAACACCGCCATCACGACGCTGACCCAGATGGACCCCATCCTCGTTCAATTCGCCATCCCCGAGCGCTGGCTGCCGGAGGTGCGGGCGGCGATGGGACGCCAACCGCCGCGTGTCGCCGTGCGGCCGGAGGGCGATACCGATGCGCCGGCCGAGGGCGCGCTGGTCTTCGTCGACAGCGCGGTCGATACGACGACGGGGACCATTCTGCTGAAGGCGCGCTTCGACAACGGCGATTTCCGGCTCTGGCCGGGGCAGTACGTGCAGGTGAAGATCGCGCCGCGCGTCGAGCCGAATGCGATCACCGTCGCGGGGCCTGCGGTGCAGACGGGGCAGACCGGGCGCTTCGTCTTCGTCCTCGCGCCGGACAATACGGCGCGACGGCGGGAGGTGACGCTGGTGCGGGTGGCGGGCGACCGCGCCGTCGTCACCGGCGAATTGCAGCCGGGCGAGAAGGTGATCGTCGACGGGGCGCAGCGCGTCACCGAGGGCACGCGGGCGGCCGAGCGCAATGTCTCGCCGCAGCGCGTCTCCAGCGTCCAGTAGGCGGCAGGGACACCGGGCAGAATGAACATCTCCGAACTCTGCATCCGCCGCCCGGTGATGACCGGGCTGCTGTCGCTGGCCGCCATCATCGCCGGCATCATCGCCTATACGCGGCTGCCGGTGGCGGCCGTGCCGCGGGTTGATTTCCCCGTCATCACCATCTTCGCCAATTTCCCGGGCGCCAGCCCGGAGACGATGGCGACCAGCGTCGCCCTGCCGATCGAGCGCGAGCTCTCGACCATCGCCGGCGTCGACTCGATGAGCTCGATCAACGGGCAGGACACCTCGCAGATCACCGTGCAATTCGTGCTGTCGAAGAACATCGACGCGGCGGCGCAGGATGTGCAGGCGGCGCTGACCCGGGCGCAGCGGCGGCTGCCGGTCGACATGCTGGTGCCGCCCAACTACCGCAAGGTGAACCCGGCGGATGCGCCGGTGGTGCTGCTGACCATCTCGGGCGGCGACAAGCCGCTCTACTACCTGAACGACCTGGTCAGCACGATCGTCAGCCCGGCGCTGTCCCGCGTGCAGGGCGTGGCGCAGGTGCAGACCTATGGCGAGCAGCTCTATGCCGTGCGCGTCCGGCTCGACCCGGACCGGATCGCGGCCATGGGGCTTGCGTTCGACACGATGCAGCAGGCCATCGCCCAGGCCAATTCGGCGACGCCGGTCGGGCTGATGAACGGGCAGCGACAGCAGCTCACCCTGCGGGCCAACGACCAGCCGCAGGATGCGGAGGCCTTCGGCAACCTCGTCGTCGCCGGCAAGCCGAACTCGCCGGTGCGGCTGAGCGAGATCGCCCAGGTGGCGGACGGCGTGGCGAATGAGCGCATCGCCGCCTGGCGGAACGACGAGCGGGCGCTGGTGCTGGCCGTGCTGCGGCAGCCGGACGCCAACACCGTCGAGGTGGTGGATGGGGTGAAGGCCAGCATCCCGGCGCTGGAGGCGGCGCTGCCGCCGGGGGCGAAGATCAACATCATGCTGGACCGCTCGCTCTCCATCCGGGCCGCGGTGCATGACGTGCAGGAGAGCCTCGCCATCGCCATCGGGCTGGTGGTGCTGGTCTGCTTCATCTTCCTCCGCAAGCTGAGCGCGACGCTGATTCCGACCGTTGCGGTACCGATCAGCCTCTGCGTCGCCTTCGGCCTGATGTACCTGCTGGGCTACGGCATCGACAACGTGACGCTGCTGGGGCTGACCATCGCGGTCGGGCTGGTGGTGGACGACGCGATCGTCGTGCTCGAGGCGATCATGCGCCATATCGAGGAGGGGATGGCGCCCATCCCGGCCGCCATCAAGGGCTCGCGGGAGATCGGCTTCACCGTGCTCTCGATCACCCTCTCGCTGGTCGCGGTCTTCCTGCCGATCCTGCTGATGGGGGGCGTGGTGGGGCGGGTGTTCAACGCCTTCGCCGCCACCGTCTCGCTCGCGGTCATCGCCTCCTGCATCGTCTCGCTCACGCTGACGCCGCTGATGGCCTCGCGGCTGCCGGCCGCGCATGGCCGGCCCGGCCTCGTCGAGCGGGTGCTGGAGCGGCTGGTGGGCGGGATCGAGCGCGGCTATGCCGCCATGCTCGACTTCGCGCTGCGCTTCCGCTCCCTCGTCTGGCTCGCCTTCTTCGCCTCGCTCGGGGCGGCGGGCTACATGGCGGTGACCATCCCGAAGGGCTTCTTCCCGATCGAGGATACCGGGCTGCTGGCGATCAACACGGAAGGGCCGCGCGGGGCCTCCTTCGCCGCGATGGTGGAGCGGCAGAACGAGCTCTCGCGCAAGCTCCGCGAGAACCCGGCGGTGGCGAATGTCGTCTCCAATATCGGCGCGGCGGGCGGGTCCATCTCGATCAACCAGGGGCGGCTCTTCGTCGAGCTGAAGCCGGCGAACGAGCGGCCGGGCATCGTCCATGTCATCCAGCAGCTCCGTCGGGAGACGAGCCAGATCCCCGGCCTCCGCGTCTTCGTCCAGCCGATCCAGAACCTCAATTTCGGCTCGCGCCAGACGCGGACGCTCTATCTCTACTCGCTGCAGGGGCTGCGCCTCGACGAGCTCTACGACTGGGCGCCGCGGATGGAGCAGCAGCTCCTCAAGATCCCGCTGCTGCAGGACGTGAACACCGACCTGCAGGTCGACAGCCCGGTGGTGCAGGTGAACGTCAACCGCGACCGGGCGACCTCGCTCGGCGTCTCGGTGGATGCGGTACGCCAGGCGCTGTTCTCGGCCTTCGGCGCGCGCCAGATCTCGACGCTCTACGGACAGGCCAATGCTTATCAGGTGATCCTGGAGGCGCTGCCGGAGGACCAGCGGGACGAGACGGGGCTGGCGAAGCTCCATATCCGCTCGAGTACCGGGCGGCTGGTGCCGCTGTCGGCGGTGGCCAGCATCGAGCGGAAGTCGGGGCCGCTCAACGTCTCGCACCAGGGGCAGCTGCCGGCCGTCGTCATCGGCTTCAACACGCCGCCGGGCGTGGCGCTGGGCGATGCGGTGAACGCCATCCGCGCCGCGGAGCGGGAGGTGGGGATGCCGCCCACCATCGTCACCGGCTTCAGCGGCGCGGCGCAGGTCTTCCAGGAGGCGCTGGCAGGCCAGGGGGCGCTGGTGCTGGCGGCCATCGCCATCGTCTACCTGGTGCTGGGCGTGCTGTATGAGAGCCTGATCCATCCGCTGACCATCCTCTCCGGCCTGCCGGCGGCGGCGCTCGGGGCCTTCCTCACCCTCTACGCCTTCGGGCTCGACCTGTCGGTCATCGCGGTGATCGGCGTGCTGCTGCTGATAGGCCTGGTCAAGAAGAACGCCATCATGATCGTCGACGTGGCGCTGCAACGGCAGCGGGCGGGGGCACCGGCCTTCGCCGCGGTGCGTGAGGCCTGTTTGCTGCGGTTCCGGCCGATCCTGATGACGACGCTGGCCGCCGGTGCGGGCGCGGTGCCGATCGCGGCTGGCTGGGGCGCGGCGGCGGAGCTGCGGCAGCCGCTCGGCCTCGCGGTGGTCGGCGGGCTGGCGGTGAGCCAGGTGCTGACGCTCTTCGTGACGCCGGTGCTCTATCTCGGCTTCGACGGGCTGGCGCGGCGGCTGACGCTGAAGCCGCGCCAGGCGCCGGTCGGCGCGGCGCCGGCGGAATGAGGATCCCTCCCCTGCCCTTCACCGTCACCGACTGGGCGGGTGTCGCGGAGACGCGGCATCCGGGCGAGGCGGGCGAGGCCATCTGGCGGACGCTCGAGATCGGCGACCTGCGCATCCGGCAGGTGGAGTATTCGCCGGGCTACCTAGCCGACCACTGGTGCGACCGGGGGCATGTGCTCTACGTGCTCGAGGGGGAGCTGGAGACGGAGCTCAGGGACGGGCGGCGCTTCGTCCTCAGGCCGGGGATGAGCTACCAGGTCTCCGATTTCGGCGATGCGGCGCATCGCTCATCCACCCGCACCGGGGCGAAGCTCTTCATCGTCGACTGATTACTCGGCGGGGGCGCGCCGGGCGGCGAGCGGCCGGTGGCCGCTGACCTCGGCGCCCGCATCGGGGGCGAGGCGGAGGAAGAGCGGGCAGGATGCCAGCACCACCACCGCCGCGACGATGAAGGCGACGGCGAAGTCGGGGACCGTCGCCGTGTGGTGGCCGGCAAGCGACTTGCTGAGCTCGAGGCTGGTCGTCGCCAGGACGACGCCGAGCGCCGGCGCGAGCTGCTGCGCCGTGCCGGAGAAGCTGGTGGCGGCCGAGAGCCGCGGCCCCGGGATGTCGGCGAAGGCGAGGGTGTTCAGCGCGGTGAATTGCAGGCTGCGGAACAGCCCGCCGAGCGCCAGCAGCAGGAAGATCGCCGAGAGCGGCCAGGCGGGGGTGAAGAGCGCGGCAACCGCGATGCCGGCGGCGGACAGCACCGAGGTGGCGATCAGCACGGCGCGGAAGCCGTAGCGGCGGAGGATGGGCCGGGCCAGCGGCTTCATCGCCAGGGCGCCGAGGGCGGTCGCGAAGGAGACGAGGCCGGCGGCCGAGGCGGTCTTGCCGAAGCCGACCTGGAGCAGCATCGGCACGAGGAAGGGCGTCGCCCCGGCGCCGATGCGGAACAGGCTGCCGACCATCACCCCCTGGCTGAAGGTGCTGACCCGGAGCAGCGAAAGGTCGATGGCGGGGCGCTTCGCCCGGCGGCAATGGCGGATGGCGGCCCAGCCGAACATCAGGCCGAGGACCAGCGAGGCCTCCGCCATGCCCTCGACCACCACGCCGCGGCCGACGGTCTCGAGGCCGAACATGAAGAGGGCAAGCGCCAGGCCGATCAGCAGCAGGCCGACCACGTCGGGCGGGCCCGGGTCGCCGGGCGGGACGTCCTCGATCTTCCAGGCGACGAGGGCGAGGCCGAGCACCCCGATCGGGACGTTGATGAGGAAGACGGATTGCCAGCCGAAGGCGTCCGTCAGGAAGCCGCCGAGGGGCGGGCCGCTGATCGGGCCGATCATGGCGGGCATGGTCAGCCAGGTCATGGCGCTCAGCATCTCCTCCTTGCGGACCTGGCGGAGCAGGAGGAGGCGGGCGACGGGCACCATCATCGCCCCGCCGATGCCCTGGAAGACGCGGGCGGCGATCATCTCCGGCACGCCGGTGGCACGGCCGCAGAGGACCGAGGCCAGGGTGAAGACGGCGATCGCCGCCATGAAGACGCGCTTCGCCCCGAAGCGGTCCGCGACCCAGCCGGAGACGGGGATGAAGACGGTGAGCGCGACGAGGTAGGAGGTGATGGCGGCGCCGAGGCGGGCGGGCTCCACTCCCATATCGGCGGCCATGGCGGGCAGCGCCGTCGTCACCGCGGCGCTGTCGAGATTCTGCATGAAGAGCGCGCTGGCGACGATGGCGGCGGTGAGGCGCGGATCGGGCTTCGTGGTCGGCGCGCTGGTCTCGCTCATCCGGGCAGTTCTACCCCTCGCCCGGGCGCAGCACCACCCGGCCGCTGGCGCGGCGGCCCCGGACCTCGGCCATGGCCTCGCGGAACCGGGCGAGGGGGAAGCCGGCATGGACCTCCGGGCGGAGCAGGCCGTCGCTCCACCACTGGACAAGCTGGGACCAGAGCGTGCGGGCACGGGGCGCGTGGAGCCGGCGGTTGTCGCCGGGGGACCAGCCGACATAGCTGCCCCAGTTGAGGCCGGCGACGGCGATGTTCTTCAGCAGCAGCAGGTTGACCGGAAGCTGCGGGATGCTGCCGGCGGCGAAGCCGATGGTGACCAGCGTGCCGCCATCGCCGAGGCAGCGGAGCCCCTCGTCGAAGGCCGGGCCGCCGAGCGTATCCAGCACGGCGGCGACGCCGGTGCCGCCCGTCGCCTCGAGCACGGCCGCGCGGAAGGGCTCGGCGCTGTCGAGGACGAGGTCGGCGCCGCGGGCGAGCGGGACGCCGCGCTTTCCCGCACCGCAGCGGGCGATGACGCGGGCGCCGAGGGCGCGGGCCACCTCCACCCCGGCGAGGCCGACGCCGGCGGCGGCGCCATGGACCAGCACCCACTGACCGGGGGCGAGCCGCGCCCGCCAGAGCAGGGCGGCGGCGGCGGTCGGGTAGCTGATCGGCATGGCGACCGCGGGCTCGAGCGGCAGGCCGTTGGGGACGGGGACGACATGGATGGCGTCCGCCACCGCCTCCTCCGCCATGCCGCCCCAGTCGAGCACGGCGAAGACGCGGGTGCCGGAGGGCAACGGGTCCGCCACGTCCGGCGCGCTCTCGATCACCCTGCCGGCGATCTCGGTCCCCGGGGTGAAGGGCAGCGGCGGCTTGCGCTGGTACTTGCCGGCGACGACGAGTTGCGTGGCGAAGGAGACGCCGGCGGCCTCGACGCGGATGCGGACGCCGCCGGGGCGCATCGGCGGCGGGGGGACGTCCTTCAGCTCCAACGCGTCGAACTCGCGCCAGGATTCGCAGATGACGGCGCGCATCAGTCGAGCCTCACCTTGGCGTCGCGGACCAGGCGGCCCCAGCGGTCGTATTCGCGGCGGCAGAAGGCGGCGAACTCCTCCGGGCTGTCGGCCACCGGGTCGGCGCCGAGGGCCGCCAGCCGCTCCCGCACCTCCGGCGCCTGGACGGCGGCGGCGACGGCTCCCTGCAGGCGTAGCGCGATGGCGGGCGGCAGGCGGGGCGGGCCCCAGATGGCGTACCAGGTGGCGATCTCGAAGCCGGGCAGGCCAGCCTCGGCGACGGTCGGCAGGTCCGGATAGGCGGCGATACGCTGGGTCGTCGCCACCGCCAGCGGGCGGAGCAGGCCGGAGCGCACGGCGGCGGCGCTGCTCGGGATGCTGTCGAACATCAGCTGGATGGTGCCGGCGATCAGGTCCTGCACCGCCGGCCCGGCGCCACGATAGGGGACATGGACCATCTCCGTCCCCGTCATCAGCTTGAACATCTCCCCCGCGAGATGGAGCGCGGAGCCGTTGCCGGAGGAGGCGTAGGAGACGCGCCCCGGATTGGCCTTCAGATAGGCGATCAGCTCCGGGATGGTCCGCACCGGCAGGGCCGGGTTCACCACGGCGACCAGCGGCACCGTGGCGATGTTGGTCACCGGGGTGAAGTCCGCCACCGCATCGAAGGGCATCGAGGGGTTCAGGTGCGGGATGATGAGGTGGATGGAGGCGTTAACCAGGAAGGTCGCGCCGTCCGGCGCGGCGCGGGCCACGACCTCGGAGCCGATGACGCCGGAGGCGCCGGCGCGGTTCTCGACCACCATCGGCTGGCGGAGGTCCCCGGCGAGGCGGGTGGTGACGACGCGGCCGAGGATGTCGGTCGGCCCGCCCGGCGGATAGGGGATGACGAAGCGGACCGGGCGGGCGGGCCAGTCCTCGGCCCTTGCCAATCCGGGTGCCGCGACCAGGCCGAGCGCCGCCCTCCGCGTGATCCGCATCCCCGCCCCTTCCCTCATCCGTGGTTCCGGGCAGGATAGGGCGCAGCGACGCGGGAGGAAACGCCATGCAGCCTTACCAGGGGCTCTTCGTGCTGGATGCCAGCCAGGGGATCGCCGGCCCCTATTGCGCGACGCTGCTCGCGGCCTGCGGGGCGGAGGTCGTCAAGGTGGAGCCGCCGGCCGGCGACTGGTCGCGCGGCCTCTCGACCCGGGAGGGGACGCAGAGCGCCATGCATGTCGCCTTCAACCGCGGCAAGCGGAGCGTGGTGCTCGACCTGCAGGAGGAGCGGGGGCGCGCGGCCTTCAAGGCGCTGGCGGCGCGGGCGGACGTGATGCTGGAGGCCTTCCGCCCCGGCGTCGCCCGGCGGATCGGGGTGGTGCCGGAGGCGGGCAAGGCCGACATCGTTTTCCTCTCCATCTCGGGCTTCGGGCAGCAGGGGCCGCATTCCGAGCGGCCCTGCACGGACAGCGTGGCGCAGGCCTATTCGGGGATGGTCTCGCTCAACATCGGCATGGATGGCGTGCCGCACCGCACCGGCAACCTGATGACGGTCGACATGGTCACCGGCATCTCGGCCTTCGCCGCGGTGCAGGCGGCGCTGGCCGAGCAGGCGCGGGACCGGGTGGCGGGGGCGGCGCCGCGGCGGCGGGTGCTCGACGTCTCGCTGATGCAGGCGGCGGCGGCGCTGATGGCCTTCAACGTCGCCGAGCAGGGGCTGCTCGGGCGGGTGCCGCCGCTCGCCAATGTGCCGTCGGGGACCTACCAGGGGAGCGACGGGCGCTGGTTCATGGTGGCGATGCTGCGGGAGCCGGAATTCGCCACGCTCTGTGGCATCGCGGGGCTGCCGGACCTGGCGCAGGATGCGCGCTTCCCCAGCTTCGCGGCGCGGGCGGAGCACCGGGAGGCGCTGCTGCCGCTGCTGCGGGAGGCTTTCACCCGGGAACCCGCGGCGGAGTGGGTGGCGCGCTACCAGGCGGCGCGGATGCTCTGCGACCTGGTCAACACGCCGCTCGACTGGCTGGCGGACCCGCATGTGCAGGCGGTCGGCGCCGCGGTGCCGCTGGAGCAGCCGGGGCTCGGCACCCTGCCCTTCCCGAGGCTGCCGGGGCTCGGGCCCTGGAGCGTGCCGGCACCGGCGCTCGGCGAGCATACCGCGACGGTGCTCGCGGAACTTGGGCTTTGAGCCTGGTCCAGGGGCTGCTGGACCGGCTGGCGGCGATCGGCGCCGATCCGCCGGGGATCACGCGCGAGGCCTTCGGGCCGGGCGAGAATGCCGCCATGGCGCTGATGGCGGAGACGGCCCGCGGACTCGGCCTCGACTGCACGGTGGATGCGGGAGCGAACCTCGCCATGCGGTGGGAGGGGAGCGACCCCACGGCGGCGCCGGTCCTCATCGGCTCGCATCTCGACAGCGTGGTGCATGGGGGGAATTTCGACGGGGCGGCGGGGGTGGTGGCAGGGCTCGCGGCCATCGCCGCCCTGCAGGCGGAGGGTTTCCGGCCGCGTGCCACGGTCGAGGTGCTGGCGCTGCGCTGCGAGGAGGCGGTGTGGTTCGGGCTTGGGCTGATCGGCAGCCGCAGCCTGCTCGGGCGGCTGCCGGAGGGGGCGCTCGAGCTGCCGCATGCGCGGAGCGGGCAGCGCCTCGGCGATTGCATCGCGGCCTCCGGGGGCGATCCGGCACGGCTCGGGCGGCCGCTGCAGGACCCGCGGCGGATCGAGGCCTATCTCGAGCTGCATATCGAGCAGGCGCCGCAGCTGGTCGAGGCGGGGCAGCCCGTGGCGCTCTGCCTCGCCAATCCGGGCAACCTGCGCCATCCGCATATCCGCATCACCGGGGAGGATGCGCATACCGGGCTGCCGCACCGCTTCCGCCACGATGCGGCGCTGGCGGGGGCGGAGCTGGCGCTGGCGCTGGAGCGGCTCTGGCTCGACGAGGAAGCGGCGCGGCGCCCGATGGCCGTCACCATCGGGCGGTTCCATACCCTGGCCGGGCGGCATGCGATGACGGTGGTGCCGGGCGAGTTCGAGATGAGCCTCGACCTCAGGGCCTATGACGCGGCTCATCTGGCGGCGCTGGAGGCGAAGCTGCACGGGTTGGTCGGGGCCGTCGCGGCGCGGCGGGGCGTCGCCATCGATCTCGGGCCGCGGAGCGCGGCGGCGCCGGGCGCGATGGATCCGGCGATCCTCGAGGAGCTGGCGGCGGCGGCGCGGCAGCGGGGGCTGGCGCCGCCGCGGATGAACAGCCCGGGCAGCCATGACGCCAATAATTTCGCCGCGGCCGGGGTGCCGACCGGGATGCTGCTCATCCGCAACCGCAACGGCAGCCACAACCCGGATGAGGCGATGGAGACGGATGACCTGCTGGCGGGGATCGACCTGCTCACGCTATGGCTGGCGGGCCGGGCCGGGCGTTGATGCCGGGCGACTCTCAACTCCTCGCAAGCCTTCCGCGGCAAAGTGGCGGAAGGACACCAGCTATGGGCCAGCTTCGACAAGACTTCCGAAGGACGAGGGAACGCATGCAGAATGACGCGCAGGGCCTGCCGATGACGGTGGCCTCGGCCGAGGCGGCGGCGGGCTATGATCGGACGCTCGAGGGCTTCCTGCTCTACCGGGCGGATACCTCGCAGCGGCTGAAGGCGGCGCTGAAGCTCGACCCCGAGAGCCCGATGCTGGTGCTGCTGAAGGGCACCTTCGCCATGCTGGCCGCCAATTCGGCTTTCGCCCCGGCGGCGCTGGAGGCGGCAGCGAAGGCGGGGGCGCTGGCCGCGGGCGGCACGGCCCGTGAGAGGGCGCATGCGGCGGCGCTCGCGGCCTGGGCGGAGGGCGACATGGCGCGGGCGCTGGCGGCCTGGACGGGCATCATGGCGGAGCATCCGCATGACCTGCTGGCCCTCCGCCTCCATCACTACAATGCCTTCTGGCGCGGGCGGGCGGACATGATGCTGGCGGCCGTCAACGGCGTGCTGCCGCATTGGGGGCCGGACGAGCCGGGCTATCACAACGTGCTCGCCTGCCAAGCCTTCGCCAATGAGGAATGCGGCAACTACCTGGTCGGCGAGTCCGCGGGCCGGGCGGCGGTCGGCATCAACCCAGGCGATCTCTGGGCGACGCATGCCGTCGCGCATGTGATGGAGATGCAGGGGCGGCGCGGCGAGGGCATCGCCTGGACCTCGGGGCTCGAGCAGCATTGGGAGGGGGGGAACAACCTCACCCATCACCTCTGGTGGCACCGGGCGCTGTTCCACTACGAGCGGGGCGAGCACGACAAGGTGCTGGCGCTCTATGACGGCCGCTTCCGCAACCTGGAGAGCCCGGTGACGCAGGTGATGCCGGACCTCGCCATCGACATGCAGAATGCCATCTCCATGCTCTACCGGTTGCGGCTGCAGGGGGTGGATGGCGGGTCGCGCTGGGCGGAGCTGGCCGACAAGGCGGAGGCGCGCATCGGCGACTGCCAGCAAGGCTTCAACCTGCCGCATTTCATGCTGGCGCTGGTGGTGACGGAGCGCTTCGAGGCGGCGGAGCGGATGCTGGCGGCGGTGCGCGATTATGCGCGCAGCCACAATGGCGGCAATGCCGCGATCATCGGCCAGTATGCCCTGCCGATCTGCGAGGCGGTGCTGCGGCACGGCCGGCGCGACTTCGCCGGCGCGGTTGCGGCAATGCGGCCGGCGCTCGGCGGGATGCACGCGCTCGGCGGGAGCCATGCGCAGCAGGACGTGCTGGAGCAGTTCTTCCTCGATGCCGCGATGCAGGCGGGGCTCGAGGAGGATGCGCGGCTGCTGCTGGAGCGCGTCGCCGGGCGGCACCCGGTGCCGCCGGAGCGGCGGGCCGGTTACCGCAAGGCCGCCGCCGCCATCCTACATTGAGGGCGCGTAGGGGTTCTCGAGGGCGCCGATGCCCTCGATCGTCACGGTGACCTGCATGCCCGGCCGCATCGGCAGGGCGCCGAGCGAGGTGCCGCAGGCGATGACGTCGCCGGGGTGCAGCGTCATCTCCTGCGAGATCAGCGAGACGATGCGCGCCGGCGGCAGGATCATGTCCCCGAGCGGGTAGTCCTGGCGGACGCGTCCGTTCAGCGCGACGGTGACGCGGGCGGCACGCCAGTCGAAGCCGGTGGCGATGGCCGGGCCGACCGGGCCGAACGTGTCGCAACCCTTGGCGCGGGCCCATTGCGGGAAGAAGGCATCGGCCGTCAGCAGGTCGAGCGCCGTCACGTCGTTCACCGCCGTGTAGCCGAAGATCGCGGCCTCGGCCCCGGCCTCGTCCACGGCCGTGACGCGGCGGCCGATGACGATGCCGAGCTCGCCCTCGTAGAGCACCTTGCCGTCATAGCCGGCGGGCGGCTGGATGGCGGCGCCGGGGCCGATCACGCAACGCGGGTTCTTCAGGAAGTAGAGCGGGAACTCGGGAATGGCGTTGCCCTGCTTCGCCGCGGCGGCGTGGAAATTGTTCCAGAGACCGATGAAGGCGCCGGGCTGCACGGGTGGCAGCAGGCGGACGGCATCGAGCGGCAGGCGCTTGCCGGTCGGCGCGGCCGTGCCGAAGAACTCGCCGGTATGGACGATGATCTCCCCGCCCTCCAGCGTGCCGAAGCCTTCCGCATCGTCGCGGGCGTAGCGGACCCAGAGCGTCATCCCGTGATCCTTCAGTTGTGGGGCAGCTTGAGGCCGGGCTCGTCCCACGCCATCGTCGCCAGCCTGCCGGTGGTGGAGAGGGTGATGAAGGCCGTGCGCAAATCGGGGCCGCCGAAGCAGAGATTGGTCGGCATCGGCTCCGGCATCTTCGCCACGCGGAGGATCTCGCCGGAGGGGGAGACGGTGGTGATCTCGCCGCTGACGAGCGTGGCGACGCAGATATTGCCGGCCGCCGTCGCGGCGACGCTGTCGAGGCGGCGGTAGCCGGGGAACTGGCAGAGCACGCGGCCGCCATTGGAGGAGGGCCAGGGCTCCTTCCGCAGCACGCCCGGGCCCTCGATGTCCCAGGCCCAGAGGCGGCCGGTCTCGGTCTCGGCGGCGTAGAGGATGCGGCCGTCGGGCGAGAGGGCGATGCCGTTGGCGCCGCCGAAGATCGGGTACGCGGCCTCGACGATGCGGGAGCCATCCGCGGCCGCCCAGTAGACACCGCCATGATCACGGTCGCGGGCGCGGACCTTGCCGAGGTCGCTGAACCAGAAGCCGCCCTCGCCCGGGCTGCCTTCGGGGGCGAAGACGATGTCGTTCGGGCCCTTCAGCCGGTGCTCGCCGCAGCGGTCGTAGAGCACGCGCACTTCGCCGGAGGCCGGGTCGATCACCTCGATCCGGCCGCCGCTGTAGTCCGGCGCCTGGCCGACCGGGCGGATGAAGCCCGGCTCCTCATGCCAGAGGAAGCCTCCGTTGTTGCAGCAGAAGATCCGGCCGCCCGGCCCGAGGGCGATGCCGTTCGGGCCGCCGCCGGGGCGGGCGACGGTGCTCTTCGTGCCGTCGGGGGCGATGCGGGTGAGGATGCCGGCGGCGATCTCGACCAGGATGATGCTGCCGTCGGGCATGGCGACCGGGCCTTCCGGGAACCGCAGCCCCTCGGCCAGGATGCGCAGCTCCGCCATGGTCCCCCCTCCCCTCGACGCTCGTTGGCGGGGATCATGCGCAAGACGGTGGGGCTTGCAACCCCACCCGCCTTATTTCGGCGCCCAGAGCTCGATCGGCCCGCGCTCCTCCGGCACCTCGCCGACCTGGTGGTAGTCGCTCTCCAGCGTCTCGGCGATGATGACGGCGGCGCTCTCGCGGAGCCGCGGCCACCAGCCGCGGTCGATGACGACGAAGCGCGGGCGGCTCGCCATGATGCGCGCCACCTCGGCATCGGTGTTGATGCCGGCGATGTCGGTGAACTCGCCAGTCAGCTGGGCGGGGAAGACGAAGCGCGTCGGCAGCGCCGCATCGGTCAGCGCATAGATCACGGTGTGGTAGTTGGCGATGAAGATGGTCTCGCCCGGCTTCAGTTCGGCACGGATCAGGCGGCTGATCTCGACCACCGGGTCGGCCTCGAACAGGCCGATGCCGCGGTCGACGCGGGCAGTCGCATCGGCGCGCCAGGAACCGATCATCACCACCGCGACGAGCAGCGCGAAGCCGCCGGCGCGGCGGTGGCGGGGCAGCCAGCGGGCGAGGCGCCAGCAGCCGAAGGTCGCCATCAGCGCGAGCGAGGGCAGCCAGAGCAGGAAGTAGTGCGGATAGAAATATCCCGGCGAGGCGACGCCCACGCTGGCGGCGACGAACCAGACGAGGCCGACCCGCACCAGCAGCGCGGCGATGCCGCGCCGCGGCAGCCAGCGCATCAGGGCGAGGCCGGCCAGCGCGATGGGCCAGAGCAGCGTGAGGATCTCGACCAGGATGCGGTGGAAGGACTCGACCGCGCCGAGGCGGCCCTGCTCGTAGCGGAGCGGGGCGAGGAAGGTGCCGTCGAGGAAGTCGGAGAGCGCCCCCTGCCACCAGTAGAGCAGGCCGAAGAGGAAGGCCGGCAGGGCGCAGAGCCCGGCATAGGCTGCGGCCATCCCCAGCGCCCGCCGCCAGGGCAGCACCCGCAGCCAGAGGGCTGGAAAGACCATCAGGGCGAAGCAGAGGCAGCCCTCGACCACCATCACCGGCTTGATGGAGAGCGCCGAGCCGATCAGGAGGCCCATGGCGACCAGCGGAGGCCAACCGGGCGCCTCCCGGAAGCGGAGCGCCCCGACCAGGCCGCGGATGCCGAGCGCCATGGCGGAGACGACCATCGGCGCGAAGAGGATCTCGGTATTGGTCGCGAGCCCGCCCATCCTAAGGCTGTGCGCGACATAGATGAAGCCCGCCGCCAGGCCGATGCCGCGCGGCGCGCCGGCCACCCGCACCGCGCCGTAGAGCGCCCAGGCGGCCAGCGCCACGCAGAAGCAGCCGAGCAGGCGAATGGTGGCGATGCTCTCACCGAGCAGGGCCATGGCGGCGGCGAAGATCGCCGGCGCGCCGACCGGGTGCATGTCCCAGACCGCGACCAGTGGCCAGTGGCCGCGCAGCCATTGCTGGGCCTGGACCAGGTAGAGGCCCTCGTCCGTGTCGATCACCGCGACGGTGAAGCCGAGGGCCCGCAGCAGCAGCGAGGCCAGCAGCATCGCCAGCGGGACGACGAGGATGCCGAAGATGCGGTCGATGGCGGCGAAGGGGGCCCGCAGGCGCGGAGAGAGGCTCATCTGGGGGCCCCGCATATCATGGACCGGAGGGTGGGAAAGCCTCTCTTGATGGGAGAGGCCTCACCCGCGCCCATAGCGCAGGAGGATCACGCCTGGCCTGCTGCCGGTCCGCCGCGGGACGAGGCTCGGCTCCGCCCCGGGCTGGTTGCCGAACCAGGTGCCGTAGAGCCCTTCCAGCACCGCGCCGACCCAGCCGCCGGAGGGGTCCGCGCCCGTCGCCACGTATGGCGCGGCGCAATGGGTGACGACGAGGGCGCGGTCATTGGGGTCGAGGGCGATCTCGGCCCAGCCCCAGTCGGCCGCCGCGAGCGCCTCGTTCACCCGGGCCTCGAGCTCGGCGAGGCCGGCGCAGGCGGGCAGCGGGGTCAGCGCGCCGAGCCGGGCGCCGACGGCGCGCAGCAGCGCGTCGCGCGACGCGGCGTCGAGATTGGCGTCCAGCGTCTCGACCAGGGCGCGGAGGAAGCCGCGCCACTGTGCCGCGACCCCGCGGCGGGCGAGGTAGCTGAGGGCGTTGGGCTCGGCGGCCGTCATGCGGGGCCCTTCCTGGGCGAGGAGCGGAGTGTCCATCACTTGTCGAACCTGTAGCGGGCGAAGAACATGCCCCGCGCCTCGTTCCAGTTCGCCGTGCGGTCGTAGCGCAGCAGCGCGCCGATGCGAAGGTTGGGCGTCACGGCGTATTCCGCATCGCCGCGGACGCCGCCGATGATGCCGGAGGCGCTGCGCGCCGCCTGGCTGGCCCTGGCGGCCGGGTCGCTGCCGAGGCTCGATTCGAGCTGCGCCTGCGCCGCCGCATCGGTCGGGAAGTAGCGGGCGGCATCCTCGCGGTAGCTCTGGTAACCGATGGTGCCGCCGACCCGCCAGGACAGGTCGCCGTCGCGCCCGCGCCAGTCGAGCGGGATATTGGCGGCGAAGTAGCTCTGCGGGCTGAAATAGCCGCCATTGCCGGTGGTGAAGAGGCGTTGGTTGTTGTCATAGGCGAAGTAGACGAGGTCGAGCCCGGTCGTCAGCTCGTCCGCCGGCCGCCGCCAGATCTGGTAGGAGGCGCCGGCGCCGGCCTCGAAGCGGCTGTTGCTGGCGGTGTTGCGGCCGCTGAAGCTCGAGTAGCCGGCGCCGGCATAGAGCCCGACCGGCCCGGCGCCGTATTCGAGCTGCGCCCGCCCGCCGGTGCGGACCACGCCGCCCCAGACCTGGCCGCTCGCCGGGTCGCGGACGCCGGACCAGGAGAGCAGGCTGTCCGTCACCGAGCGGCGCTCCGCCGTCAGCCGCAGCCTGAGGGTCGGGCCGAGCGAGGGGGCGAATTCGACGCCGCCCAGGAAATTCTGCTCGCGGAAGCCGATGGGCGAGGTGCCGATATCGGCGCGGAAGCTCTCCCGCGCATAGCCGAGGCCGAGGGCGACGCCGCTCGCGGTCGTGTCCCGCGCCGTCAGCCGCTGCCGGTCGGCGGGGCTGGCCGAGGGGGCAGTGCCCTGCAGGCCGGGGACCAGGGCATTGCTGCCATAGGTGCGGAGCCCGTCGATGTTGTCGGCGCTCAGCTTGCCGGTGGCGATGCTGACCGGCGTCACCGTGGCGGTGATGCGGCCGCCCGGCGCGATCGAGGCCTCGAGCGGGGCCGAGACCTCCTCCAGCCGGTCGCGGCCGCTGGTGCCGGAGCGGGTGCGGTATGCGACGGCGCCCTGGAGACGGGCGGAGGTCTCCTCCCGCACCAGCCCGAGTTCGCGCTGGATCTCGGCATCGACCGGGTCGAGGGCGGGAGCGAGGGGCGAGACCGTCCCCGGCAAGCCGCCGCGGCGGAAGGGGTTGTCCCGTCCGGCCTGGGCCAGCAGCGGGCCGTTGCCGGCGCCCGGGTCGCCCCCTTGGGCCGCCTGGGAGCGGCGCTGCGCCGCGGCCGCCTCCAGCGCGCGGAGGGCGCGGCCGTTCTGGCCGGAGGCGCGGGCGAGGCGGGCCTCCATCAGCGGCACCCGGACATCGCCGGGGCTGGTGGCGCGGGCCTCGACCAGCAACGCCTCGGCCCTGCCCCAGTCGCGCACGGCGATGGCGGCGTCCATGGCGGCGAAGCGAGCCTCAAGGCTGGACGGGTCGGCCTGGAGCACGCCCTCGGCGATGCGGCCGGCAGCCCCGGGCTGGTTGGCGCCTTGGTAAAGCCGGGCGAGCGCCAGGTTGGCCGGGGCATTGGTCGGGTCGCGCGCCAGGACGGGGGCGAGCAGGTCATAGGCCCCGGCCTGGTCGCCCTGGTCGTTCAGCCGGTCCGCGGCGCGGATGGCGAGGCCGGATTGCAGCGCGGCGGCCTGGCGGCGTTCCTCTCCGGTCAGATTGGGCAGGGCCTCCACGGCGCGGGCGAGGGCGATGGCATCCCCCTCCGCCCCGGCGGCGAGCAGGGCGGCGGCGATGCCGAGCCGCGCCGAGGCACTGGCGCGGGGGTTGGCGGCGAGCGCGGCGCGGCCGGCCTCGGCGGCGCCCATCGGGTCGTTCAGCTGGCCGAGCTTGCGGATCGCGAGCTGGGCGCCGTTGCCGCTCGGGTCGGCGCGGCGGGCGATGCCGATCAGCACGGTGCGGCCCCCGGCCTGCTGGCCGCCGCGCCAGAGATTGGCGGCCGACTGCACCTCGGCGGCGATGCGGGTGCGGGCGAGGAGGGCGTTCATGTCCGCGTTGCGGAGCCGGACGGGGATGCGGTTGAGGTAGTCGGACGCATCGCCGGGGCGCGCATCCTCCTCGGCGAAGAGCGCGGCGGCGTGCAGCGAGTCCGGGTTGCCTGTGGCGATGGCGGCATCCATCAGCTGCCGCGCCTCGGCGCCGCTGCCCTGGCGGGAAAGCAGGCGGGCGAGGTCGAGGCGGATCCAGGGGCTCGACGGGTCGGCCTGGAGCGCCTGGCGCAGCATGACGGCCGCCGCCGCCGGGTCCGGGTTGCGCTGGGCCTCGGTGCGGATGGCATTGGCCCGGCCGGCCATGGCGTCGCCTCCGGCCAGCGGGCCACGGGCGCGGCGCTGCAGCTCCTCCGCCTCGGCGAAGCGGCCCCCTTGCTGCAGCACCTCGTAGAGGCCGCTCGCGGCGGCACCGAGGTTGGGGCGGTGGCCGAGGGCGGCGCGATAGCGGGCTTCGGCGCCGGCGAGGTCGCCGCGGCGGAGCGCGAGGTCGCCGAGCAGCGTGTCGGCATCGGCGCGGTCGCCGGTGCCGCGGCTGGTGGCACGGCGCAGCGTCTGCTCGGCGGCGTCGAGGTTGCCGGCCTGGAGCTGGCTGCGGGCGGTGGCGAGGTCGGCGGCATAACCGGCGCCGTCGAGGGCGCGCTGCCACCGGTCGCGCTTCTCGGGGGCAAGGCGGATGGCGCGCTCGAGCAGCGTGTGCGCCTCGCCGTAGCGCCCCTCGCGCAGGCGGACCAGGCCGAGGCCGCCGGTCGCATCGGCATCCTCCGGGTTGCGGGCGACGGCCACCTCGAAGTCGCGTTGGGCGTCGCGGAGCTTGCCCGCATTCAGCTGCTCGAAGCCGCGGATGCGGGTGAGGCTCGCCTCGTCCGGCGTGCCGGCGGGCGGGTTCTGCGCCTCGGCCAGCTTGCGGGCGATGTCGGCATCGTTCGGGAAGCGCTCGAGGAAGGTCTGCAGCGCCGGGACCATCTCCTTGCTCGGGCCCTGCCATAGCAGCGCCTGGCGCCAGGCGGCGGTCGCGGTATTCGCCACCTCCGGGTTGGCGGCGAGCTGGCGGAGGCGGCCGATGCCGTCATTGCGCGTGGCGTCGCGGTAAGTCAGCACCTGGGCATAGGCGAGCTGCAGGCGCATGTCGTTCGGCGAGCGCGCGGCGAGGCGGGCGAGGCCGTCCCGCGCCTCCGGATAGCCGCGCTCCACGCCGGCGAGCGTCGCGTAGTATTCCTGGGCGTAGCCGTCGGGCGGGGTCGCGCCGCGGAACAGCTCCTGGTAGCGCTGCACCGCCTCGGCGGCGCGGCCGGCCTGGGCGAGGCGGCGGGCCTCGGCAAGCGCCGCGGTGTCGACGGTCGCGGCGCGGACGGTGATGTCGGTCTCGCCAAGGCGCGGGTCGCCGGGGGCGACCTGGCGCAGCCGGGCGAGGTAGCTCTCCGCCGGCTGGCGGTTGCCAAGCTGGGCATGCGCCTGCGCGGCGCCGGCCAGCGCCTCCACATTGCGCGGGTCGACGACGAGCACGCGCTCGAGCGTGCGGACGACGAGCTCCGGCCGGTTCTGCAGGCGCCAGTAATTGGCCTGGTCGAGCAGGGCGGCGATGGCGCCCTCCTGCCCGCCCTGTGCGGGCGCCGCGAGCGGGACGGCGACCGGGGCGGCTGCCGGGGTGGCGGCCATCTGGGCCAGCACCGGCTGCGGCAGGGCGAGGGCTGCGGCGATGAGGGGCGCGCGGCGGAGCATCAGCTTGTCCTCATGCGCAGGCGGCGGATCGCCCGGCGCCGCAGCACCCAGTAGAAGGGCGCGGAGACCAGCAGGATGGCGAGGGCGAGCAGGCCGAGCAGGCCGGCCGGGCTCGCCGAGAGGTAGACCTGCGGCCAGAGCCAGGGCGGCAGCACGCCGTGATTGTAGCTCCGCCCGAGGCTGTAGCCCTGGATCTTGCCGGCCGTGAGTAGCACGAGGTCGCCCTCGACGTGCGGCAGCTGCTCCGGATCCTGCAGGGCGGCGACCATGTCCTCGAGCGCCGCCGGGGTGGTGCCGGTCAGCGCCAGGACGGAGCGGCCGGGCTTCAGCGGGGATTCGAAGCCGAAGACCGCGCCGAGCCCGTCGCCCGGCGCTGCGAGCTGGGCGGAGGCGCGCTCCGCCGCCGCGACCCGGCCGCTGCTGCCGAAGAGGTGGCGGAAGCCGCCCAGCATGTCGGGCAGCGCCACGGTCAGGCGGTTGCCGTCGATCTGCACCGGCGCATCCTGCATCAGCTGCGGCAGGGCCGGCTGGCGGCCGAGCACGCCGATGACGATCAGGTCCTTCTCCATCGCCTGGGCGAGGGCCTGCGGGCGGACGACCTGCACGCCGGTCGCGGGAAAGCCGACGAGGGAGGAGATGCGGCCGATCAGGCCGAGGAAGGCCGTCAGCTCATGGGCGCTCGGCCGGTCCGGCAGCACCACCGCCGTCGTCGAGAGGTCGGCGAGGCGGGTGAAGGGGAAGCCGGAGCTGGCGAAATAGGCGAGGTTCGGCAGCCGGGTGAAGCGGTGGGCCGCGGAGAGGTCGATGGTGCTGTCGGGGTCGATGCCAGCGCGGATATCGCCGGGGATGGCCACGCAGTCGCCGCGCGAGAGCGGGCGCATGTCGAAGCGCAGTTGCAGCTCGTTCTGGCCGAAGACGATCCAGGGCGGGATGCCGACCCGTGCCTCGGAGCGGTCGCCGGTGCGGCCGAAGAGGTCGCCTAGGGCGGAGAGCGGCCAGGCCGGCTCAGGCCCGCGCAGCGGGAAGCTCTTCAGGTAGAGGTCGTTGATCGTCGCATCGACGCGGGAGACGGCGACGTCGACGATCGGGCCCGGGGGGGCGCGGAAGCGGATATCGGCCCGCAGCGGCTGGTTGCGCCAGGTGAAGAGGTCCGGCGCGGTGCGGAAGGGGATGGAGATGGTGCCCGGCGAGTAGCCGGAGGCCTGGAGCTCCGTCGGGTCCACCAGTTCGCCGAGCTTCACCGGGCGGTTGCTGCGGATCCAGCGCGGCGCGTCATAGGGCTGGCGGGCCGGCACGTCCGGCAGCTGGACGAGGGCGGCCTCGCCCGAGAGCGCCTCGCGCCCGACCGCGAGCACGGAGGCAGCCGCCACCGCCTCCGCCCCGGTCCGGCCGCCGAGCAGCAGGATGAGGCCGAAGGGATCGTTCGGGTTGGGCAGGAGGGCGACGGTCGGGCCATGGAAGCGCGGCAGCGGCACGCCCTGGATGACGTCGCCGCTGGTGGCGATCAGCACCGCATGGCCGCGCGGCGGGGTGGCGGCGACGGGGAAGCGGGCGGTGCGGTAGTCGGCCTGCACCGCGAACCAGGAGGAGGCGATGGCCGCGGCGCGCAGCACGTCGTTGCCCGCGCCATCGGCCAGGAGCACCGGCAGGACGAGCTGCTCGCGCAGCAGCCGCGGGTCGAAGAAGGGCTCCGGCAGCCGCGCCAGGTCGCGGATCAGCGGCAGCTTCTCGAGGGTGAGGTTCAGCGTCGAGGTGTCCGACACCACCGCCCAGAGCAGGCCGGAGAGCGGGTCGTTGCACTCGACCGCGTAGCGGCCGGAGAAGCGGAAGTTGAGCCGGTTGTTGTCGGCGAAGAAGACCGGGTTCACCGGGAATTCGAGCGGGCCGAAACTCGGCCGGTTGCGGTCCGGCTGGATGGCGCCGACGAACTGCTCATTCAGCGCGACGGAGATCTGGCTCAGCTCCGGGATCAGCGCGGGCGAGGTGGAGCCCTGCAGGACCAGGCGCGCATTCGTCACCACCTCGTCGCCGCGGACGCCGAAGAGCACGCCCTGCAGGTCCGAGGTGCCGCGGAGCTGCATCGGCGCGCGGAGGCCAAGCTGGCGGAGGCTGTAGCTGATGCGCCGCGTCCCGAGCGTCGGGTCCTGCGCGCCGGGCGCGGCGAGCGCGGGAGCAGGGGCGAAGGCAGGCGCCTGGCCGAAGGCCGGGGCCTGACCGGGCGCGCGGGGCTGCGCGGCCGCCTCGCCGGCGGCGGCGAGGCCGAGGCTGGCGAGGAGCCAGAGGGCGGCGCGGCGCGTGGCGGCGCGGCCCGGCGCCGGCGGCCGCTCCGGCTCGGCGATGACGGGGGCCTGAAGGATGGTCGCCGGGCGGCGGCGGCGCAGCGAAAATTGCGAGCCGCCCCGCACCAGGCCCGTGATGCTCACCAGGACCTCCCGCAGCGAGCGCAGCGGCCGGTCGATGCGCGTCTCGTCCCAGCTCATCCAGGCATCGGCCCGGCCGAGCACCGCCCGCACGATCCGGCCCTCGTCATGCAGGTCCTGCGGGGCGAAGCGTACCTGCAGCCGCCCTTCCGACCAGCGCAGCACCTCGGCCGGCAGCGCGATCGCCTCGTTGCCGCAATGCAGCTCGAGCGTCACCACCGCGTCGTCGAGCATGCCCTCGGGCCGGTCGGCATAGACCGCGGCGCCGCCGAGGGAGAGGTCGCGCGTGTCGCCCTCGACCGTGCGGCCATCGGGCAGCAGGATGGTCGCTGGCACGTCGGCGCTGACGCGGGCGCGCTCGCGCAGCTGCCGCCGCTCCCGCCCGACGGCGAGGCCGGTCATCACCGTGATGAAGCAGAGCGTGGCCCAGACGAGGTTGAGCGTGTAGGCCTGGAATTCGAGGCTCTGCTGCGGGGTGGTCAACAGGCCGTAGAAGCCGAAGCAGAGGCCGGCGGCCAGGACGAAGGCCAGCACCATGTTCGGCCCGACCGCGCGCAGGTCGAAATAGCCCTCGTCCAGCGTGCCGCCCTTGTCGGTCACGTTGAACCTGCCGCGGCGCGGGTCGAGCAGCGTCGCCAGCGTCACCGGCAGGAGATAGACGGCGAGCACGGCTTCGTAGATCTCCGACCAGAAGGAATGGCGGACGCGGCCCTGGATGCGGCTCGCCGTCACGATGGAATGGATGATGTGCGGCCCAGCATAGGCGACGATCGCCAGCGGCGATGCGGCGATGATGGTCTGCCCGGCGAGCAGGTAGGCGAGCGGCGCGGTGAGGAAGACGAAGCGCGGCAGCGGGAAGAGGAAGTGGAACATCGCCATGAAGTAGCAAAGGCGCTCCGACCACCCGAGGCCGCTCGCCGTCAGCGGGTTCTCGATGCGGAGGATCTGGATCATCCCCCGCCCCCAGCGCATGCGCTGGCCGATGTGCAGCATCAGCCGCTCGGTTGCGAGGCCGGCGGCCAGCGGCACGCGGAGATAGGCGGTGCGCCAGCCGAGCCGCTGCATGCGCAGCGAGGCGTGGCAGTCCTCCGTCACCGTCTCGGTCGGCACGCCGCCGATCTCCTCCAGCGCCTCCCGCCGGATGACGGCGCAGGAGCCGCAGAAGAAGGTGCCGCCCCAGAAGTCGTTGCCCTGCTGGATGAGGCCGTAGAAGAGCAGGTTCTCGTTCGGCACGCGCGAGCCGGAGACGAGGTTCCGCTCGAAGGGGTCGGGCGAGTAGAAGTGGTGCGGCGTCTGCACCATGCAGAGGTCGCGGTCGCGCAGCAGCCAGCCGACCGTGAGCTGGAGGAAGGCGCGCGTCGGGACGTGGTCGCTGTCGAAGATGGCGATATACTCGCCGTCGGTGACGCCCATAGCGTGGTTGATGTTGCCCGCCTTGGCGCCCGCATTGTCCGGGCGGGTGACGTAGTTGGCGCCGGCCTCGGCGGCGAAGCGGCGAAACTCCTCCCGCCTGCCGTCGTCCAGCACATGCACGCGGAGCTTCTCGGGCGGCCAGTCGATGGCGAGTGCTGCGAAGACGGTCGGCTTCACCACCTCGAGCGCCTCGTTGTAGGTCGGGATGAAGACATCGACGACCGGCCACTCGCCGACATCCTCCGGCAGCGGCACCGGCTTGCGCTCGAGCGGCCAGAGCGTCTGGAAATAGGAGAGGATGAGGGCAACGACGGCATAGATCTCGGCCAGCACCAGGCCGGTGCCGAGGAAGGTCTGCCAGAAGCTGGTGTAGTCGAGCGTGTCGCTCAGGCGCCAGAAGATGTAGCGCAGCGAGACGATGGCAGAGAGCGCGGCGAGGGCAAGCGTCACCACCCGGCCGCGGAAGACGTTGGGGACGAGGAAGAGGAGGAGGCCGCCGATCGCCAGATAGGCCTGGTTCTCAGGATCGAGCGGGGCGACGATCACGGTGAGCGCGGCGGTCATCCCGATGAGCATGGCCAGCGCGCCGCCGATGCGGCTCCGCATGAAGGGCAGGCGCGCAAGACGGTCGCGGGTGGTGGTGCTCATGGCGCGACCGGTTCCAGACTCTGGGGCATGGTTGGCAGCAGGGCGACGATGCCGCGCGCGACCTCCTCGATGTCGAGGGCGGCGGGGCTGTCGGGGGCCAGCGCCTGCAGCAGGTGCTGGGCGGCGAGCGCCTCCGCCACCGCCTCGTCGCGGCAGACGGCGCCGAGCAGGCGCGGGCCGAGATGGCGCACCAGCGCCTCCGCCACCGCGCGGGAGAGGCGGGAAGAGGCCTCCACCTGATTCAGGACCACGCGCACCTTCTGGGCGTGGAGCGCGGCCAGTGTGCCGGCGCCGAGGAAGCGCCCGCTGTCGATCTCCGGCACCAGGGCGGCGCTGGTCGCATCGGCCAGCAGCACGGTGACGACGAGGTCGGCGATGAGGAGGAGGCCCGGCTCGGCCAGCATGCCGCGCACCGGGGCGAGCAGCAGCTCCGGCTCCCGCTCCAGCGCGGCGGCGAGGCGCAGCGCGGCGCGGATGTCGTTCGCCCCGTGCGGCAGCAAGGCGACGCCGGCTTCGGTCTGGCGCAACAGGGCGCGCCAGTCCGGACGATGGGGCAGCTCCATCAGGAAGCCGGCGCCGTCGCGCACCGGCAGGCCGAAATGCAGGCGGAGGGCGTTCTGCGGGTCGCAATCCATCGCCAGCACGGCCCGGCCCTGCCGCCGCAGCGCCCCGGCAAGGTTGGCGGCGAGCGTGGTCTTGCCGACGCCTCCCTTGGGCGCGGCGACGCAGATCAGCGGCATCCGGCCCCTCCCGATCCTGTCTATCGCGCGCCGGCGGATCCGCCGGCGATGCGGAAGGCGGCGAAAGGCGAGGCCGGGTCCGGCGCCGTGCCGCCCACGAGCCGCATCACCTCGGCGAGCGGCAGGGTGACCATGCCCGCCGGCAGCAGGCCGGCCTGCGGCATCGGCGCAGGCCAGGCGGACCGAGAAGCGGCCTGGGCCATGTCGTTCAGCAGCGCGGCGAGGGTGCCGCCTTGCAAGGCGGGCGGCGGCTGCGGCTGATAGGGCATCTCGGCCGCCGGGGCGGCCGGCGGCGGCGCGGGCGGTGCGACAGGCCGCGCCGGCTCGGGCAGCTCGTAGCTGAGATCGACCGGGCCGGGAGATGGCCGGCTGGCGAAATCGGCCGGCAGCGGGACGAAGCTCGGCGGCGGCGTGGTGCCCGGCGGTGGCTTGGCTCCGGGCGGCGTGGGGCGCCGCTCCACCGCGGCGGCCTCCATGGCGGCACCGAGCAACGGAAACGAATTGCTCGAACTATCCAGGGATTGAGACGCCGCGCCGCGGACGGGCTCGTTTCCGAAGCTCCGATACCGGAAGCCGGACGACCGCAGAGCTGCCGCTACCCTTGCCACGTCGGAGTCTCGTGCCATCACACAACCGTTCCCCAGACTGGAAACAACATGCCGTGAGATGAACCAAAACGGAATAGTTTTTTGGCTGTAATATCAAGTTGTGCGCAACTCTGCCCTGGGTTTAGCGGTACGCGAGGCGGGCCAGCAACAGGAGGGCGGCGGAGTAGTAGTCGGGCGCATCGGCCACCGACGGCTCGGCCCGTTGCGCCACGGGCCCTGTCGGGCGCTGCGCTCCGGCCAGGCGGGCGACGGCCGTTAACCCGGGGGAGGCCGGGTAGGGCGAGATGGAATCGGTCACTAGGTCGGCCCAGGCCGGCATGAACCGGTGCGCGGGATCCGTCCAAAAATTACGAACGGCCTCCAGGGCCGGCTCGTTCCCGAGCCCGGCCCAGGCGAGGTAGAGCGGCACCCGCACCGCATCATAGGAGAAGCGTGGCGGCCAGTTGCCCGGCAGGGTCAGGCTGCCATCCGCGCGGCCGAGCGTCACCCAGTCCGGCGGAAGGCCCCAGCGGCCGAAGCGGCAGTTGCGCAGCAGAACCAGCCCATCGGCGGCGACCCGAACCCAGGCCGGGTCCGGCACCGCCCGTGCCAGCGCGGGGAAGGCCGGGAAGACGTAATAGGAGGGGTTGAGCACCGCGCCCTCCGCCGGTTCGAAGCCCCACGCGCCGGGCAGCAGCACGCTGTAGCTCCCGACCCGGCGGACGAGCAGCCGCAGGATGTCGCGGGCGATCGCGGTGCCGAGTTCGGAATACTCGGGCATGTCCCAGCGCGCCCCGGCCTCGAGCAGCGCCCAGGCGATGCAGACATCGCCATCCGTCGCATTGTTCGGGTCGTCGACCGGGAGCGGCGCATCGGGCTTGAAGCGCCAGGCGTGCAGGTTGTCGCCCGGCCGCCGCAGCACCCGGCGCGTCCAGCCGAGCATGCGCTCGAAGCCGGGCCGGTCATCGGCGTGGAGGGCGAAGAGCAGGCCCCAGCCCTGGCCCTCGGAATGCGAAACGCCGGCATTGCCGGTATCGGCGATCCGCCCTTCCGGCAGCAGGAAGCGCGTCTGGAACCGGAACCATTCCGCCCGAAAGGCCGCCGGTGCCGCCGCGCTGGCCGGGCCGGCGGCGAGTGCGGCGAGGCCGGCCAGGGCGCTGCGCCGCGAAAGGCGCCAGGGGGAGGGCTGGGATGGGGTCGGCACCGGCCAGCTCTCGCTCAAAGATTGCACTCTCCAGGACATAGCAAAATCACCGATTTTCAGCAACCAAGGGTTGCTGACATTACCGCGAGTGCATCGGCACGACCCATGGCCAGGGGCTTGCCACAACCGCGCCCACGCGGTCCCCTCCCCCGGACGCCGGACCTGCGGGGGATCCTTTCCATGACCAAGCTTGCCACCTTCCTCGATGCGAAGGGCGCGCGCCTCGGCGCCGTTCTGGAGGATGGCCGCATCCTCGACCTGGCGGCAGCCGGGGGGATGTCCGCCGACATGCTCGGGCTGATCGATGCCGGGCCGGGGGCGCTGGCCGCCGTTCGGGCCCTGGCCGCCGCGCCGCCCCCGGCCGCGGTGCTGCCGGCCGGCGGCTACCGCCTGCTGGCGCCGATCCCGCGGCCGCGGCGCAACGTCTTCTGCGTCGGGCGCAACTACATGGACCACGTGGCCGAGGGCGACCGCACCCGCGGCATCACCCAGTCCGAGCTGCCGAAATTCCCGCAGTTCTTCACCAAGGCGCCTGAGGCGGTGATCGGGCCGGACGAGCTGGTGCCGGCCCATACCGGCATCACCGAGTGGCTGGACTACGAGGTGGAGCTGGCCTGCATCATCGGCCGCGAGGGGGTGAACATCAGCCGGGAGGATGCGCTCTCCCATGTCTTCGGCTGGAGCATCGGCAATGACGTGACGGGGCGCGAGCTGCAGCGGCGCTACGGGCAGTGGTTCAAGGGCAAGTCGCTCGACCGCTCCTGCCCGCTCGGCCCCTGGATCGTCCCGGTGGAGGAGCTGGACGCGCTTAACACCGGCATCCGCTGCTTCGTCAACGGCGAGAAGCGGCAGGACAGCCACACCTCGAAGATGATCTTCGACGTCCGCGAGATCATCCACCAGCTCTCGCTCGGCTTCACCCTGCGGCCGGGCGACGTGATCATGACCGGCACGCCGGAGGGCGTCGGCTATGCCATGCAGCCGCCGCGGACGCTGAAGCCGGGCGACGTCATCCGCTGCGAGATCGACGGCATCGGCAGCCTCACCAACACCGTGGCGGAGGGCTGAGCACGGGCGACCTGCCCGGCCTCCATGGCGGGGCGGATGCCGGCATCCGGCTCGTGGATCGGGAGGCTGCGGGGGTGCTCGCCGGGTTCAGGAACGATGGGCCTGGGTGAAGAGGGCGGCGCCCGCCTCAGGCGCCACCCACCAAGGGCCGAAGGGCCCTTGGGTCAGGCGGCTTCGACGGCGCGCGCGTCCTGGCGACGCATCACCTCCAGGAACGCGCGCAGGGCGCCGGAGGCGTAGCAGTCGCGGCGGCGGGCGAAGACCGTCTCCACCCGCCCCTCGCCGCGCGGCAGCGCCTCCACCGCGAGGCGCCCGGGCTTCACCACCGGGCCGACCAGCGCCCGCGGCAGCAGCGTGATGCCAAGCCCTGCCGCGACGCTCGCAAAGATCGCCTCCAGCGTGCCGAACTCCAGCAGCCGCGGCGCCGGGATGCCGCGCCGCGCCAGCACATCCTCGAGCCTCTGCCGGTAGGAGCACCCGGCCCGCAGCACGATGATGCGGATATCCCCCTCGCCCGCCAGCAACCGCGCGAGCGGCCGCGTCCCCGGCGCGGAGAGCAGCACCAGCTCCTCCGCCCAGACGGGCACCACCTCCAGCGCCGGATGCGCCACCGGGCCGCAGAGGAAGGCCCCTTCCACCTCCTGCGCCAGCACCCGCTCCAGCAACTCGGCCGTCGTGCCGGTGCGGAGCGTCAGGTCGACCGCCGGATGCGTCGCGACGAAACCGTGCAGCGCCGGGCCAAGCCGGATCGCCGTCGTCGTCTCCAGGGCGCCGAGGCAGAGCGGCCCGCGCGGCGTCCCGTCATCCAGCACGGCGCGGCGGGCATCCTCGAGCGCGCGCAGCACCCGCTCCGCCTGCGGCAGCAGCCGCGCCCCGGCCGCCGTCAGCCGCACCCCGCGCCCGCCCCGCTCGAACAGCGCCAGGCCGAGCCGCGCCTCCAGCTGCCGGACATGGGCGGTGACGTTGGACTGCACCGTATTCAGCGCCAGCGCCGCCCGGCTCATGCTGCCGAGCCGCGCCACCGCCTCGAAAATCCGCAGATCGGCCGCATCCATGGCAGTGCGCTCCCTTGCCCTGCCAGTAAGGCGCCTGCGCGCGGGGCGGGCAAGCCATCTGCCGGAGCGATGGCGGCGATCGCTGATCATCGCTTGCGCCGAAGCCTCGGCGGCGGAAGCTTAGGCACACGCCAGATTGCCCGGAGGAGACCACCATGACCTCGGCCCTCGCCCGCAGCGCCGCCTTCTGCGACCGCTTCGGACTGCGCATGCCGATCCTGCTCGCCCCGATGGCGGGGGCCTGCCCGCCCGCGCTCTCCATCGCCGTCGCCAATGCCGGCGGCATGGGGGCATGCGGCGCCCTGCTGATGCCGCCCCCGGCGATCCTCGCCTGGGCGGCCGAGGTGCGGTCGGCGACCAACGGGCCCTTCGGCATGAACCTCTGGATCCCCGACCCGCCGCCGGCCCGCGATGCGGCGCGCGAGGCGGCGGTGCGGCGCTTCCTCGGCGCCTGGGGACCGGAGGTGCCGGCCGAGGCGGGCGATGCCGCCACCCTCAGCTTCGAGGCGCAGTGCGAGGCGCTGCTGCAGGCGGCACCGGCGGCCGTCTCCTCCATCATGGGGCTGTTCCCCGCCGCCTTCGTCGAGCGGCTGAAGGCCCGCGGCATCACCTGGATGGCGACTGTCTCGACCGTGGCCGAGGCCCGCGCGGCGGAGGCGGCCGGGGCCGATATCCTGGTGGCGCAGGGGGCGGAGGCCGGCGGGCATCGCGGCCGGTTCGACGCGTCGCGCGCGGAGGCGGGGATGGTCGGGCTGATGGCGCTCGTGCCCGCGGTGGTGGATGCGGTGCGCCTCCCCGTGGTGGCGGCGGGCGGCATCGCCGATGCTCGCGGGGTGGCGGCGGCGCTCGCCCTCGGCGCCTCGGCGGCGCAGATCGGCACCGGCTTCCTCCGCTCGCCCGAGGCCGGGGTCGCCCCCGCCTGGGCGGAGGTCCTGGCCGGGGCCGCGCCCGAGGGCACGCGGGTCAGCCGCGTCTTCAGTGGGCGGGCCGGGCGGAGCCTGGCCACCGCCTATGTGGAGGCGGCGACGGCGCCGGATGCGCCGGCCCCTGCCCGCTACCCGGTGCAGCGCGGCCTCACCGCGGCGATGCGCGAGCAGGGGACGAAGGCGGGCGACATCGCGCGCATCCAGGCCTGGGCCGGGCAGTCCGCCGCCCTGGCCCGCGCCGAGCCGGCCGGGGAGATCGCCCGCTCGGTCTGGGAGGGGGCGCGGCGGCTGCTCGCCTGAGGCTATGCTGCGCGGCATGCCGACCCGCCGCGACATGCTGCTTGCCCCCCTTGCGCTGGCTGCCTGCGCCTCGCCCCTGCCCGAGGCGCCGATCGCGGCCAGCACGCCGGAGGCGCGCGCGCTGCTGGAGGAGAGCGCCGCCGCCCATGGGCTCGAGGCCTTCCGCCGCATCCGCGATGTGAGCGTGAGCTATGCCGGGGAATGGGCGCCGATCATCGGAAGGCTGCAGCCGGCGCTGGTCGACCAGGGCTTCCGCGGCACCTCGGAGGAGCGGCTGCTGCCGCGGCAGGGGATCGTCGCCCAGGCCCATGCCGGGCCGGCGGGGCGGAAGCAGGTGGTGCGGCACTCCGGCAGCGCGACGGGCGAGGTGCAGGCCTGGTTCAACGGCGAGGCGGCGGGGGATGCGGAGCGGCGCAGCGCGGCGGCGCTGGTGGCGGATGGCTATGCGCTCTTCCTGCTCGGGCCGATCCTGCTCGCGGGCGGCTGGGGCGTGCCGCGCCTCGCCATCCTCGCCCGCGACGAGGACGAGGCGGTGACGGCCGGCGGCCGGCGCTGGCCCTGCGCCGTGCTGCGCGGGCGGATGGTCCCCGGCCTCGGCTTTTCGGGCGCCGAGCGCATCGCCCTCTTCATCGACCGGGAGGAGCGGCTGATGCGGCGGGTGCGCTTCGGGCTGGAGGGGATGGCGGGCACCCGCGGCGCCATCGCCGAGGTCGATGCCTGGGGGCACATCGAGCGCCAGGGGGTGCGGTGGCCGACGCAATTCCATGAGCGGCTACTGCGGCCGCTGCCGCTCGCGGTGCATGACTGGCGGCTGACCGGGCTCGACCTCGACCGCGGGATCGAGCCGGAGGAGGTGGAGGGCGCGGCCTTCCGCGGCCGGGCCGCGGCGCCGGCTACTCGGCTGCCTGGCGCAGGTCCGTCGGCAGCACCGCCCGCAGCGCCGTGACCAGCGCCGCCATCATCGCATCGGTGTGGAAGGGCGTGGCGCAGAGGCGTAGGCGCTCCGTCCCGCGCGGCACGGTCGGGTAGTTGATCGGCGTGGCGTAGATGCCGTGCTCCTCGAGTAGCCGGCGCGCGACCTGGCGGCAACGCTCCGCCTCGCCGATCCAGACGGGGACGATATGGCTCGGCCCCGGGATGCGCGGCAGGCCCGCGGCATCGAGGGCCGATTTCAGCGCCGCGGCCCGCTCGGCCAGCGCCGTGCGCCGCGCCGGGTCCCGCTTCAGCAGGCGGACGCTCTCGAGCGCCGCGGCGGCGATGGCGGGCGGCAGGGCGGTGGTGAAGATCAGCTCGCCCGCGGTGCTGCGGATGTAGTCGATCATCTCCGCATCCCCGGCGAGGTAGCCGCCGAAGACGCCGAAGCCCTTGGCGAGCGTCCCCTCAATCAGGTCGACGCGGTGGGCCACCCCGTCCCGCTCCGAGATGCCGCCGCCGGCAGCGCCGTAGAGGCCGACAGCATGGACCTCGTCGAGGTAGGTCATGGCGCCGTAGCGCCGGGCGAGGTCGCAGATGGCGCCGATCGGGGCGATGTCCCCATCCATGGAATAGACGCTCTCGAAGGCGATCAGCTTCGGCGCCTCGCGCGGCGCGGCGGCGAGCTTGGCCTCGAGGTCCGCGAGGTCGTTGTGCCGCCAGATGACGCGGCCGGCGCCCTTGGCGCCGCGCATGCCGGCGATCATCGAGGCGTGGTTCTTGGCGTCCGAGAAGACGATGAAGCCCGGCAGCGCCTCCAGCACCGCGGCGATGCCGGCCTGGTTGGCGATGTAGCCGCTGCCGAAGAGCAGGGCAGAGGGCTTGGCGTGGAGCGAGGCGAGCTCCGCCTCGAGTGCCACATGCAGCGGCGAGGTGCCGGAGATGTTGCGGGTGCCGCCGGCGCCGGCGCCATGCTCCCCGATGGCCCGGGTGGCCGCGGCGAGCACGGCGGGGTAGGCGCCCATGCCGAGATAGTCGTTGGAGGACCAGACGGTGACCTCCCGCACGCCCTCCGGCGCATGCCAGCGGTAGAGCGGGAAGCGGCCAGCCAATTTTTCCAGATGGGCGAATTCTCGGTAGCGCCCCTCGCGGCGCAGCTCGGCGAGATTCGCCCGGCAATGGGCGAGGAAGGCGTGGCGCGTGTCCATCGGCTCCGGCATCAGCGGTGTTGCCCGGCATATGTCCGCACTGGCGGAAAACGCCAATGGAGCCTGCGCAACCCTGCCATTCGCGGAGACGGTTTCAACCGTTCAGCAGCCGGTCGATCTCGGCCTGGGCCAAGTCGGGCCCGGCCATGGCCGGCTCGGCGACGGTGTGGCGCGCCGCCCTCACCTCCACCGCCGCGACCGGGGCGGTGCCGCCGGGGATCAATCCCTCCAGCATCTGCTCGACCTGCTGGAGGTGCTGGATGGCGCGGCGGATGCGCTGGCCGGTGACGTCCTGGAAGGAGCAGGCCTCGAAGATCGAGCTGACCTTCTCCGAGACCAGGCGGAGCGAGGCCTCGTCCTTGCGGTCGCTGGAGAGCCAGCCCTGGATGGCTTCGGCGGCTTCCATGATGGTGTTGGCCGCGGCCTCGGTCGCCTGGACCACCGCCTCCAGCTCGATGCCGCTGTTGCGGGTGCTGGCGGCGGGGATGGCGACGAGCCCTGCGATCTGCTCATGGATGCGGTTGAGCTGGCCGGAGAGGTTCTCCTCCGAATAGTCGACCAGCTGAACCGTGGCGTGGACCTCGGCGCTCAGCTCGGCGATCCGGCGGTCGATGAAGCTGCGCAGCTCCGCGAACATTCCGCCCATCTCGGCGCGGAGCGCCACGACCTCCCCGGCGGTCCCTGCCTGCATCGCTCCTCTCTCCCGGCCCTCAGCACCGGGCGATCATGCCGGGGAAACAATGAAGACGCTGTTTATGGAAGCGCGCCGCTGCGCTACCACCGCCTGCATGACGGTCCGCATCGATCTCGGCCAGACGGAAGCCGGCGCCCCTGCCCTGATGGACCTCGAGGAGCTGCTGGCCACCCGCCTGCTGGTCCAGGGCAATTCCGGCTCCGGCAAGTCCCACCTGCTGCGCCGACTGCTGGAGGGCAGCGCGCCCTGGGTGCAGCAGGCGGTGATCGACCCGGAGGGGGATTTCGTGACGCTGGCCGAGCGCTTCGGCCATCTCGTGATCGACGCGGCGGCGCATTCGGAGGCCGGGCTGCAGCTGGCGGCCGAGCGCATCCGGCAGCACCGGGTCTCGGTCGTGCTCGACCTCGAGGGGCTGGATACCGAGGGGCAGATGCGCCGGGCCGCCGCCTTCCTCGGCGGGCTCTTCGACGTCGACCGCAGCCACTGGACGCCGATGCTGGTGGTGGTGGACGAGGCGCAGCTCTTCGCCCCCATGGCGGCCGGCGAGGTGGCGGACGAGGCGCGGAAGCTCTCGCTCGGCGCCATGACCAACCTGATGTGCCGCGGGCGCAAGCGCGGCCTGGCCGGGATCATCGCCACGCAGCGGCTGGCGAAGCTCGCCAAGAACGTGGCGGCGGAGGCCAGCAATTTCCTGATGGGCCGCACCTTCCTCGACATCGACATGGCCCGCGCCGCCGACCTGCTCGGGATGGAGAAGCGCCAGGCGGAGATGTTCCGCGACCTGCGGCAAGGGCATTTCGTGGCGCTCGGCCCGGCGCTCGCCCGGCGCCCGCTGCCGGTGAGGATCGGTGCGGTGCAGACCGAATCGAGGGGCGCGGCGCCGAAGCTGACGCCGCTGCCGAGCCAGGCGCCCGAGGATGCGCGGGCGCTCATCCTCCAGCCGCCGGCGCCCGAGGCGCCCCGGCCGCGCCGCGCGCCGCCGCCCCCGCCGCCGGACATCCTCGCGCAGCTCGCCGCCGCCCGGCCCGCGCCGCCCCCCGCCCTGCCGCCGGCCTCGGCCGAGCAGCAGGCGGAGCAGCGGCGGCGGCTGGAGGCGGTGATGCGCCAGGTGCTGGCCGAGCCGGACAGCGGCTACCGCCCGGCCGCGGTGCTCTACCAGGACTTCCTCTTACGCTGCCGGATCGAGCGGATCGGCAGCAAGCTGCCGGACATGGCCGCCTTCCGCCGGCTGCTGGCGATCGGCAAGGCCGGGGTGCCTGCCGAGATGGCGGAGGGGGAGGATTGGGCGGAGGCCATGGCGCGGGCGGCGCCGCTGCCGGAGGATCTGCAGGGCGTCTTCCTGCTGCTGGCGCGGGCGGCGCTGGCGGGGGCGCCCTGCCCGTCGGATGCCGCCATCGCCCGGGCCTATGGCACGCGCTCGGCCAGCCGGGCGCGGCGGGCGCTGGCCTTCATCGAGGAGCGCGGGGCGATCGCCACGCGACCGGACCTCACGGGGCGGCGCATCGTCACCATCGCCGGGCCGGGCTGGGAGACGGCGCCGGGGCATCCGGAAGAGGAGGCGGTGGCCTGAGCCTATCTCGGGCGAGTCGCCCATTGATTCCGTACCCCGCGCCCAGGCGCATCATTGGCGCGCGACCTCGTGAGGTGGTCGCCGCGCCCGACGCCACTCCCGCTTGCCCCTCCGATCCAGCGCAGCCTGCAGGCCGGCCGAGTTGGCCCGGCCGGACCAGGCCTCTCCGCCCGCAGGAGCCTGACCGGCCCCGATGCTGACAGCCACGCGTTTTCATCAGGTCGTACTGATCGCCGCGGTGGTGGTACCGGGTGCCGTCTTCGGCGCGGCCGCCTGGTGGAACCGGGTCGAGGTGCTGCGCGAGGGCACCGAGACGGTGGAGCGCACCACGGCCATCCTGCATGAGCATGTCGCCAAGGTCCTGGACACCGCCGAGCTGGTGCTCGAGCGTGTGCAGGACCGGATCGAGGCGCTCGACGATGCGCAGGCGGCGGCGCCCGCGGTGAGCGCCTTCCTCGCCGCGGTGAAGCGGCCGCTGGACCAGATCGTCTCGGTCTGGGTGGCGGATGCCGAGGGCTATGTGCTCGCCGGCAGCCAGGGCTGGGACCGCAGCGTCAGCATCCGCGACCGCGATTTCTTCGCCGCCCAGCGAGCGGATGCGGCGGCGGGCACCTATGTCAGCACCGCCTTCAGCGGCCGGGCGACCTCGACCGCCTCGGTCGCCATCAGCCGGCGGCGGCACTCGGCGGACGGGCGCTTCACCGGCACCATCCATGTCTCGCTGAGCCCGGACTACTTCACCCACTTCTTCCGCGAGGCGGCGCCGCCCTTCCCGCATGCCGCGGCGCTGATGCGGAGCGACGGCGCGATCCTCGCCCGCAACCCGCCACGCGAGGTCAGCGCCCGGTTCGGCCCGGCCAGCCCGGTGATGCGCTCGATCGCGCAGCAGCCCGACCGGGGGCTCGCCCGCGATGTCTCGAGCCTCGACGGCAAGGAGCGGATCTTCGGCTATCGCCGGGTCGGGCGCTGGCCGGTCTATGTCGGCTTCGGCGCCGATATCGACTCGCTGCTGGCGCGCTGGCGGTCCAACCTGCGGGCCTATGGGGTGGTGGCGCTGACGGCGGCGCTGACGCTGCTCGGCACCGCCTGGCTGGCGCTGCGCCGGGCCCGGGCGGCGGAGGTGGCCGAGGCGGCGCTGGCCCGCGAGGCCGTCGCCCGCGCCGCGGCCGAAGTGCGGCAGGCAGCGGAGGCGCGGTTCCGCGGCGTGTTCGAGAGCCGGGCGGTCGGCATGTCGGTCTTCGATCTCTCGACCGGCAACACGCTGCTCTGCAATGACCGGCTGCTGGAGATGACCGGGGGCACCCGCGCCGCCTTCGAGGCCGGTCGCTGGGACTGGCGGCAGGTCACGCCGCCGGAGCAGCTGGCCCGCGACGAGCGTGCGGTCGCCGAGGCGCGGGAGCGGGGCTGGTGGGCGCCCTTCGAGAAGGACTACCTCCGCCCCGACGGCTCGCGCCTGCCGGTCCGCCTCTCCTCCGCGCCGCTGCCGGGCGAGCCGGGGCGCGTCGTGGTGCTGGTCGAGGACATCTCCGAGCAGCGCGAGGCGGAGCTGCGGCGCGACCTGCTGATGCGGGAGGTCGATCATCGCGCCAAGAACGCGCTGGCCACCGCACGGGCGGCGCTGCGGCTGACCCGGGCGCCGGATCTCCGGACCTATATCGAGCTGGTCGATGGGCGGATCACGGCGCTGGCCCAGGCGCTCGCCCTGCTGTCGCAGACGCAGTGGCAAGGCGTCGACCTCGGCACCCTGCTGCGCGGCGAGCTCGAGCCTTTCCTCGATGGCAGCCGGCCGGGGGCGCAGGTGCGGCTGGAGGGGCCGGCCCTCACCATCGGCGCCAATGCGGTGCAGGCGCTGGCCATGGCGGTGCACGAGCTGGCGACCAATGCCACCAAGTATGGTGCCCTCTCGCAGCCGGGCGGGCAGCTCACCCTGCATTGGGAGGTGCTGGCCGGGCCGCCGGCGCGGCTGCATCTCGCCTGGCAGGAGAGCGGCGGGCCGCCGGTGGTGGCGCCGCCGCAGGATGCCGGCTTCGGCACGCGGGTGCTGCAGGCGACGCTGGCGCGGCAGCTCGGCGGCAGCGTCGAGCAGCACTGGGAGAGTGCCGGGCTGCGCTGCGAGATCCTGCTGCCGGCCGCGCGGGTGCTGGCGCCCGAGGAGGCGGCACCACTGCGGTAAAGAAACATTTTACTTCTGTTTTGATATCGGCATGATCACGCCACCCGGCAGGAGGCGGGGCGCGGTATGGCTGAAGAAATGGCTGCAGGGCAGGAGCGAGGAACCGGCGGCGCCCCGCCCGCCGCCCGGCTTCCGCGAAAGTGCCGCGACGCTCGCCTTCGCCCGCGCGCCCGGCACCGAAACCCGGCTGACGGAGAGGGGGGAGCCGCCCTTCCCCGCCCGCATCCCGGCCGAGCTGCCCTTCCCCAGCACCGGCCCGCACGGCCACCGGGCGCGGATGCGGGAGAAGCTGCTGGAGCGCGGGGCGGAGGCGCTGGCCGATTACGAGCTGCTCGAGATGCTGCTCTTCCTCGCCATGCCGAAGGGGGACACCAAGCCGCTGGCGAAGGCGCTGATCAACCGCTTCGGCAGCTTCGGCGCCGTGCTCGCCGCACCGAAGGACCAGCTGCTGGCGACGCGCGGCCTCGGCCCGCACAGCGTCGCGGCGCTGAAGCTGGTGCAGGCCTCCTCCATCCGCCTCGCCCGCGCCGAGGTGATGGAGCGGCCGGTGCTGAACAACTGGGAGCGACTCATCGGCTACCTCACCACGGTGCTGGCCGAGGAAAAGATCGAACAGTTCCGCATCCTCTTCCTCGACACCCGCAACCGGCTGATCGCCGACGAGGCGCAGGCCCGCGGCACGGTGAACCACACGCCGGTCTATCCGCGGGAGGTGGTGAAGCGCGCGCTCGAGCTGCATGCGACAGCACTGATCCTGGTGCACAACCACCCTTCGGGCGACCCGACCCCTTCGCGGGAGGATGTTGCCATGACAGCGGAGATCAAGGCGGCGGTCGGCGTGCTCGGCATCCAGCTGCATGACCACCTGATCATCGGCCGCGGCCGGCATCTCAGCTTCCGCCGCGAAGGATTGCTGTAGACGGCAACAACTCCGTACGGAACCGAACACTTGTTCTGCGTTACCTCCCAACGCAGTGCGAGGACTTGGCTTGAGCACGAGGAAGGCACCGGCCCTCGAGGGGGAGGTTCGAGGAGACGCTGCAGGCGAAGCCCTGCTGCGGCAGCAGACCGTCCTCGCCCGCTTCGGCGAATTCGCCCTCAAGGCCGAGGATCTCGACACGATCCTCACCGAAGCCTGCCGCCTGGTCGGGGAGGCGCTCGGCACCGACCTGGCGAAGGTCATCGAGCTCCAGCCGGACGGCAAGACCCTGCTGGTGCGTGCCGGCATCGGCTGGCGGCCGGGCATCGTCGGCGAGATGCGCCTCCGGCTCGACGATGAGACCTCCGAGGCCTATTCGCTGCATGCGCCGGATGCGATCACGTCCCCCGACCTCACGCGGGAGACCCGCTTCCGCCTCCCCGGCTTCCTGCAGGAGCATGGGGTGAAGGCGCTGGTGAACGTCACCATCCTCGGCACCGCCGGCAGCCCGCCCTTCGGCCTGCTGCAGGTGGACAGCCGCAAGCCGCGCGACTTCAGCGAGAGCGACATCAACTTCCTCCGCAGCTACGCGAACCTGCTGGCCGCGGCGGTGGCCCGGCTCCGCATGCTCGCCGGCCTCCGCCGCCGCGAGGCGGAGCTGCGCGCCAGCCATGACCGGCAGGAGGCGGCGCTCGAGACCGGCGTCATCGGCTTCTTCAGCTGGGACCGGCCGCGCCGGAGCATCCGCGCGGACAAGTATTTCGCCCGCTTCTTCGGCCTGGACCCGGCCGCGCTGGCGGCGGGGCTGCCGCAGCAGCGGGTCGTCGGGCAGATCCACCCGGACGACCGGGCGATGATGGAGGCGGTCTGCACCGCGGCGCTGCGCTCGCTCGGCGACTTCGCCAAGGAGTGCCGCCTAGTCCATCCGGATGGCAGCCTGCGCTGGGTGATGATCCGCGGCCATTGCTACGAGGCGGCAGGGCGGCGGCCGCTGCGCTACAGCGGCACCGCCGTCGACATCACCGCCGCCAAGGAGGCTGAGGCCGCGCTGCGCCGGGCGAACGAGGCGCTGGAGGCCCGCGTCGCCGAGCGCACCCGCGCGCTGACCGAGGCCAATGCCGCGCTCCGCGCCGAGGCGGCGGAGCGGGAGCGGGTGCAGCTCGCCCTGCAGCAGGCGCACCAAATGGAGACGGTCGTCTCCCACCTGCCGATCGGCGCCGGGCTGATCGCCCCCTCCGGCCGGATCGTCGTCGGCAACGCGGAATTCCGCCGGCTGCTGGCGCGCATGGACATCCCCTCGGTCGATCACGAGGCGCGCAGCGAGTGGATGGGCTGGCATCCCGACGGACGGCGGATGGCGGCGCACGAATTTCCGGGCGCCCGGGCGCTGCGCGGCGAGGTGGCGCTGAATGTCGACTTCCTGCACCGGCCGGCGGGCCGCGAGGGGCATTGGCGGCGGGTCAGCGGCATCCCGATCTTCGGCGATCAGGGCGGCGTCATTGCCGCGCTCGTGGTCATCGTCGATGTCCACCAGGAGAAGCTGGCCTCCGAACGGCAGGCGCTGCTGACGCGGGAGGTGGACCACAGGGCCAAGAACATGCTCGCCGTCGTCCAGGCGGCGCTGCGGCTGACCCAGGCGCCCGACACGGAGAGCTTCATCCGCGCCATCGAGGGGCGCATCGCGGCGCTGGCGCGGGCGCAGACGCTGCTCGCCGCCGATCGCTGGTCGGGAGCGGACCTGCACGGCATCCTGCGGGGCGAGCTCGCGGCCTTCCTCGGCGGCGGCATGGAGGGGCCGCAGGCGAGCCTCGAGGGGCCGCGCCTCGTGCTGCCGCCCGGCGCGGCGCAGCCCTTCTCCATGGCGATCCACGAGCTGGCGACGAACGCGATCAAGTACGGCGCCCTCTCGGCACCAGGCGGCCGGCTCGCGATCGCCTGGTCGGTGGCGGGCGGCGAGGAGCAGCTGCGGCTGCGCTGGGCGGAGAATGGCGGGCCGGCGACCGGGGGGCCGCCGCGCCGCACCGGCTTCGGCTCCCGCGTGCTCGCCGGCACGCTGCGCGACCAGCTCGGCGGGCGGGTGGCCATGGAATGGCGCGAGGCGGGCCTGGTCTGCGCCATCGACCTGCCGCTCGCCCGGCTGCGGGAGGGGAGCGCGCTACTCTGAGGCCTCGGTCCAGTGCGGCAGCTCGATCCAGAAGCGGCTGCCCTCGCCGGGGGCGGAGATGACGCCGCAGCGGCCGCCCAGCCGCTCCGCCACCCGCCGCACGATGGCGAGGCCGACGCCGGTGCCCGGGAAGGCCTCCCGACCGTGCAGCCGCTCGAAGGGGCGGAAGATGCGCTCCTGGTGCTCCGGCGCGATGCCGATGCCCCGGTCCTCGACCCAGAGCCGCACTAGGCCGCCCTCCTCCTCGGTGCAGCGGATCGTCACCTGCGCCGCCTCGCCGCGCGGGCGGAATTTCACCGCATTGCCGAGCAGGTTGCCGACCGCCTGGACCAGCACCCCGGCCTGGCCGCTGACCGCCGGCATCGGCCGCAGCACCTCGATGCGGGCACCCTTGAGCTCCGTGCGGTGCTGATCGAGCACTGCCTCCACCACATCCTCGAGCGGCACGCGGCGCAGCACGATGTCCTGCCGTGCCAGGCGGCTGTAGCCGAGGATGTCGTCGATCAGCCCATCCATCCGCTCGGCGGCGGCGGAGATGCGGGCGAGGTAGTCGCGCTCCTCCCCGGCGAGGCGAGGGCCGGCATCCTCCTCCAGCGCCGCGGCATAGCCGCCGATGGCCCGCGCCGGGGCGCGCAGGTCGTGGGAGATGGTGGCGGCGAAGGATTGCAACTCGTCATTCGCCTCCTCCAGCGTCGCGGTCCGCTCCTCGACCTGCTCCTCCAGCCGCTGGTTCTGCTCTGCGAGCCGGCGCTCGTCCCGCCGGCGGAGGACGCCGAGGGCGCCCAGCCCGGCCGAGGCCAGCGCCAGCAGGCCGCAGCCGAGGGCGAGGAAGGTCGTCATCCGCGTGCGGTCGTCCTGCATCGCGGTCCGGTCCTGGAGGATCTGCCGCGCCGCCGCCTCGAAGATGCCGAGATCGTGGCGGATCCGGTCCATCAGCTCCCGCCCGCGGTCGGTCCGCACCACGGCGAGCGCCGCCTCGGGGGATTCGCGGCGGAGTGCGACCGTCTCCGCCAGCTCGGCGAGCTTCGCCTCGATCAGGGGCCGCAGCGCGTCGAGTCGGGCCTGCTGCTCGGGGATCATCACCTCTGCATCGAGGGCGGCGAAATTGGCCCAGATGCGGTCCACGGCCCGCAGGTAGGGCTTCAAGTAGCCCTCCTCGCCGATCAGGAGGAAGCCGCGCTGGCCGGTCTCGGCATCGAGCATGTCGGCGGCCACGGCCCGGGCGTGGTCCAGCACCCGGACGGTGGTCTCGGTCGCGCGGCGCGCCTCGTCCAGGCGGGTGAGGTTGAGCGCCAGCAGCAGCCCGCCGACCGCCAGCAGCAGGAAGGAGGCCGCGGCAGCGATCGCCGCGAGGCCGGTGAGGTCCCGCGGCCAGCGCCATCCCCGCCCCTGCTGCCCTGCCGCCTGCAGCATGCCGTCCATCCACTGCCCAGGACGTGGAATGGACGCGCCGGCATCGGGTTCCCGGAGAATCCATCGTTTGTAGCGGATGCGGAGCGATCTGGCGGGCCGTCGGCCTGTTGAATGCCCATGCGCATCCTGATCGCCGACGATGACCCCGACTTCCGCGGCCTGGCCAGCCGGGCCATGCGCCGCGAGTTCGAGGACTGCGCCATCACCGAGATCGGCGACCGCGCCGGCCTCGACGCCGCGCTGGCCGCCCGGCCGGGGCCGAACCTGCTGATCTCCGACCTCAGCCTCAACTGGACCGACGGCTTCGCCATCTTCGGCCTGGTCCGCGGCACCTTCCCGGGCTGCGTCGCCATCATGTTCACCGGAACCGGCGACGAGGAGGTGGCGGTCCGCGCCATCAAGGCGGGCTTCGACGACTATGTGGTGAAGTCGCCGAAGCAGCTGCGGCGGCTGGGGGCGGCGGCGCGGGCGGCGCTGACCCGGGCGGAGACGCGGCGCGGCCTCGAGGAGAACCGCGACCTGCTCACCCAGGAACTCTATCACCGGCTGCACAACAACCTCCAGCTCGTGGTCGGGCTGATCGCCTTCACCGCCCGCAGCATCAACGAGCCCGCGGCGCGGCAGCGGCTCGACGACCTGGGCCGGCGGGTGCAGTCGCTGTCGATGCTGCAGGAGCGGCTCTATCGCGGGGGGGATTTCCGGCGGGTCGATTTCCCGGCCTTCCTGCAGCAGCTGGTGGAGGACCTGCTGGCGCTCGACGGGCGCGGCATCCCCACCGAGCTCGAGCTCGAGCCGCGCATGCTGCCGGTGGACGTGGCGGTGCCGCTGGCGCTCATCGCCAACGAGCTTCTCACCAATGCATTTAAACATGCGGTGCCTGGCGCGGCAGGGTTGACCCTGCGGGTCACTTTCCACGTTGCGGCCGGTGGGGCGCCGGTGCTCGAGGTGACGGATAACGGGGTCGGGCAGCAGGCGGCCGAGGCCGGAACCGGGCTCGGCGCCCGGTTGGTGCGGCGGCTTGCCGAGCAGATCGGCGGCGTGGTTGAAGTCATGCCGAGGGAAGGCGGCGGGAGGTTATGTCGGATCACGGGGGGGAACCCGGCCAGGCCGGGTTGAGAGTGCTGGTCGTCGAGGATGAGTTCCTGATCGCCGACTACCTCGTGGCGGTGCTCGAGGATGCCGGCCACCGCATCGCCGGCACCGCGGCAACGGCGGAGGAGGCGCTGGCCATCCTCTGGAGCGGCCGGGCAATCGACGTGGTGAGCCTCGACGTGAAGCTTCCGGGTGCGATGGACGGGGTCGATGTCGCGGAGCGGCTGCGCGCCGCGGCGGGGCCGCCCTTCATCTTCGTCACCGGCTCCGGCGACCCGGCCTTCCGCGCCCGGTGCGAGGCGGTGCAGCCGCTCGCGATCCTGCAAAAGCCCATCGACCCGGATATGCTGCTGCGCGTCCTTGCCAAGGTGAAAACGCGCTAGCCGAAGGCCCCCACCTCATGGGTGATGGCGGCGCCGCATTCGCGCACCAGGGCAAGGAGCCTGGCCATCGGCCGGAACAGGCCGGCATGCTCGGCGGCATAGCTCAGCCCCTCGCGCGGCGGCGCCGGCTCGCCGAATTCGAGGCTGATGACCGGGCCGGGAGCGGCGGGGAAGACCTCCTCCAGCAGCGCGAGCGCCGGCTCGACGTCGAGCTGGAGGATGCGGGCGACCAGCGCCTCCCGCGTCGCGCCGTGGCGGGGCGAGAAGTCCGGGACATCGACGGCCAGCAGCCAGATGCGGTGGATCAGCGCCAGCCGCAGCGCGTGCAGCAGGACGAGGCGGTCCGGCATCTCCGGCAGGTCGGGCCAGGCATGGCGGAGCGCCAGGTGGTCGGCCTGGAGGCGGCGGAAGAGGCGGCGCACGGGCGCATCGAGGTCGAGCGCCTCGACGGCGGTGGCGACGCGCAGCAAGGCCTCGCGCCGGCCGGGGCGGCGGGTGAAGCCGGCGCGGTCGAGCCAGGGGCCGGGGTCGAGCGTGTCGACCACCGCGCGCAGCACGCCGATATCGGAGCAGGCGGCGGCGCGGGCGGCCATCGCAAGCGCCCGGGCGAAGCGGGGCGAGTGGGTGCGGAGCTCGGTGAAGGCGTCCGGGTTGGCGGAGGCGGCGGCGCCGAGCCCATGCAGCGTGTTCGCCATCCAGCCGAGCTGCTGGAGGATGGCGTTGTTCGGGATGGCCCGGAGCTGCGAGGGATGGGCGATGCGGATCGGCCCGCCCATGCCATCCGCCTGCCGCACCGCGGGGCGGGAGCCGGTGCGGTCCAGCAGCCCTGGCCCGAAGGCGCCAAGGAGGGCGGCATAGCCGGGGTCGGCGACCAGGGCCTGCATCTCGCGCCGCGCGGTTGCGAAGAAATCGGCGACGTAGTCGGCCTCGGCATAGACCGGGTCGGCGACCTTGCCGGCGGGGGCGAAGGCGTGGCGGGCGATGCCGGCGATGGTGGCGCGGGCGAGCGCGGGCGTGCCGAAGAAGAGGTAGCCGTCGCCGCCCTGGAAGGCCGTCTCCTCGCGCAGCTTCAGCCCGGCGCGGTCGAGCGCCATGCGCGCCTGGGGCGGCGAGAGATAGGCGAGGCGGTCGGCGAGGCTGCCCGGATGGCCGCCGCGGCCGACGCTCTCGCCATGGGTGTCGAACAGCACGACCTCGATGCCGTCGAGCTTGTGCCGGCGCAGCAGCTCGACGAGGCGGAGCTTGAGACGCTCGGCAAGGTAGCTGCCGGCGAGCTGGCCGACATAGCGGCCGCTGTCGGAATAGCCGAATTGCAGGCAGAGCCGGCCATGGGCGCGGAGGTAGTCGCGGTAGTGCGGGCTCCGCAGCGCCTCCTCCAGCACCCGCTCGCCGCGATCGAGCGCCTCCGCCGTCTCGAATAGGGGCGAGAGCTCGACGGCCATCTCGGCGCCGAAGCGGCGGGCGAGCCAGAGGGCGGCGAGCAGGGTGTAGCCCGTCTCCGTCTCGGCAATGAGGAAGCGGATCGGCGCCGAGCCGTCGACATGCTTGGCGATCTGCGCGCAGACCAGCATGAGGCGCGCGGCAGAGGCCTGCTCCGCCAACAGCGCGCCGAAATCGACCGGCAGCGGCGCCACCTCGGCCAGCGCCTCGTTGATGGCGGCGAGCAGGCCGCGGCGCTGCGCCATGTCCTCGGCCGAGGCGGCCAGGCCGAGGCGCTGGCGCACGGCGTTGTGGAGCTGGGCGGCGTTCAGCCGGACATGGGTATGGGCGAGGGCGAGGCCATGCGCGGCGAGGCCGGCGCGGGCCACGGCGAGGCCGAGGCGCGTGGCATCGTCGGGAGCGGCGGCGAGGGCGGCGGGGAAGAGCGAGAGCAGCGGCTCGAGCTCGGTCATCGCCGCCGTGCGGCGCTCGATCAGCAGATGCGCCATGGCGCGCGCAGCCTCGGGCTCCGGCCGCTCGGGGACGGCGGCGAGCTGCGCCTCGGTCGCCTCCAGCGCCTCCGCGGTGCGGGCGGCGAGCGGGGCGGCGGCCTCGCCCAGCGCCGCGAATTGGCCGGCGAGGCGCTCGAGCTGCAGCCGCTTCATCGTCAGGCGGAGGCGGAGCGTGTCCCACCAGCCGATATCGGTGCGGCCGTCGGTGTCGTAGCCGACCCAGCTCGCCAGCAGGATCGGGCGGGGGACGAGCGTCGCCCAGCGGTCGGGCCAGACGGATTTCGCGGCACCCAGCAACGCCTCGGTCAGCCCGTCGATGGCATCGCGGCCGCGGGCGATGGCGGCGGCGGCCTGGCTGAACTCGTCGGCCAGCGTGGGCGCGGTCGGGCGATGCGGGAGGCCGGCGGGGAAGGCCGCGCCGCTCGCTGCCTCGGCCAGCGCGGTGCCGGTCGCGGGCGGCAGGGAAAAGGTGGGGTGGGCGGTGAAGACGGCGGCGAAGCGCGGCGTCTCCAGCAAGGCCCGGTACTGGGCGAAGGGCACCGGGCTGTCATCCGGGTCCGGCCGGACGAGGCGGGCGGCGAGTGCGGTGAGGTCCGGCACCGCATCGGGCAGGCCGACATAGGCGGCGATGCGCCTGGCCCGGTCGGCCGCCGCGGCATCGGCCAGGCGCTGGACCATCTCCGCCACCAGATCGAGGTCGAGGGCGCCGTCATCGAGGCGCCGGCTGATGGCCAGCGCGATCAGCAGCACCGGGTCGCCGAAGGGATCCTGCGCCGCCGCGGCCCTCGCCTCCCGCAGGCGGGCGAGGAGGTCCTGGAGGGGATCGGGGGCGATGTCGGGCATGGGCCGATGTTGCACCTGCGAAGACGCCGAAGGCCAGTCTTTCCGGGAACCCCCTCGGTTGCCCCGCCGGGCGGTCAGGCGGCGAGGCTCGCCATGATGGCGGGCACCTCCTCCGGGATCTCGCGCGCCAGGTAGCCGAGCGGCCCGATGCGGCGGGCCAGCCGGTCCCCCGCCTCGGCATGGAGGAAGACGCCCCAGAGCGTCGCCTGCAGCGGCGGCGCGCCGCGGGCGACGAGGCCAGCGATGATCCCCGCCAGCGTGTCGCCCGAGCCCGAGGTGGCGAGGCCGACATTGCCATGGTCGCAGGACCAGGCCTCGCCCTGGGGGGAGGCGACGAAGGAGCGCCCGCCCTTCATGTCGGTGACCGCGCCGAAGGTGGCGGCAGCGCGGCGGGCGGCGGCGAGCGGGTCCGCCGCCACCTCGGCGGCGGGGCAGCCGAGCAGGCCGGCCATCTCGCCGAGATGCGGCGTCAGCACCAGGCGGCCGGCATGGCGGCGGAGCGCGTCGCGGCAATCGGCGAGAGCGGCCAGGGCGCCGGCATCGAGGATGAAGGCGGCCTCGCCCTCGGCCGTGTCCATCAGCCGGTGGGTGAGCGCGGCCAGCGCCGGCGGGTCCATCATGCCGGGGCCGAGCACCACCGCATCGGCGCCGGCGCAGCGACGGGCGAGCATGGCCGCCGCGGCCGGGTCGATGCCGCCGGCCTCGGTCTCGGCGAGGGGGAAGACGCGTGCCTCCGGCATCGCCATGGCGAGATGCGGCGCGGCACCGGCGGGGGCGGCGATCTGCACCTTGCCGGCGCCGGCCCGCAGCGCGGCCATGCCGGTGAGGAGCGCCGCGCCCGGCACCTCGCGGCTGCCGGCGATGAGGAGGACGCGGCCGCGGCTGTTCTTGTCGGCGCCCTGCTGGTGGGTGGGCAGCGGCATGGTCCGCAGCAGCGCGGGCGTGAGGGAGGTGGGCGCGCTCATCGGGCGGCGCCCGCCGGGGCGTCGGGCTCGGCGGTGACGGGGGCGCCTTCCTCCAGCAGGGGGCTGAGGAAATTGTAGCGGCGCAGCACGAGGCCCGAGCCTGGCTGGTGAAGGTATTCGGTGACGCTGCAATTCGCCACGTCGCCCTCCCGGTCGATGGCGAGGATCTGCTCCTCCGTCATCCGCTCGATCAGGTAGCGGAGGCAGAGCACCACGACTTGGTGAGCGACGATCATCACCCGCTCGCCCGCGTGATGCAGGCAGATCGTGTCGAGCGCGCTGCGGAGGCGGAGGATGACGTCGCACCAGCTCTCGCCGCCGGGCGGGCGATGGTAGAATTTGCCCAGGGCCCGGCGGAGCTCGGCCTGCTCCGGGTGCTCGGCGGCGATGCCGTAGCGCGTCAGGCGGTCGAGGACGCCGAACTCCTTCTCCCGCAACCGTTCGTCGAAAGTCAGCGCCTCGGGCGGGGTGCCCATCAGCTCCGCGGTCTGCCGGGCGCGAAGATAGGGCGAGGCGAGGACGATGGCGGGGCGCTCCTCCTCCGGCTGCTCGGCGAACCAGCGGCCGAGGGCGCGGGCCTGGGCCTCGCCGCGCTCGCTGAGGGGGACGTCCACGTCGCGAGCGAGGGTCTCGATGCGGTGGAGGCGGGCGGCCTGGGCGGCATCGCGCGCGACATTGCCGCGGCTCTCGCCGTGACGAACGATCCAGAGACGCTCGGGCCAGCGCTGCTGCATGAAGCTTCCCCCGCCGATGGCAGGGACGCAACGCGGCAGGGCGCCAGGGTTTTCGGGGCTGCCGCGTCAGGCCCCGATCGGCACCCAGGCGGCATTCCGCGCGCTCGATTCCACCGCGGCCGCAATGAAGCGCATGCCGCGCACCCCGGCCTCGATGCCGGGGACGAGGAGGCAGGCCGGATTCGGCGCGCGGGCCTCGATCCGCGCCGTGATCTGCTCGGCGAGGTCGCGGTAGAGCTGGGCGAAGGCCTCGAGATACCCCTCCGGATGCCCGCCCGGGATGCGGCTGGCATGCCCCGCCGCCGGTGATGCCGCGGCCCCGCCGCGCCGCAGCAGGCGCGGCGCCTCGCCGAGCGGGGCATGGACCAAGGTCTCCGGCTCCTCCTGCGCCCAGGCGAGGCTGCCGCGCTCGCCATAGATGCGGAGGCGCAGCCCGTTCTCATGCCCGAGCGCGACCTGCGAGGACCACAGCATCCCCCGCGCGCCGCCGGCGAAGCGCAGCAGCATCTGCGCATTGTCGTCGAGCCGCCGGCCGGGGACGAAGCTCGTCAGCTCCGCCGCCAGGCTGTCGCAGGCAAGGCCGGTGGCGAATTCCGCCAGGTTGAAGGCATGGGTGCCGATATCGCCGATGCTTCCCCCCGCACCGGACCGCGCCGGGTCAGTGCGCCAGGCGGCCTGCTTCTGCCCCGTCTCCTCGAGCGGCGTCGCCAGCCAGCCCTGCGGATACTCCACCTGCACCACGCGGAGGGCGCCGATCTCGCCGGCCGCCACCATCTCGCGCGCCTGCCGCACCATCGGGTAGCCGGTGTAGTTGTGCGTCAGGCCGAAGACGATGCCGGCCTCGCGCACCACCGGCTCGAGCGCCAGCGCATCCTCGAGGCTGTGCGCCAGCGGCTTGTCGCAGATCACATGGATGCCGCGCGTGGCGAAGGCGCGGACCGGCGCCGCATGCAGGTGGTTCGGCGTGACGATGGCGACGACGTCGATGCCGTCCTCCCGCGCCGCCTCGCGCTCCGCCATCGATGCGAAGTCGGCATAGGCGCGGTCGGGCGCGATGTGCAGCGCCGCGGCGCTCTCGCACGCGCGGTCGGCATCGGCCGAGAGCGCGCCCGCCACCAGCTCGTAGCGGTCGTCGAGCCGCGCGGCGATGCGGTGCACCCCGCCGATGAAGGCGCCCTGTCCGCCGCCGACCATGCCGAGGCGCAGCCGCCGCGCCATCTCAGCCGAGCCCGAGCAGGCGGCGGTTGGTCGCCGCATCGGCGCCGCTCGCCGCGAAATCGTCGAAGGCCCGCGCCGCTACCTGGATGATGTGCCGGGCGATGAAGGGCGCACCTTCGGCCGCGCCCTGCTCGCTGTCCTTGATGCAGCACTCCCATTCCAGCACCGCCCAACCGTCGAAGCCGTATTGCGACAGCTTCGAGAAGACGGCGCCGAAATCCACCTGCCCGTCGCCCAGCGAGCGGAACCGCCCGGCGCGCTGTGCCCAGGGCTGGAACCCGCCATAGACGCCCCCCCGCCCGCTCGGCCGGAACTCCGCGTCCTTCGCGTGGAACATGCGGATGCGCGGGTGGTAGATGTCGAGATAGGCGAGGTAGTCGAGCTGCTGCAGGACGAAATGGCTCGGGTCGTAGAGGATGTTGCAGCGTGGATGCCCGCCGAGCCGCTCGAGGAACATCTCGAAGGTCACGCCGTCATGCAGGTCCTCGCCGGGATGGATCTCGTAGCAGAGATCGACGCCCGCCTCCTCGAAGGCGTCGAGGATCGGCCGCCAGCGCCGTGCCAGCTCGTCGAAGGCCTCCTCGACCAAGCCCGCCGGCCGCTGCGGCCAGGGGTAGAGGAAGGGCCAGGCCAGCGCGCCGGAGAAGGTGCCGTGCGCCGTGAGGCCGAGATGGCGCGAGGCCTTCGCCGCCAGCAGCAGCTGCCGCACCGCCCAGCCCTGCCGCGCCTGCGGCCTGCCGCGCAGCTCCGGCGGCGCGAAGCCGTCGAAGGCGAGGTCGTAGGTGGGGTGCACGGCGACGAGCTGGCCCTGCAGGTGGCTCGCCAGCTCGGTGAGCTCGACCCCGGCCTCGCTCAGCGTGCCGCGGAGCTCGTCGCAATAGTCGCGGCTCTCCGCGGCCTTCTCGAGGTCGATCAGCCGCGCATCCCAGCTCGGGATCTGCACGCCCTTGTAGCCATGCCCCGCCGCCCAGCGCGCGAGCCCGTGCAGGTTGTCATAGGGCGCCGCATCGCCGGCGAACTGGGCGAGGAAGATCGCCGGCCCCTTGACCGTGCGCATCATCAGAAGGGCGAGTCCGGGACGTAGAAGTCGCGCGCATTCTCCCGCGTGATCAACACCGAGGGAATGATCGTGGTCGGCGGCAGCCGCTCGCCCTTGAGCCGCGCCTCGGCGGTGAGCTTGATGGCGTCGTACATGAATTTCGGCGAGTAGGAGACATTGGCCTGGATGCGCGGGTCGCTGCCGTCCATCAGCGTCTTGATCATCCCCTTCGCGCCGGCGCCGCCGAAGACCAGCTTGATGTCAGTCCGCTTCGCCTGGTCGATGGCGCGCAGTACGCCGACCGCCATGTCGTCATCCGCCGCCCAGACGGCGTCGATCTGGCGGAAGCGCGTCAGGTAGTCCTGCATCACGCGGAAGGCGTCGTCGCGGTTCCAATTGCCGTAGCGGGCATCGAGCAGCCTGATGTCCGGGTGGTTCTTGAGGACGGCGTTGAAGGCATCCATCCGCTCGTTGTCGAGCGTGGTGGCGATGCCCCGCAGCGCCACGACATTGCCGCGCCCGTCGAGCGCCTTGGCGATGTACTCCGCCGGGACGCGGCCGAAGGCGGTGTTGTCGCCGGCGACATAGGCATCCTGCGCCGCCGTGTCGGTCAGGCCGCGGTCCACCACCGTGACGTAGACGCCGCGCCCCTTCACCTGCGCCACCGGCCGCGTCAGGGCGCCCGACTCGAAGGGGAAGATCACCAGCGCGTTGATCCGGTTGGCGGTGACCAGGTCCTGCAGCTGGTTCGCCTGCTCGCCCGCATTGGCCGCCGTCTTGACGGTGATCCTGAGGTCGCGGTGCGCCGCCTCGAGGTCCGCCTTCGCCTTGTTCGCCCACCAGACGATGGCGGCGGTGAAGCTGTGCGTCGCGGTCGGGATGGCGACGCCGAGATTGACCGCCCCTTGCGCCCGCGCGAGGCCCGGCGCGGCAAGCACTGCTGCGGCGCCGGCGAGCAGGCGCCGGCCGATGAGCATGGACATGGGGCCGTTTCTCTCCCGTCTCAGGTTGGCGTCAGTTGAGCATCGCCCGCAGCGCCGCATCAAGGCCCGCGTCAGCGCCGGCGCTGCAGGAAGGCGACCGCGATGATGACAAATCCTTGCACCGCCGCATTGAGATAGACGGAGATGATGCTGGTAAGGTTCAGGATGTTGCCGATCACCGAGAGCAGCACCGCCCCGACCACCGTGCCGAGCACGCTGCCCGAGCCGCCCTTCAGCGCCGTCCCGCCGACGATCACCGCGGCGATCGCTTCCAGCTCCCAGAGCAGGCCGGTGGTCGGTGAGGCGGAGCCGAGGCGCGGCACGTAGAGCAGTGTCGCGATGCCGACGCAGGCGCCGAGCAGCCCGTAGGTGATCAGCTTCACCCGGTCGACATCGACGGCGGCATAGCGCGCCACCTGCTCGTTGGAGCCGATAGCCTGCACGTAGCGCCCATAGGCCGTGCGGTTCAGCACCAGCCCGCCCAGCAGCGCCACCACGGCGAAGACCCAGATCGGCACCGGGATGCCGAGCAGCGCGGCGTAGTAGACCGGGCTGTAGGCATCGGCCAGGTCGTTGTCGAGCATGATGGCGCCGCCATCCGACAGCCAGGTCAGCACGGCGCGGAAGATGCCGAGCGTCCCCAGCGTCACGATGAAGGGCTCGATGGCGCCGCGCGTGATCAGCAGCCCGTGGATGAGGCCGAAGCCGGCGCCCAGCACCACCGCGAAGCCCATGCCGATGGCGACCGCCATGACCGGCGCGAAGCCCTGCGCGCCGAGCGCGTTCATCACCAGGATGACGCCGCCCGCGATCAGCGCCGCCATCGACCCGACCGAAAGGTCGATCCCGCCCGAGATGATGACGAAGCCCATCCCGACGGCGATGATGCCGATGAAGGCGGTGCGGGTCAGCACGTTCATCGCATTGCCGAGGGAGACGAAATCCGGGTTCAGCAGCGCGCCGGCGATGCAGAGCAGCACCAGCCCGAGGATCGGGCCGAGTCCGGCGAGCCGCAGCCTAATGGCGTGTTCCCGTTGCATGGGCGATCAGTTCCTCCTCGGTCAGCCGGTGCGCGCCGATATCCGCAACGGCCCGCCCGCCGCGCATCACGACGACGCGATGGCACAGCCCGACCAACTCGATCAGCTCCGAGGAGATCACGATCACCCCCCGCCCCTCGCGCGCCAGCCGCTGGATGAGCAGGTAGATGTCCCGCGTGGCGCCGATGTCGACGCCCCGCGTCGGCTCGTCCAGCACGACGACCTTGGGTGCCGGGTGCAGCACCTTGGCGAGCGCCAGCTTCTGCTGGTTGCCGCCCGAGAGCGAGGCCGCGCGCACCGCCGTCGAGCCGGTGCGGATGCCGAAATCGGCGACGGCGGCCTCCAGCGCCCGCCCCTCCGCCGCGCGGTCGAGCCAGGGCGCGGCGTAGCGCCGCAGCGCCATCAGGGTGAGGTTGTCGCGCAGGCCGAGCGCGACATGCAGCCCCTTCCCCTTGCGGTCCTCGCTCAGATAGGTGAGGCCCTGGTCCGCCGCCTCGCGCGGGCTGCGGATGCGCAAGGGCCGCCCTTCGAGCGTCACCGCCTCGGCGCTTCCCGGCCGCAGGCCGAGCAGCCCCTCGAACAGCTCCGTCCGCCCCGCGCCGACCAGCCCGGCGAAGCCGAGGATCTCGCCCGCGCGCAGCTCGAAGGAAACATCCTCGGCCCAGCCCGGCACCGTCAGCCCACGCACCGCGAGCAGCGCCGCGCCCCCCGGCGCCGGGTCGCGTGGCGGGAAGAGGTCGGACATCTCCCGCCCAACCATCAGGCTCGCCATCTCCTGCCGCGTCACCGCCTGCGTCGGGCGGCGGGCGACGAAGCGGCCGTCGCGCATCACCACCACCTCGTCGGTGACGCGCTCCACCTCGTCGAGCTTGTGCGAGATGTAGAGCAGCGTCACGCCCTCCGCCTTCAGCCGCGCCATGAGCGTGAAGAGCGCCTCCGTCTCGCCCGGCGTCAGCGTCGCGGTCGGCTCGTCCATCACCAGCAGCCGCGCCTGCCGCGCCAGCGCGCGCGCGATCTCGACGAGCTGCTTCTCGGCGACGATCAGCCGGCGCACCGGCGTGTCCGGGTCCCGCCGCAGCCCGACCAGGCCGAGCACGCGCTGCGCCTCGGCCCGCATCGCCGGCTCGTCCAGCCACCAGCCGCGCCGCAGCTCATGGCCGAGGAAGATGTTCTGCGCGATGGTGAGATCCTCGGCCAGGTTGAACTCCTGGTGGATCAGCACGATGCCGGCATCCTCCGCCTCGCGCGAGCTGCGGAAGCGCCGTGGCACGCCATCGAGCAGGATGCCGCCGCCGGTCGGCTGCTCGTAGCCGCCGAGGATCTTCATCAGCGTCGACTTGCCCGCGCCGTTCTCGCCGAGCAGGCCATAGACCCGCCCTGGCGCCAGTTCGAAGCTGACGCCGTGCAGCACGCGGACCGGGCCGAACTCCTTCACCACCTCGTCGAAGCGGACCGCGACGCTCATCCCATTCCCCAAGCTCTGCCGTCGGAGGCTGCCACAGCGCCGGGCCGCGCCGGAAGTCCCCGGCCCGGCGCGATAGGGCGCTCGCCGTCGCATGGGGCCACATCCCGGTGCCGCGGCCTGCGGAACATCCGCTCGCCGCCGGCGTTCCATCTTCCCGAGACAGCAAGGGGAAGGCCCATGCCCATCGTCGCCGACAGCAGCCAGTGGACCGGCGAGTACGACCACACCCCCCATGCCGGCCCGGTCATCTGGGGCGAATTCGAGGACCGGTCTGCGCTCGACAACGCGGCTGCGAAGCTGCAGGCCGAGGAGTGGTTCCGCACCCTCCAGGCACGCTCCGCCCCGCAAGCGGAACAACCGGCCGACAACGATCAGGTCATCACCCCGGACGACAACCCGAAGGGCGCCGATGCGCGTAACCTGCGGCAGAATTTTGTCGGAATCGGAACCGCCTCGACCTCGATGCTGGCGGCCGGCATCGTCATCGCCACCGGTGGTGCGGCCCTGCCGGCCGTGGCGGCCGCGGCTGCGGCCGGAGCGGCGACGATGGCCGTGGGCGAGACGGCCGGAGCGGCCAGCGGCCCGACCGACTCCGGCACCCGGCCGGACGAGGTCGTGAAGAGCGACGGTCCGTCCCTCGGCATCCAGGCGCAGACCGAGGAGGAGAAGGCCGAGGCGCAGCGTTTCCTGCAGAACCAGGGCGCGCGCCGCGTCTGGGTCCAGGACCAGCAGGCGGCCTAGTGTCGGACGGCGAGGCCCCGAACCGGGCCTCGCCGGTGGCCCGTGGGCCCTATAGCGGCTTGAGGTTCGCCGCCGCGGCCTTGCCGCGCTCCATCACCACCTCGTAGCTGATCTTCTGGTTCTCGTTGAGACCCTGGAGGCCGGCCTTCTGCACGGCGGTGATGTGGACGAAGACGTCCTTGCCGCCATCCTGCGGCACGATGAAGCCGAAGCCCTTCGTTGCGTTGAACCATTTCACGGTGCCGATCGCCATGCGACGCGCCCTCCCTTGCATCGATCACGGGCGACGATCGCCCGCGCGAAACCGCCAGGCTTGATCGCTTGAAGGCGGCCGGAGGGATCCGGGACGGCACGGCAAGGCGGGCCAAGGACAGCTGGCCTGGCAAGTGGACACGGATCGACCGGTTGAAGTCAACGATCGCGAACACGCGTTGTCGTGAGGGATTCGCGGCGGGAAAGGCCCTGGACCGACACGAAAAAGGGCGGGCCTCGCGGCCCGCCCTCTCGTTCCGATCAGCCTTGCGGGCTGGATCAGAAGTCCATGTCGCCCATGCCGCCCATGCCGCCGCCCGGGGGGCCGCCGGCCGGCGCCTTGCGCTCCGGACGCTCGGCCACCATGGCTTCGGTGGTGATCAGCAGCGAGGCGACCGAGGCCGCATCCTGCAGCGCCGTGCGCACGACCTTGGTCGGGTCGATGATGCCGGCGGCGACGAGGTCCTTGTACTCGTCCTTCTGGGCGTCGTAGCCGTGGACATAGGTGTCGGTGCGCAGCACCTCACCGGCCACGACCGCGCCGTCCTTGCCGGCATTCTCGGCAATCTGCTTCGCCGGCGCCTGGATGGCGCGACGGACGATCTCGATGCCGACCTGCTCGTCGTTGTTCAGGCCCTTCAGGTGACCGAGGTTGGTCGAGGCGCGCAGCAGCGCCACGCCGCCGCCCGGCACGATGCCTTCCTGGACCGCGGCGCGGGTCGCATGCAGCGCGTCGTCGACGCGGTCCTTGCGCTCCTTCACCTCGACCTCGGTCGAGCCGCCGACGCGGATGACGGCGACGCCACCGGCCAGCTTCGCCAGGCGCTCCTGCAGCTTCTCGCGGTCGTAGTCCGAGGTGGTCTCCTCGATCTGCGCCTTGATCTGCTCCACGCGGCCGGTGATCGCGGACTTCTCGCCGGCGCCGTCGACGATCGTGGTGTTCTCCTTCTCGATCCGCACCATCTTGGCGCGGCCGAGCTGGGCGAGCGTCACGTTCTCGAGCTTGATGCCGAGATCCTCGGAGATCACCTCACCGCCGGTCAGGATGGCGATGTCCTCGAGCATCGCCTTGCGGCGATCGCCGAAGCCCGGCGCCTTCACGGCCGCGACCTTCAGGCCGCCGCGCAGCTTGTTGACCACCAGGGTGGCCAGCGCCTCGCCCTCGACATCCTCGGCGACGATGATGAGCGGACGGCCGGACTGAACAACCGCCTCGAGCAGCGGCAGCATCGGCTGCAGCTGGCTGAGCTTCTTCTCGAAGATCAGCAGGTAGGGGTTCTCCATCTCGACGATCATCTTCTCCGCATTCGTGATGAAGTACGGGGAGACGTAGCCGCGGTCGAACTGCATGCCCTCGACGACGTCAAGCTCGGTCTGGATGCCCTTGGCCTCCTCGACCGTGATGACGCCCTCGTTGCCGACCTTCTCCATCGCCTGGGCGATCATCTCGCCGATCTCGGTCTCGCCATTGGCGGAGATCGAGCCGACCTGCGCCACCTCGGCCGAGGTCGAGATCTTCTTCGTCTTGGCCTCGAGCTCGGCGACGACGGAGGCGACGGCCTTGTCGATGCCGCGCTTCAGATCCATCGGGTTCATGCCGGCGGCCACGGCCTTGGCGCCCTCGCGGACGATCGCCTGGGCGAGCACGGTCGCGGTGGTGGTGCCGTCGCCGGCGATGTCGTTGGTCTTCGAGGCCACTTCGCGCACCATCTGCGCGCCCATGTTCTCGAACTTGTCGGCCAGCTCGATCTCCTTGGCGACGGTCACACCGTCCTTGGTGATCCGCGGGGCGCCGAAGCTCTTGTCGATGACGACGTTGCGGCCCTTGGGGCCGAGCGTCACCTTCACGGCGTCGGCCAGGATGTCCACGCCGCGCAGCATGCGGTCGCGCGCATTGGCGCCGAACTTAACGTCCTTCGCAGCCATGTATGTACCTCATTGGTTCGGCGTCCGGTCGCTGCCTGGGCGGTCTGCCCCGGCGCGGTCCCGTCCGCCATTGTTGACGACGAGTGTCAGGCGGCTGACCGGGTGGGTCAGGCGGCCTTGGCGACGGAAGGGTTGTCGAGGATGCCCATGATGTCGGACTCCTTCATGATGAGGAGCTCCTCGCCATCGAGCTTCACCTCGGTGCCCGACCACTTGCCGAACAGGATGCGGTCGCCGGCCTTCACGTCGAGCGGGCGCATCTCGCCCTTGTCGTTCAGCGTGCCGCTGCCGACGGCGATCACCTCGCCTTCCTGCGGCTTCTCCTTGGCGGTGTCGGGGATGATGATGCCGCCGCGGGTCTTCTCCTCGGCCGTCACGCGACGGACGAGAACGCGGTCATGCAGGGGACGGAAGCTCATATGCGGTCCTCTCCTGGCCTATTCTCAAGGAATGGGTCCCCCCGCCGGGAGGCGCCAGCGGGACCGCTAGCACTCACCCCGGAGGAGTGCCAAGCGATCTAGGGCAGGCTCGCGCTGGCGTCAAGAGATTTGCAGCACTCTCCGAGTGCGAGTGCCAACCCACTGAAATCCAACAATTTTGTTGCAACCCATCCGGAAAGACGTGGCAAGCTCGGCGTTGCAGAGATGGAGGAAATCGCCGGCCGCAACGGCTGGCCCCGAAGAGAAGGATCGCCTTGCGTGCTGCACAGCCTCGAACGCTTCGTCCGCATCCCCGACTGGCGGCTCACCACCGCCGAGATCCTCTACCACATGCCGGACCATCCCGGCGTGCTGCAGACCTTCGTCTGGCAGAAGGTCGACCACGCCCCGGCCTTCCCGGAGCTCTCGCGCTTCCTCGATTTCTGGCGCCGTGAGATCGAGGGGCCGCTGCACTCGGTCCGCGTCGCCTCCGCCGCGCTGACGCGCCCGGCCGAGCTGCGCTTCGCCAACGGCCAGTTCATCCTGCACTGACCGGCGCCGGCGGCCCGGGCGCTACTCCTCCAGCGCCCGCCCTGCCCGGTGCTGGCGCAGCAGGGCGAAGCCGATCGCCACCGAGCCGGCGAGCAGCACGGCCGAGAGGCCGAGCTGCCAGGCGCCGTCCACCCGCACGCCCTTGCCGAGCAGGGCGAAGACCAGCGTCTGCGGCAGGTAGCCGATCGCCGAGGCGGCGAGGAAGGGCAGCAAGGCGATTCCCGCCATCCCCGCCAGCAGGTTGAGCGCCAGGTTGTTGCCGAGGGGCAGCAGCCGGAGCGCCAGGGTCGCATTGAAGGGGCTGGCCGCCAGCAGGTCCCGCAACGGCCGGAGGCGCCGCCCGAAGCGCCCAGCCAGCCGCCGCTGCGCCCAGCCGCGCCCCACCAGCCGCGCCCAGAGGAAGGAGACCGCGCAGCCGAGCAGCTGGGCCAGCAGCGCGAGCCCGGTCCCCGCCACCGCGCCGAAGGCATAGCCGCCGAGGAAGGCGACGCCCTGGCGCGGGATCCCCACCGCCGTCGCCGCCATCCCGACGATGAGGAAGATCCCCTCCCCCCAGAGCCCCTGCCCGCGGATGGTGCGGTCCACCCATTCCGTCCCGAGCAGCCCGCCGAGCGCCCGGAGCAGCAGCCCCGCCGCCACCAGCCCCGCCGCCAGCACCAGCAGCTTGGCGACCGCCCTCGCCCGCTCGCTCACTCCTCGACCACCGGGCGGGAGCCGCGGCGCTGCAGCCAGGCGACGCCCAGAAGGTCGAAGATGGAGACCGCCAGCCGGTCCAGCGTCCCGTAGTTGGAGCGCCCGCGCACCCGTGGCCGGTGGTTCACCGGCTCGCTCACCACCAGCCCGCCCTGGCGCAGCACGAGGGCGGGCAGGAAGCGGTGCATGTGGTCGAAATGCGGCAGCGCGAGGAAGAGGGCGCGGGGGAAGACCTTGAGCCCGCAGCCGGTATCCGGCGTCGCATCGCCGAGCAGCCGAGCGCGGATGCGGTTGGCGATGCGGCTCGAGCGCCGCTTCACCCAACTGTCCCGCCGCGTCACCCGGTGCCCGGCCACCAGCACCGGCCGGGCCTGCCGCTCTCCCTGCGCGCGGGCCAGCAGCCGGGGTATGTCGGCCGGGTCGTTCTGCCCGTCGCCGTCGAGGGTGGCGATCCAGGCGCCGCGGGCCGCCTTCACCCCGGTGATGACCGCCGCCGACTGCCCGCAGCTCGCCCGGTGGCGGAGATGCCGGAGCGGCGCCTGGCCCGCTGCCGCGCGCAGCGCCTCCGGCGTGCCGTCGGTCGAGCCGTCGTCGACATAGACGATCTCATGCGCCATGCCGGCCAGCGCCGCCTCGATCTCGGCGACCAGCGGCGCAATGTTCGGCGCCTCGTTCCGCACCGGGATGACCACGGAGATCAGGGGAGGGATGGCCGGGGCCGCCACGGGGGTACCTGGGGTGGCACCGGCCGGGTCACCGGCCGCGTCGGGGGCGGTCTGCATCGCGGCGTTGCGGTAGCAGCCGCGCGAGCGCGCCGCAAGCCGCGCCGGTTGTTCCGCCTGGGCGGCGTTCGGTTGATGTCCTGGCCGGCTTGCCACCCTATACTAGGCCAATGCCTTTTGATGCACCCTCCGCGCGCCCGGTCGTGAGCCGGGCGGCCCCCCGCGCCATCGGCCTCTGGCTGCTCGGCGTGGCCGCCATGGTCTGGGTCATGGTCGCCCTCGGCGGCGCCACCCGCCTCACCGGCTCAGGCCTTTCCATCATGGAATGGGCGCCGCTCTCCGGCACCCTGCCGCCGCTCTCCGATGCCGAATGGCAACGCCTCTACGACCTCTACCGCACCATCCCGCAATACCAGCTCGTCAACCAGGGCTTCGGGATCGAGGGCTTCAAGCAGATCTTCTGGCTGGAATGGGCCCACCGACTCTGGGGCCGGCTGATCGGCCTCGCCTATGCCCTGCCGCTCGCCTGGTTCTGGCTGCGAGGCCGCATTCCGGCCGGCTACAAAGGCCCGCTCGTCCTGCTGCTGCTGCTCGGCGGCCTGCAGGGCGCGATCGGCTGGTTCATGGTCGCCTCCGGCTTCCAGGCGGACCGCACCGCCGTCTCCCCCTACCGGCTGGTGATGCATCTCAGCCTGGCGCTTGGCCTCTTCGCAGCGCTGACCTGGATCGGGCTCGGCCTGCTGCGCCCCCGCCCGGCCGAGGCACCGCCCGCCGCCGGCAGCATCCGCCGCCAGGCCAAGGCCGCCGCCTGGCTGCTGGCCGGGGCGATGCTCGCCGGCGGCTTCGTCGCCGGCAACCGCGCCGGGCTCGACTACAACACCTTCCCGTTGATGGAGGGCCAGCTCGTGCCGCCGGGCTACTGGCGGCTCGACTCCGCCTGGGCGAACCTCACGCTGAATGTCGCGGCGGTGCAGTTCAACCATCGCCTGCTGGCAAGCCTCGCGGCGCTGGCCGCGCTCGGCGCCGCCTTCACCGGCTGGCGCCGCTTGCCGCCCGGCTTCGCCCGCAGCGCCTGCCTAGGCCTCGGCGGGGTGGTGATGCTGCAATACGGGCTCGGCGTCGCCACGCTGCTGCATGCCGTGCCGGTCTGGCTCGGCACGCTGCACCAGGCGACAGCGGTGCTGGTGCTGGCCGCAGCGTTGCTCGCGCTGCACGGGCTTCGCGCCCCGGAGAGACGACCATGACCGAAGGCGAGGCCGCCACCGCCCGGCGGGCGGACCAGGGGGCGCTGCTGCAGCTGATCCTCGACAGCATGCGGCACGGCATCGCCCTGTTCGATGCCGAAGGCCGGCTGGTGGCGGCAAACGAGCTGGCGCGGCGGCTCGGCATCTTCCCCGGCGAGACCCTGCCGACCGGCATGACCATCATGGCGATCGTCGACGCCCAGGCCGCCGCCGGCGAGTTCGGCGATGCCGAGACCACCGCGCGGCGCGTCGCTGCCGCCCGCGCCTTCGACCGCAGCATCCCGAGCCGCTACAGCCGCACCCGCCCCGACGGCACCGTGCTGGAGATCACCTCCGACCCGACGCCGGATGGCGGCTTCATCGTCACCTACAGCGACGTCACCGCACGGACCCGGGCCGAGCAGGCCGCCCGCGACCGTGCCGCCATGCTGACGGCCGCGCTCGATTCGATGCAGCACGGCTGCCTGATCTACGGGCCTGACGACCGCCTCCTCGCCGCCAACGCCCTCGCTGCCTCCATCGCCGGCCTGCCGCCGGAGGAGCTGGTCCCCGGCCGCTCCCGCGCCGAGCTCGTCCGTCTCCAGCATGCCCGCGGCGCCTTCGGCAGCGGCGCGGCGGCGGCGGCCGAGCGGGACCGGCTGATCGGCCGCCCGACCGGCCGGTACAGCGAGATGACCCGCAGCGCAGCGGACGGGCGGGTGACCAAGGTCGCCTCGAATCCGATCGGGCCCGACGGCGCCGGCGGCCATGTCGTCACCTACACGGACGTCACCCCCCTCGCCCAGGCCGAGGCCGCCTCCCGCGCCCGGGCCGAGCTCCTGCAGACCATGCAGGAGACGATGAAGCACGGCATCGCCCTGTTCGGCCCCGACCAGCGGCTGGTCGCCGCCAACGATCTCGCCGCCGAGCTCGCCGGCCTCCGCCCGGGAGAGATGCCGCCGGGCACGACCACCGCCGAGATCGCTGCCCTCCAGCTCTCGCGCGGCCTGTTCGGCGAGGGGGCCGAGGCCACACGGGCCGCCGAGGTCGCCTCCCGCCACGACCGCCGCTTGCCCCGCTTCGTCCGGCGCCGCCTGACCGATGGCCGCATCGTCGACTCCCGCTCCGACCCGACGCCCGACGGCGGCTTCGTCATCACCTGGTCCGACGTCACGCCGCTGATCGAGGCGGAGAAGGCCGCCGCGGAACGCGCCGCGATGCTGCAGGCGATGATCGAGAACATGCGCCACGGCATCGCCCTCTTCGATGCCGAGGGGCGGGTGGTGGCGGCCAACCGGCTTGTCGAGGACCTGGCCGGCGTTCCGCCGGGAACGGTGGTGCCCGGCCGGCATGTCGGTGAGCTGATCACCGTCCAGCAGGCCGCTTCCGCCCCCGGCGATGCGGCGCTCGATGCCCAATACGCCGCCCAGGCCCTCGCAGCCGACCGCTCGAAGCCGCTGCGCCACGTTCGCCCCTCGCGCGACGGGCGCATGCTCGACGTCGCCTCCGACCCGATGCCCGATGGCGGCTTCGTCATCACCATCACCGACATCACCGCCCTCACCCGCGCCGAGGCGGAGCTGCGCCAGCGCGCCGAGCTGCAAGCGGCGATGCTGAAGGCGATCCGCCACGGCATCGCCCTCTACGACGCGGACTACCGGCTGATCGCCGTGAACCGGATCTTCGGCGGGCCGGAGAACCGCCCCTTCCCCGAGGGCCGGGCACCGATGCCGCCCGGGACGCCGATGGCCGACATCCTGCGCCGCCAGGCCGCGCTCGGCGGCCTCGGCCCCGAGCCGGAGAAGGAGCTCGAGCGGCTGCTCGCGCTCGACCGACGACTGCCGCACCGCTACATGCGCCGCACCACCGACGGGCGGCTGCTCGAGGTCCATTCCGACCCGATGCCGGCTGGCGGCTTCGCCATCACCTTCTCGGATGTCACCGCCCTTGCCGCCGCCGAGGCCGAGGCCGCATCGCGTGCCGCCATGCTGCGCGCGGCGCTCGACACCATGCGGCACGGCTTCATGCTGTTCGGGCCGGACCACCGGCTGCGCGCCTCCAACCGCCTCGCCACCGAGATCGGCGGGCTGTCGGCGGAGGAGCTGCAGCCCGGCATCCCCTTCGACGAGCAGCTCCGCCTGCACCATGCGCGCGGCATGTTCGGCTCGCCGCCGCGCAGCGACGAGACCCTGGCCCGGCTCCTGGCGGCCGACCGCAGCCAGTCCTGGCGCCGCACCCGCCGCATGCCGGGCGGCGAGGTGATCGAGATCTTCAGCGACCCGACGCCGGATGGCGGCTTCGTCGTCACCTTCACCGACATCACCGCCCGCGCCGAGGCCGAGGCCGAGGCGAAGCGCCGCGCCAATGCGCTGCAGATCACCCTCGACAGCGTCCGCCACGGGATCGCCCTCTACGGGCCGGACCGGCGGCTGATCCTCGCCAACCGCCTGGCCGGGCCGCATCATGGCGTGCCGGACCTGCCGGAGCGTGCCGGCACGCTGTTCGACGACCTCCTCCGCGAGCAATACGCCCTCGGCTTCTTCGGCCCGGAGCCGGAGGCGAAGCAGCGCTTCACCATGGCGCTCGGCCGCGACCGCTCCATCCCGGCGCAGCTGCAGCGCCGCATGCCGGACGGGCGGGTGATCGACATCGCCAGCGACCCGACGCCCGAAGGTGGCTTCGTCATCACCCAGTCCGACGTGACCGCGCTCGAGCATGCCAAGGCCGAGGCATCGGACCGCGCCGCCATGCTCCAGCTCATGCTGGACAACATCCGGCATGGCATCTCCTATTTCGGCCCGGACCGCCGGCTGACCGCCTTCAACCGCCTGGCCGAGGAGCTGGCCGGGGAAGGCGGCAGCGTGACGCTGCGCCGCGGCGCGACGCTCGAGGAGCTGGTGGCCGAGATCGCCGGCACCGGCGCCTACGGCGATGCCGGGCAGACCGCGGCGATGATCGAGGCGCGGCTCGGCCTCGACCGCAGCAGGCCACACCGCTACCTGCGCCGCACCGGCGGGCGGCTGGTCGAGGTCTCGTCCAGCCCGGCGCCGAATGGCGGCTTCGTCGTCACCCATTCCGACGTGACCGACCTGTTGGAGGCCCAGGCCGCCGTTGCCGAGCGGAGTGCGCAGCTCCAAGTGATGCTGGAGACCATGCGGCACGGCATCGCGCTGTTCGACCGCGACCGGCGGCTGGTGACCGCCAATGCGCTGGCCGCCACCCTCAACGGGCTCGACCAGGGGGCGTTCGAGCCGGGCCGCAGCTGGGGCGAGGTGGTCGCGGACATCTCCGCCGCCGGCCTGCTTGATCCCGGGGAGATAGAGCGGATCATCGCCGACGACTACTCCCTACCGCTCCGCCTCGTCCGGCCCGGGGGGGATGGCCGGGTGATCGAGGTCACCACCAACCCGACGCCGGAGGGCGGCTTCGTCGCCACCTACACCGATATCACCGCCCTCACCCAGGCCGAGGCCGCGGCGCGCGAGCGGGCGGGCGTGCTGCAGGTGATGCTGGAGAATACCCGCCACGGCATCTGCTACTACGGCGCCGACCGGAGGGTGATCGCCGCCAATGGCCTCGCCGCCGAGTTCGGCGAATACAGCCCGGGCACCCTCCGCCCGGGCCGCAGCATCGAGGAGCTGGTCGAGGACCAGCTGCGCCGCGAGGTCGCCGGCGAGGTGAGCGTCGAGACGGCGCAGCTCGCCCTCACCATGGATCGCAGCCAGCCCGCCCGCTACACCAGGCCGACCCGGGACGGCCGGATCATCGAGGTCACGTCCGACCCGACGCCGGGCGGCGGCTTCGTCGTCACCACGGCCGACATCACTCCCCTGGTCCGCGCCGAGCAGGAGGCGCGCAGCCGCGCCGCCATCCTCCAGGCCATGCTCGACAACAGCCGCCAGGGCATCATCCTCTTCGACCTCGAAGGCCGGGTCGTCGCCGCCAACGGCATCGCCGCCGGGTTGACCGGGCTGCCGCCCGAGGCAATCTGGCCGGGCCTCGACATTCGCGCGCTGATCGCCCGGCAGGTCGAGATCGGGCATATCCCGCGGGACGGCTTCGCCGATGCCCTGGCCCTGGTGCCGCGGGACCGGCCCTGGCCGGTGCCCTACATGCGGCGCCGGACCCTCACCGATGGCCGCATCGTCGAGGTGCTGAGCGACGGCGTGGCGGGCGTCGGCTATATCCGCATGTACCGCGACATCACGGAGGAGCTCCACGCCCGCGCCGAGCTGGAGCGCGCCCGCGACGCGGCCGAGACGGCGAACCGCGCCAAGTCCCGCTTCCTCGCCACCATGAGCCATGAGCTGCGCACGCCGCTCAACGCCGTCATCGGCTTCTCCGAGGCCTATCTGATCGACAAGGACCCGGCCCGCCGGCTCGACTACGTGCAGTCGATCCACGAGGCGGGGCGCCACCTGCTCTCGCTGATCGACGACATCCTCGATGTCACCCGGTCGGAGACGACGGGCTTGCAGATCACCGAGGGCCAGGTCGCGGTGCTGCCGCTGGCCGAGGGCGCGGTGCAGATGATGCAGGCGACGGCGGCGACGGCAGGCGTCACCCTTGGCGCCATCCTGCCGCCACACCTGCCGCTGCTCCGCGCCGACGAGCTGCGGCTGCGCCAGGTGCTGCTGAACCTCCTCGCCAATGCGGTGAAATTCACCCCCGCCGGCGGCGGCGTCACCCTCGGCGCCGAGGTCGCGCCGGAGGGCGACCTGGTGCTCCGGGTCAGCGACACCGGCATCGGCATCGCCCCGGGGGACATCTCGCGCGCCTTCGAGCCCTTCACCCAGCTCGATTCGTCCCTGTCGAGACGCTTCCCCGGCTCCGGCCTCGGCCTATATCTGTCGCGGGCGCTGGCCGAGGCGCAGGGCGCCACCCTCAGCCTGGAGAGCACGCCTGGCCAGGGCACCACCGCCTTGCTGCGCTTCCCGAAAGACCGCCTGCTGGCCGAACTGGCCGCCTGATCACCCTTTGGAGAGCCCCACTATGCCGCTCGACACGCCGCTTTCGGTCACCGATCGCCTCTTCTTCGCCGAGGAAGGCCTCGACCGCGCCGGCGCCGAGCGCCTGGTCCGCGAGGCACTGGCCGGCGCCGATGACGGCGAGCTCTTCCTCGAATACCGCGAGAGCGAGGGCATCTCGCTCGACGATGGCCGCATCCGCGCGGCCAGCTTCGACGCCACGCGCGGCTTCGGCCTGCGCGCCGTCGCCGGCGAGGCGGCGGGCTATGCCCATTCCGGCGAGATGTCGGAGGCCGCGCTGAAGCGGGCGGCGGAGACGGTCGGCGCCGTCCGCCACGGCCATTCCGGCACGCTCGACCTCGCCCCGCGCGCGACCAATGCGCGGCTCTATGCCGATGGCAACCCGCTGACGCTGATGGATTTCGGCGCCAAGACCGCCCTCCTCGGCGAGATCGACGCCTTCGCCCGCGGGCGCGACCCGCGCGTCGCGCAGGTGATGGCCTCCATCTCCGGCGAATGGCAGGCGGTGCAGATCATCCGCGCCGACGGCACCCGCGTCGCCGATATCCGTCCCCTCGTCCGCCTCAACGTCGCGGTGGTGGTGGAGCAGGACGGGCGGCGCGAGACCGGCAGCCACGGGCTCGGCGGCCGCTTCGACTATGCCCGCATCCTCGCCGCCCCGGTCTGGCAGGCCGCCGTCGACGAGGCGCTGCGCCAGGCGCTCGTCAACCTCGACAGCATCCCGGCGCCTGCGGGGGAGATGGAGGTGGTGCTCGGCCCGGGCTGGCCGGGGATCCTGCTGCACGAGGCGATCGGGCATGGGCTCGAGGGCGACTTCAACCGCAAGAAGACCTCGGCCTTCGCCGGGCTGCTAGGCCAGCGGATCGCGGCGCCCGGCGTCACGGTCATCGATGACGGCACCATGCCGGACCGCCGCGGCAGCCTCACCGTCGATGACGAGGGCACGCCCTCCAACCGCACCGTGCTGATCGAGGACGGCATCCTGACCGGCTTCCTGCAGGACCGGCAGAATGCCCGGTTGATGGGCGTCGCCTCCACCGGCAACGGCCGCCGCCAGAGCTATGCCCATATCCCCATGCCGCGCATGACCAACACGGTGATGCTGGGCGGCGAGCATGCGCCGGAGGAGATCCTCCGCAGCGTGAAGCGCGGCCTCTATGCGGTGAATTTCGGCGGCGGGCAGGTCGACATCACCTCGGGCAAGTTCGTCTTCTCCGCCTCGGAGGCCTATCTGGTCGAGGACGGCAAGCTCGGCGCGCCGGTCAAGGGCGCAACGCTGATCGGCAACGGGCCGGACAGCCTCACCAAGGTGGCCATGGTGGGCAACGACATGGCGCTCGACCCCGGCATCGGCACCTGCGGCAAGCAGGGCCAGGGCGTGCCGGTGGGCGTCGGCCAGCCGACGCTGAAGCTCGCCGGGCTGACGGTCGGCGGCACGGCCGTATGACCATCCGCCAGGCCCGGCCCGAGGAGGCGCCGGTCCTCGCGGCCATCGTCGAGCGGGCCTATGGCCCCTGGGTGACCGTCATCGGCCGCCGCCCAATGCCGATGGAGGACGACTACGCCGGCCGCATCGCCGCCGGCGAGGCCTGGGTGCTGGAGGAGGCCGGCGTGCCCGTCGCCCTCGTCGTCATCGAGCACCACCCGGACCACCTGATGCTCGACAACATCGCCGTCGACCCGGCCCGCCAGGGCCGCGGCGAGGGCCGGGCGCTGCTCGATTTCGTCGAGGCCGAGGCAGCGCGGCGCGGCCTACCCGAGGTGAGGCTCTACACCAACGTGCTGATGGGGCAGAACATCGCCCTCTACGCCCGGCGCGGCTATACCGAGACCGGGCGCGAGGTGCAGGGGGGCTTCAGCCGCGTCTTCATGGCGAAGCCGGTCAGCGGTTCCGCCGCCACAGCTCCTCGCTGAGCAGCGCCGCGAAGCCGATCCAGGCGGCATAGGGCACCGCCATCCAGGCCGCCGGCGGATCGACCTTGCGCGCCGCATCGACATAGGCGACGGCATTGGCGACCGTCACCCCCGCCTCCACCGTTGCCGCGCCGAGCTGCCGCTTACCGAAGCCGAGCCATAGCCAGACGGCATCGAGCACCTGGATGCCGAACCAATGCGCCAGCGCCCGCTCCCGCGCCGGGCCCCGCGGCGCCGTCCAGATGCGGAGACCGGAGAGAGTCAGCAGCGCGTAGAGCGGCCCCCAGATGGCGAAGACCGGGTCGGGCGGGTTGAAGGGCGGCTTCTCCAGCCGTTCGTAGTCGCGGCGGATGCGCCCATGCACCGGCGAGGGCGAATAGCGCGCCGAGACGAGCGCGGAGGCCAGCACCGCCCCGCCCGTCACCAGCAGGCCGAGGCCGATATCCCGCTCGCGCCCGCCCCGCGGCACCGCCGCCTGCCGTATCAGCGACCCATCCATTGCCCTCGCCTCCATCCCGACGGATGGGAAACCGGAGGATGCGCCGCCGGTTCCACGCCATCGGAGCTGGTGCCGCGGCGGCACAGGCCCCGCTCAGCCCTGCCGCCTGCCGGGCTGGCTCATCGGACCGACATGCGGAGCCTGCAGGCGCTGCCCGAGATCCAACGCAGGCCGGTCGAGATTGCCGGCGCGGCGGCCGACGACGCGGACCTCTGCCTCCGGCCCGGAATGCCGGGCAATGATGCGCGTCACCGCCGCGATCTCCTCCGGCTGTAACCGGACCGGGGGACGGGCCTCAGAGCTCGGCATGCAGCAGCGCCCGCGCCGCATCGCCGCCCCAGGCCCGGTCGTAGAGGTGGAGCAGCCGGTCCGCCTGGGTCAGGCCGCTTGCGACGATCTCCTCGAGCGGGGCGAGAAAGACCTCCTCGCCGAGCCCGCGCGCGCGCAGCCCGTCGCGGGCGATGGCGAGCACGTCGCGCGCCACATCCCGCACGCGCCGGCCGCGGATGGTGGCGGAGAGCGCCTCGCGCGGCACCGCGGCCCGCAGCGCGCGGATCTCCTCCAGCGACCAGTCGCCGATCAGCGCCGCGGCCGCCTTCTGCGCCGCATCGTCGTAGAGCAGCCCGACCCAGAGCGCCGGCTGCGCCACGATCATCGCCGGGCTGCCGACATCGGAGCCGCGCATCTCGAGGAAGCGCTTCAGCCGCACATCGGTAAAGGCGGTCGTCACATGGTCGGCGAAGTCGCCCATCGTCGCCCGCTCGCCGGGCAGGATGCCGAGCCGGCCGTCGAGGAAGTCGCGGAAGCTCGCACCCGCCGCATCCAGCCAGCGCCCCTCGCGCATGACGAAGTACATCGGCACGTCGAGCAGCCAGTCGGCGAAGCGCTCGAAGCCGAAGCCATCCTCGAAGACGACGCCCGGGATGCCGGTGCGTGCGCCGTCCGTATCCGTCCAGACCTGCGCGCGCATCGTGCGGAAGCCGTTCGGCCGGCCCTCGGTGAAGGGCGAGTTGGCGAAGAGCGCGGTTGCCACCGGCTGCAGCGCGAGCGAGATGCGCAGCTTCTCGACCATGTCGGCCTCGTCGCCGTAGTCGAGATTGGCCTGCACCGTGCAGGTGCGCTGCATCATGTCGAGGCCGAGCGAGCCAACGGTCGGCATGTAGCGCCGCATGATGGCGTAGCGGCCTTTCGGCATCCACGGCATCTCGGCGCGCGAATGGGTCGGGTGGAAGCCGAGCGCGGCGAAGCCGATCGCCATCGGCCCCGCCACCTGGTGAACCTCGCGCAGATGAGCCTGCAGCTCCTGATGCGTCGCATGCAGGTCGGCCTGCAGCCCGCCCGAGAGCTCGAGCTGCCCCGCCGGCTCCAGGCTGATCGAGGCGCCGCCGCGCTTCAGCCCGATCGGCTTGCCGTCGTCGAGGATGGGCGCCCAGCCGAGCGCCGCCAGCCCCTCGAGGATGGCACGGATCCCGGCCTCGCCGTCATAGGCGGGGGTGGCGTAGCCCGCGCGGAAGAAGCCGAATTTCTCGTGCTCGGTCCCCACCGTCCACTCGCCGCGCGGCTTGCTGCCGGCGGCGAACCACCCGGCCAGTTGGCGCCGGTCGGTGATGGGCGTCAGATCCGCTTCGCCAGGATTGGACATCCCCGCCTTCCGTCATGTCCCGGCCCGGGCGGAGTTGCCCAATGCCATACGCCTAATCGATGTCGGCTATTCCGCCCAATCGCCCGCCAGCGCCTGGAGAAGCGCCAGCCCCGCGATGGCCGCCGTCTCCGCCCGCAGGATGCGGGGGCCGAGGGCAGCCGTCGAAACAAAGGCGCGCCGGGCGAGATCGTCAAGCTCCACCCGATCGAACCCTCCTTCCGGCCCGACAAGCCACGCCCAAGGGGCGCGGAGGCCTTGAGCGTGCAACCCCGACGCAACATGGGCAAGCGGCGGCCGTTCCCCGCGCTCGGCCCCGACCAGGAGGGGGGTACCGTCCCAGGCATCCAGCACGGCATGCAGGGGCCGGGGCTCGGCGATCCGCGGCAGGCCGAGGCGCTCGCATTGCTCCGACGCTTCCTGGGCGATGGCGGCCAGTCTCGCGGTATTCACCCGGTCGGCGACGCTCCGGCGGGTGAAGACCGGCTGGATCAGGCCGACGCCAAGCTCGGTCGCCTTCTCCACCACCCATTCCATCGCGTCGCGCTTGAGGGCGGCGACCAGCAGGCGGGTGTCGGCGGTCGGGGTTTGCGGCCGGAGCTGCCGCTCGGGGGCCAGGCTGCAGCGGTCCTTGCGGATGGCGGCGATCCGCCCCTCCCACTCCCCGTCGCGCCCGTTGAACAGCAGCACGGCATCGCCGGGGGCCCGCCGCATGACGCTGCCGAGGTAATGCGCCTGGCCCGGCGTGGCGGGCACCTCGCGCCCGGCCTCGAGCGGTTGGTCCAGGTAAAGCCGCGGGATGGACATGGCGCCGTTTCGCTGGAACAGAGGGCGCATGCAAGGCTTCACCGACATCGCGGCCGGGGGCTGGGTCGCCCGCCTACCGCCGGGCTGGCGGCCCTATGCGCTGCTCGCCCGGTTCGACCGGCCGATCGGCTCCTGGCTGCTGGTCCTGCCGGGCTTCTGGGCCTTCGCCCTGGCGGCGCCGAGCTGGGCGGAGGGGCTGCGCCTCGCCCTGCTCTTCGGCATCGGCGCGGTCGCCATGCGCGGCGCGGGCTGCGTCGTGAACGACCTCTGGGACCGCGACATCGACCGCAAGGTCGAGCGCACCCGCGGCCGGCCGCTCGCAGCCGGGACGGTGACGCCCTTCCAGGCGCTGCTCTTCCTCGCCGCGCTCTGCTGCATCGGCCTTGCCGTGCTGCTGCAGCTGAACGGCACGGCGATCCTGCTCGGCGTCTGCTCGCTGCTGCCGATCCTGCTCTACCCGCTGGCCAAGCGGGTGACGCACTGGCCGCAGGCGATGCTCGGCCTCACCTTCTCCTGGGCGGCGCCGGAGGGCATCGCCGCCGCGACGGGCCGGGTGGACGCCGTGGCGCTGATCCTCTGGGCCGCGGCCTTCTGCTGGATCCTCGGCTACGACACGATCTACGCGCACCAGGACCGCGAGGACGACGCCATGGTCGGCATCGGCAGCACCGCGCTGCGCTGGGGCGAGCGGACCCGGCCCTTCCTCGCCGCCTGCTACGGCGCGATGCTCGCCCTGCTGGCGCTGGCCGGCTGGGTTGGCGGGCTCTCCTGGCTCTACCTCCCGGCCCTGCTCCTGCCGGCCGCCTTGCTGGCGCGCCAAGTGCTGAGGCTCGATATCCATGACCCGGCGCTCTGCCTCCGCCTCTTCCAGTCGAACCGGGAGGCCGGGCTGGCCGTGGCGCTGGCCTTCCTGATCGGCCGGCTGTGAGCGACGCAGAGGCCTTCCTCCGCGCCAACACCGCCATCGCCGCCCCTGCCCTGGTGCCGGAGCTCCGCCTCCACCTCGCCACCGAGATCACGCCGATCTGGCAGGCGACGGAGGCCTGGCTGGCGCAGGAGGGGATCGAGCCGCCCTTCTGGGCCTTCGCCTGGCCCGGCAGCCAGGCCATGGCGCGGCTGATCCTCGACGCGCCGCGCCACGTCGCCGGGCGCCGGGTGCTGGATTTCGCCGCCGGCTGCGGCCTGGCCGCCATCGCCGCGGCGCGGGCGGGCGCGGCGCTGGTCGAGGCGGCGGAGATCGACCCGCTCGCCATCGCCGCCATCCGGCTCAATGCCGGGCTGAACGAGGTGGCGGTCACGCCGCTCGATGGCGACGTGGTCGGCTCGCCCTGCCGCTGGGACCTCATCCTCGCCGGCGATGTCTGTTACGAGGCGCCGATGACGGCGCATATCCTCCCCTGGCTCCGCGCCATGGCGGCCGCCGGGGCGGAGGTCTGGCTGGCCGATCCGGGCCGCGCTTATGTGCCGCGCGAAGGGTTGGCCGGGATCGGCCGGTTCGACGTGCCGGTGACGCGGGAGCTGGAGGACCGCGACCGGCGCGAGGTGACGATCTCCCGCCTGCTGCCCTGATTCCGCCACCGGAGGGAACCAGCATGCCCGCCATGGCTCGCCTCATCCTCCTGCTGCTGCTCTGGACCGCCGGCGCCGCCGCGCAGACCGAGCGGTTCTACGACGCGCAGGGCCGGAACACGGGCAGGGCCGAGACCAGCGGCGGCGTCACCCGCTTCTACGACGCGCAGGGGCGCAACACGGGGCGGGCCGAGACCAGGGGCGAAATCACGCGCTTCTACGACGCGCAGGGGCGGGGCACCGGCCGGAGCGAGAATGGCCGCAGCTACGACGCCCAGGGCCGCTCCGCCGGCCGGGCCGAGACCCGCGGCGAAACCACGCGGTTCTACGACGCAGGGGGACGCAGCGCCGGCCGAATCGAGGACCGCGGCGGCAGCGCCCGTGCCTACGACCCGCAGGGCCGCCCTACCGGGCGGATCGATCGACGGTAGCGACCTCGAGGAAGCGGATCAGCGCCGCCATCGCCGCCGGGTCGCCGAGCCGCTGCACCGGCATGGTCGTCCCCGGCGTCACCACATCGGGTCCGCGGGTGAAGAGGTCGGCGACCGTCTCCGGCGTCCAGGTGATGTCGCCCCGTGCCAGCCGCGGCGAGTAGGGATAGCCCGCGAGGCTGCCCATCCGCCGGCCGAAGATGCCATGCAGGCTCGGCCCCGCCATCGGCCCCGAATCGGGCGCGAGCGCATGGCAGGCGCTGCAGGCGCGGAAGACCCGCGCACCCTCCGGGTCGGCGCCCGCCGGCAGTGTTTCCTCGGTGACCGGCGCCAGCGGGCCGAGCGGAGCGCCGCTCGCCGCATCCCAGCGGCGCAGCAGCCGGTCCTGCCCGCCGGTCCAGAGCGTCCGCCCATCGGCGGCGAAGGCGACGGACCAGACCGGTAGTCCGGGCCCCTCGAGCGTGGCAAGCAGCCGCCCCTCGGCCAGCGACCAGAGGGTGACGCTGCCGCCGAGCGAGGCCGCCGCCAGCCGCCCGCCGGCGGCCGCCAGCGCCACCACCGGGCGGCTGCCGGCGCCGAGCTCCCGCACCGCCCCATCGGTGCCGATCAGCCGGACGATGCCGTCCGCCCCGCCCGCGGCCAGCCCGCCGCCGGGGAGCGCGAGGAGCGCATGCTGCGGCAGGCCGAATTCGGCGAGGAGCTGGCCGCCCTGCATGTCCCAGGCCCGCACCGTCCCGTCATAGCCGGCGCTGGCCCAGCGCGTGCCGGCCCAGGCGATGCCGTTGACCGGGCCCTGGTGGCCCTCCAGCACCCGCGCCGTCCCATCCGTGGACCAGAGGCGGACCGTCCCGTCCCAGCCCACGCTGCCGAGCATCCCATCCGGCCCCAGCGCCAGCCCGGCGACGGGCGCCGAGTGCCCCTCCAGCACCCGCAACGGCTCCGCTGCGCCGCCCGGCGGCCAGACGGCGATGCGCCCATCCTCTCCCGCGCTGGCGAGGCCGCCATCCGGCAGTGCAGCGAGGGCATTCACCGCCCCGCCATGCCAGCGCATAACCCGCCGCGCCTGGCCGCGCTCCGCATCCCAAAGGATTACCGCCTGGTCGAAGCCGGCCGAGGCCAGCCCGTCCGGCAGCACGGCCAGCGCCCGCACCGCCCCGCCATGCCCGCGCAGCTCCTGCGCCCCGGCGCCGAAGCCGAGGCACAGCAGTGCCGCCGCCAGCCAGAGCCTCACAGCAGGTCGGCCACGGCCGCCCGGTAGCGGCGCATCGCCCCGAGGTGATCGGCGATGCTCCGCCCGGCGATGCGCGTATGGTGGCGTCGCCCGAAACTGGTGGTGAGGGTGAGGTGCGTCGCCCCCTGCGCCTTCCAATAGGCGGCCTCCTGCCGCCACTCGGCCTCGCCCCCGGTGCCGACCGAGACCCAGACCTCGAGCCCGATCTCGCCCGGGTCCCGCCCCGCCGCCTCGGTCAGCCGGAGCAGCCTGGCGAGCTCGCCCTCGACCTCCGCGCCGGGCGGATGGGCGTTCATGATCCAGCCGTCGCCGAGCCGGGCGATCCGCTCCAGCGTCTGCTCGACATGGCCGCCGAACCAGACGGGGATGCGGCGATGAACCGGCAGCGGGTTGATCCCCGCATCCTCGATCCGGTGCCAGCGCCCCTCGAAGCTGACATGCGGCTCCGCCCAGAGGCGCTGCATCACCTCGACCTGCTCGGCGCTGCGGCGGCCCCGGTTGGAGAAATCCTCGTTGAGCCCGGTGAACTCCACCGGGTTCCACCCGACGCCCACGCCGAGGCGGAACCGCCCGCCGCAGAGCAGGTCGAGGCTCGCCGCCTGCTTCGCCACCAGCACCGCCTGGCGCTGGGCGAGGATCAGGACCTGGGTGGAGAACTCGGTCGTCGGGCGGCAGAGCGCGGCGAGGAAGCCGAAGCAGACGAAGGGGTCATGGAACAGGTCGGCCGAGGTGTTGCGGTCGCCCCAGCCCGGCCGGCTCGCGGCATTGACGCCGAGCACGTGGTCGGCAAGGCCGAGATTGGTGTAGCCCATCGCCTCGGCCTCGAGGGCGAAGTCCCGCACCACGCCCGGCTCGCCGCCGATATCGGCGAGCGGCAGCATCACGCCCAGTCGCATCGCTCTCTCCCCCGGTCCGCTCGGGGGGATTAACGACCAATCGGGCGGGAGGGTCCACTCAGCGCGTCAAGGCGCCCACCGCCGCGCCGCCGGCGCCGCCGAGCAACGCGCCGCCCACCACCGAGCCGCCGGTCAGCGCGCCGATCGTCGCACCGCCCGCCGCGCCGAGGGCGCCCCCCGAGAGCGCCCTTTGCTGCTGGCGGTTCATCCCGGAACATCCGGCAAGGCCGAGCGCGACGACCGCGACCAGGGCAATGCGGCCGAGGCGGGGAAGGTGAGGAAGCATGGCGCACTTCATCCGTAAGTTGAAGGACATGTCATACATCCCGCGGCCGGCGATTGTCGACCGGATATCGGCAAGGCCGCAGGCTAGCCCGCCGCAGCGATCGCCTTACGGACCTCCTCGCGGATCTCGCCCATGAGCCGCGCCTTGAGCGCGCCGAATTCCGGCGTCGTCTTCATGGTCCAGTCGCGCGGGTAGGGCAGCGGCACCGGCACCTCCGCCTTGATCCGTCCCGGCCGGGCCGACATCACCAGCACGCGGTTGGCGAGGAAGATCGCCTCGTCGATGTCATGGGTGACGAAGAGCACGGTCTTCCGGTCCGCCTCCCAGATCTCGAGCAGCAGCTCCTGCATCAGCTCGCGCGTCTGGTGGTCGAGGGCGCCGAAGGGCTCGTCGAGCAGCAGGATCTCCGGGTCGTTGGCGAGTGCGCGCGCGAGGGCCGTCCGCTGCTGCATGCCGCCCGAGAGCTGGCGCGGCCAGTGGTTCTCGAAGCCGCGGAGGCCGGTGCGGGCGATGAAGCGCGCCGCGATCTCCGCCTGCTGCGCCTCCGGCAGGCCGCGCTCGCGGAGGCCGTAGCGGATGTTTCCCTCGACGGTGAGCCAGGGGAAGAGCGTGTAGGACTGGAAGACCATCCCCCGGTCCGGCCCCGGCACCGCGACGGGGGCGCCATCCAGCAGCACCTGCCCCGCCGTCGGCCGGTCGAGCCCGGCGACGATCCTGAGCAAGGTCGACTTCCCGCAGCCCGAGGGTCCGAGGATGGCGACGAACTCGCCCGGGGCGACGGCGAGGTCGGTCGGCTGCAGGGCGAGCGTCGGCGCGCCGCCGCGCTGGCCGGGGAAGCTGCGCGTCACGCCCGCGATGCGCAGCGTCTTGGCCGACATCTACAGCACCGCCCAGGGGAACAGCCGCCGATTCGCCGCCTTGAACAGCAGGTCGGTCACCAGCCCGATGACGCCGATGACGGCGATGCCGAAGATCATCTGCCCGGTATCCAGCAGCCGCTGGCTGTCCATGATCATGTGGCCGATGCCGCTGGTCGCGCCGATCAGCTCGGCGACGATCACGTAGGTCCAGGCCCAGCCGAGCACGAGGCGCAGCGTCTCCGCGATCTGCGGCGCCGCCGCCGGGATGACGACGCGCCGGAGGATCGCCATCCGCCCGGACCCCAGGGTCCGCGCCGCCTCGACGAGGTCCGGCCGCGTCGCCCCCGCAACGCCCGCCACCATGATGACGAGTTGGAAGACGCTGCCGATGACGATGACGGAGAGCTTCTGCGCCTCCCCCACCCCCGCCCAGAGGATCAGCAGCGGGATGAAGGCGGAGGCCGGCAGGTAGCGGGCGAAGGACAGGAACGGCTCGAAGAAGGCCTCGATCGGCTTGAAGGCGCCCATCAGCAGGCCGAGCGGCACGGCCATGAGGGCGGCGATGAGGAAGCCGCCCACCACCCGCCAGATCGTCACCGCGATGTCGCCGAGGAAGCCGAATTCCGTCAGCAGCGACCAGCCGGCCGCCAGCGTCCGGCCGGGCGAGGCGAGGAAGAGCGGCGGCACCCAGCCGCCATAGGTCGCCGCCCCCCAGGCCGCGATGAAGACCGCGAAGAAGCCCGCCCCCAGCGCGACCCGGGCGCCGGGCGAGACCGGCTTGAGGGGTTCCATCAGGCCAGGATCGCCGAGGCCGGTGCCGCGCAGCGGCTCCGGGGCGACGGACCAGGTCGCCCGGCGAAGGCCGGGGCGTGTTCGACGAGGAAGGTCACGCGTCAGCCGAGGAACTGCGTGTCCAGCAGCTTCGACAGGTCGACATCGGCGCGCACGACGCCGGTCTCCCGCTGCACCAGGAGCGCCTTGCGCTGGAACTCGGGCAGGCCGGAGGCGACATAGGCCTTGTTCATCGCCCCATCCTGCCACTCGATGTACTGCGCGCTGGCCTTGAAAGCCTCGCCGGTCTGGTTGACGCGGCGGCCCATGATCTCGAAGCTGCGGTCCGGCTCGGACTTGATCATCGCCAGCGCGTCGTACCAGCTCCTCACCACGCGCCGCACGGCCTCCGGGTTCGCCTGGATGAAGGCCGGCTGGAAGGCGAGGGTGTCGACCACGCAGGGGTGCTGCACCGTCGTCGCCAGGATGCGGCCCTTGTCCTCGCCCATGGCGCGCACCTGGGAGAGATAGGGCTCATAGGTCGAGCAGCCGTCGAACTGCCCGGCGACGAAGGCCTGCGCCGCCGGCTGCGGCGCGAGCGTCGCCGTGGTGACGTCTTTGATCGAGGCGCCGTTCTCCCGCATCATATAGGCGAGGACGAAATAGGGCGTGGTGCCGGCGCCGTCGACGGCGATGGTCTTGCCCTTCAGCCCTGCCCAGCCGCCGATGCTTGGCCGTACCGCGACGCCGTCGCCACCCTTCGAGCGGTCGAGCACCAGCACCTGCACCAGCGGCGCCGCGCTCGCCCAGAGGATCATGGTGTCGACCGTCGTCACCACGCAGTTCAGCGCGCCCGATACCAGCGCCAGGTTGCGCTCCCGCTGGGGCACGAATTTCGTCTCCACCTCGAGCCCGTTCGCCTTGAACAACCCGGCCTGCTCGGCCAGCGTCAGCGGCGCGAAGCCCGTCCAGCCGGACATGCCGATGGTGATCTTCGGGAAGCTCTGCGCCCGGAGGGGAGTGGGGGCGGCGAGGCCGGCGGCGGAAGCGGCGAGCAGGCTGCGGCGAAGCATCGGTAGGTATCTCCCTCGGGTCGCGGCGAGGCTATCGAACCGCCCCGCCGGCGCAAGGCTTTCTTGCGCCGCAGCAATCAACCCGCCGGTCAGGCCGTGATCCCGCCATCGACATGGATCACCTGCCCCGTCACATAGCCGGCGGCGGGCGAGGCGAGGAAGGCGATGGCCGCCGCCACATCCGCCGGCTCGCCCAGCCGCCGCAGCGGGATGCGGGCGATGCGCTCCTCGAAGGCCCGGGGGTCGAGCGCCGCATGCGCGCCCGAATCCTTCCTGGTGAAGCCCGGCGCCACCGCATTCACCGTCACCGCCGGCGCCCATTCGATGGCGAGCGCCCGCACCAGCGCCTCGAGCGCCGCCTTGGCCGCAGCCGAGGCAGGGAAGAGCGGTTGCTCCAGCCGGAAGACATGCGCGACGAAGGAGGAAACGGCGATCAGCCGCGGCTCGCGCCCGCGCGCCAGGTGCGGCCCCGCGGCCCGCGCCAGCCGCAGGAAGGCGAAGGCGATCGCGTCATGGCTCGCGGCGAAGGCGGCGTCCGAGAGAGCCCCGGCCGGCGTCCGGTCGGCGAAGCCGGCGTTCGAGACGAGCACGTCGAGCCCGCCCATGCGCGCAGCGGCCTCCTGCACCAGGGCCTCGGGCGTCTCCGCCAGGGCCAGGTCGGCCAGCAGCACATGCGCCTCCGCGCCCCGCGTCCGGACCTCGGCCGCGACGCGTTCGGCCCCCTCGCGGTTCCGCCGCGTGTGCACCACCAGCGCCGCGCCCGGCGCGGCCAGCGCCCGGCAGGTGGCGGCCCCGATGCCGCTCGCCGCACCGGTGATCAGGTAATGCCGCTCGGCCATGGCTGCGCCCCTCCCCTCTGCCCGGCGCCATCATGCGGCCGCCCGGGCGCCGGCGGAAGCCGCGCGCCGGATTGGCGCCGGCCGAGAGGCCATGCCAGCATCCGCGAGGCGACAGAGAGCGCCCGGACGACAACGACATCGGAGAGACGCCATGAAGACCCTGTCACGCCGCGGCATATTCGGCGCCCTGGGATGCCTCTGCGGCACGCATCTCGGCCTTCAGGCCACCCCGGTCCAGGCCCAGACCGGCTGGCTGCCCCCGCCCCCCGCCGATCGCTGCCCCAGCCGCTGGGGTCCAAACGACCGGCGCGGCTCCATGAACCTGATGACGCCGGACCGCGCCAAGCGCGCCGCCGGGCTGATCCGCACCGGCGAGATCGTCGAGCTCGGCCAGACCCTGTCGCAGCAGATGCCCTTCTTCGGCACCCGCCGCTTCGACCAACACCTGAAGCAGATGTTCATGAACCCCGAGGCCAATCGCCGCGGCTCGAACGAGGAGGTGGTGATCGCCGAGATCGGCCAGGTCGGCACCCAGCTCGACATGTTCCCCCACCAGACGATCGGCGACGAGACCTACAACTGCGTCAAGGTACCGGGCATCTCCTCCCGCGGCGGCTTCACCGAAATGGGCGTCGACACCGTCGGCACCATCTTCACCCGCGGCGTCCTGCTGGACATCGCCGCGCTCAAGGGCGTGCCGGTGCTGGGCGATACCTACGAGATCACCGTCGCCGATATCGAGCAGGCGCAGCAGCGGCAGAACATCCGCATCGAGGAGGGCGACGCGGTCCTCTTCCACACCGGCTGGGGCACGCTCTGGGGGCGCGACAATGCGCGCTACGTGCGGTCCTGCCCGGGCATCGGCATCCCCGCGGCGCAATACGTGATCCAGCGCAACCCGATGCTGATGGGCGCCGACAACTGGCCCGTGGAGGTCGCGCCGCACCCCGACCGCAACATCAGCCTGCCGGTGCACCAGATCGCGCTCGTGATGCATGGCGTGCATCTGTTGGAGAACATGAAGCTCGACGTCCTGGCGCAGCGGGGACAGGGCGAGTTCGCCCTGATGGTGCAGCCGCTGAAGATCAAGGGCGGCAGCGGCAGCACCGTCGCGCCCAGCGCGCTGTTCTGAGCGCGCGGCCGGGGCGGGTTGCCGGCCCGCCCCCGGCCCGGCATCCTCCGCCGCCATACCGGCAAAGGAGGATACGCGCGTGGTGCTGACGGTGCTCGAGCCCGAGGGGCTGTATCCGGACACGATTCCAGAACAGGAGATCCTCGGCCCGGGCGTCCGCATCATACGCGGCCATGCCAAGGCCAGCATCGCCGAGCTGCCGGACGAGATGCTCGCCGAGGTGGACGGGCTGATGACGCTCAGGATGTGGGTGCCGGCCGAGCAGATGGCCCGCTTCCCGCAATTGAAGGTCATCGTCCGCATGGGCGTCGGCTATGACCGGATCGACCGTGCCGCCGCGGCCGCGCGGGGGATCACCGTCTGCAACATCCCCGACTACGGCACGCAGGAAGTTGCCGAATTCGCCGTCCTGCTGGCGCTCTCGCTCCGCCGCGGCCTCATCCTCTACCACGACACCCAGCGCGGGCCGGACCCGGCGCCCTGGGCGGTGATGCAATCCCCGCTGCACCGCCGGCAGGAGGTGCAGACCTTCGGCATCCTCGGCCTCGGCCGCATCGGTTCGGCGGCGGCGCTCCGTGCGAAGGCCTTCGGCTACCGCGTCGTCTTCTACGACCCGAACCAGCCGAATGGCTGGGACCGCGCCCTCGGCATCCAGCGCGCCCGCTCGATGGACGAATTGCTCGCCCAGTCCGACGTCCTCTCCATTCACTGCCCGCTGACCCGCAGCACGCGCGGCCTGGTCGGCGAGCGGGAGCTGCGCCTGCTGCCGAGGAATGCGGTTGTGGTGAACACCGCGCGCGGGCCCATCCTCGACATCGACGCCGTGGAGCGGTGCCTGCGCGATGGCCACCTCGCCGCTGCCGGCCTCGACGTCATCCCGGAGGAGCCGCCGGCCGAGCCCATCCCGGGCCTGCTCCGCGCCTACCGCGTCGGGGAGGAGTGGCTGCGTGGCCGCCTCGTCATCACCCCGCACATCGCCTTCCACACGCCGGAGGCCTGGCAGGACATCCGCACCAAGAGCATCGAGACGATGCGCGACGTGCTGGTGGAGGACCGCCGCACCAACGTCATCCCGCCCGATTCGGATTGAGGGGCCGCCGGCCCCGCAGCGCTTGAACCATGGCGGGCGTGGCGCGCATCCTCTGGGCACCGCCCCAGGGTTCGAGGGCGGATGAGGCGGAGGGAATGCCATGCAGAAGCTCAATCGCCGGTCGGCTCTCGCTTTCGGACTGGCGGCATCCGCCGCGTTGGCGCCATGCCGCGCCCTTGCCCAGGCCCCTGCGCCCGGGTCCGCCGAACAGCGGCTTCGGGAGCGCGGGATAGAGCTGCCCAGGTCGAACGCCCCGGTCGCCAACTATGTCCCTGCCGTCCGCACCGGAAACCTGGTCTACCTGTCCGGCACGGGCCCCATCAGGCCCGACGGCACCTTCGCCACCGGCCGGGTTGGAAAGGACGTCACGGTGGAGGAGGCGTACCAGCATGCGCGGCTCACCGGCCTGGTGCTGCTGTCGGCACTGCGCGGCGCGGTGGGCAGCCTCGATACCGTGACCCGGGTGGTGAAGGTGCTCGGGATGGTGAACGCAGTGCCGGAGTTCACCGACCACCCGAAGATCATCAACGGCTGCTCGGACCTGTTCGTGGAGGTGTTCGGCGACCGCGGGCGGCATGCGCGGTCGGCCGGCGGCATGGCGTCCCTGCCCTTCGGCATCACCGTGGAGATCGAGGCCATCTTCGAAGTCGCATAAGGCAGGGCTGCCGGCGCCGGCGCTCGGCCGGTTGGTGGCACCGGATCGCAGCCGCGACGAGCGCGATGGGTTGCGGGCAGACGCACCGGCCGGCGTCCCCGGGAATGCCGGCCTCATACGCCGGCGAAAGCCTTCCTCTCGCGGGACGCCTCGGAGAGCCGCCGCCAGCGCAGCAGCAGTAGCCCGGCGACCAGCCCGACGCCCGCCGCCAGGCCCAGCCAGATTCCCGCCGGCCCCACCCCCGCCCAGACCGCGAGGCCGAGCCCGACCGGCATCCCCACCCCCCAATAGCCGATCCCCGCCAGGACCATCGGCACCTGCGTGTCCTTCAGCCCGCGGAGCGCCCCGGCGGCGACCACCTGAACGCCATCGGTCAGCTGGAACAGCCCGGCGATGGTCAGCAGCGTGATGCCGAGCGCCGCGACCTGCGCCGCCTCCGCATCGCCGTTGCTGAGGAAGGCCCAGGCGATCGGCCGCGCGCCGAGCATCAGCAGCGCCGCCATCGCCAGCATGAAGCCGGCCCCGAGCCCGATCGCCACCCAGCCCGCGCGGGAGGCCCCCGCCAGGTCGCCCCGCCCGACCATCACGCCGACCCGCGCCGTCGCCGCCTGGCCGATCCCCATCGGCACCATGAAGGTGAGCGCCGAGACCTGCAGCGCGATGGCATGCGCCGCGACGGCGACGGCGCCGAACCAGCCCATCGCCAGCGCCGCCGCGCTGAACACGCCGATCTCCATCAGCATCTGCCCGCTGATCGGCAGGCCGATGCGGAAGACCTCGCGCAGCCGCGGCCAATCGATCCGCCAGAACCGCCCGAGCAGGCGGAAGCGCCTGAGCCGCCGGTCGCGCGCGATCAGCCAGAGCAGCGCCAGCAGCATCAGCAGGTCGGCGAGCGCGCTGGCGAGGCCGGCCCCGACCACCCCGAGCCCCGCCCAGCCGAAGGCGCCGAAGACCAGCAGCCAACTCAGCGGCGCATTGGCGAGCACCGCCGCCCCTGTCACCCAGAGCGCCGGCCCGGGCCGGTCCATGGCGGCAAGGAAGCCGCGCAGCACGATGAAACCGGAAAAGGGCACCAGCCCCCACATCATCGCGCGCAGATAGGTCCCGGCCCCGGCGGCGAGCGCCGGCTCCTGCCCGAGCGCCAGCAGCACCGCCTCGCCATGCCAGAGCAACAGCAGCGAGGGGATGAGCAGGAAGACCGTCGCCACCAGCGCGCTCCTCGCCCCACGCCGCATCTCCCGCACCCAGCCGCGCGCGGCCCCGCCGCGCCGCTGCCCCATGCCGCGTGCCTGCGCCATCACCGGCGCCGCGGCGAAGGCGGTGCCGAGCGCCGGCGCCATCATCAGCCAGTACAGGTTGGCCCCGAGCGTGCCCGCCGCCAGCGCCTCGGTCGAGAACCAGCCGAGGATCAGCGCATGGGTCGCCGCCATCGCATGCTGGCTGACGTTGGTGAGCGCCAGCGGCCAGGCGAGCCCGATCGTCGCCCTGGCCTCGCCCCGCCAGCCGAGGCCCGGTGTTTCCATCCCCATCATCGTCGGGGGTGTAGCCGCTCCCGGTCCGCTTGGCACATGACGATACGCGGGAGGGTAGTGGAATAAAGCCGCGTCCGCGCTAGGCTGGCCACAAAGCCCCATTTTGCGAGGAAGATCCATGCACCGCCGCGCGCTGCTCGCCGCCCCGCCCGCCGCCCTCGCCGCCGCTTCCCTCCTGCCCGCTGCGGCCGAGGCCCAGGGGGCCACGGTGCAGACCGAGGAGTTCATGGTCCCCTCCAAGGATGCGGGGATCGAGCTCTTCCTCCGCAACAAGCACCAGGAGGGATTGCAGCCCCGGGCGGACCGCACGCTGCTCTTCGTCCATGGCGCCACCTACCCGGCCAGCACCGCCTTCGACCTGCCGCTCGGCGGCCTGTCCTGGATGGACTACATCGCCGGACGCGGCTTCGATGTCTGGTGCCTCGACCTGCGCGGCTATGGCCGCAGCACCCGGCCGCCGGAGATGGCCCAGCCGCCGGAGGCGAACCAGCCGCTGGTCCGCGGCGAGACGGCGGTCGCCGACATCGCCGCCGCCGCCGCCTTCATCCGCCAGCGCCGCGGCCTGCCGCGGATCGTGCATATGGGCTGGTCCTGGGGCACCAGCCTGATGGCGCGCTTCACCGCCGACAACCCCACGCTGGTCGAGCGCCTGGTGCTCTACGCCCCGCAATGGCTGCGCGACGGGCCGAGCCCCGCCGCCGCCGGCACCTCCGGCGAGCTCGGCGCCTATCGCTACGTGACCCAGGCCCAGGCCCGCGAGCGCTGGCTGGGCGGCGTGCCCGAGGCGAAGCGCGCCGCCCTGATCCCGCCCGGCTGGTTCGAGCACTGGGCCGGCGTCACCTTCGCCTCCGACCCGGAGGGCCAGCGCCGCAACCCGCCGGCGCTCCGCGCCCCGAACGGCGTGCTGCTGGACAGCCGCGAGTTCTGGCAGGCCGGCAAGCCCTTCTACGATCCGGCGAAGATCACCGCCCCGACCCTCCTCGTCGTCGCCGAATGGGACCGGGACACGCCGCCGGCGCTCGCCAACACGCTCTTCCCGCTGCTGACCGCGAGCCCGGGCAAGCGCCTGGTCCAGCTTGCCGAGGGGACCCACAGCATCGTCCTGGAGCGCAACCGCGGCGCGCTCTTCCAGGCGGTGCAGGTCTTCCTCGAGGAAGCCATCGCCTGACGGAGCCGCCGCCATGCGCCTGCCCCTCGCCGCCCTCGCCTGCCTCCTCGCGGTGCCAGCCCTGGCGCAGGAAGCCTCGGTCCGCATCACCAACCGCGGCGCCCGCGCCATCAGCGAGATCTACGTCGCCTCCTCCGGGGTGAATGCCTGGGGCGATGACCGGCTTGGCAGCAGGACGCTCGGCAATGGCGCGAGCCATCTCGTGCCGCTGCCGCCCGGGCAATGCGTGAACGACATCCGCATCATCTTCGACGGCGGCGAGGCGAAGGAACGGCGCCGCATCAATACCTGCAGCCAGGGCGACCTCGTCTTTCCGTAACGGCACGTATCGTTGACAGGGAAGGTCCGCGGCACGACGTTCACGTCAGCGGGAGAAATCGCGATGGCCAGTTCCGACCAGACCAAGAAGAGCTTCAAGTTGCGCAGCCAGCGCTGGTTCGATGACCCGGAGGACCCGGGCATGACCGCGCTCTATGTCGAGCGCTTCCTCAATTTCGGCATGACCCGCGGCGAGCTGCAATCCGGCAAGCCGATCATCGGCATCGCCCAGACCGGCAGCGACATCGCCCCGTGCAACCGCCACCACCTGGCGCTCGCCGAGCGCGTCAAGGCCGGCATCCGCGACGCCGGCGGCATCCCGCTCGAATTCCCGATCCACCCGATCCAGGAGACGGGCAAGCGCCCGACCGCGGCGCTCGACCGCAACCTCGCCTATCTCTCGCTCGTCGAGATCCTGCACGGCTACCCGATCGACGGCGTGGTGCTCACCGCCGGCTGCGACAAGACGACGCCCGCCGTGCTGATGGGCGCCGCGACGGTCAACATCCCCGCCATCGTCCTCTCCGGCGGGCCGATGCTCGACGGCCACTGGAAGGGGCGGCTGACCGGCAGCGGCACCATCGTCTGGGAAGGCCGCAAGCTGCTGGCCGAGGGCAAGATCGACTATGACGGCTTCATGGAGCTGGTCGCCAGCAGCTCCACCAGCGTCGGCCATTGCAACACCATGGGCACGGCGCTCTCGATGAACTCGCTGGCCGAGGCGCTGGGCATGTCCCTGCCCGGCTGCGCCGCCATCCCCGGCCCCTACCGCGAGCGCGGCCAGATCGCTCACGCCACCGGCCGCCGCATCGTCGAGATGGTGCACGAGAACCTGCGCCCGTCCGACATCATGACGCGCGAGGCCTTCGAGAATTCGATCGTCGCCGCCTCCGCCCTTGGCGCTTCCACCAACTGCCCGCCGCATATCATCGCCATCGCGCGGCACATGGGCGTCGAGCTGAAGATCGAGGACTGGGACCGCATCGGCCACGACATCCCGCTGCTGGTCAACTGCCAGCCGGCCGGGCGCTTCCTCGGCGAGGCCTTCCACCGCGCCGGTGGCGTGCCCGCGGTGATGAAGGAGCTGCTCAACGCCGGCAAGCTGCATGGCGGGGTGATGACCGTCACCGGCCGCAGCCTCGCCTCCAATGTCGAGATGCTGGAGGAGCCGGACCGCGAGGTGATCCGCCACTACAGCGTCCCGCTGAAGGAGAAGGCCGGCTTCGCCATCCTGTCGGGCAACATCTTCGACAGCGCGGTCATGAAGATCTCGGTGATCGACAAGGCCTTCCGCAACCGCTTCCTCTCCAACCCGCCCAACGTCTTCGAGGGCAAGGTCGTCGTCTTCGAAGGGCCGGAGGACTATCACGACCGCATCGAGGACCCCTCGCTCGGCATCGACGAGCACACCGTCCTCGTCATCCGCAACTGCGGCCCGGTCGGCTACCCGGGCAGCGCCGAGGTGGTGAACATGCAGCCCCCCGCGGCGCTGCTGAAGGCCGGCATCGACAGCCTGCCGACCATGGGCGACGGGCGGCAGAGCGGCACCTCGGCCAGCCCCTCCATCCTCAACGTCTCGCCCGAGGCGGCGGTCGGCGGCGGCCTCGCCCTGCTGAAGTCGGGTGACCCGATCCGCATCGACCTCAACACCCGCAAGGTCGACCTGCTGATCCCCGAGGATGAGCTGGCCGCCCGCCGCGCCGCCTGGCAGCCGCCCAAGCTGGTCAACAAGACCCCTTGGGAGGAAATCCAGCGCAGCATGGTCGGCCAGCTCGGCACCGGCGGCTGCCTGGAGCCGGCGACGCTCTACCTCGACGTGCTGAATACGCGGGGCGAGAGCCGCCACAACCACTAAGTATCGGGCACTGAGCATCGGGGCCATATCCATTCCGTGGATATGGCCCATTCACCCTTTGTCGTTTGCGCTGCGGCGCGGCAGCCCTATCTCTCTCCGCAACGGGCGGCTCCATGCCGGCCCACCGAGGAGAGACCCCATGCGCAACCCCATGATGCCGCTCGCCGCTGCCTTGCTGCTCGGCCTGGCTGCGCCCGCCCTGGCGCAGCAGGCCGGGAGCGCGGAGGCGGCCCGGACGCTGGCACAGAATGCCCGCGTCTCCTTCACCGCGCCGATGGCGGCCGAGCAGTTCACCGTACCGGATGCCGCGCCTTCCGTGGCGGTGACCTATCCGCGCAATGCCCCTGGCCGAGGCCTGGCGGTGGCGAGCAACCAGACCCGCTGAGCAGCCCCCCGGGTTGACGCCAGCCGCCCGGCCGTGATCATGGCCCCCGGAACTCGGGGGAAGGCGCCATGGCGGGCAGGCTGGCAGGCAAGCGATGCTTCGTGACGGCGGCGGGCCAGGGCATCGGCCGGGCCTCCGCCCTCGCCTATGCGGCGGAAGGCGCCAGCGTCGTCGCCACCGACCTCAGCGCCGAGAAGCTGGCCGGCCTCGAGGCGGCGGGCATCGAGACGGTCGCGCTCAACGTCCTCGACGACGCGGCCGTCGCCGCCGCCATCCAGCAGGCCGGCCCGCTCGACGTGCTGTTCAACTGCGCCGGCTTCGTCCACCAGAACACCGTCGAGACCTGCACGGATGACGAGTGGAATTTCGGCTTCGCGCTGAATGTCCGCTCCATGTGGCAGACGATCCGCGCCGCGCTGCCGGGCATGCTCGGCCAGGGCGGCGGGGTGATCGTCAACATGTCCTCCGCCTGCTCCTCGGTGAAGGGCGCGCCGAACCGCTTCCTCTACGGCACGACCAAGGCCGCGGTGATCGGCCTGACGAAATCCGTCGCCACCGAGTACGTGACGCGCGGCATCCGCTGCAACTGCCTCTGCCCCGGCACGGTGGACACGCCGAGCCTCGGCGACCGCATCGCCGCCAATGCGGCCGCGGCCGGCAGCGAGGAGGCGGCGCGGGCCGCCTTCGTCTCGCGCCAGGCCATGGGCCGCCTCGCCACGGCCGAGGAGATGGCGGCGCTCGTCGTCTACCTCTCCGCCCCCGAGAGCACCTTCGTCACCGGCCAGGCCATCGTCATCGATGGCGGCTGGACGCTGTAAGTACCAGGAGACGCACCCCATGAAGCTGCTGCGCTACGGCCCCGAGGGCCAGGAGAAACCGGGCATGCTCGACGCCTCGGGCACGATCCGCGACCTCTCCGGCGTCATCCCCGATCTCGCCGGCGAGGCGCTCTCCACCGCGGGCCTGTCGAAGCTCGCCGGCATCGACCCGTCGACGCTGCCCGCCGTGCCCGGCAACCCGCGCCTCGGCCCGCCGGTCACGGGGATGAAGAACCTGATCTGCATCGGCCTCAACTATGCCGACCATGCGGCCGAGACCGGCGCCCCGGTGCCGAAGGAGCCGATCGTCTTCCTCAAGTCGCTCGGTGCGTTGTGCGGCCCGAATGACGACGTGATCATCCCGAAGGGCAGCGTGAAGTCCGACTGGGAGGTCGAGCTCTGCATCGTCATCGGCAGCAGGGCCAAGTGCGTGAGCGAGGACCAGGCCCTCGACCACGTCGCCGGCTATGCCGTGGGCAACGACGTCTCCGAGCGCGAATGGCAGATCGAGCGCGGCGGCGCCTGGGACAAGGGCAAGGGCTGCGACACCTTCGGCCCCGTGGGCCCCTGGCTTGTCACCAAGGACGAGGTGCCGGACCCGCAGAACCTCAGCATGTTCTGCGACGTGGACGGCCAGCGCATGCAGGACGGCAGCACGCGCACGATGATCTTCGGGGTGAAGACCATCGTCAGCTACGTCTCCGGCATGATCACCCTGCATCCGGGCGACGTGATCTTCACCGGGACGCCGCCGGGCGTCGGCCTCGGCAAGAAGCCGGCGCCGATCTTCCTGAAGCCCGGGCAGACCATGCATCTCGGCATCCAGGGCCTTGGCGAGCAGACCCAGCGGACCGTCGCCTACGAGGGCTGAACCAACTCGGGGATGACCCACAACGGGTTTTCCCCGCGCGCCACGCGCTGGCAATTGTCGAAGGCGTTGCGGAAGCGCGCCTGCTGGTTGTCCCAGGTCGGGCCGGCGAAATGGGGCGTGAGGATCACGTTCTTCAGCCGGAAGAGCGGGTTGTCTGAAGCGGGCGGCTCCTCGTCGAAGACGTCGAGGCCGGCGCCCGCGATGGTGCCCGCCTCGAGCGCCGCGACCAGCGCCGCCTCATCCACCACCGGGCCGCGGCAGGTGTTGATGAGGTAGGCGGTCGGCTTCATCCGCGCGAGTTCCGCCGCGCCGACCATGTGCCTGCTGGCGGGCGTCAGCGGCACGTGCAGCGAGACGATGTCGGCGTTGCGCAGGACCTCGCCGAGCAGCTTGAAGCGGACGCCGAGCGCATCCTCCTCCGCCTCGGAGACGCGGCGGATGTCGTAGTAGTGGACGGTCATGCCGAAGGCGTTGGCCAGCCGCGCCACCTTCCGGCCGATGGCCCCCAGCCCCACGATGCCGAGCACCTTGTCGCGCAGCTCGTAGAGCTTCACCCCGCTCGGGTCGTTGCCGCGCCAGCGGCCGGCGACGACACTCTCATGCTGCCAGACGAGGCGGCGGCAGGTGGCGAGCATCAGCATCAGCGCATGCTCGGCGACCGCGGTGGAATTGGCGCCGCCGTTGTTGCAGACCGGAATGCCGGCCGCCCGCGCCGCCGCGATATCGACGGTGTCGTAGCCAGCGGAGAGGAGCTGGAAAAGCCTCAGCCGCGGCGCCGTCGGGTAGAAGCCGGCATCGATCGCCTTGTTGCCGAAGCCGACGAGGAAGTCGGCCTCCGCGATCGCCGCCTTGAACGCAGGGCTGCCGAAGGGCGCGACAACCAGCTCCATCTCCGGCGGCGCGAGCTCCCGCGCGATCCCGGCCGCGCTCAGGGCGCTGTCCATCATGACGATGCGTGGCGGCATGTCCATCCCCCTTTGTCCGCGGGAAGAGTGTCGCGGAAGCACGCATCCGACCAGGGCGTGATCGCCGCAGGCCGCGACAGCCGGAGGCGTGACCCGCGCGGCAAGACCGCAAGCCGGACTATGATCCACGAGCCGATGATCGTGGATCAGGGCCGAGGGGTCAGGCGGAGCCTCGGCCAATGGCTCTGGTCCCGCGCAGGCTGCGGGCGGCGGTGAGGCGGGCGTTGGAGAGGCGCTCCGCCTGCTCGCGGCTGGCGGCGACGGGCATCACCGCGATGCCGGGCGGCTGGGTCCGGAGCGCACGGGTGGAGATGGCGCGGCCATGCAACTCGCCAAACGCATGGCGGCGGATCGATGCGAAACCACAGGGGCGAGGGCACGGCGTGACGGCCTCGCCAGGCCTGCCTCGACCGGTGCCGGGGCCGGGCTCCTCCCTATCGCCGCGGCGCGTCGGGCCAGAAGCGCACGCCGGAGCGGGCGAGGCCGCCGCCCATGCCGATCGCCGTGCCATCGGCGCGCCAGCAGGCCGCGCCTTCCAGCAGCCCGTCCGGGTGGAAGCGGATCGCCGCCATGCCGCCGCCGACATGGGGGAGCGGCGTGACGGGGTGGCCCATCGCCGCGAGGGCGGCGCGGGTCGGCTCGGGGATGGCGGGCTCGACCTCGAGCGCCTGGCCCTGGGTCCAGAGGCGGGGCGCCTCGACCGCCTCCTGCAGGCTCATGCCGTGATCGATCAGGGCGACCAGGGCCTGCATGGCGCTGCCGAAGATGCGCAGGCCGCCGGGAAGGCCGAGGGCGACCATCGGCTGGCCGTCGCGCAGCGCGATGAGGGGAGCCTGGCTCGTCGTGATGCGCTTGCCCGGCGCGATGGAAAGGGCATGGCCGGGGCGGGGGTCGAAGAGGGCCATGTAGTTGTTGGGGATGAGGCCCGTCCCCGGGACCAGCAGGCGGGCGCCGAAGAGGCTGTTGATGGTGTGGGTCGCGCAGAGGATGTGGCCCTCGGCATCGGCGACGGTCAGGTGGGTGGTGTTGGGGGATTCGCCGGCCGCGACGCCGGCGGTCCAGGCGCGGGCGCAGGCCGGGTCGATCAGGGCGCGGCGCTCGGCGGCATAGTCCTTGGAGAGCAGGCGGTCGACGGGGACGGCGACGAATTCCGGGTCGGCGGTCGCGGCGGCGCGGTCGGCGAAGGCGATCTTCAGCGCCTCGGCGAGGAGGTGGCAGGCCGCGGGGCTGGCGAAGCCCAGGGCCCGCAGGTCGAAGCCCTCGAGGATGTTCAGCATCTGGATGACATGGACGCCGCCGGAGGAGGGGGGCGGCGGGCCGACCACCTCCACGCCGCGATAGGTGCCGCGGACAGGGTCGCGCTCGACCAGGCGGGCGGAGCGGAGGTCGGCTTCCGTCAGCAGGCCGCCGAGCCGCTGGACATGGGCGGCGATGGCGGCGCCGATCGGGCCGCCATGGAGGGCGGCTGGGCCTTCGGTCGCGGTGTGGCGGAGGGTAGCGGCGGCCTCGGCCTGGATCAGGCGGGTGCCGGCGGCGAGCGGCTGGCCATCGGGGAGGAAGAGGGCGGCGATCGGCGGGTCGAGGGCGAGGTCCGGGGCGGCCTCGGCGATGCATTCGGCGAGGTAGGGGGTGACGCGGAAGCCCTCGGCGGCGAGGCGGATGGCGGGCTGCATCACCTCGGCGAGCGGGAGGCGGCCGTGCCGGCGCAGGGCCTCGCACCAGGCCAGCAGGTTGCCGGGGGTGGCGATGGCCAGCGGCCCCACGGCATTGGCGCGGCCCTCGGTCTCGAGTGCGGCGGGCCAGTCGGGCGAGAGCGGGCGGTACATGTCCGGGCGGCCGGCGGCAGGGACCGCCGAGAGCCCGTCGAGGACGGTATGGGTGCCGTCGGGCAGGCGGAGATGCATCATGCCGCCGCCGAGCAGGCCGACCATCATCGGCTCCACCACCGTCAGCGCGAAGAGGGCGGCGACGCCGGCATCGACCGCGTTGCCCCCGGCGGCCAGCATCTCCGCCCCGGCCGCGGAGGCGAGCGGGTGGTTGGTGACGACCATGCCGCGGGAAGCGAGGGCGGGGTGCTTCTCGGTCATCATTGTCCGCCTTTCGGGACGTCCGGTGCCCTTCGGCGGCTCTGCCGCGGAAGGCGTGCGAGGCTCGGGGATCGATCGAAAGGCTTGCCCCCGCGACGCCGCACCGCGGTGGCGTGGGGCGTTCCTAGCGTCCCTTGAAGACCGGCTTCCGCTTCTCGTTGAAGCTGCGGATGCCCTCGATGCGGTCCTCGGTGCCGACCAGCTGGTTGTAGGCCTCGATCTCGAAGCGGAGCGCGGTGCGGATGTCCATCTGCAGGCCGAAATGGATCGACTTCTTCGCCTGGCGGACGGAGAGCGGGGCATTGGCGGCGATGGCCGCCGCGGTCTCCATCACGGCGGGCCAGAGCTCGTCCCTCGTGCAGACGCGGTTGAGGATGCCCCAGTCGGCGGCCTGGCGGGCGGTGAAGGGCTTGCCGGTGAGAATGATTTCCTTGGCGCGCCGCTCGCCGACGACGCGCGGCAGGGTCTGGGTGCCGCCGGCGCCGGGCATGATGCCGATGGTCACCTCGGTGAGGGCGAAGCGGGCCTCCTCCACGCCATAAGCGAAGTCGGAGGCGAGGACCATCTCGAGGCCGCCCGCATAGGCATGGCCGCTGACGGCCGCGATGACCGGGATGGGGCAGTCGATCTGGGCCCAGAAGGCGCGCTCGAAGATCTCGTGCTGGCGGCGCCAGGCCTCGTCGGTCATGCCGTTGCGCTCCTTCAGGTCGCCCCCGCCGCAGAAGGCGCGCTCGCCGGCGGCGGCGAAGACGACGCAGCGGATGTAGCCCGGATCCTGGAAGAGGCCCGACCAGACGGCGTGGAGGTCAAGGCCCATCTGGGTGTTCAGCGCGTTCGAGACCTGCGGGCGGTTGAGGCGCAGGACGAGGACATGGGGGCTCGGGGTTTCGAGGCTCAGGGTCTCGAGCGGGGCAAGCTTCACGGGCGGAGTCCTCCTCGGGGCCAAGGGTGGACGCTGCCGGGGCGGTTGTCAGCCCGTCCGCAGCGGGAACGGGGCACGGGCGGCGCCCTGTGGCAGGATAAGGTGGTGGACCGGTTCGATGACGCAGCCACTGTGATCGAGGGCATCGGGGTCGAGCAGGGCCGATCGCCATGCTGCTCCTCGGGCAAGGGGTGCGGGAGGGCGGCTTCCATGTGCCGCTCTGGCTGGTGCCGGCCTGCCAGGCCGCGATGGCGGCGAGGATGCGGATGGGCGGCTGGCGGATCCTCCGCAGCATGGGATCGCGCATCACCCCGCTGACGCCGGAGGGCCGCTTCTAGGCGGAGGCGGGCAGGGCCGATCGTCGGCGTCGCGCGGCGGCCGATGGCGGTGCGCCGGGGGTCCCGCCAGCCAGCCTCGTCCTCGCCCGGGCGGTGACCCGGCCGGCGGTGGCGGCGGTCGGCGCGGCCGCCTACGGGGTGCCGGGCCGGTTCCGCTGAGCCTCGGCCCAGATCTTGCCGAGCGTGAAATCCTCCTCGATGGAGCCGAGGGGGACGGAAGAGCCGCCGGAGTAATGGGTCATCTCGCCGAAGCGGGGCTCGCCGCCGATCAGGTAGAGGTCGATGCGGACGGCGTCGAAACCGGCGCCGAGGCGCATGGCGAGGTCGTGGAGCCCGACCGCTTCCGGCGGCGGGCCGGGATAGTCCGGGCAGTCGGCCGGGCGCCAGCGGCCGAAGGGCAGCGGAGCGAGCGTCACCGGGTCGTAGAACAGGTCGCATTTCCGCTCGGTGAAGCGGTTGAGGTGGACCTGCAGCAAATGCGGGCGGCCGCCGAAGAGATAGAGCTTGTAGTCCTCCGGCGGGCCGCCAGCGGGGCCGGGCAGGAATTCCTCGACCAGCAGGCGCGGGTGGATGCTGCGGTAGCCCCACTCGCCGGTGCGCTCCCCGTAATTCTCGGTAAGCCAGGACTGCGCCGCATCGAGGATGCGGGAGCGGCAGGCGGTCGCCTTGTCGGAGACGAGGATGTTGTAGCCGGAGCCGTGGTTGGCCTTGAGGACGAAGCGGTTGGGCAGCGAGTCCCAGGGGATGTCGGCGGCACGGTCCCAGACGCCGATCAGCGGGGTGATGGCGCGCGACCCGATCCGCTCCGCGGCCCAGGGGCGCACGGCGAGTTTGTCGAGCGTCAGCGGGATCAGCGGGTTGCGGTCGTTCAGAATCTTCCAGGCGATGCGCTCGTTGAAACTCCGCGGGTTGCGGAGGTTCGGCGTGTAGCCGAGGGCATCGCGCATCATCCGGGACCGGTGGCGGCGGAGGCGTAGGCGGTCGAGCCATTCGACATGGCCGGCGGCCTGGTGGAAGGCCTCGCGCAACAGGGCACGGCCGGGGAGCCGAGGTCGGCCAAGTGAGAGAGTGGCTGTTTCAGTCATTTGTCCCCCAAAGTATGCCTGCTTCACGCGGGCGCTACGCCTGACGGAGGTGGAACGTATGCCGTATTGCCTGCACCATTGCGTGTGGCGCAGTGCAACAGGAGATGGTGGCGGATGGTGCTTTCGCCGGAGGAATGGGAGGCGGTGCGGCTGAGCCTCGCCGTGGCGGGGCGCTCGGTGCTGGTTTCGCTGCTGCCGGCAGTGCTGGTGGCCTGGGCGCTGGCGCGCGGGCGCTTCCCCGGGCGGATGCTTCTCGATGCTGTGGTCCACCTGCCGCTGGTGGTGCCGCCGGTCGTCGTCGGCTGGGGGCTGCTGATGCTGTTCGGGGTGCGTGGGCCGGTCGGCGGGCCGCTTAACGACTGGTTCGGGGTCAGGCTGGTCTTCACCACCGAGGGTGCGGCGCTGGCCACCGCCGTGATGTCCTTCCCGCTGATCGTCCGCAGCGTGCGGCTCGGGCTCGAGGGGCTGGATCCGGGGCTCGAGGCGGCGGCGCGGACGCTCGGCGCCGGGGCGGCCGACCGGTTCCTCACCGTGACGCTGCCGCTGATGTCGCCAGGCATCCTGGCAGGCGCGGTGACGGCCTTCGCGGCGGGGCTCGGGGAATTCGGGGCGGTGATCACCTTCGCCTCCAACATCCCGGGCGAGACGCAGACCCTGCCGCTCGCCATCTACAGCGCGACGCAGAGCCCGGGGGGCGAGGCCATGGCGGCGCGGCTAGCGCTCGTCTCCTTCAGCCTCGCGCTCGCGGGGCTGCTGCTGGCGGAGCTGCTGGGGCGGCGGCTCGGGCGCTGGCTGGGGCGCCCATGATGCTGGAAGTCGCCCTGCGGCATCGCTTTTCCGGCTTTGCGCTCGATGCGGCCTTCGACTCGCCGGGGGTGGGGGTGACAGCGCTGTTCGGGCCCTCGGGCTGCGGGAAGTCGACCATCCTCGCGGCCGTCGCCGGGCTGTTGCGGCCGGAGGCGGGGCGGGTGGTGCTCGGGGGGGAGATGCTGCTGGACACGGCGCGCGGGGTGGCGGTGGCGCCGGAGCGCCGGCGCTGCGGGGTGGTGTTCCAGGACGCGCGGCTGTTCCCGCATCTGACCGTCGAGGGCAATCTCCGCTACGGGCTGCGGCGGGCGCCGCGCGGGGCGGCGGGGCCGGGCTTCGGCGAGGTGGTCAGGTTGCTGGGGCTTGGGGCCCTGCTCGGGCGGCGGCCGCTGGGGCTCTCGGGCGGGGAGCGGCAGAGGGTCGCGCTCGGGCGGGCGCTGCTGGCGAGGCCGAGGCTCCTGCTGATGGATGAGCCGCTGGCGGCGCTCGATGCGGCGCGGCGGGGGGAGGTGCTGCCCTTCCTGGCCCGGCTGCGCGATGCGGCGGGGCTGCCGATCCTCTACGTCACCCACGCTCTCGACGAGGTGGATGCGCTGGCGGACCGGCTGGTGCTGCTGGAGGCGGGGCGCGTGTTGGCGGCCGGGCCGCTGGAGGCGCTGGCGGCGCGCGCCGACCTCCCTGCCCTCGCCCGGCGGCGGGATGCCGGGGCGCTGATCGCCTGCACCGTGGTGGAGCAGGACGGCGTGCGGGGGCTGACGCGGCTCGGCTTCGAGGGCGGGGAGCTGGTGGTGGCGCAGCGGCCGGGGCTTCCGGTCGGGGCACGGCTCCGCCTGCGGCTCAGGGCGCGGGATGTGGCCGTGGCGCTCGAGGCGCCGCGAAGCCTCTCGATGCACAACATCCTCGGCGCGCGGCTCGAGGCGATCGTCCCGGCGGGGGAGGCGGAGGTGATGCTGCGGCTGCGGATCGGGCCGACGGCGGTGCTGGCGCGGGTGACGCGGGACAGCGTCGGGCGGCTCGGGCTGGCGCCGGGGATGGCGGTCTTCGCGCTGGTGAAGTCGATCGCCTTCGACCATGCGGGGGCGGCATGAGCGGGGCGCTGCGGCTGGCGCCGGTGGAGGAGGCGCGGGCGCTGCTGCCGGGGGCGCCGGTCGCGGCGGAGGTCGTGCCGCTGGCGCGGGCGATCGGGCTTGTGCTGGCGGCGCCGGTGCGGGCGGCGGCGGCGGTGCCGGCGGCGGCCGTCGCGCTGCGCGAGGGCTGGGCGGTCGCGGCGGCGGCGACCGAGGGGGCCGGCCCTTATGCGCCCGTGCTGCTGCCGGGGCTCGCCCGGGTCGCGGCGGGGGAGGCGCTGCCGGCGGGGACGGATGCGGTGCTGCCGGATTTCGCGCGGGACGGCGACGCGGTGCTGGAGGCGGTCGCGCCCGGCGAGGGCGTGCGGCCGGCGGGCGAGGATGCGGCGGCGGGGGCGACGCTGCGGGGGGCCGGGCATCTGCTGGGGCCGCTCGACCTGGTGCTCGGGGCGGCCGGCATCGCGGAGGTGCCGGTCCGGGTGCCGCGGGTGGCGCTCCGTGGGGTGCCGGCGCTCGCCGCGCTGGTGCTGGCGGAGGGGGCGGCGCTGGTCGAGGAGGGGGCGGACCTGGTGATCGCCAGGCCGGAGGAGGCCGAGCGGGTGCTCTGCCCGGCCGTCGCCCTTCGGCCGGGGGAGGCGGTGGCAGTCGGGCTGGTCGGCGGCGTGCCGGCGCTGCTGCTGCCGCCGGACCCGCCGGGAATGCTGGCAGGGTGGTGGCTGCTCGGGCGGCCCTCGGTTCGGGCGATGGCGGGGCGGGTGGCGCCGGCCGGGCGGCAGGTGGCGCTGCCGCGGAAGGTGGCCTCGCCGATCGGCTTCACCGAGGCGGTGACGCTCGGGGCGGATGGGGCGGTGGTCGGGGCGCTCGGGGCTGCGGCCTGGGTGCTCGTCGTGCCCGCGGGGCGGGAGGGGTACGAGGCGGGGACGGTAGTGGAGGTGGAGGCGGCTTGAGCGGCGGTATGCGGGGAGCAGCGCTCCCCTCGCCCCTCGCCACCTGCTAGATCCCGCCCATGTCCCTGCTCGACCGCATCCGCCGCGCCGCGCGGCAGGAGCAATTCCTCGAAGTGCTGCCGGCCGAGGCCGCGATGGCGCGCTTCCGCGCGGCGCTCGACCTCGCCCCGCTGCCGGCGGAGGAGGTGGCGCTGGCGGCGGCGCTCGGGCGGGTGACGGCCGGGCCGGTGCGGGCTGTCGCCGATGCGCCGCCCTTCGACCGGGCCTCGATGGACGGGTTCGCGCTACGGGCGGCCGACACGCTCGGGGCGAGCGAGGCGGCGCCGCGGAGGCTCCGGCTCAATGCGGAGCTGCTGGCCTGCGGGGTGGCGCCGGCGATCGAGGTCGCGCCGGGGACGGCGACGGCGATCGCCACCGGGGGCGTCGTGCCGCGCGGGGCGGATGCGGTCGTCATGGTGGAGCAGACCGAGGCCGAGGAGGGTGCCGAGGGGCCGGTGGTGCTCATCCGCAAGCCGGCCGTGGCAGGACAGGCGGTCGCCTATGCCGGCAGCGACATCGCGCGTGGCGAGACGGTGCTGCGGGCCGGCATCGCCGTCACCAGCCGGGAGATCGGGATGCTGGCGGCGGCGGGCCTCGCCACGGTGCCGGTGGTGCGGCGGCCGCGGGTGGCGATCCTCTCGACGGGGGACGAGCTGGTGGCGCCGGGGGAGGCGCTGCCGCCCGGAGGCATCTACGACAGCAATGCGGCGATCCTCGCCGCGGCCGTCCTGGAGCATGGCGGGGAGCCGGTGCCGCTCGGCATCTTCCGCGACGAGGAGGCGGTGCTGGAGGCGGCGGTGCGGCAGGCGCTCGAGTGTGCCGACATGGTGGTGATGTCGGGCGGGACCTCGAAGGGCGCGGGCGACGTGTCGCACCGGATCCTGGCGCGGCTGCCGGCACCGGGCGTCCTCGTCCATGGCGTGGCGCTGAAGCCGGGGAAGCCGCTCTGCCTCGGCGCGGTCGGGCGGAAACCGGTGGTGGTCCTGCCGGGCTTCCCGACGAGTGCGGTTTTCACCTTCCAGGAATTCGCGGTGCCGGTGATCCGGGCCATGGCGGGGCTGCCGGGGCGGGCGGAGGCGATGGTGGAAGCCTCGCTCGCCGTCCGGACCCCGAGCGAGCCAGGCCGCGTCGAGTATGTGATGGCCTCGCTCGGCGAGGATCCCGAGGGGCGGCTGCTGGCCTGGCCGCTCGGGAAGGGCTCGGGGAGCGTCACCGCCTTCTCGCAGGCGGATGGGTTCTTCGCCATCCCGGCGGAGGTGCAGGGGGCGGCGGCGGGGACGGTGCAGCAGGTGCGGCTGATCGGGGGCGCACATCCGCTGCCGGACCTCACCATCATCGGCAGCCATTGCACGGGGCTGGATGCGATCCTCGACCTGCTGGCCGTCGAGGGGGTGCGCGGGCGGAGCCTGGCGGTCGGCAGCCTCGGCGGGCTGGCGGCGGCGCGGCGGGGAGAGTGCGACCTGGCGCCGGCGCACCTGCTGGATGCGGCGAGCGGGGAGTACAACCGGCCCTTCCTCGCCGAGGGGCTCCGGCTGGTGCCGGGCTGGCAGCGGGTGCAGGGGGTGGTTCACCGCCCAGGCGATGCGCGGTTCGAGGGGCTGGATGGGCCGGCGGCGGTGCGGCGGGGTGCGGAGGCGCCCGGGCTGCTGCTGGTCAACCGGAATGCGGGGTCGGGGACGCGGATCCTGCTCGACGGGCTGCTCGGCGGGACGCGGCCGGCGGGCTATGCCAACCAGCCCAGGTCCCACAATGCCGTGGCCGCGGCGGTGGCGCAGGGGCGGGCGGATTGGGGCGTGGCGATCCGCAGCGTGGCCGAGGCCTATGGGCTCGGTTTCGTGCCGCTTGCCGATGAGCACTACGACTTCTTCCTGCCCGAGGCGCGGGCGGAGCGGCGGGCGGTGGCCGCCTTTCTCGATGTGCTGGGGAGCGAGGCAGGGCGGGCGAGGCTCCGGGCGCTCGGCTTCGAGCCGGGCTGAGCCGCCCGCTCCCGCGCGCCGATGCTTGCGGCGGGCGCCTATCCGGTAATCGGCCGGTTCACTCCGGCCGCCCTGCGGCGAGCGGCGCGTCTCTCGCATGCCGGGCTCTTCGGGCTGATGATCGCCATGCCGCTGCTGGGCTGGGGGATGCTCTCGGCCGGGGGCTCCCGGTGATGCCGCGGGAAAGGCTGCGGCTGCCGCCGGTCCTGCCGCAGGCCCTCGGCCGCCATGCCCTGCGGCGGCAGGCCCATGGGCTGCTCGGCCATGCCTTCTTCGGCGTGATCCTGCTGCATCTCGGCACCGCGCTACTCCATGCGCCGGTGCGGCGCGACGGGGTGTTCGAAGCGATGGCGCCGTGGCCGGGCCGGGCGGCGTGAGGCGGGTTCAGCGCGTCGCGCCGGGGGCCCAGAGCACGTCGCCGGTGCCGTTGCCGTTCAGCCGGCGGGAGAGGATGAAGAGCAGATCCGAGAGGCGGTTCAGGTAGCGGATCGCCTCCGGGTTCACCGCTTCGGCTGCGGCGAGGGCGACGGTGACGCGCTCGGCGCGGCGGGCGACGGTGCGGGCGAGATGCGCCGCGGCGGCGCCCGGGGTGCCGCCGGGGAGGACGAAGCTCGTCAGCGGCGGGAGGGCGGCGTTCAACGCCGCGGCCTCGGCCTCGAGCCGGGCGGTCTGGGCGGCGGCGAGGCGGAGGCGGCCGCCGGCCTCGCCAAGGGGACCAGGATCGGGGACGCAGAGATCGGCCCCAAGGTCGAAGAGGTCGTTCTGGATGCGGGCGAGGACCGGGTCCGCCTCCGCATCGCTGGCGGTGTGGAGGCGGAGCAGGCCGAGCGTCGCATTGGTCTCGTCGACCGTGCCGATCGCCTCGATGCGCAGCGCGTCCTTGCGCAGGCGGCTGCCGTCGCCGAGCGAGGTTTCGCCCAGATCGCCGCCGCGGGTGGTGATGACGTCGAGCTTGACCATGGCGGCGTTCCTTACCGGTTCAGCTGGAAATGGATGGCGGTGCGGATGCTCCCCGTGATGGGGATGCCGTCGCGCATCGCCGGACGGAAGCGCCAGCGCCGGACGGCGCGCTTGGCGGAATCGTCGAGGGCGGGGAAGCCGGAGGTGGCGGCGACCTGGACATCCTCGACGGTGCCGTTCGGCGTCACGCGGATAACCAGGCCGACGACGCCCTGCTCGCCGCGCTGGCGGGATTCATAAGGGTAATCGGGGTCGGGGTTGCGGATGCCCTCGGCGAGGCCGGGCGGCGTGACGGCGCCGAGGGCGGGGGCGGCGCCCGTCGTCGGCGGCTGCGGGCTGGCCGGGCCGGCGGGCGGCGGGCTGGCCTGGGCGGCCGCAGGGGCGGGCGCGGCCTGGCGCGATGGCGTGGGACGAGGGCGCGGCGCGGGCGGGGGCGGCGGCTCCGGCGGAGGCATGGGCAGGGGTTCCGCCTCGGCCTCGGCCGGGGGTTGCGGGGGTGCCGGTGGCGCGGCGTCGGGCGGAGGCGCCGGTATGGGCTCCGCCCGGGCTTCGGTCGGCGGCGGCGGAGGCGGCGCGGGCGGGGCGACTGCGTCGGGCGGGGGGCGGTCCTCGGGCGGCGGGGGCGGCAGGGTGACGGCGTCCGGCGTCGTGGCGGGGGGCAGCAGGGCGGCGAGCGGCGGGAGGGGAGGCGCCAGGCTCGGCGGCGGCGGGGCCGGGGCGATGGGCGGCGGCGGGGGCGGCGGCTCCGCCTGCACGGGGGCGGCGGGCGGGGCGGGCTCGCCCTCCATCGCCGCGGTCTGCTCCTGCCAGACGACCTCGACCGACTGCTCGGCGGGGGCATCGGGCTGCTTCGGGCGGTTGAGGAGAAGGAGGATCGCCGCCAGCGCCCCGGCATGCAGGGTGAGGGAGGCCGCGGCCGCCCAGGGCAGGCCCGAGGGCTGGAGGCGGACGGCCTGGCTCACAGCACCAGGACGCCGTGATGCTTGGCCTTGCCCTCGGGCTCCACATGAATGGTGATGGTGGCGCCGTCGATCTCCGCCTTCAGCGCCGCCTCGACGCGGTCGCAGATGGCATGCGCCTCGTCGACGCTCATCGCGCCGGGGACGACGAGGTGGAACTCGATGAAGGTGAGGCGCCCGGCATGGCGGGTGCGGAGGTCATGCGCCTCGATCGCTCCCTCGGCATGGGTCGAGACGGCGCCGCGGATGCGGGCGAGGAGGCCGGGCTCCACCGCCTCGTCCATCAGCCCGCCGACGCTCTCGCGCACCAGGCGGCCGCCGGACCAGAGGATGTTGAGCGCGGTCAGCGCGGCGAGCAGCGGGTCGAGCCAGAGGATGCCGGTGACCGCCACCAGGGCGACGCCGGCGATGACGCCGAGGGAGGTGACGACATCGGCCACCAGGTGCCGGGCATCGGCCAGCAGCGCCGGGGAGCGGGAGCGGCGGCCCTGGCGGAAGAGCAGGCTCGCCCAACCGGCATTGATGGCCGTGGCGACGGCCGAGACGGCGAGGCCGAGGCCGGGCTGCTCCGGCACGATGGGGTTGCGCCACGCGCCCCAGGCCTCGTGCAGGATGGCGACGGCGGCGATGACGATCAGCGCGCCCTCGAGCACGGCGGAGAAATACTCCGCCTTGGTGTGGCCATAGGGGTGGTTGGCATCCGCCGGCATCGCCGCGTAGTGGACCGCGACCAGCGCGGCGGTGGCGGCGGCCACGTTGACCACGCTCTCCAGCGCATCGGCCAGCAGGGCGACGCTGCCGGTCAGCGCCCAGGCGCCGAGCTTCAGCGCCAGCACCAGGGCGGCGACAGCGACGCTGCCGATGGCGAAGCGGAGGGTGCGGCTCATCGGCACCTGTGGGCGGGGCTCTGGATCACGCGGGGCTCCGGGGTGGCCGGTGTTTTGGACCGCGGGGCGGCGGCGGGGCAAGGGGGTGCGGCGGGGCTTTCCTTAGCTCGCTATCTTTCGCCGCCGCGGTCAGGCATGGCATGATGCCGCGCTGCACAACGGAACCGGCGCCCATGCCCCTCCCCTCCCCTGCCCCGCGCGAGCCACTGCACCGGCGCGCCATCGACATCCGCGGCTACCGGCGGGAGGACGGGCTGTTCGATATCGAGGCCCATCTGGTCGACACGAAATCCTATGCCTTCGTCAATGACGACCGCGGGACGATCGAGCCGGGCGAGGCGCTGCACGGCATGTGGCTGCGGCTGACGGTGCGGGAGGATCTCGAGATCGTCGCCTGCGAGGCGGCCTCCGACTTCACGCCCTATGCGGTCTGCCCGCAGGCGGCACCGAATTTCGCGCGGCTGGCGGGGCTGCGCATCGGGCCGGGCTTCAACCGGGCGGTCAATGAGCGCGTCGGCGGGGTGCATGGCTGCACTCATCTGCGCGAGGTGCTCGGGCAGATGGCGACGGTCGCCTACCAGACGCTCTATCCGCTGCGCGCCCGGAAGGAGCGCGAGGAGGCAGCACGGATCATGGCAGCCGGCGGCATGGCGGAGCGGCGCCGGCCGGCGATGCTCGGGAGCTGCCTCGCCTATGCGCCGGAGAGCCCGGTGGCGCAGGCGCGGTGGCCCTGGCTGGCGGAGGAGGCGGGATCCCGGCCGGGGTGACGCCCAGGCCGCCGGCGATGGGCTTTGCAGCCGGGCGGCGTCTCGCTACTGCTGCGGCGCGGCCGGTCCAACCCGGGACGAACGCGCCGAGAAGGGTGGAACAACACCGTGTCCGCAATCCTGCGCCTGGACGCCACGCCCGCGCGCGCCACCGGCGGCATCGCCATGATGCTGCTCGGCGTGCTGCTCTTCGCCGTCAACGACACACTCGGGAAATGGCTGGTCGGCGCCTATACGGTGGGGCAGCTCTTCCTCGTCCGCAGCATCGCCGGGCTCTGCTTCATGGCGCCCTTCATCTGGCGCACGGGGTGGGAGGCCTTCCTGCGGCCGCAGCGGCCGGGGCTGCAGCTGCTGCGAATCGCCTTCTCGACGCTGGAGGGCTCGCTCTTCTTCTGGGCGCTGACGGAGCTGCCGCTGGCGGAGGTGATGACCTACTACATGGCCGGGCCGATCTACGTGACCGCGCTCTCGCCCTTCCTGCTGGGCGAGCGGGTGGGCTGGCGGCGCTGGACGGCGGTCGCGGTCGGGTTCGGCGGGGTGGTGCTGGCGCTCGGTCCCTCCCCCGGCTCCTTCTCGGCCGGGGCCGCCTGCGCCCTGGTGGGCAGCTTCAGCTATGCCTGCTTCATGGTCGCCACCCGCAAGCTGGCGGGCACGCCGGGGACGGTGCTGATGACGGCGCAGCTCGTCGCCGCGCTGCTCTTCGGCGCGGTGCTGGTGATGGTGCAGGGCTGGACCCCGCCGGATGCCCTCGACCTCGTGCTGATGCTCTGCCTCGGCCTCGGCTCGCTGAGCGGCAATCTCTGCGTGAACCAGGCGCTGCGGATGGCGCCGGCCTCGGTCGTCGTGCCCTACCAGTACACGCTGATCCTCTGGGGGATGCTCTTCGGCTACCTCTTCTTCGATGAGATGGTCGGGCCGTTGACCATGGCGGGGGCGGCCGTCATCATCGGGGCAGGGCTGTTCATCTTCATGCGGGAGCAGCGGGTGAGGGAAAGGTTGGGAGGTTAAGACTGGCTCTACAGGAACCGTCTCCCAGGGGGAGAAAGAGCCAGCTTCGCAGGGGTTTGGAAAGGCTATTATGGGCAGCAAGCGGACGGTTGTGGCTCTGAGTCCGATCAGTCGGCAATTGTGAGGTTTACGCGCCAGGAGCTACGGCCAAGGTGGCCGACTGAAGCGCCTATGTGTTTGATTGTGGAAAGTTTGCTCGTGCAAAAGGGATACATTCTGCGCTTTAGGCACATCGATGGCTGTCGAACATGACGATTTTCTACGCGCCCTCATGGCGTTTGGGTCGGCGATCTGCGCACCTGCAAAATTTTGTGTACCTGGCTGCCTCACTGTAAGCTTGTGATGTGATGAGGCACGGATCGCGCTCTGACATGCTTTACAAGGGCACCTTCAGTTGACGCAGCATCGTTGAGGAGTTCCAAGACGCGGGCTTCCCGACATTCTGGGCCGTAGCCGAGACGACTACTCCAGCCTTCCCAGGTGCTGTTCGCCGCGCTTGCAAGTTGTGCGCACGGATCCGCGGAGGGGCTGTGGCGAAGCGAGATACAATCCTGGTCGTCGAGGACGAGCCGCTTGTGGCTCTGTTGATTTCAGATGCGCTGGAAGACGCTGGGTTCCGAACTGAAGGCGCCGAAACCGCACAGGAAGGGAAGGCGAAGGCACTCGCCAATTGGGACCGGCTCGCGGCGGTGACGCTCGATCTTAACCTTAAAGGCTCGTATGGCGGCGACCTCGGCGAGTACCTGCTGAGGCGCAAGCTGATGGCCCCGATTATCGTCGCCACTGGCTACGGCGCAGATGGACTTCACGGAGCGATCATGCACCTGCCGGTGCTTGCTAAGCCCTTTGACCCCGATGATCTCCTCGACGCGATATATCGCGGAATCGCTCTGCAGCCTTGGGCGAACACTATCGGCTTTTCGCCGCTGAAGCGGACGATTCGCCGCACTATTCCAAAATCCGCTCCTCGATCCCGTCGATAAGGTCATGCATGGCGCTTAGCGTCGCTTCGAGATGCGGCACTGCCGCTTCGTGTGCGCCATCGTGCAACTTGTCCTCCGCTGCGCGCAGGTTGGAGCCGCCGATGGCGCGCGCAGTGCTGAATGCCTCCGGCGCTGTCGCGCGCAGAGAAGCGCTCGTCGGCTCCTCGAGGAAGAAGCGTTGAAAGGTGCGGGAAAGCATCTTCAGGCCTTGCTCCGCTGCATGCTGGCGACGATGTGGCTGTGACAGATACGGGCTACGATAATCCGCTACATAGCAGTCGTGATAGTTTATAAGAAGCAATGCCCAAGTCTCGGCAACCGTCTCATCTATATTCGCCTTGAGCTTATAAAGTTTTGTACACTGTATAACATCGTCAGAGGTTGCCCAGCGAAACGCACCGAATATAGTACCAATCGCAAATATTGCATTTTGTCTTGCATACCGGAATGCCGGCCGATGGTAGTGCAAGCGCGACTGGATCAGAGCTGCCAGCCGATCTTCGTTGAGGCCGAGTCGCTGGGCGTCGTCACGCGCCGCACTGATATCAATCAACAACTCCTTCTGATTCCAGCGACTATTGGTGACTAGCGCACGCGGGTCACCATTGACAAAAGCGCGGCGAAGGAACAACGAATCTAGTTCATTTCCGGCATCAAAAGTGGCAAGACGGAAGGCGCGATGGGCGTCGTCCGTCTCATACATCTCGGCGTAAAATCGATGAACGAACGCAATACTCGCGTCGTCATCCGCTGGCCCTTTTACGGAGATGATAAGAGCCCGTCTATGAAGAACTGCTGTATTCTGAATGCGTTGCGGCAGGACATTGATGGGAACAGCGGAGCTCTTGCCATGTGGACGGCAGCGGATCGGGAGCGGTACGGGCGCGAGAAGCTGCGC